>Ga0123353_10000055_pt1 | contig 127624 bp, 89 predicted proteins | sample TergutLab28metaG_3_FD_92763 | JGI IMG/M metagenome (GOLD analysis project Ga0123353, IMG submission 92763) | Labiotermes labralis P3 segment gut microbial communities from Petit-Saut dam, French Guiana - Lab288 P3 | ecosystem: Host-associated > Arthropoda: Insects > Digestive system > Gut ... | reverse complement strand
TGAGCGACACCTACGTGGCGGGCGGCGGCAACGAGGCGCCGGCCACGACCGCCATCGCCCTGACCGTGACGAAAGCCGCGCCCACGGTGACATGGCCTAGTGGACTGGAGGCGACGTACGGGGATACGCTCAGCGACATATCGCTGCTGAGCTTCGACAACAGCGGGGGGACGCCTGGGGTGTTCACGTGGACGACATCGGCGAATCCGGTGGGCAGCGTGGGCACGCGGGCGCACAACATGACCTTCACGCCCACGGACAGCGCGAGCTACACCACCGTGAACCAGAATGTCAATGTCGAGGTCAAGGCGGGGGCATATGCAGTTTCGCTGGATATCAGCAATGATGCGATCGCCACCGTAGCCAACCTAGGCAGCCAGCCCACCGGAGATCTGACACTCACGATTTCCGGTGAGAATGCCGATGCGTTTGAGCTGTCCACCGATGCCCTGAGCAGCATTGCCGTGGGTGGTACAAGTAGCTTTACCGTAACACCGAAAGCGGGGCTTACGGCGGGCACATACACCGCAACCGTGACGCTGAACGGTGAGCACGGCATTTTCGAAGTCTTTGATGTGAGCTTTACGGTCGATCCAGATACCGATACCAAGCCTACCATTATCTGCAGAAGACACGTGATTCTCCGCTACCGGGGCAGCAGGCGGCTGCACGCCACAGGCGAAAACCTGTATTGGTCCAGTAGCAACCCGAACCTCGTCACTGTGGATCAGACAGGCAAAGTCACTTCCGTCAAGGGCTGTTGGAAAATCGGAACAGCAATCATCCGGGCGGAGAACAGCGCTGGCTACGTGGAATTCAAGGTGAAGGTACATCCTACTTGGTTGCAGTGGCATTGGCTGGTGATCGTCCGTCTGTGCGGTTGGCTCTGGCGCTGACGCTCTCATAAACAGAAAATATCAACACGAGGCGCCTTCGCAATAGCGTAGGCGCCTCTGTTTCATGGACTGCAAGCGGGGCCGGTTTGAAAAAAGTGGCTTTTTGGGGGGCCTGTAGATTTAGATGCTTACTCGCTTCCCAAGCAAATTTTTTTCTTTGCCATTGCGCCGGGCCTACAGGGGTGGTATAATGAATGAAATAGAGGCTGATTGACGTGACTAAACGGAGGCGGAAAGCAAAAACACCTGCCAGCACATCACTTTTCTGATATAGTCTGAACCAGATATAATATAAAGGAGGCCACACACTATGGCAATGCTGCAAACTCTGGTCATCAGCTTCCTGCTGCTTCTCCAATCGCTCTACATCCCGCTGTTCAACGCACCCTTGCAGGGGCCGGTGGACTACGGCGGGACGCCCTACGTGCCCACGGTCATCGCCGCGGCCGATGAGCTTTATCTCGCCAGGGATGGCCTGACGGAATACACCATCGTCCTGCCCGACGGCGACGTCCCGCTGCCCGACCAGCAGGGCGTGCGCTGGCTCCAGGAATTCACCGGCCAGATGCTCGGCCTTGCACCTGGGGAAAAGCCCTTCGCTGAAGCCAGGGAATCCGAAGCCGCCGGCAAATGCATCTATGTCGGCGATACGGACGCCTCCAGGGCCGCCCTCGCGGATGTGATCCCCAAAATCGGCAACGAAGGCTTCGTCAAGCGGGTCGTGGGCGATGACATCTATATTTACGGCGTCGGGCGCGGCACGATGTACGGTTGCGCCGACTTCCTCGAACAGGAGCTGGGCTGCCGCTGGTTCGCGGTTGAGCTGAAATACGCCCCCCGCACCGATGACATCATCATCAGCAAAAAGCTCGACAACCTGCAGAACCCACAGCTCTGGATGCGCGATGTGGGCTGGAACGTGGTCAGGAACGTGGAATTCAAGGCCTTCAACAAGATCAACGCGAGCCACAATACCGATATCCCCGCGGAATATGGCTACGATGTGGGCTACATCGCTGGGGGCTGGTGCCACACCCTGCACCACCTGGTGCCCCGCGACTTGTACGCCACAAATCCGGAGCTGTTCTCCTGGCGGATCGATCAGAATCAATGGACCCAGGACCAGCGCTGCCTGACCAACCCGGAGGTCTTCGACATCACGATCGCCAGTATGTGCTGGTACATCGACAACGATCCGAAGACCTACCGCACCATCTTCTCCGTCACGCAGGAGGACAACAACGAATATTGCCAGTGCGCCAACTGCCAGGCCAAGGACAGGGAGACGGGCGGGCCCGCCGGCACGAACCTCTGGTTCACAAACAAAATCGCGGCGGAAATCGAGCGGCTGTACCCCGAGCGAGAGATTTACATCGACACATTCGCCTACGGCTACACCGTGGAGCCTCCCGCGAAGGTCGTCAACGGCGGCTACCACCCGGATGTGATCCCCCGCGCGAATGTCATTGTGCGGCTGTGCTCCATCGACGCCTGCTTCCTCCATCCCTTCACCGATTGCGGCCACAGGGACGAGCTGCTGCTCATCCCCCGCTTCAAGGATGTGGAAAAGACCTTCGCACGGCAGACCGAGATCTGGTCCTACCTGTGCTCCATCAACGGCGCGCAGCTCACGGTTTGGGACTACACCACCAACTTTAAATTCTATCCCTCGGTCTACCCGAATATCCAGGCGCTTGCCCCAAACATTAAATTCCTGATCGAGCATGGCGCCGTCGGCATCTACGAGCAGGGCAACGCCGAGGGCACCGGCCGCAACGGCGAGGTCGCCGAGCTGCGCGCCTGGCTCCTCGCCAAGCTGCTGTGGAACCCGGACGAGGACGTGGACCACCTGATGACCCTGTTCATGAACAACTACTACGGCGCGGCGGGCCCGTACATCAAGGAATACTGGGACTATGTCACCCGCATTGCCCTGAACACCAAGCACCTGACCTGCTTCGGCCGGGTGGAGTCCAATCTCTATCTGACGCCCATCCAGGTGAGAAACTGCGACACGCTGTTCGACAAGGCCGAAAATGCGGTCAGCGACAGCGAGTACCACCTGATGAACGTGCGGCGCACCCGCGTGTCCTTCCGCTGCCTGAAGGCCAACTACATGATGGGCGAGTTCTCGTGGCTCAACCCCTGCCGGGTGAGCAACAGCAAGGAGCTGTTCCACCACATCGTCATGGCTGGCATCGATTCCATCAGCGGGCCCGTCGTCGAGCCCTACAGCACCTACGTCTGGCTGCACCGCCCCTACGACTGGGGCGCCATGAAGTCCTGGATCGACTTCTACGACAAGGACAAGATCGACAATTTCCTCGACACGGAGGCATACCGGGCGGAGCATACCTGGTAAGCCCGCAAGATGATGCACAGGATCATGCCGAGCGCCCGCGCAATACGGGACTAATAATGGTCAACGGAATAATCGGCATCAATTCTGACTTCTTTAAAATCGTTGGCTTTGCATAGGTTTTTCGTGTCATCATAAATAGTAAGAGCGCAGATCACATAAATCCGAATCATTTTGTTGATGTATGCCTTAACATTTTTAATGCCCAAATAAGCGCATCTGTGCATGCTGAATAAGTAGGCAAGCATACCCGCCTCAAAACAATCGTGATATCTTGCCTGATATGAAAATATCTTATAATGATTCAGCAGCTTTATAATCAGTGGTTCCCCATACTCCTCAAAAGGATAGCGATTACAGTATTCATTTACAGTATCGGGGCACAACTTGTTTATTTGATCCATGGCTTTTGGGCCATAGCGATTTAGTACGTTGTCGCAGATGTGGTGGCGATTTTTTTCATAATACTGCCTTTGCTTTTCTTTCTTCTCTTCCCGGTGTTTTTCAGCTTCTTTTTCATTTTGTATTTTCATTGGACATTTCGGTTCGGTCAATGGCTTGCCCTTTCATTGTTAAGCATTTCTATCTCATTTTCTGTGGTTTCAAGCTCTGCCTTTTCCCATATTATAGCATATATTCGCATCACATGCAAGCGAGATATATTCGAAAAAGGCAAGTGATTTCAGGTACATGCTGCTTTGCTGCTTTACAAGCGCCCCGGCGGGTGATATAATCAGCATAGAAAGCGATTGTGAAAGGCGTGATCTGATGAAGAAGGTATTGTGCATCCTCCTGACGCTGGCAATGGTTGCCGGCATGATCGCGGCGGGAACTGTCATTGCAACCGCCGCCGCGGGCACAGCGAAGCTGGCGCTCACGGCCTTCCCCACGGAGAGCCCGATTGTGGCCGACTTCGACGTAACCGAAATTGAGCTGAATAGTCAGTGGGCCGATCCAACGGGCGCGGCGGACGCCACGGACTTCATCCAAGCGGCCATCGACGCCTGCGCGGCCCGGGGCGGCGGTACGGTGTGGCTGCCGAAGGGGGAATACCGGGTTACGCGGGGCATTGACGTGAAGGCCTTTGTGACCCTATGTGGCGACTGGCAGAACCCGGATATCGCCGATGATGGCGACTACGGCACACTGATCATCGCCGATGTGCCCTCCGATACGGCGAAATACCCGGGGTTGTTCCGTCTGCACGGCAACGCAGGCTGCATGGGGCTGACCGTCTGGTACCCCGAGCAGCGGCTGAACGACGCCGCGGGCGGCGGCGTGCTTCCCTATCCCTACACCTTCGAATACCCCGGCGGGCGGACCGGCGGGGAGGACTACATGATGGCCACGGTGAAGAACTGTACGCTGCTCAACTCCTACCGGGGCATCGGCGCGAGCATGCACAACGTGGACGGCGACTGGGACCACCCACTGGGCAACATCCACGAGATGTTCAACGTGGCCAATATCTACGGCACCGTGCTGGAGACGGGGCTTTCCGTGCACGACAGCGCGGATGTGGACGTGATCGAGTTCGTCCGCTTCGACAACAAATACTGGACCGGCGCGGGGGCCGCCTTCCACGCGCCCGCGCAGGCCGATCTCGACGCCTATACCTTCTCGCATACAACCGGCTTCGAGATGTCCGCGCTGGATTGGGTGCAGTTTGTGGGTTTACACGCGCAGAAGTACCTGAAGGGCATACGCCTCATCTATACAAAACGCACGAACAACGACGTCGCCATCGCCTATTCACAGTTCCTGGACTGCGCCACGGCGGTCAGCCCCGAGGAGCTCCCACCCTACAGCGACGCATACTCCGTTCTGCTCACGCGCTGCACCTTGGAAGGCAGCGTCGCCGCGGTGGACGTTTCCGAGGGGAACCAAAGCGTGCGCCTGGTGGACTGCGACGTCACGGGGGAGATCAACGGCGCTGTGAAGGAGGGCACGGGCCTGAGCCCGGCGGCGCTGGAGCACGTGCCTTTCAACGAGCATAAGCCCGCGCAGATGGTTCTGTATGACGTGACACAGCCGCCCTACAACGCGCCCTGCACCCTTTTTGACACCCTGCCGGCAGTCGATGCCACCGCCGCCATCCAGCAGGCGCTTGACGACGCGGGCACGGCCGGCGGGGGGATCGTCTACCTGCCCGCGGGATGGTACAAAATTGACACGCGCCTGACCGTGCCCGCGGGCGTGGAGCTGCGGGGCAGCTCGCCGATCCCCACCCGGGACAATCAGGGTTCAAGCAAGGGCACGGTATTGATGGCCTATCAAGGCAAGGACACGGGCAGCCCGCTGACCGACCCGGCGTTCATCACTCTGGGCAGTGGCGCGGGGCTTTCCGGCCTGCGGGTGTTCTACCCGGAGAATACGTTCTTCCCGCCGCATGCTTACCCATACACGGTGCGCGGGCAGGGCGGCGGGGTGTATATCACCAATGTGTGCATCGTCAACTGCGACAGGGGCCTTGACCTGCCAAACTGCCCGGATCACTATGTCCGCCGGCTGGTCGGACTGGCATGGCACGGGATGATCCGCGTGGGCTCCGGCGCGGGCAAAATTGAGTCCTGCCTGGGCAATGCCACATTTTTGGACAGGAACGGCTTCAACGTCCCTGGCTGGCCGGACGCAAGCGTCATATACAGGGCCGTGTTCACCGAGAATTTGCAGCCGAACGAGGTGTTTGTCTCCATTGAGGGGGCAGTGAACGAAAGGCTGATGAATATCTTCATGTATGGAGGGAAAACCTCCGTGCATGTGCGCGCCGGCAGCGCCACGGTGATCAATTCCGGCGCGGACGGCGTGGGCGGCCCGCCCTTCGCCGCGGATGAAGGGGCAAGCCTCACCGTGGTCAATCTCATGACCTACTGCCCTGGGGCGGACCCGAATCCGCCCCGCGTGGCGATCTTCAATTCCCATAGGCGCGACTACCTGTACCAGCCGGACTTCTGGGATAAGCTGGATGATTTCCTCGTGGAGCACATCCCCGGCCTTTGGATTCCGCTGCGGGATTTCTTCATCGGCCTATGGAAGGGCATTGAGGGTATATTTGCCAGTCCTGCCTGGCTATGGTGGCTTCTCGGCATTGTTGGCGGTCTGGGTGTTTTGGGTACGGTTGCTGCGGCCATCACGGCTTTTCTTGCGACTCTTGCGGGGGCTATTGTTGCGATTTTCGTGTTTATGCGGTAGGCAGTAAAAATCTAAACCGGGCGGGTGCAACCACCCGCCCGGTCCTATGCAAGCCAGCATTTTCTCACTTCCACCTCAGAATATCGCCCGCAAACACCACAGGAACGCGTCCGCGACATTTGCCAGGGCGAAGCGGAAACCCGAGACCGTGTAGGGGAAGGTGAAGTCCCACTCGTCCGGCGGGGTCAACGCGCCCCGGAGTGAATCGTCATAGGCCAGTTCCGGGTGGAGGAAGGCGCGGGACTGCATCTTCATGACGCAGATGTTTTTGCAGGCGGCGCGCAGCGCGGCGCCGAAGCCGATAGGGTCGCGCAGGTAGGCCGCCTGCACCGCTAGAAAATTCGAGGGGAGATTGAGCAGGTTGATGCCGGCCAATATCGTGTCGTTGCCGTTATATACCGCCAGAACCGGGCTCATGTACCCGGTGCCGGTGAAATTCGGCGAGAAGTCCGACACCACAAAGCCCTCAAAGCCCCATTCTTCACGCAGAAGGTCATTGAGCAGCGCGGCGCTCGCGCCGCACCAGACCGTACCCAACCGGTTGAGGCCCGACATCACCCCGGCGGCCTTCGTCTCTTTCAGCGGTATCTCAAAGGCCTTGAGGTAAATTTCGCGCATCGCCTGTTCGTTTGCCCAGGTGAAGAGCCCGATGCGGTTGGTCTCCTGATCGTTCAGGGCAAAGTGCTTGATCGTCGTCACGAGCCCCTCGGCCTTTGCGCCGCCGACGATGCCGGAGGCCATCTTGCCGGAGAGAAGCGGGTCCTCGGAGAAGTATTCAAAGTTGCGCCCGCCGCACGGGTTGCGGTGGATATTCGCCCCCGGGGCATACCAGACGTCTGTGCCGATGTTGCGCGCCTCGATCCCAACGCTCTTGCCCATCTGCTCGGCCAGCGCGAGGTTCCATGTGCAGGCAATCGCCGTCGCACAGGGGTAGGCCGTCCCCGAGTCGGTATAGAGCAGGCCGTTGCGGCCCTTCACCGACGACGGGCCGTCGTTGTCCATCGTGTGCGGAATCCCCAGGCGCGGCACGCCGTAGGTCTCGTACCCGCCTTTGGTCACGAGCATCGCCATCTCCTGCAGGGTCAACTGGTCAAGGAACTTGTCCCAGAGCCCGCAGTCCTTGGAGACATCCTGTAAAGTGATGGGCTTGTCGTAGCGCGCCCCCAGCTTCGGCGCGGCGCCGGTTTTCGCGGGCTCCGGCCACTGGTCCACGTTCTTGACCGCGTCGGTCGCCGTGAGCTTCCGCGCCTTGGGCGGGTTCTCGGGCTGCGCGCGGGAGAGGACGGGGAAGCCGCTGTATACGTCGCCGAACAGGTTCCGGATCTTCGTCCCGGTCACGGGGTCTTTGCCGATCACAACATCATTTTTGTTGGTATAGGTGAAGCTATCGATGTGCGTGCGCACGTCCTTGCCGAGGATGATCTTGTACGCGCCCTTCTCGAGCACCCAGGCCTCGCGCCCCGTCTGATCGTAGGAGGCCATGTCGTTGACATCGAACGTCACGGTGACGGTCTGCTTCGCGCCTGGCCGCAGCAGCTTCGTCTTGGCGAAGCCGCCAAGCTCAATCGCGCTCTTCTCAATGCCGCCTTTTGTGTACGGCGCGCTGTAGTACACCTGCACGGTGTCCTTCCCGGCGATTTTTCCCGTGTTTTTCACCTCAACCTTCAGCGTCACCTTGCCGCCGCCGACACTGTGGCTGAGCAGGGTCTGCTGAAATCTGGTGTACGAAAGCCCGTAGCCGAACGGGTACTGTACTCGGGCTTTCGCGAAGGTTTCGAAGTAGCGGTACCCGACATAGATGCCCTCGATGTATTCCACGTAACTCGCGGCGCCGATAAGTGACGTTGTGCCGCCGTTATAGGCGTAGTTGCCGAAGCATGCGCTCGACGGATGGTCGTCAATGCTGTAAGCGATCGTATCGGCCAGCTTGCCGGAGGGATTCACCTTGCCGCTGAGCATCCGCGCTACGGCGGTCATCCCGAACTCGCCGGGTATCCATAAAATCGCGGCCGCCTTGATGCTGGTATAGTCCTCCAGCCAGCCCATCTCCATGATGTTCCCGATATTGAATAGCACCACCACCTGCGGGAACGCGGCGGCGACTTTTTCTACAAGGGCCTTTTCCGCGCTGCTTAAGTCGAGCGTGTCCGCGCTGTGGTCAGCGCCCTCGGCGCTCGTACGGCTGATCATGATCAGCGCCGTTTCCGAATATGCCTGCGCGTTTTGCATGACCTTGTCCGTCAGCTTACTGACCGGCATCTCTTCAATCGTATTCTTGAAAAGGGCCAGATTCAGCAGATTGTTGATCTGCGTGCTGTCGGTCTTGACCTGCACTGAGCGGTTATTCGCTTCATAGAGCTTGCGGAGTTCCATGTTGTAGGGAATCCCTTCGGCCTCCAGCGCGTCGTAGAACGAGACGGGGTTCTCGCTCGTGATCGCCCCGGAGCCCGCGCCGCCATAGAAGGGACTTACGGAGCCGGCCCCGAAGATGTTGAGCTTTTTGCCCTCAAGGGGAAGCAGGTTGTCCTCGTTCTTCAGGAGCACAATGCCCTCCGCCTCCAGGTCAACCGCCGTTTGGCGGGTTTTCGCGATAATATCCGCGCCGACGTCGCCGCTGACCGCCGCGGCAAGCGGCATCAGGGTCCCCATCGCCAGCAATACTGTCAGCAACACGCATCCCAGTTTTCTGGTCGCAGCATGGTGTTTCATCGGGCTTCCACCTTTCTTAATGTACTGTCACCATTTTAGCATATTGTTTTGCGTTTTACAAGGTGTTTTTGCGCGGGTGCCGCAGGGTCGCCAAGCAGAGCGCACCCTGCGCCATACTGAAATTTCTCCATAAAGGGTAGATTTAAGTGAAATGCTGTGGTATCATATAAAACAGGTCAAATAGACACGCGTTGAAGGGGGACTTCTTTTGGACATCAAAACACGGTTTACGGAAGCCTTAGGCAAGCTGCGCCTCTACTGGAAAAGCCCCATGCCCGGGCGGTATATGACCTACAAGGAGATCACTTCGCTGTCTTTCGGCGGCATGGGCGTTAAACTCATCACTCTATGTGTGGGCCAGATGCTCCTCGGGGTCGGCAATACCCTCATAGGAAATACGATAGGCATAGCGCCCGGGCCCATTTACACCCTATCCATCATAGCCATGCTCTCAGGCTTCCCCCTCACGGCGCTGCGGGCGCGGATGATCGACAACACAAAGAGCATGAAGGGCAAATACCGCCCCTACGTGCTTTCCATGGCCGTCCCGACGGGTATACTCGGCCTGGCCTTTATCTTTACGCCCTATGAGAAAATAGGCTCGCAGCTTACCAAATACATACTCATCCTGCTGTATAATATCGGCTTCCAGTTCTTTTATAATTTCCTAAACGACGCGTACGGCAGCCTGCTCAACGTGCTCTCCCCGAACACGGTGGAGCGTTCGGACGTGCATTCCATCCGGTCGGTCATTGAAAATTTCACGCCCTCTCTCGCAAATATTTTCCTTCCGATTATCGCAAGGGCAATCACGGGGCAGAACACCCTGTATGACCTGAAAATATACCGCGTTTTTTATCCACCCCTGCTTGTTATGGGCGTACTGCTGACGATACTCGTGCATGTGAACACCGAGGAGAAGATTGTCCAATCGAAGAGCCGCGTCGTTCCCGTGCGCTTCATCGACTCCTTCCGCGCGGTGATGCGTAACAAATATTTCTGGATCCTCTCTCTGGGAAGCTGGCTCGGCTTTCTTGAAAACGCCTTTTACAACATATTGAGCTGGCTCTATAATTATCAGGGGGCCTGCACGGCGGGGCAATACGCCCTGATCAGCGCCATCAACGGCAACGCCAGCCTCTATCCCTACATCATATCGCCCATCCTTGTGCGAAGGATAGGCAAGCGCAATATACTCATCCTCTCCAACCTGCTGAACATCGTGTTTATCGCGCTGATGCGCCCCGTGGTTGTACGCGCCGGCTCCCCCAATATCATCTGGCTGATGCTCGTGTGCGTGTTTGTCAACGGGATGACCACCGGCATAGGCAACAACATCGGCCCCGCTCTCAATGCCGACGTGCGGGACTATCAGCAATATATATCCGGCGAGCGCATCGACGGCATGTTTTCCGCCGTGGGGCTCATCGGCAGCGTCCTTGGCATGGCCACGGGCGTTGTGCTGCCCGCCATCCAGGAGCGCGCCGGGCTCAACAGGGCGGTGGCGCTCTCCCTCGGCTACGACGGGTCAAACGTCTATGACGTGTTGCACAACAGGGAGTATTTCGTGCGGATCTGCGGGATCCTGGTGGTCGCCTCGGTCATCGGGGCCGTCATGAATGTCCTCCCCTATTTTTTCTATGACCTTACGGAGACAAAACAGAGGGCCATGATCTCCGTGTTGAAGATAAGGATGTTTTTTGAGGATCATCCGGAGATTCCGTCTGATGGTCGGCCCGAGGCCCTCGCGCTGATCGACGAAGCGATGGCCTTCGCCGGGAAAACGCCCCACGCCATCAAAAAAAAGGAGACCACAAAGCAGGCGCGCAAGCAATACTTAGCCGAAAACGAAAAAATAGAAATTGCCTCTTTCATCCTGAAGGAGCTACACCGTTTTGAAAGCGAAGAGGGCCGGGCGGAGATCGAAAACGCAAGGAGAATAGCCGCCGCGGGCCTTTCTGGCTTTACCCGTGCGGGCATCAACGGCCGCGACATCGAGCTTTCCCGCAAGACCATAAGCAAATATTACCCTAACGGAATTGAGGAATTCGATATATCCGTTTTTGACAGACTGTACACGGCCGCAGACGAGACAGATCTGGCCATCAGCGCCTGCCACAAACGCCTTCTCAAGGCAAAGTATAAAAAGGATCCTGCGGCCCAAAGGGAATTGCGCGCTGAGCTCACTGATCTGCGTGCGCAAAAGGCCGGGATTGAGCGCGAGCTGAAGAAGGCGACGAAGGAGAATGCCATCTACAACCAGGCCGCAAAGCCCTATGTCAAGGCAAACAGGCTGCTCCTTCTGGAGAAAGGCTATAAACTTTTCGCCGATGAATTTGGAGGTGTTTTTCATTGAAAAACATCATCATTGCAGGCCCGGCAAGAGCCGGTAAATCAACATTGGCAAGAAAAATAAATGAGGAGCTAAATTATTTTGTCATCAGTCTCGATAAGCTTGTCGCCACGTTTCAAGGGGCATATCCTCAATTGGATATTAAACTGAATTGGGATAGAGAAAAGACCACAGACAATTTGGCGCCGTTCCTTGGTCATTTTCTTGGCTTGTTTTCTTCGGCAGATGGGCGCGGATTGCTGCCGTACAGTCATGGCGCTGTAAAAGGAAATCGGTTTGTGCTGGAAGGGGGGTATTTTAATTTTGAAAAGATATTGCCTATTCTGAAAACGTATGGGATAGAAGAATTAAAAGATCGTTTTTTGCTTATAGGGCTGGTGCAAAACAAAAAAACGGTTGATGCGTTCGTCAGCGATTTCAAAAAATATGATACGGAAGACGATTGGACATATCATTTTAGCGATGATGAGCTAAGAGAAGTTTCTGAAGACGAAATATCATGCAGTCGATCCATGTCCGATCATTTAATGAAATACGGCTTTACGATTTATGATACGTCTACGGAACGGGAGCAGGTTTTGGATCAAATCGTAAAAGATATAAAAGCAAAACTTTATTGGCAAAACAAGTAATCATATTATCAGGAGGATAACGTTTGTGTTTGCAAAAAAGTTTTCCGCGCTCTTGTTGGCGGCACTGATCGTGTTTGGAATCGCTTCGTTTGGCGCGTTTGGGGCCGTTGCGGCGCAGGAGGATGCCTGTTGGCTAAAAATGAGCGCAAACAAGACGGGGGCCCGCTATATTGTCGACAGCGCAAACCGGCCCTTCCATCTGTTCGGCATGGCAAGATGCCAGTACCACACAAGCTGGGAAAGCGATCTCATCGGCGGCGGCACGTATGGCCTGGCCTCCTATTACAAAAACCTGGGCTGCAACAGCATCCGGCTGTCGTTTTACTTCAACAGGGAGGAGGAACCGGGCAAAAATCTGGTGGAAGAATGCGGCGGCTTCACGCAGGCGGGGATCAACCGGTACATAGACCTGTATGTGGAGCCTGATCTGCGGGCCATCATAGACGCCGGCATGTATGTGGTCCTGGATCTGCATGAATATCCCGTCCCCAACGATAAAGATGATCCCGACCCGGCCGACCTTCTGCGGCAGGCGCGGGGGCAGTATATACCGGTTTGGGCCGAGCTTGCCAAACGCTATAAAGACGAACCCATGATCGCTATGTTTGAGCTTTGGAATGAGCCCTACGCTGCCGACGCAGGTTCGCTCCACATCAATTCAAAGGGTTATATTGACTCCGGAAAATATAGAGGCTATGACTGGAACAGGGGTGTCTGCAAATTTTTTATTGACTGTGTGGATGAAATCAGGAAATACGATACGAAGCATATCCTGCTGATCAGCGACTTCAACGCCGGGTGGGGGACCGGATGGGCCATCAGCTGGAACGGCCCGGCATGCTCCTATAAAAGTAAGTCTTTGCTCGATCCGGACTACAACAATATACTGTTTTCGGCTCACGCCGCTGAGCGACAGCTGCGGGAGGACTATGCCAGGCACCGTGACCATTGGGCCAACATATGCAACTACTACAACATCGGGATACAGTTCGGCGAGGTGGAGCTTGAAGACGAATTGGCCAGCGTACAGTCCATAACAAACCTTGTGACGATGCTCTCCCAATATGAAGCTTCCCACCATTATGCGGCTATGCTGTGGCGGCCGCATCTGAGCGCGGGCGGCACGAACGGCGACGACTACGCAAGCGTCTGGTCCGGCTTTGCGAAAGCCTACACCTCCTCGGAGTCCGAAAAAGCGGAGCCGCCGGCGTATAAGCTGTCGTTCTGGCAGCGCGCGATCAATTTCTTCACCATGCTCTTCAACTGGATCGTTGACTTTTTCTATAGCTGCTTCTATAAGCTTTAGAGGTCCAAGAAAATTCCGGTTTCCTATTGACATCCCGTACCGCTTGTGCTACAATGGCAACAGTCCCGATGGGGCAAAAATCATATTATCAAGAAAGAAGGTGGACAGAGTGAAGACGCCTGACAGGTCCGATAAAATCATTGTGTCCGCCTTGCCATGAATTGAGAAAATTCGGGTTTTACGCGCACGCCGATGATTTTATCGTCGGCGCTTTTTCTTTGTCCCCCGGAGAACCCAATGAAACGATTGCTGGCCTATCTCAACGCCATCGACGACCAGAACACGCACACCTACCGCTACACCGTCATGGAGGAAAGGAAGCCCGTGCGGGGCGGGGGCTTTGATGACGAAACACAGGGAACGCGGCCCGTGCAGAAGGAAATCTACGACGGCGACTGCGTTGTCGTACGCGTCAAGCCCGGCGGCGAAATGATGGAGGGTACGGGCACGCGCCGTGACCCCACCTTCTGGCAAAGCGACATCTCTTTCACCTTCGACCGCACCAACAAGGAGGCCCTGGACCGGCCCACGGTGACGGCCGCCATCCCGGCGGCACTGCTGGGCATCGGGGACTTCACCCCCGCCGCCGCCGACTTCTGCCTGCGGCGCATCGCGCCCTATTTCGAGAGGTACAACGCGGAATACGCCAACCGTACGCGCCCCGACAGCGATAACGGCAAATTTATTGTGTACGCGCCGGGCAGCGAGGTGCTGCTGCGCAATGCGGCCTATTTTTCCAGCCGCCCCGCGAAGGACTATGAAAACGGGCGGGGCAACGTGATCTATGTGCGGGAATTCGAGGATCCGCCGCCGGGCCGCGCGTGCCTATGCGTGCGGCTGGAGGTGCAGCTGCCCCATGGCAAGCTCAACCGGGCGAAGAAGATGCTCACGAAAGATCTGCCTGCAGCGGCGGGACGCTTTATCGGCGAGTTCGACCGGGAGGGCCTTGCCGCCGCTCTCACGCTGGAACGCATGCAAAACACGATTCGCAATTTTCTCAGGCAAAGCGGCTACTGCTCTTTCATCGCCAACGGGAGCATCCTCGCCCGGGAAAAGGGCACGCAGCTGCCCATGCAAAACGCCCTGCCCTTCCAAAGCACGCCGGAGGACGAAATCGAGGCCGCGGGCGTGCGCGGCTTCGGTGTACGCCGGGGCGTGACGGTCATCACGGGCGGCGGGTATTCCGGCAAATCCACAGTGCTAAACGCAATTGCGGCGGGTATTTATAACCATGTCGCGGGGGACGGGCGCGAGCTGTGTATCACGGATGACAGCGCCGTCACCATCACGGCGGAGGACGGCAGGTGCGTGCACAATCTCAACATCTCGCCCTTCATCCAATGGATTCCCGGCGGGGATACCCGGGATTTTTCGACGGAACACGCGTCCGGCTCCACCTCCCAGGCGGCGAATATCGTCGAGGCCGTGGACGGTGGCGCCGCGCTGCTGCTCATCGACGAGGACCGCAGCGCCACGAACTTCATGATACGCGACGGGATGATGAAGGCACTGATCGAGAAGGAGCCCATCATGCCCTTCACCGACCGGGTGCGGGAGCTCGCGGCTCGTGGCGTTTCGACGATCCTGGTCATCGGCGGCAGCGGCGAATACCTCTCCGTGGCGGACCGGGTGTACCTCATGGACGCCTTTGTGATTCACGATGCCACCGCCCGGGCCAAGGCAATCGCGTCAGACCCAGCTGGTCAGCCAACCCCCGCCGATTGGGCCGTGCGGCGCGATATGCGGAGCGGAAAATTTACTTCCTATCCCACTGGCGCAGGCCGCGAGCGCCTCGAGGTATCCGATACAGGCTTCATCATCGTGGGCGACGAGCGCGTCGACGTGCGCGCCCTGCACGACATCGCCACGCCTGCCCAGGTGGACACCTTAGCGTTCATGCTGCGCTGGCTCATGCGTGGCGCGGAGGACTCCATGACAGAGCTGGAGGAGCTGGCTTTTGCGATGCGAGGACTGGATCGCAAACGGGCGGATAATGCCATCGACATCGAAGGAAAAATCCGCGCGCTGTACGCGCAAATTGTAAACGACGGGATGGATGTGGTGGATACCGGCTTTTTTACCGGAATGAACCGCTTCCTTGAGATGCCCCGGGCCTGCGAGTTGCGTGCCGCGATATACCGTATGCGGCGGGTGGAATGGAGTTCGATAGTGTAGCGGCCCACAACAACTACCACATCCGTTGAATATTTGATTTTTCGCATGCGCACTTGACACGCCGTCCCTCACATGCTACAATGATTATAAACTATCGATAAAATATTTATTAACTATTTTAAGAAGTGCGTCCGCACCAAGAGAGGTGAACCCTATGGTCTGCTGTATGCGGTCCATTTTGGAAGTGGACCTATCCACGAAGGAAATCAAAAAAACGAAAATTCCGGATGAAATCTACTCCAATGTCCTGTCGGGAAAGGGCTTGGGCGCATGGTACTGCCTGAAGCACATTCCGGCAGGTGCCGATCCTCTGGGCCCAGACAACATTCTTGGGATCACCAGCGGGGCTTTGACCGGCACGGGGGCGCTGTTCTGCGGGAGATGGACCGTCGTGGGCAAGTCGCCGCTGACAGGCGGATGGGGGGATTCCAACTGCGGCGGCATGTTTTCGCCCGCCATCAAGCAGTGCGGCGTGGACGCCATCTTCTTCAGGGGCATATCGGAGACGCCGGTCTATCTCTACATGGACAACAGGGCCTGCGAGCTGCGGGACGCCTCCCCCTACTGGGGCCTAGACGCCAGCGAGGCCGAGGAACGCCTGACGAGGGACAATACAATCAAGAAAAAGCCCCGGGTTGCCGTGATCGGGCAGGCGGGCGAAAACCTTTCCTGTATCGCCGGCATCTGCAACGATGGCGGCAGGATTGCGGCGCGTTCGGGGCTGGGGGCGGTGATGGGCTCGAAACGGCTGAAGGCCGTCGTGCTGGCCGGGAGCCTGCCGATCCGCTGCGCCCAGCCGGAGGACGTAAAAACCTTGAGCAAGGCGCTGGGCAGAAAGGTGAAAAAGGCGGCGGCGCCGGGCGTTTTCAAGGGCTCCATGCTCCCCATGGTTGGGAAGTTTATGGGCCTGCCCATCTCGTTCCCGATGGACGGCTCCATGTCCGCCATGATGCTGAAAAAATGGGGCACCTCTATGAACCAACCGCTGGGCATCTCCAGCGGGGATGCGCCCCTGAAAAACTGGACCGGGGGGCCGAAGGACCTCCCCGGAGCAAGCAGGGAATACAACCCGGACAAGACGCTTGCCATGGAGACAGCCAAATACCACTGCTACGCATGCCCGATGGGCTGCGGCGGCGTCCTGGATACCGCCGCGGTCAACGGCGGGGCGTTCAAGGAGACCCACAAGCCAGAGTATGAAACGATCAACCACTTTGGGCCGCTGCTGGGCAATTGCAGCTATGATTCGATCTATTATATCAATGAACTGCTCAACCGGGCAGGAATGGACTCCATCTCGGCGGGGGCGACGGTCGCATTCGCCATCGAGGCGTTTGAAGCGGGGATCCTCACGAAGGAGGACACCGGCGGGCTGGAGCTCAACTGGGGCAACACGGAGGCGATTATCGCCCTGGTCAGGCAGATGATCCACCGGGAGGGCTTCGGCGACATCTTGGCGGACGGCTCGAAAAGGGCCGCCGAGCGGATCGGGAAAGGGTCCGAGGCCTTTGCCATGCAGGCCGGCGGCAGCGAGTTGCCGGCGCACGACCCCAAAACCGACGCGTACCTGGGGATGCACTACGCCGCGGAGCCGGCGCCGGGGAAACACACCGTGGCCACGGATCTGATGTACAATGCCATGTCCCTGTGCGACATCTGCTCCTGGGCGCCCCCCGCGAAGCTGCGTCCTATCAAAGAGACATTCCAGCCGACAGAGGTGGCCGCGCTTTCCACGGCAGCCAACGTCTGCTATACCATGCTGGCGGACGGCGCGGGCGCCTGCTATTACGGCGAAATGATGGGCGTCCACACATTTAAGCTGGTGGAGTACCTCAACGCAGCAAGCGGTTGGCAGCGCTCGGGCGACGACTACATGGAGATCGGGAGACGCATCCAGACCATGCGGCAGCTGTTCAATATCAAGCATGGGATCGATCCGGCGAAGGTGCGGCTGCCGGGGCGTGTTTGGGGATATCCGGCCCTGAAGAGCGGGCCGCTGAAGGGCTTCCAGGCCCCCCACGCCGAGGAGCAGATCCGCATGCACTGGGAGGCCCTGGGGTGGGGCCCCGAAACCGGTATTCCCACGGAGGAGACGGTCGCCGCGCTGGGAATCGACGCGCTGCTGGAAATGGAGATCTGACGATGAAAGATAAAAAGCTGCCTGTTTTCGATTTTAAGCTCTGTGTCAGTTGCGGTGTGTGCGAGCAGGCCTGTCCGGTGAGCTGTATCGCACTGACGGTGAACGGCGTGGACGCACACCGCAACCTGTATCCGGCGGTGCGCGCGCAGGACTGCTTGGGCTGCTCCATCTGTTCGGAGAGCTGCCCCGTGGAGGCAATCCGCCTGGAAGCGGCGCTATGATTAAGGTAAAGGTGTTCACCCCCTTCGGGCTGGCAAACAAAAAACTGGATGAAAAAGGCTGGATGGAGCTGCCGGAGGGGACCACCTTCGGCAGAGCTGTCAGCCAGTTGGGAATGCCGGGGCCGATCTCCAAAATATGCATGATCCGATTGAATGGCGAAGCGCAGCCCCTGCATACGCCGCTGAAAAGCGGGGATATCATCAGCTGTTTTGTGTTCTTAGGGGGAGGATGATCCGATATATTGGGGAAAAGGCAGGCGTAGAATGAAAGAAATCAAACGCAAGGATAGGGAAATGAAGGAGATCCGGCGCCTGGAACGGGAACAGGCAAGGCCAAAACGCCCTACGTATTTGTATACCTTGCTGCTGATTTGCGCTGTTGTGTACATTGCGGACGAGGTCGCCTCGCAAATCGGCACGCAGATGCAAAGCGTATTGGCGCAGGCGATATTCGCGCCCGTCTTCGGCGCGGATATGGCTGTGGCGCGCATGAGCGCGTTTGGGGTGCTCTCCCAGATTGGAACGGTCGTGGCTTTCCTGTATAAGCCCCTGTCTGACCGCTATGGCCGCAAGCCGTTTCTGGTCATCAACACCCTCGGGATGGGGCTGGGCCTTTTCTTTACCTCCATCGCTACGAACATCCCTGTCTACCTGATCGGCGCTGCGGTGATCGCATTATTTATCCCCCACGATATGCAGGTCGTCTATATATTTGAATGTACCCCGGCCCGGCATAGGGCCAAAGCCTTTTCCGGCATCAAAGCGATCGCCACCCTCGGCATTATGCTGGTTCCCTTGCTGCGCCGCCTTTTCATGGGCGCGGATCTCAAAGGGTGGCGGATCGTCTATATCATACCCGCGCTCGTTGCGGCCGGAGTTGCTGTATTCGCGTTATTTTTCGCGCGGGAAACAGACGCCTTTGTGGCCCAGCGCTTGGAATACCTGCACACAAGTGAGGCGGAGCGGGAGACGGCAAAACAGGAAAAAAACGTGGAGCAGGCGCAGGGAGGGCTTCTTTCCGCACTTAAATTCTGCATGCGCAATGAGCAACTGCGCTGGCTGCTCATCGGCGGCGGCTTTGTGATGTGGGGCCTGTTGATGACCATGTACTACGAAACAACCATGGTCTATGGCTATGCGTCCCGGTTCCTGGCTAAGGGCATGGAGCTGGGGCCGGCGCAGGCCAGCGCCGCGCCCTTCGTCACGCAGGCGCTGTTCTGGTTCCCGGTCGGCAGCGCGCTGTTCCAATTTGTGCAGGGCTTCCTTTCCGACAAATGGGGGCGCAAGCCGACGCTCCTGATCATGACCTCGTCCACCGTCGCCTCTTTCGGATTGTTCTACCTGGGCGCAAGGCTGGGCTGGACCCCCTGGCTGGTGGGATTTCTGTGCGGCGCGGCCATAGGCAGCTACTGGGCGTCAACCGACATTGCGGGCGGCATTATGTGTTCCGAATCCACCCCCACCAATCTGCGGTCCTCCGTTTTGGCGGTACAGCCCATCCTCAGCATCCTGTTCAGCGTCGCCGCTTTGGGCGCGGGCCTCCTGCTGATCAATCTATTCGGCGACGCTTCCGCGGGGCTTGTCAGTTTGGGCATCAGCGCGCCGGGCATGCTCATCGGGCTGCTGATTATTTCATGGAAAGTGCGTGAGACCAAAAATGTGAATTTGGAGGCGGTGACGGGCCATGAATGCCGCCAAAACAGTTGAGGGAATTTCGGTAAGAGGATGTCAGTTTTCAAAAAAAAGCATCTTGACAACCTCCTTTGCATATGTTATAGTATAAATGCGATTTGCGCTGCATTCCGCTACAACGCAAACTGAGCAGGCGATGGGTAACCATGGGGCCGGGCCTATTGGGGCAGCATGATGATAACGTCAATCAGCGGATTGGCGTATAGCATCTGTGGGACAGTGATTGTTCCGCAGGTGTATTTTTATTATTTTCAGGAGGGACTGCATGACAGGCATTACAACCGAACAGGCGAAACAATTACAGGCGCAGTATGGGAAAAATGAGCTCGCCCCGCAAAAGAAAGAGGGCTTCCTGCGAAAGGTGCTGCGCATCCTGGCGGAGCCCATGTTTTTGCTGCTTATGGCCGCCGCGGTCATCTATTTTATATTGGGCGAGGTGCGCGACGGCGCGATCATGCTGATCTTCGTGATAGGCATCATCAGCATCGACGTGATACAGGAATGGAAGACCGACAAGACACTCAATGCCCTGAAGGACCTGTCAGCGCCCCACATCACGGTGCTGCGCGACGGCATGGAAACCCGCATTGCCAGTGCGGACCTGGTGCCAGGCGACTATATGATGCTCTGCGAGGGCGTAAAAATCCCGGCGGACGGCATAGTCTTGCGCTGCAGCGACCTGCGGGTGGATGAATCCTCCCTCACCGGTGAGGCGGAGGGCGTATGGAAGGTCCCCACGGAATTCGCGGAGCCTTCGGATGATTACTGGCGAAAGGACTATTGCTACGCGGGCACCCTTGTCACCCAGGGCACGGCCCTGGTCGGAGTGGAGTATATCGGTGCGCGCACGGAATATGGAAAAATCGGAGTGGATGTGCGTGAGGCAGCGCAGGAAAAATCCCCCCTGCAAAAGCAGACGGGCAGCTTGGTGAAGCTTTGCGCCGGGATAGCGGCGGTGCTCTTCGCCCTGGTGGGGGCGCTCACATGGCTGAATATCCCCGACCATATCTTCAAGGACCGGTTGATCGAAAGCATCCTTTCTGGCATCACCCTGACCATGGCCATGATCCCCGAGGAGTTCCCGGTGATCCTGACGGTGTTCCTCTCCATGGGCGCGTGGCGATTGGCGAAGAAGAACTCCCTGGTGCGCCACCTGCCCGCCGTGGAAACCCTGGGGGCCGTCACGGTGCTGTGCGTAGACAAAACAGGCACCATCACGCAAAACTGCATGACCGTGCAGGAGACCTGGACCCCACCCCGCAAAATCTCCGATTTTACGGGGGCCCCGGCTGACGGGGACATCGACGCCCTGTGCGAAATCATGGGCCTGGCCTGCGAAACCGAAGCCTATGACCCTATGGAACAGGCCATGCTGGCCCATTGCGAAGCAATAAATATCTCCAGGGATCACCTGTTCGAAGGCGAACTTCTCAGCGAGTACGCCTTCACCAATGAGCTGAAAATGATGGGGCACGTCTGGCGGCGTGCTCGGTACGACGCCCGGCACGAGGGCGAGATCATCATTGCCGCCAAGGGCTCGCCGGAAAACGTTCTGGCGCTGTGCGGCCTGACTGATGATCCGGGCTGCGAGACGCAGTTGTTGGCTATGAGCGGACAGGGGCTACGCGTCATCGCCGTGGCAAAATGCCGGCTAAGCGATGAAGACAGAATTCCCGACAGTTTATCTGACTGCAAGCTGGCGCTTTGCGGATTCGTTGGGCTGGCCGATCCCCCCAGGGAGGGCGTAAAAGAGGACATTGCCCTATGCGCCAAGGCGGGCATCCGGGTGGTGATGATCACGGGTGACAACGGCATCACTGCCACAGCCATCGCGAAACAAATTGGCATGGAGGTGGACGGCGGAGTCATAACCGGCGACCAATTGGAGGCCATGAGCGATGATGAACTGCGCGAACAGGTGAAAACCGCGCGCATCTTTTCCCGCGTCATACCCGCTCACAAAATGCGTATCGTAAAAGCATTGAAAGAAAATGGTGAGATCGTAGCCATGACCGGCGACGGCGTGAACGACGCCCCCGCCCTGAAAAATGCCGACATCGGCATCGCCATGGGCCAGCGGGGCAGCGAGGTCTCCCGCGAGGCCGCCGACATGATCCTCATGGACGACAACTTCTCCACCATCGTGGACACCGTGCGGGACGGGCGGCGCATCTATGACAACATCCGTAAGGCGGTAGGCTATGTGTTCACTATCCACATCCCCATCGCCCTGGCCTCGCTGCTTGCCCCCATGCTGGGGATCGACCCCGTGGGGCTGATGCTCCTGCCCCTGCACGTGGTGCTGCTGGAGCTCATCATTGATCCCACCTGCTCCGTGGTATTGGAACGCCAGCCCGCCGAGCGGAACATCATGGAGCGCAAGCCCCAGAATCCCAAGGCGAAGCTCGTCAATACAAGTACGCTGCTGAAAAGCGTGATGCAGGGGCTCACAGTGTTCGCCGCGTCCTTCGGTGCGTATTACTTCACCCTGGCCCCGGATTTCTCTAACGCAAACACAGCCAGGGCCATGGGCCTGGCTGTGCTGATGCTCGCCAACCTGTTCCTTGTCCACGTTAACAGTTCCGATGCCGACGCAATCCACGTCTCCCTGCGCCGCATGGCCCGCGACCGCGTGATGTGGGCGGTAAGCTTGATCACCCTGGCGGGCCTGCTCGCGATCCTTTACACCCCGCTGAGCCGGGTTTTATTGCTCGCGCCGCTCACGGCGGGGCAGTTTGGGATCGTGGCGGTGCTGGCGGCGGCATCTGTGCTGTGGATGGAGGTCGTGAAGATAGTGAAACGGCGAAGGAAGGGCTTTGCTGCTTGAATTCGCTGCCAACCATATTTCTTCACAAAAACGCTTGCTTTTTTCTTTTTAATGTAGTATCATTGCATTGAACAGAATGGGAGGACAGCTTATGATCGGTACGATATTTTTCCCGCTATCCCGCATCATCACGGCAATCGCGGTATTTTTCACAAGCATCTTCGGCGGCGCGGGGCTGGCCGCCGCTGTCGGCAAAGCACCCCCCAGCCTCCAGCCGCTACTGTACCCGAAATGGGTCCACGAGCACTGGATATACGAGAACGAGGGCGACGACGAATCCGTCAGGGAGTTCTATAACGGCTTTTTGGGCCGCGATATTCCTGTGGGCGTGGTGATCCTCGACCGCCCCTGGGAACTGAACGACGTGGGTACCTATATCGCGGACCCGAAGCGCTATGACCTGGAAAAATTGATCGAGGAGCTCCACGGCCAGGACATCAGACTCATGGTGTGGGCCTCCTGCATGATCAACGAGACCGCCGGGGAAATCCACACCTATGCGCAGGATAAGGGCTATTTCCTCAACGACGGCAAGGTCATCAAGTGGTGGGGCGGCAACGGCTCCATGATCGACTACACCAACCCGGAAGCCGTGGAATTTTGGGAGGGCCAGTTGGACAACGCGCTAAAGCTTGGCATTGACGGCTTTAAGCTCGACGGCGCGGATCCCTATGTCATGCTGATGGCTCCCGCCTACGGCAAGGGCGGCCTGATTGGCTGGAAAACATACCAGAAGCTGCAGTACGATCATTTCTATTATTACACCAAATCCTACGGCGAGGACAAGGCCATCCTGACCCGGGCTACGGACGACCTCATCGGCTACGGCCTGCCGCTGCGCTTCATGTCCCGGGACATCAACTTCTCCGGCTGGACGGGCGACCGGGACAGCGACTGGGGCGGCATACGCCAGGCGATGAACACCATGTTCACCTCGGCGATGTTCAACTACGCCAGCTATGGCTCCGAGATCGGCGGCTTCCGCGGCCCCAGCGAACCGGTAAAGGATATCTTCATCCGCTGGGCGCAGCTGGGGGCCTTCAGCCCCGTCATGCTCAACGGCGGCGGAGGCGATTACCACCGCCCCTGGCTATACGACAAGGAGACCGTCGACGTCTACCGGAAATTCACCAAGCTGCACTATGAGTTGATCCCCTACATCAGCAGCCAGGTGATGTACTCCTATGAACGCAACCAGCCCACTATGCGCCCGCAGTTCGGCGTCCCGTACCAGTTCATGCTGGGCGACGAGATCCTCATGGCGCCTTTCTATCAGGAGAGCGCCGACAACACCCGCACCGTCTTCTTCCCCGCCGGCGGCGAATGGATTTACATGTTCGACGAGTCCAAAGTCTACAAGCCCGGCATTCAAAATCTCTACTTCCCATATGAGGAGGCCCCAGTCTTCATCCGCAAGGGCGCGATCATCCCCATGGACAACCTGGACGACGAGTTCACTACCGTGCGGGTCTACCCCACCAGGGGCAGCAACAGCTTCGGCCTGTACGAGGAGGGCGTGAAGGGCGCGATGCTGTCCTACAAGCTGGACGGGGACGGCACCCTGACCCTGGCATCCGACGCGACGGCGCGTGCGCTGCTGTTCCGGGTTTACGGCCAGGCGAAACCCGCCTCGGTGGAGTTGGGCGGCAAGGCGCTGGAGGAGGAGGCCTCCCTGGCGGCTCTCAAGGGCATGTCTTCGGGTTGGTGCTATGAGGACGGCATCCTCTGGGTCGCGGCGAAGAACGCGGATAAGGGCGTGGAGATCGCAGTGAAGTAACTCCACTGTCGCAACCTAGGCCGCATTCGGGCTCCCTGCGCTAAAGAATAGTATAAGGTTGGCAATCTGTAATCATTCCTGCCCTAACGAATATAATCAATCCGCCCATCCTCCACCGGGTGGGCCTCTTTCGTGCCGTCGGGATAGCCCACGGCAATGGCGATGGCGAATTCATGCGTCGCGGGGAACTTCAGCAACTCAGCGAAATACTCTCCGCGTGGACCTTTGAAAGCGGCGGCGGGCAGGCCCAGGATCACGGTGCCCAGCCCCAGCGACTGCGCGGCGATGGCGATGTTCTGCACGGCGATACCGCTGTCGAGCTTCCCCCAATTGCTTTCCCTGTCCGCGCTCATAAAAATTGCGGTGGGCGCGGCGTAGAAAATATCGCCCTCACGGCCCAGGATGGCCGTGGCCTCCGCATTGATCTCAGCGAGGACGGCGGCGTCCTGCACCACGGTGAAGTGCCAGGACTGTAAATTACGCGCGCTGGGGGCTTCCACAGCGGCCTGCAATAGCGCCTGCAACTGCTCTTCGGTGATCTGTGCCGGCTTGTATTGGCGGATGCTGCGGCGCTCGGATATGGCGGTCAGGACGGGGTTGGTCATGGGGGAACACTCCTTTTGCGATATAGTCAATTGTATGCGGGCGGCAACACCCGCAGTATCTTCACGCAGTCGTTGGTCAGCACCGTGTCCATCCCCATGCGGAAAAACGCTGAAGCCTCCTGCGGGTCGTCCGCGAAATACACGTTGCAGCGGATGCCGTGGGCATGGGCCTCGTCAATCATCGCCTGGGTGAAAAACGGCTTGAAGAACTGCACCCTCTGCGCCTTGCGCTTGATCGCATTTTTTACAATGGTATAGTTCATGTGGCCCTCCAGGCAGCAGCGCTCGACATCCGGCGCGAGGGCCAGGGCGGCCTCCATCACCCCGCCGCCCCCGGTGAGGTAGACGCTGTCCCGGCAGCCGAAGCGGCCGATGGCCTCCACGACGCCAGGCACCGCTTCCGGCACCTTGATATGTATATTCATGATCACCTGCCCGCCCAGGCGTTCGAGCACGTCCTCCAAGGCCGGCAGGCGTGCGATTTTGGCGGGGCTCAGAAGAAAAAGCGGGTCGTGCCGAAGGGCGAGCCCGCCGTCCCGCGTAAGGCGCAGATCGAATTCGATCTCCTGCGCCCCCGCAGACACGCCAGCCTCAAGGGCCTCAATGGAGTTCGCGGGCAGCAGCGCGGACAGGCCCCGATGGGCACAGACGCGGGGATAGGGGGTTGTGACGCGCATTGCGCTAATTCCTCTCAACTGGTGCACTTCCTCCGTAAAACCAACCGCTCCTATTTTAACACACTTCCATTGAAAGCACAACAGAAAAATTGCTGGCAAACGAAATAGCGGAGCCCCACGCGGAGGCCCCGCCATTTCGTTTTTACACGTCCCTACTTCATCCAAATCCAGCCGAAACAGAACCACCGCAGGATCCATTGCAACCAGGGGGGCAGCTTCTGCCACCACTTCAACTGTGTGTTGTTGTTATTGTTGTTATTGTTGCCGCCTTTCTCGATGCCATCGCCCACGGTGACAGCAAACTCCGCTACGACGCTGCTGGATTCATCGAGATCAATCGTTCCGGTGATCGTCGCTTTGCCGTCCTCATGCGCCTTCACAAGGCCGGTGTCGTCCACTGTGGCGACCTTGGTGTTGTCCGAGTTCCAGTCCACATCCCCGTTACCGGCGCCCGCCACGATCATGGCCGCCTCCAACTGAAGCTGCGCGTTCGCCCCCATGGTCTCCTCCGGCCCGGTGAACGTAAGCTTCACGCTGCCCGCGGTCGACTCCACCTTACAGAACGCCTCATGGGAGCCGTCCTGCGTGGTGGCTTTGATGTATTCAACACCCGCTATGTCTTTGATTTTCAGCAGCCGGATCAGGGGGTCGTTTTGCATCAGGGGGTCGTTCGTGTCGTAGACGATATCGACCAATCCCGGCGTGAGGAGAAGGTTTGTCCATGCCACGTTCTGATTGGTGGCGTTAGACGGCTCGATGTTGGCCTTCAGCCAGCGGTAGGCCCTGGCGTCGGGCAGATAGTTCAGCGAATGCTCAAGGGTGAAGTACACGCCTGTCACCGAGATCGGTTTATAAATCGCGTACAGGGTCACGTCCGTTTTGGGCATGGCCAGCGAGGCCAGCGCGGTCGTCGCGTTCTGATTGGTGTTCCAGCCCACGAAAATCCAGCCAGGCTTGGACGCGGTGGGAGTCGTTACATCGACCGGAGAGCCCTCGTAGACGGTGGCGTAGGTGTTCGGGCCTGTGCCGCCGTTTGCCGTGCGGTTGTAGGTGACGGTGTGGCTCCTCGTGTTCAGGTTCGCGATCAGCGTCGTGTTCTTGGTGAGCACAAGGGAATATCCCCCGGGGTATTCATTCTCCGGAGCGTAGCTGTCGATCCAGCCGTCGAAGTCGTAATCCGGGTCCGTAATCGTGTGCAGGACGCAAGTCGGGTTGGTAAATGCCGCGATGTTGGCGCTGTTCGCGCGCGACTGGCCCACCTGCTGCAGGTCCGGCCGGGGGAGGCCCCTGACCTTGTAGTCAAGCGTGTACGTCTGCCCTTCATATAGGCCATAGAAGGTGGTGTTCTGGTTGATGGTGAAGTTGCTTGTGGGGGCGGCGTTCGCCGCGGTGTCGTCTTTTGCCCAGCCGATGGGGGTCCATCCGGTGTAGGTGCGCTGCTGGAGCGGCGAGATCGTGGTGCCGGCCTCGCAGAACACGGTGCGGGTCTCCTGGTTCGCGCCGTCATAGTCGATGAAGGTGGCGCACACGGCGGTGGGGGACATCCCAAGATAGACCAGCAGCACGGCCCCGTCAGTTTGCTGAACCTCGCTCCAGAAGTAGTTCACGGCGTGCTCGTAATAGGTGTTCGGGTTGGCGTAGGCGCTGGGTACGCCCGAGTTGGCCAGCGTCATCGAGGAACCGCCGCCGCCGGCGCCGCTGGTGCTGGCAGGACCGCCGCCGCCGCCGCCGAAATAGCCGCCGCCGCCGCCGCCGGTGTTATAGCCGGGGGAGATACTACCGCCGGCGCCGCCCTGCAAATAACTGCCGTCCTGGCCGCCGCCGCCGCTGGCAGGGCAACCATAGTCGCCGCCCTGGCCGCCTGTGGCGCCTGTGCCGCCGCCGCCGCTGGAGCCGTTGCGGCCTTGTTGATTGGCATTGTTGCCACCCGCATTGCCGGTACCAAACAGCGCCGTCCCGTTCCCGCCGTTGTAGCCGGCGGCCCAGCCAGCGTCTCCGCCTCTTCCTGCGGGGCCTTGTCCGCCGCCGCCGCCGGCGACCGCGATAAGGGTGGAGCCGTTGACGAGAATTGTTCCAGCGCCGCCGGCGCTGCCGCTGCCTTGTTTAATGCCCCCGGGCGCTGTACCGACGGTAAAGCCGTTAGTGCCGTCAGAAGCATAGATGCCCCAGATTTTTCCAGGCGCGCCGCCATTGCCACCACCCGTGTTGCCCTGGACGTAAAACGCCCACAGGCCCGCCGGGGCATCGGCGACGGAGCCTGTGTACTTGAGGAACGGTGTGCCGACGACAGAACTATCGGCGCTTGCGCTTATGCCCGGGCCAAGCGCGCAAACCCCCATGAGCAGCAGGGCGGACAGGAGAACCGCGAGCAATCGTTTGGTTGTCATAAGTAGCATTCCTTTCTGTATTGGGCGCTTTTGCGCTGAAGCGTATTTTTGCGCCTTTCACCCTCTAAGACAACGAAGCGCGCCGGAAGCGGTTAAAATTTTAAAAAATTTTTGAAAAAATTTTTTCGGCTCAATCCCACTGTGCCGTATAGGCCGTTGAAAGCGGCCTGACGCTTACGCCGGCGTCGCAGGTGTCGCCCTTGTCGCCAAGCCAGTGCCTGAAGGACGCCCCCACCTTCATGGGGGCCACGGGCATGGTGATATCCGGCGTGTAGACATTGTTCCGGACCGACGGGTTGCTGATATACCAGAATGTCGCAGGCAGGTCCGGCACCGGCGCGCCGCCATCCGCGTTGAATGTGATGGCGGCATCCCGCCGGTAAACGCCGTAATATTCGGCGTCGCCCGCAATGCTGAGCGCCTGGCCTGCGGCGGCGGCGATGTTCGGAGCGGCGGCAGCACTCCGGCTGGCGGACCAGCCAAGGGGCGTCCAGCCGGTGATGGCCCGCAGGGCGGGCGCGGCCACAGTGACGGGGTCATTGTTGTATTGCGTCCGGTAAAGGCTGTCGCCTCCGTAGGAAAACGCGGTGTAGGCGTAGGGATCGCCGCCCGCATACGCGTAATCGTGGAACGTGGCGGTAACCTGCCTGTCGAATATGGCGTACAGGGTTGTATGGCCGCCGGCGGTCAGGAAGGTCAGCCCCGCATGGGCGTTGAGGTCCGTGTTCCAGCCGATGAACGTCCAGCCGGGTCTCTGCGCCATCGGGGTCAAATCCACCACCGCGCCCTTGAGCACGCTGGCGCTGGTTTTCGTCGCCGAGCTGCCGCCGTTGTACGCATAGTTATATATTATGTTCACGTAGGGGACCGCGGTGGATGTAGTCGTAGTCGTAGTCGTAGTAGTAGTGGTCTTGGTCGTCACGGTTGTGGTTGTGGTGGTTGTGGTTGATTTGCCCGTGTAAACAGTTGACGTGGCAGTGGTTTTCACTGCCGTCGAGGGCTTCGTGGGCGTGGAAGGAGTGGTCTGTCCCGGCGCGGCGGGGCTCACGGCAGCCGCGCGTGTCGTGTCATAGAAAACCGGCGCGGCGGAGTTGCCCTGCCGGGTATTGGGAGAAGATTCACCCCGCCCGCTGAAGACTGGCAAGGTGGGAAAGCTGAACGCAAACGATTCGCCGGCAGCCACAGGCAGGGCGGCGTGGCCTGCAGTTTCGTTCTCCGAAACGGTGGTCGCGGCGTCCTCTTTGGGGGCAGGATGAATTCTGATCGCCGCTGTGACCCCGCCCGCGACGATAATCGCCGCCGATACCGCCGCGATGATCTTTGGCAGCGCGAGCGCCGCCGCGCCGCTGCCTGTTTTCGTCGCCGTCCCAACCAGAATCGCGGGAGGGAGCTTCGAACTGCTCTCCGCGAGGGCATGCTTCAGGAACCAGACCACCAGTGGGATGGGCGCCGCGCCGTAGAGCTTCGTGCCCTTTCGCTCCAGGTCCTCCACGCCGTCGCTGATCTTGCGCCTGGCATAACGCAGGCGGCTCCTCACTGTCTCATAGGGGAGCTCCAGCGACGCGGCGATTTCATGCAAGTCCAGGTCATTGTAGTAATGCATGAGCACACAGAGGCGCTGGTCCTCCGGCAGGCTGTCCACGATTTCCATGATCAGCCGCCGGGTTTCGCCGGTATCCATGGCCTCGTCAGGAACATAGCTGCTGTCCTTTTCCGATTGCCATTCGAGCGGATCGTTGTCCTCATTCACCGGCTGAAACAGCTGGGGCCTCTGCTTTTTCACGAAGTTCTTGGCCGTATTCCCCACAATCTGGTTCAGCCATGCGCCGGCTGCGGCGTAGTTCTCCAGCGTGTCGAGCTTGCTCCAAGCCTTGAGGTAGCTGTCCTGGAGGATATCCAGGGCGTCGTCCTCGTTTTTCGTGATAGAAAACGCGACGAAGTAGGCCCTGTCCCGCGTCAGGCGGTAAAGCTCGTTGAACGCGCTTTCGCTGCCGGCGGAAGCCTTTTGCGCAAGCTCCGCCAGTTGTGCCGACAACTGCTGTTCCTCATGGACTGCTGCCATTTTCGCACCTTCCCCTGTCTGATTGCTTCAGCCAGGCGATGATGGGCGGGTCCGCCCGGTCCGGAGGGAATTTGCGCTGCCGCGCGCATTCCTCCAACGCCGCCTGGATCACTTGATCAAGCATCGTCATCACCATCCCTTGTTACCCTATAAGACAACACAGGCAAAGGGATGCGGTTAAACTTTTGCAAAAAAATTTCTTTAAGCCCAGTATACTTCATCGCGCTAAAAAAAGCAAGCGTTTTTACACGGAGCAAAGACAATAAGTCTTCAAAAGTGTGACAGTCTTGCTTTTTCTGCGGGATCATGCTATACTTGCTCATGCCCCGGTACTGGTCCTGGCGACAACTGGACAAGAGCACCAAAGAGGCGACGAATTTCCTTCAGCTGCTCTGGCGCTGGATTTTTGATTGAGGAGAACGGAAATAGGCACGATGATGGCCCCGGCGAATCAGGATATCGCGTAGATCCTGCCCGCTTCCGGCGCGGCGGCGGGGGAATGCGCAACGATGAATGCCGCAAGGGCCTCATCGGCGGCACCGAGCTCGCGTTCCACGGGCAATTCACCCAGCATGGTATAGGAGTCGCCGCCGGTCATGACATAGTTGGTCCCGGCAAGGCGCAGCGACGTGGTGTCGTCGTCGAGGAGAAGCTGCGTGCCGTCATCAAGCGTGATGGAGACGACCCGCTCTCCCACCGGCGCGGCAGGGTCGTAGCTGAAGCAGAAGCCAGAGACCTGTAAAAAACGCCCCTGGGGTGACTGCTCGTTGTCAATTTTGCCATTCGCGTCAAGGACGATGCCGCTCACGCCGTTTTCCAGAGCTTCGCGCAGCAGGGCGGGCGTAACGGCCTTCATCATCAACGTGTTGCCAAAGGGCAGGACACTGATGATATCGCCCTTGGTCACCGTGCCGGCCTTGAGGTCGGCACGGATGTCGCCGCCGTTGGCCACGGCGATGTCCGCTGCCGCGGCTTCGCGGTAGGCGTCGGCCACGAGGCTGCCCAGGGGCATCTCCTGCGTGCGTACGCCGGGCGCCCTGGCGCTGGACATGTCGTTCGCGGACTCGCCCACGGGCTCTTGCAGAATCACTTTCTGTTCCGCCAGGATTTCGGCGAGCCTGGCTGCGACGGCCTCATCCGGGGGCGTCTCCTGCGCCTGCTCATAATCGATGAGCGACGCGGTCTTTGCTGTGATTTTGCCGTTTTCCAGCGCGATCGTCACTTTGCCGAGATACTTCCCGTTGTCCCCCGCCTGGGCGATCAGGACGCCGTTTTCCGCCATGCCCTCCGGGAGCAGAGTATGGCTGTGACCGTCGATAATGACGTCGATTCCGGGCACTTCCCGCGCGAGCTCCGGAGTGAGTGTCCCGCCCTCGCACGGCACGCAGCCCAGATGGCACAGCGCGACCACCACATGCGCCCCCTGCCCGCGCAAATCTCCTACCTTTGCTTTCGCGGTCGCAACCGCGTCCTCGAATGCCAGGCCCTCCACATACGCGGGCATGGTGGAGTGCGCCGCGCCCTCCGTGGTCAGGCCGAATAGCCCTATTTTGACGCCGTCCACCTCAATCATCGCGGTGTCGTCCAGCAGGAACGCGGCATCCTTTTGAATATTCGACGCGAGGAGAGGGAAGTCTGCCATGTCCCTCAGTTCCCGCAGGCGCGCCCATCCGTAGTTGAACTCATGGTTCCCCACAGCCATGGCGTCATAGCCGGCTTTGCCCATCAGCGCCACGATGTCCGCGCCGCGCAGGAGGGTCGCGATCGGCAGGCCGTGCAGCGCGTCCCCTGCGTCGAGCAAAATGGAGTTCGGGAGCCCCGCATGTATGGCCGCGATACGGTCAATCCCGATCACATCCGTATCGTTGCCGGCCACGCGGCCGTGTGTGTCGTTGGTATGTAGCAGGATGATCTCCGCCGTCGGCCCCGGTGCGGGCGGCGCCGGGTTGGGCTGCTTCCAGCAGCCGGTAAACGCCGTGACCACCAGTGCCAGAATTGCCGCGATGCTTATGAGCCTTCTTATATTCCGCATGATAGTCTCCCTTTCTTGCATATCTGAATTCATTATACCACGCGCCTTCCGCCTTTTCAAGAGGTTTTTTGAATCCTGCAAGAACTGTATTGCAAAACCCGGTCTGTCATGTTATTATTATCGCAACAACAGCACAGGAGGGATATCCGATGAAAAAGCTCTTGGCGGCACTGCTCGCGGCGCTGCTTTTCCTGGGGGCCACGGCACCGCAAGCCGCCGCGAAAGCGCCGGCCCTTGCGCATGCCGGACTGATCAGCCAAATGACGCTGGAGGAAAAAGCCTCACTGCTGTGCGGCGCGGATTTCAACAGCACCAATGCCATCCCGCGGCTGGATATCCCCGCCGTGGCCCTGTCGGACGGGCCCCACGGCGTACGCGGCTACGGGGCGGCGGTCTGTTTCCCCACGGCGAGCCTGAGCGCGTGCTCCTAGGACGCCGGCCTGCTTGAACGGATGGGCGGCGCGCTGGGGGATGCCGCGATTGCTGCGGACGTGGACGTGATCCTCGGGCCGGGGCTCAACATCAAGCGCTCCCCCCTGTGCGGCCGCAACTTCGAATACTTCTCGGAGGACCCCTATCTCACCGGGGTGATGGCCGCCGCGATGACGCGGGGCATCCAAGGCAGGGGCGTGGGCGCCTGCCTCAAGCACTTTGCGGTGAACAACCAGGAGACCCGCCGCACGACCATCGACGCCGTGGCCGACGAGCGCGCCCTGCGGGAGATCTATCTGCCCGCCTTCGAGACCGCCGTCAAACAGGCCGGGCCCTGGGCCGTCATGAGCGCCTACAACCGCTTTGAAGGCGTCTACCTCAGCGAAAACAGCCGCCTGCAAAACGATATCCTGCGGGGCGAATGGGGCTTTGACGGCATGGTCGTCAGCGACTGGGGCGGGGTGCGCGACCGTGCCTCCGCCGTCCGCGGCGGCACCGACCTGGAGATGCCCCGCTCCGTCGGCATGGGCGAAAAGAGCATCGCCGACGCCCTGCGTTCCGGCGCGCTTTCCCAGGCGCAGCTTGACCGGAGCGTGGACCGCATGCTCACCTTGATCGACCGCGCACGCAGCCGCGAAAGCCAGGTGCAGCTCAGCATCGTGCAACAGGATGACCTTGCGCGCAAAGTGGCCGAAGAATCCATCGTGTTGCTGAAAAACAGCGACGGCATCCTGCCTTTGAACACATCCCAGAGGATCGCGGTCATCGGCGAATTCGCGAAAAACCCGCGCTTCCAGGGCGAAGGCAGCTCCATGATCAATACCGAAAACAAGAGCAACGCACTGCAATCACTGCAGGATGCGGGTGCGCGGGTCAGTTTTGCCCAGGGATACACGGTCTGGCCCTGGCCGGGCGCGGCGGACGCGCGTTTGCGGGAGCGTGCAGCAAGCCTTGCGAAGCGTTCAGACGCGGCGATCGTGTTCGTCGGGATCCCCTCGACCTCCGACGCCGAGGGGATCGACCGCAAAGACATGGCGCTCCCCGACAACCAGAACAAGCTTGTGGAGGCTGTGGCGAAGGCCAACCCCAACACCGTGGTGGTGTACTGCGGCGGTTCGGCGATCACGGCGCCCTGGATGGACCGGGTCAAGGGCTTCCTGTGCACCTACCTTGCGGGCCAGGCGGGGGGCGCCGCCACGGCGAATATCCTGCTGGGCCGCGTGAACCCAAGCGGCAAGCTGGCCGAGACCTGGCCCCTGGCTGCGCAGGACGTCCCCTGCGCCGCCTATTTCCCGGGGGCCCCGAAGAGCACGGAATACCGCGAAAGCATCTTCGTCGGCTACCGGTATTATGACACCTTCCAAAAAGCTGTACAATTCCCCTTCGGCTATGGCCTGTCGTATACGAAATTCGAGTATTCCGGCCTGAAAATCAGTGGCAACCAGGTCAGTTTCAGCGTGAAGAACATCGGTGGGACGGCCGGGGCGGAATCGGCGCAGCTGTATGTCCGCCCGCTGCAGAGCACCGCCTTCCGGCCCGAGAAGGAACTCAAAGGCTTCGGCAAGGTGTTCCTCCAGCCGGGCGAAAGCAAGGACGTCACCATCGAGCTGGACGACCGTTCCTTCGCTTTCTTCAACACGAACACGAATGACTGGTGCATCGAAAGCGGGAAATACGAGATCCTCATCGCAGCTTCCAGCCGGGATATCCGGCTGAGGGCGACGGTGAGCAAGAGCGGAACCGCGGCCAAGAATATCCCGGACCTGCGCAACACCGCCCCCGCCTACTATGGATTAAAGGGCCAGACCCCCGCCGATGTGCCGGAGGCGCAATTCAAGGCGGTGCTGGGGCGCGAGCTGCCGCCCCGCGACCTGGCGCCCGGCTCTGTCATCACCAGCAGCGACAGCATGGACGACGCCATCCGCAACAATCCCATGGCCAACGCGTTATACACCCGCGCCTTCCTGCCGCTGCTGGCGCTGCTCACCGTGCTGATCCCGCATGCGAGCTACATCGGCTATATCATGCAGGTCTCAACCTTCTGGCTGACTTCCATGACCGGCGGCGTGATGAACGAGGATATCATGGAGAGCCTGTTGAGGTTTTACAACGGCAATTGGGCCGGGCTTCCGGAGGTCGCGTGGGGCGTGCTGGGCAATATCTTCCATCTGCTGTATGGTTTGATTACATAACCAGGCGCGGGGATTGGTGGTTACGCATCCCTTTCTCTTGTCTGCTTGCCGGCCGCCTCAAAAATGGAGATCCGCTGCGCCAGCGACGGGTATTGGCGCAACGTTTCTTCCGAGAACATGCCATCCTCGATCCGCCGGCTGACGGCGGCCTCGTGTCCGATGAGCGCCCAGGTCGCGGTGTTCAGATGCCGGAACGCCGGCTGCGCCAGCGCGGGGCAGATAAACGATTGGCGGGAGGTGTTGATGTCCTCGCCGCTGATCTGGAACAACTCGTGCGCTTCGCACAGTGCCATCACCCGGCGCAGCTGCTCCATGGTGTTGCGGGACGGCATATAGGTGACCGCATGGAAGCCGATGCGCTTCAGGAAGCCGAACAGCTCCTCCAGGTAACTGTCCTCAAAGCCCTGCGCCTTTTTGTCCCCGGTTGCGGATTCGGTGACGTCGCCCAGGTACGCGTAAGCGGCGATCGCCCCGATTTCGTCGGCAAAACGTATGAATTCGAGGACATCCGGGCATTCGCCTGCCGCATCGATATAAAACCGTGACAGCAGGCCGCTTTTTAACGCCCCGATCAAATCATACAGATAGTGCGGGTTTTCGGTATCTCGAAGGCAGGCCTGCGCTTTTTCCGAAAGGGGTATCTCCATGCGGTTCCGCAGGAAGGCGGCGGTGGTTTCGCCCTGGCCATATTTCTCTAAGATTACCCGCGAAAGCCCGCACAGGATATGCCGCTCGGTCACGCTGCCCCCGTCCCGATACCGGGATAGCGGCAGGATGTCCCGATCGAAATCAAACGCGAGGCCAAGCCCCGCCAAAAGGCTGTTGAGCTTTTCCACCATCTGCCGGTTGCGCACATTGCGCAGCTGCCTGAGGAGCGCCAGGAACGCCTCGCAGTCCGCATATTTTGTTTTTGGGATGCCGTGGGCCGCCACATAGGCGATGGAACGCTGGTCCGGGCTGTTGAACCTCCTGCCGCGCAGGGGCGTATCGCCCATATTCACCCGCAGCTCAAAGCCTGTGGTGACGGGCATCCCCGCAATCGCGCCGGCCTGCGTGAACTCCGCGCAGCCGCCCACCGAATCGTGGTCCATGATGCCGGCGGTGGCAAGGCCCGCCCTGCGGGCATAATACACCGCCGCGCAGGGGGAGTAGGGCGAAAAAGAATAGCAAGTATGGATGTGGTTGTTAACCCAGCCGCCCGGTTCGGGCCGCGGTTCCAATGCGACGAGTTCCCGCAGGGCCTGCAGGCGGGTTTCCCTGTTCGGATGATTGAGCTGTTGCTCAAGATATGCGGTTTTCACGGAATTCATCCCCCCGCTTTATGCTCCAGCAGATACCGCTCCGCTTGCGCGCACCACAGCCCGTTGTTCCTCCCGACAATCTCGTGCAGGGCGGCAAACAGGGGGTCCTTCTCCCCCAGCGCGGCGAAATCGGCGATCGCCGTGAGCGGCATGGAGATGTGGGTGTAAATCAGCTTTTTCCCACCGGGGAGTTCCGGCAGGCGCAGCGTCGCCTGCGCCACGGCGTCCAGGCCGCCGATATGGGAGATCATGACGGCCGGGTCAAGCAGGCCCTGTTCCATCAGGGAAAGCGCTTCCAGCATGTCGGCCGTGTTCCCGGCCGAGGTCCCCACCACATGCGTGCCGGCATAGTGCACGTTGTAAAAATTAAAATTCGCGCTGAAATCCGGGTCGGTGGGGCCCGCGAAAAAGTTCAGGCAGCCGTCCCGGCCCAACAGGGCGTCCCCCATTTCCGCCGCCTGGCGCACCGGCGCGTAGACGAATACGTCATCGTAGCCATTCCCGCCGGTCAGGCCGAGCAGGTCCTTGACCGGGTCGTCAGACCCGGAGATGTTGGCGTAGACAAGCCTTATGCCCCTTTCGGCGGCCTTTGCGGGGGTGGCGAGCGTTTCGGCCCGTTGCAGGCGGGCGCTGTCGATGTCCGCGACGACAATCAGACCGGGCCGCCTGCCGCAGCCGAGAGCATACTGCACCGTGCCCAGGCCCATGGCGCCCGCCCCTCCGAGGATCGCCAGGTTCCCGCCCTCCACGATCCCCATGGTATGCACATAGCTGCCCGGCGCCGTGTGGTAATTGGCGTGGAACGCGCCGGCGATGCAGGACATGGGCTCCGCGAGGGAGCCGTAGAAAAAGGCCTCGCCGTCATAGGGCAGGAGGCACTCCTCCTCCATGAACATGGAGGGGACGACTACATAGGTGGCATCCCCTCCGAGGTAGGGGAAGGAATAGCCGGGCGCGTCCAGGGAGCCCTTATAATTGATCCCCGGCTGGATGGCGAACCTCATCCCCTCTCGCCACCTGTGCCGCCAGCGCTCCCCCACGGCGACGATCTCCCCGCAAAACTCATGGCCGATGATCACGGGACGCTCGGCGATGTCCTCCGGCACCCTTTTGTGGGCGGATCCCTGCGCTGCGGCCTTGTACGACGATACGCACAGGCTGTCCGACACGACCTTGGCCAGAATTTCGTCTTCGCCGATCTCCGGCAATTGGAACTCCTCAAGCCGCAGATCGTTTTTCCCGTGTAATCTCACCGCTTTTGTTTTCAACGCGCAGCCTCCCAGCTTGCCATCAAAAATTCCGTTGTTGGATACGCTCCTATTTTAGCATAAAAGCAGGCAATAGGCAATAAGCACTTGATTTTTTTTTCGGGATCATGTATTATATTGAAGATGCATGTTGTTACGGCTTGAAAGGACGGTAGCCTGTTTGAGTACTCTCTCAAGGATCGTATTCGTCAGCACAGACGTGCAAACAACGCGGAAAATGGGCGTAACGGCGCTTATGAACCGTTTTTGTGAGCACAGTTATGATGTGACCCTGATCAGCGAAACGTTTGGCAACCATCTTCTTGATTATAAGTGCGACTATCGTCTCAAGCGGCTGAGCATGGACATGGGCGTGAAAAACTGCTCCACGCGCGCCGAAATGCTGGCGCATTTTGCGTCACAGCTGCCGCCGAGCGTTTTTATCCTGACGGACTTTGACCGCGAGGCGTTCCAGGAATATCCTGCCGTGATCAAGGCGCAGTCCAATGCGCACAAAGTGATTTGCCTGCTTCGCACGCCCTGCGATTCGGTGCTGGACGAGGCGTGCGTCGACGCGTTTGTGTCGAACTTCATGTGCGGCAAGTCCGTCTATATCCCTTGGTTTTTTCCATATGGGGCAGAGGACTATCGTCAACTGGAGCCCGATGGGAAAGAAACGGACCTATCCGAAAAAACCGCGGAGCATGCATTCGCGCTGTGGGAAAATCTTTTGGCCGACGTCGCGGCCAAGCCGGGCGGCAAAAGGCCCGGGATAAAGCCGCCGGCGCCAGGAAGGAGCCCACGCGACTTCATCGAGAAGAAATTTTACTACCGCGAGCGGCAGCGTGTGTCCAAATCTGTGCCGATGCAGATGTCGCCGGAGCAGGTCCAGAAAGCGCAGCTGCTTGCGTCGAAAATGCTGATCGCGTTTGAACGCATCTGCCAAAAGCACGGTTTGCGCTACTACGTCGCGGCCGGTTCGCTGCTCGGCGCGGCGCGGCACGGCGGGCCGATTCCCTGGGACGACGACGTTGACGTGACAATGCCGCGGGGGGACTACGAAAAGTTCCTCCAAATCACGCAAAATGAGCTGCCGAACGACATGGTGCTTCCGCTGGACAATTTCCCCTACGGCTTTCACCGCATGCAGATCAGGGGGACGGAAATCACGCGCCAGATCCGGCAAAAGGGCCCGCACGGCGTGTTCCTCGACATCTTGCCGCTGGACGGCGCCGCCCCGACGCCGAGGCTCAAAAAAATTCACAAGCTCCTGAACCGCATCCTGCTCAACTGCATGAACGCCAAAGTCAGGCCCCTGCCCCTGGTGACGGCGGATATGCTGCGCATATACGAATGTGTGAAACGCCTGATCATCATATGCTTCGTGCCCAGGAGGCTGATGTTCTGGCTGTGGAAGCGCGCCGCGACCCGGTACGACACCGATACCGCCGGCGAGTGGGTGTGCCTGCCGGGCCTCTACGGCTACGAGAAGGAGTGCTTCCCGAAGGAATACTGGGGCGAACCCGCGCAACTGCGTTACGATGGGCGCATGGTCCCCGTGATGCGCGAATGGGAGAAATACCTGACCGCGCACTATGGGGACTACATGATGTCCCCGCCGGTTCTGTGCAGGCGGACGCATCCGATCATCGCCATTGATTTTGGCAGGTATGAGTCAATGTCCGTACAAGAAATACAAAAGGAGGTGGATGAATTTGCGCAAAACCTGTGATGTCTACGCGGTAATTCTGGCAGGCGGCTCCGGCACGCGGATGCATTCGCCGATGCCAAAACAGTTTTTGATGCTGGGAGACGCGCCTGTATTCATCCATTCGGCACGCAAGCTCCTCAGCGACGCGCGTGTAAAACAGCTGTGGATCGGCGCCAATGGCGATTGGTATGACCTTGCCAGGCAGCAGATCGAGGAATACATCGGCGGGGACGGGCGCGTGATGATATGCGAGGGCGGCGCCGACCGGGAGGAAACCCTGCTCAACACGTTGAACGCCATCTGCGGGCACAACGACGTCGGGCCGGAGGACATCGTGCTGATTCACGATTCGGTGCGGCCCTTCTTGACCGGGCGGATCATCGACGACGTGATCCGCGAGATGGAGTTCTGCGACGCGTGCAACACGGTCATACCGGTGAACGATACCATCGTGCAGTCCGCGGACGGGAAAACCATCAGCGGGATGCCTGCCCGCGGCGAGCTGTTTGCCGGCCAGAGCCCCCAGGGCTTTAAAATCAGAGCCTTGCTTGAGGCGTTCCAAAGCCTTACTCCCGATGAAAGAAAACAGCTGACCGAAACGGCCAAGGTCTGTTTTTTGAAAAACATCTCCGTCCATATCGTCAGGGGGGAATTCTTCAATTTCAAGATCACCACGCCTTACGATTGGCACATCGCTCAAAATATTCTTGATCTGCTGGGGGAATCGCTGATTTGAAACAATTCGAATGGGATGAGACAGGGATCATCTTCGTGCTCAAGAGCCTGCGCCTGACGGCCTGCGCGCAGTCCATGGCGTCCCTGATGGACGCCTTCGTGCATGAGGGGCGCAATGTGTATCTCGTCACGCAGTCGGAGCCGTCGGGGGACGATTACGTCAGCAGCGAATACGTCAAGCGCTATTCCATCGACGTGCACGAGGCCTTCGGCGCGACGCCCGAGGAGGCGTTTTTCAAGATCATCGGCGGGATCCCCGTGCGCACGGTCGTGTTCGCGGGGGATATCTACGGCAAGAGCCTGCAGTTTTTCCAGACGGCGCAGAGGCTCGGGCGGTGCACCGTCTTCGCCACGGACCGCTCGCCCCTGGCGTACATGTGCACCGGCTCGGAGAAGCTGTCCATGGACTGCCTGTATATGATCAAACATGCCGATTGCGTCATATCCACATCGAAGACAGACGCGCGGCTTCTGGAAGCATCCGGCACAAAACGCGCGGCGTACCTGCCCTTCTACTTCCCGTATCACGACAAGGAGGTGGGCAGGGCTGCTTTGCAGGGGGGCCGCATCGTCTTTTTCACGGGCTTCGCCGGGCGCAACACACGCACTGTACTGACGGCCTTCGCGCGCCTGCATGAGCGCCGCCCCGACACCACCCTGACCCTCGTGATCCCCTATACCATAAGGTCCTCGCCCGTCCTGGAGGAACTTGTGCGCGATGTTGAGAGCACCGCGCTGTCCGATGCCGTGAAAGTGGAAACCGACGTATTGAAGCCCCTGCGCTTCTTGCGCGCGTGTGACATCAGCGTGACGTATTCCCGCCTGCAATACATGCCCGAAACGGTCATGGAGAGCATCTGCGCCGGAATCCCCGCGATCAACGTGCAGGACGGGAATTTTTCCGGCGACCCGTTCCCCGCGGTCAACGTGACGGCGGCCGACGACATCGCCATCGAGCGGCAGATGGAGTATTACCTGGACCGCGGCCACAGCGAGGACTTCGCCGTACAAGCACGCGCTCTGCTCGGCAAGGGTGCGCGCGAAGCGCTTGCGCGGCAGTGGTCGGGGCTGCTGCGCGAGGTGCTTGCGGCGCAAATCGTGCAGACGCGTGAAAAATTCGAACGCTTTGTTCTTCTGCAGGGCAGCATAAAGGCCCTGCTTGACGAGGGGAAATCCCCCGGCGAAATCGTGCGGAGGCTGATCTGCGAATACGTGCCGGCGTCCCATATCGTCGCGGGGCTTGGCACCTGCGGCATCGGGCGCGAGGAGGCCGCGCAGGCGTTCCGGACGTCGGATCTCTTCGGGCAGCGCGACTACTACAAACTCATACAACAGAGGGGAAAACCGCCCGTGGCGCTTGATCTCGCGGGCGCCTGCATCGACGAGGACCAGCGCGGCGCGGCCCTGGCCGAGGCCTTCATAATCGAGCGGGGCCCGAGCGAAACCCGCATCCCCAACGCCGACGGCACCGCCGATTGGGCCGCGGAATTCCCAGAGCAGTACAACATGCTCACGGCGTTCAAGACCTTCGCGCTGGAAAACGCGGGCGCGCTCCGGATGAAGCGTTTCCGGCTGGTGAGCAGGCTCCTTGCGTGGTATACATTGCCGTTCAACAAGCACGGGGTCTTTGGCCGGCTGGCCCTGTTCCCGCTGCGGGTGCTCTCACGGTTAAAGAAGGCTGTGACCGGCCATGGGCTGCGCCGGCTGTTGAAACGGCAGATCAAAGAGGTCGCGCCGGAGGACGTGCGCAAGATACAGCTCATGGTGCTGAACATCTTCCTGGAGTTTGAGCGCATCTGCAAAAAGCACGGCCTTCGCTACTACCTGGCCGGCGGCACGATTCTGGGCGCCGTGCGCCACAGGGGCTTCATCCCCTGGGACGACGACATGGACATCACCATGCCGCGGCCGGATTACGACAGGTTCCTCAAAATCGCGAGGAAGGAGCTGTCCCCAGAATTCGTGCTCGACAAGGACTGCGTGCCGTTTTGCCATAACCGCATCGAGTACAGGAATACGAAGTTCGACACGTTTTGGCGCGACGGCGGCGTTTTCCTTGACATTCTCGCTCTGGACGGCAGCCCGGACGACGCTAGAGCCCGGGCAAGGCACGAGGCGAAAACGAAATTCTGGCGATTCATTATGCTGGAAAAGGCCAGGCCCCTGCCCGCGCTCAACAGCCAGCGGGAGGTGCAAAGGACATACCTCGTGCGGCTGTTGGCGAGGATGATTCCCCGAAGGTTCCTCAAGTGGAGGTGGAATCACTGGGCGAGGCGCTGGCACTGCGATGACACCTCCCATTGGGTCTGCCTGCCCGCGAGCATCTATACGTATGACCAGGAGCGCTTCCCGAAGGAATACTGGGGCGAGCCGGTGATGGTCGAGTTTGAGGGGCATCAATTCCCCACCATGCGGCATTGGAAGGACTACCTCGTGTGCCACTTCGGCGATTACATGAAGCTGCCGCCGAAGACGCTGCGAAAGTCGCATCACTTTATCTATGAGTATGACCTTGGAAAATATAAGGGCATTGCAACGAAAGAATTGGAGGCTGCGGTGCGGAAGGCTTTATGACAAGAATGCCACATCCGACGACAAGGGCCGCCTGTATTGCTTCGACAACGTGAAATTCATCCTGATCTTTCTGGTGGTGCTGGCACACACGCTGTCGCCGCGTGCAGGGCGGAACGATTAAACCGCGTCCGCGCCAGGGAACGACAGCGGCAGCGGGAACCACGCGGCCACGGCCGCGGGCAGGGCATTCCGTTCCGACGATACCGGGGCGAAGAAACAGCGCATGGCCGCAAGATGCTCCATGGTGACCGCAGGGGGATCCTCTGTGGGTGTCACGCTGATTTCATCGCCGCATACCCGGATGCGCAAGTTCTCCGGCTTGAACCAGCCATTGACGCGGATCACGATCTCCCCTTCGCACAGGGGCCTGATGCGTGCGCCCAGCCTCAGGAAGGCGCCCAGGACACGCTTGTAATTCATCACGTGGAAGCTCTCCGGGCAGCCGACCCCCACGCCCTCGCACAGACCGGCGAGAAACGCGACGGCTTCGGTTTCCGTGGGGTTCAGGTGGAAGCCCACATCCTTTTTCGCCGCGCCGAGGATGGCCTGCACCGCGCCGGCGATGTCCGCGGGGGCCGCCAGCCGCAGCTCCCCCACGCCCTTGATCTCCTGCCCACTGATGAAATACCCCGCGAATTTGCCGTCCGCCCGCAGGACATAGGGCACGCTGCGCCAGGAGCACAGGGTGTCGAACAGGGCGGCAGGCGCTGAAGGGCGGGTACAGTGCAGGGGGGCGGTTTCGTTCAGGGAATGGATGGCATGCAGGCTCTCGGCGTCCTCCGGGCGCAGGGGCTCCACAGTGAGATTGGTCGGTGCAAGCCGCGCGTGGCGCAAATTCGTCTGCGACACCTGGAAGCTGTATACCCCGCCGGCGCGCTCAAAGCCGAAGTACTGGTAGCGCTGGCGCTGCCCGCTCAGGGCAAGCAGGTCCGTCCCGCGCTCGCGCGAAAGCTCCAGGACCTGCCGCATGAGCAGCTTCATATAGCCCGCGCCCCGCCAGGCCTTGCCCACGGCCACATTGCCGATGCCCGCCGCAAGGAGCTTTTCACCGCCGACGTAGAAGTCCATCGGATAGAGCCCCACCGCGGCGCGCAGCTGCCCGCCCTCGCGCACCACCAGGTTGTGCGGGCAGGGGTGGTACTGCGGCCTGTAGAGCTTGGGCAGGGAGCGCTCAAAGCGGGCGGGGATGTTGTTGAATGCCTTTTCCAGGAAGCGCAGCAGCTCTCGCTCCTCGCCGTCCTGCGCGGTGATATACCCAAGTTCCATAGGGAAGCCTCCTTTTATTTCTACACGCTGCAATCATCTTGGGGAAGCTTTCGCGTCCCGGATGAACGCGGCCAGCCTGCTTTCCATCCGCTCCGCCTGCTCCGGATAGAGGTCGTATACGTTATAGGCCTCGTGTCGGTCCATGTCCAGGCGGTAGAGATGCTTTTTTATCATGGAGGTGATGTAGGCGGAATTCTCGGAGCGCATGCTCTCGAAGTACTTGTACTCGTTTTGCAGAATGCCGGTGATTTTGCCCGTGCCCGAGACGAAAAACAGCTCCCTGTCCATGCTCTCCACATCGCCGGCCAGCAGCGGCAGGATGTTCTCACCGTCGATGACGCGGTCGCCGGGCAGGGCATCTATGCCGCAGAAGGCCAGAATCGTCGGGAAAAGGTCGATGTTCATCGCGGGGACGTTCAGCCTCGCCCCCCGCAGCAGGGAGGGGTGCGCCGCGATAAACGGCACCTGCTGCCCTCCGTTGAAATTGTTGTTCTTGCGCCCGCGCAATCCCCCCGCGGAACCGTCGAACCACGGGCCGTTGTCGCTGGTGAAAAGAATCAGCGTGTCGTCCAGGATGCCCTCCGCCTCCAGCTTGGCGAGGATCTCCCCAAGCCCCGCGTCGAACTCCTCCAGGCAGTCGCCGTAGAGGCCCGCTTTCGATGTGCCAAGGAAATCGTCCCCCGCGCTCACCGGGTCGTGGGGCCGGGGGGAGGCGTAGTAGGCGAAGAAGGGCCGATCCTTGTTGCGGTCGATAAAGCCGACCACCTCGTCGGTCAGGATGCGGGTGATCTCCTTCTGGTCAAAGCTGGGGCGGTCGACCGTATCGTTCTTGTAATAGGCATAGGGCTCCATGTCGTTGCTGTAGTGGGAGCCGTAGAAATAGTCGAAGCCCTGGGCATTTGGCAGGTATTCGCCGTAGTCCCCCAGATGCCACTTTCCGAACGCGCCGGTGGCGTACCCGGCCGCCTGCAGCGCCTCCGCCACGGTGACCTCGTCCCCGAGGATTCCCTGCACGCCATGGGGGAACAACATGGAGTTCATGAATAGAGAAGTGAGATCGAAGCCGATGTCCCCGGAGGAGACCGTCGGGTAAAATACGCAATCCACGTGCCCCCGGAACGGATAGCGCCCGGTCAGGCAGCCGAAACGGGAGGGGGAACAGGCTGGGTTGGACGAATAAAACTGCTCCATGACCACGCCGTTTTCCGCAAGGGCCTCCAGGTTCGGCAGTTCGATGCTGGTTTCGGCCAACGCCGAAAGATCGCCGTACCCCATGTCGTCCATCATGATCAGCAGCACGTTTGGCCCGTTTGCCTGTACATCGCGGCGGAGGGCCTCCAGGTATTTGTCGTGCCCATCGCGCAGGGACCGCACCTTGGGCGCAACGCGCACGTTGACGTTCATCATGAAAAACACCGTGGCCGCCAGCATCGCTGCAGCGGTGAGGCCGCTTATGCACCGCTTCGCAACATCTTTCCACCGCAGTTTGTCCTGCCGCCACAGAAAGAGCGACAATAGCACGGCGAGCACCAGGGCGGGCAGGCCCTTTCCAAAGCCGTGAAGGTCGTACCCGCACAGCAGGTCGAACAGGTTGATCCCGGCCGTCAGGAGCAACCCGGGCAGCAGCTGGCGGGGCTTGAGGCCCCCCTGGAAGGCTTTCACGATATAGATCACAGAGAAAACGCAGGCCGCCAGCAGATACACAGCTGAGAGCAGCGGCTTGCGCAGCGCGAACAGGAGAACGACCAGCAGCAATGAGACCGCCGAGAGGGTCTCGTATTTGGTCCATTTTTTCGTTGGCATGGGTTCCTCCTTTATGGTTGCCTTTTTTCTCCGGCGAACACGCGGAACAGCGGCAGGCAGCTTTCAAAAAATGCGCGGTAGGCGGCGCAGTCGTCCCCACTCTCCCGGCAGCGCTTGCAGCCGCCCCCCCTGCAAAGAGGATAGACCTTGCATTGCCTGCATCTCTCGGCAACCTGCAGGCTCTCCCGGATGAAGAGACGCGCGCGTTCGCCCTCGTTCATCTCCTGGAAAGTCATTTGATGAATATTGCCCAGCCGCCACGGGTCGACGCAGTAGAAATCGCAGGGGAACACGTCGCCGTTGCCTTCAACGACAAATTGAAAGCTGCAGTGCCCCGCCATGCCGCACTGCTCGGGCCGCTCCCCCAGATACAGGCGGACATAGTTGTCGAACTGCCGGATACTGACATAGTTGCCGTCAACATAATCTTGAACGTAGAGCCGGAACAGGCGGATCAGGCACTGGGCGTACTGCGTGGGCGTCATATACAGCTCGCTTTTCATCTTAGATTTGTCCCCGAACGGGCGCAGGCAGGGGATGAACTGCAAATATTTGAAGCCCTGATCCTTAAAAAAGCGATAGATCTCCTCGCAGTGCTCGGCGCAATGGGCGGTCATCACCGTTAAAATGTTGAAATCGACCGGCTCCCTTTGCAGCAGTGCGGCGGCGTCCATCACGGCCTGCCAGACCTTCTGCCCGTTCGCCCCGCGCCGATAGCGGTTGGCATTGCTGTCCCCGTCCAGGCTCAGGCCCACAAGAAACTTTTCCTCCCGCAGGAAGGCCGCCCAGTCCCGGTCCAGCAACAACCCGTTTGTCTGCATGCCGAAAAAAACAGGGCTGTTCCCTGTGTTTTTCTCACGCAGCGTCCGGGTGAAAAAGCGGAAGAAATCCAGGCCCGCCAGCAGCGGCTCCCCGCCCTGGAAGGCAAATGAAACCGCCTCCCCCTGCGCAAACGCCAGGGCCTTTTCGATGATATGGCTGGCCGTCTCCTCCGTCATCATCCCATACGTAAAGGCGTCCCGGTGCTCCGCGACATCATGGTAAAAGCAGTAAGCGCAGCGCATGTTACACAGACTGGAGGCGGGTTTTATCATGATGGACAGCGGCGGCATCTCTACTGCACCTCACCATTTGTTGTGAAATTTCTCAACGAACCCCATCTGTTCCACCAGCTCGACGGCAGTCCCGCCGTCAAGCACGGCCTTGCCCGTGAATTTGCCGAAGACCTGGTTCCCGTCCATGCAGATCACCCCCAGGTTGATGGGCGTGGAGTTGTCGTGCACGGGGATAAAATCCATCTCCAGGCGGCCGTCGCTGGAAGTAAATTTCCAGGGCGACATGATGTCCCGCGGTATATGAAACGTGACCTCCTCCAGCTTATGGGCCTTGCCGTTGTGAATGAGCATGTTCTCGCTGGCAGCGGAGGTGTCCCCGAAGCCGTAGCCCAGGTTCCAGCCAAAGGCGCTGCCGTCGGGCAGGGCGGTGTTCAGGCTGCTCCAGTACCAGGTGTTGTCGTAGGTCCACACGCCCCGGCCCCAGTCCAGGGTGGCGAAGGAGTCCGCCGGGTCGAAGCGCTGCCAGATCTCATCGCCGAGGGTGACGGCGCCGCTGACTCTCATGCAGTTGATCTTCTGATTGTAATAAAAATGCCCCGGCTTGCCCAGCGGCGTGGCGACGACGACGCTCTCCTCCGGAATATCCGTCAGGGTCAGGTCGATGCGCAGGGGCAGCTTTTCCGGGCCGAATTTCGGCACGAACCCCCTCAGCACGCGCCTGTTCCCGCCGTGATAAAAGCCCAGCTTCATGCCGCCGACGCGGCGCTCCACGTGCCCGTGTTCGGAGCTTGCCGGCAGGCCCCAGCGCCCCATCGGAAATGGGGTCACGATGGCGTGGCGCATGGTTTTGCCCGCGCGGTAGTCGATCAGGCTGAAATTGAGGTTGCCCACATAGCCGCTGTCGCTGATGATGAGCACCATCCCGTAGTCCTGGTTGCCGATGCAGTAGCAGTCCCACTCCTTGATGCGGGAAGGGTGGACGGCGATATCCTTGCGGTCGTACTGCCACAGCAGGCGTTTTGCGTAACCCGGCTCGGCGATTTCGCCGTCCTTCAGCAGGCGCTGTGGCGCGGTGATTTCATGCTGGCGCACGGAAGGGATGTATGGCGTGGTTGGCATGGTGAAAACCTCCCTGTATTATACTCTGCTGTGCTCCCGCGCGAACACCCTGCAGTCAATCGCCTCCGCGAACGCCCGCCCGCCGTCATCGTTCGGGTGCACCCTGTCCTTCCCCACATAGGAGGCGACGGGCAGGTCGGGGGTTTCGGCCGAGGCGAAGGCACTGCTCACATCAAACTTGTAGTCAAACGCATCGCAATGGTCAAACCACTCGTTCAACTGCCCGCGCAGGATGTTCTTTTCCGGCGTGGCGTCCGCGGAGCGCCCCGTGGGCACGTAATTCAGCCCGATCAGCGTGATTGGACACGCACGGATCAGCGAGATCAGCGCCTCCGCCCCGGCCGCGATCTCTTCCGCCGAGGCATATTCGCTCTTCCGCCCGGCCAGCGTCCCGGGCTGGAGATAGTCGTTGGTGCCGATGCAGAAGACCACATGGCTCATCCCCTCAAAGGCGAGGATGTCGTCGTGCACGCGTGCAAGCGCCTTTATGCCGAAAAAACCGCGCAGGGGGAGGCGGGGGCTTGCGTCGCGCAGGATGCGGTTGCCCGTGATCGCCTTGTTGATCACGGAGTAGCGCCCCGGATACAGCGTCCGGATTTTCTCTTCAAAATAATTTGACCAGAAGCCCTGCTGCGTGAGCGAATCGCCGAAGCACTCTATGGAGGAGGCCCCGTCGCCGTTGCGCAGCTCCACGGCCTGGAACAGGGGGATCGGGCTGTGCTGCGTGATCCCAAGCAGGTTGCCGACGATGGGTATGATCGTATCGCGGATTCTTCTTTGGTGCTGAAACGCAAGCGCCCCGGCGCGGTCCCCCCTGGCGCAGAGCAGCCGGGCGTTGTCCAGGCAGTTGCCGCTGCGCAGCCTGCCCTTTTCGATATACACGCTCACGGCGATGTGCGCGCCGGCCGGGACATCCAGGGCGGCCGCGTCCGAAATGATTTTTTCGCCGGGCCGCAGGGTCAGCCCTCCCCTGCCCCCGAAGGTGATTGCCCGTATGCTCCCGGGGTCCCCGATCGCGCCGTCTTTGTCGCACAGCGCGATGCTCGCGCGGCCGACGGTGACGGCGCTGCCCGAATACCGGTTGCACAGGCGGATCCTGGCCCGTTCCCCTGATATGGCGGAATGGAGCACCAGCCGCAGCGTGCGCCTCCCCGATAAAAACGACAGCAGGGACAGGGCCGCGTGCGACATGCCCCATGTCTCAACCCAGTGCTTTTCCATGCGCGTCATCCTCCCAGGATTGTAAAATCGAAGGTCTTCTTTTCGGGTATCAGCGAGCCGATCTGCAAAAAGCGCACCGTGATCGCGACGTGTTTGGCTTGCGCCTCGGGGATTTGGCCGTCAAACCCGATCTCGGTTGTTTCGCCCGGCGCGATTTTTTTCAGGCAACACGCATCAAACGCGAGGTCCATGCCCTCGCAGTGGATGGAGAGTATTCTGGCCGGGTATTTCTCCGACAGATTGCAGATGCGCAGAGCCCGGTCTCCCCCCGTGACGTAGCCCTGCGGGCTCTTGTCAAATTCAATATAGAGCGCGTCCTGGGGGTTGTGCGTCCGGGCAAACTGCGGATACCGCGGGTCGGAACGCACGTCGGCGATGTCATGCGTGAGCAGGAGCTTTCTGGTAAGGATGCGCGAGTAGGGGTCCTTGTAGCTCATGCCGTGGAACATGCCCTCGACGAACCAGGTGTTTTCGGGCAGCCAGGCGTGCGTCGCGTCGATCTCCATGGAGGGCGACACGTGGCGGTGGGCCGGGTTTTTGCAGGCCGCGCCCGTGCCGGTGTAGCCGTCGGCGAAGCGTTCGCCCCAGGGCGCGCATAGAGCGCCGGTGGAGGCCGCAGCCGGGATGATGGCGTCGGAGTTCACCATGTGGCCCGAGACGGCCTTCGCGCCCGTGCCCGCGATGATCGAGACGCTCGCCCCGGCCTTCTGCGCGGCCCGGAAGGCCTTGCCGTAATTCGCCATGACTGTGTAGTGCATATCGTCGCTGCTCTTGATCAGCCAGGCGTGCTCCTTTGGGTCGAGGAATCTTGCCTTCATCGCCTCATAGTGCTCTGTGGGGATGAAATCCCACACGCTGCCCCAATACAGCGCGACGGGGGCGAAATACTCCTGCAGGACCTTGTTGAGTATATCGTCGAGGAAGCCGAGCTCGCACGCGCGCAGCAGCCACTCGAAGTTCATCTCCGCCATGAAGCCGCATTCGATGTAGTAGATCAGCAGCTCCTCGTCCAGCCTGACTGTGCCGCCGAGCATGTCGTAGGCGATGGACGCGCCGCCCAGCGCCGGGAAGGTCATGACCACGTTGTCCAGGTCCCCCAGCGCGCCGTAGAGGCTGAGGTACGTCCCGACGACCTGCCCGCCGTGGCTGACGGACAGGATGCTGACCTTGTCGGAGCCCGTATATGCCTTAACTTTTACAACATAGGCGCGTAAAGCCTTCGCGCAATCCACGACGCCGTAACGAAAATCGCAGAAAAAGTTGAATATGTTCTCCTGCCCGATGGTCTCCGCCATGCCGCCCATGATCTCCCCCTCCGAGATGAACGCACCGTCCTTGTTGTCAAGCAGCCAGCGGTTGTTGCTTGTCTCGGCCTCGGTGAGCCAGGTTGGGACCTGGAGCGCATACTTGCTCGAGCCGTCGGGAAGGATCGTGAGGGGCTCAAGGATTTTCAACGCCTCCCGCCCCAGCACGTCGGCGAGGCGGTCGGTGTTCCCCAGCGCCAGAGCGCTTAAGCCCATGCCGATTTCGGCGATATTGTTCAGCAGGGCGGCCGTGACCTCGTCCATGTTCAGGCCCCAGACCTGCTTTTCCTCCGGCGTGCCGTAGTTCATGTAGAGCGGGGAGCCAGAATACCCCGGGACGATGATGACAGGGGTGTGTTCCTCCTGCCGCTCATACGCGAGGGAGACGGAAGCGCACAGGACGCAAAGGACGGCGGCAAGCACGAGCGACATAAATTTTTTGAATTTCATAGCAGCAAACAACCCTTTCCTTAGCTTCGCGCGGGAAGCCGCAATTGTTATGTATATTTTAGCTCACGCGCGCAATGCAGTCAAGCAGTTCATGCAAAATAGTTTCACCAATTTTCTTTGCTCCGCATCAATGGTCCCGATTTCTTGCTTGCCTTTGTGCCAACAAGCTGTTATACTTTATTTTGGGAAATCACTGTACTACTGTACTGTCTAAAAAATTTTTTCTTTATTTAAGACCATCTCTCTCCTTTTATCGTCTATAGGAGCAAAGGGATGGTGATACAGATGCTTGATCAACTCATCCAGGCGGCGCTGGAGGAATGCGCGCAGCGGCGTAAATTTCCCCCAACGCAGGTGGCGCAGTCCGTGTCCGCCTGGATCAAACAAAAGGATAGGGGCAGGTGCGAAAATGGAAGCGACAAATGAGAGGGACATGGCGGCGCTGGCGCGGGAGGCTTCCAACGGGGATGAAAACGCATTCAACGAGCTTTATCACCTGACGAGAGACAGGGCTTACTTTGTGGCGTATACGATTACGCACAGCGAGCAGGACGCCCTGGACATCCTCCAGGAGAGCTACCTGAAAGCATGGCAGAAGTGCGGCGCCCTGGAAAAGCCCGCTGTCTTCGGCGCGTGGCTGCACCAAATCGTGGGCAATACCGCGAAGGATTTTGTGAAAAAGCGCCGCCCGCAGCTGTTTGAGCCGCTGGATGAGGAGGTGGACCCGCTTGCGCTGCTGCCCGAAGAGGACGCCGCCTATATCCCCGACGCAGCCATGGATACCGCCGAAACAAAACGGCTCATCATGGAGATCATCGACAGGCTGCCCGAAGACCAGCGCCTCTGCGTGCTGCTGTATTACTACGACGATATGCCTGTCGCCAGCATCGCGCAGTCCCTGGAGTTGCCGGTGTCCACGGTGAAAAACCGTTTGGCCTACGCCCGCAGGAAGATCAGCAGCGGCGTGGAGCAGCTTGAAAAATCCGGCAAGATAAAGCTATTCGGTATCTCCCCCACCTCGCTGCTGGCCTGGCTTTTGCGCAATGTTGCCGTCGAAAGCAGCAAACAGCTCCCGCCGGTGATATTGGGCGGCTCTGCTGCCGTGGGTGGCTCGGCAGCAGGAGGGGCGGCGGGCGGCATTCTGGCAGCTTCTGTCCTGCCGAAGGTCATCGCGGGCATCGCGGCGGTTGTAACGCTCACAGGAAGCGCCCTGGCCGTCACAAAAGCCCTTTCAGACCGGCCGCAGCCACCCGAAGAGTTTATCTCCGCCGCAACGATCGCAGCCGAAGACGCAAGGACGTACAACGCCGAAGGATACATCGCCGGACCCGAACCATTTTTCTTTCCCACATTGCCTGCCATCGAGAAAAGGCAGACGCAGCCCTATAGTCAACCATCCCGAAAAAATATAGGCACGCCCGCAGCCCTCCCGGCCACCACGGGCGCCGGCGCGGCGGAGACCACCCCGATCACCTCGACAATCCCGGCCACCACAACCGCCGTAGCGACAACCACTGTCCGCACCACCACAGAGTATATCTATACAGCGCCCAGCACCACCAGTACGGCTACAACGACAACTACCCGGGCAACCAGCACAGCCCCGATTGCAATCACATCCGCTTCAACCACTACGACCACTACCACTACCACCATCCCCGGGCCGATAAAAACCCCCATAGGCGATGACGTCTTCCTTGCGTACCTGAGCGAAACCCTGCCGGACGGCGCGGTATTTCAGGTGAGCAGCGGCGGGGGATTCACATCGCGGATTGTCGACCGGCAGACAGACACCGTCATCGCAAACTTCATTCTCTCCTGCAGAGTGGACGGCGTGCTGCTGCACGAGTTTCCGGAGGGTGTCACCATCTATCTGCCAGTGCCCACGCAGGCGCTGCCGGACATCGACCGGCTGGAGGTACAGCACCAGACCCGCGTCTTCCCGCCCCGCATAGAAACGATGCCCATCCGGGTGGAAGACGGCTACCTCGTATTCGAGACAACCTATATTTAATCTGAAGAAAGGAACAATATCATGAAAAGCAAACGCTTTTTTGCGGTTATCATTGCGACGGCGCTGCTGCTCGGCCTTTTTTTGCCGGGCCTTGGCATCATCGCAAGCGCCGCGCCCAGCTACACCCTCACCTTTGACGCCAACGGCGGCAGCGATGCGCCCCCGCCGCAGGCCACAACAGCATACACCCTCTTCCCAATATCAACGGTTCTCACCTCTGTCATCCCCACTCGGGAAGATCATATCTTCAAGGGCTGGGCCACCAATCCCTCGGCCACCACAGTGCAATACCAGCCCGGCGAGAGCTACACCTTCAGCGCCAACATGACCCTCTATGCCGTGTGGGAACCCACTTGTACTATCACCTACGACGCCAACAGCGGCAGCGGCGCACCCGCGGAACAGATCGCAGGATGCCTTAGCCAGACGGTTCTCAGCCAAGTTGTCCCCACATTGGAAGGCTATACCTTCAGGGGCTGGGCTGCTACCGACTCGGCCACCGCAGCGCAATATCAACCCGGCGGGAGCTACAGCTTCACTGCCGATACCACCCTTTATGCCGTATGGGAATTCGGAATAGAATATACAGTCACCTACGCCGCCAACGGCGGCTCTGGTGCGCCCGCGCCGCAGAAGGCAATGCAGGGCACACCACTGCCCTTAAGCAAGCAAACTCCTACGCGCTCAAGTTACAAATTTCTCTGCTGGTGCACAAGCTCCACCGGGAATTTGTCACCCGGGAATCCCGCTCCCCGCTATAACCCCGGCGATACGATTGTGCTGACGGAACCCCTGACGCTTTACGCCCTGTGGACGACCGGTGTCCTTGTCAGATATGACGCCAACGGCGGCAGCGGCGCGCCCATGCCACACCCAAAAAATAGTTCGTCAAGCATACGCATCAGCGATGTCGCGCCCACCCGGGAGGGTTATACCTTCATTGGCTGGTCCAAAACCGCCTCGTCCAATACAGCGCAATACCTGCCGGGCAAATACTACACCGATATCGCTATCGTCGACATAACCCTTTATGCCGTGTGGGAGCGCGGCTACACCGTCACCTACGACGCCAACGGCGGCGACGGCGCGCCCGCGGCACAGACCAAATACTCCAGCGCGGTGCTGACCCTCACCACAATCGTCCCCACCCGGGCAGGCTTCGGCTGCAGGGGCTGGTCCACCACCGCCACAGCCACCACGGCGCAATTCCCACCCGGCGGGAACTTCAACATCAATGCCGACACAACCCTCTATGCCGTGTGGGCGCCCGCCTACGCCATCACCTACGACGCCAACGGCGGCACCGGCGCGCCCACGGCACAGAGCCAATTCTTCAGCGCGGCGTCGCTGACCCTCAGCCCGGATGTCCCTTATCGTTTGGGATATGCTTTCTTGGGCTGGGCCGACACCGCCCCGGCCACCGCACCGCAATACCTGTCCGGAAAGGCCTACCCCTTCAATGCCGACACGACCCTCTATGCCGTGTGGGGGCCCGCCTTCGCCGTCACCTACGACGCCAACGGCGGCAGCGGCACGCCCATGGCGCAGACCAAATACATCAACACGGCGCTGCCCCTCAGCACAAGCCTCCCCTATCGTTTGGGATACAATTTTCTGGGCTGGGCCGACACCGCCTCGGCCACCACACCGCAATTCTCACCTTACAGCACCTATAGCGCCAATGCCGACATCACCCTCTACGCCGTGTGGGCGCCGAGCCCGTTCGCCATCCCCGATCTCAGGCCGGACAACCGTATCCCCATCGGCATATACCCCCAAAGCAGGGTGACGGATCCCGGACTGATCGCCCAGCTCAACACCGCGGAGCCGGACAGCTACTCGGCGAAGCTGGGCGACGTGGAACTGGACGGCACGCGGTACGCCCGCATCAAGGGGGACTGGTTCCGCTTCGACCCCGTTGTGTGGCGGGTACTGGGGACTGATCCAACAGATGACACGGTTCTTTTGATGACGGACAGGGTGATAAACGCGCACGCCTCCGGCACTTTTACCGCAAATATCTTTGGCCAGCTTGTTGAGGACAATGGCGTGTTTGACTTCATCAATTGGCTGGAGGACGAAGTCAATCTGCGCTGCTTCAGCCCCGGTGTCTACTACCAGGACTATCTTCAGCTGATTCCCGTTGATGTCCCGCTGAATTTCCTCGGCGTCACTTGGAACCTCGGCGCCTTTTTCAAGGCGTGGGTTTATGGGTCAACGCTTACGACGCTTGATATCAACGCTAGCAGGTGGGGCTTCGAGAGCACACAAAACCGCATCGCCTCGCCCACCGAATTCGCGGTTGCCGCGGGGACATACACCAACGGAACCAGCGCCCGCTGGTGGGCCTTTGAGGCCAAGCTCCTCTCCACCAATCTAGTGACCGGCACCTTCGGCCTCGGCACTTGTGTGGACTATAGCGGCAGTGTCCGTGATCCCGTTGCCGGTTATCACGACTCCCGCATGGGCCTGCGCCCGATCGTCAAGCTCAAGCGCGCCCTGTTCTTCCCGGCCCCGGTCGCCCTTCACAGCGACATCAGCGGCGTGGGCTCCTGGGAGGGGACGCTGCCGGTGGTTTACGGCCAGCCGCTGGTATTGCCCGAAGCACCACCCGCCCCCGAGAGGTACAGGCTCCTTGGCTGGTCCGAGGACCCGAACGCGGAGACGCCGGATTATCTGCCGGGCCACACCTGGTTCGCGAACCCCGAACGCCTGCGCGGCTACGAATATACGATTGACCGCCCGACGGACCTCTACGCCGTGTGGGAGCTGATCACCTACCCCATCGCCTACGACGCCAACGGCGGCACGGGCGCGCCGGAGGCACAGACCAAGATCCATGACGAGCCTCTGACCCTCAGCACGGAGGATCCAACCCCCGAGGGCTCCTATATCTTCAGAGGCTGGGCCGACACCCCCTCGGCAGACATAGCGCAATACCAGCCCGGCGATCCCTACACCGACAATGCGGGCACGACCCTCTACGCCGTGTGGGCGGCCGAGTACCAGCTGCGCTTCTTCGACGGCGTCAACCCTGCGATGCTTTATAAGGCCTGGGAAGACGAGGACTTCCAGCTGCCGGTGCCCAACGCGCGGGCGGGCCTCGAATTCCGCGGCTGGGCCGAAGCCCCGCTCGCGACGCAGCCGAAACACCTGCCCGACGACGCGGTCCGCTTCGACAGCGATACCGATCTCTATGCCGTCTGGGTGTTCGGGAAAACACCCGGGAGCGAAAGCGTAATCGTCTCCCCGGCGGATGCCTTTGACGACGGCACCCAAATGAGCGTGTCCATCACCGGTTACGACACCTACGTCGGCTCGGTATCCCCCGACCAGCCGCAAACAGTGATCACGTACAGCATCACCTTCTCCGGCTACCCCCCGAAGCCATACCCCCTGGCGACCCCGGTCACGGTGCGCCTGACCATCCCGCAGTGGTTTTTCACCAACGGCGGCAACGTGGACCAGTTGGTCGTCATGCACATGAACGATCCAGACCCGGTCAAGGACGTGACCTACGGGCAGGAGGACGGCAGGGATTACTTGGAATTCCAGACGTATTATTTCAGCGAGTACTCGATTGTGTATATGCCGCTACCCTCGCTGCGCTTCTTCTACGGCGGCGGCGCGGACCCGAAGATTTGGCCCTGCTGGAAGAACACGGCCTTCTACTTCAACCGCGTGACGGTCTTCACGCCGCCGGTCCCCCGCCCCGGCTGCGTGCTGCTCGGCTGGGCCGACGCGCCGGGCGCCGCGGTGGCGCAGTACGGAATCAATGAGATCATCTACCCCACCGGCCCGGCCGATTTCTACGCCGTATGGATGTTCAGCAAGCCCGTACCATCGGGTGAAAACGTGGCGGTCCTCCCGGCGGACGCCTTTGAGCCCGGCACTCAGATGAACGTGTCCACCTTCGGCTACAATTCCACGGTCGGCACGGTATCCCCCGGCCAGCCGCAGTTGCTGATCACATACGACATCACCTTTACCGGCGACCCCCAATATCCCCTGGCGATCCCGGTCACCGTGCGCCTGACCATCCCGCAGTCGTTTTTCGACAACGGCGGCAACGTGAGCCAGCTGGCAGTCATGCACATGAACGACCTGATCACGGATGTGACCTATGGGCAGGAGGACGGCAGGAATTACCTGGAATTCCAGACGGACCATTTCAGCGAGTACTCGATCGTGTACATGCCGAAAGCGGACGGCGGAACTCCGGGTGGCGAGGTGCCGGGCAGTGAAACCCCAGGTGGTGAAATCCCAGGCGGCGAAGTCCCAAGTAATGAGGCCCCGGGCGCTACAACAGCGGAGCCGGTTGCGAAGCTTCCGTGGTGGCAAACGCTGCCCCCTTGGCTGTGGTGGCTGCTGCGCATCTGCGCCTTTGGCTGGATATGGATGAGTTAAGGGACATATAAAAACGACGGCGGGGCCTCGCGCGGGCTCCGCCGTTTCGTTTAGGGTTTGCTTTTGCAGGCACATCAATCAACCAGCGCGGCGGCTACTTCCTCCCTCATCTTTTGCGCCAGGGCCCGCCGTTCAATCAAGTCCGCCTCCACCTCCTTGGGGTCGTGGGGATATTTGAACTGCAATATGGCGATCAGCGCGACGATCTCGCCGAACACGGGACCGATATGCAGAAGCGGCCAGACGGTCTTCATGAAGCGCTCCGGCTGTTCCGCCAAGGGGACATCCCAGCCCTTGTAGCCGGTCCACTGCGTCACGAGGTTGCCCAAAACGGAGCCGATGTTGTCCTTGAGGAGCTTTTTCAGCAGGCCGTCCACCGCCTGGGTGACGCCCTCGCTGCGGATGCCGGTCTTCCACTCCACATAGTCGAACATCTCATAGCGGATCATGGTGTGGGGCACGGCGGACCACCGGCCCATCACCTCCCGGATCGTCTCTAGGGTCCACAGGACCGCCAGGCGCGGCCAGCTCTTGTAGCCCACCGCGAAGGTGACGGCCTGCGTCACCATATTGATGACAATGTGGCTCCGGATAAACCTGAGCGGGCTGCCGAACCACTCGACCGACTTCTTCGCCCAGGGCAATAAGACCAGGGCAGGCCAGCCGAAGATGATATCCCTGAAGAGGGTTTTGATCAGCAGGCCGTCGATGTCCTTGCCGAACACGCGCTTGCTCGGCACCAGGAAGCGGTAGATGAGCATCCGGTCCGTGCCCGGGGCGAGCAGGCGTATGAAGTCGATCACCAGCCACATCATAAACCATTTGTTGTGCTTGACGATGGCAAAGCTTTCACGTAGCGAAAGCTTCTGCGCATCGGTCTGGGCTTCATCGATCTCTTCGCCTTCCGCGTTGACTTTCACGGAGAAATCCACCCGCTGCTTGGCAAAGGAGGGCAGCCAGCGGCTGAAGATCGTCAACGGCGCGGTGATCGCCGCGCCCACAGCCATGATCCTATAGTCCGAGAGGTTCCACCCCAGGGTGCCCGCGAAGCCCATCATGATGATGGGCAGGCCTGTGACCAGCGCGCCCACGTTGTCGCCGATGGTCCGCCACAGCTGCAGGGTGCCCCGCTGTTCGGAGTACGGCGAGATACCCGCCCAAATCTTTGTCTCGCTCACAGCGTTGGCGGTGCTCATCACGTCGGCAAACGTTGTGATCAGTGTCCACATGATGACGCGCTGCACCGGCGTCAAGCCCAGATTGAGGCACTGTATCAGGATAAAAATCGGGCTGAAGGTCGCGTTGAAGCGCATGATCCAGCGGTGCACCTTCTCGCCGAAGCGCCTGCGGTCCATGTACATGCCGATGGGCGGGTCGTTGAGCCCGTCCCAGGTGATCCGGATCACATCGTGGATGCTCTTCATGTTCGGCGGGATTTTGCCCTCCCCCATGCCGACGAACAGCCGGTCCTTCATGCTCGTGAAGCCGCTCATGAAGCCCTTGAGCAGTTCGGCAAAAAATTGGATGCCGCCCTCCCAGGGATGGATTGTCTCCTCGGGCAGGCCGGCGCCCCTCCACCAGACGACGGGGTGCCTGGCCGCCTGTTTGATTTTCGCCTTGGTTTCCGCGCTCATTTTTGCCAATGATATCCCTCCTGCATTTAGTTATGGAAGCACATCCAGTTTCCCCAACGGACCCAGAATCGCCTCAAGGGGCACTCCGTTTGGAAGGAGCGAAGCAAAGCCCAAGTATTTGACGCCGATTGTCGCTGCGGTCTCGAACAGCCACCCCATGTCGCCGGTGCGCACGATCACGGTGTCCCACGCGGGGAAGATGTCGATGTACTGCCCAAACGACCCGTTCGCCTCATAGGTGCCCTCAAAATTGGAATACTTGTTGAAGGTCCAGAACAGATAGCCGTACTCGTTGTGCTGTTCCGAGGGCGGGGAGGTGGCGGCGATGTAGTCCGCGGGGATGATCTGCAGCAGCCTGTCCGGGGACAGGCTGTCCTCCCAGCGGCCGCCGCGCAAATACAGATAGCCGAAACGCGCCATATCCCGGGCGGTCATGGAGAGCCCGAAGCCGCCGTAATTGTTGCCGTCCGCCGCGGCGTCCCATGTGGCGGAGGCCATGCCAAGGGGCCCGAACAGCTTTTTCTTGGCGTATTCGAACAGGTTTTGCTTCACCGCGCGGCTGACGAGGCATGCCAGTGTCTGCATGGCGGGGCCGCTGTTATAGTTGAAGCGCTCGCCCGGTTTGGTGTACTGCGGGGTTTCGAAAGCGGCCTTGCCGGAATCTTTTGCGTCCCACCAGTTCCAGTCGTTGTCGTCGCCGTCCCCTGGCAGGCCGGAGGTCATGGTGAGCAGATGCCGTATGGTCATATCCCGTTTGCACTCCTGCCCGGCGGCAATGACGGCGTCGGGAAAGAAATCGATGACCTTTTGGTCAACCCCCTTGATTTTCCCCTCGCCGATGGCGATGCCCACCAGGGCCGACACCACCGATTTCGTGACGGAATACATCTCGTGGGGCGTATCCTTGTCCTGGCCGCGGGCATAGCGCTCATAGACGATGTTTCCCCTGTGCACCACCAGCAGGCCTGCGGTCACCGGGCCGCCGTGCATCAGGCCTATGAGGCCATATACGGCCTCCATCGCCAGACCCGTGCCGAGCCAGCCCGGCAGGGAAGGGGTCCGGAACTCCTGCGTAGGCCAGGCCTCGTATTGGCCGGGCTGCTGTTCCGCGATGTGATTGGGCAGGGCTACAGCAAAAAGGAAGACCATGCTCAGGAAGGACGCTAGGATCTTGTTCAGCATATTCATCATTGAACACACTTCCTTCATCTATATGATAGGCTCGGCGCGGAACAGCTTCGCGTCCGCCATCTGCAGCGAACAGGTGTAGTTTCTGCCTGCCACGAACGTTTCGCCGCTCCAAAGCTCCTTGATATTGTATCCGGCGGCCTGTATGCCGGTTAAGGCCTGAAAATCGAGGAGGATTTTCGCCGGCTGCGCGCCGTTGAGATTGAAAACCGCGATGTAGGCCGCGCCGCCGTGCTTCATCACATACACATTCGCCGCGCCGCGGTAGGGCTCTATGACGAAATACGCCGGACGGAAGATTTTCCCCGTGCGCGCGACGTCCAGGATATCCGCGTTGCAGAGCAGTTTATCAAAGCGCGCCCGTGCCTCGGCGGCATCGCCTGCCGGGGCTGGGAAGTTATCGCCCGCCAGAAAGGTGGTGCCCGCGATGACGCAGCCGGTCACGCGGCTGCGCGCCTCGTTTTCCCCGGCACGGCCGTCCTTGCCCCACACCACGGCCAGATCCGGGTCGGGCAGGGCGTAAAGCTTTTGTTCCCAGAAGCAGAAGCTCAGGGAGTTGAGCATGTAGCTCGTATCCGCGATGCTGTAAAACGTGTCACAGGCGATGCGCCGGCTGTGGGCGTATTGGTGCGGGAAGATGGGCGACATAGCCAGATTGATGAACATTTTGCCGTCAATCTGCTGTGCAATGCGTTCCATCGCCAGGTTATAGGCCTGTAGGCCGGTCTGCACACTCTTGTCGCAGCGTACGCCCTCCATGGCGGCGTGGGTGACGAAATCCAGCTTCAAAAATTCAAAGCCGCAGTCCATGAAATACTTGATGTCCCAATAGACCCTCCACTGCACGGCGGGATGCGTCACGTCATAGGGGAGGGCTGTGTCCCAGGGCGCAAGCAGGTTGCCATCCCCGTCGTGCAGGAGGCACTCCTTTAGGGGATAGAGGTTGCCGTATTGGTCGTTCAGCGTGCGGCCCTCCAGCTGGTCGGCCCGCAGCCAGCAGGCGAATGGGGTGTAGTAGATGCCCGCCTTCTGCCCGTTGGCCCGGCAGTGCTCCACAAATTCGACGGCCTTCTCCCTGCTGTTGATGGCGTCGGCATTGTCCCAGAATGAGTCGAAGTTGATGTAGATCTCGCTGCCGCCGGTCTTCCAGGTGTCGTGAAAGTTGTCTTTGACATAGTCCGAAACGGCGAACATGGCGTTTTTACTGACCTGGCCCTGCATCGCGCCCCAGCTGTTGTAGCCCAATGGCACGGGCCCGTCCCAGGGCAGGAGCGGCGCAACCGCGGCGTTGGCCTCGCCGTAGGCGTCCAGGGCGGCACGCCAGTCGTCATACGCGCCGAGCATGATTTCCGGCGAGCGCACGACAGTCCCGCTCACCACGCCGTGGGGCTGCGTGTCGCGGGTCGTGGCGTTGGCGACGCCGCCCGCGGCCTCAATGCGCTGCACCTTGCCGCTGTAGCCCTGCCAGGTGATGCCCGTCTTCCAGGTGTCGTGGGTCACGCTCCCCAGCACCACTGCGGCGCCCGTACGCGTATCCACCAGCGCCGCCATCTCGCAGCCCCTGCCCACGGAATTCACCGGCATGGGGTCGAAGGTGGCGTAGTCGTCGTTGTCAAAGGGCACGCGGACCAGGTAGTCGCCGCCGCGCAGGCAGCCCTCACCGGAGGCGGCCAGGGGCGCGATCCAGTTGGTGGCCACATCGCTGCCGTTTTCTTCGTCCAGCAATTCCACATAGGTGAAAACAGCGGGATCCTCCATCCGGAAATGCTGCGCCAGCGTGGGCCTGCCCTCCCCTCGGTGGGTGAAGCTGATCTCCATGTCCGGGCCGCCGCCTATATCAACCGTGTGCGCGTTGTATTCCTGCGCATAGACCTTTTGGTTATCAATAAGCGCCGCCGCGCAGGCATTGACAAGCAGGTCCTCCTCCCCTGCCCTGACGTTGTAAACCCCGTTGGCCTTATCCAGCGTCAGGGTGAGCCCACCCTGCGTGAAATCTACGATGTCCGGCGGCAGGGCGCGCCCGGGCGGCATATCTTCAGCCGCGCCGCGGGTGATAGTGATCCTGTCCAGGTCGGGCGCGGAGCCGCGGAAGCAGGAGAATTTCAGGGTATTGCCGAAGCCCTTCCGCAGCGAGACGCTGACACTCTTGACGATGCGCTTGGTCAAGCTGCCGTCCGCGCCCCGGACAGGCACCTGCTGCGCCGCGCCGTTGACGTCCAGGACGAACGAGCGGTCATTGCCGGTGAAGCAGTAGATGTCCAGCGTATAGATGCCGTCGGCGGGTGCGTACACCCGGTTGAAGGTGACGGTGGAAGCCCCGAAAAAATTTCCCACGGAGAGGAACACCGTCGCCTCCAGCTTGGGGTAGAGCTTCACCTCCCCCTCGCGGCACGCGAACACCGCAAGGTAGCTCGAAAACAGCGGCACGCGCATGGGCAGGTCCGCAAGAAAGCCGCCGATCGCCATTGTGGCCGCAGCCAGCATAGCCAGCACCCTGTTGATGGCTTGCATGATGATCTCCAATCCATTTCTATATACGCACCTATTATTTTATCAAAAACCAAAGGGCTTTGCAAGATGCAGAAAAATAATTTTATTCTTGTTGTCAATGTTCTAAAAGTAGGCACTTGATTTTTCTCGCAAAAAATAGTAAAATAATATAAAAAGTACAACATTCCGAAAACATATGCCTTTTCGGAAGACACGAGGAGCCAACATGCAATCTAAACCAAGCAAGATGAAAACGGCGCTGATCCTGGCCCTGTGCGCGTCCATGCTGCTAACCACGGCGGCACCGGCCGCAGCCGCACAGAAGATCACCAATCCGGGGAACTTCGGCAAAGTAGACGGCATCGCGGCGGACCCGGACATCGGCAAGCACAACAGCTATGCCTGGTGCGCCGAGATGTTCGCGCAGACGGACGCGGATTATCTATGGGTGGGGACGAACCGGGACATGGGGCGCACCTTCCTGGGCGAAGCCGCCAACATCGGGGGCGCCGCCATAGAGGCCATTGCGGATTTGATGGGGACAGCCGCTGGGGTGCCCGCTCAGTCGCCGGACAGGATGGGGAAGATCTACCGCCAGCGCGCGGCGGACAGCGACGCCCCGTGGGAGCTGATGTACGAAAATCCAGTGGTCAACGGCTACCGCCGGATGATTTTGTTCCAGGGCTATTTATACGTCTGCGCCGGGCTGACCAACCCCGCGTACGACTATTCCATGATCCTGCGCTTCGCGCCCGATTACAAGGCGGGGGACGAGCCGGAAATCGTCCTGTGGGAAACCCTGCCGCGCGAACAGGACGGGAGCCTGCTGGCGAAGGAGCATTTCCGCGCGGCCTGCGTATACGAGGACAGGCTGTATATCGGCACCTTCGACTCCAAAATCTACGTGACCGACGGCACGGGCCTCACCAGCCTGACACCCAACGCAGGCGAAAAGGACACGGGCTGGGAGCTGTTCGCGGACCTGAAACAGCACCCCGACTATCCACACATCGCCGGCGCGCCCATCTGGCCGAACACGAACTACATCTGGGACCTCATCGGGTTCAACGGCTCACTTTATGCCGTCGTCACCGGCGCGGGCTTCAACGTATTCAAGCTCACCCCGGCGGAAGGCGGCGGGCCCGCGGTCGAACAGATCGTCGGCGGTGGCACGGGAGCGAAGTACCCAAGCGGCATCGGCCTGGAAAAGCTCATCGCGGCCTCCCCTTTCCTCATCTCGTTTGACGGAAAGGACTACGTCTATCTTTCCACCCTCAACAACGGCCCGATGCTGCTGGGCGACTGGTGCAGGGGGCACATGGACAGCGCCTTTCTCAACCAATACTGTCCCCCAGCGGTCTTCCGTTTTGACGCGCAGGACAATTGGGAGCTCGTGGTCGGCGACACAGCGGGGGAATACGCCGCGAAGGACAAGGCGGGCAACCCGCTGCCGAGGCTCGGGAACCAGCGCGCGGGCTTTTTCACGGGCGGCGAAGGCCAGGAGAACACCTCCTTCAACCAGTACATCTGGTGGATGGCGCAGTACGGCGGCAAGCTGTACGCGAGCACATGGGACATGAGCGTCTTCAAGCAGTACGCCGTGATAGCGCTCGTCACAACGGTCCTCAGCGTCCTGAAGAGAGGCGTCGACGAGCTGTTCCCGGCTTTGCAGTCAAGTTCCACAGATCTTTCCGCGGCTATGAGATTGCCGATTACGCTTGCCGAGGGCATGGCGTCCATCGTGCGCAACCTGTTCAAAGCGATACCGACCACGAGGTATCCGCAATACCTTGAACAAAATAACCCCGGCGGCTTCGACCTCTTCGTCAGCGAGGATGGCGCCAACTTCAGCCCCGTGACGGTCAACGGCTTCGGCAACGCCGAAAACTACGGCGGGCGCGTGCTTCTGCCCACCGAATACGGCCTGTTCGTCTGCACGGCCAACCCCTTCGGCGGCGCGCAGGTCTGGCGGCTGGATGGCATGAAGCAGGAGTTGCAAGCGAATATCCCGGCGACAATCCGTCTCGGCGTCGGGGAGACCTTCAAAGCGTCCCTGCGCGGCCTTGCGCTGCCGAACGGCGCACAGGTGCTGCTGGAGGGCGGGGGCGATTGCGCGCGCATCGCCCTAAAGCACCGCTCGGCGGGCACCATCATCGACACGACAAGCGCAATCAAGCTGACAGGCGCCAAATACACCGAAACACAACAAAATGAGAAGTATCCGGTGCAAATGTATGACGTCGTGTTCACAGGCGAGGTGGCGGGAGAACAGGACATGACGCTATGCTTCAGCTGGAACGGCGTGGAAACGGCCAAGACTGTAAAAGTCATTGTCGCGCCCTAGAGTTCTTTCGCGGAGCTCCTACAGGCCGTCCCGTGCATGCAGCAGTGTCAGGGGTCTGTAACGTGGCACATGGTTGGTCTGCTTATGTCAAGCTTTCCGAGATGATTTCCAACAGCCGCACCGGGTCGGTTTTGACGATCAATTGGACATTTTGGCCTTCGGTCACGGTGCTCTCGCCGTAGCGCTCCCTGCCGCACTCCACGCGGATGCCGCAGGCGCGGAACTCGAACAGCTCGGGGTAGAGATAGGCCAGCACCGCGGTGGAATCGTGCATGGTGGCGCCCAGCTCGCCGTAGGCGACGCATTGTTTGTAATTGAGGGCGAGCATGGCCTCCATGGCCTGCGCCACGGGCGTGCCCGCCGCGCCGATGGCGGCGATCTGCTCCGGGCTGAATGCCACCTGCGTGGTGATGTCGATGGGCACAAGTACCAGGTCCGGCACCACTGAGAGGACGTGCCGCGCGCTTTCGGCGTCGCAGTAGAAGTTGAACTCCGCGTATTTCGTCACGTTGCCCAAGCCCATGCCGCCGCCCATGGCGACCACCCGGTTGATCCGCCCCACGGCCTCCGGGAAGCGCGTGATGAGCGTCGAAAGGTTGGTCAGCGGGCCAAGGGTGATGTAGTCGACCCCGCCCGCCTCCTCCATGATGGCGCCGTAGACGATTTGAAGGGCATCGCCCTCCAAAGGGGCTTTCACCGGCAGGTTTTTCAGCAAGGAGCCCTGCAGGCCCCCGAGCCCGTCGCCGCCGTGGATGTAGGAGGCGTCCTCGTAAACGGCGTTGCCCGGCCCGGGCTGCGCGGCCCCGCGCACCACGGGGATATCATCCGCGCCGAACAGTGACAATAGGCTCAGGGCGTTGCGGGTGGTCTTTTCCAGCGGGATGTTGCCATAGGTGGCGAAGACCAGCTTCACCCGCTTCTTACAGGCCCGCAACAGCACGGCCATGGCCACGGCGTCGTCTATGCCGGGGTCGCAATCCAAAATGATTTTGCGCTCTGTCAGGTCTGCCAATGGGATTCCTCCTTATCGCTGTTATAATCCCATTCCACGCGCACGCGCATCCCCTCCTGCTCCAGCAGGCGGAAGAGCTCCCGCTGCACATCGGTTGACTTGCACGCGCCGCTGAGATATAGATGCAGGTTCCGATGGTCCGACAGCACGAAAGCGCAGAGGCTTTTGAAGATTGAGCCGCCCATGATGAACTCGACATTCTCCACGCGCCTGGCCAGGCAGGGCGGCAACTCGACCCGCCCCAGGTTGGAGAGCACGCCGGTCATCGGCCTCTCCCCGGTGAGGACATAGCCCAGCTTGAAAAACCAGCGCTTGAGCCCGATCGGGATCGCGCGCAGAACGGGATTACCCGACAGGGTCACGGTCTGGTTCAGCAGCTCCCGCATCGCTTCGGGGGTGATGGAGGGCTTAAGCTTGCCGCGCATGGCCTCGACGACGTCTCCGAAATCCCAATCTTCTTTCGCGCGCGGGTCGAAACCGAGATTGCGGTACAGCGTAAAATTGTGCAGAGTTTCGCTGGGGTAAAACTGGCGCATATTGACGGGGATGCGCAGCTTGATGGGCTTGCGGCTGTTTTGCGCGCGCGGATCGGCGTGATAGAAGGCGCATAGATACGCGCTCATGAGGTACTCCGTCACAGATAGGCCGCGCGACCTGGCGGCAGGCAGGATATCCTCCAGGGGGATCGTGCCGTGGACCACCCTCAGGTAGTTTTCCACGTAGGGCCTGCGGTACTGCCAGGCGGCGCTGTCCTTCGGAATCTTGCCCTTTGTCTTCGTGCAGAACCTGGGGTAGTCGTCGGACAGCTCTTCGGCGCGGGGCGGCTCGTTCAGGCCGGGTAGGCCGCTGTCCGACGGGAGCTCCAGGCCGCCCAGCTCCAGATAGCGCGCCAGCAGGGAGCGCGTGAACACCGTCAGCGCCTTTCCGTCGGCCACCAGGTGGGGCACCTCCACCGCAAAGCGGCAGCCGTTATAGACAACGCGGATGATAGGCGTGTCGCGGCTGAAGAGATCGAACGGGCTGCAGGGGTATGATAACTCCGGATGCACGACATCGGCATTGTCCATGCACTCCAGGTAATACGAGAAGAACCCGCGCCGCGCCGCCACAAAAAAGGTGGGGAAGCGCGGGCGGATGTCCTTCACGGCCCGGCGCAGGCGCTCCGGGTCGATCTCCTCTTTGAGCAGGAACCCCATGCGGATGACATAATTCCATTTGCGCGTGCGTATGCAAAGGAACGTGTTTGCCGCCATGTCCAGTTGCAAATATTTTGGCGCTTCGTATTCTGGCATAACAGTCATCCCCACTTTTTTCGTGAATCAGTGCAGCATTTTTCCTGGGATTTGCCAATCTGGACAGAGAAAGGCCCCGCTGGGTATTGCGCAGCCGCGAAATTTGTGCTATAATGAATATGGTGGATTTCACATGCGGAGGGGATGAACAACACACTCTCTTCGTGAACGATACGAATATAAAGGAGATAATTTTTGGATTTCAAAGACCTCAAACTGATTGAGCCACTTCTTCGCGCTGTGCGCGGGGAGGGCTACGAGACCCCGTCACCCATCCAGCGGCAGGCAATCCCGCTTTTGCTGGAGGGCCGCGATATCCTGGGCTGCGCCCAAACCGGAACGGGCAAGACGGCGGCGTTCGCCCTGCCGATTTTGCAGACGCTCTACAAGCAGCGGGCCGGCAGCGCACAAAAGCCTATCCTGCGGGCGTTGATCTTGACGCCAACCCGCGAGCTCGCGCTGCAAATCACGGAGAGCTTCCAGGCATATGGGCGCTACACAGGGCTGAAAACAACGTGTGTGTTCGGCGGCGTATCGCAGGTCCCGCAGGTTGAGGCGCTGCGCGCGGGCATTGATATTCTGGTCGCGACGCCGGGGCGGCTCAACGATCTGATCGGGCAGGGGCTGTGCGATTTGAGCACGGTCTCCATTTTCACGCTGGACGAGGCGGACCGCATGCTGGATATGGGCTTCATACACGATGTCAAAAAGGTCATCGCCAAGATTCCCGCACAGCGCCAGACCCTGCTTTTTTCCGCGACCATGCCGAAGGAGATCGAGGCCCTGGCCGCGAGCATCCTCAAAAACCCCGCAAAGGTGGCTGTCACGCCGGTGGCGTCCACGGTGGACACGACAGAGCAGTGGGTCTATTTTGTGGACAAGCACAATAAGATCAACCTGCTCATCGGCCTGCTGGAACCCCCGGATACGGAATCCACGCTGGTCTTTTCGCGCACCAAGCACGGGGCGGACCGGATCTGCAAAGCGCTGTGCCACGCGGGCATCGACGCGCGGGCGATTCATGGGGACAAGTCGCAAGGCGCCCGGCAGAAGGCGCTGGGGGATTTCAAAAGCGGCCAGGTGCGCGTGCTGGTGGCCACGGATATCGCGGCGCGGGGGATCGACATCGAAGAGCTTTCCTGCGTCATCAACTACGATCTGCCCAACGAGCCGGAGACCTATGTCCACCGCATCGGGCGCACGGGTCGGGCCGGGCTCTCCGGCCTCGCGCTCTCCCTATGCGACTTTGACGAGATGGCCTATCTGAAGGACATTCAAAAGCTGATCAACAAGGAGATCGCGGTGGTGGAGGAGCACCCCTGGCCGATGCAGATATTCGAACCCGCGCCGCCCAAACCGCAGCGGCCGCCAAGGCGGCGCTTCTAGGGCCTGCTCAACCTTTATTCTGTATAAACGCAAGTTCAAACTCCCTGCAGTCCTTGTGATGGATGCTGTCCAGCGCCAGGCCGCAAAACAGGCTCAGCAGAGCGGCGAACAGCAGACACACGGCAGGGAGCCGCGCGGCGGGCAGCGGCAAAAAGCACAGCGCCGTACCCGCAAGCACAAGCAGAAGAGTCAGAACGGAGTAAAAGGCCAGGGGACGGTAATGCCTGGCCAGCATGAGAATGGTGCGCAGTATCCGCGTGCCATCCCGGAAGGTTTTGAGCTTGGATACGCTGCCGGCCGGACGGTCCCGGTAGCCGGCGGTCAGGTTTTTGATGTGCAGGCGCTTGTCCAACGCGTGGATGGAAAGTTCCGCTTCCACACTGAAGCCGTTGCAAAGTACAGGCGCCGTTTTGACGAAGGCGTAGCTGAAAGCCCTGTACCCTGTCAACACGTCGCTGACGCCGCCGTGAAACAGCAGCCGGACGCAGCGGCACACCAATCGATTGCCAAAATTGTGAAAGGGGCGTTTGTTCTCGGTAAAATAAGAGGAGGAAAGCCTGTCTCCCACCACCATCTCCGCCTGCTCCTCCAGCACCAGGCGCACCATCTCCGGCGCATCCTGCGCAGCATAGGTGTCGTCCCCATCTACCATGATGTAGACTTTCGCGTCCACTTCCCGGAACATGCGCCGGACGACGCTGCCCTTGCCTTGCCGCGGCTCGCGGCGCACCACGGCCCCGGCAGCCGCGGCCAAAGCGGCGGTGCTGTCCGTGGAGTTGTTGTCATAGACATAAATCACGGCTTCCGGCAGTGCCCGGCGGAAATCGGACACGACGCGGGCAATGGTTTCAGCCTCATTGTAGCAGGGAATGAGGACGGCGATGCGGTCCATAAGGGCGCCTCCGCTATTTTTGCTTTATTATAGCATTCCGATAAGAAAAAGGCAATCCTTGGCCGAAAAAAAGATTGCATTCCTGCGGGAGTTGTGTTATAATCGCGATAATATATCACGCGCACGGGAAGGATGGCGATGATCTTTGACGGAAGAATTTAAAACTGCGCCATTTGCCTCTTATGCCGGCAACGAACCCTATGCCTTCGTCAGCTATTCTCACATAAATAAAAAACTTGTGTTTCCACTGATCAAGCAGTTGCACGAGATGGGCTATCGGCTTTGGTATGACGAGGGGATTGACCCCGGGACGGAATGGGCGGACAATATTGAAAAGAACCTGAAGAAGGCCTCCTCAATGCTGCTGTTCATCACGTCTCAATCCATTGTCAGCGACAATGTGAAGGACGAAATTCACTATGCCATTGACGAGAAGATTCCGATTGTGCCGATTTTTCTGCAGGAAATTGAGCTTGACGGCGGGCTAAAGCTCCGGCTCAGGCGCTATCAGTGGGTGCATTACTTTACCTACCCGAACGATGAGAAATTCTTTGAGGAGCTGCTCCGTTCGCCATACCTGATGAATTGTTTGGGACTACCGCCGCACAAAATAACCCCGGTCTCAAAGAAAACGACGGAGCCTGTCGATCCAGAAGCGAAAGCCGGGAATGAGAGCGGCGCGAAACGGCCCTCCAAGCTCAAAACGTTTTATCTCAGCAAAAGCAAAAAGGCCTGGGCGATGATGACGATAGGCGTGGCGCTGGTGTTGTTGGTCAGCGTTGGCTTCATCGTGAACAATCTCCTTCAGGAAAAAGCGAAGACCACCGATGCTGACGGCTACACAGGCCCTGCCTTCACTTCCGGGTGGGACGAAGACGACGAATATGACGATGCAATCACCTTCCCCGTCACCGTGCGGTATGAGGCTGACCCCTCTTTCCAGGCCGTTGCCCCGGACCCCAGCGTTTCCCGCATGTCCAGCCACAAGGCTCACGGCCAAATCGTGGCCGATGGCGGCTGGGTCTACTACATTTACAGGGGCAATTACTATAGCGATGCGGACAGGGCGGAGGTCAGCACGCTCCACAGAATAAAACTCGACGGCAAAGGCGACGAGCGCCTGAGCGAAACGAAAACCATATATTTCGATATCATGGACGGCTGGATTTATTTTGTCCCGGAAAACGTCCCGGCCTATAGCGACCTGCCGGCGTATATCCTGCCTCTGTGCCGCATGAGAACCGACGGCACGGAGGAAGCGGTCATCGCGGAGGATTGGGTGAGAAGCTTCCAGGTGTTCAACGGGATGGTGTATTATTATGAGATGGGTACCGACGATCTGCACAGCATGAAGCCGGATGGTTCGGGCGAAAAAGTGGTATGCCGGTCATGCAGAGGCTATTTTTTGACCACCGATTATATCTATTACATAAAGTATTCCAACATGGGCACGCATATTTACCGCTGCCGCTTGGATGGGTCAGAGGATACCAGGTTTTATTCCAGCTCCGTGCCGGAGTTTTCATTGCAGGCGCAGGGAGACGGCCTCGTCTTTTATCGGGATGAGAATTATGTGATTCACGCCATAAAGCGGGACACAGTCACAACGAACCGCGTTGCCGCGCCGGACGTGACCAACGGCGATTTCGTGATGGACAATGAATGGCTTTACTATGTTTCCGCCAGCGAGAAGTATTCTCTGTACAAGATACGCCTGGATGGGACGGATCGCACGCAGGTCAGCAGCGGCGTGTTTGACCGCATCGCCCTGTTCGACGGCTGGATCTACTTCCTGGGCGAGGGCGACAACGCCACCGACTTCAGTCTCTACCGCATGAGGACCGACGGCACCGGCAAGGAGCTCATCAAGAAAATGGAAGTGCTGCGCCCCGCCATCAGCACCGGGTATTAAATGCTTTTCCCCGCTCCTTCCTCCTGCTTCGCAAAGAATACGCCCAGCAGTACCGGCAGGGTGAAATACAGAGGATAGATGTAACGCACAGCCACGGCGGGGATCATGGCGGCCAGAAAGAAATAGTGGGAAACCAGCGGGACGAAGGCCAGCAGCCGTTCCCGCTGTTTTTTCATGAAGCAGCGCACGATCATGACGAGCGTAGCCAGATGCAGCAGCGGCGGGCTGAAGAACATGGGGAGCCATTTCTGCGCCTCGTACCAGCCTGTATATACCGCCCTGGCCGCCGCGGGCCAGACGGAACGCTTGGCCCACAGCGGAAAGACATCCACGGTTTTTTCGCCGAAGAAGGACCAATCCTGCTTGCTGTTGCGCATGATGACGTTCATGCGCAGGGGCTTCCACAGCAGCACAGTCTGGTCCAGAAAGGCGCGGATGTAGTCCCAAGGATGGCGCAATCCCAGTCCCAGCCAAATGCGGAAAAAACGCATATCCACACGCCAACCGTGGAACTGCTTGTCAAACTTGACCGGATCCACCGAATGGGCGGAAAAGACGTTTTTCCACACCGCCAGCGGCATGATGTTGTTCAAGTAAGCCGCCTGTTCGGGCGTCATGGAATGTTTCATGGCAATCACGCGGCCCACCTGCTGCAGGGGGATGGCCAAAGCCTCGGTGATTGGGGTTTGCCAGATATGCAGCTGTGGAAATACCACGAATTGCAGCATCGCGAAAAGCAAGATGCCGCTCCCCAGCATGGCATACAGCCAGCGCCGCGTCACCTTATCGGGCACCAGGAAAAACACGCAGGGCAACAGACCCAACAGGAGGCCAACGCCGTTGTTGCGGATGAGCGGCAGCAGGAGGATCGGCAGTGCCGTGCCCAGCAGGGCTGCGGGCTTGCCCCGGCTGAGTTTTTCCCCCAGGGCGATTGGGGCGAGCCGCAGGGTCAGCAGCAGCACGAGGGCGGAAAACAGGGCGTCCTCCGTGCAGTAGATGGAGGAATAGGCCATCACAGGGTGCACAAGGGCCCAGGCCATCCCCGCCCCCAGGACATAGCGGGGCAGCGCCTGCCTGCGCAGCCAAAGCAGGGAGAGGCCAAGGACCGCGCAGCAGCAGAGCATCTGGAACAGGACGTAACCCCACAGCCTCCCGCCGCCCAGCACCTGCACCAGGAACACCGCAAGGGCCTGATAGGCGATGGGATCCCAATTCCACCAGATGCCGCCCCGCAGGATGTAGTGGAAATCGCTGGCGAAGTCGTAGTTGACGCTGCCGGGGAATTCCAGTAGGAAATATAAAAACCAGATCGCAAAAATGCCGGAAAACACCGCGAAAAAAAACGCGGTGTCCGTCGGTTTGCGGTACGCCCTCACTGTGATAAGCCACCTCGGTTTCACATGATAGTGACAGTATAGCAGATTTCCCCCGTGAGCACAAGAGTATTTTTTCGTTTGCGCGCGGCGTATAGCAAAAGCGAATCACCGGAGTGATTCGCTTTACGCCTATGCTTTATGCTTGTCCGGTTACCACTTGATCAGCAGGCCCTCCGCCGTTTCCGTATAGGTGACAGCGGCTTCCTTGTCCAGGGCGCCCTTCAGGGCCGCCTTCATCGCCGCGTCGATGGGAATGATTTCAGTTTCCAGCGTGAGCTTGTCGGCGGTGTAGAGCTTCTTCTGCACGGCAAAGCCCGTCACCCACCAATGGAGGCGGCTGGGGATGTCGATCATAATGATATCCTCGCCGTTGTCGTGGGCGGTGACCTTGAAGGACATACCGACCCGCTCCTCGTCCGTCGCACAGTCGTAGAACTCGATCAGGCGGCTGGTGGGCTTATTGTAGAGCCCGACTTCCCCGCCGGTGGTGATGAAATACCGCCCCTTCCACAGCTGGAGCATCCAGTCCTTCCCGGCATAGGGAAACTTCAGCCGCACGGTATCCAGGTTGGCCGCATCGGTCCCCTGCAGCAGCAGGGTGTCATAGAGCTTCATGTAACCCAGGTTGCGCTGCCACGAGTCGTCGGTGGTGGTGGCATAGGCCCCGTATGTGCCCCCGAAGTTCATGTTGTAGCCCAGGCCGCCCACGCCGTTGTACTCGCCGAATTCACCGGTGACCGCGTTGTACCTGCTGTAGGTGGTGAATTCTTTCGTGCTGTTGTCCGCATACGTCAACTTCAAGTTGATCAGGTAGTCGTCCGGGTCCTCCCTGTCATTCAATGCCACGAAGCGCGCCTTCACCGGCATGGCCACCGAGGCGCCAAGCAGGCGGTAGAGCACCATCCGGGCCCCGTCGCCGTCCTCCCCTTCGTAACTATCCCCCTTCAGCATCCAGGTGTCCCGCAAATCATAGATGAAGCCGGGGAACAGGTTCACCATCCAGCGGTGGAGGGCGAAGATGTCCGGGAAGGAGTTGACGACCCCAAGGACGTCGAAGCCACTGTCCTCCTTCAGGCCTTCGAAGGCCTCCAGCAGGGGGTCGTCGAACTCGACAGTGAAGCGGGGCATGAAGCGCAGGGCGAGATGGTTGGCCTCGTAGTACGCCTGGTCCCAGGCGGGGATGCCGGGTGCTTCGGCCCGCGCCCCCATGGAGGAGAATGCGGTGAGGAAGCTGAGCAGGGTGGAGAGAATGATGCCTAACATGGATAGTAACATAGTAGGGTCTCCTTCGTTTCATATTTTTTGTTAACAAGTTGCATTACTTCATTTGCTCCCCCGGAGCTGCGGGAAAAACGCGTAGTCCGTGATGAGGAAGCCCGCGGGGTCAAAGAGTTCCTCCTCAAGCTTGCGGAAGTGGATTTTGCCCATGGGCGTGTAGGGCAGCTCGTCCACCGCCTTATAGGCGATGGCGCGGTCGCGCTCGGGCAGCAGCTGCAGGCAGAAGCCGTCGATCGCCCGCAGCGCGGCCAGCTTTTTCTCCGGCGTGTCGTAGCCCTCGCGCAGCACCACGAAGGCGCTGGGAATCGCGCCGGCGGTGTCTTCGCCCAGGCGCAGCCCCACCACGGCGCAGATCTCCACGGCCTCGTGCCCCATGATCACATTTTCGATGGGAGAGGGGTGCACCGTGTGGCCGTCGGGCCGCATCAGGGAGCGCTTGTAGCGATCCAGGAAATAGATGCAGCCGTCTTCGTCCAGATGGCCCTTGTCGCCCATGCGGTAGTACTTCGTGCCGTCCGGACAGATGTGCGTGATCTCCTGCGTCTCCTCCGGCAGGCCCAGGTAGTACTCCATCTGGCTCATGCTGTGCACGCACAGCTCGCCGTCCTGGCCGGGAGGCAGCTCTTTGCCCGTATCCGGGTCGATCACCAGGGCCTTGCAGTGGGGCAGAAGGCAGCCCACGTTGCCCTCGCCCCTCCAGGGGAAATCATCTTTTTCCGGGTCGTAGTACGGCATCACCGCGATGGAGCCGCCCATCTCCGTGGAGCCATACCCCACACGCAGCCCGCTCTTGCATCCGCCGCGGACGAAGGTGGCGTTGATCCGGGCCATGGAGGCCTGGGAGATCTTGTCACCCCCGGAAATTGCGATCTTGATGAAGGACAGGCGCTTGCTCTTCTTTTGCAGCTTGGGGTGTTCCGCCAGCTGCTCATAGAAACGGGGGGCCCCCAGGAAGATGTTCGGCTTGGTGCGCAGCAGCAGCTGAGCGAATTTGGTGGGATCGAACACGGGGACGAGGATCGTTTCCAGGCCGCCGCACAGGCTGGCGTGCATGCCGCACAGGGCGCCGAAGGCGGAAAAGAAGGGAATGAATCCGCCGAAGGTGAAGCCCCGCCGGTATTCCTCCGGCCGCACGCTGTAACGGAAGGCGCACAGCGCGGCGTTGAAGGCCCGGTGCGTGAGCGCGGCCCCTTTGATGAGGCCGTCGGAGGCGGTGCCGCTGGTGTAGGGCACGGCGGCGATCATATCGGGATGGTAGATCGCGCGGATGTCCTCCAGGCTGGTGTTGTGGCTGCGGACAAAATCGGTATGCCAGATGTATTTGCTGCCGGCGCACATCCGCCCCTCGGCGAATTTCTTCTTTTTTATGCCGTAAAGCAGCACACCCAGGGTGGGCGTGAGCTTGCAGCACACCTTCAGGGAATCCGAAGGGCTGACCACAATGACATGCTCCACCGGCAGGTCGTCCAGCACGTCGTCAATCTTCGGCACGCAGATGTCCATCAGCGTCACCAACAGCCTCGAGCCCGTGCGCCGCACCCGCTCCGCGATGCCTTGGCCGTTGGTGCGCGGGTCGATCAGGTTGGCGACGGCCCCGATGCGCCAACAGGCATAGGCGTAGAGGATGCTCTCCTTCACATTTGGCAGCGCGATGGAGATGTAGTCCCCCTGCCGCACCCCATAGCCGTGGAGGGCGCGGGCCACCCGCTCCACCTCCCCGTCCAACTGGTCATAGGTGGTGCGCACGCCCATGAAGTTTGTGGCGTATTCCTTCCGCTGTTCGCCGTGAATCAGGCCAAACAGAAAGTCGTCCGCGGTGCGGTCGACGCGCGCAAGCGCGTGATCCAGCGTCTCCTTGTCATAATGATGCGGGTTCCCCTTGGAGGCATTGCCCATTTCTTTCACATATCCCCTTTTCGTTTTATTTGCAACAAAGCCCAAATTGTGCCATAAGAATCCCAATCGAGCCCTTACAATATGTCAAATTATATCAGATTCGTTTGGTTTTGTCAATTGACATTTTTGCTAATTCATGCTAAAATATATTCCTCCCACGAAAACCCAAAAATAAGCAACTAGAAAAGAGGTTTAATCTGGTGAAGCAAATGAAACGATTGATCAGCGTCCTCCTGATTGCCGCACTGCTGTGCGCAATGCCGTTGTCCGCGAAAGCGCAAGACCAGGGGCTCACCGCAACCAACGTGAGCATGTACCCTACCATCCGCCTGTCGGGCGGCTTTCACTGGCTGTGGTACAACGAATTCAGCGATGAAGTCGACGAGAACGACGTGCCGCTGAGGCAGATGGCGTTCGACCCGACCTCGATCATGGACGTGGTCGCTCCGGTCCTGGACGGCGCGCTGGAGGCCCTCAAGTCCCTGGACTTCAACAAGGTGGTCGACCTGTTGGTGGATGCGTTTAAGGCTTGGTTCGGCCCGATACAGCTGGACAACAACGGCAACAGCATCGCGGACAACATCAGCTCCGAGTATAACAACTGGGACGAGTGGCAGCTGAAGTACGCCGACCAGTTCGAGTTCACCTTTGACTGGCGCCTGGACCCGGTGGAAAACGCGAGGAGGCTGAAGGCCTACATGGACCGCCTCGCGATAGAGCGCCCCGGGGTGGAGAAATACAATTTCTACTCCCAAAGCGGCGGCGGGCCGGTCATGATGGCCTACCTGAAGCTCTTCGACCCCGACCTGGAAAGGGTGGCCAGCGTGGTGTTCGATATCACGATGCACAACGGCACGACCATGTGGGGGGAGCTGGCCAAACGCAAGCTTATGCTCAACACGGAGGCCGTGGGCAAGCTGAGCGCGAATTCCCTGGGGGGAATCGACCTGGGGATCGAGCTGCAGCCCCTGCTGCGTATCCTCTACGAATCCGGCCTGCTGGAGATCGTCGAGCGGCTGATGAAGGTGGCCGCGACGGGCATCATCAACCGCGTGTACGACGAGATTCTCATCCCGATGATTTTCACCATGCCGGTGTTTTGGAGCTATGTGCCCCACAAGGACTACGAGGCCGCGAAAAAGGCCCTGCTGAGCGACCCCATTTACAATAGCCTGAAAGCGAAGCTGGACTACTACCGCACGAATGTGATGGACCATGCGGAAGACATCATACTGGATACCGCCAAGCAGGTCAAGGTGGCGGTGCGCGCGGGCTACGGCATGCCCATGTGGCCGCTGGGGAAGGGTGCGGGCGCGCAGTCGGACGGCACGGTGGACACCGCCTACGCGAGCCTTGGTGCCATCTGCGCCACCATAGGGGAGCCGTTCGGCTTCTGGTATAAGCAAGCGAAGGATAGGGACCACGACCATATCTCCCCCGACCGCATGATCGACGCCTCCACCTGCCTGCTGCCGGAGCAGACCTGGTTCGCCCTGGACAAGCCCCACGCCACGGAGCACCAGTATGGCGGCTGGTACGACTGGTTCAAGGGCTACGACGAGGGGAAACCGACCGTGTTCTCCAACGAGGAGTACCCGCAGTTCGTCAGGCTGGTGGGGCCGAGCGACATCGAGGGGCAGGGCATCTATGAGCCCGTGGCGGAGCGGGAGCCCCAAGCCCAGTGGCTCGAGGCGCTGATCGCCGTCGGCCTGTGGATTTTGAAGATTTGGCGCTGGCTGCTGCGGCTGCCGCTGTTCTGGGCGTAACGATTTCCTGATTTGCGGCATTCCACCGCATTACATAAAGCCGCAAAGTCTTGGCACTTTGCGGCTTTCTAGGAGGGTTATCATATGTCAAGACTAAGCGCGGACACCAAAGCCCAGATCGGAGAGGCAATCCGCCACCCCATCGCCTGGTGGAAGGGCGCGGACCTGCCCGAGGAAAAGATCCGGCCCTGGGAGGGCGGCATCCAGCTGTTCGCCGAGGCCCTGAAGGGCTTCATGTTCGGCTTCACGGGGCTGAGGGACAAGCTCTACCTGGGTTTGGGCGAGGGAAAAATCCCATATAACTGGACCAGCGTTTCCGGCGTGATCGGCATCACCTGGGACGCGCTCAATGACCCCATTATTGGCGTCTACATGGACCGAAAGCGCTTCGGTGAAATGATTCACCGCTGGATCATGCGCTTCAACGCGACGTTCAGCCCCTTTTTCATCCTGATCAATTGCTTCAACTTCGGCCAGACGCCGATGCTGCGCCTCATCCAATGGACGCTGATCGGCCTGTTCGCCGACATCATGAGCACCGCCAACGCCGTGAGCGAATCGAAAATCTGGGCGGGCATTACGCCGCACACGCAGCAGCGCGGCATATTACAGACCTGCAGGAACGTCGGGGGGAATATCGCGGAGATCGCTTCGGGCCTGCCTATCCTGCTCATGGGCCTGCGGGACGTGTTCGGCTGGACAGATTACCAGATCATGATCTACGGCGCCATGGCGTTCATGCCGCTGACGATGTTTTGCCGCTGGCTGCCCTCCTACGCCAAGCAGCGCGTGGATTTCACCGTCAAGGTGAAAGGGGAAGGCCAGACAGATAGCCAAGCCGAACGCCCGCCCTCCTTCCGCGAGAGCTTCGCCGTGGTCAAGTACAATCGCTGGTTCATTATCTGGACCATCATCGGCTTCCTACGGCTGTTCATCCCCCGCACGGACTTCATGTTCTTCTACCGCTTCCTGGTGCGGGAGGTCAAGTTCCGGGGCAAGCCGGTCCTTGTCCGCGGCGAGGTACTGGGCGGCGAGGTCCTCTACCTGTTCAGGGCTCTCATCTTTGCCACCCCCAGCGCGCTGCTGCAGCCCTTCGCGGCCAAGGTTGCCAACAAATTTAAAAACAAGGCCAACATGGTCCGGCTGCATGTGGTCGTGTCCTTTGTCCAGTACCTGGCGTCATACCTGATCGGCTTCAATTCGTATTTGACGCTTACGTGGCCGAAGCTGATTTTCCTGTTCACGCTGGAGGGGATTCGGGAAATCTTCGATAAATGGACCCCCGTTGCCCACGGGCAGATCAACTACGAGATGTTCGACTACGTGGAATGGAAGACCGGCCACCGCAGCGAGGGCATGACCATGGCGGTGGACGGGATGCTCGGCAAGCTGATCCGAAGCAATATCGGCAACATATTCGGCAACGCCGTAACAGACTGGACCCGGTACCAGGGCTGGGATGTTCCTTTTGAGAAGCAACCGGAGCGCTTCATCAAATCCATCTGGCCGCTGCGCTATCTCACCCCGGCGATCGGCGAGGCGATCGTGTTCATTGCCCTGTTTTGGTTCCGGTACGACCACGACCCCAAGGAGGTGGAGGCAGACCTGATCGAGCGGCGCGCGCTGGCACTGAAGATGAAGGAAGAGGTGCAGGCATGATTTGCGAGGCTACGGAGGACAGGAGCTTTCGTCACCAGGTGAACTGATATTGCTGCTTTGCCGCACTATCCGCGCCCATTTTCATTCCCAAAAAGCTGACTCTCGAATAATTTGTGTAGGAGAGCGTGAGCGAAGCCAGTTTGCCATCTTCATCGAAAATCGCGGCGACAGCGCCGTTCTGGAACCCCGCATCCATGTTCATGGAATCCATCATGGACTGCGGATTGATGAAGCCGGGGATGTTGGGCCCCTGGCTGGCGTCACGCTCCGGCATATCATCGCCGAGCCCCATGTCCATGCAGGCATAATACCCGGAATCCGCGAACATGTCGTTGAGCATCTTTTCCCTGTCCGCCTCGGAGATATTCTCCATGTCCATGTTCATGGCATTCTGCTGCATTGCCGCCATGTCCATCTTCTCGTCTTTCAGGTTGATCCTGACGACCCAGCCCTCGCCCTGCTGCGCGCAGCTGGCGCTTTGGACATGGGAGGCTTTCAGTGTGCTGACATAGGGCGTGCCGTTGACGGGCAAGAAATCATTGAGCCTGCGCGAGGCATCCTCCGTACCTTTGCCATTCACAAAGGTTTCCGTGGTGGTTTTGTTTTGGTTCATAAGGTCGTCCGCTTCTTTGGGCATGAGCGCCTTTAGCAAAGCGGGCACTTCCATGGTCATTTCGCGCACGTTGTGCTTTGTGATCGTGATCCTGTCAGCGGCTTTCACTGCGTTGGCCTGTTTGTTGTAGAACTCCACGATCTGCGCAACGCTGCCCCCGACAGGCGCCGTCATTTCGGCTGCAGTCTGTGATTCGGCTGTGGTTGTCTCTTCTTCAGTTGTGGGAGCTTCGGCCGTACTATACAGCACCGTCTCCGCGCTGGTTTCATCTGGCACATTTGCCTGCTGCGCGGTTGTCCCGCAGGCGGCAAGCATCGGCACGATCAAGGTCAAAAGCAATAGCCTTCTCATGGGATTGGCTCCTCCTATTCATACCGTAGCGCGTCAATCGGGTCCAGCTTCGCCGCCTTATTCGCGGGATATAGGCCGAAGACAACGCCGATGGCCATAGAAAACAGCACGCTGCCGATGGTTGTCGTGGGCGAAATGACCGGTGTCGCGCCGAATACGCTGCTCGCGGCCGAGCCGATGGCGATGCCGAGCAACAGGCCGATCACCCCGCCCACCGCCGCGACCATCATCGCCTCCGTCACGAATTGCAGTTGGATGTGGAAGTTCTGCGCACCCAGGGCCTTGCGTATGCCGATTTCCTTCGTGCGTTCCGTGACGGACACCAGCATGATATTCATCACCCCGATGCCGCCCACCAGCAGCGAAATTCCCGCGATGAAGGCGATGGCGACGGACATCGTGCCCATCATACTCTGGACGGTTTCCAGCATGGAGGACATGTTGGAGGCCGACACCTGCCACTCCTCATTGCCGAGGTACAGCTGATTGAAATAGCTCTGAATCTTATTGGTCAACTCGTTCACATCCGTGCCCACGGCGCCGATGGCCGTCACAGTGTTATAGTTCTTCTCCAGCAGGTCCTGCTTGGCCGTGGTGACGGGGATGTAAAACGTGGTCGTCATGTCCTTTTCGGAGGACGTGCCGCCGAAGCCCATCTGCTCGTACTGGTACACCCCGATGATGGTATAGAGCTCAATTGCGGTGGGTTTATAGACCTTCACGGTGCGCCCGATGGGGTTTTCGCCGCCTGGGAACATATTCTTGACGAATTTGTCCGAAACCACGGCGGACTGGGTCTTGTTATCCACGTCGTTTTCCGCGATAAAGCTGCCGGAAAGCAGCGTGACGTTGTTCGCCGCATCATAATTCGCGTTCACGCCCGTGATGGAGATGTTGGCGTAGAGGTCGCCGTCCTGCGCCTTGGCGCTGCCCGAGGGGAAGCTGATGGATACCCCCATAATTTGGCCCGCGAAGGCCTCTGTCAAATCGGCGACCATCCGATCCGTGATCAGGTCGTCCGATTCCGGTTTCTTCGCGGCGGAATTGGAGCGGCCCCCTCCCCCGCCCCGCATGCCGGCGAGCATATCCGCCTGCGTGCCCCGCTCCTGCACGCTGAGCGTGATATTGTTGGTGCCGAAGGAGGAGAGCTCGCCGGAGACCGAGGCTGTCATGGCGTCGCCGATGATCATGATGCCGATGATGGACATGATGCCGATGATGATGCCCAGCATGGTCAGCAGCGCCCGCATCTTGTTGGACTTCAGGGAGGAGAATGCCAGGCCGATGTTCTCCCAAATCATGCTGCCCCTCCTTTCGGGAGGGGCTCCACCCCCATCCCGGTATCGCTGATGATCATCCCGTCGCTTATGGTGACGACCCGGTCGGTCTGCCGCGCCAAAGCTTCGTTGTGGGTGATGAGGATCACCGTTCTTTTTTCCTCCCGGTTGATGCGCAGGAAGATGTCCATCACCAGGTGCCCCGTCTGCGTGTCGAGGGCGCCGGTGGGCTCGTCCGCCAGGACGATGGCGGGGTCGTTGGCCAGGGCGCGGGCGATGGCCACGCGCTGCTTCTGCCCGCCGGAGAGCTCGTTGGGCATGTGGGTCATGCGGTCCTCCATGTCCACCAGGCGCAGCAGCTCCTTCGCCCGCTCCCGCCGCTCGCGTTTGCCGATGCCCTTATAGAACATGGGCAGTTCCACGTTGGAGAGGGCGCTCACGCGGGGGATCAGGTTGAAGGTCTGGAACACGAAACCGATCTTCTGGTTGCGGATGCGGGAGAGCTCGCTGTCCGGCAGCTGGCCCACATCGACGCCGTCCAGATGGTACTCGCCCTGCGTGGGCCGGTCAAGCGCGCCGAGGATGTTCATCAGCGTGCTCTTCCCGGAGCCGGACTGCCCCACAACGGCGACGAACGCGCCCTCCTCGACATCCAGGCTCATGCCTTTCAGCACCGTGAGCTCATTTGGCGCGCCGATGAAATATTTCTTTACGATATTGCGCAGCTCAATTACCATGTCACCTGCCCCTTCCGAACGGCATCATGCCGAAGCCCTGCTGCTGCCCGTCCGAGAGCTTGTTTTCCGGGTCTGTGAGGATCCGCAGGCCGTCTTTGAGGCCCCCGCCGCTGATCTCCACGCTGGTGGAGGTCTTTATGCCAAGCGCCACGGGAATTTCTATGCGCGCAGGCGCGTTCGCCGTCCCGCGCGGCGGCCTGCCGTTGAATGAAATCTCCGGCACGGCATAGACAAAGCTGCCCCTCTCATCTGTGACCACAGCGGAGACCGGTACGGCATAGACGTTTTCCCTCGTCTCCAGGACGATGTTCAGGAAGGCGTTCATGCCGATTTTGATGGCCTCGTCCGGATCGGCGAGGGTGGCGCGCACCTCGAACTCCACGCTGGTGGAACCGGCCTCGCTGACCGCCTTGGGGGAGATATACGAAAGCGTGGCGCTGCATTTTTTGTCGCCTGTGGCGTCGGTGGTGATCAGGATCTCCTGCCCGATGGAGAGCGTGTTCAGGTTGTACTCCTTTACCCGCGCAGAGACATAAAGCTCATCTTTATTGTCGATGACAAAGAGCACCCCTTGGGGCGTGGCCCCCACCTTGGCGTTCACCGCCGTGATGATCCCGCCGGCCTCGGCGACGATCTGCCCGTCCGCCAGCTGGCGGTTGAGCTTTTCGAGGGTCAGCCCCTGCAGCTCCACGTTTGTGCCCGCGCCGCTCTGCTTCAGGGCGTTTTCAGCGCTCCTCACGCTGTTTTCCGCCGATTCCAGCTGTTTTTTTGCCTCAGCCAGGGCCTTTTCAGCGCTCTCCACCTTTTTGGCGCTGTTGTCCGCGTAATCATTGGCGGCGCGGCGCCTATCCTGCACGGCCTTGTCGTAGGCCCGCTGGGCGTCGGCCAGGGCCTTGCTTGCCGCGTCCGCCTTGTCCGAGGCGGCTTTCACGGCGTCGTCCTTCGCGCGGGCCAAGTCGGTTACAGCCCTGTCGTAGGCCCGCTGCGCGTCGTCGACGGCATTTTGCGCGGCGGCATAGCTTTTTCCGTCGTTGCGGTCCGCGTCGTCCAGCGCCCGCCGCTTCCGCTCCAGCGCGATGGATGCGTCCGTGACGGCGTTCTGGTATTTATAGTCATCGAAGGAGAACAGCGCCTTGTTGTAATCCGACAGCGTGGTGAACGCATCTGACGTCTTGCGCTCCAGGGTGATCCGGGCCTCGTTGACCGCGCGGTCGTATGTATAGCTGTCGAAGGGCTTCGCCGCGTCCGCCCTGGCGGTAGCAAGGTCCTTTTCCGCGTTGGCGGCGGCCATGGCCCGCTGCTCCGCCGTGATCCGCGCCGCCGTGAGGGAGGTCTGGGCGTTGGTCACCGAATCGCTCTGATTGCGCTTGGCGCTGCCGTAATTGATCTGCGCCTGGGAGATGTCGTTCTCCAGGTTGGCGGTATCCAGCACGGCGATCACGTCGCCCGCCTCCACCGCGTCGCCCACCTCGACGAAAATCTCCTTCACCGGGTAGTTGAGCGTGGAATAGATGTTGGTGGTCTGCGCGCTCTGCACCACACCCGAGACGTTGATGGACTGGGTCAAATCCGATTTTTGCAGCGTGACGGTCTCCGCCGCGTTTGCGGCGGCCGCGGCCGCCCTGCGGGCCGCCGCGCCGGACAGCAGGGCCGCAACAACCAGCAAAACAACGGCGGCCGCACCGATGATCAGCGCCAGTTTGCCCCTGCCCAGTTTCTTGCCTGCTCCTTTTGCCATGATGAAATACTCCTCCGTCCATAGTGTTGAATAAAGTATAGCACAAAAAGATCAACTGAGCATCAACAAAAAAAATTTTTTCGTTGATGTTCAGTTGATCTTTCCATGGTATCATTTTTATGCTACAATGCAGATAGCGCTGCGAACAGCGCTTTGGAGGGAACGCTATGTTTCGAATTCTGGTGGCGGAGGACGACACGAATCTCCGCAAACTGATGTGCGCGGTGCTCCGGCAGAGCGGCTTTGAAACGCTGCAGGCCGAGGATGGCGTCGCCGCCCTGGAGGTGATGGACAGGGAGCACGTGGACCTTGCCGTGGTGGACCTGATGATGCCCCGCATGGACGGCTACGAGCTCACGCGCCAGTTGCGTTCCACGTGGCAGGCGCTGCCCATCCTGATGGTGACGGCCAAGCAGGAACCAAGGGACAAGCGCCAGGGGTTCATCGCGGGCACGGACGACTACATGACGAAGCCTGTGGACGAGGAGGAGATGGTGCTGCGCATCAAGGCCCTGCTGCGCCGGGCGCAGGTTGCCAGCGACCACAAGCTCTTCATCGGCGACACTGTATTGGATTACGACGCCCTCACGGTCACGCATGGGGAGGCGTGCGTCCAATTGCCGCAGAAGGAGTTCCAGCTGCTGTTTAAATTGCTGTCATACCCGGGGGTGATCTTCACCCGGCTGCAGCTGATGGACGAAATTTGGGGCATGGAATCCGACACGGGCGACCACACTTTAAACGAGCACATCTACCGCCTGCGGGAGCGCTTCCGGGCTTGGCCGGAATTCGAGATCGTGACCGTGCGCGGACTGGGATATAAGGGGGTGAAGAGGGCATGAAAAACAAGCGGCAGCCAAAACCGAAGCGGTGGGGCCTCACGCTTTCGCTGATGCTGTTTGTATTTGGCGTGGTCACCGCGACGATGCTGACAGTGGCGGCAACGATGTTCACGCTGTACAAGGCGGGATTGCTCAACTCTTTTTTGGAGCAGGTTGCGCAGCAGAGGCCGGAGCTGTTGGAGCAGGGGCCGGAGCTTCCCGGCGGGGTGTTCCTGCTCAGGGACCTGCTTGGGTTGGTGGCCTTCAGCGGCCTGCTGGCGCTGGCCCTGACCTGGTTCTTCGGCAGGCGCGCGCTCAACCCCATCCGCAGGGTGATCGACGCCACCCGCAGGGTGGCTGCCGGGGATTTCAGCGTTCGCGTTGACCTCAAGGGCATTGGGGAGTTGGAGGAATTGTCGCAGAGCTTCAACAAAATGGCGCAGGAGCTCTCCACAATAGAAAACCTGCGCAGCGATTTTATCAACACCTTTTCTCACCAGCTCAAAACGCCGCTCATGTCGCTGCGGGGTTTCGCGAAGCTGCTTGAAGAGGGCAGCCTGCACCCCGACGAGCGGCAGGAATACCTGGGCATCGTCGTCGCGGAATCGGAGCGCCTGGCGGCCCTGGCCACCAAGACGCTGGCACTGTCGAAATATGAGCACGTCGAAATCGTGGCCGACAGGGCCCCCTTCCGCCTGGACGAGCAGATCCGCCGCACCGTCGCGTCCATTGAGCCTCAGTGGATGGCGAAGGAACTGGATATCGGCATCGAATTGGAAGAGATCACCCTGGACGGCAGCGAGGACCTGCTGCAGCAGATCTGGCTGAACCTCCTCGACAACGCCATCAAGTTTTCCCCGCGGGGCGGCGGGGTCCGCGTACAGCTGCGGCGGCAAAACGGGAGGATTCGCTTCACGATACAGGATGACGGCGTCGGCATGGACGAACAGGCGCGGGCGCGCTGCTTTGACAAGTTCTATCAGGCCGACGCATCCCAATCCAAGCCGGGCAATGGGCTTGGGCTGGCGATTGTGAAACGGATCGCCGAGCTGCACGGCGGCGCCGTGGAAGCACAGAGCGCGCCGGGCCAGGGCAGCACATTTACCGTCATTCTGTAAAGATTAATTGGGTGCGGCCCGGCTACATCACCTGAATATTTTTGTGCATCCCCGTCAGCGAAAAGATCACCCATTCGGCGATATTTTTGGCGTGGTCGCCGATGCGCTCGAAGTATTTGGCGACCATGATCAGGTCGATGGCCTGGTCGCTGTGGTCGGCGTTCTGGCGGATCAGCTCTATCAGAACCTTTTTTACCTTTTTGAACAGGCCATTGACCGTATCGTCATAGGCGATGACGCCGCGGGCCAGTTCCAGATCCTTTTTGACGAAGGCGTCGATGGTCTCGGTGACCATCTTCGCGGTGGCGGCGGCCAACTGCGGGAAGTAGTCCCGCATCTCGACCACCGGCTGGCCGCTGAGGCGCAGCGTGATCTCGGAGATATCGGAGGCATGGTCGCCGATGCGCTCCAGGTCGGTGGTGATCTTCAGCACAGACGACACCAACCGCAGGTCGCCGGCCACGGGCTGCTGCTGCATGATGATCTTCAGGCACAGGCTCTCAATCTCCTTCTCCTGGTTGTCGATGTCGTCGTCCATGGCGATGGCGCTTTTCGCCAGATCCACGTCGCGCTCGATCAGCGCGCGGTTGGCGTCGGCGATGGCCCGCTCCACCATGGCGCCCATCTCGATCAGGGAATTGTTGAGCTGTGCCAACTGCTCATCGAACTTTGCTCTCATTTAACCAAACCTCCCGGTAATGTAGTCGCTGGTGCGCTGGTCGCGCGGGTTGGCAAAGACCGTGTCATTGGGCCCCTCCTCAATGAGGTGCCCCGAAAGCATGAAGGCCACCCGGTCGGAGATGCGGCTGGCCTGCTGGACGTTGTGCGGCGCGATGACGATGGTGTACCGCTCTTTCAGCCGGGTCAGGGAGTCCTCGATCTTGGCGGTGGAGATCGGGTCCAGGCCGGAGCACGGCCGGTCCAGAAGGATCACCTCCGGCTCGAGCGCCAGCACCCGCGCGATGCACAGGCGCTGCTGCTGCCCGCCGGAAAGGCTCATGGCCGGCATGTGCAGGCGGTCCTTGATCTCGTCCCACAGGGTCGCCAGGGTCAGGGAACTCTCCACGATTTCAGAGAGGGCCCGCCTGCTCCTTTTGCCGCGCAGGCGCGGGCCGTAGGCGATGTTGTCGAAGATCGACATCGGCAGCGGCGTTGGCACGTCGAAGACCATGCCCACCCTGCGGCGCAGCTCGGTGACGCTGACGTCCTCGCCGTGGATGCTCTCGCCGTCGAGCAGAATCGTTCCTTCGGCGCGGGCCCCCGGGGTGAGCTCGTACAGGCGGTTGAGCGAGCGCAGGGTCGTCGTGATGCCGCTGTTGGCGGGGCCGAACACCGAAAGGATCTCATTCTTCGGGATCTCCAGGCTCAGGTCATACAGCGCTTGTTTTTTATTATAATAAAAATTCAGATGGTTTATCACCATTTTGGGCTGCAAATTCATCCTCCTTTCATTCCCCTCCTGGGAGGGTGTGGCCAACGTCTCCTGCGAGAGACGTTTGTGCCGGGTTGGTTATTTTCCGCCCTTGGCCACGAACCGGTTCACCAGGGCGTTGGCGACCACGTTGATCAGGAAGATCAGCAGGATCAGCAGCGCGGCCGTGCCGTAGGCGTTGGGCATGGAGATGCCCTCGGTCGCCAGCATGTAAAAATGCACCGCCATCGTCCGGGTGGGGGAGAACAGCGACGAGGGCATGCGCAGGGCCGAGCCGGCCGTCAGAACCACCGCCGCGGTTTCGGCGATGCAGCGCCCGACGCTGAGGATGATCCCGTTGGCGATCCCCCGCAGCGCCGAGGGGAACACGGCCCGGGCGATGGTCTGCCACTTGGTGCCGCCCAGCGAGAAGCTCACCTCGCGGTAGGTCTGCGGCACGGTGCGGATGGCCTCCTCGGCGGTGCGTATCAGCGTGGGCAGGATCATGAAGGCGAGGGTCAGCCCGCCCGAGAGGATCGACCAGCCCAGCTTCAGCTGCATGACAAAAAGGATGAAACCGAACAGGCCGTAGACGATCGACGGGATGCCGGCCAGGGACTCGGCGGAAAAGCGGATGATGCGTGTCACGGCGCTCTCCCGGGTGTACTCCGCCAGGTAGAAGGCCGTGCCGATGCCGAAGGGGATGGCGATGGCCACGGCCACCACCGTGATCAGCAGCGTGCCCACAATCGTGGAGGCGATGCCGCCCGCGCGCCCCATGTCGCGGGTGGGCTGGGTGAGGAAGCTCCAGTTGATCATCGGCAGGCCCTTGATCAGGATGTGCGCGATGATGAACAGCAGCACGCCCATCACCGCCAAGGCCGCGGCCCAGATGACCGCGCGGGCCGCTTTTTCGCCGGTGCGCGCTTTCTTCATTTGTTTTTACCCCGCGTAATATATTGCGCCGTGGAGTTGAGCAGCATGATGATCAGGAACAGCACGATGCCCGTGGCGAACAGCGCCTGCTGGTGCTCGCCGGCGGCGTAGCCCATCTCGATGCCGATGTTGGTGGTCAGCGTGCGCACGGGGTCCAGGATCGAGGTCGGCAGGGCCACGGCGTTGCCCAGCACCATGATGACCGCCATCGTCTCGCCGATGGCACGGCCCAGCCCCAGGATCACCGCCGCGACGATCCCCGACTTGGAGGCCGGCAGCAGCACGGACTTGATGGTCTGCCAGTGGGTCATCCCCAGCGCCAATGCGCCCTCCTTGTACTGCCGGGGCAGCGCCAGCAGGGACACCTCGGAGATGCTGATAATCGTAGGCAGGATCATGATGCCGAGGATGATCGAGCCCGCCAGGATGCTCAACCCCGGCCCACCCAGGTAGTTGCGGATGAGCGGCACGACGAACAGCAGCCCCCAGAAGCCGTACACCACCGAGGGGATGCCCGCCAGCAGCTGGATGGCCGGCCGGAAGATGTTGCGCAGGGGCGCGGGGGCGAATTCCGCCAAAAAGATGGCGCAGCACACGCCCACCGGCACGCCCACCAGGCCCGCCCCCAGCGTCACCGCCACCGAGCCGACGATCATGGGGAAGATGCCGAACTCGCCCTGACCGGGCGCCCACTTCATGCCGAAGATGAACTTGAACAGACCGACCGTCCGGATCACCGGCAGGCCCTTCACCAGAATGAACACGGTGATGAGCGCCAGCGCCGCGATCGATGAGATTGCCAGGGCGAAGAAGATGCGCCCGGAGAGCTTTTCGCGGAATTTTTTCATTGGAAGGCCCCCCTCTCCGTCACCAGCCCCTCGGCCGTCAGAATCCGCCTGCCCTCAGGCGAGAGGATGAATTCGATGAAGTCCATCGCCAAGCCCTCCGGCTCCTTTTGGGCCACGAAGAGGAACGGCCGGAACAGAGCATATGTGCCGTTGACGACGTTCTCCCGGGTGGCCGCCACGCCCTGCAGCCGCAGCGCCTTGACGGGCTTCTCGCCCTCCTCCACCAGCCCCAGGGAGATAAATCCGATGGCGTTGGGGTCGTCGGACACCAGCTGCCGCACCGCGCCGTTGGAGGCCTGCACGATGGCTTTGGGGCTGATCTCGCGCCCCCCCATCACCAGGTCCTCAAAGGCGCTGCGGCTGCCGGAGCCCTCCTCCCGGGTGATGATGTGGATTTTGGCGTCCCGCCCGCCCAGGCTGCTCCAATTGGAGACGTCCTGCGCGTAGATGAAGCGGACCTCCTCCAGCGTCAGGTCGGCCACGGGGTTGGACGGGTGCACGACGACGGCCAGGCCGTCCTTGGCGATCTCCACCGACCACAGGCCCGCCTCGCTCTCCTTTAGTGCGCGGGAGGACATGCCGATGTCGGCGGTACCGCTCTCGGCCGCCGTGATGCCCGCCGACGAGCCGCCGCCCTGCACGTCGATCTCGCCGTCGTGCACATGTGCGAAGGCCTCCGCCAGGATCTCGGCATAGGGCTGCACCGAAGTGGAGCCGGCAATGATGACAGCGTGTCCCGAACGCGCACCGCAGGCCGGCAAAAAAACCAGCGCGGCGGCCGCGATCAGGGCAAAGCATTTTCTATAGCAATGTCTATTCATAGATCACCCGAATCTCCCCGTAATATAGTCCTCGGTGCGCTTGTCCTGGGGGTTGGCGAACATCTGGACCGTGGGGGCGTATTCCACCAGGGTGCCCACCTTGTCCTCCCCGATCATCATGAACGCCGCCATATCCGATACGCGCAGCGCCTGCTCCATGTTGTGGGTGACGATGAGGATCGTGTATTGGCGTGCCAGTTCATGCATCAGTTCCTCGATTTTCATCGTGGATTCCGGGTCCAGGGCGCTGCAGGATTCGTCCATCAGGATCACCTCCGGCTCCACCGCCAGGGCCCGCGCGATGCACAGGCGCTGCTGCTGCCCCGGCTGGAGCTCCTGCGCCGGCCGGGCCAGGCTGTCCTTGAGCTCGTCCCACAGCGCCACGGCGGTCAGGCTGCGCCGGGCGATCTCGTCCAACTCCGCGCGGCGCGTCACCCCATGGCTGCGCGGACCCATGACAAGGTTGTCATAGATGCTCAGGGGGAAGACATTGGGCTTTTGGAACACCATGCCCACCCGTTTGCGCAGCGCGACGACATCCATGGCTCTGTCGTAGATGGACGCGCCGTCGAGCAGGATCTGCCCCTCCGCCCGCGCGCCGGGGATCAGGTCGTTCATGCGGTTGAACATCCGCAGCAGCGAGGATTTCCCGCAGCCCGACGGCCCGATGATGGAGGTGATCGCGCAGGCGGGGATGTCCATCGTGACATCCCGCAGGGCATGGAACGAACCGTAATAAAGGTTGGCCGCGATGGTCTTCAGCTTCACTTGCTGCTCTTCCGGCATGGGGCCCTCCGTCTCGCTGTCATATGGTGGGAGTCGATTCAGCGAAGAAATTGTAACACGATCTTCGGCGCCTGTCAAGGGGCAAATTGGGGGTCCGCCGGGACGTTCCGCTTTGAAAATATGGATTGTAATGGATCAGCATCTATGCTATAATATTTGTATGATTATGTTTCTGTTTTTTCTCGTCAGCCTGCTGGCCTCCGCCCTGGGCGCGGCCTGCGGCATTGGCGGCGGGATCCTCATCAAGCCCGCGCTGGACGCCCTCGGTCTGGCCGACCCCGCAACCGCCAGCTTCCTTTCCGGATGCACGGTGCTGGCAATGTGCCTATATACCACCACCAGGAATACGGTCGCCCGGGAGCGCGCCGTGCAATGGAGGGCCGTAGCGCCTCTTGCCGCGGGGGCGGCCATCGGCGGCATAGCGGGGAAGCAGCTGTTCCAACTGCTGGCCGGGGATCTTGGGTTCGCCGGCCGGGCGCAGTCCGCCTGCCTGGCGGCGCTCACGGCGGGAACCCTGGTGTATCTGCTGTTTGGAAAGCCCATCTGCGCACATAAAGTCCGGCATCCCGCGCTGTGTGCGCTTTTGGGGGCGGCGCTGGGGCTGGTCTCTGGTTTTCTGGGCATCGGCGGCGGGCCCGTGAACCTGACCGTGCTGTTCTATTTTTTTGGAATGGACAACAAAACCGCCGCGCAGAGCAGCCTGGCGGTGATCCTCTTCAGCCAGGCCGCAGCGCTCGGCGTCACTCTGGCCACGCGCAGCGTTCCCGCATTCCGCCCGGAGGTGTTGGCGCTCATGGTGGCGGGCGGCTTTCTGGGCGGCGGGGCGGGCCGCTTGATACTGAAAAAGCTCAGCCGGACGGCGATGGACCGGCTGTTGCTTTTTTTGATGGCCGCCATAATCTGTGTTTGTATTTATACTTTCCTTGCGGGGTGGATTTTTTCTTCGCGGGGGCCTATTTGATCACATAGGGCACAAGCATGTCCTCGGGCAGGAATTCCCCGTGGTTGCCGCCTTCCTCCGTCCCGTGCAGCCCGTGGTCGGCCGTGATGACCACCCGCCCGCCGAAGCCCTCGCAAAGCGTTTGCGCATACCGATCGGTCTCCTGGATTTTTTGCAGCGTCTGTTCCGCATGCGGCCCGTATTCGTGCGCGGCGTCGTCGATGCCGTGAAAATGCACAAACAGCAGGTCCGGGTTTTGCGCCAGGGCCTGCAGCGCATTCGCGAAGGTCTCCGCGTCGCTGAGCGAAAGCATGGGCGCAAGGCTCGTCCGGATCAGCGTATGGTTGCCCTCCACATAGGCGCAGGTTTTGCCGAGGCCCTCTGTTTTTGCAAATAAATCCCCGCAGGCCGGCACGCGGTTTTCCCGGCCATGAATGCCGTTGGCATCCGGGGTTGCGCCCGTCAGCATGGCTGCCAGCCCGGCCGGCGAATTTGGCGGGTAGCACGCGAGGGCCTGCCTGGGTTGCAGCGCTTTTAGATACGGCGCATCCGCCCGTTGCAGCATTTCCCATCCCAGGCCGTCCAGTTCGAGAATCATGACGCGCTCTCCCTGCTCAAGAAAGTGCAGCGCGTCGGCATAGGCTTCTGTGATGAGAAAGCCCGGCGGCCCGGCCATCACACCGGCAAGGTCATTGAGAATGCGGCCATCCGGCAGCAGGAGGCCGACAACGTTTTTGCCGCTTTCCAGATAGCAGCCTTCAGGGCCGCGGAAAAACATCGCCTCGCCGGAAAAGCCCATGGCGCAGAAGGAATCGCCCTCCGGCAGTATATCCGCGAGGGGTACGCGCCAATGCGTGGTGTACACCGTGACGCTGCGGCCGTTGAGATGGCTGACGCCCTCCTCCTGCAGGACCCGCAGATGGTCGCGCAGGAGCAGCTGCCCGGCGGTGAGGGCCTGCGCCCCGCCGCCGCTGACGAAGCGTACGGCGCGGAGATCCTCCGATGCGCTGACGACCGCGATATTCGCCAGGTTTTTGATGTTTGCGGAGGGCGGATGGTTTTTGCTGTGCAGCTCCCAGGCGTACTCCTTGGAATAGATCAGCCTGCAGCCCGCCAGATCGTCGCCGGGGATGCGGGCAATCAGGCCGTCTCCGCCCATGAGCAGCAGGTCAAATTCCTCCGCCCGAGGCCGCGAGAGCGCAATTGCCTGCTCCAAGGGCACACCGGCCGATATGGTGTACCCCTCGCAGTCGCCAATGATTTCCAGGGTGTGCGAGGCCCCGCCGCAGCCCGCGAGAGCGAGCAGCAGCGCGGCGACGCACGCCAGAGAGAAAATTCGTCTCATTTCACCAGCACCCCGCCCACCTGGAAGCTCGCAACATTCTTCACCCGCATGCCCTCGGGCAGGTCCGGGCCGATGAACAGCGGCGCGTCGGGCGTGCCTTGGAACACGAGCATCTGCGCGGCGAAGGTGGAGTACCGCTCGTTCTTCAACAGGCCGTCGGCGGAGGTGATGATCACAAAGTCCACCGGCTGCGCGCCGATCGCCTCCAGCAGCAGGGCGATGGGCAGGGCCCTGCAGTCGGCGTCGTAGTATTTGTAGCCCTCCGCCCGGTCGCTCAGCCGGGCAATCAGTTCGTCCAGCGAGACCTCTCTTGTCACCGGCTGCGCCTGCGCCTGGCCCACGAGCTCGATTTTGCTCACAAGCTTCACCCAGTACATCGCACGCTCATCGGGGACGACGAAGCGGGGCGCGATCCGCTCGCCGTTGGTCTCAAAGGCGATGAGGATGTCGCGGCCATGCAGCACCTCGCCGGGGATGGCGATGGAGTACCCGTCCGAGGCGGTGGCCGTGGCCGTATCGAAGTCCCGCAGCGAGGCGCCGTGCCGCCGCAAAATCGTCTCCAGCAGCACGCCCTTCGCGCGCACCTGCTTTTCCGTGCCCTTGGAGTTCACGGATACCGCGTCCAGCTCGGTCAGCTCGTAGGCTTCCTTGAGCTGCGCCCCAGTGAGGGTGATCTCCCCGCCGGGCAGGCCCGCGATGACAATCGCCGTGCCGTCGGCCTGCTCGCCCACGGAGACGAAGCCGTAGCCCTTCGGGTCGCCGCCCGCCTTGGAGATCGCGTCGGCCACGGCGGCCAGGATGCCGTTGGAGGAGAGGGTCGCCCCGGCGACGGCGTCTATTCCCAGGCTCTGCTTTTCAACGATGCTTTTCGGCAGCAGCTCCAATGCCTGCGCGGCGTAGTCCGGGGTCTCGTTTTCGCTGAGAACAATAATATTCCCGATGCGGCCCGCCTCGTCCACGGTGAGCTGGACCTCAATGGGCCCGCCATGGCCCGTGCCCGTGCCGGTATAGGTGCCGGGCGGCAGCCCCGCCCGCCCGCTCCCGCAGGCAAACAGGGCCAGCCCCAGGCACGCCGCCAAAAACAGCGCGGTGATTCGTTTGGTCATGGGGGTTCTCCTAATAGAAGAGTTCAAGGGCAGTGACTTGCTTCATGAACAACGAGGAAGTGGAGACGCCGTTGCCGGGGAACATGCGCGGGCAGTCCCCTGCGTTCTCGCCTACGGTTTTATCTGTGACAGCGCCGCTAACGCCATCAACCGCGTGGCTGGAATACGAGGTGGCCAGAATGGTATCGTCGGCTTCGATCAAATCCAGGTCGTAGATTACACCAGAGCTGCCGGAAAAGACCTTGACACTGGCACTGCTGTCTAACTCGCCTATGTCGACGCCGCAGGCAGTCAAGATATCCTTGAGCTTCAGGCCGGTAACAGTATAATCGGTTACGGTGCCTGCAGAGTTTGTGCTGGTGATTACAATATTATTTTGCAGTTGCAGGTCGGCTTCAATGGCGTCGAGGTTGGTGAACGTGATCTGAGCTTCGCCCGGCAGATTCACGGTGATGCTGAAGGCGGGTATCGCTGGTTCCGCTTCTGTCGTCGTCGTTGTTGTGGTGGTCGTCGTTGTCGTGGACGTGGCGGGCACGGTGGTGGTGTAGTCGTTCAGCCAGCCGGGCGTGCTGAGGCCGAAGAATGTGATGATGGCCACCAGGCCGACCGCGATGAACGCCCAGACTTTCATTGCGTTTTCGGAGATGAAGCCCCAGATTTTTGCCAGGATGTCGCTTAACATGCTTGTGTTTCCCCTTTCAAAAATGAGTATTGTTGGTGCTGCGATGGATGCGCCGGGTCAACTAGAGTAAGGTGATGGTCTTCACCTCCTTCAGATACATATCCGATGCGCCGCTGCTCCCGGGGCACATACGCGGAGGGATCATGTTTTCGGGCCCGGTGGTCTTCCCCTCGCTGAGATTTCTGTGCCAGGCGAGGAGCGTGTCGTCCGCGTTGACCATATCTGCAGTATAGTCCTTGGCAAGGCCGTCCTGGGAGACGATCCGGACGGCGCCCGGCGTCATCCCGCAGGCGGAAAGGACGTCCTTCAGGCGCACGCCGGTATAAACACCCGTGGTGACCGTGCCGACATCGTTGATATAGGTCAGGGTAAGCGTCCGGGTTTGCAGCGCGGCGGCGTTTATGCTGTTGAAGGCCTGTGTCTTTCCGCTGCCCGTCACGCTGACGCTCCAGGAAGGCGCCTGTTGCTGCGAGGTGGTCGTTGTGGTTGTGGTAGTTGTGGTAGTCGTCGTCGTCGTGGTCGTCGCGGTGGATGACGTGGACGATTTGGACGACGTGGACTGCGTAGAGCTGGCGGCCGTACTCTTCGTTGCCGCGGCCGTCGTGGCGGTTTTCGCTGCGGCTGTGGTTGTGGTTGAAGGGGCAGTGTACACGGCTGTGGCCGTTGTGGAAATTTGCGGGGCCACAACAGGGATGGGTTGCGTATTCGTATCCTCTGCCGCCGTGATCACCGGCAGCTCCGGGAAGGGGAACGTGAAGGCCCCCTCTGTCCACGTTTCCTCGGTTGTCCCCACGGTGGTCTCCAGGGCGGTCCCCTCCCCCCGCGCGGGGCCTGTCCCGCAGGAGGCAAGCAGGAGGAGCATCGCCATGATCAGGAGAAGCGCTGAAAAATGTTTCATATGGGGTTCCCCTTTCCAAAATAAAAAAATGCGGGCTGAAGAATCAGTCCACACCAAAAATCCCCCTTCTCTTTCGAGGGGTTTTGACCGCAGATTCTTCTCAAACACGGAACGCATATTCGTTTCCAAATATACGCATTGGCCCTGCGCCATGGCGAACGCTTTAGGCTGCGGGCTCGAACTTGCGCTGTTATTCGATTTGCAGGAGTATTATAGCGCATCCGCACAGAAAAGTCAATGGCTTTCTTTTCTGAAGATTGGGTTGCGGTATGGCAACGAATGTGATATACTGTAAAAAAACGAAGGGAAGCCGCCATCATGAAAAAAGCACTGCACTGTGTCCTGGCAGGTTTTCTCGCGTGCGCTGTGGCGATGGGCCTCGCGTCCCCGGCCGTCGCCGCGCCCCCCGAATGCATCTATTACAGCGAATACGGCGCGGTGGGCGACGGCGTCGCCGACGACTTCGACGCGATCATCGCCGCGCACGCCGCGGCCAACGCCGCGAACCTGCCCGTCCGCGCCGACCAAGGAAAGACCTACTACATCGGCCCCGGGCGCAAAACCGCCGAGATCCAGACCGACACCGACTGGGGCGACGCGAGGTTCATCATCGACGACTCGAATGTGACCGTGGAGGACCGCGGATACAATATCTTCCGTGTGTCGTCGAAGCTCGCCTCGGTGCCGGTCACGGGCGTGACGGCGCTCAGTAAAAACCAAGAGAAGCTGGACTGGCCCCTGGGGCAGGCCGCCGTGGTCATTGCCACCGACAACACGGCCATCCGCTTCATCCGCGAGGGCGCCAACCAGAACGACGGCACCGCGCAGACCGACGTGTTTGTCGTGGACGCCGACGGCAACGTGGACATGCGCGGGCCGGTCGTCTGGGATTACGACAACATCAGTTCCATGCGGGCCTACCCCATGGACGCGCAGACGCTCACCGTGTGCGGCGGGGCGTTCACCACCATCGCCAACCGGGCCCCGTCGGAGTACACTTACTACGCGCGCGGCATCCAGGTCTCGCGCTCCAATGTGGTGGTGGACGGGTTCTCCCACGCGGTCACCGGGGAACTGGACCACGGCGCGCCCTACAACGGCTTTATTTCGATCTCCAGCTGCGCCAATGTCACTGTACAGAACTGCATGCTTTCCGGGCATATGACCTACCGCACCATCGGCAGCGCGGGCACCGGGGTGAGCATGGGCACCTACGACATCAACGTCAACAGCGGCGTCAATGTGACCTTCCGCGACTGCAAGCAGCTCAATGACATGCTGGACCCGGACCTGTGGGGGATCATGGGCTCGAACTTCTGCAAGAACCTCGTGTTCGACGGCTGCGCGCTCTCCCGCTTCGACGCGCACATGGGCACCGCCAACGCGACCATCAGGAACTCGGTGCTGCGGACCATCTCCGTCACGGGCTTCGGCCTGTTCCTGGTGGAGGGCACGAAGGTGATCGGCAACACGTTCATCGGCCTGCGCTCCGACTACGGCAGCTTCTGGGACGGCGAGTTTGTCCTGCGGGATTGCGTGTTCGCCCCGACCGGGTCGGGCGCCGCGCTGATCAGCGCGGGCAACAGCGGCATGCACGACTTCGGGTATCCCTGCATGATGCCGAAGAAGGTCACGATCGACGGCCTTGTGATCGACGACGGCGATCACCCGTTTTTCTACTTCGGGCCGTATATCTTCGACTATTTCAACCCCAACTTTGGCCTTTGCAACCCGTACCCCTACGCAAAGACCGAGGAGGTCACCATCAAGGATCTGACCGTCGAAAGCGGCAGGTGCCTGCTCAAGAGCAAATACTGGTACGCGCTCATGCTGTTGGGCGTGAGGGTGAAGAGCGTATGAGCCTGGAGGAACTGAGGCAAAAAACGCACGCCATGGGCCTGTCCCTCCCGCTGTCGGAACGGACGGACATCCTCGGCGCGCCCCTGCAGATCGGCCCCATCACCCTGCGCAACCGCCTGGCCATCCAGCCCATGGAGGGCTGCGACGGCACGCCGGACGGCAAGCCCGGCGACCTGACCCGGCGCAGGTACCTGCGGTTCGCGCGCAGCGGCGCGGGCCTGCTCTGGTTTGAGGCCACGGCGGTCGTGCCCGGGGGCCGCGCCAATCCGCGCCAGCTCTGGATCAACGAACAAAACCTGGACAGCTTCAGCCGCATCGCCGCGTCGATCAAGGAGACCTCGATCAAGGAATCCGGCTTCGCGCCGCTGCTGATCCTGCAGGCCACGCATTCCGGGCGCTGGTCCAAGCCGGAGCCCATCGCGGCGCATCACAACCCGGACCGCGCGCCCTGCAGGATTGTCTCAGACGACGAGCTGCAAGTCCTCGAGGAGGCGTACGGCCGGGCCGCGCGCCTGGTCACCGCCGCGGGCTTCGACGGCATCGACGTCAAGAGCTGCCACGGCTACCTGTGCTGCGAGCTGCTGTCCGCCTACACCCGCCCGGGCGAGTATGGGGGGGCGTTTGAAAACCGCACGAGGCTGCTGGTCAACGGCGTGAGGGCAGCGCAGGCCGCCGCGCCGCCCGGCTTTCTCGTGACCTCGCGGCTGAATATCTACGACGGCTTCGCCTGGCCCTACGGCTTCGGCGCGGAGGAAAACATGGAGGAGCCCCTGCGCCTGATCGGCATATTGCACAATGCGCTCGGCATGGATTTGTTAAATGTCACCATGGGATGCCCCTATGTCAATCCGCACGTGAACCGCCCATATGACCGGGGCCCCTATGAGCCGCCCGAACCGCCGCTGGCGGGCGTCGCGCGCATGGTCCGCCTGACCGGGCAGGTGCAGCGGGCGTTCCCGGGCCTTGCGGTGACGGCCTCCGGGCCGTCCTATCTGCGGCAATACGGCGCGAACCTCGCGGCGGGCGCGGTGGAGCAGGGCGATTGCAAGCTGGTGGGCTTCGGCAGGCAGGCCTTCGCCTATCCGCAGTTCGCACGGGACATCCTGCGGTCGGGCCGCCTGGACCCCGGCAAATGCTGCATTGCCTGCGGGAAGTGCAGCGAGCTGATGCGGGCGGGCAGCACGGCGGGCTGCGTGGTCAGGGACGGCGGCGCCTATCGCCCAATCTATGAGAGGGATGTGAGGGCATGATGCAAACACCGGTCGCGGCCGTCACCGGCTCCACGCGGGGGATCGGCAGGGCCATCGCCGACGCCCTCGCCCGGGAGGGCTACACCATCGTGCGCTCCGGCACTAGCCCCAAGGACGGCGCGGGCTACATCCCCTGCGACATCTCCAAAGCGCAGGACAGGGAGCGCCTTTTTGACGAGATCGACCGCCGCTACGGGCGGCTCGACCTCCTGGTGAACAACGCGGGCGTGGCCCCCCTGGAGCGCCTCGACCTCCTACAAACCACCGAGGAGAGCTTCCGGCGGGTGCTGGACATCAACCTGCTGGGTACGTTCTTTCTGTGCCAGCGGGCCGCGAACTATATGCTGGAGCGGCAGGGCACGCTCACGGATTATCACCCCCGCATCGTCAACATCTCCTCGATCTCCGCCTACACATCGTCCACATCGCGGGGGGAGTACTGCGTCTCCAAGGCCGGGGTGAGCATGGTGACGCAGCTGTTCGCCGGCCGCCTGGCGGATGCCGGCATCCCGGTGTTCGAGGTACGCCCCGGCATCATCCTGACGGACATGACCGCCCCGGTGCGGGAGAAATACCAGAAGCTGATCGACGAGGGCCTGACGCCCATCCGGCGCTTTGGGCAGCCGGAGGACGTGGCGGACTGCGTGCTCGCGCTGTGCTCGGGGCGCCTCGACTTCGCCGCCGGGCAGGTGATCGACGCCGACGGCGGATTCCATCTGCGGAGGCTGTAGCCATGACACAAACCCATCTGGACGTCGGCGGCTGCCGCCTGCCGGTATACGCCCTGGACACCCTGGTGATCGGCTCGGGCTGCGCTGGCTTCAACGCCGCCGACTGGCTCGATGAATTGGGATGCAGGGATGTCGCCATCCTCACCGACGGGAGGGACCGGGGCACGTCCCGCAACGCGGGCAGCGACAAGCAGACCTACTACAAGCTGTCCCTCGGCGGTGACAGCCCGGACTGCGTGCCGATGATGGCGGCGGACCTGTTCGCGGGTGGCGGCATGCACGGCGACCACGCCCTGGCCATGGCGGCCTGCTCGGCCGGATGTTTTTTCAAGCTGGCAAGCCTGGGCGTGCCCTTCCCGACGAACCGCTACGGCGAATACGTCGGCTATCGGACCGACCACGACCGGACCGCGCGCGCCACCTCCGCGGGGCCGCTGACCTCGAAATACATGACCGAGGCCCTGGAAAAGAGCGTCGCCGCCAAGGGCATCCGCGTGTTTGACAACATGATGGCCATCCGCCTTGTCGTGCGCGGCCGCGCGCTGCTCGGCGTGATCGCCCTGGACCTGGCGCGCCTTGACGGCGAGGGCTTCGGCCTGACGCTGTTCTGCGTCAACCGCGCCATTCTGGCCACCGGCGGCCCGGCGGGTGTGTACCGCCGCGTGGTGTACCCCGAGAGCCAGGCCGGCATGACCGGCATGGCCCTGGAGGCCGGCGCCGGGGCCGACAACCTGATGTCGTGGCAGTACGGCCTGGCGTCAACGAAATTCCGCTGGAACCTCTCCGGCACGTACCAGCAGGTCATCCCAAGGTATGTCAGCATCGACGGCGCGGGCCGGGAGCGTGAATTCCTCCCGGCGGGCTCGTTGGATCTGGTCTTCCGCAAGGGCTACGAGTGGCCCTACGACCCGGCGAAGCCCTCCTCGCGGATCGACCTGCTGGTGCACCGCGAGGCCTATGAATATGGCCGCCGCGTCTTCCTGGACTACCGCAGCGAGCCGGCGGGCCTTGACCTTCAACGCTTAAGCGGGGAGGCCTACCAATACCTGGAGCGCTCGGGCGCGCTGCTGCCCACGCCCATCGCGCGCCTGGAGAGGATGAACCCGCAGGCCGCCCGGCTCTTCCGGGACAACGGCATCGACCTGCACAGGGAAATGCTTGAGATCGGCGTGTGCGCGCAGCACTGCAACGGGGGCATCGCCGTGGACGCCGACTGGCGCAGCGACGTGCGCGGGCTCTATGCCGCCGGGGAGGCCGCGGGCACCTTCGGAGCGGTCCGGCCGGGAGGGGCCGCGCTCAACGCAGCGCAGGTGGGCGCCATGCGGGCCGCGCAGCATATCGCGGGCCAGCCCGCCCCCGCACCCGCACCGCCCGAAGCCCTGGCAGGCGAGGCCGCGCAGCTGGTTTCGCAGATCAAAGCCGCGTTTGGCCGCGGCGGCGAGAGCCTGGCGGCAGTGAAAACGCGATTGCAAAATGAATTCAGCCAATCCTGCGCGCATGTGCGCGCCCCGGAGCGATTCGACACGATGTACCGCGAGCGCATGTCCGCCATCGCCGCCTATTACGACCGCTGCGCCGTCGTGGAGAGGGCGCAGATCCCGGAGCTGTTCCTCACGCGCGACATCCTGATCGCCCAGGCCGCGATGCTCTCGGCGATGCGGGAGGGCGAGGGCGGCGGGGTGGTTCACACGCGGCTGCGGGGCGGCGAATTTATCTCCGAACGCAGGCCCGCGCGGCCCATCCCGGAGCGCGACAGCTGGTTCGAAACTGTGTGGGAGGACTTCCGAAAGAGATGAACGCGATATTTTTGGGGGACGCGGATACCATCAACCGGGTGTACAGCGCAGGCATACAGGAAAAGCTCGGCCGCCCGGAAATCATACCCGGCAACAGCCTGGCGGGCCTGCGCGGCGTCGAAATCATCTTCTCCACCTGGGGCATGCCTGCCTTGAGCGGGGAGGAGATTGAGGCGCATCTCCCCTCGCTCAAAGCGGTGTTCTACGCGGCCGGCAGCGTGCAGGGCTTTGCCAGGCCCTTCCTGCGCCGGGGCGTGCGGGTGTTCAGCGCGTGGGGGGCCAACGCGGTGCCCGTGGCCGAGTTCACCGTGGCGCAGATCCTGCTGGCGAACAAGGGGTTCTATCAGAGCGCCGCCCTGATGAAATCCGAAGGGCGTGCCAAGGCCCGGGAATACGCGCAGGGCCTGCCCGGCAACTTCGGCGTGGAGGTCGGGCTCATCGGCTGCGGCATGATCGGCGGCCTTGTGGCGCGGATGCTGCGGGCTTACCGCCTGGCGGTCCTGGCCTATGACCCCTATCTGAGCGACGCGCGCGCGAGTGAATTGGGCGTAAAAAAATGCTCCCTGGCGGAGCTGTTCGGCCGGTGCCAGACGATCTCGAACCATCTGGCCAACAACGAACAAACCAGGGAGCTATTGTGTTATGGGCTGTTCCGCCGGATGAGGCCCAACGCGGCGTTCATCAACACCGGGCGGGGCGCGCAGGTGGTGGAGGCGGACCTGGTCCGGGCACTGCAAGAGGAGCCGGGGCGCACGGCCCTGCTGGACGTGACCGACCCGGAGCCGCCGGGGCCCGGCAGCGCGCTCTACAGCCTGCCCAACGTCATCCTCACGCCGCACATCGCGGGCAGCATGGGGGACGAGGCGGCGCGCATGGGGGAATATATGGTTGAGGAATTTGAGGCCATGCTGCATGGCCGGGCGGCGCGCTATGAGGTGACGGAGGGGATGCTTGAAACGATGGCGTGACGCCTCTCCTCAGCCAATGCGCTCCATGATATCCAGGTAGAGGTCCAGGATCTCCTGCGCGCTTTGCCGCGCCGGGTCGCCGCTGGCCAGATACGAGTGGTTGACGCCGTAGACCGTCGGCATCACGTTCCAAATCCCGGGCGGGATGGGGCCCGCGGGGGCGTCCTGGTGGGGCTGGCCCGCGGGGTAAAACGCCGAGGGAAGGGGCACCGCGCCGTCGTTTTCCCGCCATTCGGGGCCGGGCAGGGGCGTCTTGCTCAGCCCTAGGCCCATCTGCACGGAGAAGGGCCAGAGGAAGAGGCCCAAAAAACCGTTGGGGAGCGGCGGCAGCTGGAACCCGAGCACATCCTTGGTCAGCGACGAGGAGTAGCTCAGATACTTCACGCCGGGCCGGATCTTATCCGCCGCGTTGAGCTTGGCCGCGCCGTCCAGGGAGAGGTCGTAGAGGACGTTGTCGCGGCACTGCAGGAAGTGTCGGACGTCGTCCACGCAGTACCAGCCGTCCCTGCGCTGCCCGAACGTACGGGGCGGGGCGCTGATATGGAAATGGTCCAGCTGCAGGTCGTAGAGGCGGCTGACCACCCGGCTGTTCCCCATGAGATTGAGCCCGCCGATCAGCCAGAGAAACTCGATTTCGCAGTAGTCGTCGGGGATGCAGATGGCCGCCGTGGAGCCGTTGTGGGGGGAGGCCAGTGTGACGATCGCGTTGATGCGGTTCAGCAGGCCGCCGTCGAACAGCGGCGAGCGCTGTGCCTTTGACGTGGCCGCGCGCTCGGCCGCGCTGCCCTCGTCGCAGAGCATGGCGAATACACGCGCCGTGGTGCCGCCAAAGCTGTGGCCGATCAGGTTCACCTGGCGCTTGGCGCTCCAGCCCTCGAACAGCGGCTTGGCGTAGTCCCGGCCGTAGCGCTCGTGGCCGTACTCCCTGCTGTGGGCCTCGCCGTAATCCACCCGGGTGCCGGTGAGGATGGCGTAGAGCTCGCAGGCGCGGTCCCACGCGCTGGAAAACGGGCCGATGTCCGCCGTGTAGCTCTCGTAGCCCTTGGCCTCCAGGGCCTCGCAGGTGTCCATGAAGGGCTGCGTGGTGCCGAAATAGGGCTGCGCGAAGGAGAGTCCCACGTCCTCCCCGTAGCCCAGCAGCCCCGTCAGCATGACGTTCACGGGCCCCTCCGCCGGCAGCGCCTGGTGCTGCTTCACCGGCTGGAAACCAAACAGGACGAAAAACACCTGGACGAACGCGACGACGGGCCTGAAGATTTCTGTCAGCAGGTTCATGTGGATTTCCTTTCTGAAAATAGACTTTTACCCGGCCTGCCAGTCATACGAGAACACCATGCCCTTCATCGTCCCGGTGAACAGGTCATTCCGATTCTCCTGGAAGGCGCCCCAGAAGGCGTCGCGCATGCCGGGGTCCTCAAAGGTGATGGCGCCGGCCATGCGCAGGTCCTTTGCGGGGAGGACCGGCAGGGAGGATGGGCTGCCGAAGCGGAAGCCGCCGAGCCACCAGTGGTGCGTCCCGAAGTCGAGAAGCAGCCGGTCCCCCTGATAAATCCGCATGGTCATCTCAAGATGGTTGGTGTCGGAGGGGTCCCACTGCAGGAACTGGCCCAGGGGCCTTTCATAGAGGCTGATCTCCCCGCCGTTGGAAATCAAGTAATAGGAGCCCTTCCAGAACTGGATCATATATTCCTTGCCGTCGTATTCGAAGGGGAAGCGGAGGGTGTCGAGGAACATCAGGGCAAGGGGGCTGAAGATATCGAAGAAGATGTTGAAGCCGAAGCGATGATTCCTGTTGCCGGGCGACAGCCGCGCGATATTGTTGTCAAGTTCCAATTCAAGGCCGCTGCGCATAATTCCGGTTCCGTCCGCGCCCGTAATGTAGCCTGTTTCCGCGTCGTACACCATTCCGATGGTCGTCCAGTAGGGCTCCCCCGTCCGACTGGTGTAGATGGAGATCACATTGTAGATATTCTCCTGTTCCGTTTCCATCAGGGCGATGTACATATTGTTCGCGTCCGCCGTCAAAAACGCAAAGCCATTCTTCAGGTCGTTGAGCGATCTCTGGAAGTCGATGTCCAGCAGGTCCGCGATTGCGCTGCTTGGCTCCCCGGTGGGGATGTAGTATGTCTCCCTGTGCGGCGGCAGGGCGTCGCCCGCCTTGACCAAGGGGGCATAAGCCATGATTTCCGAAACATCCGCTTCGGCTTGGCCCTTAAAGAAATTCTGTAGCACACTGCGCAGAAGCAGCTGCCCGGCAGCGAAGGAATCCTTCTGGAATATCCGGAATATGGAGCCTGGCGTTGGCACGGTGAACGTGCCCTGCGGGTTGTTGAGGGAGCGCTGGCCGCTCTGCAGGATCTGTTCCTGCTCCGGGGTCAGGGCCGATGCCATGGGCGCCGCAGCGATTGCCAAAAGGCAAAGCGACAGCACGATGCCAAGGATGCGCGGGATTGTACAGTGCTTCTTCATCAAAAACTCTCCCCTTACATTGTTTTTATCTGTAATATGGCTATTGTAGCACTATCCGGCTTGCCAGTCAAATAAAAATTTCATTTCTTCCACCGTGCCGGTGATGTTGCCGGTTCTGTTCCGCTCAAACGATTCCAAAAACGCGGCCAGCAAGCCCGGATCCTCAAAGGCGATGGTGCCAGTCACGCGCAGCTGGCTGGCGGGCAACTGCCTGAAGAAAGGCTTGGCGTAGCTGATGCCGGCGGCCCACCAGGTGCGGCTGGGGCCGTAATCGGCGTAGAGATGGTCCCCCTGGTACACCTGCATGGTGATGTCCATCTCCGTATCGGAGGCGGCCCAGCGGACGGGCCACCCGGCCGGGTTTTCATAAATGCCGATTTCCGCGCCGTTGGCGACCACATAATAGCCCTTCCAGAACCAGACCATCCAGTCCCGGCCATCGTATGTGAAGGGGAAGCGCAGGGTATCCAGGCGGTACAGCAAAAACGGCGCGATCGTATCAAAAAAATTGTAGTAGCCCAGGTCGCGGTTCCAGCCGTTGGGCGCGCCGAGCAGCATCTGCTGGCCGATATCGTATTCATATCCGATGTTCATGACGCCCTCGCCGTTCTCGCTCAAAAGCGTCCCCTTGGCGGCGTCATACAGCGTCCCGACGTCGAGCCAGCGCTCCTCCCCCGCGCGGGTGACGTAGAACAAAACGACCCGGTATACGCCGGGCTCCTGCGTCTCCTTCAGGGCGATGTAGATGTCGAGCATGCCCTTTTGCAGCATGTAGAGCGAGTACGGGAGGAAGGGCAGGCCCTCGCCCGGCCAAAAATCCTCCTTGGGCGGCAGCTGGTCGCCCTCCTTGATCACGGGCGCGTAGTCGAAGACGCGCCGGAAGGATTCCGCGTCGCCATTGCCGAGGAACATCTGCTGCAGGATGTTCTGCAGCAGCAGCCACCCGGCATTCAGGGTGTCGGGGTGAAAGCTCCAGAAGGGGTAAAACCCCAGGTAGCGCGCGGCGGCGCCGGGCGCCTGAAAGCCGCCCTGCGGATTGTTGGCCGAGCGCTGGTCCCCGGCGAGCGCGGCCTCCTGTTTTGGCGTAACGGCATGGGCGATGGGCGAGGCTGCGGCCATCCCAAGGCAGACAGTCAATATGGCGCACAAAATGCGCAGCATCAAACGGTGCTTCTTCAAGGTGTTGTCCCCTTCTGTATTGATTGCTTCATACAAAAATTTTGTAAATATAGTATAATCTATCGCCATAAACCCCACATTAACTGGCGTTAAACTGCCGATAAATTTTTTGTAAACTGAGGTGCGATGTTGTGGATGCGAAAATAGCGATGGTTCAACTGCGGGTGGAGTTCAAAGAGGAGGAAGAAAACTTTGGCAGGGCCGAGAGGGAGATCGCCAGGGCCGCCGGGCTGGGCTGCTGCTGCGCAGTCCTGCCCGAGTGCTTCGACGTCGGCTGGGGCCTGCCCGGTGCGCTGCGCTATGCGGACAGCATCCCGGGGGGCAGGACAGGAAGGCTCTGCAGCCTTGCCAGGCGATATGGCATCGCCCTTGTGGCGGGACTGACGGAAAAAGACCGCGGCGGCTGCTACAACACGGCGGTCATCATCTCCGCGGAGGGGCTTCTTCTGGGCAAGCACCGGAAGATCAACGTGCTGCGGGGGATCGAGGACATGGTCTACTCCCCCGGGGACCGGCTTGGCGTATATGAAATGGCGTTTGGCAAAGTGGGCGTCAATATCTGCGCGGACAACCTGTCCTCGCACCTGGCACTCGGGCGCAGCCTGGCCGCCATGGGGGCGCAGATGATCCTCTCGCCCTGCGCCTGGGCGGTGCCGCCGGAGGAAGCCGCCGCGAGAAAACCCTACGGCGAGGTCTGGCTTGCGCCTTACAGCGCTTTGGCGCGGGAATACGGCATATGGGTCATCGGCGTGAGCAATGTGGGCGATGTGGGCGAGGGCGTCTGGGCCGGCTGGAAGTGCATAGGGAACTCCATCGCCATGTCCCCCGAAGGCGTGGCGCTCACCATGGAATACGGCGAAAACGCCGAATCGGTCGGCGTGGTTGAGATTCTCACGTAATCAATCGGCTAAAAGAACATAAGAAAAAAATTTTTTTCAGAAAACCCCCGTTTTGGCGCAGAAAAGTGCGCCAAAACGGGGGTTTCCGCCGGTATAGTGGAGGGGTATTTTTTGACCCTCCGCCGCACCTTGAAAACAGAAAAATTTTAGCTCTGTATGCCTACTGTTCCGCCTCCACCTCGCGCAGCAGCGTTTCCACGTAGTTCGGCAGCGCGAAGGCACCCACATGCAGGCGCGTGTTGTAATACTTTGTTTCGAGCCCCAGCCCGTTCCACCTCTCCGGCTCAAAATCACGGACAGGGTGGTATTTCTTCGAGGCGAAGCCAAACAGCCAATGCCCCGACGAATAGGTGGGGATGTGGGCCTGGTACACCTTGCTGATGGGGAAGACGGGCGCGATCCGCCGGTGCGCCAGCTGCATGGCGGCCGCGTCGCACGGATAGAAAGGGCTCTCGTGCTGGTTGACCAGGATCCCGTCCTCCCGGAGCGCCCGGTGGCAGTTCTCGTAGAACGCCCTGGTGAACAGCCCCTCCCCCGGCCCGATGGGGTCCGTGGAATCGACGATGATCAGGTCGTATTCGTCCTCCCTTTGCCGGACGAACGCCACCCCGTCCTGGTAATAGAGATGGACGCGCGCATCGTCAAAGCGGCAGGCCGTCTGCGGCAGGTATTCCCGGCAGACGTCGACGACCATCCTGTCGATCTCCACCATGTCGATCCGCTCGATCGTGGCGTAGCGGGTCAGCTCCCGGACCACGCCGCCGTCCCCCGCGCCGATCACGAGAACCCGCCGGATCCCGGGGGATACCGCCATGGGCACGTGGGTGATCATCTCGTGGTAGATGAATTCGTCCTTTTCGGTGCACATGATGAAGCCGTCGATCACCAGGAGCCTGCCGTACTCCTGGGTTTCGAACAGGTCTATCCGCTGGAATTCGCTCTGCCCGCAGTAGAGCTGCCTGTCCGCCTTGATGGAAAAGCGGGCGTTTGGCGTGAGCTCCTCCGTGAACCACAGTTCCATAAACCGCACCCCTTTTTATGTGTGATTGGCCCCGCCCCATATCTCCGCCATCTCCCGGCGCAGGCGCGGGTCCATCTCCTTGATGAGCAATTTTGTGTGGAAGAGGTTGCACTGAACATTGTTGCTGTCCACAGCATCATATCTGAGCAGTATTTCAGGTTGGATGAAGTCGCGGATGGACGCGATGCTGTGGTCCATAAAAATTTTTGTCCCGTCGGCATCCCTTGTGAACCCGCGGACGCGGTAGTCCATCGTCACGATCGCCGGGTCAAAGCAGCCGATCAGGTAGTCGAGGGTGCCGAGGGGCGATATCTCGCCGCACGTGGATACGTCGATGTCGGCCCGGAACGTGGCCACGGCGCTGCCGGGGTGGCTCTCCGGGTAGGTGTGGACCGTGATATGGCTCTTATCCAGGTGCCCCAGAAGGGTCTGCGGCCCGGCTTCCACGGGCTCCTCGGCGATGAGCAGGGCAACACTGGCGCCCTGGGGGATGTAGTCCTGCTTGGACACGTTGATCACCTGCGCGCCGATCCTGTCCGCCACCTCATGGAGGATGCCAGCCAGCCGCCCGGCGCTGTAGCGCCCGTTGATCTCGCGCACATAGCCCCGCCGCTCCTCCTCGGTTTCAGCGCGGCGCACGTCATATAGGTTGAGGCTGAGCGCTTTCGATAAATTGTTGAAGCCATACAACGCTATTTTATGTTCCACGCTCCCAACCCCTTTCGCCGTAGTTTTAAAATCATATCACATCCCGGCGAAAAATGCAAGGCAAAATTTGCTTTGCCGGGGCGGAACGAAAAATTTTGGCTTGAGATCAGTCATCCGATGTGATATAATGGCGGCAACAGGCCGATACGAACGATTGAAAGCAGGGATCGGAATGCTTCCCTTGATTCCCATGCCGAACGGTAAGGCAGATGTGGAGATGCGGCGCATCGCGCTTCCCCCCGCGATGGGGATCGATCCGGGCGGATTTTCCCCGGAGCTCTTCGCAGTTTACGCGCAGCGGGCGGGCGTCGCCCTGTCCGCCGAAGCCCCGGCCCTCCTGAGGGCCTGCCGCAGCGGAGGCCTGCCTCCCGAGGCATACCGCCTGCGCGTGACACAGGAGGGCGGCATCGCGGTGGAGGCCGCCGACGAGCGGGGGCTTTGCTGGGCCCTCGTCACGCTCGCCGCCCTCACTGAGAACAACAATGTTCCCTGCTGCGACATCGAGGACGCGCCGCGCTTCGCCTACCGCGGCTTTATGATGGACTGCGCCAGGCACTTCTTCCCCGTGGATACCGTCAAGGCGATGATCGAGCTGATGTCCATGGTGAAGATCAATGCCTTCCATTGGCATCTGACGGACGACCAGGGCTGGCGGATCGAAAGCAAGCGCTTCCCGGCCCTGCACGGACAAAATCCGGCGGAATATTACTCGCAGGACGAGCTGCGCGGCGTCGTCGAGTTCGCCCGCCTGCGCGGCGTGGAGATCATCCCCGAAATCGACCTGCCCGGCCACGCGACCGCGATCCTTGCCGCCTACCCGCAGCTCAGCTGCTCGGAGCAGCGGGTCAGGGTGGACAGCACGCCGGGGATCCGGCGCGTGATCCTCTGCCCGGGCAAGGAGGAGGTGTTCGAGCTGCTGTTCCCGCTGCTGGAGGAGATCGCCGGGCTGTTCCCGTCGCGGTATATCCACTTGGGCGGCGACGAGGCCCCCAAGGGGGAGTGGAAGGCCTGCCCACACTGCCGGCGGCGCATGGAGGAGGAGGGCCTCGCCAATTTCGAGGAGCTGCAGGGCTGGTTCACCGCCCGGCTGGCGCAGCGCCTGCGGCCCCTGGGCAAGCAAGTCATCTGCTGGAACGAGAGCCTGCTCTCCGAGCGCCTGCCCGGGGATGTGAAGGACATCACGATCCAGTATTGGGCGGAGGTCTCCAAGGTCGGCCCGGCGCGCCGCTTTTGGGAGAACGGCGGCAGCGTGATCTTCTCCGACCAGTTTTGCGCCTACCTGGACCTCGCGTACGGCACCGTCACGCTGAAGAAGGCGTATCGCTACGGGCCGGGCATGCTGGGGTTCCGGGGCAAGGGCCTGCCCGCGTTGGGGCTGGAGACCTGCCTGTGGTCGGAGTTCGTCTCCACGCAGCGGCAGCTGGCCACGCAGGCGTTCCCCCGCGCCTACGCCATCGCCGAGGCCGCCTGGACGCAGCCGGAGCGGAAGGGCTACGCGGATTTCCGCCGCCGCCTGGACGGCTGGCTGGCGCGGTATCCCGGCATCGGCTCCTATCCCCCGGGCAGGGCGGACCCGAATTTGCTGGAGCGCTACCGCGGGCGCATCGCGTTTTTGCGCAAGCAGTCCAAGGCGCTTGACAAAGAGAACCAGAACAACGCCGGCCTGGGCGGAAAGCTCCACTGGCGGTATCTGCTGCGCTGGCTCAGAAATTATTTTTTGTAAGGAGATCATCCCATGCCGACAATCCGCCCCTACCGGCCGTCAGACGCGGACCACGTCCGCGTCGTCAGCATGCGCACAGGACCGAGCGAGGCCCTGCAGGAGGGCCCCGCCCGGACGACGCTGTTCGCGACCTATGTCGACTACTACATAGAGCACGAGCCGCACAACTGCTTCGTCGTCGCCGATGACGACGACAACGCCGTGGGCTACATTTTGTGCGCAGAAAGTTACTGGGCTTACCGCGAAATCTTTCTGCGGGAATACGCGCCGCGCACCAGGGGGTTCCGCCTGCACATGCGGGTGGAGTGCCTCGCCTCGCTGGTTTTGCCGCGGTTCTTCTACAGGAGATATCCGGCGCACCTGCACATCGACATCCTGCCGGAATACCAGCGCATGGGGCTGGGCAGCCAGCTGATGGACGCCTTGACCAACCATCTGCGCGGAAAAGGCGTGCGCGGCGTGATGCTCGGCGTCGGCTCAACGAACGAGAAGGGCAAAAATTTCTATAAGAAGTACGGCTTCCGGCAGGTTGCCAGGGTCCCGTTCAGCATCGTGATGGGGCTTGACCTGACCGCTCAATCCAACGCCGCGTAGAACATGGCGAGGCTGGCGTAGATGCCCGCGCAGGGGAGCTGCTCCAGGGCGGCGGCGCTCTTTTTCGCGTCCTCGTCCTTGAAGCCGTCCACCCAGTCCCTGGGGATGATGTTCTCGTTGTAGCCCAATACGCCGTTCAGGCGGTGGTTTTCATAGCCGTAGTTGAGGGAGTCCTCCATGTTCTGGATGTACGCCAGGGCGTCGCCGTCGAATTCATACAGGTCGATGTAGCCCATCAGCAGGATCTCGCGGAACCAGGGCAGGTCCGTGAAGGCCTTCACGCCCGGGACAGGGCTGTTCTTCGCGAAGAAGAGGTCGGCGCTGCGCCCCCAGCGCTTCGCGTCCTCCAGGTACGCCGCGTCGCCGGTGGCCCTGTAGAGCTCCACCGCCGAGCTGATGGGCGTGCCGGAGTTGTAGGTGAGGCTCGCGCCCTCGGCCTTGTCGATGCCGGTGATGTTGTTGCCCGTGTCCTTGTGGAAGCGCATCAGGTCCCAGAACACGCCGTTGTCCCGCTCCAGGTATTTCACAAAGCGGTAGCACCTTTGGGCATAGTTCAGGTAGCTGCCGCCCTTGCCGTTGTCCGCCGCGGCGGAGAGCAGGGTCAGGAACTGGATGGCAGGGCCGTTGGAGCACACGTGCAGGGCGTCGTGGTCGTCCCTCCAGTAGAAGCCGCCCAGAGGGCCACCCGGGGCGCGGCCGAACTTCAGGGCGAACATGTCCTCGTCCAGGTCGGTCCAGCCCTCATCTATGATCATGTCCGCGATCACGATGGCCCGGTCCAGGTATTTTTTGTCGCCGGTGAGGGTATAGAGCTTCACCAGGTCCCGGCCGACCCACATGTTGTCGTCGTAGTACACGTCGCCGTTGGAGGAATTCTGGAGCATCTTCCACTCGCCCGTGTAGGCGCTGAACCCGCCGCCGGTCGTCTCCCGGCCATAAAAGCCCAGGGTACAGATGGCCCTGTCCGCGCCGCAGAGGTACTTGCTGTCGAGCTTGGCGAGCTTCGTGTACATGGTCAGCAGGGCCGTGACGTCCCAGCAGCCGGAGGGGCCGAAGTGGTTGCTGCTGTTGTTGTGCAGCATGGGGCTCCATCTGTCAAAGAAGTTCGTCTCAAGGCTGGACGCGAGAATCCTCGCCCGCGCCTCGTACTGCTCCGCCTTGTTTTCCATGGCGAAGGTGGCGTCGGGCCCGGCGGGCCCCAGGAGGCCCACGCTGGTCACGCTGAGCAAAAAGACGAGCGCGGCGCGCACGCAGTGCAGCGCATAGGCGAAAAAGTTGAGCATGGTTTTTTCCTGCCTTTCGTGAAATAATCTTGCAATATTTAACCGCGTTCCCGCTCGTCGTGCAGCGGCGAAACGCGGAACAGGCCGTTCGCCCCCTCATTCACGGCGGCCGCCGCGAAGATGACGATATCGCCATCGTCCGGCAGGGTGATCGTCCCCGCGCCGGCGACATCGATCGTATACAGGAACATATAGGTGGAGGCCGCGACGTTGTCCCTCCCCGCGGTGTGGCGGTGCGTTGCCTTGAAGGCAGGCGTCTGCTGTTTGACGTAGCCGCTTTGCTCCAGGTCGTAGAGGTCCCACGCCGCCACGTTTTCCGCGAAATCGGCGACCTCGAGGCGCACGGCCGCGCCGTCGACCGCGAACTGCGCCGTCTTGTCGCCGCCGACGGAGGCCGCCAGCAGCTTGAGCCCCGTATACCCCGCCGGCAGGGGGATCGCCTGCCCCGCCGCGCGCACCGCGTTGAGGCTGCCGTCGGCCTTGCTTCCGGTTTGATAGAGGACGCCCGCGAACAGGATGCTGTCCGGCACCAGCTCTGACGGGTAGCAGTCGCCGAGGGCCGTCAGGCCGCCGTCGGCCCGGTTCCCGTTGCCGGAGTAGGCGTCCGCGTTGTAATACGCGCTCAAATCGATGGGCTGTGTGTCCTTTGCCGCGGCGGAGGCGCCCGGCTGCTTCAGGGTCAGCGCGAAGGTCTTCACGCCGTATTTCGCTATGTCGAACACCAGCTCACCGTTCTCCACGCGGGCCGGGCCGAGGGCCTCCTCGGAGGCGTAGACCTCACGGGCGCTTGCGACGCCCTCCCCCAGCGTGAAGCGCACATCCGTCTGTTGTTTGCCCGCGCCCTCGTTGAAGCGGACGACGACCTCGTCGCCGCGCTCGGCCTGCTTCACCGCCCGCAGCAGCACCTGATCGGTGTTCAGCGCGCCGAAGCTGTAGTGGCCGCCCAGCGGTCCATCGTGCGGGACGGCCTGGAAGACGTTCATCGGCTGGTTGAACGCCGCCGCCTCCAGCTGCACGCCGGACCGGTTCCAGGCGCCGCCATGGCTGTAGAGCGCGAAGGAGAACCGGTTCTCGCCCACCTCCTGCACATCCTGCCCCGCGGGGATGTTGACATAGCCGTGGTTGAAATCCCTCGCGGGCATGTGGATGAGGGTCAGGCGCAGCGTGGAATCGTTTGGCTTGTCGATGCCGATCTTGCCGTCGTTGAGGATCGCGACGCCATAGCCGCCATTGCACGCAGTGAGATCGGCCCATTTTTGGTGCGGGACCTCCGCCTTCCTGTGCGTCAGGAGGAGGCCGCCGCCGCTGTTGTTGCCGCGCTCGATCACGCCGAGGCCGAGGTCGTAGGTGGCCGTGGGGTTTTTGCTGGTCAGGTCGAACACCGCTTTGAGCAGTGCCGCGCGCTCGTCCCATTGGACCACGTTGTCGACCCTCACGATTTCGCTCCCCGCGTCCAGCGAGACGACCTGCGCGTAGCTCGATTTGCCGTGCTCGCGCTCGATCCGCAGAGACACGCGGGCCGGGCCGTTCTCCTCAACGGCGATGCGCGGCGCGCCCGCCACATAGCGCGCGGGTGCACTGTTGTAGTAATCCTCGAACTCCAGCTCCCAGGATGGCCACTCCACCGGGCTGTTGTCGAACAGCCCCAGCCGGATGGGCTTGCTGAGCAGCTCCTTGCCGAGCGCTTTGTCGATGATACTCGAGATGTCCCCGTTGGCATCGACGGTCACCCTGTATTTTTCGTTTTCCAGGACATTCCCATCCAGGCGCAGGCCGGTCGCAACCGCGCAGGGCGTCTCAGAGGGCCGTACCTCGTAGACCCGGTAGCCCATGGAGTCCACTTCAGCCAGGAAGCGTATTCTATATTCCATGCCCTCACGGGAGAGGATCTGCGACGGGGCCTCCCTGCCCCCGCTGTCAAACACGCGGACGTATTCCGGCAGGGAGGGCAGCCGCAGCGTGGCCTCCACCGTGCCCGCGCGCCCTGCCGCCACGGGGTTGTTCACCACGAGGGGGACGCCCACGGCCACGCGGGTGTCCATCAGCGACGCCACGCCCGCCACGCCGTTTTCGTATTCGGCGGCAAGCTGCATGATGTCCACCATGAGGTCGTTCCAGGAGCGCTGATATGCCGTGCTGTTGCTGGTGCCCGTGATGTCGTCATGGAACTGGTGCGAGATGAGGTTGGTCCAGATCTTCTCCATCTCCGCCTTTGGGTAGGACGCGCCCAGCCAGTGCGCCGCCGTGAACGAACGCTCGGCCGCGTCCGTGAGCTCCTCCGCGCGCCGGTTCCAGCGCTTCGAGATTGCCCGGGAGGTGTAGCAGCCCGTGCCGTGCTGGCTGAGCAGCAGCTCCCCGTCATAGCAGCGCAGCCGGCAGCGCTCCGAGGGCGTGATGTCCGCGAAGAACTGGTCCGGCGAGGCGAAGCGGGCGTCCACATTTTGATAGGAATTGATGGCATCGAGGGTATCCCCAAAGAGCCCCGTCCACTTGTTCAGGTAGAGCAGGGGGATCATCCACCACCCCAGGGTGGGCGAGGGCGGCGCTTTCTCCCCGTTGACCTCCTGCGCAATGGCCTTCACGGTCGCTTCGGGGGGCGCCCCGCCGCGGTCGCCGCCGGGGCCGAACAGCACGGCGCTTTTGCCGATGGGGCTCCGCGCCAGCTTGAGAATCATGTCTCTATCCTTGGCGATGCCGCCGTCAAACCGGCTGGTGTAGCCGTTTGCGTTGATGTTGGCCAGGATGCCGCTGCCGTCCGGGCCGACCCACCGGCCGACGTCGAAGGGGAGCAGGCCGAAGGGGAAGGTGTTCCCCCAGAAGAGCTTCTGCGTCGTGAAGCCGGTGAGGTGCGCGTGGGCGGCGACGGAGGGCAGCGCGTAGCCGAAACCGAAGCAGTCCGGCAGGAAGACGTCCTGCGAGCGCAGGCCGAAGGCGTCCTCAAAATAGTTGTTGCCGTACAAAAAATTGCGGAAGAGCGCCTCCGGCGAGGGGATGTTCACGTCGCCGTTCTCCAGGCCGCTGCCGATGGGGTTCCAGCGGCCCGCCGCCACGTACGCTTTTAACCGCTCGAACTCGGCGGGGTAGTACTCCTCCATCAGCTGGTAGCGGTACGCGCCCTCGAAGTTAAACTGGTAACCGGGGTATTTGTCGATCAGCGCGAAGTTGCCGTTCAGGGTGTTGGGGATGAATTTGGCGACGGCCTCCTCGAAGCCCCAACTCCAGACGGTGTCCAGATGGGCGTTGGCGATGGCGTAATTCGTCCTCTGCCGCGCCGCGCCGGAAAGCACGGCGGTCTGCGCCAAAAGCAGCAGCAGGGCTGCGGCGAACATGGATATCTTGCGCGCTCTATGTCTCATGGCCGGGCTCCTTTTTATTTTGACATCATTATATCACGAAAAAGTCCGGAAATCAAATTCTTTACAAAAGAATTTGGATGTGATACAATGGGCGTGAAAAACAAACGGAAGGGTGTTTGCTCATGGGTGCGATCGCAAAATTTTTCGCCCCGGTCCTCTCGTTTTTCGTCATGATGGGCATGTTCACAGGCCTTTACAACCCCTGTGTGGAGCCCTTCGCGCCGGAGGCGGCGGCCTTCCCCGCCTATGAAGGCGACACGCTGACCCTGATCAGCGATGGCCGCAGCGACTACGTGATCGTCGTCGGGGCGCACGCCATCCCCGCGGAGGTCACCGCGGCGGAGAAGCTGCGGGGCTTTTTGGAGCAGATCGGCGGCGCGGCGCTTGAGATCGTCACTGACGACGCCGGCGAGCGGGCCAAGGAGATCGTCGTCGGCGACACAAACCGCTACACGGACTTCAAGGCCCTCGCCCTGGGCACGGACGGCTTCATCATCAAGACGCAGGGCGACAAGGTCATCATCGCGGGCGGGCAAACCCGTGGCACCCTCTACGGCGTCTACGGCTTCCTGGAGCGCTTTTTGGACTGCCACTGGTTTTCGAGCAAGTGGGTCATCATACCCGAAAGAGACGCCGTCGAGATACCCGAGGAGATCGACGTCCAAGAGGCGCCCGCCTTTCCTTACAGGGACCCCACCATCGTGGTCACCTTCGAAATGGGCCCCAACGGCCGGAACCTTCCCCCGGGCGAGGGCGACATCGACTTCTGGCTGGCCAACAGGAAGAGCGGCGTCAACCAGTGGGACTACTCGCCTGTCCGGGCCGAGGAATACGGCGGGGTGATCGACCTGACCTGCCCCCATTCCGGCGAGGACATCCAGCCCACCTCCATGCAGGCGGAGCACCCCGACTACTTCGCCAAGCAGCCGGACGGCGTCACGATCTACGGCGGCTACACAAACCCCTGCATGAGCAACCCCGACGTGATCAAGCTGTGGTGCGACTACGCCGTCAGCTACATGAAGGCTAACCCGGCCAAGCAGTGCGTCTCCATGGGCCTCAACGACAGCGGCCACGTCTGCCAGTGCCAGCGCTGCAGGGAGATCCACGCCGAGGAGGGCTGCGGCGCGGGCTCCAGCGGCACGTATCTCCGGCTGCTCAACGCCGTGTGCGAGCGCCTGGAGGCGGAGGGCTACCCCGACGTGAAGGTCACGGGCTACGCCTACGCCTGCACGGAGATCCCCCCAACTAGAACGAAGGCGCACAAAAATGTGGTGATCTACTTCTGCCCCATCGGCATGTGCTACGCCCACACCCTGGAGGAATGCACCCAGGAGAAGACCCAGGAGACCTTCAACGTGCTGTTCAAGGGCTGGCAGGAGGCGTGCGGCTACCTCCTGATCTACGAATACCCCCTCAACTACGACCAGTACGGGATCCCCAACCCCATTTGGAAAAACGTGCAGTCCTACCTGCAATATTACCATGAGGGCGGCAGCGCGTACGGGCTGTTCACCTGCACGAACTCGATCCATGACGTGGGCTTCTACCAGATGACGGAGTACCTCTACTGCAGGCTGCTGTGGGACCCCTACACGGACCTGGACGAGCTGTACGACACCTTCCTGCCCCGTTACTACGGGGACGGATGGCAATATGTCAAGGAATACCTGCGCATCGCCACGGAGGAGTTGACCGGCAGGACGGTGGGCGGCGTGCAGTACCACACGCAGTGTCAGGGCGGCTCCACCCAGGAGGGGACCCTGTGCATGACCAACAACGAGATCAAATATGTGGACGCGCTGTGGGCAAACGCGAAGGCCCTCACCGCGGCGGCCGGGCAGGAGGCGCAGCTGGAGAACCTCAAGCGTGCCGAGATCTCCTGGCGCATATGGAAATCCGACAACCTGCGGGGGGAGTTCGCGCTCCCGTTCAACCTGCCCGGGAGGCGCTGGGAGAGCAACAAAAAATTATACGCCGACATGCGGGAGCTGGGCGTGATCCAGCACGACCAGGGCAGCGACTACGTGAAGCCCGAGGCGTTCGACGAGCTCATGCTCTATATCCTCACCCCGAAATACTGGTCGTGGCGGCAGATCGGCAGGAGCTACGAGGGCAATATCCACAGCGTGTTCGAGATGCTTATCGCCCTTCTCAGCTGAGGGGCGTCAGCCAAACAGCGCAAATCAAAACAGACAGAGCGGGAGGGGTTGCGGGTATGGAAGTGACGAATCGTCCCATGCGCCGCCGCACACTGCAGTTCGAAGGGCCCATCGCCTCCTGGGACGAGGCCCTTCCCCTGGGCAACGGGCAGATCGGCATGCTGCTGTGGGGCGGGGACCGGCTCATGCTCAGCCTTGACCGGGCCGACATCTGGGACAACCGCCCGGCGCCGGAGACCCTGGAGAAGGATTTCACCTATGAGACCATGGTGCGGGCCTACCGGGAGAGGGACAGGGAGACCATCGACCGCCTGTTTGAGCGCCCCTACGACTATGCCGCGCCCAGCAAGCTGCCCGTCGGGCGGATCGAGCTGCAGCCGGACGGCCCGATTGCCTGCGCCCATTGGCAGCTGGACATGGAGACAGCGCAGGCCCATGTGACCTTCGGCGGCAGCGAACTGCGCGCCTTCGTCCACGCGGTGGACGGCATCGGCCGCGTGCAGATCAAGGGTGGCAATCTGGATATGGCGATTGTCAGGCCGCCCTACGGCCTCCAGACAGCGCAGGGGGAGGACAACATCGCCGGCGGGCGGCCGGAGGACCTCAGGTACCCCCCTGCCCGGTGGATCGCGGAGGGCAGCCTGGAGGGCTTCATACAGGCCACGCGGGAGGCGTTTCAATACGCCGTGCTGGCCGCGAAGCGCGCGCGGGACGGCGTGACGGACATCGTGTTCACGGTGGCGGCGTCGCGCGACCTCTCCTATGATTTTGCGCGGGAAAAAGAGCGGCTTTCGATGGCCCTTGCGCAGGATTTCGAGGAGGCCCTGGAGAGCCACAAGGCCTGGTGGCGGGAGTACTATACGCAGAGCGATATCGCCCTGCCGGACGATGCCATGCAGCAGCTGTGGGACGTCAACAACTACCTGCTCGCCTGCGTATCGCGCAAGGGGTGCCCGCCCATGCCCTTGCAGGGCGTCTTCACCGCGGACGGCGGCGGGCTACCCCCCTGGAAGGGGGACTATCACAACGACCTGAACACGCAGATGTGCTACCTGAGCTATTTGAAATCCAACCACCTGCAGGCGGGCGAGAGCTTCCTGGACTTTCTCAGCGCGCTGACGCCCCAGGCGAAGGCCTTCTCCGCCGGCTTCTTCGACGCGCCGGAGGGCCTCAACCTCCCCGGCGTGATGACCCTGGACGGCAAGCCTACGGGCGGCTGGGCGGCGTACAGCTTCTCCATCACCAACGCGGCGTGGCTGGGCCACTGCTTCTGCGAGTACTACGACTACACCCTGAACGAGGATTTCCTGCAAACGCGGATGTACCCCTTCCTGAAGGGCGTGGGGCTGTGCATCCAACGCTGGCTGGCCGGGAGCGACGCGGGGTATCTGGAGCTGCCGGGCTCCTGCTCGCCGGAGATCAACGACAACCGCCTGGACTGCTGCTTTGAGAAAAACACCAATTACGATATCGCGCTGTGCCGCTTTCTATTCGGGCGGCTGGCGGCGCACTGCGAGGCCGCGGGCGACCCGGAGAGCAAAGAGCTTTGGAAGGGCATCCTCTCAGGATTGCGGCCTCTGGCAACAGGCCCGAAGGGTTTAAAAGTCAACGAGGACTTCAATCTGGAGGAGAGCCACCGCCATTTCTCCCACGCCATGGCGGTGCACCCCCTGCGGCTGCTGCGCTACGAGGGGGAAGGCAAACAGGTGATCGACCGGACGATCGACCACCTGAAACGGCTGGGGAGCTACTATTGGTGCGGTTACTCCGTGGGGTGGATGGCGGAGCTCTATGCCATCCAGCGAAACGGCGAGGCCGCCTGGCATTCCCTGCGCGACTACGCCGAAAGCTTCAGCCTGCCCAACGGCTTCCACTGCAACGGCGACTACATGAACCGTGGCATCAGCCGCTTGACCTACCGGCCCTTCACCCTGGAGGGCAACATGATCGCCATGGACGCCGTGCAGGAGATGCTGCTCTACTGCGAAAACGGCGAGCTGCGCGTCTTCCCCGCCATACCGGAGCAGTGGGCCAAGCGGGGCGCCTCGTTCCGGCTGCGGGCCAAGGGCGCGCTGCTGGTCTCCTCCGCCATCGAGGAGGGCGGGGTGCAATATATACAGCTCGAAGCCGAAAAAGATGTGACCATCCGCGTGGCTGGGGCCTTTGAGGGGGAGTACCGCCTGCGCGCGGGGGAGAGCCTCACCCTGCAATGATTTTTCAGCCGACCGGCAGGTTGAAGCAGTGCGTATGCAGCATGGAGAGCATCCGCAGGACCTCCACGGACTTGTATTCCGTATCCATCGCCCATTGCTGCGCCAGCAGCTTGATGCCGAACTGCAGCCCCGTCTCCATCTGGGAGGCGTGGCACTGCATGGACTCGAATTTCTTCTCCTCGTAGTCGGAGATGTCCACGACGGTGTTGGGCTTGTCGGTGTAGTAGAAGCCGATGGTCTTGACCTTCCAGGCGTCCTCGCGCTTTTTGCCGTCCACGTATTCCGGCAGGAAGGCAAATTGCGCGTCCATCACGGCGGTGCGCACGGCCTGGGCCACCTTGATGTGGTCCTCGTGGAACTCGTTCTCCAGGTTCGGGTCCACGGTGAACACGGCGTCCGGCTGGACCCTCCGGATCACCAGGGTGATGGCGTCGGCGATCTCACGCATGGAGGCCTTGGTCCTGTCCCCGAAGCCCAGGAGGCCCGCATCCCTCATGCCGAGGCACTTTTGCGCCGCCAGGATCTCCTTCTGCCGCACGGTGAGGCCCTCGCCGGTGTAGGTGAGGTCCGTGTAGCGGTCGTCCAGCGCGGTGAGCTCGAAGACCTCCACGCCGCGGTCGACCAGCATGGCGATGGTGCCCCCCGCGCCGATCTGGTTGTCGTCCGGGTGGGGCTGGATGAACAGCGCGCGCTTGATGCCCTCCAGCTTCGGGGGCGCCATGAGCTGCTGCGCGGCGGGAGAGATGGCGCGGATCAGGCTGCGCTGGAAACGCAGCTTCGCGCTTGCTTTTTTGCGGTTGGGCATGGGATGACCGTCCTTTCTGTGCTTGCCTTTTATGTAACATATGTTATACTATACATAAATTGAACGGAAAGTGTGATTTGATGCAGCAGCTGAAGACCTACACCCCGCGGGAACGCAACATGTACCTGATCGCCATGTTCGGGCAGAACATGATCTTCAACGTCATCCCGATGTTCACCAACTATTTCATCCGGGATGTACTGTTCATCCCCGCGATCACGGTGGGCGTCATCATGACCGTCGCACAGGTGTGGGACGCCATCAACGACCCCATCATGGGCACCATCGTGGACAAGACCCGCAGCAAATACGGCAAATGCCGCCCCTACCTGATGTGGGCGCCGGGATTCGTGGCCGTCTTCACCATGCTGTGCTTCCTGTGCCCCCCGTACCAGTACGGCGCGGGCGCGTCACCCTGGCACAACGCGGGCGTGGTGGCCTGGGCACTGTGCGGCTACTTCCTGTTCGACCTGGCCTACACCGCGGGGGACATCCCCCTGTGGGGCATCACCGCGCTGATGACCGAGGACGAAAAGCACCGGCAGAAGCTGCAGGCCGCCGCGCGCATCATCGGCGGGATCGGCGGCGGGATGGCCATGGCGCTGTTCCAGCCCATCGCGCTGGCCGTGGGGAAGACGCTCGGCTCCGACCGGCTGGGCGTCATCCTCGTGGCGCTGGGCTTCACGGCGCTGGGCTTCGTGACCTTCCAGATGGCGGGCATCTTTGTGCGGGAGAAAATCACGACGAACCACCAGAAGAAGGCCAACGGCGTCGCCGACAATTTCCGGATGCTGTGGCGCAACAAGCCCTTCCGCCAGCTGCTGGTCTCGGGGGTGCTGGCCACGCCGCGCAACATCGTGATGCTGGTGGCCGTGCCCCTGGTCACCTACTACTTTGCGGCCAAGGACCCCGGCAAGGCGCTGTTCTATACCGCAGTCATCGGCGGGGGGACCTTTTTGGGCATGCTGCCGGCCCAGGTGTTCGCCCCGCGGCTGCTGGACCGCTACACCAAGCGTGGCCTATATATCGCCTGCAACCTGGGCGAGCTGCCGGCCAACGTGCTGATGTTCGTGATGTACCTGGCCTCGCTGAAGGTGCCCGGCGGGCTGACCAACACCGGAATGCTCGCCGTGCTGGTGGTGCTGTTCTGTGTCAAGGGCGCGGCCTCGGGCCTGAACATCGTGGTGCAGACGGCCATGATCACCGACACGATCGACTACGAGGACTACGTCAACCACGCGCGCCCCGACGGCCTGTTCTTCTCCGGGCTGACCTTCATGGCCAAGATCGGCAACGGCATCTCCACCCTGGCGTACCAGTCCCTCAGCGCACTGGTGGGCCTTTCGGGCGTGAACATCATGATCCTGCAGAACATGATCGACAGCGGCAAGGCGCCCTTGGACGTCATGCAACGCGGCTCGGAGACGATCGTCCACCACTTTGCGGGGGGCGCGCTGACCGCCCACCAGATCTACCTGTTCTTCACGATGATGTTCTTCGCCATCTCCATCATCCCCGCAATAGCCAACGTCCTGGCGGTCCTGCCCATGCGCAAGTATGAGCTGACCGACGCGAAGTACGCCGAGGTCCTCGAGGCCCTGCAGGCCCGGCGGCGCATCGAGGGGGAGCTGGCGGAGGATTGATCCCGTTTTTTATGTAAAGCAAAAGCCTTTCGTCTTTGTGACGCGTGACAAGCAATTCCCCTTTGCGGCGCCCGCAAAGCGTTATACAGAGCCATCTCTATGGCTATACCTGTAAGGTGAACGCCTTTACACTTCTTTCCACGCGGCTGCGCGGCCGCCCGCCCTCTTTTTGCCCGGCTTGGCCGCGACAATGATCCTGGACAGGTACTGGTCGTGGTCCCGCACGCAGATCTCGTCATGCAGGTATATCACGCGCACCGGCCCGGACAGGACCAGGTTGTGTTCCCCGGCATAGGCCATCATGCGCTGCGGCAGGTCGCCGAACTCCCCGTAATAGCCCCGCGCGTAGCCAACCAGGTAATCCCCCGCGGGGCGTTTCTCATAGCCCGTGGGGTCGATGGAAAAATAGTATTCCGGACAGGCGGGCGCGCGCAGGAACGACTCCACGCTTTCATGCAGGCCGCCGATGGAATAATTCAGGTTGATGCGCAGGCGCGGGGCCTCCTTGCAGAAAGCCATGAAGGTCTCAAAGAAGGAGGGCTCGTCGCCCCAGGCGTTGCGCGGGCCGAGGATATAGTACGCGTCCTCCATGCGGACGACCGAAATTTCATCCGGATCCGCCTCCAGCCCGGCTTTGATCGTGCCGCGCAGGCGGTGGATGATGGAATGGGCCTCCCGCAGGCGATGCATCTCCATATCCAGAATGTTTTCCTGGCGATCGAGGAGCTCGACAATTTTTGCGGGCGTGCGCTCCTTCTCAACGGCGCCGATGGCCTTCAGCGGCACGCCGAGGTGGCTGAGCACGTTGATGAAATTGACCGTGCTGATCTGCAGGGGGGAAAAGTAGCGGTAGTTGTTTTCGGGGTTGCGCGCGGCGGGGGTGATCAGGCCGATCTCCTCCCAGTAGCGCAGGGTGGTCTGTTCGATGCCCGCGAAGGTGGCAAATTCCTTGATGGTGAGCATCTCTTTGCCATTGAAGACAGGCTCCCTCTCGATCGGCATAAAACTTCCTTCTTTCTCTGCTATGCTCCAATTCTAGCAGATTTCAGAAGAAAATGCAAGCACAAAAATGGGGCGCGGCAGAATAGCCGCGCCCTATATATGATCGGCTGCGCTGAATGGCCATCAGCTTACCAACCGCTTGCGTTCCTGTCCATTGCGGGGTTCAGCGCCGCGCAGACCTGCGCCAGATACGCGGAGGGCTCCTTCACGCTGATCTCGTCGAACAGGCGCAGCACGTACACCGGCCCGCCCAGCGCAATCCCCTGTTCGTCAGCAAAGGCGAGAAGGCGCTGCGGCGCGTCGCTCATCTGGCCGTAATGCCCCTGCGTGTAGCCAACCAGGTACTTCCCGGCGGGGCGCCTGTCGCGGCCGTGCGGGTCCACGGTGAAAAAGCTCGAGGGCAGGGAGGGCTCCTGCGCGTAGCGGTCGATGGACGAATAGTAGCCGCCGATGGGGTTGTTGAGGTTGATCCGGTTCTCCTTCGCGTGCCTGCAATAGCCCATAAAGGCCGGGTAGAACAGTTTGTTTTCGTCATAGCGGTTCGGGGGGCCCATCGTGAGGGGCATGGCGTCCAGGTTCTGCACCGAGATGTGGTCCAGGTCCGGGGCGTTCATGCCCTGCTGGATGGTGTCGCGCAGGGTGTGGATGGTGGAATACGCCTCGTGCAGCCGGCTGAGCTCGGCGTCCAGGACGGTCTCCTGCTGCTCCATGAGCTTAAGGATGGTCTCCGGGCTGCGGTTTTCGCTGATACTGCTGATGACCTTCAGCGGGATGTTCAGGCTGCTGAGCACCTTGATAAAATTCACCAGCATGATCTGCTGCGGCGAATAGTACCGGTAGTTGTTGTCCTCGTCGCGCTTGGCCGGGCGGAACAGCCCGATGTCGTCCCAGTAGCGCAGCGTGCTCTGCTCAATGCCGCTCATCTCGGAGAATTCCTTGATGGAAAGCAGCGATTTCGAGCTCTTCAGCCGCCTGGCCGTGTCATAGCCCACTCTCATAATAAGTCCCCTCTTCCAGTTGATTCACATAATAATTTTTATACAATCTTGCCGATGAGCACCATGCGGGCGCCCTCATAGACATAGGCGCAGGTGGAAAGCGCGACCAAACGGTCCGACGGCGACAGGATGTGCGGCCTGTGGTGCTTCGCCTGCCGCGCGGTATATTCCGCAAGGCCGGCGCTACTGGGCTGGCCGTAGATCACGGCGTCGTCGTATGGCACGATGAGGAAGGCGAAGAATTCGAGCGTGTGCCAGCCGTCCGCGAGCAGGATGCGGCCCTCGGGGTGGCTGTCGAAGAATTCCCTGTCCTCAAAGCGCTTCAGCGTGCCGAACATGGCGCCGCTCTTCATGTTGTGGCCGTAGATGATGCTGTAGCCCGTGCCGTCGCCGGGGCTGCGCCAATCCATGAAGATGGTGCCCGCCTGGGCGGCGTCTCCGCTGAGGTCGCGGCGCAGGTAGTAGTCGTTGTCCTGCGCCTGCACGATGGGGTAGTCGATGTTCGTATACGGCACGGTGATCCATCCGACGATATCCGGGTTCTGCGCCTGCAGGGCGGCCAGGGGGTCCTCCCCCGGCTGCGCCCCGGCGGGCTTTGCCTTGAGGGCCTGCTGGTGGCGGTTCTCCTCGGCCTTTGTCTCGCTGTCGATGGCCCAGAACTGCATGAAGCTGTATGCCATGAGTCCTAGCAGAGCCAGTGCCAGCATAGTGGTGACGCCTCTCCTCATGCCGCGCCCTCCTCCCTGCTCTTCCTCCCCCAGAGCAGCACCCAGCGCAGGCCCAGCGCGCTCAGGATGGTGAGCAGTGCCCACAGCCAGATGTTGCTGGCGTCGCCGGTCTTCGGCCCGCCGGGCCCCTTTGTGGTGGGCTTTGTGGCGGAGCTGGGCGGCCGCGTGGTGGTGGATGCGTGCGGCTGCGTGGTGGAGGTTGAACCCGGCTGCGTGGTGGAGGTGCTTGGCTGTGTTGTAGCGGTTGTGGTGGATTCCGTGGAGGGCCGCGTTGTTGTGGATGTGGATGGCTTTGTCGTCGTTGTGGGTTTCGTTGTTGTCGTCGGAGGCGTTGTGGGTACAGGCGTGGTTGGCTCCGGCGTTGTCGGTTCTGTCGTCGTTGTCGGCGGCTCCGCGGTTGTTGTATCCGGCTCTGTTGTGGTTGTATCCGGTTCTGTAGTGCTTGTGTCCGGCTCTGTTGTGCTTGTGTCCGGCTCTGTTGTGGTTGTATCCGGCTCCGGTGGCGTGGTCGGCTCCTCTGTGGTGGTCTCCTGCGTGGTATCCTCCGGGCTGGTGGTGGACCACCCGATAAATTCGTTGCTCCTGTGCTGTGAGAAGTCGCGCCAGGTGTAGGTGCCGGTCATCGCCGCGCAGAAGACCACCAGCGCGGAAAACAAGACGCACAGTATCTTTTGGAACGCTTGGGATCTCACGTTTCATCACACCCTTTCAAGGCTGTTTCCCTTGCGCCCCGCCGGGGCCTGGCACACCACCGGCGGGACACGCGGGGAAAGAAAAGAAAAGAAAAAGAAGAAAGCTGAGTTGTGTGGAACTTTCGTTCCGTGAGCCGAAGGGCTCCTGCGGATCCCGACCCATTGGGAGGAGAGTGTACCCTGGAGCAAGAGACCCCTAAGGTTACTGTGGACCCCTAGGTACACCCGGGCCGGGACCCGCAGCAGCGCTTCCGCTGCGGCTTTGGTTTCGGCGCTCGGCCTTGCCAGGGGGGCGGGGTGAGCCGCCCCCCAACAAGGCTTTGCCGATTCCTGTGTTTTTTTTGCGTCCTTTGTTTTTGACTTCCTTGTTTTTTGGATCCTGTGCTTTTGACGTCCTCTATCTCAACATTGAAAGATAGCTGGGGTTGGGGTTACGGCTTGACCCAGATGGCGGGGCGGATGCCGGTGGTGTTGAGGCCGAGGCTACAGGAGGCAACGTTGCCCGCGCTGTTGACCATGTTCACCGACGTAGTGGCGCTGCTTGTGCGGAGATACCAGTCGCGGCCCGAGTAGCCGGAGGGGAAGCCGACGCCTTTCTTCTTGCCCGCGGGAACGAGGTTGTTGAACTCGTCCGCGCTCAGCGGGAAGGGCTTGCCTGTGCCCACGGTGCCGCCTGCCGTGCTGTTGCCGGAGGGCAGAGGGGTCGCATAGCCGCGCGCGATGCCCTTGATGTCGCTGCCCGCGTTGTTGTTGAACCAGTTCTCCATGGCCGTCTTCAGGTTGGAGCTCTCATAGGCCACGTAGTTGCCTGAGTTGACGTATTTCGGGCCGTCAGGGACTTCCATGTAGACATAGTCGGTCATGAGCAGCTTGTTGCCGTTGCCGTCGGTGGTCAGGACAATCCAGGTGATCCCCTTGTCGTCCGTATAGGTGCCACCGTTGCCGGGGATGTTGACCACCGGGTCGGTGAAGATGGTGCTCTTGACCCACAGGGCGGGATAGACCAGTCCGGATTCGGTATTGCCGCTCGGGGTGCCGTGGTTCAGGTGGAACTGGAACACGTCACCGTCGCTGCCATTGATGATGCCGCCGGTCTTCTGGCCGTCCTTCAGCGTGCCCGCGGAACGCAGCCAGACGCCGAAGGAGTAATAGCTCCCATTGTACGTGCCGTTGGCCGGGATGACGAGCTTGTTGAACTTTGCCGGCGCCGGGGCGACGCTGTTGTTCGCGAAGTTGCTGTTGATGCGGTACATCTTGGAGCAGAACTTGATGGCCTCGCTGGCGCTGAGCGCGAATGCGATGTCGTCATTCATGCCGTCCTGATAGGTATTCGGTTTGCTGAAGCCATTGGTCAGGCTAGCCGCCTCGTTGGCCGTACCGGGAAGGTCCGACGCGTTGTTGGACATCGTGTAGTTGCGCAGCCTGGCATCGAGGGGCAGTTTGTCCGCGTTGTTCGTGGCGGTGCCTTTGAACCACTTGTTGATCGCGTTGCGAACGCCAGAGCTCGTAGGAGTCTTATACGTATCGCTCGTGCCGTAGTTGGCGTATTGCCAGTCGGGTTGGCCGACGTGGCTGGTGCCGCCGCCCTCGTAGGTGTTGATGTAGTTCCTGCGGATGATCAGGGAGTAGCCGCCGCTGCGGGCGATCTCGATCCACTCGCTGGAGTCGCCGGTCTTGTCCGTGCCCAGCACCCTGTCGCCATCCGCCGCATCGGGCTCATCCGGGCCCACGGGGGGCGTGGTGACCATCTTGCCGTCGACGAGCCAATAGATGCAGTCGGTGTCGTCCAGATAGTCGAGGGAGCTGTTGAGCTTGCCGTCGCCGCCCTGCCCGGAGGGCTTGTCGCCGATGTAGTACTCATTGGGGCCGGGGTCGATGGGCCCGATGTAGTACTTGCCATCGTTGAAGGGCAGGCCGTTGTTGTTGGACGGGAAGATGGGGGTCACGGGGTCGGTGGCCGGGTTGTCGTCCGGGCCGCCGCCGGTGAGGGGGCCGAGCTGCTTGGCGTTGTTGCCGTTGGGGTTGACCTTCTGCCAGACGTTCTGGCCGCGGTTGACCCACCAGTCGTTGCCGAACTTCTTCACGGGCAGGTCGTCGCCGCCGCCGGGCTTGCCGTTC
>Ga0123353_10000054_pt1 | contig 129789 bp, 104 predicted proteins | sample TergutLab28metaG_3_FD_92763 | JGI IMG/M metagenome (GOLD analysis project Ga0123353, IMG submission 92763) | Labiotermes labralis P3 segment gut microbial communities from Petit-Saut dam, French Guiana - Lab288 P3 | ecosystem: Host-associated > Arthropoda: Insects > Digestive system > Gut ... | reverse complement strand
TGTCGCCGCTGCTTTTGTCCTGTTAAACCCCAGGACTTTTAGGTCGCTGCTTTCCACAAAACGGTCAATCACCCGTATCATGTTTTCTTCGTCTATCATATCTTCCGGTGCCCAATAGGTTTGCTGCTCCCTGTTCCCACCCGATATGAATCCCATCTTTTCGACACTCCGTTCCTTCATTCTCATGCCTATATTATACCATTTATGTCAGTTTATGTCTTTTAAGGCCATTGTGTATATAAAGCGAAATCAATGAAGAACGGTCTTGCCCGAGCCGAAAATAGCGGACGTTCCAACGCTTTTTCGGCGACAGGCAAGACCGATTCTGAATTATTTCGCTATATATGCCATTCGTGTTTATAACGCTGTTCGGGTTGTATAATGCTGTATGAGTCTTTTTATATCTTTCCTTTCTCTCTCCCCTCCGGCCTCATTCCCCTTTCCCGACGGCTTCTGAGGATTTGGCCGACGGTGTAGCGGATAAAACTACGGTGATTGCACAGAGCGCGACCTTCGGTCCCCCATATAACGGGCATTACAAAACCGATTGCATTTTCTGTCTAAGCGTGTTAGACTATGCTCAGTCTAATATGTTTAGACAAAGGAGGAAGAGCATGAGCAAGCACATAAATCTAACCGCCGCGGAAGAAAAACTCGCGGCTTTGATATGGAGGGAAGCCCCGTTGACTTCGGTGGAGCTGACTCAAATCGCTGAGCGGGAAATGGACTGGAAAAGAACAACGACTTACACAGTCTTGAAAAAACTTTGCGACAAGGGTGTTTTCAAAAATGAAAACGCTAACGTGTCGGTCGTACTTACCCGCAACGAGTTAATCGCCCGCCGGAGCCGAGGATATGTTGAGGACACGTTCGGCGGTTCGTTGCCGAAGTTTATCGCTTCATTTTTCGGCGGCCGTGAAATATCGGAGGAGCAAGCGGCGGAACTAAAACGTTTGATAGATGAACACAAAGGCGGTGATATGTAATGGATAATCTTTTTCTTACTGTCTTAAATATGAGCTTGACCGGGGCGTTTGTTATTGCCGCAATCTGTATAGCGCGTCTGCCGTTTAAAAAAGCACCGAAAATAATCTCTTATTGCCTATGGGCGGTGGCGGGGTTCCGGCTCGTATTCCCGTTTTCCATCGAAAGCATATTAAGCCTAATACCATTCAATGCTGCGCCTATCCCAACGGACATTGCCATGCAGCCCGTACCGCGTATTGACAGCGGCATACCGTTTATGAATAACGCGGTCAGCGGCGTCCTTCCCGCTCCCATGGTTGGTGACAGCGTGAATCCGTTACAAGTATGGACGGCAATCGGCGCGTATGCTTGGATTGTCGGTGTAGTTATTATGGTACTCTACGGCGTGGTTTCTTATTTCATCCTTAAACAAAAAATGCGCGGAGCGGTTCATATTGAAACGAATATATATGAAGCCGATAATATCAAATCGCCGTTCGTTCTTGGCGTGTTTAATCCGAAAATTTATATGCCGATTGGATTATCCGCACAGGAACGCGGATATATCCTGCTCCACGAACAAACACACGTCAAACGGCGCGACCATATCGTAAAGTTTGGAGCGTATTTCATCCTGTGTTTGCATTGGTTTAATCCGCTTGCATGGGTGGCGTTTCTATTAATGGGTGTTGATATGGAGTTATCTTGTGACGAGCGCGTTTTGAAAGAAACGGGCGATGGCGTTCAAAAGGATTATTCGCGTTCACTGCTGGCATTGGCAACCGAGCGGCGTATCATCGGCGGAAGCCCTCTCGCTTTCGGCGAGGGTGGTGTTAAGCAGCGGATTAAGAATGTGCTGAACTTCCGCAAACCGTCACGGGTAATTATCCTTGCGTCGGTAATATTGGCTTCGGTGTTAAGTGTTGGGCTTGCGCTGAACCGCACTCCGGCAATATCGCTCGAAAACGATAATTTGTATGGAATGAAGATAGTATACGAAGAAAATCCGGCTGCTTTCCTTAGTGATATGAAGCTGATTTGGGATAATGTTGTTTATCATGTGACACCAATGACAGGCGTACAGCGCGGCAACCGAATCGGGATTGCCGACGACGAGTACAGCACATGGCTTGTATATGAGTTGAGGGGTCATGACCGCGACTTTTTGTTTATCGCCGAAAGCCGGAATGAGGATGTGTGGAGAATAATGAGCAGCCACCCGCCCGAATCCCCGTTGCAACAGTATATTCTTGAAAACGCAACCGATAGACAAAGAATGGAACGCCTGTTGTCCGTAACGCTGTTTTTGGACGGCACGGCAATACTTGCAACGCCGCCAATCAGCAGTTTTATGATGAGGCAACCGAATTTTTATACATTCACAGACAACGAACTGCTGATTCATTATGAAAACGGGGATATGGTTGCAAGATTTGAGATTCTTAATGACAGCGATATGATTTATGAACGTACGTTAGTATTCATTGAATCCTCTGTTCCGTTGTTTGCCGATGTTGGAGCGAGATATGCCGCGCGATTTACTGCATCGGCAGAAATCCCTGTTCCGGTTGATGATACCATTACCATCTATATGTTCAAGGATGGCAGCGGGCAAGTCGGCTTTTTGCTGTTTAATTGGGAATTGACATTTGACCCGGCCGTACTTTCAAGCAGCAACGGATACATCGATGTTGCCGGATTGAACGCTGCTCTTGCGAAATATCCGCAGGACACAATTCGCAGGGTATTTGTGAAGCACACGTCTGACTTCACTAAAGACGAAGTGATAACGATTACAGACCAATTCGTTATTCCGTCCGGCAATTTCAACATGGGGACAGGTCTTGCCGAATGGGACGGCACTATGTAAATATTTTAACAACCCACGCAATATGACACAAAATATCCCGTCTATGAAAATGAGGCGGGATATTTTATGTAAGGAAGGAGGTGCGCGGAATGGACGACAGCAGGATTATAGAATTGTTTTGGCAGCGGTCAGAGGACGCTTTGACCGAGTGCAAGCGAAAATTCGGAGGGTACTGCCGGATAATTGCCAAAAATATTTTATATAACGCCGAGGATGCCGACGAGTGCGTCAATGATACGCTTCTTCGCGCGTGGAAAGCAATGCCGCCCGAAAAACCGTCAAGGCTTAAAGCGTTTTTGGGTAAGATAACCCGTAACCTCGCTCTTGACCGATACGAGGCGGCACATTCGCAAAAACGCGGCGGCGGCAGTATGGAAGCGGTTTTGGAAGAACTTGCGGAAATTCCCGCGCCGGAAGCAACCGGTGTCGGTGAGCTTGTGCAGTCGATAAACGGTTTCCTGCGTTCAGAACCGACCGAAAATGCTGATATTTTCGTCAAGCGTTATTGGTACTTCCATAACGTTAACGAAATCGCCGACGAATACGGGTGTAAAGCAAACAAAGTCGCTTCGATATTATTCCGTATGCGCGGACGGTTAAAGCAAAAACTTGAAAGCGAGGGTTTCATGTGAAAAACAATAAAATAGCAAGGTCAATCGGGGGCATCGACAATGAGTTTATTGAAAGGGCCGCTCCCCGAACCAAAGCGGTACGTAAAAGAACGGCATGGATTAAATGGGGAATGCCCGCCGCGGCTTGCGCGGCTGTGTATATGTTCTTTATGCTGGCGATCCCCGGTTTGCTTAACAACCCCATAACGAACCCGAATGGTGACGGACAAACCGTTACCGCGCCGGGAAATAACGGTCATGGTGGTACATTACCGGAACCTTCGCAAAACAACACGATGTACACCCTTACATTAAACAAAGCGGATTCGTTAATGCCGTCACGCATCCTTATTCCGGGGCATTTTTGGTACAGCTTAACCGAATCGCAGCTTGAAGCCGTGTTGCCAAACCTGTCGGAAATTTTCCCCGGCGGTGTGGAGGCAACTGCGAATTATTCCGGCGACGGTTTATTGTTTGATGTAGTAATACATGAATTGTCGGCTGACGGTAACATAGCAGTCTATAATCAATTTTACGGGCTTACGGTCATCCGAATAGCCCGCGGCAGTATCGCGGAGGACGTTATATATAATAATCCGGAACCGGTTACATCGGAAGTCCGCGGTGTTGATGTAACAGCCGGAATGTTTGACTACGGGCAGGACAATACCGCGATGTACCATGCTTCGTTTATGATAGGCGATATTGCGTATAAAATATCCCTGCATGACAGCGCAACGGGCGAACGCGGGATTAATCGCCTTACCGGGCTTGTCAACGCAATAATCAGTAACGGCGCAGCGGATTTGAGCGTTCTTGATAACCCTGTCATTCCCGAATTGCGCAATGAACGGCTGTCGCTTGCCGAAGCCTATTCCGACCCTGACTTCGGCGTGTATCTGCCAAATAACGTCCCGTCAAGGTTTAACTTTGAATCAGCGCAAAGGTTCATCAACCAAGATTACAACGGCCTTTCCGTTCTGTGGACTGACGGGCTCAACAGTTTCGACTGGCGCGTTTCAAAAGCGACGAGCGATGATTTTAAGCGGATTGTTTCCCCGGCGGAACATGAAAAATACGATATGTCGTTGTATTCGATACCGCTCTTTGAATCTGTGCCGGAGGAACTGCGCGAATATGTACATGGCCCTGTGTTCCGAGCGGACGAAATTACGCTTGAAGTTATACAAGCGCGGGTAATTCAAGGGAGACAAGGGAGAGATGGCGGACAAATGTACTTCAGCGTTCTTTTCGATGGCATTATAATAAACATCAATGCTGTCGGCGTTTCGCCGGAACAGATATGGGATATGCTTGGGGAATTAAAAAGTTTAATATAGGCGTATCGCAATAACACAATAAAAAACGGCAGTTTTGGGAAACCATGGCTGCCGTTTTTATGTTTATAAAAGTTAACCGCATATCGTCCCCCCGCCGATTACGGTGTCTCCGTCGTACAATACCACGGCTTGCCCGGGGGTTATCGCCCGTTGGGGTTGGTCGAATTCGACGTGCAGTTGATCGTTATCGGTTTGGCGTACCGTGGCGGGTTGCGGCGTGTGGCTGTAGCGGATTTTCGCCGTTACGCGCATGGGGGAGGGGAGCGCGTCGAATGGGATTAAATTAATTTCGTCGGCGGTTAATGTCTTTGAAAAGAGTTCCTCGGACTTGCCGAGGATTACGTTGTTGTTTTCAACATCCAACGCACATACGAACAAGGGATGCGGCGCGGAAATGCCCAAGCCCTTGCGTTGGCCGACGGTGTAGTGGATGAGGCCGCGGTGCTTACCCAAAACACGGCCTTCGGTATCGGTAAAATCCCCCGATCTTTGGGTGCCGTTTGTCCTTTGTTCGATAAACCCTGCGTAATCACCGTCCGGTGCGAAGCATATATCTTGGCTGTCGCGTTTTTTTGCGTTAATGAACCCTGCTTGCGCGGCCAATTTGCGTACCGCGTCCTTGGTCAGCGTACCAAGAGGGAACAACGTGCGGGACAATTGCCGCTGTGTCATGGCGTACAGTACATAACTTTGGTCTTTGTTCGCGTCCCGGCCTTTTTTTAGCAGAAACCGTCCGTTCGCATTTTGTTCGATACGTGCGTAGTGCCCCGTGGCGATGCAGGTTCGGTCAAGCTCCTCCGCGCGGTGCAGGAATTTTTCAAACTTGACGAAGCGGTTGCAATCGATGCAGGGGTTGGGGGTACGACCGCGGCGGTAGGCATCAATAAAACGGGCCGTCACACTCGCTTCAAACGCATCGGTGAAGTTAAACACGTAAAACGGCATCCCCAACCGTTGCGCCACCGCACGCGCGTCCTCCGCGTCGTCGAGGGAACAGCAGCTTCCGTCCCCGTCGAAGAGCTTCATCATCGCCCCCGCGCAGTCGTACCCTTCCCGTTGTAATAAAAAAGCGGCGACGGACGAATCCACGCCGCCGCTCATGGCAATAAAAACACGTTTATTTCCAGTAATCGAATTCATGCTCATAGATTTGTACCGTGTCGTTCTCCTGTATACCCAGTTCATCCAGCCTGTCAATAATCCCTTTTTCCCGCAGGAACCGCTGGAAGAAAGCGAAGCCCCGTTCGTCGGCCAAATTCGTGTAACCCAACATTCGCTCGATGCCCGGCCCCTCTACGCGGAATACACCGTCCTCTTCGTCTTTTTCCACGGTGATAAAGTCCTCGCGCCGTTCGGGTTCGAAGTACGTTTCGTAATCGGTCTCAAAGGAAGAAACCGGCGGCGCGTCCGCCAATACTTGTGAAACGCCGCGCATAAGTTCCTGCATCCCTTGTCCCGTCGCCCCGGAAATCAAAAATATCGGCCATCCCTTAGATGCGGCGTACTTTTCCAATTCCTCCAGCTTCGATGGGTTAACGGGCAGGTCGATTTTATTCGCCGCGATGATTTGCGGGCGTTCCGTTAAGGAGGGGTTAAACCGCCGCAATTCCTCGTTTATCTTCTCCACGGCTTGCGTGGGTGTGAGGGAGTCGTCTTCTATCCGTGCGACGTCCACTACGTGTACCAATACCCGCGTGCGCTCAATGTGCCGCAGGAAGTCGAAGCCCAATCCCACCCCTTGGCTTGCGCCTTCGATAAGCCCGGGGATGTCCGCCAATACGAATTCGGTCGTATGGTCGAGCCGTACCACACCCAGATTGGGCGCGAGCGTGGTGAATTGGTAGTCGGCGATCTTCGGTTTGGCGGCGGTTACGCGGGACAGCAGCGTGGATTTTCCCGCGTTGGGGAAGCCGATAATCCCCGCGTCGGCGATGAGCTTCAATTCCAACGTAACCTTATATTCCTTACCCGGCTTGCCGTCCTCGCAGAATTTCGGGGCTTGCCGTGCGGGTGTGGCGAAATGCTGGTTGCCGCGCCCGCCGCGCCCGCCTTTGGCAAGGGTCCGCCGTTCGCCGGGGGCGTTGAGGTCGGCCATCACCATACCCTTTTCGCCGTCGTCGCCGCCCCAGCCGTAGCGCACCAGCGTTCCCACGGGGACTTTTAATATCAAATGCTCGCCGTTTTTGCCCGAGCGTCGGCTCTTGCCGCCGTTCTCCCCCGCTTGCGCCGTAAATTTCTTTTTATAACGGAAATCCGTCAGCGTATTCATACCCGTATCGGCAACGAAGATAACGTCACCGCCCCGCCCGCCGTCGCCGCCGTCGGGTCCGCCGTTGGGTACGAATTTTTCGCGGCGGAAGCTGATATGCCCGTGACCTCCCGCACCGGAGGCTATCGTTATGCGTACGTGGTCTATGAACATGGTATAATCCTTTCCGAAGTCCATGAATGAGGTGAATGTATGAAAATCCATGATATTACCGCAACGGTTGATACGGATTTGTGCGTATACGCGGAAAGCGACCGCCCCTTCGTCGAAAATTTGATGCGAATCGATGAAGGCGATTTTTGCAACATGATACGAATTACCGCTACCACCCATATGGGTACGCATGCCGATATGCCGCGGCACTTCATCGAAAACGGAGCGACGTGCCATGATATCGCGCTCGAATATTTTTATGGCCGCGCGAAGGTCATCAAGGTAAAAACGGCGACGCATATCAGTAAAGAGGACCTTCTTCCGTTTGATATCGAAGAAGGCGATATTATTCTGTTAAATACGGGGCAGTCCCATCTGATGCGCCAACCGAAGCTGAAGGAGGACTACATCGCCCTGTTACCCGACGCCGCTTTATACCTCGCCGATAAAAAAATCAAAACCGCAGGCATCGATTACCTTTCGGTGGATCCGTACGGAGAACCTAATTTCCCCGCGCATAAAATCCTGCTGGGCAGCGGCATCCCCATTTTGGAAGGTCTGATGCTTGACGGCGTCCCCGAAGGGGAATATACCTTATCCGCGTTACCGCTTAAATACGGCAACGGCGACGGCAGCCCCATCCGTGCGGTGTTAATCACACATTAAACCGTATCAACAGCACGTCCCCGTCCTGCACGATATATTCCTTGCCCTCTACCCGAACCATACCTTGTTCCTTGGCGGCGTTATAGTTTCCCGCTTTCTTTAAATCATCGAAGGCGACGACCTCCGCGCGGATAAACCCCCGTTCAAGGTCCGAATGGATTTTTCCCGCGGCTTGGGGGGCTTTGCTGTTTTGGCGTACGGTCCATGCACGCACTTCCTTGGGGCCCGCGGTGAGGAAGCTGATCAAACCGAGCAGGGAATATCCCGCGGTGATAAGCCTGTCCAACCCGTTATGCTGCAGCCCCATGTCCGCGAGAAATTCTTCCTTTTCCTCGGGGGGGAGCAGGGCGATTTCGGCTTCCAGCTTCGCGCAGGAAACAAAAAGAGCCGTTCCCTCGCTTAACGCGAAGGCTTCCAGCTCTTGTATCTTCATATCGTTATCGCCGAGCATATCCTCCGATACGTTGGCAGCGTACAGCACGGGTTTGGCGGTAATCAAATTAAATGTGTTCACCAGCTTTTCGTCGTCGGGGTCGTTCCATTCCAATTTGCGTACGGGTTTGCCCGCTTCCAACGCGGCCATGACTTTTGCCAACACATCGGCTTCACGGGCCATGGATTTATCCGTACGCGCGGCTTTTTCCACCCGTACCGCCCGCCGCTCGATCATTTCCAAATCGGCGAAGATCAACTCGAGGTCGATTGTCTCGATATCGCGCATGGGGTCGATGGTATCGTATACATGGGGTACGTTCCCGTCCTCGAAGAGCCTTACGACGTGCACAAGCGCGTCCACTTCGCGTATATGCCCCAGAAATTGATTGCCCAAACCTTCACCCTTGCCGGAGCCGCGTACCAAGCCCGCGATGTCCACCATTTCGATGGCGGCGGGGGTCACGGCTTTGGGTTTGTAAATTTCGGTCAGGACTTCCAACCGTTTGTCGGGTACGGGTACGCGCCCCACGTTGGGGTTGACGGTACTGAAGGGATAATTAGCCGCTTGCGCGCCGGTTTGCATGATTGCGTTAAACAGGGTGCTTTTACCCGAATTGGGTAAGCCTACAATGCCGAGCTTCATATGCATTTCCTTCCGTTGCTGATTAAACAACCGCCATTATATAGGATATCTGCTTGAAATCAAATGAAATCATTGTATAATCAACGCAGCGATTTTTTTCGGGGGTGGGTTATGGATAATGAAATGTGGGAGGATTTAGACGGGGATGAATGGGAGGACGACGAGGATATATGGGAGGAAGAGGACATATTCGAGGACGAATCGGATAACGACGACCTGTGGGAAGACAACGACGATATATGGGAAGACGAAGACGACGATGAAGAAGAATGGAGTTGACCTGCTTTGGCGATGACGATAAAAAAAGCCATTCTACATATACTCGGCAGTTCGGGTGCGCCGCTTACCCTGTCCCGTGCGGAGTTGGACATCGACTCGGAAGCGTGTGAAACCTTCATACTCAAGCACGTCAAAAAAATGATCAACAACCCTGCCGCGCGTACGGCATTGTTTAAGCCGGATTCGGCGGTATATAAGTTGCTCGGCGATTACCAAAGCGGAGCGGCTTTTTTTATGGATACGGGCAACGCCGTTTCATCAAAATTGCAAGAATCGCTTTCCGCCGTCAAGGGCTTCCCCCCGGCTGATCTGTTGCTTGCCCATGTGGCCGATAAGGGCGCGGAATATTTTGCCATAACCGTATTACCCTACCAAGAAACGTACGTACGCCAATCCAAGGATGCGGATAACCAAATCGCCAAGGGTAGGGCGTTGCCTTTTTCGAGCGGGAAAGCGGAATACGCATGTTTGATCGGCTTGGACGGCGTGTCCATGCCCATCGGTTTGATCGAAAAGGAAGACTTCTTCTCCGCTTTGTTTTTGGAATGCGACGCCTCCCCCTCGAAGAAGGAACAGGCTCAACTGATAAACGAAATAAACGACGAATTCGTACAGGAATACCATGAAAATAACCCGAAGGTCACCGCACGTATCCGTAAGGCGCTGGTGGAAGAGGCCGAAGCCGAAGAAGGTTTCGTTTCGATGGACAACGTGGCCGCAAGCGTATTTGCCGATAATGAGCAGGAAAAAACCCAATATATCTCCACCATGCGGGAAGCGGGTATCGCCTCCGACTTACCCCTCGGTGAACGTGTGGCACGCACGCATTTCGCCACGCAGCGTATCGTGGGGGATAATGGGATCGAGATAAAATTCCCCGCGTTATTGGCAGCAGACGAAGATGAATTGGAAATCATCCCCCATTCCGACGGTACGATCACCGTAACGATCAAGAGGTTGCGCATTAGGAGCTGACGCGGTATGAGGCTGTTGATATGAAATACCGCTTGGCGGCGGATATCGGCGCTTCGTCGGGGCGGTTGGTATTGGGGTGGCCCCTCGAGGAAATCCACCGTTTCGATAACGGTATGGTCGATATAAACGGTCAATTATGTTGGGATTTGGAAAATATCCTGGACGGGATTAAAACGGGTCTGGATAAATGTATTGAGATAGGTAAACCCCCTTGTTCGATCGGTATCGACACATGGGGGGTGGATTTCGTGTTGTTGGATGCGGCGGGTAACTTATTGGGTAACCCCGTAGCCTACCGCGACAAACGGACGGATGGGATGCGCGAATATGTACATATGATCGTACCCGAGGATGAATTGTACGAACGCACGGGGATAATAAGCCAACCGTTTAATACGGTTTACCAATTGATGGCGGTAAAGCTAAGCCATCCCGAATGGTTGGAAAGAGCGGCGCACTTTTTGATGGTCCCCGATTATCTGCATTACCGCTTGTGCGGCGCGGTTTCGAACGAATATACCAACGCCACTACGACGGGTTTGGTTAACGCGCGTACGCGGCAATGGGACAGGGAAATCATCAGCAGATTGGGTTTTCCGGCACATTTGTTCGGCAAGTTGACGCAACCGGGAACGGTTATCGGTAAATTAAAGGGATACGAACATATTGATTGTTCGGTTACCGTGCCCGCAACCCATGACACGGCCGGCGCGGTCATGTCGGCTAAGGACGATGCGATTTTCATCAGTTCAGGTACGTGGTCGCTGATGGGTATAAAAAAGGAAGAACCCGATACGTCAGCGGCGAGCCGCGCCGCGGGATTTACCAACGAGGGCGGATATGGCGGAAGTATACGGTATTTAAAGAACATCATGGGATTGTGGATGATCCAATCCGTACGCAAGGAATTGGATGCGGCATACGATTTTACCGAACTGTGTGAAATGGCCGAACGGGCGGACATCGAGTCCATCGTGGATTGCGATGACGAACGTTTCTTTTCACCCGTCAGCATGGTTAATGAAATAAAGGATGCCTGCGCGTTAAGCGGGCAAGCGGTCCCCCGCACGCCTGCGGAATTGGCCAAGGTCGTTTACCAAAGCCTTGCCTGTTGCTACGCGAAAGCGGCAACGCAATTGGAGGAGCTGACGGGGAAGGCGTACGACACAATCAATATTATCGGCGGCGGCGCGAAGGCGGAATACCTGAACCGCCTCACGGCGTTGCGCACGGGCAAGGAAATCATCGTCGGCCCGTACGAGGCCACGGCGATGGGGAACCTCATTATACAAGCGGGGAGCTTGAATCAATGAAACTGGATTATCTGCACCCGGCCGACCAACTCGTCGCCATCATGAAACGCATCTATGACAACGGGCTGACGACGACCTCCGGCGGCAACTTATCGATTATGGAAGACAACGGAGACGTATGGATAACCCCCAGCGGCATAGACAAAGGCGCGCTTTCCCGTTCGGATATTTGTTTGGTAAAGCCTGACGGTACGGTATTCGGCCCGCATAAACCGTCCATGGAGCTGCCTTCGCACGCCATGATCTATAAAAAGCGACCCGACATACGGGCGATCCTGCACGCGCACCCGCCCAGACTGGTCGCGTTTTCGGTGGCGAGGCGGTTGCCGGAGTTAAACATCCTGTCAAACGCGCGCCACGCGTGCGGCAAGATCGTCATGGCACCCTACACCATCCTCGGCTCGCAGGAATTGGGCGATGTCATCGCCGACGAATTTACCCAAGGTTATAACATCGTCGTTTTGGAAAACCACGGCCTCGTGGTGGGCGGGGGTAACCTGTTCGATTGCTTCATGAAGTTCGAAACGCTGGAAGCCTTGGCGAAAACCCAAATAAACGCCGGCAAATGCGGGACGTTAAAAACCTTCACCGACGCGGAATTCGCTTTGACCTCGGTACGCGACCATATGAACATGATCGATTTCGTGGTGAGCAACCATTCGGCGGAGGAATGCGCGGCACGCCGCGACATGGTGACCTTCATGAAACGCGCTTATAAACAAGGTTTGCTGGGCAGTACCAGCGGCACGTTTTCCGCGCGTTTATCCAACGGCATGTTCCTCATCACACCCTACGGTTCGGACCGCGCCTACCTGTCCGAAGAAGACCTCGTTTTGATCCATGGTGACCGAAAGGAATATGGCAAGACGCCGTCGCGTTCGGTACGGATGCACAAGCTGATCTATGACAGGCATCCCGCGATCAATGCCGTGCTCGGCGCCCAACCTCCGCACGCGATGGCGTTCGCCGTGACAGACGCCGCGTTCGATACGCGGATCATCCCCGAAAGTTATATCCAATTGCGCAACATGCGTAAGGTGGGTTTCACCGAGCTTTTCACCAACGCGGAAACCGTCGCGGACGCTTTTTCGGAACAAACGCCCGTAATCATTTGCGAAAATAACCAAGTGCTGGCCACAGGCGGGACTTTGCTGCACGCCTTCGACCGTTTGGAGGTGTGCGAGGCTACCGCGTATTCGATCATCGCCGCGCGGGAAATCGGCGGTTTGGTGCATATCACCGACGAAGAGATCGCGGCGATCGATAAGGCGTTTAATTTACCCGATTAAGGGATCATAAAAGATTGACGGAGGCATTATGCCGCGGTTGACGATACCTACCGGTTACAAACCGATCCTTTCCGTATACGAAACGCAGGTTGCCATCGGGCAACTAAAGCGGGTGTTCGAAGAAAGGCTTTCCGCCGCTTTAAATGTCAAGCGCGTGTCGGCCCCGTTGTTCGTAGAGGCGGGGAGCGGACTCAACGATGACTTAAGCGGCGCGGAGCGGCCCGTGGAATTTGACGTACGGGAAACCGACAAACGCGTACAGATCGTACACTCGCTGGCGAAGTGGAAAAGGCTTGCGCTTTATAAATACGGCTTCCCAATCGGTGAGGGTCTGTATACCGATATGAACGCCATCCGCCGCGACGAAGAATTCGACAACCTGCATTCGATTTACGTGGATCAATGGGATTGGGAAAAAGTAATCGATGCGCAAAAACGCAGCCTCGAATATCTGCGGGAAACGGTGACCCGAATCGTTGATGCCGTATGCGGCACGGAGGAAGCACTGCGTGATTTGTATCCCGCTTTGCGTGAAGGTTCCCCTATGTCAAGGGATGTTCAATTTATCACAGCACACGAATTGAATAACCGTTACCCGAACATAACGCCGCAGGAGCGGGAAGACCGTTTCACCCAATCGGCGAAAACGGCCTGCATCATGCAGATCGGCTTGGGCAACCGCGCCCCCGACTACGACGATTGGCAACTGAACTGCGACATCCTCGTATGGAGTGATATCCTGAAATGCGCCGTGGAGCTTTCCTCCATGGGTATCCGCGTTACGCCGCAATCGCTGGATGAACAATTACGATTGGCGAATTGCGAAAACCGTCGGAATCTCCCGTTCCATAAAATGCTGTTGGAAGGGGAGCTGCCGCTCACGATGGGCGGCGGCATCGGACAATCAAGGCTTTCCATGATGATCTTACAAAAGGCGCACGTAGGTGAAGTGCAGGTAAGCGTGTGGGATGAAGGAACAAGGGAAGGGTGCAAAAAGGCCGGGGTCCCGCTGCTGTAACATATAAAACATTATAAAAATAAGTAAACATATTTTTATTTCCCCTGCATAATATATTGTACCGATACAAATATCGGTACAATTTTTATTATGGAGGAATTTGATATGGACTACCAAAACCTGTACCGCGATATCGCGGAGCGTACGCAAGGGGATATCTACATAGGGGTCGTGGGTCCCGTGCGTACGGGTAAATCGACGTTTATCAAGCGTTTTATGGATTTGCTGGTCATCCCCAACATCGAAAACGAATACGGCAAGGAACGTGCGAAGGACGAATTGCCCCAAAGCGCGGCCGGCCGTACGATCATGACCACCGAACCCAAGTTCGTGCCCAACGAGGCTGTTGAGGTAAAGCTGGACGACGTTTCGTCGTTTAAAGTGCGTATGATCGATTGCGTGGGTTATCTCGTGCCCGGCGCGATGGGCCATATGGATGCGGAAAGCGAATTGCCGCGTATGGTTTCCACCCCTTGGGCCGAAGAGAAGATCCCCTTCGCCGAAGCGGCGGAAATGGGTACCAAAAAAGTTATCAACGACCATTCGACCATAGGCGTCGTGGTGACGACCGACGGCAGCATCGCCGAAATCGCGCGTGAAGATTACGTCGACGCAGAGGAACGTGTTATCCGCGAGTTGAGGCACATCAATAAACCGTTCGTTATCCTGCTCAATACGAAGACACCCTTCGCGCCGGAAACGGAGGCCCTCCGCGACAGCTTGGCCGAACGCCATAGCGCGCCCGTGGTCGCCGTCAACGCTGCGCAGCTTAAAATCGAGGATATACACAATATCATCGAGCGCGTGCTCTACGAGTTCCCCGTGAAGGAAATCCGCATAAATTACCCCGGGTGGATCGAACCGCTCCCGCTGGAGCATTGGCTTAAGCAAAGTTTCGTAAAAACCGTGAAGGAAATGGTCGGCGGTATCGGCAAGCTGCGGGAAATCAAGGACCATGTAGGCATCCTGGACGGTAACGAATACGTAAAAAAAGCCTTCCTCGAACGTATCGCGTTGGGTGAGGGTACGGCGTACATCGAGCTTTCCGTGGATGACGGCCTCTTCTACCGCATCCTTTCCGAGACCACGGGGATGGATATCGCAAGCGAATACCAATTGATTTCAACCATCAAGGTCCTTGCCGAAGCCAAACGCGAATACGATAAAATCAAGTATGCCCTTGAAGAGGTGCGTACCCGCGGTTACGGTATCGTTACCCCCGCCACCGATGAAATGAAGCTGGAGCCGCCCGTACTCGTCAAACACGGCGCGAAGTACGGCGTAAAGATAAAAGCAAGCGCACCGAGCATACATATAATACGTATCAAACAGAAGTTACGGACCCCCGCGTAACAATCCATTGACAAGCAAGTGGGGTAACCGTATGCTTTCTTTATCATATACGGTAAGGGAGCGCGGTTAATGGCAACCGGTGTTTTGATGCCCAAGGCAGGCATATCCGTAGAAAGCTGCATCATCGGCACATGGCATAAAAACCCCGGAGACCCCGTTGATATCGGCGACGTCCTTTTTGATTACGAAACGGACAAAGCCGCCTTTGAATGTGAATCCGCGGTGCAGGGTAACTTGATCGAAATATTCTTTGAAAGCGGCGATGAGGTTCCGTGCCTGACGGTCGTATGCGCGATCGGACGGCCGGGTGAGGACGTGTCCGCGTTGAAGCCGATTGAAAAAACACCCGTCAAAGCAGAAACCGATGAAGTTGGAACAATAAGAACATATAACCCGCCCCAAACGTTTTTCCCCTCCGCGCAAAGCGGTATATCCCCGCGCGCCCAAAGGTTGGCAAAACGCATGAAGGTGGACGTAACCTGCCTAAACCCCACCGGCCCCAAAGGGCGTATCATCGAAAGGGACGTCATAACGGCGGCGCACTCCGTCAAAGCGGGCGATAACATCGGCGGCCGCAGGCAGGACGGGTTTATCGGCGGCATCGGCGGTACGAAATATACCGACATAAAAATACCTCCCATCCGCAAAACCATCGCAAAAGCCATGGTCAAATCCCTCACCGAAATCGCGCAGCTTACGCACCACCATTCCTGCGATGCCACGGCATTGCTAAACCTCAGGCAACGTTATAAACATTCCGGCAAAGGTCTTGAAGGGGTTTCCATCAATGACCTTGTTTTGTTTGCCGTTATCAAAACCTTACCCGGCCACCCCGATATAAACGCCCACTTTATCAACGGCGATACGTTGCGCAGGTTCGGCGGCGTGCATTTGGGCGTTGCGGTGGATACGCCGCGGGGTTTGCTTGTGCCGACGATATTCGATGCCGACAAGATGAGCCTCTTGCGCTTATCGTCCGCGGTTAAGGATGTGGCCGCCCAAGCGAAGTCCGGTAATATAAATCCCGATATGTTGCAAGGCGCTTCCTTTACCGTGTCCAACTTGGGCGTATTGGGCGTGGAAATGTTTACGCCCGTCATCAACCCGCCCCAAACGGCGATTTTAGGTGTGTGCGGCATTTACCCCAGGGTAAAGGAAGCGGACGGAGTCATCGCGCTCTACCAAAGCATGGGGTTGTCCCTGACTTATGATCACAGGGCGATAGACGGCGCGCCCGCGTCCCGTTTCGTCGCCGATCTCGTCAAGAATATCGAAAATATCGACACGAAGGTGGAAACCTAATGGATAAAACGCACAGCGATGTGTTAATCATCGGCGGCGGCCCCGCCGGTTATTCGGCTGCCGAAAGGGCGGCGCGGGGCGGGCTCACGGTTACGTTGTTTGAAAAAGGAACCCCGGGCGGCGTATGCCTGAACGAAGGCTGCATCCCCACAAAAACCCTCCTGCACGCCGCGAAGGTCTACGACTATGCGTTAAATGGCGGCGCGTACGGCGTATTCGCCGACAACGTAAGGCTCGACCACGGCACCGTGTTGGCCCGAAAAGAAAAAGTCGTAAAAACCCTCGTGTCCGGTGTGGAATCCAAAATGAAGGCACGGAAAATAAACGTGGTGAAATCCGCCGCCGTTATTGAAGGAAAGGACGGGGGATTTTTTTCCGTCGGAGCGGACGGGAGGAGTTATACCGGGCAATACCTGCTGCTTGCCGCGGGTTCGGAACCGCTGATACCCCCGATTACGGGTCTAAAGGACGCATTGGAAGCAGGATACGCCGTTACAAGCCGCGAAATCCTTGATTTGCAAACCATCCCCAAAAAGCTGACGGTAATCGGTGCGGGTATAATCGGGCTCGAAATGGCGGCTTATTTTGCGGCGGCGGGTTCACGGGTGACCGTTATCGAAGCGACCGGAAAGATCGCCGGGTATACCGACGCGGAAATATCCGACCTGTTTATGACCGATATGATAAAAAAAGGAATAACTTTCCATTTAAACGGGAAGGTAACCGAGTTTTCACCCGGTATCGTCACATACGAAACAGACGGTATATCCAACAACGTCGAAACCGATCTTTCGCTGATCTCCGTCGGGCGCCGCCCTTTGATCGCCCGCTTGGGGCTTGAAACGCTGGGCGTCCATACGGAGCGGGGCGCGATAACGACGGATAACCACCTACGTACCAACGTGGCTAACCTGTACGCCATCGGCGACATCAACGGTAAAAGTATGCTCGCCCATACGGCTTACCGTGAAGCGGAAGTTGCGGTCAACCATATCCTGCATAAAAAAGACACCATGCGATACGATGCGGTTCCGTCGGTGATTTATACCTCCCCTGAGGTCGCGTACGCAGGCGAAACGGAGGAATCCGCCCGGGAAAAGGGTTTGGCGTATATAGTGAAAAAACTATCCATGTCGTATTCCGGGCGTTTCGTCGCGGAAAACGATAAAGCGGATGGTTTGTGCAAGCTGTTATTCGAAAAAGGTACGGAACGCCTCATCGGCGCGCATTTGATCGGCCCGTACGCGTCGGAGATGATTTACGGCGCATCCATAATGATCGAATCCCGCTGGCCGATCGGGGATTTGAGGGAACTTATATTTCCCCATCCAACGGTAAGTGAAATCATAAGGGAAGCGTTTTTCCAAATATAAAGGAGCAACCGCCATGCCGAAATCCTTGCATATAAACCCCGCCGAACTGAGGAAAAGAGGCGTATTATCCTTTTCGGACATTCCCGTAAACGCGTATAACAAATCCGTAGCCCAAGCGCGTGGCGATTTTACCGATGCGGCGCTTATCGGGATTTACCGCGATATGACGGTCCTGCACGAATTTGAACATATGCTCAATCAAATCAAAACGCAGGGGGTATACAACGGTATCCAAACCCAGTACCCCGGCCCCGCGCATTTATCCCTCGGGCAGGAAGCCGCCGCCGTCGGGCAGGCGTATCATTTGGGGAAGGACGATTTTATCTTCGGCAATCACCGCAGCCATTCGGAGATATTAGCCAAGTCCCTTTCCTGCATCGAAAAATCAAACGACGGCGAACTGACGGAGATCATGGAAAACTTCCTTGGGGGGCGTATCCTTAACGCCTTGTCAAAGGTGTATGTACATTCCTCCGTAAAGGAACTGGCGATCCGATTTATCCTCTACGGTACGCTGACCGAAATCTTCGCGCGGGAAAACGGCTTCCACATGGGGCTCGGCGGTTCCATGCACGCTTTTTTCCTGCCCTTCGGCGTGTATCCCAACAACGCGATCGTCGGCGGTTCGGGGCCCGTATCCGTCGGCGGCGCGCTTTATAAGAAATGCAATAACAAAAAAGGCATCGTGGTGTGTAACATCGGCGACGGTTCGTTGGGTTGCGGACCCGTGTGGGAATCCATGAATTTCGCCGCCATGGGGCAATTTGACACCCTATGGAAGGACAAGCCCGGCGGGTTGCCGATTATCTTTAATGTATTCAACAACGGCTACGGAATGGGCGGCCAAACCGCAGGCGAAACCATGGCATATGACGTACTTGCGCGTATGGGCGCAGGTATAAACGCCGACCAGATGCACGCCGAACGCGTATGGGGTTACAACCCCCTTGCCGTAATCGACGCGTACAGGCGTAAAAAGGAAATCCTTAATAATAACGGCGGGCCCGTGCTGCTTGACGTGGTGACCTACCGCCATTCCGGGCATTCCACCTCCGACCAGAACGCCTACCGCTCCAAGGAGGAAATGGATGAATGGATGGCCATCGACCCATGCAGCGTTTTCCGCAGGGAGCTGGTGGAAGCGGGTGTGGCGGCGGACAGTGTTTTCGAGGATATATGGAAGGAAACCCGCGACCGCATGACGCAAATCTGCGAATGGGCTTCCTGCGAAGATATTTCCCCCTACATGGATATGAACGGGGACAAAACCGCCGTCGAGCGGATTATGTTCTCCAATATAAAGATCCCAGTTATGGGCGATGGTGAACCCCATGTACTGATCCCGAAAGCGGAATGTTCGCGGGTAAAACAAATAGCGGGTAAGGAGCGGTTTGCTTTTAAGGACGGCAAGCCCGTAAGCAAAATGAAGGCTTACAACTACCGCGATGCGATTTTCGAGCCGATTTTGGATAAATGCTTTGAGGATTCATCATTGATACTCTACGGCGAGGACGTGCGCGACTGGGGCGGGGCGTTTGCGGTGTACCGCGGCCTTGCCGAAGTGCTGCCGCATTCACGGCTGTTTAACGCACCCATTTCCGAAGCCGCCATCGTGGGGAGTGCGGTCGGTTACGGTCTGTGTGAAGGGCGCGTAATCGTGGAGCTTATGTATTGCGATTTCATCGGGCGGGCGGGGGATGAAATATTCAACCAACTTTCGAAGTGGCAATCCATGAGCGCGGGTATACTTAAAATGCCCGTGGTCCTGCGCGTTTCCGTCGGGTCCAAATACGGGGCGCAGCATTCACAAGATTGGACGGCCCTGTGCGCGCACATCCCCGGCTTGAAGATATGCTTCCCCGCCACGCCGTACGAAGCGAAGGGGCTTATGCAGACTGCGCTGAACGGTACGGACCCCGTGGTGTTCTTTGAAAGCCAACGTTTATATGACATGGGCGAACAATTCCATGAAGCGGGCGTACCCGCCGAAGCGTACGAAATCGAGATCGGTGACGTTAACGTTATACGCAAAGGCAAGGACATAACGCTGCTTACCGTCGGCGCGACCTTGTACAAAGCCGTTGAAGCGGCGGATATATTAAAAAATAAATACGGCATGGAAGCGGAGGTTATCAACCTGCACAGCCTTGTGCCGCTGGATTATACGAAAATCGTCGGATCGGTGAGAAAAACGGGTCGGGTGGTATTAACCTCCGACGCATGTGCACGCGGGTCGTTCCTGAACGATATCGCGCGGAACATAACCGAACTGTGCTTCGATGATTTGGACGCGCCGCCTATTGTGGTGGGCGCGAGGAATTGGATAACCCCACCCTTCGAGTTCGACGAGTTCTTCTTCCCGCAAGCGGGTTGGATAATGGATGCGATCAACGAAAACGTTATTCCGCTCCCGGGGCATATACCGGGGGAAAGTTTTACCCCAATTGAACAAATGCGCAAAGCGAAGATGGGTGTTTAATATGTTAATGCAAATCATACCGACCTTACGGATGCTCTATTCCGATAAAGGGTTGGCGTCCGCGGTTTTTCACGCAAACGAAGGCTTGGCGGTGCAAGGCGCGGTACCGTTGGTTATCCGCGAAGGCGATGACGTAAAAAAGGCGTTTCATGATTTTCGGACTGAAAAGAGAACCCCACCCCGCATTGTTGAAATTAAGGGAAAGGGATTCGTTACGTTGGGCCGCAACAAACATGACGCCGAAACTGTAAAGGAATCGGCTGTATGTGTCTGCGGAGGGACACCCAAGCGTATGGCGGGTAAGGTCGCCATCGTCACGGGCGGCGCGCAGGGTATTGGTAAGGGGATTGCGGAAGCACTGGCCGAGGAAGGCGCGTATGTAGCCGTCGCGGATATTAACGCGGAGGGCGCAGCGTTATGCTCGCTTGAATTAAACCGAAAATACGGCGAATATTGTTCCGTCCCTATTACGGTAAACGTGACCGATGAAGCGTCCGTCGAACGAATGGTACGGGAAACGGTCTTTGCCTACGGCGGTTTGGATATCCTGATATCCAACGCGGGTGTGGTGCGCTCAGGTAATATATTTGAATTACCCAAGGAGCATTTTGATTTTGTGACCGCCGTCAATTATACGGCGTTTTTCCTGTGCGCGAAGCACGCCGCCGCCGTGATGAAGCACCAATACGAAACCGCGCCGCAATACCTCAGCGATATCATCGAAATCAACTCCAAATCCGGTTTGGAAGGAAGCAACAAAAATTTTGCCTATGCGGGCAGCAAATTCGGCGGGATCGGTCTGACCCAATCCTTTGCGATGGAGTTTATCGAATACGGCATAAAGGTAAACGCCGTATGCCCCGGCAACTACCTTGACGGCCCGTTGTGGTCGGACCCGATGAACGGGTTGTTTAAGCAATATTTGGACGCGGGAAAGGTAAGGGATGCGCAAACGATCGCCGACGTACGCAAATTCTATGAAGATCGTGTCCCCATGAAACGCGGCTGCGAAATCGCCGACATCGCGCGGGCGATCCTTTATACGGTGGAGCAGCAATATGAAACGGGCCAAGCCATACCCGTAACGGGCGGGCAAGTGATGTTAAAATGATCAATAACCATATACACACGACCTATTCGTTTTCGCCGTATACCCCCGCGGAAGCCGTACGCTTGGCGCGGGAAAACGGGTTGGCGACGGCGGGTATCATGGACCACGACAGCGTCGGCGGAGCCGGGGAATTTATTAAAGCCGCGCGGGTCGTCGGTATCGGGGCCACCGTGGGGTTCGAAATGCGGGTTTGTTTTAAGAATACGCCTTTTGCGAACAGGCGCATAAACAATCCCGATCAGGATTCCGTCGTGTATTTGGCCATGCACGGCATCCCCCACGGCAAGATAAAAGAAGCGGACGCGTTCCTGAAGCCGTATCGCGACGCGAGGAACGTACGGAACCGCCGTATGACCGTTAAGTTGAACGAATTTGTCCACGCATCGGGGTTGGTTATCGACTTTGACAGGGATGTCCTGCCGTTGTCGCAATATAAAAACGGCGGCTCCGTTACCGAAAGGCATATCCTGTACGCTCTCGCGGGAAAGATTATGGACAACGTCCTGCCCGGTATCGGCATCGTGTCCTTTTTAAGTGATCGTTTCGGCATCGAGGTAACCGGAAGCAATCGGGAAAAATTAACCGATCCAACAAATACTTGGTACCGCTATTATCTGTTGGGCGTGTTGAAGGGACATATGGTGGGGCGTTTTTATATCGACGCGGACGCGGAGCTCCCCGATTATAAGGATTTTATCGGATTGGCTGAGGGTATCGGGGCGATACCCGCGTATGCGTACCTCGGGGACGTAACCGATTCGGTAACGGGCGATAAAAAGGCGCAATCGTTTGAGGACGGATATTTGGATGAATTGGTACCCTTTCTCAAAGAGGTAGGGTTTAAAGCGATCACGTACATGCCGGCAATGAACACGACCGAACAATTAAAGCGGCTCATCGCGTTGTGTAATAAGCACGGGCTGTTCGAAATCTGCGGCGAAGATATCAATTCACCGTTCCAGCCCTTCGTATGCGAAGCCCTCGGACGCGATGAATATAAGCATCTCGTCACGGCGGCGTGGGCGTTGATCGGGCATGAAAAAACGGCGATCGGATCGGGTCTGTTTTCCGAAGAAGCGATAGCGAGGCATCCTTCCCTAAAAGAACGTATCGAATATTTCGCAAAGGTTGGGAGAAATGAAAACGAAAGCGGTACGACTGTACGGACCTAATGACCTCCGTTTGGAGGCATTTGAGCTGCCCCCCATAAATGCGGACGAATTATTGGTGAAAATCATCGCGGATTCCGCGTGTATGTCCACTTATAAAGCGGTAAGGCAAGGCGGCGCGCATAAACGCGTACCCGATGACGTATACGAAAACCCCATCGTAATCGGCCACGAATTTTGCGGCGAAATCATGGAGGTCGGCAATAATCTGACCGACCGATACAAAGCAGGGCAAAAGTTTACCGTCCAACCGGGTATGCAGGGCACGATGGATGCCGCGGGTTATTCCTTCCCCTATATCGGCGGCAACATGACCTGCGGGATCATCCCCAAGTGTTATGTTGACCGCGGCAGCGTGTTGGTATACGAAGGAGAGGGATATTTCCACGGGGCGCTGACCGAACCGCTATCCTGCGTAATCGGCGCCACCCATGCCAATTACCATACCCGCCAAGGGGAATATACCCACGATATGGACATCAGGGAAAGCGGTAATATGGCCATCTTGGGAGGGTGCGGACCGATGGGTTTCGCGTTTGTCGATTATATCCTGCACCGCGACAGAAAACCGGGGTTACTGGTCGTTACGGACATCAAGCAAAGTAACCTAAACGCGGCAGCGGCGGCATTACCGCCCGAAGAAGCGGCGAAAAACGGTATCAGGCTCATCTATTTTAACCCGCAATCCTCCGCCGACCCGATGGGGGAAATGATGGAACTGACACAAGGGCGCGGGTACGACGACGTGTTCGTATTTTATCCGTCGGCGGCGTTGGTTGAGCAAGCGGACGCGATGCTGGCCAATGACGGGTGCCTTAACTTCTTTGCCGGGCCGGAGGATACGGCGTTTTCAGCCAAAATAAATTTTTACGACGTGCATTACAACGCGACGCATTTGGTCGGTACCAACGCCGGGAATATCGACGATATGCGGGAAGCCCTCACCATGGCGGCGGCGGGCGGGTTAACCCCGGCGTTGTTGGTAACCCATGTGGGCGGTTTGGATGCGGCGGCGGAAACAATATTGGATTTGCCGAATATCCCGGGTTTTAAAAAATTGATTTATAACGCTATATCGATGCCGCTGACCGCGATCGCCGACTTTGGGGAAAAAGGGAAATCCGACCCGCTGTACCGATCCCTTGCGGAAATATGCGTAAGGCATAACGGGTTATGGAGCGTGGAAGCGGAGCGATATCTCCTGGACCACGCACCGGGGATATGACGGAATTATCCAATCACATAACCTATATCGAAATGGAAAGCGTACGCGATGCGGCTTTCCATTTTTCAGTTGAGGATTACATAATGCGGAACCTATCCGCGCCTGTGCTGATGATTTGGCAAACCGACCCTTGCGTAATGCTGGGTATTAACCAATCGGCGGAATCGGAAATCGACATCGAATATGCGAACCGTGAAGGCATAAAAACCATACGCCGTCCCGGCGGGGGAGGGGCGATCTATACCGACGCGGGTACATTGTTGTATACCTTAATATCGGATGAAGCGGAGCCGGAAACGGCCCAAAGGAAAGCTGCCCGCTATATCGCCTGTGCATTGAACGAATTGGGGATCCCCGCGGAATTTGAAGGCCGTAACGACATATGCGCGGAAGGGCGGAAAATCTCCGGTATAGCGCAGTATGTACGGCATAAAAAGATATGCACCCACGGGTCATTGCTGTATGAAACGGATTTAGACAAGCTCGCCCGTGTATTACGTACGGACGAGAAAAAGTTTTACGGTAAAACCGTACGCTCTGTACGCAGCCGCGTGGCGAATGTAAACGGATATATCGCCGGCTGCCCTTCAATCCTAACGTTTAAGGAGATGCTTAAGAAAAAATTACTTAAGGGGAAAGAAGTAACCGAATACCGATTCAACCCGGACGAGCTCGCCGAAATACAGAGGATTTATGACGGAAAATACAACGACCCTGCTTGGACGTTTGGGCGTATGCCGCAATTTACCTACCGTAACGGCAAGCGGTTCGCGGGCGGCACGCTGGAAGTGTTGCTCGGGGTAAAAGATGGGGCCGTACAGTCGTGCGCCATACGGGGGGACTTCCTCGGTACGGTGCCGATACGCGGATTGGAGCGGTTGTTGGAAGGTAAGGCGTTTAACCGCGATGTCCTTTTTGATGCCCTTACCGGATTTCCCCTCCGACCCTATTTGGGGAACATAAGCGTAAACGAATTCCTGTCCTGCGTGTTTGAAGCGGCGCCCCCAAAACCGGATTGGCTGCGCGTCCGGCATTCCGCGCATCCCAACCAAGCGTTTGTGGCGCAAATCCTGCGGGACTTGAATATAAATACCGTTTGCCGCGAAGCCGATTGCCCCCATTGCGCGGAATGTTATTCCCGCAAGACCGCCACGTTTATGATTTTGGGGACAAGCTGCACGCGTGACTGCCGTTTTTGCAACGTACGTACCGGCACACCCAAGCCCCCGAACCCAAACGAACCCGAAAACATTGCCCGCGCGGTGTCGGAATTGGGATTAAAATACGTGGTCATCACATCGGTAACCCGCGACGACCTGCCCGATGGCGGCGCGTCGTTTTTCGCACGGGTGATCGAAGAAGTCAGCCGTATAAACCCGGAAACCGCCATTGAAGTCCTGATCCCCGATTTCTCGGGAAATATAAACGCACTCAAAACCGTAACGGACGCGCAGCCCCACGTTATCGGCCATAATATGGAAACCGTCGAATCCCTTTATACGCGGGTGCGCCCGCAAGCGGAATACCGACGCTCCCTTCGCTTGATAAAAAGCATAAAACAACTTAATAAAAAAATCCGCTCAAAGAGCGGATTTATGTTGGGCTTGGGTGAAACAGACGAAGAGGTCCGCGCATTGCTTAACGATCTGAAGGAAGCGGACTGCGAAATCCTGACCATCGGCCAATACCTCGCACCTTCGGCGTCGCATATCCCCGTATGGGAATACGTTACGCCGCGCCGATTTGAAGAATGGGGTCATACGGCAAGGGAAATCGGTTTTGCTTTTACGGCTTCCGCCCCCCTTGTCAGGAGTTCATACCGCGCGGATGAGGCTTATACGCGTTAAAGGATTATTTAACCCGTTCACACTTATGGCAGGCGGGGCCGCTCCTGTCACGGCATATATCGGCGGGGTGTTTGCCGGTTAAGCCGTAATTCCTTCGCACTTCGTACAATTTTTCAATCTGTCCGGAGGTCAGCTCTCTTGCTCCGCCCAGCAATTTCGCTTTATACAATAACTCGGCGTAGAATTCCAACGACTCCATCAAATGGTAAGCCGTTAACAAATCCTTACCCCATGTGAGCGCGCCGTGGGATTCCAACAGCACCGCGTCGTAGTGGTCCAAGTATTTATCCAAGTTTTCGGCCAAGTCCGCCGTCGTGGGCGCGCCGTATTCCACGATGGGTACGCAACCCATGTAGATCACCGCTTCGGGCATGATGGGTTGGTTTAACGGTATCCCCGCAATGGCGAAAGCGGTTGCGTGGGACGGATGCGCGTGGACCACGCAACCCACATCGCCGCGTTTTTGGTAAACGCGCATGTGCATCTTCATTTCCGATGACGGACGATAATTACCTTCGATGACGTTCCCCCCGGCGTCCACTTTACAAATGCAATCGGGCGTCATGTATCCCTTTGACATAAGCGTGGGGGTGCAAAGCCATTCTTTATCGTTTAATTTGACGGAGATATTCCCGTCGTTGGAAGCCGCCATATTGCGGGCGTAAATACGCCTGCCCACTTCGCAGATTTGCTCCCTGAGTTCCCGTTCGTTCAATGCAGCCCTCTCCTTTTCACTATGTTCGTTTTATCAGTACGTCTTTTTCATAGGCCCTGACGATTCCCAACCAAGCGTCGTCGGTGGGTACGCCGTTTCGGGTGCAAAATTCCTCCCATACCGCGCCGAAGGGGAGGGTTTTATGGAATTCCCGTGCTACCATCAGCGACGTAAAATCGCCGTCGTCCTGCATTTTACGCAGTTTATCCCACGGGCAAAGCAACGCGATGAGCAGCGCTTTTTGCATATTCCGTACGCCAACCACCCATGCCGCGACACGGTTAATGGAAGCGTCGAAGAAATCAAGCCCGATCAGCACTTTATCGATCGCGTCGCACCGAACGATCTCATTGGCGATTTCCTTCAATTCGTCGTCCAGCAGCACCACATGGTCGGAATCCCAGCGAACCGGCCGCGTGACGTGCAGCGGGATTTTATCGAAGCGGGTCAGCAGGGCGGAAATCTTGTCGCTCACATGCTCCGTCGGGTGGAAATGCCCGTTGTCCAGCAGGTTATACACCCCGGAGCGGCTCGCCGCGTACGACAGATAAAATTCATTGCTGCCTACGGTAAAGGATTCAAGTCCGATACCGAATACCTTGCTCTCCACGCAGTCGATTACGCCGTCCCATTTTTCCGCGAAGATTTCATCAAGGCTTTCTTTTAAGCGTTTACGCGGCCCCAACCTGTCGGCGGGTACGTCCTTAAACCCGTCGGGTATCCACAAGTTGTAAAGCACCGGGTTGTTTAATTCCCAACTGATTTCCGCGGCGATCCTACGGCAGGTTATGCCGTGGCGCACCCAAAACCCGCGGGTATCCTCGTCGGGGCTGGACAGCGTCAGGTTATCCTTAACCATCGGATGGCTGAAGAACGTCGGATTAAAGTCGATACCCAACCCCCGTTCCTTCGCGAAGCCGATCCAATCCTTAAAATGCTCCGCGGTTAAGCGGTCACGGCTGATATTTTTTCCGTTTGTAATGGCGTAGGACGCGTGCAGGTTGATACGGTGCTTGCCGGGGATCAGCTTAAGCGCCGTATCGAAGTCCGCCATCAGTTCGTCGGGGGTACGCGCCTTACCGGGATAATTACCCGTAGCCTGTATGCCCCCGCTTAAGGTTTCACCCGTCCGTTCAAAACCGCTTACGTCGTCACCCTGCCAGCAATGGATGGATATGGGTATCCGTGAAAGTAACCGTAACGCCGCTTCGGTATCGGCACCGAAAGCGGCGTATTTATTCTTCGCCGCTTCGTAGATATCCCTGCCCGCCGTCATTGCAGGAAACCCTCAGGGTCCAGCACGGCATGAAGGGCCATTTTCGCGCTCAAATCCCCGTTGAACAATAAGGGGAATCGGTTCGAACGCCAACTCGTGGGGTCGCATATCCCCCAAAACGTTACGCGGTGTATTACGTCGCTGTGTTTCTTAAAAATTAACATCAATTCGGCGAACAGCCTTGCTTGGCTGCGCTCCTGCCCTTCGGTTAACCTGTCGTTGCCCAGCGCGGCTTGCACGGTGATGTCCAACTCCGTAATGCTCACATGGATGCCCAATTCGGCGAAACGGCTGATGGACGCTTCTACGTTTGCCGGGCGTGTGTTCATATTGTAGTGTGCTTGCATCCCCACGCCGTGGATGGGTACGCCCTTCTCCAAAAGCTCCTGTATCATATGGAAAACGGCTTCGCGTTTGCCCGCGTTGTCCAAGTTGTAATCGTTGTAGATGAGTATCGCGTTCGGGTCGGCCGCGTGTGCCGCGCGGAAGGCGATTTCGATATATTCGTAACCGATGGCGTCCAGCCAAGGGGTCGGGCGCAGGGCGGAACGCCAATCGTGCGCAGCCGCGGACGGTACGGAGCTGGGGAAGGCTTCGTTCACCACATCCCACACAGACACTTGCCCTTTATAACGGGTCACTACCTCGGTGATGTGCGTTTCCAGATTTTCGATGGCTTCCTCGCGGGAGATGCCCGATTCGTTCATCCATGCGGGTGACTGGCTGTGCCATACCAGCGTATGCCCGATCATGGTTATATCATTATCAAGGGCGGTTTGCGTGATACCGTCCGCAACCGTAAAGTTAAAATTTCCGCGGGAGGGTTGCAGGTGGTCGGGTTTCATATGGTTGCCCGCCGTAAGGGCATTAAAGTGGTGGCTGATCAAATCAAATCGGCTGCCTGTCATATCACGAGGCAAAACGGCGGTCCCGATCAGGAAATAATCCGCCCAAACCTCGTGAAGGCGCGGCAGTGAAGGGTCGAATGACATAACCGAACCGGCCGTGCGTACGATCGCGTCATCGATAAAAAACGCCGCGTTCGCCGCGTTACGGGTTTCGATATAAACGGATACGGATGAAAACTCCGCGGGAAGGAAATAAGTACCCCGCATTAACGTCCACACACCCGGCTGCACGACAACGCGGGAAGCTACCCCGTCGAAGGTTTGCCAACTGGGATTGCTTGGCGCGTTAAATTCAAGCGACAGCACGAAGTTGACCGCCGCGGGTTCGTGGTGCTTAACCCAAAGGATAAATTCGATTTCTGTTTCGGGTTGTGCGTCCGGCACCGCGATGATGATACCGTTCCAATCCGCGGTGCGTCCCGTTATCCCAAGGGAATATTCGCCCCAACGGGCCTCATCGCGCGTACGGGTTACCGTCGCGCCGCCCCGCGCCGAAAAGCCGTAGAATCCGGTTTCGAAGGAAACGGCGTCGGGGTCTCTGTCCACGATTGGCGTAATCGTCGGTTCGGGGGTGGGCGTCGGGGTAGGGGTTGGTGTCGGGGTTGGATCGGGTGTCGGTTCGGGGGTAGGGGCAGGTGCGGGTGTCGGGGCGGATATCGGCGTCGGTTCCGGTGTGGGTGCGGGTTCATTCCTCCCCCCGCAGCCCGTTGACGTTAAAACCATTACGGCAAGTAAGAAAAAAGCGGCAAGTCCAAAGATTGACTTCCTGTTCATTTTATCCCTCTTCCATCGGTTGATTTCACTCATGATTTATGACGATATGGGTTGGCGTTGATTTTGTCAATATTTTAACGATGCGTGAATATAATTTATGGATAATGTCAACAAAAAACCGTTTTTATTTACAACGTTTGATTTCTAAACCCGAATTTTTGCTTGACATTACAATGCTTCCTGTTATTATATTTGTGTGATTTTACAAATCGCAAGCGAGGGGAACCGTATCTTGTGGTTATAACAAGCGGAAAACATAATAACAAAGCATCTTTTAACATATATTTACAACGCCGTATACATAAGGCGTTTTCTTACATGCAAAGGTACTGGGGTTTGTATGCCATGCTCCTGCTTCCTATTGCATTTTTTGTTATCTTTCGCTATTGGCCGATGATCAACGTATTGCTTGCTTTTAAACGCAATAATATCATCGACCCGGTTATGACAGTAGACTGGGCAAGCACATGGGAGCTCGGCAATCTTTCCTTGCCCGCTATGGGTAACTTCGAAATGGCGTTTTCGCATCCCCCCTTCCGTATGGCGGTGCGCAATACGCTGATGTTCAGTATATTCGACTTGGCGGCGGGTTTCCCCGCACCCATCATTTTGGCACTTTTGCTTAACGAATTAAAATTCAAAAGATTTAAACGTATCACGCAAACAATTTCCTACATGCCGCACTTCTTATCGTGGATCATTATTTCCGGTCTTGCCATTCGATTGTTTTCGCCCAATTACGGCACGTTTAACAATATATTGGCCAATTCCTTCGGCGCGGACCCCGTGCAGTTCCTCACCTCGCCCAACTCATGGGTGGGGATGGTGGTGGGGCTGGGCGTGTGGCGCAGCGTGGGGTGGAATACGATTATCTACCTTGCCGCCATCACCGCGGTCAACCCCGAATTACACGAAGCCGCGGAAGCGGACGGCGCTTCGCGCTTGCAACGCATGTGGCACGTTACTTTACCGGGCATACGACCCGTTATCGTTATCCTGTTTATCCTTGCCTTGGGTAATACCATGGGCGCGGACTTCGAACGTTTTATGGCGTTAAGGAATCACTTGGTATCAAGCATGGCAAACGTACTGCCCGTGTATGTGTTTGAATGGGGGCTGGGCAACCTGCGTTTCTCGTTAGCTGCCGCGGTGGGTTTGTTCCAAAATGTTATCAATCTGTTCCTGCTTTTGGGTGCGAATATAATAGCCAAGAAATTAGGCGGCCAAGGCTTATGGTAGGATGTGACGCCGAATGACGGCAAAAAGGAAAAAACTAAAACGCGCCACCGTCGGCGATTGGATTATCGTAGCCATTATGGTTGCGATAATCGCGTTGTGCGTATTGCCCGTTGTTACGGTTGTCGCCAGTTCCTTCTCAGACCCGGGCGCAATCGTACGCCAACGAGTATCCTTCCTGCCCCGCCAAGAGGTTATACATGAAATCGTAAGCGCAAGCGGGGAAATGATAACGGACCGTTCCTTCCCGATAGGCTTGCAGTTTGATGCCTATGCGGATATCTTGGGTAATTCCAACTTCATGCGTTCGTTGGCATGGACAGTAGTCCTTACGTTGATATCCACGACCGTCAGCTTGATTATGACTGTGCTTTGCGCCTATCCGCTTACCTATGAAAATTTAAAGGGGCGCAAGATTATCACGATACTGATCCTCTTTACCATGTTCTTTAACGCGGGTGCGATACCCACTTATGTACTCTACCGCGATTTGGGACTCTTGGATAACCCTGCCGTGCTGGTTCTGCCCGGGATGATAAGCGTATTTTTAATGATCATTATGCGCAAATTCTTTATGGGCATACCCGACAGCCTGCGCGAATCAGCGGAAATGGACGGCGCAAGCCCATTCCGCGTTTTGGTGCAGATTTATATACCCCTGTCTACCCCTGTGCTGGCGGCGTTGGGGCTTATGTATGCCGTGGGCAGGTGGAACGGTATGTCCGACGCGTTATGGTTTATGCGCGGCGCGCCGGAGTGGCACCCTATCCAAATGGTACTGTTTAATATCCTGCAAGGGGTGACCCCCATCGACCCGTTGGACCCGGGGCAAGCCGCCGCCGCGGGGCATACGGAGGCCGTGCAAGCCGCCGCCATCGTGGTGGCGATGGTACCCATCCTGTGCGTATACCCCAGGTTGCAAAAATACTTTGTGCAGGGTATGACGCTGGGTGCGGTAAAGGGATAATAATGTGCAATATGCATATATAGATATGAATGGAGGTAATGTATGAAAAAAATCCTTTTTTTCTTGGTCGCGTTGACGCTTGTGCTTGCGGTATCGGCCTGCGGCAGGGGAAACAACAACGGTAACGGCGAAGGTAACACAAGCGGCGGTAACAATGTCAGCGGCGGCAACGTCAGCGGCGGTAATGTCAGCGGTAACGACGGCAATGCGGCGGCGGACAGCAGGCAGGACCTTGCTTCGGCTATGGCACAGTATGGCATAGAAATCGTCGATATCGACGGCGAGCCGACATACCGCTTTAGGGAAACGCAGAACCTGCGCGTGGGTACGTGGAACCGCCCCGCCACGGAGCGTAATCCGAGCATCGCCAACAGCCAATGGGCCGATTGGATACGCGCGGAAGTATTGCGTATGCATAATATCGCGGTGGAGTTTGTAGAAATCCCGCGGTGGGAGCCCGATGAAGCCGAAACAATGGCCGCTTTGTTAGCCGCCAACACGGCACCCGACGTTTCTTACACGTTTGTGATGTCAAACGTTGAGACCTTTGCCGAAATGGGCGGTATTATTGATTTGATGCCCATTGTGGACCAATATGTTGACATGGTTCCCAATTTGTATTCCTTATGGGGTATGGACCATTTTACTTGGAACCTCAATCTCGATACCGGGCAGGCATGGGCATTTACCGCCCCTCATCCGGATTCCAACAAACGTAACAGTACGTTCATCCGTGAGGATTGGCTTGCCGCGCTTAACCTTGCCGTCCCCACCACGTTGGATGAATTTGAAGCCGTGCTCGTCGCTTTCCGCGACAACGCGCAATTATTGTTGGGCAGCGATGCCGATCAAATGGTCCCCTACCGCTTGACGGAGGACGTAGGCTGGACGGGCGATCTTATTTTCTCGTCGTTTTTCCCGAATGGTATCACCGATAGGGATTGGTATGTGTACGGCTTTGACGACAGGCGCTTCACCATGCCCGGCTTAAAGGAAGGCGTCCGTCTGCTTAACCGCTGGTACAATATGGACCTTATATGGCGCGACTTCCCGTTGCATACGGGCGGCGACCCGCGCGGAAGCGATTTGATACGCCTCGGCTTTGTCGGTGCGTTTTCGGGCGGTTGGGACAGCCCCTTCCGTGAGGGTGACGGTCTTATCACGCAAATGCAGGACAATATCGGTCCGGAAGCGAATTTTATCTCCATTCCGCCCTTCCCCAACGAAGCCGGAAACAGGAGGCAATTCGTCGCCCACGGCACGGACCGCCACATCTTCTTCCCCCGTACCAACCAAAACATTCCCGCGTCCATGTTGTATTTGGACTGGTTGTCGCGCAGCTCCACACGCGAGTTCCTGATGTTCGGCCCGGAAGGGATCACCCATGAACGCACACCCGAGGGCGCGTTCCGCACCTTCTCGGGCGACGAAATCACGGATGACCGCTGGACATGGCAGGTAGCGAGGAACTACGACCTTCTCTTCATCATGGGTCACGCGGTTTTCCTTGATGATATGGAAGTGGCGGGACTGTCGCTTGGTTTGGGCTTCCCGGGTATAGAACCGTGGCGCGTTATGCAATCCGTCACCAATAACTTAAATTATGCGCACCTGATGGGCCGCGCCCGTATTCCCACCCCGCAAGCACAGGTGGATTGGGGCAGCCCGGGGCTTAACCGTACGGCGCGCGGCGCGCTCAACCGTGCCGTTGTCGCGTCCGTTGCCGAATTTGACGCCGTGTTTGATGCGGGTATGAACGAATACCTTGCCGCGGGCGGGCAGCAAATCATTGACGCGCGCCGCGCAGCATGGCTGGCGGTATACGGCGACGTGGACTGGATACCCCGCGATTAGTTAATAACACTTCGGCCTGATTTCGGCCGAAGTTACATATCGGTTTAAATGAGGTGTAGAATGCGAAACCCTGCGGATTATGACGGAAAAATTATCTCGGTACTGGGCGATACGGCCGTACTCAGCGATAAACGTTTATTTTGCACGGGTCCGTATATAGACATAAAAAAAAGCAAACGCGCAAAGGCTAAGGATAATACCGCATATGTAATGAAGGATTACGTAAACTCCCGCATACGGCAAACAAAACCGATGTGGTTGTTAATAATCGGGTTGCTTACCGTCGCGTTTTCCGCGCTTACCGCCGTTAGTGCCTTTAATGCATGGGTGCGCTTTGATACGAATGTGACGCAGGGTTTCTTTTATCGATTCATAAGCGTTTTTTCATCCGTCGAATATATAGCTTCGTCGGCGCAGTGGTCGGTATTTTTCTATACCGGCGTCGCGGCGGTGGTTATGCTGGTCATATACAAGTATTTGCAACGTACATGGCTGGAGGTTTATTTTACGGATACGACCCTCATATATAACGTAACGGCTGTTAATTCGTTGGAAGTGCAGGAATTTCAACGTTATTTACGTTTGGTGAACAAAGGAAAACTGGTATAAATAAATAATCCCGTCGGGTAGGTTTTATTTATGGGGAACAGAACCAACATAATCAATAAAATTTTGGAGCACGGGTTCAAGTTTTTATTGCTCGTTATTTTCTTGTTTGCGTTTTTCCTATTTCTGTTTTTGCGGGATGATTCGTTGGTACTGCGCAGCCGCGGCGGCGAATCCGTTAATCTTCCGCCCATCCGAACCGAAGGCAGCTATGCGGAATTTTTATATATACACACCAATACAGCCCACGGTTTACAAAAAACAACGGTGGATATATTTAACCCCGAAGGCAACGGCTTCAGCGTCACAAGCATGGAAGGCGAAAGCGTACTGCGGACGGAGGAATCCTCCGAAGTGACGTTTACCGTCTATATCCCCGCTGCGGGTTTATATAATCTGTTCATCGAATATTTTCCCGTTGCCGCGCGCGGTATCGATATTGCCCGTACCATAAAAATAAACGGTGAAGTCCCCTTTACGGGTGCGGACCTTGTTTCGTTCAGCCGTGTTTGGGGTTCGGGCGCGCCCGTACGTATGGACAACCGCGGGAACCAAATCCGCCCGCCGCAAGTGGAGCTTCCGCGTTGGGAAAGCGCCTTTGTCCGCGACAGGCTGGGTTTTTTTACCGACCCGTACCGTTTTTACTTTACGCAGGGCGAAAATACGATAACGTTAATCGGTATCAACGAACCCCTTGTTATGCGTGCGTTGCATGTCACACCCATCACGCCGCCGCCGTCCTTTGAAGATTTTATGGCGCATAATACCCTGCCCGTTAATACAAGCGATTGGGCATACCGTTTGCAGGGTGAGGCTTCCACGGTGCGTTCCGACCCGAGTTTATTCCCGTTGTTTGATTCCTCCAGCGGTATCACCGACCCGCCTTCCGCGTCGCTGATTACACTTAATATGATTGGCGGCCAACCTTGGCGTGTGGCGGGGCAATGGATAGAATGGGAAGTGAACGCGCCATCCGACGGGCTGTACCGCATATCCGTTTCCGCAAGGCAAAATTATAACCGCGGATTTGTTTCCAGCCGATCGTTGTATATCAACGGCGAAATACCCTTCGCGGAGGTCGCCGCGATCCCCTTCCGCTTTAACAACAGTTGGGAATTGATTACGTTGCAACATCCCTCCGGCGAGGATTTGCTTTTCCCCTTGCGCGCCGGGACCAATACGATCCGTATGTACGTCACTTTGGGCGGTATGGGAGAGCTTGTCGACCGTTTATTGGACAGCGTACGCCGCTTAAACGAAGTTTACCGCAGTATCCTTGTGTTAACCGGGCCCAACCCCGACCCGATGCGTGACTACCGTATCCATTACCGTATGCCGGAAGTCATAACCGCCATATACGAGGAAATCGGCATCCTGTATACCCTGCTGCACGAGTTATCCGAATTTCTCGGCCAACGCAACGAACACACGGGCATTATAACCACCCTCATCCGCCAAATGGATACCTTTTATATGCGCCCCGACCGTATACCCCTGCAATTGGTGAATTTCCGCCAAAACATATCGTCCCTTGCGAATTCCGCCCGTTTCCTGATGGAAGGGCAGTTGGATATAGACTTCATTTATATTTCCGGTACGGGTGCGGAATTGCCACGGGTACGCGAAACCTTTTTCACGCGGACAGCACATGAGTTGCGTGCGTTTGCCGCCAGTTTTACCATGGATTTTGACAGCTTGGGTGACGTCCACGAAGGTTCCGACGTATTGGAGGTATGGATAACCACGGGGCGCGATCAAGCCACGGTACTTAAGTCCATGATTGACGATTCGTTCAGCCCCAACAGCGGAATCGGCGTTAACCTGCGCCTTGTGGCGCATTCTGCCGTACTCCCTGCCGTAGTTGCGGGTATCGGGCCCGACGTGGTGCTGTCCATGCCCCTGCAAGACCCCGCAAACTTCGCGTTCCGTAACGCCGCCGTGGACCTGACACGGTTCCCCGGTTTTTGGGAGGATGTGTACGGCCGCTTCCATGAAAGCGCGTGGATTCCCGTGCGTTATAACGCGCCCGGAGGTACGGGCTTCTTTGCCGTACCGGAAACGCAGAATTTTAACCTCATGTTCTACCGCCATGATATCCTTGATGATATTGGCTTAAAACCGCCGCGTACATGGGACGATGTATTGGCCATGATGCCCGTATTGCAACGCAACAATATGGCAGTGGGCATCCCCCCCATCGGTAACCCCATGAACCCCGACATATCGGGATTTTTGACACAGCTGTTGCAACGGGGCGGGCATTTATACAATGAGGACCTTTCGCGTACCATATTGGATAATGAAGAAGCGGTTGCCGCTTTCGAAGCGTTCACCCGTTTCTTCACGCATTTCGGTTCGCCGCAGTTCTTCGATTTTGCCAACCGCTTCCGCAGCGGCGAAATGCCCTTGGGTTTTGCCGACTTTACTTTGTTTAACATGCTCAGCGTATTCGCCCCGGAGATATACGGCCGTTGGAATTTCGCCCTTATGCCCGGCTATATGGACGCCGACGGGCACATAAACCATTCCGTGCCCGGTTGGGGTACGGCGGCCATCATGATAGCTGCCGGTACCCAACAGGATTCCGCATGGGAATTCCTAAAATGGTGGACATCCAAGGAAACGCAGTTGCGTTTTGGCCGCGAACTGGAATCCGTCATGGGTGCGGCGGCGCGTTTCCCGACGGCGAACATCGAAGCCTTCCAAAGTCTGCCGTGGAACATCGCCCAACTTAACGTGCTTAACGAGCAGCGCAGTTGGGTAAACGGGATCCCCGAAGTACCCGGCGGCTATTACGTACAACGGCATTTGATCAACGCCATCCGCCACGTAATAAACGAAAATACCGATACACGCGAAACGCTTCTCGACTTTACCATCGTAATAAACCGCGAGCTTGCCAACAAACGCCGCGAATTCGGACTGGAGTAGTGACGCATGAGTAACTTGGCCCGCTACCGCGAAAAAAAGCGCGCCCTGCGCGCCCACATGTGGAAGGAAATGAAAAAGCACAGGACGCTGTATTTATTCCTGTTGCCGTTTGCGTTGGTATTCGGCATGTTTGTGTTGGCACCCGTTGCCATATCCATTTTCTTCAGCTTTACTTATTTTAACGTGTTGGAATCGCCGCGTTTTATCGGCTTCCAAAATTATTTGAATTTGTTCCTTTCCGACGACGTATTCCTGATCGCTTTGCGTAATACGCTTATCCTTGCCGTTGTGACGGGGCCTGTCGGTTATATATGCGCCTTTTTGTTCGCGTGGTTTATCAACGAGCTGCCGCGTTATATACGCGCGTTCGTTACGTTGGTATTCTACGCGCCCACCATTGCGGGTGCGGCGTTTATGGTATGGGCGATCATCTTCACAGGCGATGAAATGGGTTATGCCAACGCGATACTCATCCGCCTCGGTATCATACAAGAGCCCAGACTATGGCTAACCAACCCCGATTACATGATGCCCGTCATCATCATCGTCGTATTGTGGATGAGCCTTGGCGCGGGCTTTTTGGCTTTTATCGCGGGGCTGTCCACGATAGATGAAAGCCTGTACGAAGCGGGGCTGATGGACGGCGTAAAAAACCGCTGGCAGGAACTGTGGTTTATCACCCTGCCGAATATGCAAGGCATGTTGATGTTCGGCGCGGTTATGGCGATTATGGCATCCTTTGCGGTGGGGCAGGTCACGCAGGATTTGGCGGGCTTCCCCTCCACGGAATACGCGGTGCATACCATCGTAAACCACTTGGTGGATTACGGCGCCATCCGTTTCGAAATGGGTTATGCATCGGCCATTGCCACGATATTGTTCCTAACGATGATATATACAAAGATTTTGGTGGGGAAATTCATCTCACGGATAGGCAGGTAAACCATGGGCATACGTGAAGCAAAAACGCGCAGGCGTTCCAACCGCGCCGTACGCCGCCCCAACCGTTCGCCGGGCGGGGATGTATTTATTGTTATTATATTAGCGTGTTTCGGCGCGTTTTTTGCCTTCCCGCTGGTTTTTGCCATCAACCACGCGTTTAAACCGCTGGACGAATTGTTTATCTTCCCGCCGCGCCTGTTTGTAATCAATCCCACCATGAATAACCTGCAAGATTTATTTATCCTTATGTCGCGTTCGTGGGTGACGTTTACCCGTTATGTCTTTAATACCGTGTTTATTACAGCGGCGGGTACGTTGGGCCATTTGATTATCGCCTCGATGGGTGCGTATGCCGTCAGCAAATACGTATTCCCCGGCAGCAAGCTGTTCTTTAACATCGTAATCACAACGCTGATGTTCACGGGTTTTGTCACTGCCATCCCCAACTTCCTTATCTTGGCCCGTCTCAGTTGGATAGATACCTATTTGTCGGTAATCATACCTTCGTTTGCGTTCCCCTTGGGATTCTTCCTGATGAAGCAATTTATAGATACCGTCCCGCAGTCGCTGGTGGAATCCGCCAAGATAGACGGCGCGACGGAATGGTCGATTTATTCGCGCATCGTTATGCCGTTGGTAAAGCCCGCATGGCTGACTTGTATGATATTTTCCGTCCAGGCATTGTGGAATAACCCGCAGCAAAACCTTATCTATACGGAACAGTTAAAACCCCTGCCGTTCGCCCTGCAGCAAATCGTAGGCAGCCCGCATACGCCCAACGTGGCGCGTATGGGTGTGGGCGCGGCGGTGGCATTGGTAATGATGGTAGTACCCATTACGCTGTTTATCATCGCGCAAAGCAATATCCTGCACACGATGGCAAACTCGGGGATTAAGGAATAATGTGTTGCGTGTCGGTGGTACGTGTTCAATACCGCCGAGCGTGGAGGTCGGGCGAATGAAGTTTATATTGTTAACCATATTGGCTGTCGCGCTTTTTTCGGCACCGGTCACCGTTTACGCAAGCGGAAGCGGTTCGTCGCACTATACCTATACCTATAACGAATGGAGCGTGCCCATCCCTTCCCCCGATGCCTACCGCGTGACGGCGTTTATCCTTGGCGAACATTTGGGAATCGGTCACTTTAATAACCCGCGCGACCTTCAGGTATGGGGTAACCTGCTGTATGTTGCGGATACAAACAACAACCGCATTGTGGTAATCGAATTTCACGCTGACGGTACTTTTGAGCTTGTCGATGTGATTACGCATGTATATATCAACGGCGAACCCAGCCCCTTTAACCGCCCGCACGGAATGTTCGTATCCCCATGGATGCTTAACTACGGGCAAAAATGGATAGCCGACACCGAAAACAACCGTATATTACACACGGACGAAAACTGGAATGTACTTACCGTAATCGACCGCAGTAAGTTGGAATTAAGCGCGTTGGAGGATGACCGTCATTTCCTGCCGCAAAAATTAGCCGTAGATTTTTCGGGGCGGTTGTTCGCGCAGGTAGCCATGGTTAACCGCGGGCTGATGGAATTTGATAATGACGGATATTTTGCGGGTTATATGGGCGCGCCCGATGTTACGATAAACCCGTGGCAGCGTTTTTGGCGCAGCATTCAAACACGGGAACAACGCGAACGGGGATGGCTCTTTGTCCCCGTGGACTATAATAACGTAACCATTGACAACGAGGGTTTCCTGTTTGTTACCTCAAGCGGGCCCGACGTGGAGCCCGTACGCAGACTTAACGCCATGGGCGCCGACGTTATGATACGAAACGGCTGGGAGGACCCCCAAGGCGACCTGTGGTGGGGCAGTGCGGGGCATATATCGGGCCAAAGCGTACTCATCGACGTTACATCCTTGCCGAACAATACGTTTGTTGTTTTTGACCGCACGCGCGGCCGCTTGTTCGCATACGACAACCAAGGCGAGCTGTTGTATGCATGGGGCAGTTACGGCCATCACGAGGGTGCTTTTATGCTGCCCACGGCGCTTGAATCCATGGGCTTTACGCTTTTTGCCCTTGACGCGACCACAGGTGCGATTACGCGCTTTGACTTGACGGAATACGGCAGGTATATAAATGAAGCGTTAACCATGTATCAACGCGGATTGTACGAGGAAAGCTATGATACATGGCAGGAAGTGCTCCGTATGAACGGCAACTTCAACATGGCTTATATCGGCGTTGCGCGCGCGTTGTTGCGCCGCGGTTATTACCGCGATGCGATGGAGTTGTTCCGTATGCAAAACGATAACGCGAATTATGGCCGTGCCTTTGGCTTCTACCGCCGCCAATGGATGGAAGAATATTTTTGGATGTTTGCGGTAGCGTTGGGTGTGTTGATCATCGTACCGCCCGTCGTTAGAAAAGTAATAAAGGTACGAAGGGAGATATTGGAATCATGACCGCAAGACTGACCCGTTTTGATTGGTACGCGTATTTGCGCGCTCTGCGTTTCTCCTTGTACACCATGCGACGCCCGCTGGACGGTTTTTGGGATTTGATACACGAAAAACGCGGAAGCATGGCAGCCGCGCATACGATTTTAGCTATAGCCGTTATTGTGCAGATAATGCGTCTTGTGCTTACCAACTTCCAGTTCATTAACATAAACATGGAGGTGTTCAGCGCGTGGTGGGTGCTTGGGCAAATGGTGATCCCCATCGTGCTTTTTTCCGTAGCCAACTGGTGCTTGACTACGCTGTTCGACGGCAAGGGTAAGATTTCACATATATACATGGGTTACGCATATGCCATGGTACCCCAAATCATCATCAATGCCGTGTTGGTACCCGTCAGCCATGTCATTACCTACAGCGAGGGTATGATCCACCAGATGACGACCCACATAGGTACTTTATGGTTTGTACTCCTGCTGCTGTGCGCCATGAAGGAAATACACGAATACAGCTTTTCCAAAGCCATATTGACCACCATTCTGTCGCTTTTCGCCATCGGGGTCATGGTTTTCATATTCATTATGTTTTTTGCCGTGGTCAGCGACGGCGCCGCGTATTTTTACTCCATAGCACAAGAAGCCGTATTCAGGATAAGGAGGGGATAGCTTGAAATATTTATTGTTTATATTCCTGCTCCTGTTCCTTTCTTCCTGTGCTCTGCGCGAACGGGCCGGTGGCGAAGTCATCACGCATCGGCAAGACCCCAACGCCCCGCCCGTAATCACCATCAATAACGGTATATTGCAATTGGATTTCCTGACGGCAACGGCGGAAATTGTATTGACCGAGCTTTCCACGGGGCGCATCTTCCGCTCTACGCCCGAGGGCGCGTCCGATTGCAACGAATCCGCCGCCATCGAACGTTTTTATATGCAGTCCCTCCTTCTTATGGAATACCAAAACCGTTCCAGCAGTACATGGACGGAGGATGCCTACCGTTTTTCCGTACGCGGGGGTACTTTTACGCAAGCCGTTGTGGACAACGGTATAGAGGTGTATTTCACCATCGGTAATATCATGGAAGTCTTTCATATACCCGACGCTGTCTACGCCGAGCGGTTTTATGTATTCCTTGACGAAATGGCCAGACGCGACCGTTTACAAGTGTTAAATATATACAGCGACAGCATCAACGATGAAGGCGTAAAAATTTACACCCTGAGAGAAGATATCCCCTCCGCACTGCGGGGTATGGTGCAGGATATATTGGCGGAGGCGGGTTACACCTACGATGACTGGGTAGCGGACATGGCTTACTTCGGTTTGGTTACGGAAATCGACCAAGCCGCGTTTAACGTGACGATGCGCTTTACTTTGGAAGACAACGCTATGCTGGTCACGATTCCCTTCGACGAAATCAATTACCACCCCGCGTTTATGCCCACCCACCTTACCGTAATGCCGTATTTCGGCGCGGGCCACGCAACAGACGACGGCTACCTGTTCCTGCCCGACGGCTCCGGTTCCCTGATGTTTTTTGATACGGTGCGGGGCAACCAAAACCCCTTCACGAGCCGCGTGTACGGGTGGGACGAAGCCATTATGCGTACGATGCTGATACGCGACAACCGCGCGGCTTTCCCGGTGTTCGGCGTATACCGCAACGGCGCGACTTTTGCCGCCATCATAGACGAAGGCGCGTCCTATGCGTCCGTACATGCGGAACCTGCCGGAATGCGCGCGCCGTGGAACCGCGTGCATCCCACTTTCCGCCTGTTGCACGGCGCGGCGCTGGATGTGGCCGGGCGTACGGGCGACAGATTATTGATGCACGAATGGGAGCTGCCGCCCGGCGAACAGATCGTCATACGGTATACGGTTACATCCACACCCGGTTACGTGGGTATGGCGCACGCCTTCCGTGATTTTTTACAAGCGCGTTTCCCGCAATTTAACGACCGCGTGGACGCTCCCGTAACCGCCGTGGTGGAGGTGCTGGGTGCCGCGCTTACCCCGCAGCATTTGTTGGGATTCCCTGTGGACAGACCTTTTGCGCTCACGAGCTTTAACGAAACGACGGATATGATGACGACCATGGCGGCCAAGGGTTGGAGCAACCTGCACATACAAATGCGCGGCGCGCACAATAAGTCCATCGACCACGAAATCCCTACCGGGTTTAACAGGATACGCCAATTGGGCAATCGCCGCGCGTTTGACAATATGTTAAACACGGCGTCCGTGTTGGGTTATCATTTTTACATCGAAGGCGATTTTATGTTTATGCGCGGCAACCGATGGTTCAACGGTTTTTCGCCCAACCGTGACGCCGCCCGCCAAGCGAACCGCAGCCGTATGGAGCATAACGGCTTTTCGCCGGTATACTTCGGCCAGTTGGGCGCGATGTCCGTAATGTCGGACCCGATTATCGTAGCCCGCCCGGAATTTATGATCAATACGGCGCGTAATTTTGTAAACGACGCCGCTGATTCGGGTGTCAATAACATAGCGTTCCGCTCCATGGCGAGCGCGTTGGCGGGTGACTTCCACGAAGACCGCCACGTCAGCCGCGAGGCGAGTATGCATATGCGCGTTGATTTGTTGCGGGAGCTGTCGGATCGGGGTACGGGCGTATGGTTGAACTACGGTTTTTCCTACGGTGTACCCTTCGCCGACGTGATAACGGGTATGCCGCTGACGGACCAAAACTTTAACGTAACGAGTATGCACGTACCCTTTTATGCCATTGTATTGCACGGGCTTGTCCCCTTCGCGGGGCGGCCGATCAATTTGGCGGAGGATTATTCCCATCATTTGCTTAACACCGTAGAAAGCGGGGCGTCGTTGTTCTTCAGCTTTATGGATGCGCCCACGGCTGACTTGCAAGTTTCACGTTATCGCAGGTATTTTTCCAACGAGTTCGGCCGTTGGGTGGGCGTCGCCGATGAATTGTATCAGCGTCACGCGGCGGATTTCGGCCATTTGTATAATCAATTGATAATCGATCATCAAATATTGTGCCGTACCGGCGTTACGGTCACCGTATACGAGGACGGCACACGGGTATATGTAAATACTACCATGGCGGACTTTAACGGCACGGTATTTGTCCCCGCGGAACGTTACTTGGTAGTGAGGGGGTAGGACGTGAAACTTACAATGCGCGGCAAAAACGCAATCGCGGGTTACTTATTTATCGCTCCCTTTGTGTTGGGCTTCCTTGCGTTTATGGCCTATCCGCTGTACCAAAACATACGCATGGCGTTCTCCACGGTAACCGTGGACTTCGCGAACGATGAGTTTTCCATGGTATGGGCGGGGCTGGCTAATATCCAAAGGGCCTTACTCGTAGACAACGACTTTACGCAGTACCTCGTGGCTGAGCTTATCTCCATGGGGCTGTTGGTATTACCCGTGCTGATATTCAGCCTGTTTATCGCCGTGCTGCTCAACAAGACGTTCCCGGGGCGTGGTTTCGTGCGGGCGGTTTTTTTCTTGCCCGTTATCTTGGCCAGCGGCGTATTGGTGGGCATAGAAACAAACAATTCGCTCCTCAGCCTTGTATCCGAGCAGATACAAAACGCGAACACCATGCGTTCGAGTGTCACCGGCGTTATCGAGAGTATACTCGTGGCGGAGTTTGGCGCGGGTATCGGGGAAGGGTTTATCGAATATATCCTGGCCGTGGTGAATCAGATATACACCATAGCCATGGCAAGCGGGATACAGATCGTTATCTTCCTTGCGGGCTTGCAAACCATCAACCCCAGCATTTACGAAGCCTCCAGTATAGAAGGCGCGACGGGTTGGGAAAATTTTTGGAAGATTACCTTCCCGATGATCAGCCCCATGATTTTGGTCGTGGTCATCTATTCCATCGTGGATTTTATGAACCGCACCGACGGTGAAATTATGGAAATGATAGACATCGTCGTCAACCGGTGGCGCGAATTCGGTTTCGGTTCCGCCATCGCAATGATCTACTTCACCGTAATCGCTTTGGTTTTAGCCATAGTCGGATTCCTAATCTCGAGGCTGGTGTACTATTATGACTAAACGGACGTATTGGGAACGTAATACCGCCACCGACGGCTACCTGCTGCGCCGCGACGTAAGCCGTGTGCTGGGTAATATTTTCATGGTCATTTTGCTGTTCGGCCTGTGCTTTTTGGTATTACAACCGTTGTTTCACCAATTTTCGAACACGATCATGAGCCGTGACGACCTGTTTGACCCAACAGTACTGGCTATCCCGCGTTTCCCCACTTTGGATCACTTCCGCTTGGGTTTGGAGCTTATGGACTACTGGCAATCCTTGTGGCGTACGCTGGCGATTACCTTCAGCATGTCCTTATTGCAAGTCGCCGCGTGTACGCTGGTAGCGTACGGTTTTGCCCGCTTCGATTTCCCGCTTAAGCGTTTTTGGTTCGTATGCGTGATGATTACGATATTGATACCGCCCCATATCCTGCGCTCCGCTATGTTCATTAACTTCCGCTTCTTCGAATTATTCGGGATTATACCGTTGTTTACGGGGGGTTCCGTCAATCTGCTGGATACCCTGCAAGGTTATACGCTGTTGTCCGTAACGGCGATGGGCTTGCGCAACGGCTTGTATATCTTTATTCTGCGGCAATATTTCCGTAATATGCCCAAGGAGCTGGAGGAGGCTGCGTGGGTGGACGGCTGCGGCAAGCTGCGTACCTTCATACAAATCATGCTGCCCGATGCCGTACCCGTTTTAATGTCGTGCTTCCTGTTCGCCTTTGTTTGGCAATGGACGGACGGCTTTTATTCGAGTATGTTCCTGCGCAGCTTTGGGGTGATGGCGGAGCAAATAGCGGGGTTGGGTGATTATTTCGCTTTCTGGTATATCGTATCGATCGGTGCGGCGGAAGGCGGCCTATCATTGGCACCCATCGCATTGGTGGAGGTAATGATTTCCGTTGGCGTATTGTTGGGTATTGCACCTATAATAGTCGTGTACTTGTTTGCGCAACGTTATTTTGTGGAAAGCATAGGGCAAAGCGGTATAAAAATGTAGGTTATAAACCGGACCGAGCGGTTTTATAATAAATAAAAACAAATAAGAAAGGAGACAAAGAATGAGTAGAAAATTGAAATTAGCGCTTACCGTTGTATTGTTGGCGTTTGCTTTTGCTTTCGTTACGGCATGTGGCGGGGGAAGCAGCAACGAACCCAACGACCCGACACCCACCCCCGCGCCGACACCCGCCACCTCCGCGGAAGCGACACCGCAGCCGGTGGCTACTCCCCCCCCACGCGACCTTGGCGGTATAGAAATTTTAATCGCCAACTGGTGGAATGATGACTGTACGGAAACCTTTAATTATGCGAATGCCGGCATTATGGACCGTATGGTGTGGGAAAACCGCAGGGAGTTGGAGCAAAAGCATAACTTCCGCATCCGCAACGTACGCGTAGGTAACTGGAACACGGCCCGCGACCTTTTCCCCGATTTGCTGGCTACCGGCAGCCGTGAATACCAAGTAATGATGTTGGAACCCAGTTGGTTCCTGGCATTAAACGCCGACGGCGCGTTTGCGCCTATGTCCATGGAACACTTTGAGCGCTTCCCGGAGGTTAACTGGCAGCGCGGGCATATTGACTTGTCCATGCGCGGCGGTTCACCCCATGGCTTCAGCACGGAGACCTTTACCTCCGGCGGTATTGCGTTTAACATGCGCCTGTTCGAAGAAGCGGGACTACCCGGGGATTACCTGTTCCAATTGCAAGCAAACAACACTTGGACATGGGATAACTTCCTGCGTGTAGCGCGTCAAGTACAACAATTTGACGCGGAAGGCAACATAACCATATGGCCCATATTGGGTTTCCATGCGGATATGTTTGAGTTGGCGCTGTCCTCCAACAACGCGGACTTAGCGGGGATCGACCCCACGACGGGATTTTTCGTGAACAACACCACCTCCACGGAAGTATTTGAAGTGTTGGAACTTATGGTGCAGGTGCGCGAAGAAATGCTTGCATCCTTGGAGGACGACTTCGGTACGGACGAATGGAACTATTTCATAGAAGCGTTTAACGCGGGTCACGGTGCCATGCGCCCCGGTCTTTCGCATATCATCGGCGATATTTCGGTATCCGACCCGTGGGGTTGGGTTGCCTTCCCGCGCGGGCCCTCCGCGCCGTGGACGGACGGCTACATGGGCGGCTTTAACGGCGGTAACTTTGTGGCTATCCCCCACGTATTCAGCCCCGATGAAGTGGATGACATCATGTTTGCCCTTGGCTTGTGGAACAGCCCGTTGCCCGACGGCGACGAGGACGATTGGATGATCGGGGAATTCGCACGCTTCCATGACCCCCGAAGTGTAACGGAAACCATGGCGCAATGGACACGTAACCCCGATTGGTTGCGTACCCGTGTGTACCGCATACTGCCGGGCAACATCCAAATGGGTGAAACCTTTGCGTGGCGTGTATGGCGCGGTCCCCCAGAAGGCGGATTGTGGGGTGCGGCTGTAATTGTAGAAGAAGCACAGCAGGTATGGAACGAAAATATCGCCCGTGCCAACGCCCTTATCGGCGGAAGATGATTTATTAATCAAAATTGACAAAAATATTTTGACAAAAGCCATTATGATTTGTATAATTTGACCGAAATCTCAATAGATATTAACTATTGAGATAACAACATAAAAAACCGAGAGGAGAAGTAACATGCGCAAGAAAACACTTTTAACACTGGTTATGGCTTTCGTGCTGGCCTTTGGGCTGTTAGCCGTAACCTCCTGCGGGCGTAATGCGGAACCGGAGGCAACGCCCACCCCGGCACCCACGGCAACACCTGCACCCACTCCCGCTCCCACGCCGGAGCCCACACCGGAACCCACACCGGAGCCCACACCGGAGCCGTTCAGCTTCCCGGCGGGTATTGTGTATCAACTTACATTGGATCCCAATGTGCAGGTAGGTGCATGGGGCGAAAGTGCGGTTAACGACTCCGACTACCTTTCTTCGGCAGGCGGTCCCGAGTATGAAATAGAAGCAGGGCCTTCTATTGTAATCGCTAACCGTGCCAACAACTGGTACGCCCTTGACTTGGTAACCACAGCGTTTGACTGGGATATCGAAAATCATGACTATGTAATCATCTACCGCGGTCACATCGTGGGCGGCGGTCAAGCAAGAATCGCCCAAGCGGACGCACCGCACGGTTTGCTGGCGTCTTATGAAACAGACGGAGACTTTGAATTGCGTTATGTCATCACCGATGCGGAAATCACCGGTGGCCGCAGGCACCTTCGCCTGACCGCAAACGAAGGCCCCGACCTTATCATCCATGAAGTTATCGTACGCCGCGCGGGCGAAGAAGAAACAGGTGTCCACGCGTCATTTGCACCCATTCACGGCAGCCAAGGAAGCCGTCTTGACATTATCATCGGCAGGGGCCTCCATACATGGCCGTTTGCCGCAAGCAACATGACAGGCGCACGGGCATTTGTTCCCGAAGCAGGCTCTACCATCCGCATTACCTATGATGTGGAATCCACGGGTTCCGCAGGCTGGCGCGTGCGTTGGACCAAGGACGAAGATTTCGGTAACTACCCCGCCGGCGACGGCGCCATCGTTAACGATCATCCCGTTCGTCCGGGTGAAGTAGCGACCGTAATCCCCGCGCACTTCTTCGGTGAAGATGACGGCGTACGTTGGTACCAAGAAGACGGCAGATACACGTTGGTCTTGGAAATTACGCTTGACGGCAGCCAAGGTTATGACGAGCTTACCGGCAATATCGTTCTTCGCGGGCAATGGGGCAGCAACGACTGGTTTGCCCACTCCATGAAGGTCGAACTCCTTGACGGCCCCGGAGGAAACGTTACAGCAACGCTGGTTGAATGGGAACTGGACTGATAACGTTATAGTTTATTAACCCGTTACCGTAATAAAATCAAACCCCGCAACGCAGACCTTGTCTGTTTTGCGGGGTTATTTTTACATATTGTGTTATTATATGGTAAAATAAAACAACAAAAACCAAGGAGGATAAAAAATGAATTGGGACTTAACCTTACCGTCGCTGTACAAAACATATGAAAAGCATTTCCTGTTCGGTAATATCCTAACGCCCGACGAATTAAAGGACCCGAATACGATGGATATGTTTAACCATCATTACAACGCCGTAACCGCCGAAAATATAATGAAGCCCGTGCATGTCACAAGCGCGCCCGACGTATACCGCTTTGAGGAAGTGGATAAGCTGTTGGATTACGCGGCGGTTAAGGGTTTAAAGGTGATCGGGCATACCCTTGTATGGCACGGGCAGTCCGCGCCGTGGCTTAACCGAAACCCCGACGGTACGCACCTTTCACGGGACGAAGCGAAGAAAAACCTGGAAGGCTTTATCAAAACATACGCGGGCCGTTACAGCGGAAGGATATATTCATGGGACGTAGTTAATGAGGTATTCAGGGACGACAACATCCCTTTCACGGGGAACTGGCGTGACCACCTGCGCGGCCAAACGGACAATAAAAATGCCGTGGGGCATTGGTATCTGGCATATGGAAACAGCGGGGATTATATCTTCGACGCGTTTTATTTCGCGCGTAAGTATGACCCCCACGCGAAGCTGTTTTGCAACGAATATAACGAGGAATACCCGACGAAACGCGAAGCCATCGCACAAATGGTGGAGGATATCAACGCGACGTGGCGCAACCATACCGAATACGACGGTCGGTTATTAATAGAAGGGATCGGGATGCAAGCCCATTGCAACGAAAATACGAATATGGCATGGGTACGGGAAAGTATCGAGCGGTTTATCAAAACCGGGGCGACGCTTGCGGTAACGGAAATGGATATAACCTTCGGCTCCCGCGAGAACCCCGCCGTACCCCTCACGCAAGAACAAGCCGAACGGCAAATCGGGATGTATGGAACATTGTTTGATATGTACGTCGAGTTTTCCGCGCATATCGACCGCGTAACCCTTTGGGCGAAGGACGACGGAAAAAGCTGGCGGAGTTGGGGTTCACCCGTGCTGTTTAATGCGGATGGTTCCGCAAAGGAAGTATTTCATCGGGTGATAAGCGCCAGTTCCACCACACCGTAAACGGCGTCCGCAAACGAAACCGTAATATCCTTTTCATAAATACGTTCGCCGTTTAAAAGCCAATGGTCGAATACGGCGGACTCAATCAATATCGGCGTTACGGGGACTTCCAAGTGCGTGAAATAGCGTGCGGAGGTCCCTTGCTGCGTCCCGATTTTTGCTTCGCCCCCCACTATATTAACCCCGTACATATTACCTTCGAACCCGAAGAACCGCGTCAAATCCTCAAAGATTACCTCATGCCGCCGACTTGCGAAGGCCAACATATTATCGTGGTTGTTTTGGACGGAACGGATGCTGACCCAATTGGCGTACCTTTCGGCATCCAACGCGTGTAGGATTTCATTCTCCGCCGCGCCGAAAAGATCGTTAAGCACATTCCGCACCAAGCGTACGTTTACGATGTTCGCCGCTATGTCGCACAAAATCATGGTGAACCGATCCGCCATGTCGGGGCGCGTCAGTATATTCCTTAACAGCGGGCTCCGTGGATTGTCCCCCTCCAGTACCCTTTGGAACGTGGGTTTGCGGAAATCATCGCCGTAAAGCCCGAGCGTCCAATCCAAGTCAAACATGATATACCGCCACCGACCGTCCAATTCCGGCGCGAGCCCCGGCACTTGTTCCCCCGTGTAGCGCCACCGCCGTAAATTGTTGTGCGGCCAGTCCTCGTTCCCCATGAATATTTGAAACGCGTAATAAAATAACAGGTTATCAATGTCAACGATCGCCTCAAGCTCGGCGAAGGTCGTATCATCCGTCAAATCCATGTCAGCGAAGCGGTTCATGTATTCCACGTCGGCCCGTACATCGGGATCGTCGGTTTGGATCCACCGTTCCCCCATCCCAACGTTATCGAATTCACGCGTAGGCGCGTCGAACAAGTCCCTGAGGTAATGGTCGTTCATGCGGACTTGGAGCCATGCGAACCCGTAGTATTGGCCGTTGAGGAACACCGCGGCGGGCCGTACGGGCGAAACCGCCGCAAACCCCGCGTTCCGCGCCAAAACGGAGGCGACCTCATGACGGAGCATACCGAAGTTCCTGTCGTTGCCGCCGTTGCGTATAAGGAGTGTTTGATATTGCGCAAGCGGTGTGTCAAGACCGTCCTGTATGACGTCATCCGGAAAAAAGTCGAAGGCGAAGCGATTCGTGTCGGGCGTATAGTCCCTGCGAGCGATGATACGGATGGATTTTTGCTCCTCGGCGCGTGACCAGCCGCCGTGTACGCGTATCCCGGCTTCTTGGGCCAGTACCCGTTCACCCTGCGGCGTAAACACTTCAAAGGACGCCGCGCGTTCCGCCTCCATGCCGCGCAGGTTAAAGTTGGCGGGGCTGGGCGGGTTGATGCGGGCGCGCGGGTTGGCGAGTATGTATTCCTCCCTGATGATACCGGGGACAAAGATACCCGTGTAATGGTCGAACAACCCTTCCGGGTCCGATGACAGGGAAATGATTAACGTGTCGAAGCGATCATTAACGCCGTATCCGATGAAATAGGTATGCGTAAGCGGCGAGGAAACCACGCCGCCATAAGCCGCAATCGCCCTCAGTGAAAAAACGCGGACGTTCCTGCCTACCCGAAAGTGCAGCGGGGCGGAATAAAGGAGGGATTCCTCCGTGGGGATTGAACCGTCAAGGGTGTAATAGATGCGCGCGTTCGGATGGTTGGTTGATATTTCCACGATTATGTCACGGGTATGGAAGTGCCCCGTCTCCGAAAACGTTACCGTCAACGGCATGTCGGGGGTTTCTTCATGATAGAGTACAACCGATTCGATGGGATCGTATGCTTCCGACGGATCCTCGTATTCCGTTACCGATATGGACACGGGATCGGATAAAAGGATATACAGGAATGGCGCAATGAGGATAACCAAGAGGAACAAAATGATTTTTTTACGCATATCGACCCCCATCGACGACCCGACGCACAGCTTAGTTCCGACATTATAGCATTATATTAACGATGTCTAAACCTATGGGCCCGTACATATAATGCCAATGGGGTGAAGCGATGGGAATCGGGCGGAACGAGGCGGTGGAAACAGAGGTAAAGCTCCACGTTAACCGACGGCTTTATCAAAAAGGGGTGATTACCGAGGAAATGTACGTAAAAGCCAAGGAAATCATATTAAAGGGCAAGGCGGGTATTACATATGGATATCTACAAAATGCGAAACGCGTTGAACGGGGGCAGGTCGATCTATGACTTGCCTCTTCGCGTTACCTTTTACGCGAGGGTGTCCACCGGTACGGACGAACAGGCTCATTCCTTAAGGAATCAAATCGATTATTATACGGGTTTTATCGGGGGTATCCCGTTATGGTCGTACGTCGCCGGTTATACGGACGAAGCGCTGAGCGGGACAAGCGTCGCCAAGCGGGAATCATTCTTGAAAATGATTGAGGACGCAAAACGGGACCGATTCGATTTTATCGTAACGAAGGAGATATCACGTTTTTCCCGCAACACCTTGGACAGCATACGGTATACCCAAGAGCTGTTGGCGGCGGGGGTAGGGGTATTGTTCCAATCGGATAATATCAACACCCTGATGCCGGATTCGGAGCTGCGGCTTACGATCATGTCCAGCATCGCACAAGACGAGGTGCGCAAGATATCCGAACGGGTGAAATTCGGCTTCAAGCGGGCCATCGAAAAGGGGACGGTGCTGGGCAACGGTAATATATGGGGTTATACGAAGGAGAAGGGGAAATTAACCGTTGATGAGCGTGAAGCGGATATCGTGCGGGCGATATTTATGCAATACGCCACGCAAGGGAAGGGGATACGGGCCATATGCGCGTGGCTGGACGGGCAGGGGATAAAAAACGGCAAAGGAAATACCTTCTCTTTTTCGACGGTCAAGGGGATATTGGCCAATCCGAAGTACATGGGCTACTACTGCGGAAACAAAACGCACAAATACGATTATAAACTAAACGACGTAAAATACCTTGACGAATCCGAGTGGGTTATGTACAAGGACGAAGCGAACGTACCCCCCATCGTGTCCGAGGAACTATGGCATCGGGCAAACACTATATTGAAAGAAAGGAGCGCGAAGCAATCCTCCGGGGATAAAACAAGCTACACCAACAAATATACGTACAGCGGCAAAATATTTTGCGCAGAGCACAATTCGCCGTTTTATCGGGCGATATACCGTTACAAATCCGGGGACAAGGAGGTTTGGCAATGCAGGGAATATTCGGCGAAAGGCAAGGCGGGCTGCGATTCGCCGACCTTTTATACAACCGAAGCGGACATCCTGGCAAGGCAAGCATGTAACGCGGTCATTGGAGACAAATCACCCCTCGTTTTTGACTTAAGCGCAATTTACGCAGCTGTCGGCGACAAACCGGGGACCAACGGAAGCATCGCCAAAATAAAAGCGCAAATAACCGACATCACAAAAAGAAAGGATAAGCTGTTAGATTTAAACATAAAGGGACATTTGGACGACGTCGAGTTTTCCGAACGTAACCGACGCTTTAACGTTGAAATCAAAAACCTTGAAACGCAATTAACAGCCTTGACCAACCATGTAAAAAGAGCCCATAAAAGTACCCCCGCACCTGAAGCCCTAAAGGAAATGATCGAAGCCGAACTTAATTTTAACGACAGCTTCGAAGGCGCGTTGATCGATGCGCTCATCGACCGGATTTACGTACATAAAACAAAGCGGAAAAACGAAATCACCGTTAAGGTACATTCCAAGGTGAAGGGTGAAGTGACAGACTATACGATAACCCGAAACACACGCGGCGCAAACCCTTCGGTTTGTTCCGTATCATCCATTTGATTAAGGCGGATATAGAGACCGAGGTAATAACAAACAAAATGAAGGTGCAATATGTAAGGGATAAGATAGGCACAATTAGTTATGATGTGGAATATTTATTATACGCATAAAATTATAACAACCTCCAATAACCCGATTTATCGGAGCCGACACGTTCAATGCGCTTGCCTTCTTTTAACAGCTTCATTTCCCGTTTCAACGTAGCAACGGAAATTTTCGTCGCTTCACTTAATTGCTTAATCGTGAGAGAAGGATGCTTTTCCAAAATACGCAAAATAGAAGCATGACGATTTACCCGCTCGTTTACAATCTCATTTTCAATCTCATTTACAGGTTCATTATTCTTAAACGCTTCATGGCGATGTATCGTAACGATTAGATAATCCCGTTCCTCGTTTGTTTCAAATTCGGGCGGCGGCGAACCGTTTGATTTGAGTGTTCTGAGGATTTTCGTTATTCCCGTTGATTTCTTTTCCGACAAATCAATTTCCTTTAAAAACTCCCCTATACGCCTGTTGCGGTAACGCCGGGCAATGGCGCGTCCGGTTTTGAGGTCGTCCATGTCAATCGTTTTTTCGGGGCCGGGATGGTTGATAATTTTTATGCAATCCACGTATATTCGGATTTCAACCGGTTCTTGTATCCGGTAGGATTTATGGAACACGGCGTTTACCAAGATTTCCTCCAACGCATTATAGGGGTAGTTAAAGAAACGGTCAGCCTCGGCACGGTTTGGATGTTTAATAACCTTTTCTTCTATAACAACGGCTTTGATATATGAAAGCGCGTCACGCACCTGTTTTTGAAGCGGGCCGAAAAATGTCTTTTCCGTAAAATCATCGGAACCTTCCGCTTCGGCGGAATTGAAGCGGATTAAATCAATTTGCGCACCGGGGAGAAATTTATGCGGTTCATTGCCAAACATAAGGATACCTATATTACGGATATCAACGCCGACATCGGTAGCATTGGCAACCTCAAGCGCGGTAAGCATATCCTCCATAGATTTTTGGTTGATGTTTGAAGCAAGTGAACTCTTGCTTTCTACAAGGAAATCTTCAATATGCCCCCGCCTTATATCCTCAATAACGGCTTGGCAGTTTATCCTGTCGTCAAAGGGTACGGAGTTAAACTTGTCAAACAATTCGGATAATTCGGACCCTTTGGCAATAGTTTTCACGCTGGAGGGTTTTATCCAATATTCTTTGTGCTTGCTTTTGGAAAGGACATTTTCGGGCGCGGAATAGGGGCCGTCGTCCCCGGCGGAACACCACAGATAAATAAGATACTTGCCTTGATATTTAACCAACTCAATTTGCGGTATGTAACGGGGCATGATGAAGTTGCAATATTGGAACAGTTCTTGTTGGATATGGTCTAATTCACTTTCATTCACACCAACGGGCGGCAAAACAGGACGGCCATATTTTTCTTCAATACCAATCACAATATACCCGCCGTTTACATTGCAAAAATCATTGGCATACGCGCAAATGGTGGGAATAATATCCGCCGGATTCCATCCGCGTTTATATTCCACGCGTTCGTTTTCAACCACACGGCCGGCCAGGAGTTTTTCCAATGTTAACGGGATCATTACTTCACATCTTCCCATATGTTTTTGCTTTGTAAAAGTATAACAAAATATGGTAAATGATTCAACGGCGGGCTTAACGGACGCGTTTTTCGCGTCAGGGGGTCTTAGGGGGAACCCCTAACAAGCGGGGATGGATGGTCATTTATGGCCATCCATCCATTGCTTGCAAAACGGTTATCTGCCAAATAATTATAAATATTTCACCACGATTGCCATACGGCGTAAAATATGGTTTCTTCATTGATTAAGCAGGCGGAGGTAATTTCGATGCCGCTTCCGTCGGGTTCTGTATTCCAGCCCATAAAACGATGGCTTTCGCGTAAAAATATCGGGAAGTCACCGACGCCCAAACCTTGCACCACATGTCTTGTGTAAGTTGCGTCACCCAACGAATTGCCGCCGTTGCCGTCGAAGGTGACCGTAAATATTTCACGCCGGTATTGCGACACAAAATCCCAACGGTGCGCGGCTGCGTTATAACGTAATCTTAAAACCGTACCCGGGTTAACCGTGCGGTTGTCAGCCAAGTGCAGGGTAACCGCCGCGGTATTTCCGTCACCGATGACAAGCACCTCTTGCCCGTGCGTATATACACCCGTTCGCATGAATGCGCTTTGCGGTTCTTCGGCACGCAGGACTATCTGTTCAAAAACGGGACACACGACGTTGCTGTCGGGTGTCAATATCGATATACCGCCGCGTGGCGTCAGCCGCAGCCCTTCATAACTGTTACGCGCAAACAACGGCAGCGTCCCCATAAACGGCCCGCGTTCCTCCGGTGCTGTGCCGCCGATGAAATGGTTGTCGGTTATTTCCACGTTGTTGAACCACACACCCGACATCGGGTCAAAACCTATGCGTTGGCCGTCCTCATACAGCGGTATACTTGCGTCTATGACCATAATCGGTGTGTAGGGGTTTCGCGCGTAAAAAGTATTGTTTCGGAAATAAAAATCCTCTATTTGGATGGGGCTGTAGGTAATGATGGCGGTAATATTGCCCGACCCGTCACGTTGGTAAAAATACGGCAAGCCTGTGGCGAGTGCCTCATGTGCCTGTGACGGATATGGGAAAAAACCGCTGCCCCAAGCTCCCGTAAATAGGAGTATCGGCCCGCCGATATTATATATTCGGTTACCCTCGAACCACGCGTTCCTGTTCATTTTATGCCCGGGGTTGCCATCGGCGTCATATGCGCCGCCACCCCAGTTAAATTCGACAAGGTAACCGCCCACATTGCGGAACACGTTGTCACGAATGTAAATAGGGCCGTAAATAGACCCGCCGAACATGAACATACCGCGGTTGCCGCCTCGATTATAATCCAACGTGTTGTCAAATTCGTTTTCCACGAAAAACATCGTGTAATTTGTGGCGTTGCCCTGAGCGAACACGATGCCCTCCGCTCCCACTAAGTTATAAAAATTGTTCCAATAAAAATACGCCGTATCCCCTTCAAAACCCGTGTGGTGAATTCCCGGTATCGATGCAAAGCGCGCTTCGTAATATTCACGGTCAGGTATGTTGCTTAAGCAAAAATCGAATTGAATATTGCTTTCCCTATTGCAAAATTCAATCCAAAAACGACTGCCGATATTGTCCTCCGCGGGTGAACCGAACTGCGTATTGTACACATGCAGTACATGGGCATGGAAATTAAAACATGAAGCGTTTGTGTCGGTCATAATCGAATTGGATAAACGCAGATACCCCACAAGATTACCGCCGGTGTACAACGTTTCGCCCGAAAAACGGTGCAGTTTAACGTTGTCGATAAACACCAAATCCACTTGGTTGTCATTACCTACCACGATGCCCTGATGGCGTACGTCCCAGCCAAAATCCCGTAAATCCGTCATGGCGTAATCCCAACCGTAATTGCCGTCATGGGAGCGGCCGCCGTCCAGCTCCATATTGCGTATGGTTATATTCCGCCGCGCGGCGCGTTCGGGGTTGGCGAAAGGCGTTCCCACCACGCGCATCCCCGTGTTGCGCCGCGAAAAAAAGCCCGGGGTGTTGCTCCATATTTCCCATATCAACAAGCGTGTACGGTCAGGGCCGTCCCTTCCCTGACCTTCCAATATCAAATTGTCATATCGAAACTCGATAGCCGCGATACCTTGCGTATTATTTCTGTCCCCTTCCAAACCGATGGTGCCCGACGGAAGCACTACCGTACCGCCGCCACGCCGCCCTGCCAAATCCAGCAGCCATTGGATTGTCGCCGCATTGCGCCGTGCGCCGCCGTTACGGATTTCGCAATTGGGGTCAAGCCAGTTACGGCTCCATTCCCCCATGATTAAACCAAAGTCCGCCGCATAAAAATACGCCCCTTCCGGTTCGGGCATTGCCGTATGGAAATAAAGCGACGGCCCGTAGGCGTTTTCGCCCCGGGTTACGGCGGTAACGCGCCATATATATTTTTCATCCAACCCAAGGGGCTGTGTCAATGAAAACGATGACACCGCACCCACATTGTAGCTGCGTAAAACCGTTTCCGGATAACGCGCTTTTTCAAAGATATCCAATACATAGTAATCCGCGCCCGTATCCGTCCACAAAAATGTGGGTGTGTCGGTAACCATGTACGTACTGTTGCGCGGCCAAATCGGTTCCACCGCCCATCCGCGTTCAAATTCCCGCGCTTCAATGTTTATGTCGCGGAAATAAAACACAAAGGGGTCAACGGCAAATTCATCGCGGGGGCTCCAAAAGAACATATGGATGATAAAACGGTCGATATCGCCCCGTTCCTCCATCGGGAAATCCAAAAACGCGTTCCCTGCGCGCAGCGTATATAAAAACGGCTCCACTTCCAGCGTAAAGTCGATCCACCGCCCGAACATGCCGCCGCCGCCCGTTCCCGCAGGGCGGTGAGGCTCGCGTGAGGATTTTAATTCCGGCCCGCCCAATGTATTTTTCATCATGATATTACCCACTTGGGTTTCGCCGCTGTAAAACGCCCCGCGGATAAAATTATTGGGGCCGGGTATCATACCCTCCGGTACAAACACGCTGAACCGCACCGTCAAAATATAATTGGCGGAAATCGGTTCATCAAACATAATGCCGAAAACGGGCTCCTCCGGATTACCTATTTCGTATACATAACGCACCGCGTTTTCTTCGGGAATATAAGTCAACGAGCCACCCTCTTGGGAAAGGATGCCCATTTGCCCCGGTTCGGCATATAACAATTCACCGTTTTCAACGGCCAGCAAATCATCCCATTCCATGCGGAAGGCAATCAAGCAAACCGGGTCTTCCTGCGCAAGGGGGAGCGTACCCGGTTCGCTTTCATGGGGGTTCGCGGCGGGTGCGTCCTCCGTTACGGGTGGGGTATCGTAAACGGGAGGGGCCGTATCCGGTTCGGTTGTATCCGCTTCCCCCAACCGCGGAAGCGCGGTATATAAAACAATCGCAACGATTGACACCAGTAACGTAATCACAACCGTTATAACATATTTCTTCATGAAAGTTCCCCTCCCAATCGTTCTTATTTATATCCCTTTGCCATTACATTTTTAACTCCCACTGTGTTGTACAGGCATTGTAATAAAAACAAAGCGAAACCCCCTCGATAAGAGCAATCGGTTCGGGTACGTTATAGGTTGCTTCTCCCGGTACGAAACGGATTTCCGATGTGCCGGCTGCCCCCGTTAGGGTAACTTTCTGCCCGTTTTGATACACGCCGACGCGCATAACGGCTTGGATGGGCTGCGTGGTTGTGATTTGCAAATTTTCGTACAGGGGCGCAATTGTATTATTGTTTTCCGATAAAACTGCAAGCCCGCCATGTACGTTTTCATACGCATTCCCCGCGAACAAAGGCAGCTTACCCATAAAGGGGCCGCGCTCCTGCGGGGCAGCACCGCCAACGAAATGGTTGTTAAATATTTGCACATCCTTTATATCCATACCCGATAACGGGTCTTTTACGCCGTCGGTCGTGCAATAGGGTGAATCGATGGTTAGTATGGGCGTATTTTCGTCACGGGCAATGATATGGTTCCCCTTCACGACGAAATTTTCCACGGGCAGCGGTCCATACGTAATCAAAGCCTTTATACTGCCGTCGTCGTTGTATTGGGTGATATACGGGCGTCCCGTAGCCTTTGCCGCTTCCTCGCCTTCGGGGTAGGAAAAGAAGCCGTTACCCCATGCACCCTCCATTTTGATTACCGGACCGCCGATATTTTTCACGCGGTTGCCTTCAAAAAACAGGTTTTTGTTAAGCATGTGGTCGGGCTTGCCGTGTTCGTCCTCCGCGCCGCCGCCCCACCAAAAGTTGACCAAATAACCGCCCACATTTTCAAAGGTATTGTTGCGCACGAAAATAGGCCCGTATACCGAGCCGCCGAACATAAACATACCGCGATCGCCGCCGGCGTTATAATCCAGCATGTTATCGAAATGATTATTAACGAAGTACATCCTGTATGTGGTTGCGTTGCCTTGTGTAAGCACGATGCCTTCGGCCCCCACCATGCTGTAAAAACGGTTGTTATAAAAATATGATGTGTCCATGGTAAATCCTTCGTCATCGATACCGTCGATAGCGGCGAATTCCTTTGCGTAATGTTCGTATCCGGGGATTTTTTTTACGTCGAAATCAAATTTTTGTACACTTCTGCGGTTGCAAAATTCTATCCAAAAACGGTTACCCCTGTTTTCGCACGCGGGTGAGCCGAATTGGTTGTTATACACATGAAGCACCGCCGCGTGAAGGTTAAAGCAGGAGGCGTTGGTGTCGGTCATGATGGAGTTGGTCAATTTGAGGTACCCGATAAACTGTCCGCCGTTGTACAGCGTTTCCCCCGAAAACCCGTGGATATATAATGTATCCAAAAACACGTTGTTCACTTGATTATCATTGGCGCAGGCAATACCCTGATGGCGGATGTCCCAGCCGTAATCCTTGTCGTCCTTAAATTGGAAGTCCCACATATATTCGCCGCTGTGCGGACGCCCGCCGTAAAGTTCAAGATTGCGTATGGTTATGTTTTGGCGGGCTTTCCTTTCGGGATTGTTAAAAGGTTCGCCGATGATACGCATACCGCTGTTGCGCCGCGAAAAAGGTTCTTGGCTCCATATTTCCCATACCTTTAACGTGGTACGGTCGGGGCCCAGGTTACCATTGCCTTCCAACGTCAAATTATCGTAGCGGAATTCGATACACGATTTACCGTTGCGGTGGGTACGGTCACGCTCCAGCGTGATAATTCCCGGGGGAAGCACCAATTTTCCGCCGCCGCGTTCGCCCAATAAATCCAAAAGCCGTTGGATAATTTCCGCGTTACGCCTTGCGCCGCCGTTGCGTAACGGGCACGCGGGGTCTAACCAATCGGCACTCCAATCACCCATTTCCAAATTAAAATCCGCCGCGTAAATCACGTCATCGGCGGGCAGTTCAAAATCCAAGTGGGCCATGTGGCACCTCCAAATAAATTTTATTTTAATTTCCTTACGCGTTGCGTTACATCCATTGCGAATTTTTGGATGTACTCCGTAATAAACGCCTCCGGGTCGGTGTTGTCCTTTATCATCGCGCTCATATCCAGCCCAAAAGCGGCGCTTTCCAGTACATCCACCGCATGGCTGGCGTAAAACGTGGCATTGGATACCCTGCGCCCCTGTGCGGCCAAATCATACCGCTTCCCGCCGGAAATTTGGCTGTCGTACACACCCATCAACGCCATCGACAAATTAGGGTACGCACCGTTGTCAAACACAACCTTATATTCATCGCACAGCCAATCCAACGAACGCCATACCTCCATACCAATCAAACGGGGGCGGTTTTCCGCAGGGAGTTCCCGAAGGGCACGTATGACGTGCATCGTAACGCCCACATGGGTGTCGTGCTTATCGGCAATATTGTGGGTGTAAATCACGTCCGGCGACGCTGCCAATATAATAGCCTTTAATTCTTCGATCAACGCGCGGTTGGAGGGGTCTTTCACACCGCTGCTGGGCCATACCAAATTTACCTGCGCCGCGTAACGGCCGATTTGCGCGGCGTTATTTTGCTCAATCACGCGGATTTTTTTCATATCCTCGTCGGTATAATCGGCATACACCCCTGTACGCGGCGATCCGCCGCCGTCCGTTACCGTCACCCCGGTAAAATACCGCGTTTCCTGCCCAAAACAAGCGGCGATAGGCCCGTAAGCCATCACTTCAATGTCATCCTGGTGCGCACCGATGCATAGGTCGGTGGTTTTTGCCAAAGCTGTGGCAACATTTTCCCCTTCATTACCCAAGTTGGGGATGAAAATATGAGCGTTCGCGTTGGTGAATGTCATGATAATCGTCCTTTCGATTTAATTAATTAAGTGCATATCCCCGTAATAGGGCAGTTTTACATATTCCAACATATTACCCCTTACCAAGGTGTCGCCGCCATTGGTGACAATACCACAGGGCGCATTGCATATATAGTTGTCCTCCACCGCGTTTAATCCGCCGTTTTTTAAGTCTATGCCGCCGGTCTTTACTTCTTCATCCAATATACCGCCGCGCATCCAAATATTGTAATATTGATTGGGTGAATTGGGCATGGCCACGGAAAAAATTTGATTGCGGTAAATGATATTGCCGTACAAATTGCTGTATTCCTTGGCACGGAAATCCTTCCCGTACATGGATTCCGAACCGTCTGCACGCCAATGCCAGCCTTCAATTAATATACCCGCTGTGTTAACCAGGCGGTTGCCTGTAATCAAATTAAAGGACACGGGCGAACGCTCGCCGTCCCCAACAGGGGATAATCCCATCGCGGTAATGCCATACGCATTATAAATCTCGTTGCCCGTCACGATGTTGTTCACACCCACACCATACAGGAATTGCAACGGCCCGCGCTGGTCAAAAATCCGGTTGCGTACCCACAATTGTTCATTGGCCATCATCCGCACGGCGACGCGGGACGTTTCGTCCGGTGCTACGCACCAATTGTTTTCCAACAACAAGTGATTTTTTCCGTTGCCTGTTATCCGCTTGTATTGACCCGCTCCCTTTCCGCTTAACACCAACGCGTAAAGTACCACCCCCGTGGCGGTAAGCGCGTCATCGCTAGGCAAGTCAAAATCAACGGTAAGTTTATTTCCTTCGCAGGAAACCACACCGCCGCGGAATAATGAATGTCCGACTTCGGTGCTCAGTGTTTCCCCGCCGTTGTGTACGCCGGAGGAATTGCGCAATACATTGTCAATAATAACGTTGTTGCCGGTACCCATTTGCCCGAAGATAAGTCGATACCCGTCGCGGAAGGTATTGCTTTTTATCACGCAATCATAAAAAGCCCTGTAGGGGAATACATTGCTTCCGTTATAAGGGTGGGCGGAAATATCACATCCCTCCACCAGCATATACCGATGGGGTTGCCGCGCCGCGTGGGCAAAAAAAGGTTCGGCGGCTTTTACGGTGGTGCGCTTCATCACGAAATTCCTCGTTCCGGTTAACAAGTTTATCCCGCCGCAACCGAGAACCGCTTTGTCCGCGTAATCCCCCATGCCGTTTGTATTGATGATTTCACAATCCAATACAAAGGAATTTTCCACCCGGTCACCATCCGCGGCAGCGATAACCATAACGGTATCCACGTTGGCGTTGGCACGAAGGGTGCAATTCATGATACCCGCTTCGGTATCCAACCATACCAGGACCTTCTGTTTTAGGTAATCCCAATAATCCCCCACAAAACCGCTGAACCATTCCGGCGAAGCAAACAAAGCGGAACGCGGCACGGGAAAACCGTTTGTCAGCTTTTGCCCCAGCGGGACGGTCAGTACCGTATTGCTGCCGTGCAGGATAATATTCTTTTTGATATGGAGGGTTTGGGTAATCCCCACGACACCCGGCGGTAAAACCAACACCGTCGGCACATCGGTATGCTTGTCGATGTTGTTTTGCAAAACAGCGTGATTGTCGGTCACGCCATCGGCTTTAACTACGCCGCATAAATCAACCACACGCGGCTTTGCGTCCCGAGTGTCATCCGGTGAACAAAGGGAAAATGCCTCCCCTCGGGGAATGGCATACGACGGGGAACAGGCTTCCAACACGGTAACGAACATGGGGTTGGAAAAACCGTGTTCACCCCCGTTTAACAAGTTCATGGAAAATTCATATTCACCGGGCGGTATGTCATCCGGTACCCGCGTGTGGTAAACGTATTGTTTGTAATCCCCCAGGCTTTGTTCCGCAATCCATATAATTTCCCCGTGATATATTCCGCCGCTTCCATGATACTGGGTCAGGTACTTCATTTGCGGGGAAAAGGTTTCGCAGGTGGGGCTCAAGCTGCGCCCGTAAGCGGTCAACATTTGGCCGGGGCGGATATCCGCTTCACCCAGGGTGTATATAATGGGCGCGTTCATCAGATACGGTTCGGAATATACCCCATCTGCTTCCAGCCAAATTACCGTCGGCACAGTTTCGCTGCACAAGTGTTTGGCTCCGTTGCCATGGGCGGCGGCAAATTGCGGTTTGCGCCATGGTAAAAGCGTACCTTCCAATGCTTCGATGGGGGGCGTTGCAGGAAGGGGCTTGTTACTTAATCCGACGGCATCCTTTGCAATGGCCCCCGGCCGCCACAACCATATCTTTTGCGCCTTGTCCATGTTTTCACCCATCATGATAAAAATACCATTGGTTGTAGTCGATTCGCTAACCATTGCGATTTGCACGGTACCGTCGTTATTCATATAAAAGCCTCCCTTTTTTACAAAAGTTCTTCGTGACCGCTTTTTGCGGAGCGATAAATCGTATCCAAAATGCGCATCAACTCAACGCCATCCTCCATCGGGCTTTGGCAGGGGACGCCTTTCGTAATACAATCAATAAAATGGTTGATTTCATTTGTAAAATTTTCATTAAAATCCACCGCCGCACGGCCGCCGAAATCAATGTTTGACAGATATCCGTTGATATTGGTGTAAAAATCCACTTCGTTTCCGATTCGTACCCCGCCCTTGTCCCCCATCAATTCAACATAACCCCTGTCATCCTTTATATTTAAGGAAAAACTGGTTTCCAAGTTTAATACGGCTCCGTTGTCGTAACGGATAAGCGCGACGGCCAAATCTTCCACATCAAATATATCGTTGTCGCTTTTTGAAATGGAAGCAAAGGGAGAAACGTCCTTCACGCCCGGACGGTCACGCAATTTTTGGTACGTTGCGCCGTAAACGGAAACCGGCTTGGGGTTACCCATTAAATAACGGGTCATATCAATGACATGAACGCCCAAATCGATTAAAGGCCCGCCGCCTGCGCGGGATTTATCACCGAACCAACCCCCGGGGCAACCGTGGCGGCGCAGGTAAACCGCTTTGGCGTAATAAACATCCCCCAGCATACCGCTTTCGATAAAATCGTTTACGATTTTACAATCCTTGCCGAACCGCCGTACAAAACCAATCATCAGCAGTTTACCGCTCTTTTTCGCTGCGGCTTGCATTTCCAAGGATTCTTGCAATGTGAGTGCCATGGGTTTTTCACACAAGACATCCTTACCCGCATCCAACGCGGCGATTACACATGGAGCGTGGGCGGAATTCCATGTGCATACGCTTACCGCGTCCAGTTCGGGCAAATCGGCAAGCATTTGCGCGGCATGGGGGTATGTGCGTTTTATGCCGTATTTAACGGCCATTTTATGCAGTTGTGCTTCATTTACATCGCAAAACGCATACAGTTCCACCCTTTCGTTTTTCAAGTAATTTTCGATGTGAAAAGCGGAAATACCCCCTACACCAATAATACCGATTTTTTTCCTTTTTTCCATTCCGATGCCTCCTAAAATATTTTTATTGTGTTGGTTGCATAAGCAATTCCCGTGCCCAACCTTCCGCGCATAAGTCTAACCATTTTTGTCCCTCGTTTGCATTGGCTTCGTGGGCGTCCGACAGCCATTCGGGTGCGTCGCGTATGTCCAAAGCGTCTAAATCCACGGTTTGCGGATATTCGGTCATGATTAACTGTGTTTCGCCTTTGCCGCCATGACCGATAGGCATAGGACCCGTTGTTTTTGCATAATCGATATAACTGTCCGCATGAGCGATTTGAATTAAATTGAATATATTATGATTGGGAAGCTCCTTGATTTCCTTTTTACCCCATGAATGTCCCCATTGTTTTACCACATCACGCGTAACTTCAGAAGCGGCTTTTTTCAAACACAAGGAAGGTAAACCTTCCGCCCCCTGATGATGTTGCAAAATATATATCCGTTTAAAACCCATTTTTACCATTTGCGAAAATATTTCGCGTGCGTACATATATAAAACTTCCGGAGAAAAATCCACATCCCCTTCCTCCACACTTCCTGCCCAATTCATGGTGGGTGAAAAAGGAAGCGGTAGTGCAACGACGCAATTTTCGGGGATTAATTTTTCAACGCGTTTGACGATGGATTCCGCTATCAAATAATCTGTCCCGATAGGTAAATGCGGGCCGTGATATTCCACGCATCCCGCTGCCATAATCAACGGGATATTGTTCTCAACGGCTTTTTTTAATTGCGACGGCCTCAAATGAATTAAGTACATTTAATCCTCTCCCAATTTTAATGCCTTATCAAGTTTAATGCGGGAAACAAGCGCACCCAATATAAATAAGCATACAGTTATCATCAACCCAAACACGATGTATATCCCCGCATAATCGCGAAAGTCGCTGACTACCAGCAACGGAATCAACCGTTCTTCCCGTGCAAACGAAACTTGTATGAACGGCACGAAAAAATACGCGGTGATTTCCCCCACTACGGTACCGATGGCGATGGCGGCGAAGGTTATCCATATTTGTTCATATACCAGTATCCGTACGATATCACCAAAACGCATCCCCATCGCGCGGAAAATGCCGAATTGCAACGTACGTGCACGGATAGAGGTCATCCAATAAATAATAAACCCAACGAAGCACACGAGTAAAATCACCAAAAAGCCAACGGTCAGTATTCCGTTAATACCTTGCAAAACGGGGTTTGAGCGGCTTTGCACCAATAGACCCTTCACATCGTTAAATTCATCCAGCCGTACGTTTTCCCGGTTCAAATATTCATAAAAGAAACGGTTGGATTCGCTTTGCGTGCGCATCCAAATTTGGTACGGCATAATTCCCCATGCTTGCTGTACGCGGCCGATGTTTGCTACCGCAAGATATTGTTCTTCCATTAACCATTCGCCGGCGGGCGAAAGGACGCGCTGTGTCGGAGCGAACCCCGGCCAATAATCAACAAAACCCAAAACGACGGCACGCATGTCCGCTCCGTTATGACTAAGCAACGTAATTTCGTCACGTAATCGGTAACCCAACCGCGTTCTGAAATTATCGCTTAGCAAAACGCCGTTGGGACGCGCCGCCAAAACGTTTAGAAAATGATTCATATGTGCGGGTAATAAATCGTCCCGAAACCATGCCACATGCCCGAAACCGTACGTATCAACCGCCATCAACTGTACATGGCTTACAACGGAATTACGTGCGCGTATCGTTATTTCCGAACGTTTGACTTGGGTAACGGCTTCAACTTCGTCAAATTGTGTGAACCGGTCAAAATCCGGTTCGATGTATCGTATGTTCAGCACATTCCCCCCTCCGGGACCACCGGGTTCAAGCAATGCCGTGTACCGCCAATGTTCACGGAAAACTAAATCCGCACCCCCCAAATAATGGATATGCCGTTCGTTGTTTAAGTTTATGGTCCTTGCGGCTTGCGCACCAAAAACCCCCGCCGCCAATGTAAAAACCAAAAAGATCATAATGAATTGTTCCTCGCAGCGGGAACGAATCATTCGTATAAACGACGCATATACAGACGGCGGCCATAATCGCCGCCCGATAAAATATACAGATTTGATAATCCATGGATAAAAACGTAAACACACCAAACCAAAACCTATAATAAATAAAGATGAACCCGCAAATAATAACGGGTCACCAACCGTAATTTCCGACGTGCGGAAAATGTATATTCCATATACCGCTAAACCAAGGCATAAAATATCCAAAAAATAACGCTGCCAAAAAACATTTTTTTGCTTGCCCGAATGGCGGCGTTTATATCCGATAATATCCGTACGTGTAAAGGATATAACCGGCGCAAGCATGGTAATGAATGAAATGACGACAGCCGTCGCGGCATATATAATCGCTTCACGGGTTATTTCAATTTGCAAGGCTTCGCGTTGCACCCATTGCAAAAATCCGCCGGATGCCCCCAATACCCGGCACATACCCCAACCCAGCGTTAAACCCGGCGTTAATGAAACCGCACCGATGATAATACCTTGTAAAACATACATAACGACAACTTGCCCGCGGCTTGCACCGCGGCTTTTTAAAATCGCTATATCGCCGCGCTCCGACAAGATTATTTGACGGCTCACCATAAAGATAAAAAACGCGAGTAACACATACACGGGTATTTGCAACATCCATAGCAGCACGGGAAGGTTATCCACGTCGGAAATGTAGCTTTCGATAATCTTCGTAAAGTTTTCATTAAAGCGCCAAACCCACGATGATGAATTAAAACGTTCGATAAAATACGCGGCGGTTCGTATGTAATGTTCCGCGTTAAGTGCACGTATACCCCTTGCATCCAACACCGAAATCCAATGCGCGCGGATGTTGTAATCGACAATATAACGCGGAAACAACGCGTCACGGACCAGCGCTGCGGAACCTATTAAACCGTTTATCGGCGTGAAGGGAACCGTCGCCCAAAATATTTCCGAACCTTCCGCCGGTTCGTAAAAGCCAACGATTTGTACGAATAACGTTCCCTCCGGGTCATCTACATTTAATATTTCCAGCAATTCACCCATGAGAATGTTATGCCGTGACGATGCGGCCGGCGTAATGATGGCTTCAATTATATTTTCTCCTTGTATTTCATCCGCCGGAAAGCGCCCCTGCAGCAATGTTACATGCAAATGTAAATCCTCCGGCGTTATGAATTCCAACCGGCGTATGTGCGGCCGTTCCTCCCGCGCGATGTAAGGGATAAATTGCCAGTTGTTTAGGGAATACAATTTTATTTCCGCCGTTTGCGTTACGCCGAAGGCGTCGACGGTTTCCCTCCAATAAATATCGCGCGTGTTTTGATATGTATCCATTCTGAGCGTGGGGGCCACTACATTAAATAAATAATCCAACTCAAGTACCGTTGGTATCCTGTCGTGTTCGCGTTGATAATTGCGTATTTCCTGCTGCAAAATACGTTGCATGGTAGCCGTGGTATACAAAGGCGTGGCTGATACTATCCCAATCAATAAAATATTACCCAACAGCAATGAAAGTACCATCCATTTGTTCCGCCACATTTTACGCAACAAAAATATTATCATGGCAACGCCACCTTTTGCCCTTCATCAAGGCCGGAAAGGATTTGTGCCGTGCTGCCTTCGACGGCACCGATAATTACATACCGTTTCGTGGTATGGCCGTTTTCATATAATTGCACGAAATGCCGCATCCCCACCCCATCGGATTGTACGGCTCTTTGCGGCAGCACAAGCGTATTTTCAGCGATTGCATAAGATAGATCTATATAAAAATTTGCCCCGTGCGCCGATGTTCCAATAAATAAATCACATGGCGCAAGCCAAAAACGCGCTTGCGTGTAATGATTACCGGAAACAATCGGGTCATTAATCACCCGTGCTTCAAACGGATCGCCCCCGATAACCTGTAGGGTTAAAACATCCCCGAATCGTATATGCAAAGGCGACGCATCCGCAAAAAAAAGAACGGTACTTTCGTTTGCTATCGCAAAGATCGGCGGTACCCCCGAAAAAAACGTGCCCGGTGCGGCGTTGTGCGCAAAAGTGACCAATCCGTCAAAGGGAGCGACAATTTTAAGTCCGGCCAGCTTATTTTCAACCATTGCCAGTTGTTGCTCCAATACTTCATTTTTCCCGTTGTATATATATTCGATTTGATATATTAATTGTAACCGTTCGATTTCCAACAGTTCCGGCGGAAAGGTGAGGATAGCAAGCACATCTCCTTCCTGCACCCGCTGACCCGCATTAACAAAAGCACCCGAGAAATACCCGCCGCCGTGCGGAAAGTATAAATGACTTTGAAACGGATAAAACGGCGTTGCCGCGATGTTCATTTGGCGGATTAAGTCATCACGTAACACGGTTACGGTTTCGTACGAAAGCGTTACGGCTTCCGCAGGGTTAAACGGTATTAAAATACCTTCATTGTAAAGGGCATCGGAATCAAGCGCCCGATTAAACGCGGATGCGCTTGAACATGCGCTTAACGATAATAATAAAACAATGTAAATAAAACAGGTTTTCTTATGGCCTGACAAAAACCTCATCCCCTTCCGCCAAGTGTTCCAACACTTCCGCAAAAACGGGTGTTCGTACGCCCACAATAAACGGCGTATGGACTTGTACGCCGTTTATTATCCTGTAAACGAAGGTTTCTCCGTCAGGGCCGTTGAACAACGCATTAATGGGAATGCGCAATGTTTCATCAACGCGATGGGTATAAAGCATAATGGAAACAAATGCACCCAAACGTAAATTAACGCCCGGCACGGTAAAACGAATGGGTACGCTTTGCCCCCGTGCGGCGTATTCGGCACGTTTTTCCCTTGTTATCGGTACCTGTTGTAATGTATGGATTACCCCATCAATCTCCCCTGTAATCACTTCGGCGCGGAGGGTTTGCGCGGGTGGGGGAACCTGTAATCTTCCTCCCATATATTCGATAAAGACTTCCTGTTCGGCGGCAATATATAAAACGGTTTCCCACGGCGTTAGCCATTGGCCCGATTGTATGTCCGCCGTAAGGGTAATTATCCCGTCGAAAGGCGCATGAAGCGCGTAAGCCTCCAGCCGTTGCAATAATTCGTTTAAATCTTCGATCGCATGGCGTAACGTTAAATTATGCCGCTCGCGTGAGTCTGCATCGGTAACCGTTAAAGCGTTTAGATAGGCAATTTTTTCCGTAAGGTATTCGATTTCATGTGATAAATGTTTGCAATCCAAACGCGCCAATAATTGCCCGGCAGTAACCCGTTCCCCCGAAAACACGTAAAACGCGGAAAAATTTTCACCAATACCACCGAAATTTAACGGTTGGGATTGTAAACGTGTTATGCCTTCGTGTCTTTCAACATAAACAACGGGACCCTTATCCACAAAAGCGGTGTTAACACTGACCGTTACAGGTTGGATTAATTGCGGAATTGATTGTTTCGATTGTTCTTCGCCCGATGAACATGCCGTAACAAACAACGTTAAGGAAACAAGCAAAGCCGTATATACGAAAAATAATATTTTTCGCATCATGTAACCACCCGCTCCCCTATAATAAGGCCGCCGACGATTTCAACAATGTCGTTACCGATAATTCCCACATCAACGTCACGCGCAATACGTAATTCATCTTCCAACACATACACAAACGTCCGGGTACTGGTTCTGCGCAAAGCGGAAAGCGGGATAATGACGGTATCTAAGGCTTCTTCCGCTACTACTTGCACCGTTGCGGTGTCTTGGGCGGATAAAATGGGAGGGTTTTCGTCGGTGATGATAAGGAAAGCGTCATCTGCTCCCCCCGTTTCAGGGCGTACGATGCCAAAGGCATCCGCGTCAATTACCAACGCGTCGTACGATTCATTTCGAAAATGTAATGGATATGACTTGCCCGGATGCAGGTTTCGCGCACCCGATCCCTGCACCCGAAACACATGCAGCCCAATGTCTGCGATGATTGCCACAGGGTGAGATGTATCCGAACCCATCCCATATAAAAAATGGAGGGCATAGGTAACAACACCATCCATACCCGCTTGCACAAACCGCATTTCTTCTTGGCGGTTTAAATAAGCCAACCGCATATGTATGATATATAGTTGTGATTCCAGCGCTTCACGTTCACGCGTATAATTGTCATGGCTTGCGTTTAATTGGGAAAGGGACAATAAAATATATTCTTCTTCACGTAAAGCGGATTTTAATTGACGTCCTATTTCCGGGCGATATAATTCCGCGATTATATCTCCTGCCGTTACCACATCCCCCAAGGAGACGTTAACGGCCAGCACCGTCCATCCGTCAACGGAAAAATATAACCTTTCCTCGCGTGCCGGTACGTTTACCGCAACGAGGTTTGTAAAGCGTTGTATATCGCCCCGCACCACTTCCGCCGTTTGGTAAGCACGTATTTGTGACGGTACAAGCGCGGGCAACGCTGCAGGGGCTTCTTCTGCGGGCAACAACGCGCATCCCGATAAAAATAAAAAACCGAATAATAATAAAACGGTTTTCATGTCGGACCCCCTCCCGCGTTTATATAAAATTCATGTTTAATTTGTATTAAACGCAAGAATGACCCGTTTATTATAGTTTCACCGATTTACATTGTCAAAGTATAAAGGTAAAATAATAAAGCAAAAATATAGGCCTTTGAGCCGTTTGGGGTTATTTATCATGGACATTAACGAACGCAAAAACCAATGGCGTAAATTCTATGATTTATCATCAAATGTAAAAACCCTTGTACTTATCGACTACCCATTGCCAAACCGTCCTTGGCCCTATCCGGAAAATTTTAACAAACGTTTGGACTGGGCATCGGAATCGTATCAACGTCAATCGGAACACGCTTTATGGCTCCACGATGATAGAATCCCTGCCTTAAATCCTTATACAGGTACGGAATTATTCGCGGAGGCGTTTGGTTGCAAGGTTCACTATTCGGGTGACAACATGCCCTTTGCGCTACCCATGATTTCATCTGCCGCCGAAGTGGCCTCCCTGCGCGAACCGGATATCTACGACGGTGTGTTGGGCAAGACATTTGAATTGGGCAGGTTATTACGCCAACGAAACGGGGATGATGCCGTTTTGCATTTACCGGACATACAAAGTCCCTTGGATATCGCCGCACTCATGTGGGAAAAGGGCGATTTTTTTATGGCTATGCTGGAGGAACCCAACGCGATAAACGCGCTGACAGAAATGACGGAAAACGTACTTTGTAAGTTCTTGGACGCATGGTTTAAAGAATTTGGTACGGAATATATTTCCCACTACCCCGATTTTTTTATGGATGGGGGGTTTACCGTTTCCGAAGATGAAGTGGGGGCATTCGGCCCCGCCCAATTTAAGGAATTTTGTTTGGGGGCGTTAAACCGCATGAGTGTAAGATACGGCGGCATAGGTATGCATTGTTGTGCCCATGCCACGCACCAATGGGAAAATTTTAAGAAGATCGAGGGGCTTCGTATGCTCAACTTCGTGCAACCAACGGTCGTGACGCAACGCGCATATCATGAATTCGCGGAAAAAACGGCCATGATGCATTACTGGTGCGGTAACGGCGCGCCTGACCCTTCATGGATTATGCACTACCCGCAAAACGCCCACGTCGTTCTTAATTGCTCCGCCGAAAACCGTGACGAAGCCATACGGTTTTGCGAAACATTACGGGGAATCGCCTCGGAACGGGGTTAAACGGTATGCGGTTCCATTCCGTATTACCCGAAGGCCGCCCCATACGCCTGCGGGAAGAAACGCGCCTTTTCGCTTGGGAATCGTTGCAGGGCAAATACGGCGATGAGGTTATGGCTTTTGGTGGGGTGCATATGGACGATGTACCCGATTTCGGTCTGCTTTCCAAACAAGAACAATATGACTTGGCTTTAATAAAAATCGCAAGCGAAGCACCCATACGCATTTGCCCGCACGAAGCCGTCAGCGGGGCGGCGACCTGCGGCTTGGCGGTGAAGCATTTTGTTCCGGCGATGTATAACGGCGAACCTTTATGGGTCAGCGTGAGCCATATGACGTTGGGTTTCGACCGTGTGTTATATGAAGGAATGGATGCCATCGAAGCAAAAATCAATAACGCATATGCATCATCCCCTGATAATCCCGAACTAAAGGGTATGGGAAACGCGATCCGTGCCATGCGGATTTGGCACAAACGTTATATTGCCGCATTGGGCTGTACCCGACCCGACATTGCGGAAATATTGTCCCGCGTTCCGTTTCAGCCCGCGTTGAATTTTTATGAAGCGGTACAGAGTTTGTGGTTTACCTTCGCATTTACGCGGTTGTGCGGGAATTGGTCGGGTATCGGGCGCATCGACGAAATGCTGGGCCCGTATTTGGAACAGGATATAAAACGAGGCTTGCAAACCCCGGAAAGTGCGCGGGAGATTTTGGCCTCGTTTTTTATTAAAGGTTGCGAATGGATACAAAGCAAGCCCGAAATCTACGGAGGCGACGCACAGCATTATCAAAACATCGTATTGGCAGGCGTGGATAAAAATGGTAACGAAATCACCAACACCGTCACCTATTTGGTATTGGAGATCGTGGAGGAGCTGGGTATCAGCGATTTCCCGATTGCGGTGCGCGTTAATGCGAAAACACCCAAAGCGTTATTAATAAAAATGGCGGAAGTGATACGGCACGGCGGCGGCGTAGTGGCCGTGTATAACGAATCCTTAATCATCGGCGCGCTGGCGGACAACGGCTATACATTGGAAGAAGCGCGGTGTTTTGCCAACGATGGTTGCTGGGAAGTTATTATGCCGGGCAAAACGCGGTTTTCCTATGTCCCATTCGATGCGTTGCAATTATTGTTGGAAAATACGTTGCGGCTTTCAAATGACCCCGCTTGTTACGAAAATATTGATGAATTGTACGATGCGTTTTTAAAAGCAATGGAAAATAAGATAGCGGAAATATATACAAACATGACAATCCATTTTACCGGAGGGGGGCCTGACATCCCCTGGGTATGGCGGACGGATACCGACGGTAAATACGACTGGCTTTGGCCCCCTATGGTGCCTTGTTCGGCGGTTTCGTTATTTTCCGAAGGATGCTTGGCATCGGGGCGTTCGTATTTGCATGGCGGAAGCACCTATGTGATGGTATCCCCCCATATCGGAGGCGCACCGGATGTAGGAAACAGTTTGTTTGCCATACAAAAATTGGTTTTTGAAGAAAGAAAGGTGACATTTCCCCAACTCATGCAAATTTTGCAGGACAATTGGGAAGGCAATGAGGAATTGCGGCAATACGCGCTTAATAAATATGATTATTTCGGCAATGATAACGATGAAGCGGACGTATTTACAACACGGATACTCAATGATTTCGCGGATATTGTTTTACGGTACAAAGGCAAATGCCCTGTACAATTCCCACCCGGAGTCAGTACGTTCGGAAGGCAAATCGAATGGGCACCTTATCGCGCCGCGGTCCCCTTCGGCCGTAAACGCGGTGAAATACTGAGCGGTAACCTTTCGCCCACCCCCTCAACGGACACACAAGGGGCCACCGCCGTTATAAAATCCTATTGCAAGGCCAATCACCGTAAATTATCCAATGGCTCCGCGTTGGATTTAAAGCTGCACCCTTCGGCGGTAACGGGGAAAAACGGCGTACACGCGCTTATATCCCTTGTGGAGGGATTTGTCGCGCTGGGGGGATTCTTTATGCAAACGGATATGATGGATGCGGAAATCTTACGCTTGGCACAGGAACACCCCGAGGATTACAAAACCCTGAGCGTACGCATATCCGGTTGGAACGCGCGTTTCGTCACCCTCGATAAAACCTGGCAAAAAATGATTATTGAACGAACCGCGCAACGTACGGTATGACGGCGGGTATAAAATTACCCGTAACGGAAATCCAACGTTTCAGCACCCAAGACGGCCCGGGGATACGCACCACGGTATTCCTAAAAGGATGTCCCTTGCGTTGCCTCTGGTGTCATAACCCGGAAACATTAAGTAAACAACCGGAAATTTTATACATCGAACAAAATTGTATGCATTGCGGCGTTTGTGTAAACGTTTGCAACAATAAAGCGCATTTTTTTAACAAAGACGGCATTCATGTTTATAACGCGAAACATTGTAAAAGTTGCCTGATGTGTGCGGGGGTTTGCCCGGCAACGGCAATTAAAGCCGTCGGTATACAAATGACCGTGGATGAGATTATGGACGTGATTGGCAAGGATGAAAAATTTTACGGTACGTCGGGAGGGGTTACGATATCAGGCGGGGAACCCTTGCTTTATTTAAACGGTTGCTTGGATATATTGCGCCGCGTTAAAGGGTTGGGATATTCCGCCGCCATCGATACCTCCGGGTATTTTGATACGGATAACGCGGATAACGATTGCTTGAACGAATTAATTGAATTAACGGATTTATTTTTATGGGATTATAAAATAACAAATAATGAAAAACACCGCGATTATACGGGGGTTGGAAATGAAAGGATTTTGCATAACTTACATTTATTTAACAAAAAAAACGCGGTGATTGCGTTGCGTTGCATTTTAATTAAAAACATAAATACAAATCCCGAACATTACCGGGGCATCGCGTCGGTTTACCATTCGCTTAACCGATGCGCCGGAATTTATTTAATCCCTTATCACCCTTATGGCAGTTCGAAAAGCAAACAATTGGGGCAACCGGATAACGCCAATCCGGATTGGGTACCCCATGACCGCGATATTTCTGATGCGAAAAACGCCTTGCTCGCATTACATTGTCCGGAAAACGTTTTATTATAAAACATATTTTATTCATACAGGAGGGTATCATGCAAAATTTTCATCCCGTACTGACAGGTACAAACATCAGCCACAATTACATCAACCCGGGGGAAACGTTGTTTGTTACGCTTCACATGTACAACAACGGTTGTGCCCCCGCACTGGGGCGATACTATTTTTCGATGGATATGCGCTACGGTCACCAACGTAAACTGGACAACAAGCAATATAACCACCGCGTTACGGCAGAACCTTTCCCCGTAACCGCGTTATGGGAGTCGGGTACCGAAACCGCCGTTACCCTGCGTTGGGAAGTACATTCCGCATGGTCGGGGACTTTCCACCTTAACATCAGGATGTGGGACGAAAACGATATGCCGGCACCTTTTACCGTACCCGGCCACGGTACGGTTACGGCATATGAAGTAGGCGTAACCAACGTAAGCTGGAACTTCGGGCGGCCCTGGGTATTTGAAAATATGAAGCCCGTCACAGTTTCCTTTCCATTTGAAAAATCAATCGTACCCGTGCAGAACGCGCAACCGGATTTAATAAATTTAACCGGTTTAATCACCACTACGTTAGCCCGTGATGTACCGCGTATTATAGCGATTGACGGCGTACCCTTCCGTTATGCCTCCCCCGAAATACGCATAAAACGTATGGCGGATGATAAATATTTTATTTTAACGGGAAGTGACGCGCCCTATACGTTAATCAAGCAAACCGAAACGGAAGCGGTTTTCCATAACAAATTAGTAATAGATGGCGAACAGGCTGCTTCGTTTAATCTACGTTTGTTTTTGCAAGGCAGGTTGTTGCATGTGGAAGTATTTGATGTGGCGGAAAATGCGGGCTACGAATTACTCTGCGTAAAATACCCCACGCTGATGGAAATGTCGGACGGGTATTTGGTGGATTTTTACGGCGGCGGGCGTTTAATCCCCATAAGTGAAGCCGCGCCGATTTATTTTGACCGCCCGTACGATGTGCGTAACGCCGCCGTTTTATATGATAAAACCCGTTTGTTCATCGTGGAAAGCACGCATTTGGACAGTTGGCTCAGTACCGGTGTGTACGAAGTCAACAAAGAAAAACGCGGGTTCGTGGGCGGCACGATTGTTTGCCGCATACCCGCCGAAGGAAACCGCCCGGGCATCCCTGTGGTTTCGCCTCCCGTATTTACCTTAGAATTATGCGATACGGCAGGGGAGGTACCGGATTGGACGATCGCCGCACGTTTGCTGCGCCGTGGCGTAAAACCCAATTATGCCCGTGATTTGTACCGCGACTGCTATTTTTACAAACAGCTTTCCACTTGGGGGCCCAAGCCTGCGGACCATTACCGTACTTCCGATACCTACGGCACTACGCAAAACTTATTTAGATACGTCACCTTCGCCGATATCGCAAACAATGTGAAAGGTTTCGCCAACATGACAGACCACACTAAGCAGGTTATTTATATCACGGGCTTCCAGATAGGCGGGTTTGACGACGCTTACCCTCACCCCTTTGATACGGACGAACGCTGCGGTTCTTTGGCAGATTTGGCAAAATGCTTGGAAGACATCCGTGAACATAACGCCTATTCCGGTTTGCATGATAATTTTGACGATATTTCTGTACGGCATTTGGCTGATTATCCCCATGCCGCTTTGGACGCACGCGGTGAAAAATGGCACGGATGGGTGTGGCCTGCGGGCCCGACTTACATGGTGGGCTTCCGTTCCCTTGCCGAAAGCGGCGCGTTGGCTGAACGTGTGAAAAGGATGACGGACCTCTTGCCCTTGCGCGACAGTTATCACTTGGATGTGCTGACCGCGGAAATCTGCCGTTATGATTTTAACCCCGAATGCCCATCATCAGCGGAGGATTCCCACCGGGCAAAAATGCAGGTTGTGGCTGAATGGAATAAATACGGCATTGACATCACCAGCGAAATGCTCAATCACCCCGGTACGGGTCATATCGGCTTCGCGTTGCATACCCGAATGGATACGAAGGAAGTGTTTATCCCCGGCGACCGTTTCATCCCCCTTACCCATATGGTTTATCACGGTATTATCGGATATTCCGCGCCCAGCCGCACCAAGCGCGATATATTGTGGGGTTTGCTTGTAGGCGGACAGGTTTTTTATGAAGAGGATATTACCGGCCCGTTGTGCATGAGCCGTTTTTACATCCAAAATATACCCGCGATGAAGTTGTATGATAAATTTATGACCGCTTTTACGCAGAACGGGACAAAAGCGCGCGCGGATTATAAAGATAATTCCCATGTAGCCGTTAATTTCGCCGACGAAACCTATCAAGTCGTGGTAGACGGTAAAATCATCGGGCAAAACTTCACCACGTTTGTACCGGGCAATACACCGGGGGTATACTTGGCGTATGCATTTGAAGAAATCACCGCGGTCTATCCCAAACCAAGTATCGCAACGGAAAAAATCCGTGCCGTAACATTAACGCCGGAAGGCGAAGGGGAATTGCTTAACAACGCCGCCCATATTGACGGTGATACGATTGTCTTGCAACTCCCCCCCATGACCCCGGTGAAAATAACGTTTGAACTACAATAATTTTTCCAACAACGCTTTCGCGGCTAACATATCTATTTTTTGTTGCTCGCCCGAAATTTCGCGTTCAATCGTTATCGCGCCTTTATAACCGACGTCCTTTATCGCCTGCACAAAGGATTGAATTCCAACACGCCCCTCACCGAGGGGCTTTTCTTTACCCAATTCCGCGCCGTTTGTGGGGTATTCGCCATCCTTCGCGTGTACGCCGTTGATATACGGGCCCAGCATTTTTACCGCGTCGATGGGGTTGGCTTTCCCATACATCAGGAAATTGGCTGGGTCAAAATTAATACCCAAATTACCCGTTCCTACGTCGTTTATCACGCGGAGTAAAACGATGGGCGTTTCCTGTCCGGTTTCCATGTTAAGCCGTAGACCGAAGTCTTTGTAATAATGGGCCAAATAACGAATCGCAGCCACCACTTCACCATACAGCGCATCGCAGGGGTTTTCGGGAATAAAACCCATATGCGTACAAACGTCACGTACCTGCACTTTGGGCGCAAAACGAGCGCAAGCCATTAATTCCCGCATACGGTTAAAGCGATACGCCGCCGGCACGATACCCAACGTCAACGGTCCCGCGGTAAAATTCCATTCGCCGGGTCCGCTCCAGCAACCCACCAAAGCGGTAATTTCCATTTTGTTTGCCCGGCACAGTTCATTGATATGGTCAGCGGTTTCATCCGTCAGTTTATCCGTACCTACCGAAAGCTGGCATGTAAAAATACCATTATCCGTACACCATTTAAAATTATTCGGTAAATATTCGTCATAATGTAACGTAACACCGATTTTCATATGACTCCTCCTAAAGGGTTTCATAAAAGGGGCTGAATCGCTTAGCGAAACAGCCCCTTCGTTGTTGTTTAATTATTTTGCCTTATACCAATTACAATTACCGGCCCATGGCTATCGTGTCTGCAATCAACCTTTCCATACCCGGGCGGGCGGCAGCGATGGCGGATGCGATGTCACCGCCTTGTGCGGCTACTTCAAATATGGGATTGATAATGGAGCCTAAGCCGTTGCCTTCCGAATCGGAGAAGCCCGCGGGATGGGAAGAAATAATGGAGTTGTTCCAAATATTTTCAAATACATCCTCGTGTTGTTGGCTGGGGAAAATACCCTTTACCCTTTCGCCTTCCAACAGTGCCCATGCGATGGCGGCTTCGGGATGTTGCGTTCCAAAGCCCGCACCCCAAGCCATAGCAGCCATGCCGGGATAACCGACTGTGTTAAGGGGGTGAATGGGAACGGGAACCATACCCATGTTTGCGGAGTTCATAGCGAATGCGGATGAACCCTCCGCACCATTTCTGTAGTTAATAAATGCTTCGGAAATTTGGCGAGCCATAAATACCGAACCGTCATACAAGAGTGATTCGTCACCATAAGGGTGGCTGACCGCGCGTGAACCGAAAACCATATCACGGTATGATTCAACCGATGCAAAGAATGCGGGGCTGTCAATGTTCGACGTGGGTACACCATCAACAAAAATAATGGGGTACACACCCGTAAAGCCCCACCATTCACCGATACGGTTAAGCATGGCAGCGAAGTGGATACCGTTCGCGGGGTCTGTTACTTGGGCAGACATTTGCAAGAAACGATCCCACGTCCACTGCCCGGCAAGGTACAGTTCAAACGGGTCTTCCAGTCCGGCTTCTTGGAACAAAAGTTTGTTGTAGAATAACGCTTGTTTTTGGTTGGAACGGGAACTGCCTACAAAATACGTACGGTTTTCCCACATAAAGGGAGCACTTGAACCGGTGGAAAGACCGCCGGGTACGCCGGGTACAGCCCAGTCGCCGGGTAAAATGTGTTCATCAAGGGGAATGACCGCACCGGAAGCGGCAATACCCGGGAAGAATAAATGGTGCCCGAATACGATGTCGATGGCGTTTCCGGCCATACCTTGCGCGATCAGGTATTCATTGTCGTCCCAGCCGTATACTACATATTCGACGCGTGCGTTAAAACGCTGCTCGAAATAGGGGATCATGGCCATGTAACCGGGGTCTTCCCACGCTACGCCGATACGGATCGTCGCACCGCCGAAATCCAATCCGTCAAGCGTGCTGTTGCGGGTAGGGGGTGCGGGGTCGGTTCCGCCGGTAGTGCCGGGGTCATTGTTTTGGCTTGGCGTTGTTGCCCCTTGGTTCCCGGCAGGTGTCGGTGACGGCGACGGGTCATTGCCTCCGCGGTTACATGCGGCAAATGTCAACGCAATCGCCAACAATGCCATGACAATGAATGCCAGTTTCGTTTTCCTTCTCATGTTAATCTCTCCTCTTTCTTTTTTTGCGCCGGGCTTTTGCCCTATATTTTATTGCTTAGCGCCGTTATGAACATATATTATCCTACAATTCCCGCACGTTCTATACTTTCGGTAAAATATCGTTGCAAAAAGATATATAAAACCAACATGGGTGAAATCATCAGGAGCGAACCTGCCGCCAATCCGCCGCGCATTTCCATCATATTATACACGTGGGCAATGTTAGCGGTAAACGTCGAAAATAATCGGTTTAATTGCCCGGCCATTGTTTGGCCATCTAATAATAATCCGGAAACATAGCTGTCGTTCCAGTGCCACACCAATGAAAATAACATAACCGTTATAAATGCCGGTCCCGTGAGGGGTACGATTACGCGAAAGTACGTTTTTATCGCCCCGCATCCGTCAATGCGCGCGGCTTCTTCCAATTCTTTCGGCAGGTTGGTAAAGAACTGGCGGAATATGAATATGAACAACCCCGCACGTATCCCCATGGCAAATATGGAAGGTAATATAAACACCCAAACATTTCGCAACAGGCTGACAGAGGGGTTTTCTGTTAACCCCAGCCAATGGGTGAGTCGCATAATACCCAAAAAGTCAAAATTAATGAAATTGATAAACGAAGGAATCATGATGGTTTGGGGAGGAACAATAATCATTAGTATAACGAATATAAAAACGAGTTTTTTTTCACGGAATTCAAACCGGGCGAACCCATACCCCGCCAAGGAACATGACACCAACAAACCCAACGTAGTAAATACCGTAACCATAAGGGTTTGCACCAATGCGGTTTGGAAGTTCATTAAATCCATTGCCAAACGTATGTTATCCAGCGTAAGGTGCGAGGGAATCCACACGACTACATGGTTTCTGGCAGTCAATGGGTCCTGGAACGCCGTAACCAAAAAATAATACAGGGGAAACAGGAAAATGTAACACAACCCTATGATAAAAAATGTCCGTAATATTTTAAGGATTATACCGGCTGTTTTATTCCCCAAAATTTTCGCTCGGTCAGCAGTCAAATGATTCACCCCCTTTGTAATTAGTTTAACTTTCTGTTTGCGAGCGCAAACATAATAAATATAACGCTTAAAACAACGGCGATAATGACCATGTATGTCCACGCCATAGCCGCGGCCATCGTAATGTTAAACGCCCTCGCGTTATGTAATATTTGGTTCATCACCGTGTTGTTGCTGTCCATAAAAGAATCCACAATGGTATACACGGTGGTCACGGCGATGATGGGCATCATCATGGGTAAGGTTATCTTAAAAAAGTTTTCCCACGGTGTTGCCCCTTCAATGGCAGATGCTTCATATAACGCGGGTGAAATGCTTTGAAGGCCCGCGAGCAGGATAATTACCTGTACGCCCGTCATCCAAAGCATGTTGTACATGGAATTCGCAATAATAATCATACGGCCCGTAAAGTTAATGGGTAACCCTAATGAAAACAAGAATTCCTCAATACCTGATGTGTATTCAATTTGCCCGGCCGCAACGACATCCCCCGATAAAGCGGCGGCGGCGGTGGAATCCGCGTTCATAATGTTGATAACCGCACCCGTTACGATAATTACCGGTAAAAAGAATACGGCACGTACAAAGGTACGTCCCCTAAATTTCGTGTTTAACAGCAGCGCGATAAAAATGCTGGCAACCAATACCACCGGTATTTGCCATAATACCTGCCCTGTCGTCGTCATCATATTATGCGTAAAATTAAGGTCAACGGTAAAAATATGGATTAAATTAGCCATACCCACAAATTCAGCGTCGTAACCGCCTATACGCGGCATCACATTACCCTGGAATACCAACATAAAACTTTGGAATAAAGGATAGGCAAAAAACGCAACAAAACCGATGTAAAAAGGCATCAAAAACATCCTGCCCGCCCATGCCTGGCGGCCTGCCAAAGATAAACGCCATTTCTTTGACACCATATGCCTACCCCTTCCACCAATTAAAGTCTAACGCGGGTACGGTATGGTTCTGATATACCGTATCGTAATCTGTAAAATTGACCAGCACATGTATCCCGTTTTCGAAAACCGTTAAGGAAACACCGGGGGCAACGCGTGTGTGTTGAATAATTTCTTGATTATAAATTACTTGTTGCAACGGGGTGTAACGGGCGACCTGTGCTGCCGCACGCGCCGCCCAAAGGGACACGGTGGAGCTGAACAAATGATCGAAACGGGTAAATAATAATGTGTCCGGTTCCGCATACATTCCGGTGTACAGCAATTCCATGCCTGTTTCCACAGTCTTGAGGAAAGTAATTTCGGGGCGGGTGGATTGCATCATGGCCGGGGCGGTCATCGTTACCCATCCTTGAAACACAATCTGGTAAAAGGGCACATCCAAGCCAAAAATATCAAAAGCGCTGGAATATACAGGTGCGCCAAATATCCGCTCAGCAAATGGTACGGTATATACATTGGCACCGGAAGTAGCGATGCGAAGCCCTAAGTCACGATAATGGGAGAGGATTCCTTCATATATATCCGTTGTATGGGAACGGAAAACCCCTCCGCTTTCCGAATAATCCGAATATAACATTTCTCCGAATATACCCGGTGAAATTCCCGTCGCCCCCAAACGGTTAAAATTGTCGGCAAAACGTGTTGCGGTTGTGGTTAGCACGGTGGGACTGACCAAACGGTAGGGTTCCAACCATAAACGCGGCGTATGCGTAACCAAATCATATCCGTGGATTTGCGCGGGTATCCTGTGCGGGGAACGCGCCGCATCACGGCGGAATTGTACCCTCCCCCCTCCGCTTCTGAAACGTATGGGGTCGGTTTCAAAATAATAGGCAATCCCTTCGTTTTGGAAAAACGTAAGCATATCGTTAAAATCGCGCCGTCCGCCTAATATACGCGTTGGGTTTGCGCGGTTGGGTAAACGGCGGTTTAACGTGCCTTCCGTATCCCAGCCCACATAACGTAACGTTATATGATGAATACCCAACGCCCGCAGCATTTCCACGATATCAACGGCTTGCCGGTATGTGGTGAGGGGTACGTCGCGGTTATACATAAACCCCAAACGGTTTGCCACGATATCAATGCTTCCGTAAAGTTCCAACGCCAAAGCAGGGCTTTGCGGATTGCGGACAAGTCCCCGCTCGTTTATTAAAAAGCCGCGGTAACGGTGGGCCATACCCACATAATCGGCTTCATCCCCCGATAAGAAATAATAACGCACGGTATACCGTTCCATATGGTTAGGTGCGTGGGAAACCTGCGTAATGGTGGGGAAGTTGCCGTTTATTTCCATAAACAACGATTGCACACGCCCCGAATGGCGAAAAATCATGCGGGTACTTACCGCGTTGTACCCCATAGACGCATTCCCGTTTACCAACAGAATGGAAGCCGCGCCGTCGCCCTCGGTAATGACACCCATCAACGCTTGATTATCGCGCAACGTACCAAATACGGGCATGTGGATATTTTGCCTGCGCGGGGGCATTTCATCGTCCACCACAGCGTAATCACGGCCATAAACCATTTCTTCATAGGGTGAAGTCATTTGGAAATTCATATTAAACGGGACCAATACGCCGCTGCCGTCAGGGATAAATAAATATCCTTCATCTTCCAAATTACCCGCGCCGAAGGAAGGCAGCAGGTTAATACCGAGCAGGTAGCACAGCTCCCCTTCGTCAATATTCGCCACATCTATCATCGCTTCAAAAAAATCGTCGATAATGCGGTATTCGACGGGAATCCTGAAACCCGTCAATTCGAAGAAAAATTCCACTCGTATACCGTTTTCTATTAAGTTCACCGTAACGTTGTGCTGGTTTACCACGCCCGATTGCGAATTGGATGTGCGCGGCACAACCGTGGTGTTGGCATCCTGACGGAAAATAAAGTTGATAATCATTTGGGATTGCAAGTTTAGCCTGGCAGCCCCGCGTGTGGTTTCATCAAGCAATATATCCGGCGGTACGGAATACCAAATATAATCGGTTTCTATATTTTTAATCGCAAACGCTCCCATCGTCATATCCGCATACATGACCAGCCAGGGTGTGCGGGTCACTTCAACATAATTGACCAGCATGGCAGGGTTGGTACTGTCCGTCACGCCGTACTGCACGGGGAATGCCGGACCCTCAGAAAAATCGGGTATATCCGTACGGGTAGGCGGCAATGTTGCCGACCTTTGCGCAGGAACATAAGCCGCATGAGCGCAACCCGTCAGCAACAACAGCATCAAAATCAAAACACAAAACCGCTTCATACGCTCACCCCCTTAAAATCGCGTCAACGATTCCCGGTAAACGGAAATGCCGAAGCTCCATACCTGCTGCAACAACCCTACGAAAAGAATACCGATGAAAAGCATGATAATCATACCCAGCACAGATAAAATGATGGATAGAAACGTTTTTGGAAACGAATAATCGTGTATGGCGTAAATACCGCAAAATAACAATATCCCGGACCATACAAACCCGATAATCGTTACCATATTCATAAATATCCATTCGTCTATCGTCAAAACCTGCGAAATCGCAATATTAATGAAAATAGAAGCCACATAGGGTATAAGGGCATAAGCCGTCGTGGTCACGATTTCCGAAAAGGTTCCTTCCCCGTCCAGAAGCGAGCATATGCACCAATTGGCGACGACAAACATGGTAAATAAACCCACGGTACGCAATAGGGTAATCACCAAGCTGTAATATTCCGCGGTAACGTTAAAATTAAACGCGGGGCCCAGGAAGAAAAAGTACATCGTTTGCGCGACAAACCAAGCGAATACGATCGCCGCTACCCAAATATAGGATTGGTGTTTTCGGTATTTAAATTGGGAAAAACCATCGGTGGGATGCGTCAGCACGTATAAAGGGAACAAGTATTTCGATTCCATACGGGTATACGGGCTGCCCTCCTGCGGGGCCGATAACTTGCCCCATACATAGCCGATAACAAACAACATGACAACCAACAGTACGAACACCAGCATGACCAAAAGCCAATTTTCCTCCATAAATATCTGGCGGTATTCGCTGAACGCAAGTGAATAATTATAGATTGACCCGATGGAGAGGAAGTGGTCCATCGCAAGCCTGTAATCGCCCTGCATATCGGCGATTTGTCCCAAGGCCCAATACGCGGCGGTGCTGTTTGAGTTTCTGGCTAATATTTCGTTCCATAACTCCCGGGACGCTTCCAGTTCAAAGCGGTCCAGCATCACCATCGCTTCTCGGTACAATAAAATATAATCGGTAGGGATAAATTCATAAATGAGATTTTTCCGTTCGTCGGTAACGTAAACGCGGTCGCCTACGGTAACAATGGCCGACGGCGTATCAAAGGTACCCCGTTGGTCGCCGATTGTGCCGAATACCGTGATCAAATATCCATCCGGCGTAAATTGGTATACACGGCCGTTATTACGGGCCACCAAGTTGACAAAACCCGCGTCGTCGATCGCCACATCAATAAAATCAGGCCGCATATCGGGGTGGTAGTCATAAAAGAAATAATCACCGAAATGGGATTGGTCATGCAATACGTTTTCCCCAAGGAAGTTTAGCCTGCGGACGGTATTATCAAAAAATGAATAGGAACGGAACGGCGAAACCGTATAAACAAAACCGTTGGCGTCCATCGTAAAATTGCGCACGCTGACCGGCGTTACGTCCGAAAGGAATTGAATTTGCGTTTCGGTAAGGAAGAACCTGCGGCGGATATAATTAACGATGGCGATACCCCAGTCGGGTACTTCGTTCGGGCCCCAAAAATGTAAAAACTCACCCTGCGGATTAAATCTGAAAATCCCTAAATTGATACTGCTTGCCACCGCATAGATGATACCGTCCCAATCCACCAACACGGCGTTTACGTCAAAGGGCATGTTGGTATCCTGCAACGCGTGGTCAGGGCGGGTGATTATCTGCCGCAACGTTCCGTCGGGGTTGCCGATAATTAAACGGCGGCTTTGCGTATCGGCGATATAAATGGTGCCGTCCGTGTCAACGAATATCCCTTGCGCCGACGCAAAAGTAACGGTGCTGCCGTCCGTTGCCGTAAAATAATCAATGGCGCGGATTAAATTAAGATCCGTATCCGTCACGATAATCCGCGATCCCAAACCGTCTAAAATATATATTTGCCCGCGTTGGTCATAAAAAATATCAGTCAAGCCTTCAAAGTCACGGTCTAAACCTAAGGCGTGTGCGTTAAACACACGGTGGGGCACATACCCAACGGGTACGGGCGTAGGCGTACCGCGGCTGTTGTAACCGTACACATGGTACGGCGCAAAGTGGGAAGCCAACACTGTTGCGGGAGACATGAGCATTAATAATGCAATAAAAACAAACAATGCCTTTTTAATGATTTCCATGCGTGCCTCCCTTCCTACTTAATACCCGAATAAGACATGGTTTGCATCAACGAGCGTTGCGAATATAGGAAAATAAATAGGCTGGGTACCATGATGATAACCCCTACGGCGGCGGCGGGTCCTTGCATCGCGGTGCCGCCCAAACCTATCTGCGCCAGTACCGACGGTAAGGTACGCAGGTTTTCCGAATACACACCGGAACCGTGGGTACTCCACAATACCGGAAAGGTTACGACAACGGCGGTCATTACCGCCGGTTTTATCATGGGTATGACAATCTGAAATAAAATCGCAAATTCGCTGCCGCCGTCTATACGCGCCGCTTCCAGTATTTCATCGGGTATGGTGGCTTCGATAAATTGGCGCAGCAGGAATACCAGAACCACGCCGGACAAAGTCGGTATAATTAATGCCCAGTACGTGTCTATCATGCCGAACTGCGACATGATGATAAACCGTACAAAATCCGTAGAGGAATTGGAAAACAATAACGTCCCCACCACAACGGCGGTGATGAATTTCATACCGGGGACTTTCGCCTTTGCCAACGGGTACGCCGCCAGGGCTGCGATACAAATCCCCAGTACCATCCCCATCGTGGTTACGAACACCGAATTAAAGATAAAACGTGAAAAGGGCACCATCCATGTATCTAAAATACGAAAAACCACGCGGAAACTGTTTGTCGTGGGGTTAATGACATATAAACGAGGCGGCCAATAAAAAAATTCGTCAATGGGTTTCAACGAATTGACAATCATCAAATAAAACGGTACGAACATAAGCGTCCCCAAAAACAAAAGAAAAATGATAATGCCAATCGTCCCGCCTGTCGAGCGGGAGAAGCGAACTTCGCGTTTTATGCGACGATATCTTCCGATTAATTTAAACGGATTCACCATTTGACACTATCCCCTCGTAACGGTTAATTACCGGCGTTAAACCGCTTGAGCATACGCTTGATTAAACTCCATGTAATCTGCATCATAACAAACATGACAATCGAAACCGCTGCTGCGTAACCCATTTCAAAGCGTTGCGTGCCTACCTCCTGCATATGGAGCATCAATGTATGCGTTGAATACGCTACGCTGGGGTTACCCGTCATTTGTTCGCTTATCAAGCCCACGGTAAAAGCCCCCGCAATAGACATAACCGCACCGAACAAGAGCTGCGGCCCCATTTGCGGCAGGGTTACGTAATACAATTCCTGCATACGGTTGCGCATACCGTCGATGGCCGCCGCTTCGTAATAGGCTTTATCCAGTTTCGCCAACCCCGCCATAAATGCAAGAAAGCCGATACCGAACGAAGTCCAAAGGCTTACAATCACCACCGTGGTCATCGTCCAGTTCGCGTCACCCACCCAGTTGATGGGATCGATTAATATATTCGTACGCATTAAAAATGAATTGATTAACCCGTGGCTGTCGGCGGCGAATATAAAACGCATGACTGTGGCGAAGGTGGCCGCACCTGTTAAAGCGGGTAGGTACATTAATGTTGCAAAAACAAGGCGCAGCGGGCGGTGCAGTTCCCGTATCAGCCACGCGACAAGAAAGCTGATGATTACACCCGAAGGCCCGGTTATTAATGCCAAAAATAACGTATTACGTAACGCAATCAAAAACACGGGGTCGCGCAAAAACAGGCGCGAAAAATTTCCCGTACCCACAAAAGCAGGGAATTGCAAACCGTTAAAATCCGTTAGACTGAGTACCGCGCCCCCCATGATGGGCAAAAACATAAATAAAAAATACAGGATAAGAAACGGCAACAACATCACATACATGGGAACCCAATTCTTAAAGATTTCCCGTTTTCGCGCTGCGCTCATGGGTTTGCGTTTTGTTTTGGCCGATGATTCAAACATAGTCAACCTCGTTTATTTAATTAATCCGGTCAAACTCTATGCGCCGCCGTTCAATTTCAAAGTTGATGTCTCGGTTAAAGATATTTAATGCACGGCGCGGCGAATAGGTATCATCCACCGACAAGCGCAGCGCAGAGGTCAAGTTACGCGCGATGATATAGGTAGCGGGTACAAGGGGTATACCCTGCGTCCATTCCCATTGGGCCATGATGGTTTCCTCTTCCGCCGCCGTCCAGCCGATGCGGCGAAAGGCTTCGATGTTAGCCGGGTAATACCGCCCGACTACACCGTACATGGATTCTATTTCCAATCCGTAAGCGGATTGTATCTCCGCTGATGTCCACCACGTAATAAATTGGAAGGCTTCATCCGCCAATCCGCGTTCTTCCGCAAGGCTTAGAATAATCGCACCCGTACCGCCTACCGAAGTGGAGCGGTCTATTACGCCGTCTTCACGCAATATGCCGGGTATGGGGGCAAAATCCCAAAGCCCCGCAAGTTCCGGCGCGGCGCCGGCCAACATGTTGTATGCGGTGATTCCCGTAATGCCCAACGGCGTTTCGCCCGAGCGCATACGGTTGAAGAAATTTATATCCTGTTCAATGCCGAAAAGGCGATACAAATCCACCCATTCCTCAAAGGCTTCCATGGCGACGGGTGTATCAAACATCGTGCGCGTTAAGTCTTCGTTGAATATTGACCCGCCGCGTTGGAATAAAAATGTATGGAAGTATCCGATACCCGCCGATATACCCGGTTGGCCCGCATCCATTTCGGGCATTCCCACCGAAAGGTTATAACCCTGCAATATTTTCAGCAAACGGTAGAATTCATCCCATGTTTGCGGTGGTTCAAGCCCCATGTCGGTGAGTATGTCGCGCCGGTAAAACATCATGTTAAAGCCCTTTGTTTCGGGAATGGCGTAAACCCGTCCGCGATAGGAAAACTCCGTCCACGACGACGGGAAGAACCGATCGCGGATTTCATCGTTTAGTCCCAAACGGTTCAAGTCCATCACCGCGCCGCGTATGGCTAAGTTTATGATTTGCTGCGGGCCCTGCATCAGCACAACATCCGGTGCGCGTCCGGACATGATAGATTGCAAAATCGGTTCACCCGCAAGCACCTGCTGCACGATGACGGGTATACCCGTAAGCGCGGTGAAATCGTCGGTTATCAAACGGTTGATAATCTGCGCCTGGTCTCGGCCCGTGGAAACCCATACACGTAATGCGGCATCGCTCTCCCGTTCATCATCGATAAAGGTAATGTCACGGTAATCCATTCGGAAGGAATAATACAACCGTAATATACCGAACCAAATACGCGTAAAAAAACCGGGGCGAGCGGGCGGTAAAGGCATATCGGCGGATAAAATGAACCCGACATCCAATTCCAACGGCTGTGCGTTAAACCAAAATATTAACGATGCCATACTGTCCAAACGCGTTTTGAAACTTTGCAAATTTTCAGGCAGGATATGCGGCGAAGCCGCAAAACGCCCCAGCATATCCGCCAGCAAATCCAAATTTACGGATTGGGAACTGGTTTGCCCATGGTTTATCCGTATAAGTTCTTCCGCAATGCCGTGTACCTCCTGTTGCAATAAACGCATGTCATCCACAAGCGTCGGGATTTCACGCTGGATGTTATAATCCCGGAAGCGATCCGGGTTGGGTGTGGTCACACGGATAATTTGCCTGTACATCGCCGAAAGGGAACGCACGGTGCGGTGTGTTTGCAATAACAGATGTTGCGCCTCGCCCGTAGTGGCTTCCAGCGTGATGATATCCCCGGCCTGTAAGCGAATCGGAAGGCCCCCGGCCAAATGGATTACCTGCCATCGCGTCGTAAAAGGGAAGGCGATGTTACGCGCTTCCTCAAACGGGATTTTACTGTTAACATACAGGTTACGATAGGAAAATGAACTGTTGTCGCCCAGTTCCTGACGGAAGCGGAAGGCAAGTTGATAGAACCCGTCCTCCACATCATCGGGTACCTGCCATGATATGGATTGCCCGTTTTGCCACCAGGTAAAGCGGCCGATGGTATTTAACCGTATATTACGCGGACTTTGCGGGGTTGTGCCCGCGTCGGAGGTATCGGATGTGGGTGCAAGTTGCGACGAATTTTTTTCGTATGCGTCCTGGGCGAGGAACATGATACTTTTCCCGTTTATAAATGAAGCGTCGCCGTTGTCCCGCATGTATTGCGCGTGGGTTGGCGGCGCCGGCTTTGCGGCAAGCACAACGGAATGGACTACGGCTTGTTCACGCACCGACACGATGCGGATGGTATGTTTCCCCGCTTCCAAATATAAGAAAAACGGGTCAGCGAACAACCCCATGCTGTCAGACACCCAGCGTTCTACCCATCGGGGCCGCTCAATTTGCGGCGGGCGTATATCATTGCCGATACTGTCGGTGACGAACGTACCGCTTTCGTTGCGTTCATCCACCCATATGCGCGGTAATTGGAACACGCGAAGCTCGTTATAAGATATTTCACCGTTGTGGTACAGGCGCATTTCAATGTCCCGCCCCGTACCCGGCAACGGGAAGTAATTGATCAGAATATGAAACCGTCCGCTTTCGGCTACCTCAATTTCCCATTCCAGATAGGTATCGATTACCGTGCCGTATCTGCCTTCTACCAGCATATCTTCCGGTGCGAATAATTCAATGCGTTCGTTTCCCATGGGTTTATCTTGATGACGGAAAAAATAATCATAAAAACCACCCGATTCAAAACCCATAACCCCGGGCGGCGGAGCCAAAATATCAAATTCGGGTACGGTAAAATAGCCGGAATCCTCTTCGGCGGCATTAGACGGCACAGTTATGTAGGAAGCCAATAAAATAGAACACAATAAAAACGCGACTGCACGCAGTAACTTTGTATATATTCTTCCTTCTTTCATATACACAACCCTGCCTTTATATACAAAAAAAGTCATTGCTCTCGAACATGAATTGTTATATTATACAAATAAGTCGTGAAAAAAGTCAATCTATTATTCCATTATGCACAAATGTAGTTGCATATTACACGTTTGTAATAATTAGGAGGGAAAGTATGAAGGATTTCCTGCTTCAAACACTCAGTCGTGATGCCTTTGCGCCTTTTGGCGTACTGTTGGAACATGACTTCCCCATTCCTACCGGCAGGGATTTTGCAGTAGTGGTATCGGCAGCCGCCACGGGATGGGCCGTGGGGATTTTAGCCTTGAAAAAAGGTGTCGCACCCTATCTTGAGCGGCATCTTTATTCGAAGGAAACCCATGAACCCCTGTCCGGCACTTCGATTTTAATTGTCGCCGCCCCGGAAAATCCCGACGATTATCAAATATTTTTATTGGATAAACCCGTTTGTCTTAATGAAGGGGTGTGGCATCAGGTAATGGCCCTGTCAGACGAAGCGATGATTAAAGTGGTAGAAAATTCGGAAGTGCCACCGGAAACTTCCGAAAACAGGGACTTCCCCAACGGCGTACGGTTGTGTGTAACGTTGTAAGCAATCCCATATAAAAGGAGACCGTCATGAGAGAAGATTCATTGCAAATTTTATACCGATTGGACCCCAACCCCCGCAAAGCATACTCCAAAGCGGATGAATTAAAATATTATATAGACGTTTTGGAAGAAAAGATGTTACGGCAACGTACAACCATAAACGGTTGGCAGTTCAGGTTATGCGAATATCACAGCCATGGGAATTACACGTACCTGCATGATTGGGAGGATATCGCCCCCGGCGTATTGTGGGGCGGGCCGGAAATGACAGGTATGTTTAAAAGCACCGCGTTTATGCCGGAACCCCTGGAGGAAGCGCAGGTGTTTATCGAACTGGACTTCGGTGGCGAAGGCTTGCTGTGTATAAACGGCACACCCCACCAAGGCGTAGACTTTGACAGGAAAATCGCTAATTTGGACAGATATTTTAAACCCGGCGAACAATTGGACATCGCATTGGAGGTTTCCGTCAGGAACGCCCCTTATGACGCCTTCCGTCAAGACATTCGGGTGCATCATGTTTTCCAAAAAGCGGAAATCATCCAAATCGATAAGACCATCGAGGATTTGTATTATTACTGTTGGGCTCTTTATGACGTGGCAAACGCTTCCGAAGACGAAGAATACAAATCTTTTATTTTGGATAATTTACAAGCCGCGCTAAAATTGGTTAATTATGCCGCGAAGGATTTTGAAGGCTTCAAGTCCGGTGTTCCGGCGGCGGTGGCCTATATCAAGGAAAAAATTTACACAAACACCGAATTTAAACGACCGGGCAAACTCGCCCTTATCGGCCAATCCCACCTTGACTTGGTATATTTGTGGCCTTACAAGGAGTATGTCCGTAAAAACCCGCGCACCGCCATGAATATGGTACGCAACATAGATGAATTTCCGGAGTTTATTTTTTCCCAAAGCCAGGGAAAATTATACGAAGATTTGCGGATACAATTTCCTGTGGCTTATGACGCGGTGAAGAAGAAGATCAAAGAAGGCTCTTGGGAACCGGTAGGCGCGTTTTATGTAGAGCCCGATTGCAATTTGATTTCGGGGGAATCGGTTATCCGTCAAATCATGTGGGGTAAGAAATACTATCAACAAGAATTCGGTATTGACCCGCAAATCTGCTGGGTACCCGATGTATTTGGGTGTATGTGGACGATTCCGCAGCTTTTGGTTAAATCGGGCGTTAAATATATGTCCACGATTAAATTATCCATTTGGAACGACACCAACGAATTCCCTTACAGCCAATTTTGGTGGGAAGGGCCGGATGGCTCCCGTGTACTTACTTATTTCCCCGGTACCCATTTCGTTTCTTCCGCCGAGCCTAAAAAAATATGGGAGGCATGGGATAAAAATAAACAACGCACCCTCACGGGCGAAGGCTTTTACCAATTTGGCTTAGCCGATGGCGGCGGCGGCGCGACCCGTGACATGGTTGCCAGAATGACCCGCCTTCGCGGTTTGCCCGGTTTACCCGAATTGGAGTTCGACACGCTGACGCGCTTCTTTGAAAGGCTGGAAACAAAATCACAAGGTTTGCCCGTATGGCAGGATGAATTGTATTTGGAAACCCACCGCGGCACCTATACAACCAAAGGGCAAATAAAAAAAGCCAACCGCCAAGGAGAATTTGGTTTGCGGGATGCCGAATTTTATTCTGTCGTGGCAAAATCCTTGGGCGGCGCGTCAATGAAAGAACGGCTTGACCTTGCTTGGAAAAACCTGATGGTAAACCAATTCCACGATATCCTCCCCGGATCCCATGTCACGGAAGCGGCGGGTGATGCCATTGCGCTTTACGATGAAATGTTTGCAATTATCAATGGTGTTAAAACGGAATGCTTGTCCGTTATCGTCCAGTCACTTCCCGGCGGCAAGGATTTGTTCGCGGTTTTTAATACCCTTTCCTTCGCCAGAACGGATTGGGTGGAAGTGACGCTTCCGACGCCCCATTCCCATGTATCCGCAGTGGATAAAAAGGACGGTGAAATATTGCACACCGTATGTTCCGTGGAAAACGGGGTGACGAAGGTGTGCTTCGCCGCCGTGGATGTGCCGCCGATGGGTTATAAAGTATATGAAATAAAACCCATCGAAACAGAAGCCGTTATGAATCAAACTGTTCCGGAAACTGCCAGTGCCGCTTCAAATTCGCTTCCCTTTATAGAAACCAACCATTTCCGTGTTCAATTTGACGTAAACGGAAATATTTCATCCCTTTACGATAAAGTGTATGGCCGTGAAATCATAACCGGGGGCGCAGCCAACCGCTTCCAAATATTTGAGGACAGGCCCGGTAAATATTCCGCTTGGGATATCATCAGCTCCTACGAGGATTACGAATACACCCACGCTTGTAAGCTCATCAGCTTGGAAACGGTGGAGCAAAACGCATCACGCACCGTTGTCAAATGCCGCCAAAGCGTGCTGGACTCCGAAATCACACAGCATATCATTTTTTACAACGATATCCATCGAATAGATTTTGACACCCAAGTGGAATGGCGTGAATGTGAAAAATTGTTGAAGGTATCCTTCCCGGTTTCCGTACGGGCGCGTAATGCTACGTATGATATCCCCTTCGGCACAATTTCCCGTTCCACCCACCGTTCCACTTCTTGGGACAGGGCAAAATTTGAGGTATGCGCCCACAAATGGGCCGACCTTTCGGAGTTTGGCTTTGGCGTTGCTTTGCTTAACGATTGTAAATACGGCTGCGATGTCCGCGACAATGTGATACGCTTAACCCTTTTGAAAGCACCCGTTTATCCCGATCCCGTCAGCGACAGGGGGAGCCATAACTTCCGTTACAGCCTATATCCCCACGGCGGGGATTGGCGCGAGGGTAAAGTCATGGAAGCCGGGTATGGTGTGAACGCACCTTTGGCGGCCATTCCGTTATCGGAAGAATCGCAGAACGGCAAGTTCGCCCATTCGTGGTTTGAAACCGAAAAGGACGGCATTATTATTGAAGCCGTTAAGGAAGCCGAAGACGGTGAAGGATGTATTTTGCGTGCTTATGACGCATACGGCGGAAGCGTGACAACAGATATAACTACCGATATTTCCGGCAGCCGCGCGGAGATTACCGACATGATGGAGTCCCCAATAAAACCCGTCGAATATGACGGAAAGAAAATAACATTAACGTTGTCCCCCTATGAAATCGTGACGGTTAGGGTAGTGTAGTTTATTTAAACGCCTCATCCGCCATAGCCTCAATATTTTCCGGCGGTACATTGGGTAACAGCGCCTCATGGCTGGGTGAAACGATAAAATTGGGGCCGAATAAATCCTTTATCCGCTTCACCTCCTCACGTACTTCGAGGGGTGACTTGAAAGGTAGCAATTCCTGCGTGTCAACGCCGCCGATAAAAACGATTTTCCCGTTGTATTTTTTTGCAAGGCTTTCGGCGTCCATACCGCGTGCTTTGGCTTGGATGGGGTGCAAAGCGTCAACCCCGGCATCAATCAAACGGGGGATTACTTTGTCGATTGCGCCGCATGAATGCAAAACCACTTTGTACCCGCGGTTTTTTGCTTGTTGGGTAAACCGCCGAAAGTACGGCATTACGAACTTATCAAACATTTGAGGAGATATTAATAAATCCAATTGGCTGCCGAAGTCGTTTCCAAAAAAGAGAGCATCCATACGGTCGCCTATTATATCGAACCATCGTTCATTTACTTGCAAGAAAAAGTTTGCCACATGTTCCGTAACTGCCAACACCACATCAGGGTCGGTATGCATTTTAATAAAATAATTCTCCATACCGAAGTAACCCGCTAAGATATGAAAAAAATGTCCCCATGAACCGGAAAGTATTGCTTTCCCGCGGGCAAGGGACGCATTTACGGCCTTCTCCGCGCCGTCGAAACAACAATATTTAATGTCCGGCCAAGGGAAGCGTTCGACTTCTTTGGCATCCTCGCAATGTATGAAAGCGCTGCCTTGGCTTAGGTCAAAGGCATCTTTATATAAATCAACGCATATCCAATCAAAGGTATCGTTCAATTTTTGACCCAATTCTTCGTTATTCTTAACGTTAAAATAGGAATATAGGGCCGTTTTGCTTTCTTCGTGGGGCATTCCGTGCCAAAAACCGCAACGGTCGCTCCGTCGTTCCAATATTGTTTTAAAGTGCTCCCGATTCGTCACTGTTTTTTCCCCTTCATAATTGGTATTACTTGCCTGTTTAATTGTATCATATTACAATTGCATTACAAAATAATGACGGGGGATTACGATGAATAAAAAAATTCATTTAATTTCGAATGCCCATATCGACCCGGTTTGGCAATGGGAATGGGAGGAAGGGGCTGCCGAAGCGATTTCCACTTACCGGCAAGCGGCGATTTTTTGCGAGGAATATGAAGGCTATGTCTTCTGTCACAACGAAGCGCAGTTGTATCGGTGGGTTTCCGAATACGAGCCGACGCTGTTTTGTAAAATCCAGCGGTTGGTGGCTGAAGGGAGGTGGCATATCATGGGTGGTTGGTTTAACCAACCCGATTGCAACATGCCTTGCGGTGAAGCGTTTATACGGCAGGCATTGTTCGGCAGGAAATATTTTAAAGAACATTTCGGCGTTATCCCTACCACAGCCATGAACTTCGATTCATTCGGCCATTCCCGCGGGTTGGTGCAAATCCTGTCAAAATCCGGTTACGATAGTTATATATGCTGGCGTCCCGATGACCCGGCGGCTTGCCCGCTTCCTGCGGAGGCATTTATTTGGGTAGGTTATGACGGCAGTAAAATCATGGCACGGCGTGTGTTAAACGGATACAATTCGCAGTTGGGTAACGCAACCCGTAAAATAAACGAGGTTTGGAACGATACGCCGGACAACGGCTTGGGCATATGTTTATGGGGGGTAGGCAACCATGGGGGCGGACCATCTCGCATTGATTTGGAAAACATAAAAACCCTGATGGCGGAAGCCGCCGCCAAAGGAGACGTTATCGTCCATTCCACGTTGGAACAATATTTCAAGGAATTAAAAGAAAAAGGGGGCTTGCCCGAACATCGGGGCGATTTGAATCCGCGTTTTCCGGGATGCTACACCAGCCAAATCAAAATAAAGCAATTGTATCGCCGCTTGGAAAATAATTTCTTTATGACGGAAAAGATGTGCGTCCATGCCCATTTGTTGGGAATGGATTACCCGAAACAAGAACTGGATGACGTTTTGGTTGATATGATGACCGCGCAATTTCATGATACCTTGCCGGGTACTTCAATAGAGGCTGTAGAGGAAAGTGCGATTCGGGGGATGTATCACGGGTTGGAAATTTTATCCCGCGTACGTACGCGGGCTTTTTATAAACTGGCGGAATGTTTACCCCCTGTAGCGAAGAACGAAATTCCCATAATCGTATACAACCCACATCCCCGTACGGTTGAAGGTATAATAAGCTGCGAATTTAATTTGCCGGATTTTAACCTTGACCCGGTTTTTGTAAACGCAACGGTGTACCATAACGGCCGCGCCCTTCCTACCCAAATAGAAAAGGAATCAAGCCATGCTCCCTTCCAATGGCGCAAGCGGGTAATTTTTCGCGCTTCCCTTTCCCCCGCCTCCGTAGGTTTCTTTTCATGCAAATTGGAAACGCTGCCCGAAAAACCAAAAGTAAAACTAAAAGAAACGGACGGTTTCCTTATTTTTAATAACGGGTGGATGGAATTGGCGATAAACGCACAAACGGGTTGGGTCGATCGGTTTGTTGTTGACGGAAGTTCATTATGGAAGGAAAACGCCTTTGAAATCGGCGTGTTTACGGATACGGAGGACCCTTGGGGCATGAGCTCGATTGAAACGCGTAAACAAGTCGGTGTCTTTACGTTGTTATCGCCCGAAAATGGCTCCGCTTTTTCGGGAATTGATAATGAATACATTCCCTCCGTGCGGGTTATCGAGGACGGTGACGTTCGAACCGTTGTAGAATCCGTTTTCGGTTGCAACCATTCATTTGCCGTGATGCGGTACCTGCTGCCGAAGGAAGGTACAACCTTTGATGTGGAGGTACGTTTGCAAAACGCGGAAAAGAAAAAAATGTTAAAACTTAAACTCCCAACGGTTTTCAGCAATGCTGTGTGCAGCGGGGAAGTCGCTTTCGGGCGGGAGGTTATGCCCGACAACGGCCGTGAAAACGTTTCCCAAAGGTATATATCGGTTGAAAACAGCGAAAAAGGGTTTTCCGTCGCAAACAGCGGCATATATGGCTCTTCTTGGATGAACGGCATATTATACCTGACTTTGCTGCGTTCCCCCGCATACACGGCGCTGCAAATGGAGGGAAGGGAAACCATGCCGCAAGACCGTTTTTCGCCTTATATCGACCAAGGCGAACGGGTATACGGCTTTCGGATAACGGGTAATGTTATGGATTGTTTACGGGATAAAACCCTGTCAGACGCGGTTTTGTTAAACCAACCGCCGTATTGCTTATCGTTTTCTCCCAAGGGCGACATAACGCCCGTTACCAACGCGATGGAAATTTCGGGAGACCCATCCGTTGAAGCTACCGCATTGAAAATGGCGGAAGACGGCAACGGATATATATTGCGGCTTTTTAACCACGCGGAAAAAACCGCCGTATGTGTAATCCGATGTTCACCCCTTAACGTAACACAGCAAGTAACGTTAAATGCCTTTGAAGTAGGCACATATCGTATAACGGCAACCGATTGTAAAATGGTTGGGATGATGGAGGATGAATATGTATTATAAAACGACGTTGGAATCCATTTCAAAGCATACTGTGCCTGCGTGGTTTGAAGACGCGAAACTCGGTATTTTTATTCATTGGGGGATGTATTCCGTCCCGGCTTGGGCCACGCCCAACTACGAACTGGGAGGCGCGCCGGCCGGTTTTGATTGGCTGAAGAACAACCCCTATGCCGAATGGTACATGAACTCACTGCGGATTAAGGGCAGTCCCACTTATGAACACCACGCGGAAACCTACGGCACGGACTTTCCGTATGAAGGCTTTCTTGATATGTGGAAAGCGGAAAAGTGGGACCCCAAGGCATGGGCCGCGTTGTTAAAAAAAATAGGGGCAAAATACATCGTCCCCGTCACCAAACACCACGACGGACTTTGTTTGTGGAACAGCCGTTTTACGGATTACACCACCATGCGGCAAGGGCCCAAACGCGATATCGTGGGCGAACTGGCAGCGGCCGTGCGTGAAGAAGGTATCCGCTTTGGCGTTTATTATTCCGGTTTGCTTGACTGGCGCTTCACTTATTCGCCCATAACCAAAGACAATGACACAAACGCTCACGAAAATTGTACCTACGCTTACGCCGATTATGCTTACAACCAATTCATGGAATTGGTAAACCTGTTTAAACCGGATATATTATGGAACGATATCGGATGGCCGGAAAAAGGCCGCGATGATTTGATAAAACTGTTTGCGTATTATTACAATGCCGTCCCCGGGGGGTTGGTGAACGACCGCTGGAGCGGCCTGTGGCAGGATTATACCCTTAGGGAGTATCAAGCCGGGGAAAGCGATTATAAAAATAAGTGGGAAAATACGCGGGGCATAGGACTTTCCTTTGGCTACAACGCTCAGGAAAACGAAACACATTTGCTTTCCCATCATAAATTGGTTTCATTATTATTAGATACGGTAGCAAAAAACGGGAACCTGCTCATCAACATTGGCCCGAAGGCGGACGGAACGATACCAAAGGAGCAAGAAAGCCGATTGCTCGCCCTGGGGGAATGGTTAGACGCACACGGGGATGGAATCTACGGTACGCGCCCCTATGAACGTCAACACGAAAAAACAGAAAATGGTGTTGATATATATTTTACGAAAAAAGAAAAAGCGTTATTTGTCTTTTTAGACAACGTTCCCGCCGGGGACAGTACAATAATCGTTAAGGGGTTGGGTGGTAAAGCCGATTCCATGCAATCCATGGATGGGAAAAAATTAAGTTTTGCCGCGCAAGATCAGGATTTGGCGGTATCCTTCAAAAATATTACACCCGACCATTTCCCGCTGGGTTTTCGGGTTGTATGATGAAAAATTATTTTAAACCGATTCTTCCTTGTGGATAATCAACGTGTTAGTGTGTGTTCATGGATTGCGCGTGAACTTGTGAGCAATGTTCTTGTTCATAGGGAATATAGCCGAGGATATATGGCACGAATCATTATTGAAAAAGACCGCATCTTCGCGGAAAATTGGAACAGAAAGATTTTTGCGGTATAAAATCCGATGAACATTTTCGCTCTACAGTAATTAAGCCCATGTTAAATCTTGGTCTTGTTAAAATGACAAACCCAAATAAGCCAAAAAGCAAAAGTCAAATGTATTATAGGGTATAAGCGCATTGTTGATGATATGAAAATAAGGAGAGTACGCCAATGGTAGAAAATAACGGCAACGGAAAAGTATCGAAATATACCATAATGTATGAAGAAACGCCTGTGGTGTTATTTGATAGAAAAGCAGATACGGTTACGGTTTATGAATCAAAATATCTGCCCTTTGCATTCAGGAACCTTAACCCCATCCGTCCTGTTGATGCCTTTGAATGGATAACAAACCGCATTGACAACGCACAGCGTACCTATATGAATATGGTGTATATCGCGCGAAAAGTCGGGCGTGACCGTGATAAAATGATAAAAGACAGTTCGGGGATTTCGTTTACGGACAACTTTTGGATTAAAACATCGGACACGAATCATACATGGAGTGAATTAAATTCATTGCGTGATAAAAGCCGTGAATTAAGCCTTTATGCTCTTACAGGCAAAATGGACAATCCCGTTGAATTGCTCAAAGGGCATACCTCTTTATTTACCACAAAAGGCTTTTTTACCAAAGCTATAATAGGTAAAAATCTTGTGAAATTGCGTGAAGATGCAGTGTTGGAATACCCTGCGTACTTGTTCGGTAAGCAAATCGGTATATCTGTTGCAAAATGTGAACTGGATGGCGATTTTGTGAATATCGAATTGTTTACTAATGATGAAGTATCACTTGTTCATGCGGCAGAATTGAAACGGTATTTTGATACCGACGACGAGATTTATAATGAATTTGTAAAAATGGGTAGAAAAGATATAACCGAACAAATCGAGCGTATGTACATTTTTAATTATCTAATTGGCAACCCCGATATGCACGATGAGAACACAGGCGTGTTGTACGATGCAAAGACCTTTGAATTTATATCCCTTGCGCCATGCTACGACCACAATATTGCGTTCAACGAACATTTTATGGGTGTTAGCCACGCAACAAAAGGGAGAAGCTCACTACTAACGCTTGATGATTGGTCAAAGCGGTTTATCAAGAATCATGATGATATTGTAAATAAAATAAATAATGTGGATTTCGGTGAAATAAAAAAATATATTCCAAAAGAACGATTTGTGGAATTTCAAGCACGAATCAAGGAATTGTTAAAATAAGAATGCGTGAAATAGGGCCTTGTGAACGATACATATAAAGAAAGCAATGAAGCGAAATGGAAACAAGTTGCGAAATTGGTTGGAATAAAAGATTCATCTTTATTTGGTGGTGGAGTAGGGTATATGAACATGACAAAATCGTTTTATGAAGCTATAAAGAAGCGTTCTGACGAAAATGAAAAAGCACTTCAATGGTTGCTAAATGAACGCATCTATTCACTCGTTGGGTCTATAATTCGCATGGAGTTGGATTCGTTGTTTCGACTTTGCTATTTCAAGGTTCAAAGTGAACCAATAAAAAAACAGTTATTACAACAATTTATGAAAGGACAGAGATGGCGTGGTGAAAAAGATTTAATTTCTGACCGTACAATGGTTCAATACTTGACGGGGCAGTTGCTTTTGGATTGGGCAACCCCGATTTATGATATTGGATGCGCATTTATCCATCTATCTCCGTACCACGATTGGGGAGGAGTTAACGAACCGACAAGAAATATAAATATTGAGATTCGGCGTGTTATTGTGGAGCATATAAAAGTACATCATCATGTAGAACTTGAGGAAGGATTTACGTTTGAAGATTTAGTTTCGGTCGCAAGTGATGTATTTGGAAAAATTCGTGGGAATCTGCTTTATGAATTAAATAAGTAAAGATTTTTATTGATATAGAAAACATGGTAAACAAAAATTTATATTTATATAACATAGACAGACGATTATAAACTTATAATTTGTATTATATATTTTTATAATCAAATTTTCTAAGTTTTACCTAAGATATTCTAAGTTTTGCCCGAAACATTATAATTTTTCTCGTTTTTACCGTGTTAGAATGTATTTGTGGAAGATTGGCAGGCGAGCCAACCGTTTACAAAAACCAAGGACACCCACAAACACTGTATGCAGTTTAAATTCAAAGAAACAACAAAACCACCGCTCAGCGAAAAATCGCTATGAAAGGTGGTTTTTTATTGCCTAAAAAATCTAAACGGGCAAGCGTGACCGTTGGTAACAGCGGGCGTTAAGCAAAGGAGATGATTCATACTAAAAAGCGACAAAACCATTGGTGCTATGAAAAATGAGCCAAGCATAAACATATTCAGAGGTGGTACTATGGTTAAAATTACCATACCTTCGTGCGAAACAAACGACCTCGTTTTTGCACATTGGCAACAGTACGCTAATGAAAAAGCCTATGCGGCAAAGCTGATTACAAAAGCAATGTACGAATTTGCACGGGATGAGATACATAAAAAAATATCCTGCTTCGCACCTGACAAAGTAGCCGAAGCGCGCTACAATTTTGACGGGAGGTAGGTGTGAATTATGGAATTAATAAAAATGCGAAAACTGCTCGGACAAGGCAAGTCCATATATGATTTGCCCCTTCGTGTGGCGTATTATGCCCGTGTGTCGTCTGATTCTGATGTGCAGTTGAACTCTTTGGATAATCAAATTGCATATTTTGATGAATTCATAAAGTCAACAGTGAATTGGACTTTTGTAGGCGGTTATGTGGATGAAGGATTATCTGGTGCAAGCGTGAAAAAGCGTGACGATTTTAAACGTATGGTTGCCGATGGCGAATTGAGCAAATTTGATTTATTAATAACTAAGGAAATCAGCCGCTTTGCGCGTGATACGCTGGATAGCATTCAATACACACGCCGGTTACTTGCAAGCAATGTAGGTGTGTTTTTCCAAGCGGATAATATATGTACGCTGTATTCTGATTCGGAACTGCGGCTTACGATTATGGCTTCTTTGGCGCAGGACGAGCTTCGTCGTCTTTCCGAACGTGTAAAGTTCGGAATGAAACAAGCACATAAAGCGGGAAAGGTGCTTGGGCAGGATAATATGTACGGATATAAAAAATCTAAGGGAAAACTTGTTATTGATGAAAATGAAGCAAAGTTTATTCGTGACTTGTATGGATTGTATGCACAGGACAAGTATGGTTTCCGAACGCTGGCACGTGTCTTACATGAAAAAGGTTACCGCAACCAATCGGGCAGCGAAATTAACCCGGGTTGTTTAAAAGGTATTTTATCCAACCCAAAGTACAAAGGTTACTACCACGGCCATATTACAGAGAGCAACGACTACCGTGAGCAGAAGAAGGTCAAGACTGCTCTTGAAGACAGAATCCTATATAAATCGGAAGAAATCCCCGCTATTGTGTCCGAAGATTTGTGGGAACGGGCTAATACCATTTTAGCTGTACGTACATCAAAATTTGCAAGCAAGGGGCGCGGCACCGTTCCTCAAACGCCGTACAGCGGTAAAATTGTTTGTGAAGAACACGGCACTCATCATTACCGCAAAGTGTGGAAAGACCGTAAAATTCCTGCGGAAAGTTGGTGTTGCAAGGAGTATCTTGCAAAGGGTAGGGTGGCTTGTGCTACCCCTCATTTATATACCTGCGACTTAGATGCTGTATTGGAACATATCGGCAACGATTTGTTATCCAACAGGGAAATATATACGGCAAGCGTGGACGAATTGTTGGCCATGTACGAAAAAGCCGACAGCCGTGATGCGTTTGATTATGCAAGTGAAATCGCAAAAATAGTAACTGCGATTCAAAAAATAAAGAACAAGCAAAACTTGTTGTTAGAGTTATATACTGAAAATGAAATAGACAAAACTGAATATCTTGAAAAAAACAATCGTTTAAAAGCAGAAACAGAAAAATGCAACATGGAAATTGCCCGACTTAAAGAAGAAAAGAAAACCGTCAGCACAACAGCCGCAAAACAGTCAAAAGTTAAAGATTTTTTTGCCACTTTATCGGCGGAAGATATGCCCCCTGCACTTTCGCATGAAGATATAGACGAAATATCCCCCACACTCCATGTGGCACAAGCGATGTTGGAATCCGTCACAATTCTCCAAGGCAGCAAAAAAACGGAAATGAAAATCCAAATCGAAATGAAGTTGGGCAACACCATACCATGCACCATCGCAACCTTCGCCAAGCGTGATGTGGCAGAGCATTTCATAATGTATAGTCAAACCGAAATATCCCCACTCGTCGGTTCGGAAACGCAATCGAAGGATTTGATCGCTTACATCAACGAGGAGATGGGCGAGGACCCTGCGCGTATTTGGGAATTGAATATGTTTGGCAAGTCTATGCACGACATGGTGCGGGATGGCTTGCAAAACAAGTTGTTTAGAATGCCTGAGACAGCGCAAATGAAATTCCAAGAAACGTTGCAAAAAATCATCAACGAAGGCTCGGGTGGGTTAATCTGCATCATGCTGTAGCACGTTTTATATAATAAAAAAGGCACTCCGTAAAATACGTCGGAGTGCCTTGGTTTTTTATGCTGTTAATTGATTACCAGCGGCGCGTTTGAAGTTTCCACCGCCATCTTTACCTTTTTGGGTGCGTGGTCGAAATGGGTGGAGCGCGCTTCCGCCAGCGTGGGGTCGTTGATGAGGAATTGTAAGCCCGTCAAGCCGAGCCGAATCTCACCCATGGCGGCGTGCGCCTTGATGTGGTAACCCAGGTCGGGCAGGGTGGGGAGGTTTATGTTGAGCTTGGCGTTGCCGGTCTCGATGCTCCACAAATAATCGGAATGCCGCGCGAAGGTGGACATAAGCAGGGACAGCGGCCCGTTGTAATTGGTGAGGGCGAGCTTAGCGATGTCGAGTTCGTCCGCTTCGACGGTACCGGTCACGTTTTCGAACGAAGCGGAGTCGGCGACGATGTTGGAGACGATAAACCGCCCCGCGCTGCTTTCTGCGGTGATATTCGTCGCCGATATACCGGAAAGGCGCAGGTTGCCGTTGGCGTTGGACACACGCAAGTCGTTGGCCGAAAGGGAGGATATATCCATGTGCGTATTGACGCCGTCCAATTTGATTACGCTGAAGGCACGCTCAGGCACGTAAGCGTCGATAACCACACGTTCGAAATCCTCCGGCTCATATTTTAGTTGATACTTGTTGCCTAATTTCATCAGGTCGATCTCCGCTCCGGCTCGCTTTGCCCTGTAGGAAATGCGGGCCGTTATCTTATCGCCGTTATAACCCTTGATACGCAGATCGCCGTTGATACCCGAAAGGGCCAATTCGTTAAAACCCGGGGCAACGCCTATCTCGATGTTCCTTTCCGTCATGCCGCCGGGTGCGGTTACCGACGGCGGGGCGGACGCGGGTCTTGATGTATGGGTTTGTTGGGAGGTATGCGTATGGTAGCCACCCGACGTACCGTGGTGGCTGTGTGACGGGGGATGCGGGTCACCCGTAAACGCCTTGGACAGCATATCCGCCCCGGCGGTGATCTTTTCCGCCACGACTTCGGTAAATTTTTGGAGCTTGGGTTCCATATCCTTGGCGAAACTTTCGAACCGCTTGCCCAAATCGTCGAGCGTGCTCCCCGCACGGGGAGCGGGTCGGGTACCCGAAGGGCTGTTCTGGCGCGGGTCGCGATCGCGTGAATCGTAAGGAGCGGACGGGATACGCGGCGGTGGCGGGGGTAGGGGATGGGGTGCGGAAGGGGAAATACCCGCGTCCACCGATTGCAATAACCTTGAAGCCTCCGTTGCGGTAATTTTTCCGTCCTCCAACATTTTAAGGATCATCAATTTTTCATTTTGCATCGAATTTTCTTCCTCTCGTGCATTTATTTATATATACGAGTATATCACACAAATCTATTGTTTATAGGGTATTCGCGTGTTAGTATGCAAAAAAACGCGGGAGGCACTTAATGAAAATCGGCTGTATGTTGGAAAGTTTTGCGATTGACTTAAAGGAAGCGGTAAAACGTGCGGCGTCATTGGGCTGCGAAGGTATCCAAGCCTACGCGGTATCGGGGGAGCTCGCTCCGAAAAATATGACCGACGCCACCGTCAAGGAATGGCTGGACAGGGTTAAATCCCACGGTATGGTGTTTTCGGCCATTTGCGGGACCTTATCTCCTCACCCGACGCCATAAGCCACGGCTTTGAAAACCGTGAAACCAACCCCATCCTCATCGAGGAATCCAAACGCATCCTCGACTTGGCGAAAAGGTTGGAATGCAACATCGTAACCACCCATATCGGGACCGTCCCCGTCGAGGAAAACGAAACCAAAAAAATCATGCGCGAAGCCTGCCGTGAGCTGGCGTTGTACGCCGATTCCATCGGGTCGTACTTCGCCGTGGAAACGGGGCCCGAAACCGCCGTCGTTTTAGGGGAATTCCTTGACAGCTTGGGTGCTTTGGGCGTACGCGTCAATTACGACCCCGCCAACTTGGTAATGGTAAAAAACGACGACCCCGTAGCGGGCGTATTCACTTTGCGTAACTACATCGTGCATACCCATGCGAAGGACGGTATCCAAGTCTCGGCGAATCCGTTGAAATGGCAGGAGCTTCCGTTAGGGCAAGGCGGCGTTAAATGGGACGGATACTTGAAGGCGCTGCATGAAATCGGGTTTGACGGCTTCCTTACGATCGAACGCGAATGCGGCGACACGCCCGAGGCGGATATCAAATTAGCGGCGGAATTTCTTAAGGAGCGTTTAGCGGTGTTGGGTATAGCGTAGGTTATTGCCCCATCGCTCGTTTTAAGCCCTTTTTTTCGTAATCCAAGGTAATGCGTATTTCACAGCCCGTTTCGGTTTGCTCCATGTCGAACTTCGAATCGATACCCGAGTGGCGCACCGTTTCGAGGCTTTCTTTTATTGAATTCGTCAGGATACGGATGTCACGGATAAAAGGGACGAAAATAGTATTGCGCCCTGTTTTGGCATTATCGTCCAGCATCGTCTCGATGAGGTCCTCGGTTTTGCGGACGTTAAGCTCACGGTTGACGATTCTTTGGAGCGCTTCCGATTGGTCGGCTTCGTTTTTAAGTTTTAATAACGCCCGTGCGTGGCGTTCGGTCAGCCCGCTTTCCACGATCCGTTCGCGGATGTTATCGGAAAGTTTAAGTATACGTATCTTGTTGGCGACGGTGGATTGCGTCTTGCCTACGCGTACGGCGAGGGCTTCCTGCGTGAAGCCGTAATCGGCCATAAGGTTGGCGAACCCTTCCGCTTCCTCGAAGAAATGGAGGTCCTGCCGTTGAAGGTTTTCGATCATCGCCAACACGGCGGAATCCATTTCGCCCATATCCACCACGATGGCGGGGATAATCGCGTGCCCCGCAAGGCGGCAGGCGCGCAAGCGGCGTTCACCGGCTATCAGTTCATACCCGTCCGCGATTTGACGTACGCTGATGGGCTGCAGCACCCCGTAAGCGCGTATGGATGCGGCCAGTTCCTCCAACCGTGCCGGGTCGAAAAAACGCCGCGGTTGATAAGGATTGGGCCTAACCTCGTCCAGCGAAAGATGCAATATTTCGTTGTTTGACATAGTATGTTCCCTCACTTTCCGTTGATTTGTTATTTTATGGAAATATAGCATACTGGAAAATAATGGGCAATTAAAACTTGCGGACATATTCCGACAAAGATGCGTTCGTTCCACCCCATACCGCATTTCCAAATATTACACATTGAAAGTCGAGACATGTTTTAGAATAATATGTATATTCAAATATTTGTTGTATCTTAGGAACTTAGGAGCGTTATTAAAATGAAGAGATTTTTTGTATTTTTATTAGCTGTGTTACTCTGCATTGTGATTGTTGGGTGTGGAAAAAATCCGGTTGAAGGTACCATTAATCCGGTCGAAGACACCATTAATTTAATTGAAGATACAAATAATCCGGCTGAAGACATTATTAATCCGGTTGAGGACACCACAAAACCACCGATTGAACAGGTAGAACAACTCGGATTTTCCGGCGGAAATATCAGCGCCGGTGGTCTTTTATGTGACGGTGGCGACGGATATATTTATTATCGAAGCCAAAGTGACGGTTGGAAGCTGTATAGAGCCAAGCCGGACGGTACGGATAAATCAAAAATAAGTGACCGCGTAGGGCATAATATAAACGTCCTTGACGGTTGGGTTTATTTCCTTGATTATCCGGAGTTTAATCCGATTTATAGAATCCGTACCGATGGCACGGAAGAAACAAAACTTGTTGACGGATATTGCGGCAGTCTGTATGTTGCGGAAAGCAGCATTTATTTTGATAAACGCGACGAAACAAACGCTTCTCATATATACCGCGCAGACCTTGATGGCAGTAATATGACTTTGCTTTTTTCGGAAGCGTCACTTATGTATTATTACAAGGGTATGATTTTTCTTGGTGCGGGTCAGCTCGGCGTATATAATATTGAAACAGGAGAAGAAACAATCCTTGATGATACATTTGTTGCAAATGTGTCTGTTGACGACAGCGGTTTATATTATTGGGCGTACAATGAAGGAGAATTTCGCCGCATGGACTTGGACGGCGGCAACAAAGGCGTAATTTTGAAGGGCGGCGACTTCTTCAATTACACAGACGGCTATCTTTATTATATGGGTATCAGCGAAAACGAAAACGGACCATACCACGTTATCAATCGTTTATCTGTGGAAACAGGCGATATTGTGACATTGTATGAAGCGTTGAACGAATTTTTTGACAGGGACGGCAATTTGATTGGGGTCACGTATAAACAAATGAATGAAGGAAATTTTAATCCTGATTTATTTGAATTTAACAGCCAAGGGGAAATGGTATTAAAAGGCGGCGGCGAACCCCTCTCTGAATCGGTCGGTTATGTATATGTTGCCGGTGAATTTCTGTATATGCGTGCAAGTTTACGCGATGATATTCTTCAAAACGGAAGATTTGACAGTATCGTTAGATTAGACAATGGTTTAATAATATGGGATTAAAAATTATTTTCAGAACAGGCTAGACAACCCCGTTTTTTGTACGTGTTGAAGAAAGGAATATATGTTATACTCGCGTCCTAATCCGAAAGGAGCGAATCCCATGAAGGTTATCTTATTGGAGGACGTTAAGGGCGTAGGTAAGAAGGGTCAAATCATCAACGCCGCGGATGGTCATGCGGTTAACTTTCTCCTCCCCAAGAAGCTGGCGGTCGAAGCCACCAAAGCCAATCTCAATAATCTTGAAAAACAGCGGGAACGCATCGCGAACAAACACCAAACCGAAGTCGCCGCCGCGCAAGCCATAGCGGATAGGATTAAAGACGTCAAGCTCACGCTAAAGGTAAAGGTCGGCGACAAGGGTAAGATGTTCGGTTCCGTATCGAATAAAGAATTGGCCGAAGCCTTGCAATCCCAAAAACACATCGAGGTGGATAAAAAGAAGATCGTACTCCCCCAACCGGTCAAATCCATCGGCGAATATACCGCCACGGTCAAATTACACGCGGAAGTGACCGTTCCCCTGCATTTCGAAGTAACGGGAGAATAAAATGCCCGAAACTAATATCCCGCGAATCCCCCCGCACGATTTGGACGCTGAACAAGCCGTACTCGCCAGTATGCTCTTTGACCGCGAGGCTATTTCCGTGTCCTGCGAAGTGGTGAACGGCTCGGACTTCTATTCCCCCGCCAACCAATCGCTGTTCGAAACGATGGTGGAATTGTTTTCAAAGGGTATCGCCGTCGATGTGCTGACCTTAAGCGACAAGCTCTCCGAAAAAGGCTTGCTTGAACAAATCGGCGGGCGCGATATGGTGGTACGCTTGGCGGGGACGTACTATACGTCCGCCAATATCAGGCAGCACGCGCAAATCGTGGCGGATAAATCGATCCTGCGGCAGCTCATCAAAGCGTCAGGTCAAATACTCGCATCGGGTTACGACCCGCGTGAAAGCCTTGACGCGCTGTTGGAACACGCGGAAAAAAGCATTTTCGACATATCCCAGCGTAATACGAACCGGGATTTCACATCCATGAGTTATGTCATAGCGGAAACGCTGGATAAACTGGAGCAACTCTACCAAACCCAAGGCGCGGTAACGGGTGTGCCTACGGGGTTTGTGGATATCGACCGTAAGCTGGCGGGACTGCAGCCCGCAGATTTGATCTTGGTCGGGTCGCGTCCTTCGATGGGAAAGACGGCTTTTCTGTTAAGTGTCGCGCATAACGCTGCGGTGCGCGATGGCGTACCCACGGCGATTTTTTCGTTGGAAATGTCCGCCGCGCAATTGGGCATCCGCTTGTTAAGCGCGGAAGGTATGGTGGATTCGCAGCGCCTGCGTACGGGGCAATTGGAAGGCGACGATTGGGACAAGGTATCGGAAGCGATACCCAGACTCTCCGCCGCACCCCTGTACATAGACGATACCGCGGGGATTTCGATAACGGAAATGCGCGCCAAATGCCGCCGCCTTAAAACCGAAAAAAAACTCGGCTTGGTTATCGTCGATTATTTGCAACTCATGTCGTCCGCGGCGGGCGCGCGCCCCGAATCCCGTCAATTGGAAATCTCCGAAATTTCGCGTTCGCTAAAGGCGATGGCGAAGGAGTTAAGCGTACCCGTCGTGGTGGCGGCGCAGCTTTCCCGTGCGGTGGAGGCACGTAAGGACCGCCGCCCCATGTTAAGCGACCTGCGCGAATCGGGCGCGATTGAGCAGGACGCGGACGTGGTCGCCTTTCTGTACCGCGACGAATACTACAACCCCGAAACCCTGAAAAAAAACCATGCGGAAGTGATCATCGCCAAGCAACGCAACGGCCCCACGGGTACGGTCGAACTGACCTTCTTGGGAGCATACACAAAATTCATTAACATGATGAGAGGATCGATGTAATGGTTAAGGAAGAAACGCTGTACAAGGTTTTAGGTAAAAAAACAGGCGCGGAGGTTATCCGCGCTTCTTTTAATGAAAGCGAGCTGCAAGGCGGCACGCTGGGCGACGTCAGGCTGGTGAAGGGCGAGGTTGAAATCGCAGCGGGCGATTTATTACCTTACAAAGTCGTGTGGAAGACGCAAAAGAAATGGGAACGCCCCGGCGACCCGCTTTCGTGGCGCAGGGAGTACGACTTATACAATTCCGGCTTCGGCGAAAATTGTTTCGAAACCTTCCGCCCGCCGACTTGTTATCACGCCGAAATGAATGAAGCCGAGGACGAAATCCAACTCTGGATGGAATACGCGGAGGGTGCGTCGGGCAAGGACTTGACCATGGATATGATGGAAAAGGCCGCGTACGAAATCGGGCGCTTCCAAGGTAAGTTATTTACGCAGCCCGACGCGTCGGTTAAGCCCGCCAACTTCGGCGACGTGGGGTACTTGCGCAGGGATTACGAGCAGTGGCATACGTTGAGCCACAACCTCGAAGCGCACCTTTCCGAATACAGCGAGCTGACGGACGAACAAAAACAACAGCTGCGCGACGGCACGGTAAAGCTGCAGGAGGGTGAAGCCTACGAATACACCTACCTGCGCACCGACTTTTGCAAAATCCCGCAGCACTTAAAACAAATGTTTTACGACATCGACGATAACATGGACGCGTTTTTCGAAGGTATCGGCCGTTTGCCCGTCGTGTTGTGCCACAGGGATTATTGGATAGAAAACATATTCCACGACGAAGGCAATATCCGCCTGATCGATTGGGATACCTCCGGTTGGGGTTACCTCGGCGAGGACCTTGCAAGCCTGATCGCCGACGACTACGGCTTCGACGAATTCGAGGAGCTGTGCGAGCGTTTGATTCCCGCGTATTACAAGGGCGCGGCGGAATATATGGACGTGTCCGCCATCGCAAACGGCACGGAAAAGAACTATATAAAAGAAATGATCCTGCTGAAGTTCGGGTATCGGCAGGTGCAGGATTTTATCTTCGCGGATGAAGACGAGGAAGAGGACAGGGTTGAGGCGGTTAAGGCGTTGCAAAAGATATATGAAATGAAATAGACGAATAAATGAAACTAAAAAACCCCTACGCATAAAAAACTGGTAATAACCCGTACACAGTGTTAGAATGGCGGGGATTATGGCGAATACGTGGAGGGGTTAGTATGATTACCAACCAGATTTTGCAAGGTGCGGTGGACGGCCTAAAGCAAATCACCCGTAAGGATATCACCGTAACCGACCGGGAAGGCAAGGTGGCCGCCAGCACGGAGATAAACATGCACCAAGGGCTCGCGCCGCTGGTGGACAGCTTTATCAATTCACCCGCGGAGAACCAGCTGATACAAAGCAACCAATATTTCAAGGTGATCGACAACGGCATTACGGAATACGTGGTGCTCATACACGGGGAGGACGAGGATACCTACCGAATGGGTAAGGTGGCCGCCTTCCATATACAAAGCCTGATGCTGGCTTATAAGGAACGTTTTGACCGGGACAACTTTATCAAGAACCTACTGTTGGACAACCTGTTGTTGGTGGATATCTACAGCCGCGCGAAGAAGCTGAGGCTGGAGAACACCGTACGCCGGGTTGTCTATTTGATTCACACGGCGATTGATACCGATATGGGCGCGGTCGAAATCGTACGCGGCATCTTCCCCGACAAGCACAAGGACTTCGTCACCGCCGTGGACGAAAACAGCATTATCCTCGTAAAGGAACTTTCCGAACGCGACTCCACGGCCGAAATCGAAAGGATCGCAAAGAACGTCGTGGACACGCTCACCACCGAAAACATGACGAAGGTATTCGTTTCCATCGGCGCGGTCGTAACCGACCTGAAGAATGTTTCGTCTTCTTTTAAAGAGGCGCGTCTCGCGCAGGAAGTGGGCAAAATATTCGAGGCCGACAAGCAAATCGTTAATTATGAGCATTTGGGCATCGGCCGATTGATTTACCAACTTCCGCTGCCGTTGTGCCGCATCTTCATCAATGAGATGCTGCAAGGCTTTTCCATTGACGATATCGACGAAGAGATGTTTACTACCGTTACGAAGTTCTTCGAGAATGACTTGAACGTATCGGAAACGGCGAGGGAGCTTTATATCCACCGTAATACGCTCGTGTACCGCTTGGATAAGTTGCAAAAACTGACGCGGTTGGATCTGCGCAAGTTTTCGGACGCGATCACGTTTAAGATCACGCTCATGGTCAACAAATACATGCAATACCGGGAAGGGCAGCAATTTTAGCATGATCGATTTCGTAAACGCGACCAAGGTGTATGAAAACGGCGAAAAGGGTTTGCTGAATCTAAACCTGAGCATCGAACGCGGGGAATTCGTGTTCGTGGTGGGTTCCAGCGGGTCGGGTAAAACGTCGCTGGTGCGCCTTTTGCTGAAGGAAACGGAGCTGACTTCCGGTCGTATATACGTAGATGAACAGGACATAAGCCGCATCAAGCGCCGCCACCTGCCGTATTACCGACGTTTGATGGGGGTCGTTTTCCAAGATTTCCGGTTGTTAAAGAACAAAACCGTTTACGAAAACGTCGCCTTCGCCATGAAAATCGTGGAAGCCACCCCGCGGGAAATCCGCCGCGCCGTACCGCAAGTGCTTAACCTTGTCGGGCTTTCCAAGAAGGCGAAGTCCTATCCCAACCAGCTTTCCGGCGGCGAACAGCAGCGCACAGCCTTGGCGCGTGCCATCGTAAACCGCCCACCGCTTTTGGTGGCGGACGAACCTACGGGTAACCTCGACCCCGACACCGCGTGGGAAATCATGACCCTGCTGGAGGATATCAACGACTTGGGTACGACCATCGTCATGGCCACCCATGCGCACGACATCGTGGACGCAATGCAAAAGCGCGTGATCGCGTTATCCAACGGCCAATTGGTACGCGACGCGGAAGGCGGATATATCGATGAAGCCTAGGACCATCCGCCACTATGTAAAGGAAGCGTTCCGTTCCCTGATCGTTAATCGTTTGATGAGCTTCGCGTCGATCCTAACCGTGGCGAGCTGTATATTTATCGTGTCGTTGTTCTACCTGCTTGCGGCGAACATCGAATTTTTTTTGTCCCAATTGGAAGACAACCTGAGCATCATGGTCTTTATCGACGAGGACTTACCCGCGGCGGAAATGACCCCCCTGCACCAGCGTATCGTATCGCTGCCGCAGGTAAGGAGCACCGAATTTATCCATCGGGACGACGCCTTGGAGGATTTGATCATCAGTATGCCCGGCGGGGTAGCGGGCTTTGACAGCCTGCGGTACAGCAATCCGCTGCGGCATTCCTTTATCATCGAATTGAGGGACTTGCGCTACCACGACGAAGTAAAAAACGCCTTGGCGGAAATGCCCGAAATCGCCAATATCGGCGACTTCAGCGAAGCGGCGGAGATCATGACCACCGTAAGGGACATCGTGCGGGTGACGTCGCTGATATTAATTTTGATACTGGCGATGATATCGATCGTATTGATCATGAACACGATCCGCATCACCGTATCCACGCGGCAGGTGGAAATCGGTATCATGAAGTATGTGGGCGCGACGGATTGGTTTATCCGGTGGCCGTTTGTTATCGAGGGCTTGCTCATCGGGTTCTTCGGCGGGGTGATACCGGCGGTATTGTGCCGCTTTGGGTACGAACGTGTGGTGGAGGCCATCGCGGGCATACCGTGGCTCAACTTTATCGAGTTTATGCCGGGCGAGGATATATTCATGTACGTGATACCCCTCGCCGTCGGGTTGGGTAGTATAATCGGGCTTATCGGTTCGTTTGCTTCGGTGCGCAGGTATTTAAAGGTTTAAACGGGGGGTACATATGCGGGATATATTTAAGAAAATAATATTGGTTACAATGATTGCGGCGATATTTGTCCCTGTGCTTTCGATCATAGCACAGGTGAACCTGCAGGAGTTGCGCAACAACCACGCTTACTTGCAACGTAATATCAACGAAGCGAGAAGGAACATCGCCGACACCAACCGCCAAATCAACGAGGCCGATCGGGAAATGGACCGCATCGACGAAGAAATGATGCAATTGCTGGAAGATATGCTCATCTTGGATGGGGATATCGCCATCGTGGAGGAACGGTACGAACAATCCATCCTTGAATTGGAAAGCGCCCGTACCTACCGCGATACGCAGGAGCTTATCGTACACGACCGTTTGCGCGCGTTGCACGAGCACGGGCAACCGAACCTTTTGGACGTACTCGTGCAGTCCACAAGCGTGCGTGATTTTATGCTGCGTATGGAATGGATGACGCAAATCACTCGGCAGGACCAACGAATGCTCCAACGCTTGGAAGAGGCGAACGAACGTTATCTGGTAATCGTGGAGGATGCGGCTCGGCTGGCCAATACGTTAAAATCATTGATGGTTGAATTGGAACGCACCGCCGCCGAATTGGAACTCTTGATGGAGCAATGGCAGGAACGGCATGGCGCACTGATGATTAACCGCCAAACCTTTGAAGAAATGCTGGCGGCCGACCAAGCCCAAGTGCGTACGGTCGCTCAGCAAATCGCACGTGAGGAAGAGCGTATCGCCGCTGCAGAAGCAGAACGCAGACAGCGGGAAGCGGCGGAGCGCGCCGCCCGTTTGACCGGCGGTTCGATGTTATGGCCGGTACCGGGGTTTTGGAGTATTTCCAGCGGGTACGGCAACCGCCCCAACCCCTTTAACCGCAGGCAAATCCAGTTCCACACGGGGATTGATATACACGGGACCGGTATCATGGGTGCGGAGGTTGTTGCCGTACAGCACGGGTACGTTATCAGTGCCGCTACCGGATGGAACGGCGGTTACGGTACGGTGATCATGTTACAACACGCCAACAATTATGAAACACGATATGCCCATCTGTCGCGCCTGCTGGTAACGGAAGGGCAAGAGGTACACGCCGGACAGGTGATCGGGTTCGTCGGCTCCACGGGTAATTCCACCGGACCCCATTTGCACTTCGAGGTACGGCGCAACGGCAATCACGTTAACCCCATAGGATATTTACCGAGGTAAGTTAATACCCGCTGCCTTCATTCATTCCCTGCACAATTTTCACGATTCGGCTCGTACCCAGCCGATCGGCGCCGAGTTTGATAAAAAGCGATGCGTCCTCCAGCGATGATATACCTCCGGCGGCTTTTACCTTTATATGGTTGGGGGAATGTTCGCGCAGAAGGGCAACGTCCTCGAAGGTTGCGCCGCTTGACGCAAAGCCCGTGGATGTCTTGATGTAATCCGCGCCCGAATCGCCCACAACCTTACACAAGGCGATTTTTTCCTCCCGTGTGAGCAGAGCGGTTTCGATGATGACCTTTAGGATGTGCGTGCCCGTGGCGGCGCGTACGTTTTTTATGTCCGCCAAAATGGATTCGTAGTCGTGTTCCTTTGCCTTGCCGATGTCGATGACCATATCGATCTCGGTCGCGCCCGCGCGGATGGCGGCGGCGGCTTCGTAAGCCTTTGTTTCGGTGTCGGCGTAGCCGTTGGGGAAGCCGACGACCGTACACACGGCTAACTTACCCGCGAGATGGTTGACGCATAACCCAACCCGTGAAGGCGGCACGCATACCGACGCGACACCAAAAGCCATACCTTCGTCGCAGAGCTTCAAATAATCCTGCGTTGTGGCTATTACGCCCAGCAATGTATGGTCTACGTGGGACAGGATTTCCTTGGTGGTCATGGCGAACGCTCCTAACTTATGTTTTTATTGGGTATTATACCAAAAAAATGCCATGCATAAGGCCCCGCGAATGGAACGGGGCCTTTTTGATGGAACGGATGTTGTTTGTTGTTTGCTTTCGTGCCTTCTATGTACGCCCGGTATGGTGGCCTTTCGCTTAAATAAAATGCCGCCTTATGGTTTCCTCCTTTTTGGGCTGCGAAAGGTGACTCTGCCGTAGGGGGAGATGAATTGGGCTTCGGGGGACGCTTCCCACGTCCTTTTTTATCATATGACGGGGGGGTTAAATGTGTGACAATAATTCCGTTCGCGGGCGATGGCGTATTTCGACATTTCGGTATGCACCAGCGGTAAGCCGTTAAGCAGACGCCGTATGGTTTCGGGGAGGAAACCGGTGTATTTAACCTCCAACAATAAAGGGTAGGCTTGCCGGTTGCCATCGACCGGGGGTGAATTGTGGAAAGGTTTGGGGTGGCCGTCGAAGGTGAAGCGTACGTTGCCCGGTTTATAGGTCAGCGTTTCGCGCCGATACGTGAAGGCTGCCGTGGGGCGCAAACCGCGCAAACGGTAGATCGTGGCGAGCCTTTGCCACAGGGGGGCTTTTTCGGTAAGGATGAATTCGAAGTCGCCGCTTGACATCCGCTCAAATTGGGCGGATGTAATCGGAAGCGTGTCCTTATAATTCAGCATACTGTCCTTATGCTTACGTTCCAAGCGAATAAATGACAGATCGCCGTTGTAGTACCGAAGACGGTACTTGTCGCGGCTGTAATGGCCGAGCTGCTTGGCTTGGTAAAAGGTATCGTAGCGGTCGTCCAAATAGACATTGTTGACGGTATAGCCGCCGTTTTCGTCCGCGTACTCGTCGGGACGCATGATACCGACGGTACGGCCGCGCAGGACGGCGGCGGTTTGCGGGTTGATCAAATACTTATGTTCATAACGGTAACGCAAAGGTCACGTCCTGTAAAGCGCAACGCAAAACATAAAAGCCCTTGCGTTTGTGCGGAATTTGTACGTCCGTAAAGTGCTGCCGCAGGAATCGGGCCGCGGTTTCGGCGCCGTGTTTTTTTTGTATTACTACGTGGAGCGCACCGTCGGGGTTAAGGTGGGTGGCGGATTCCGCGTATAAGCGGTACATGGTTTCCTTGCCCGCGTGTATCGGCGGGTTTAACAGGATGTGGTCGAAGCAGCCGTTAATATCCGAAAAACCGTCGGAGCATACCGTTGTCGCCGTTACGCCGTTTGCGGTCGCGTTCCTTGCGGCGTATGTACAGGCGATGCGGTTCACGTCCGACATCGTAAGCCGTAACCCGACCGAGTGCGCCTTGGCCAAAACGATGCCCAACAACCCGTACCCGCAGCCCAAGTCCAACAATGTACCCGATAAGGGAGGCAACGCGGATCGGATCACTTCCAACAACAAGCGGGAGGCGTCGTCGATCCTTTCATAGGAAAACAATCCGGTGGTCGTGGTAAAGCGGAAGTCATGGCCGAATAAACTAATTTCCAATACGCGTTCGTCAACGGGCAGGTCGGGGTTTTCGATGAAGTAATGCTTTTGGCTCATACGAAAACGTCCAAAACCTGCGGGTGAATCTTAAAGAGGAAGGTCTGCCCGGGGTTTTGGCCCGCACACGTCAACGGGTACAGGTTGCCGTCGAGGCAAAGTGTTTCACCGGGGAGGGCGTGTTCGCCCAACGTGATCCTTACCTCCTCGCATTCCATAAAGCTGACAGCTTTTAAGTGCGTGTGTTTCTCAATCATCAGGGACGGGAAGATAAGCATCGTCTTGGGGCGGCTCATGCCGCGCACGAGGCATAGGGTGATCTTGCCGTCGTCGATCTTCGCCATCGGCGAGATATGCAGACCCCCGCCGTAATATTGCCCGTTGCATATCGCCACAAGCGTAAACGTGTCGTCGATCTTTTCGCCGTTGACTTCGATGGTAAGGGGGACGTTGGAATGGCGCGCGATGCTTTTATAGACCGCCGCCACGTATGCGTAGCGCCCCCAACGTTCCTTCAGCGCGAACGCGTTTTTTACGATGCGGGCATCCAGCCCCAAATTACCTATGTTCATGTATGCCGCGCCGTTGGCGGTGATGAGGTCAACGGTGCGCGTACGGTTTTCTTTTATCGACTGCGCGAAAACACGAGCGGCGTCGGGAATGCGGTTCTTTTTATACCGTTTTAACGCGTTCGGCTTCCCGTTTAACAGAGACATAACGAAATCGTTGCCGCTGCCCGCGGGGAATACGCCCAAGGGTACGGGTATCCTTTGCGTGGGTGAATCCTTTGCGTTAAACGCCGCGAACATACCGTCCGCGATTTCCTGCAGCGTACCGTCGCCGCCCAGGCCGATAATACCGGGGCAATCGGGGGTCGTTTCGCAGATTTCACGCGCTTTTGTTTGGCCGTCCATAACGCATTGGGTCGTATAAACATCGTATGCGATACCCATCCGATCGAATTCGCCCGTCAACAACCGCAAGCGTTCGGGTGTGCGTCCGCGCCCCGCGATGGGGTTTACGATAATGCGGTACATTTAACGCGTGCCGAAGATACGGTCCCCCGCGTCGCCCAAGCCCGGAACGATGTATCCGTGGTCGTTAAGGGGAGCGTCGTCGTAAGCCGCGGTATAGATATCGATATCGGGGTGGTTGCGTAATATCTTCTTAACGCCTTCGGGCGCGGCGACCAGGCACAGGAGCTTGATTTGCGTAGCCCCCGCTTTCTTGAGGTAATCGATGCTTTTATTCGCGGTATTACCCGTGGCGACCATCGGGTCCACCAGCAGGATTTCGCGCTCCTCGATTTCGGGCGGCAGCTTGCAATAGTAATCCACCGGGTCCAACGTGTCGGGGTTGCGGTATATGCCGATGTGGCCGATCTTCGCCGTGGGAAGCAAGCGGGAAATGCTTTCCACCATGCCGAGCCCCGCGCGTAATATCGGTACGATGCCGAATTTTTGCTCGCATTGCCAGCCGTTGGCTATACCTACGGGCGTTTCCACTTGCATGGGTACGACGGGTAGGTCCCGTGTGGCGATATAAGTAAGGAGTGAAGTAATTTCACTCACCAACTCGCGGAATTCGCGGTTACCTGTGTCTTTTTGGCGCAGCAGAGTGATCTTCGACTTCACCAGCGGATGCTTGGCGATGTGCAGGCGTTGTTCGAGTACCTTTTCCGGATTGTCCATTTCATAACCCCGTCTCTTTTATTTTTTTGATGCATCGTTCCAGTTGGGTTTTGATTTGGGAAGCGCATTCGCGGTACGTCCCGTAATCCCCGCCGAAGGGGTCGGAGATGTTATTCCCGCTTTCGGCGTATTCGCATAAAACAAAGGTCTTATCGGCGGCGAAAGGATAAGCGGAAACGACCGCCGCGCGGTGCCCCGACGTCATGGCCAACACCAAATCCGCTTGCGAAACCAATTCACCCGTCACTCGCTGCGAGCGGTGGGAAAGCAAGTCGCACCCTTCCTCGCGCATGACGGTTACAGCGTGGGCGCTGGCCTTGCATTCGGGTGAAGCGGAGACACCCGCCGACCGTACCGTATAGTCAAGCCCCGCTTCAACCAGCAATTTGCTTGCCATCACCGCCGCCATCGGGCTGCGGCAGGTATTACCCGTGCATACGAACAGGATCACCCCGTCACCCCCAACCGAATAAAACGCCCTTCCGCAGCTTTCGTCATCCTGTCCATGATGGCAACACCCAAACCTTCGGCGGGTAAGGCTTCGGCCAAAATAATATCCACGCCCTTTTCGTCGAACCTGCGCAGGTTGGCGAACAGGTTCCTTGCGATATCGGGCAGGTTATGCGGGTCACCCAAAGGTAAAAACGTAACGACGGGCGTGTAAGAAGAATCGCTTTGCACCGCCATCACAGGCCAGTTTTTATTGATACAGGCCAATACCCGCGGCGAAGCCAGCACACCGATGTGTGCGTCCACTTCGGAAACGATCTGTGTGGTGATAAAGGAAGCGACGGCTTCCGCCGTGCCGGAAAGGAGCGTCATGGGGGCCAGCGGCGCGTAGTGGCGGTATTTTGTGCCGGGCGAAAGGGGAGGGGTTTCAGCATTCGCCGCTTTCCCGATCACCGCCGCGCCAACCGCTTCCCGAATCATTTCCTCCGTTATCGCGCCCGGGCGCAGGATAACGGGCTTGTCCCCCGTCGCATCCACCACAGTCGATTCGATGCCCACTTCAAGCGTACCGCCGTCCACCAGTAAGTCGGGGGATTGGGCGGTATCCTTATAATCGTTGGTTATATGCTCGGCTTGGGTCGGGCTGGGGGTACCGGCTTTGTTTGCGCTGGGTGCGGCGATGATGGAGCCCGATCGTTTAATGATCGCCAACGTTACGGGGTGGTTGGGCATACGGACGCCCACCGTTTTGACGGTGTTGCCGGGATGGCCGCCGAGCCACGGGAGAATGTCCGGTTTTTTACGTACGACGAGCGTCAGGGGACCCGGCCAAAACCGATCGGCCAGCGTACGCGCGTAATCGGGCAGATGATCCGTCAGTTTGTCCAAATCCGATTTGTCCGCTACGTGTAATATAAGCGGGTTATCGGCGGGCCTGCCTTTGGTCGCGTAAATCCTCGCGACGGCTTCGGCGTTAAAAGCGTCCGCCGCCAACCCGTACACCGTTTCGGTGGGAACCGCAACTAAGCCGCCTGTCTTTAACAACCGGGCGGCTTCGTCCATTCCTGCGTTATCGGGCGTTACGACGCGCATTAAACCGCGCCGCAGCACTTTTTATACTTTTTACCGCTGTTGCATGAGCAGGGGTCGTTACGCCCGATTTTGGGGTCGTTGCGTACGACGGTGTGGGATTTTTTTTGTTCGGTGTAGAGGCTGCGTTGCTCTTCGGGGGTGAAGATCGTTTCCCACTCGGGCAGGTTGTACAATTCTTCGGCTTTGTACGCCACCATTTGCTTGTACAAGCGGGCGAAATCGATGTCAAAGGCGATTTCGGTTTCCTCCGTTACGCCGTCAAGCGGTTCGGGTACGCCGTCCACCGCTTCATGTATGCCGTCGAGGAAAGCCGCGACATGCATGGGCAACATGCGGAACTCCTCCGCCAGCTTCGTCACCGTGCCTTCGATGCGGGTAATTTTCTTTTTTAAGATGTTGGCGTACACGACTTTTTCCTTGGCCATGTAATCGTCCCAAATGTGCTTCACGGGTTGGTTTTGGGAGTCGATCGATACGCGTTTCCATGCTTCGTAGAGTGCCATTTTCGTTACTACCTCCAATGATCATAATACGTAAAAAAAGGATGGGTTCCCCCATCCCGCGTTGCTTCTTACGCTTTGTATTCCTCCAGCAGCGGCAAGACCTTTTGCGCTGCGGCTTCGTCGTGGATATCCAATCGTAAGGGCTTGGAGATGTTAAGGCTGAATATTCCCATGATTGACTTTGCGTCCACAACATAACGGTCCGATACGAGGTCAAATTCCCCTTCTATGGGTGAGAGGATGGCCACCAAGTTTTTAACCTTTTCCACGGTGTCCAACAGGACGTTGATCGACTGCATACGAATCCCTCCTTTATACGCGATGAAAGTCGCTCCCTTCATTTTAAGTGCAGGCCGTGAGACTGTCAAATAATGGGCATATGTTCGAGCGATAAATGTTGACATGAATACACGTAATGAATATAATGTGCAAAGCGTTTATATGTTCTATTCAAAGGAGGTTGTCCGCCATGAAAGATTCCACTTTGCGCAAAGCCGCGATGCTCCATCCGTCACTCATCCCCGAACCCTTTGACACAATCATGGAGCAATACGGCTACGACGCGGTATGCAACATCATTGACGCATTGGGCGGGACCACGGTCTACATACCGCAAAAACGTACGGTATTTATACAATGTTTGGCAAAGGAAGCGGCAAAGGAGTACGAAAAGGGTTCCGATTACCGTACCCTCACAAGGAAGTACGGCATCAGCGAACGTCATTTGCGCCGTATGTTGACAAAATAACGGCGTGTTGCAACAATGTACCCATGTATTACTTCCATTTTAATAAGGGTACGGTCTACCTCCCGCACAAAAAATCCGAAAGCCTCCCCATCATCGTCAGCACATACGGTCGGGGCGAAAGCCATTGGCCGAAGCGGGTGGAGGAAGCGTTGCGCGTGGCGGTCAATAAGCAAAACATAGGCTTTGTGGTTTTCCACGAAGGGAACCCGGCGGAAATGGCCGCATGGGTAAAGCCGCGGTATTTTACCGATCCGGATAGGGTCGGTATTTTTTCGTTGGGCGAACCCGTATATGCAAGCGATATCTTTGAGGACGGCTTGGCGTTTTCGGTGGTGACCGTGCCGCACGGCAGGGACCCGAACACGGATACGTTTATCCCCACGCTGTACCTGCAAGGTACGGGGGAAAAGGTATCGCTGGAAACGTTGAAGTTAAAGAAAAGCGAAATCGTGCGGCGCGAAAATGCGGGGACGAAATCGGCGCACGTTATATTTAAAGGAAGCGACGAATACCTGTTTAATGTTATGAAATATGCCGTGGACGAAACCGTTAGATGGTTAAGCGCTCTGTACACAAGATAGTCGATTTGATTCTGCGATGCGGTGACATCGACAGCCGCTTCAACGACGCTTCGGCCATGTACAAAGGCTCCGCCGCGCACCGTAAGCTCCAGCGGGCGGCGGGGGAGGGGTATGTAAGGGAAGTCCCGCTCAAATTGGAAGTTATGATCGCGGACATTCCCGTCACCATACAAGGGCGCGCCGATGGCGTGATCACCCGTGACGGCGAAATCACGGTCGACGAAATCAAAACGACGACCTTGCCGCTTGATTATATCTTCAAGCAGCACACGTTGCACTTGGGGCAAGCGAAATGCTACGCACACATGTATGCGCAAACCCTTTGCGAAAAACCGGAATATATGACGGTGCAACTGACGTATTACCAACTGGAAAGCGAAGAAATCAGGAGGCATCAATGGCGGTTTTCCGTAACCGAATTGGATGCTTTTTTTCATGACCTGCTTCGGCGGTACGGCGTGTGGTTGAAATTTGAGCTTGATTGGTTGGAAATGAGGAACGCGTCGATCAGGGAAGCGGCGTTCCCGTTTGTAACCTACCGCAAGGGCCAGCGCGAATTCGCCGTGGCGGCGTACCGCACGATATTGGCGCAAAAGAAGCTGTACGCGGCCGCACCCACGGGCATCGGTAAAACGCTTTCGGCTTTGTTCCCCACGGTTAAGGCGATGGGGGAAGGCCACGCGGAAAAAATATTCTACCTGACCGCCAAGACCGTCACCCGAACCGTCGCGCAGGACGCGGTCAAACTCATGGCGGATAAGGGGCTGCGTTTTAAGTCGGTCACCCTCCGCGCGAAGGAAAAAATATGCCCCAACAGCGAGCGCAACTGCACACCCGACGCTTGCGCCAACGCGCGCGGCCATTACGACCGCGTCAACGACGCCCTGTGGGAGCTTATCAACGCCGAGGATTTGGTCACGCCCGACGAAGTCAAGCGATACGCGCAGAAACACGGCGTATGCCCGCACGAATACGCGCTCGATGTGTCCCTGTGGTCGGACCTCGTCATCGGCGATTACAACCATGTGTTCGACCCCGGCGCGTACCTGCGGCGGTTTTTTAACCGGGAGAACGAAGAGCGGGCGTACGTCTTTCTTATAGATGAAGCGCATAATTTGGCAGACCGCGTACGCGATATGTATACGGCGACGTTGAGTAAAAATATTATCAGCCGCATCCGCAGGCAAATACGCGGGCGGGACGCGCTCACCTCCGACGTGCGCAGGGAACTAAAACAAATCGACGCGTACCTGAAAGACTTGCGGGAGGAAAACGAAAAGAACCGCGCCATCCGCGAGCAGGATATGGTGTTGAAGGCCCTGCTCACCACACTCCGCCTCGCCATAGGGGAATGGCTGGCTGCGCATAAGAATAATACGCACGAAGCGGGCGAAATCTACGGCGGCTTGTTCGACTTATACTTTGAGCTGGACGCGTTCCTGGGCGTATCGGAATTATATGACGCACGCTTTACGACGTTGGTTGAGGTCGCGGACAAAGACGTCATTTTAACGCTTTTTTGCCTTGACCCGTCCGCCATCATCACGGAGCGGCTGGCGTTCGGAATTTCCTCCGTTTTATTTTCCGCCACGCTTACCCCGCTGCGTTATTACCGCGAAATATTGGGCGGCAACGAAGAAGACCCCATCATATCCCTGCCGTCGCCCTTCGACCCCGCCAAGCAACGCATCACCGTACACGGCGGTATCTCCACCAAATACATCGACCGCGAACGCAGCTACGAGCCCATCGCCGACGCGATCTACGCCACCGTCAGCAAAAGGAAGGGTAATTATTTCGCCTTCTTCCCGTCTTATGCCTATTTAAATGAAGTGTTCCTAAAATTTTATGATAAATACCCCGATATCCAAACCTTGGTGCAGCAGTGCAACATGGCCGAGGACGACCGTGAGGACTTTCTGGAGCAATTCGACGCCGATAACGAGGAAACCCTCGTCGGCTTCACCGTATTGGGCGGCGTGTTTTCCGAAGGGATCGACCTGAAGGGCGACCGACTGATCGGGTCGATCATCGTAAGCGTGGGTATCCCCATGATCACCCATCGCACCGACCAAATCCGCGATTATTACAACGAGAAAAACGGCCAAGGCTACGACTACGCTTATGTGTACCCCGGCATGAACAAGGTCCTGCAAGCCGCGGGCCGCGTGATCCGCACCGAAGAGGACGAAGGCATCGTCCTGCTCATCGACAGCCGCTTCAACACAAAAAAGTACCGGGATATGTTCCCGGTACATTGGAAGAACGTGCATTATCAAGCATGAAGCAATTCATCTACATATCTTTCAACCATTTTAATACGGGAGTCGGAAAGCCCGTCAATTTTTTGCCATAATAAACGGCGTTTTTCCAACTCCGCGTCGGACAAGGAAATATATTGGGAACGCCCCTTTGTTTCATCGCCTTGCGTATACGCCAACGCTTCATCAAGTGATTGGATTAAATCGTTAAATAAATGATCGTCCATTTTATAACGCTCCTTTTAATGCTTCGACCGCCCGTTTAATTTTCAATTTTTGCTCGGGGGTTAAATCATCTTGCTTGCTTTTGGGATAGCATAATAATAAAAACGATTTTTGGACATGAGCAATATCCAAATATATGATACGCAACCCTCCACTTTTTCCTGTATTGGAAAGTGCGAAACGGGTTTTTCTTGCACCTCCCGTTTCTTTCATTATATCGCCAACAAAAGGATTTACAATCAATTTTGATTGCAGTTCGCGCAAATCGTCATCATTTAACCCCTGTTCAATCCAAAGTCGATCGAATACGGGTGTCATAACAAATTCCCTTGCCAAATTCCATCAACCTTTCAATAATATTAAGCGCATTAAACAATGCATCATCGTGCCAATAATCGTCCTTAAAGGGTACAAAGAACGCCGCTCTCGGGGTGCGGTCAACGGTACCCGGTACGTAAAACATTACATCGCCTCCATTAGGGTTTTTATGGTTTGAATACAAACTTTTCTAATTTTATCAAAATCCTTTGATTTCGTAAGGGTGGCGCCTTCGAGGTAAAGGCGTTTGTTTACTTCGATCATCAACGTCGTGACGCGTTTGTCTTTACCGTAGTAAGCCATGGGGACGATCGAACCGGAGAAGGGGCGGTTAACCTCCACGGTATAACCGAACGAACGCAGGAAATCAACCGCCGTTTCCGCCAAGGCAAGCGGCGTGTGGCAAGCGTCCGTACCGATGCAAAAATCGGGCAGGTCCTCCCCAAGGTACGGGTCATCGGAAAAAGAATGCCCGTCAATGATCAGGCAACGTCCAAATTCGCGCAACGCTTCACCCACCGCGCGGGTTAATTTTTCATGGTGTTTGTCATAGATTTGCGTCAACACCTTATGCTTAAGCGCGGGGTCTTCGCGGCGCAGCGGCAGACCGCGCAGGGTATTCGTATAAAAGAAGCCGTTCCCTTTCTTTGCGTTTTCCTCCAAAGCATCGTCCCGGAAACGCTCCGGATCGCATACGAGCCGGTTATATTCGGCGACCACCCGCTTGCCGATACCCGCATCAAACAACTCGTCGCAATAGGCATCGACGGACCATAAAACCTCCCGCGCGAGCGCGTCGTCGGAAAGCAGGAACCCCGATTTGTACTCCACAGGTATCAACGTGGATGCATGGGGTATGTGTATGATTAAACCGATTTTCATTTACCGCTGCTCCTTTTGGTATATTATAACATTTATGGTATTGCAAAAAACGGTTCAATCATTTTCTGAATGAGCCGCTTTTTGTGTGGGTGTTTATTTACTTGTCCTTTTTATCTTGCGGATGCTACGGTGGTTATGCCGAATTCATCATATAACCTTTGTTTATGCTTCCGATAACGTTCCCGTAATTCATCGGGTGTCATGTCTTTTTCTTCATCGTAAATCATTAACCGTATTGCCTTAACCTCACGGAGCGGCATTTGCAAATGAACAATACTTGGGTCATTCATATAATGTTCAAGTGTTTTCACGGTCAACCACCTCCATCGGTGAAAAAATTTCTATGGGTCTGTAACCCAAATCGGCATTAATACGTCCCGTCATAACCAATGTCTTTTTTCTGACGATATGCTCAAAGTTTAGGCTTAAAATCATATCTAAATCATTGATTGTCGCAATTGCTATATGGCACGCATCGGTTGAATTTTTTTTGGGTAGTATTCCTTGTTCTTGATATAGTGAAGCAAGATTTTCCGCTTCATGCGATTCATCAAGGAGCGTAATGCCGTACTTATTTATTAACCCCATCATTTTTTGTTGTTTCCCAATCGGGGCTTGTTCTAATTCCCGCGTGGCATAAACGGAAGTAAAGGCTTGGTATTTCCCCGCTTTGATTTCCTCAAAAAATTTTACGGTATCGGCGTGGGCGTCGCGTTCTTTGTCGAAGTAATAGTTAAACATAGTCGTTTCAAGATACACTTTGGGTACACGCATTTATATCAGCCTTTCCCAGTTTACGTTATGCCTTCATGCGTTCCTTGTTTTTTGATATCGTTTTTGGTGCATCATAGCATCTTTTAAAGTGAACGCCAACTTCGTAAAAGGTAAAGTCGATTCGCATGTTAATTCGGTTCGGATTTACATTGCGTTGGTGATTTTAATTTATACCCGATTTGGGAATCGACATAAAATTTTTCATAAATTTTTTAGTTATTCGAACAAAAAATATGTTGTATGTTCAATCAGATTGTGTTAGATTTATACAACTAAAATTTTGTTGGATCGAAAGGAGCAGTAAAAAATGACGGGTATCAACTTCACGAAAGCGGCTTTAAATTTCTTTAGGAAGAAATTTTTGCCGTTTTTTCTTACGTTTGCGCTGTTTTTAAACACAGCCCCCCTTAACCTGATCGCTTACGGCTTCGGTATGGGCGGCAACGACGAACCCCCCGTATGGGCGGAACCCGTACCCGTTTGGGAGCTTGACTTCGGTAGACTGGCCCAAGGAGAACACGAACAATATATAACCGGCCCCGGCTACATACCCGGCGTCGGGCTTTTAAACCCCGACGGGGTGGCAATGGCCGTAACGGGCAACACCCTGCGCCTCACCGCCGCCCCCGTACAGGAGGGGGGGGGGGAGTCCCCATCTAATGAGACGGAACCTCCCGAAGAGGACGCCGCCGATAACGACGAATACCCTGCGGATGATGGCGATGACGCTGATGAAGATCATCCTGCGGAAGATAACGATGAAGATAACAACGAATACCCCGCGGAAGAAAACGATGATGATAATGATGAAGTAAACGATGAATACCCGGTTGATAATAATGATGAAATAACCGACGAATATCCGATTGATGATAATGATGAAGCAAACGACGAATATCCCGTCGTTGATAATGATGAAGATAACGATGTATGCCTCACGGATGGTAACGGCGACGCCGGATATCCGGAGGAAAACGTCGATGACGATAACGACCTTGACGGCGACCCTGCACCCCCCGCCGCGGTAAAAACCGACATTACATTGGTCGTGCAAACCGGCTTGACCGGGGAGGACACCTTTAATCCCATAACGGGCGTCGAATACATGGTTGATTTCGACGCTTATATTATTTCCGGCGACGGCGAGGTGCGGGTGCTTGGGCAAACGTGGCAGCTGTTCGACTGGGAGGAAAACATATTCGCGACTTGGATACACGCAACCGGCGACTTGGCGATTGAATTTAAGGATGTTGCCGAGGGTGATACGGTTGTGGTTAGTGGGTTGCGGGTTTGGGAAGTACCTGTATTTGATGAACCTATTGAGGTACAACCTTTAAATATATCTACCATTGGTAATATAATCTACGATTTACAACATGACCCGAATTTAATACTAGTTGGTGGCGGAACGAATCATCATGTGCTTAGACCAATAAGCGGCATACCTCCGGCGACGAACGTAGCCGTTAACACAACAACAACCCCAAAGACAATTTCTGTCACCGAACGCACCAATAATTCGGGCGGGATTGCTGTTTCTGTTGATTTCCTTAAAGCACATTTAGCTGCGAATCCCAGCATTGTAGACTATCGTTTAACCATTACGGGAACGCTCGGCGCAGTACCGGGGCATACCATACGTGCAAGGATTAGAGATGCTGGATGGGCAGCAGGCGGTTCAAGTACTGCTCCAACGGGCGTCCAAGCTGAAACGACGGCTGTAACTACTGCCGGTGGCGCATTTACATTAAATCGCACAATATTACCGGCTGAAATTAATGGCTTTGCCGCAAATTCAGCATATTGGATTACGACAAATGGCGGTAACAGCGGTTCT
>Ga0123353_10000053_pt1 | contig 130089 bp, 118 predicted proteins | sample TergutLab28metaG_3_FD_92763 | JGI IMG/M metagenome (GOLD analysis project Ga0123353, IMG submission 92763) | Labiotermes labralis P3 segment gut microbial communities from Petit-Saut dam, French Guiana - Lab288 P3 | ecosystem: Host-associated > Arthropoda: Insects > Digestive system > Gut ... | reverse complement strand
ATTACGAATTACGAATTACGAATTACGAATTACGAATTACGAATTACGAATTACGAATTACGAATTACGAATTACGAATTACGAATTACGAATTACGAATTACGAATTACGAATTACGAATTATCAATTACGAACAGGCTGACGTAAAGCCATGTTCGTAATTGATAATTCGTAATTCGTAATTGAATAAAATCAGCCTCCCTTCTCGATCACGATGCCGCGCACGTGGTAGAGATGCTCGATCTGCTCGGGGCGCAACACAACTTCGTCGTAATCCGTAGTGTTACGCGGCACAAGACGCAGTTCCTCATCATTGCCTTTCACACGGCGCAAATAGCGAACACCCGTGAACTCAGGGCTTATGACCAGATAGATTTCGCCCGGTATTGCCTCGCGCGTCTCTATCTTACGGAAAAACAGCACTGTCCCGCGCCGTATTTCCGGTTCCATAGCAGCCGAATTTGTGAACGCCGCGAAGTCGCAACCATCGAACATCGGGAACGACAGATAACACACCGGCTCCATAGGCTCGGTAGAGAGAGTGGAGAGCGCCACTTTCACAGCGTCCTCTTTGAAGAACGGAATATCGCATACGCGATAACTGCGGTCATTGCGGAGCATTGCGCCTTCACCCGTAAGCAACCATGCACGGCTGATGTCAGGGTATTTTGCCGAGATCCTCTCGGCAAGGTCTTTGCTGATTCCGTTATTACCACGCTTAATCTGATAAAGATTCTCGCCGCGACTGAGGTCTATATTACGGGCGAATGCGCTTACGGATGCCGAGCCGGTCCATTTGATCAGTTGCTCGATCCGCTGCCAGTAGTTTAAGTTTCTGTTGGTTTCCATAAATTCCACAAATGTAACAATTTTTGTATAAATAATGCAGTAAACGGACAATTTATTATCTGCTCATTCGTATTTTTTTCCAAATTGTATGTTTTTGCTATCGAAAAGGCTGCTATCGCAGCATCTATAAATATATTTTTCGGTGACTATTGCACGAAACGGGAAAAAGTCGCATCTTTGCGAGCCGATTCGGGCGGGAATATCTTCTTGTTCAATCAGATGCATCACCCCCGAAAAAGGCTGCAACGCCCCTGTAGTTCAATGGATAGAATACAAGATTCCGGTTCTTGCGATATGGGTTCGATTCCCGTCGGGGGTACAAAACACAGCGCGCACTGTCACTGCCGAAAAATAACACGGAGTGACAGTGTTTTTTTATTTAATTATTCTCGTACATTTGCGTGTGTTAATACCCACTGTGCCAGTAACCTAAACCCTTATGAACCCATGAAAAAATTAAGTTCATTTTTCGTGGCTCTCGTTATTGCCGTTGGAACGCTATGCGCCCAATCTACGAGAAGCCATATTCAGCAAATCGACAATGCCGCCGCGAGTGTGGCCAGAGAGCTGAACATAAAATTAACGGCAGAGAAAGCTCAGAACGTGGCTGCGGGCCAGTTCGTTTTCAGAGGGAGCGTGACCCCGTTCAGCGATTATTGGGCAAATCAGATCACGCAGGAGCTGACGAACGTGCGCAACAGGTCGTTCACGCTCGTTTCGGGCAGAATGCCGGAATGGACGATCGCGGGAGAAGTGATCGTGGTCGGGGATATTATCAGAGTGTATACCCGCTTGGTCAGGCGGAGCGATCAGGCCGTTATCGCAGTGATAAACACCGACCTGGACCGCGACGAACGCATACTTATGATGCTGTCGTCGGGCAGCGGCGAGCATTCGGTCATGTATGACGAATGGGAACCCGACAGCTGGAACAATCCGGTGGCGTATGAGATCGCCGATGCCGGTAACGTGCCGCCGATGAACCGTACTCTCCACAGCACGATAGACGGCGAGGCCGGCGACGAGGATTTTTTCCTTCTCTTGCCGAGGGCGAGCGGATGGGTCATAATGGAGACCGTCGGCGATACCGACACGTATATGGAGCTTTATGATGCCGATACGTACGCACTGCTTGCGGAAGACGATGACAGCGGCTCTAACACCAATGCCCGCATCAGACATAACTTGCAGTCCGGTCGGCGGTATATCGTCAAGGTGCGCGGATATAGCCCAGACATAACAGGGCATTACGGTTTCAGGGCTTATTCGCGGAATCAGGATTGGAGCAATGCGATCGAGCATGCGATAGATTCGGATGCCGGCAGCGCCCGCGTTGTGCAGCGCAGGCTCGGCTACGAGGGCAACGACCTTTTCCTGCTGCGGCCGGGCCGTAGCGGAACGCTCGTTGTGGAAACCACCGGAGATACCGACACCTATATGGAACTTTACGATGCCGACACGCGTGAGCTGCTTGCCGAAGACGATGACAGCGGCTCGGACCTCAACGCGCGGATCGAATATAGCGTACAGGTCGGCAAGCGATACATCGCCCTGGTGCGCGGATATAGCGCGGAGTCTACCGGCAGCTACGGTTTCAGGGCGTTTTTCAGGTAAATTTATTTAGGTAATAAATTATTTGTGTAAATAGTTCCTCGCCGGCAGGCTGGGAAACACACGCGTGTGTTATTCCGAACCGATGTTTCGTATGATGCGGCATCGGTTCGGAATAACATTTTTTTTGCTACCTTTGTCCATTAAAACTTTCTCAATGAGAATCCTCATTTCGCTGCTGACCCTTATTATCACCGCAACGACAACCGCAGGCGCGCAGCCCCCCAAACTCGTCGTGAACATCGTAGTCGGACAAATGCGCTATGACCATCTCGCGCGCTTCGAACGCAACTTCGGCAAGGGCGGATTCCGGCGGTTCAACGACCGGGGCGTGGTGTTCACCAATGCGTGGTACAATTATATGCAGACGCTCACGTCCGCAGGATTGGCGACAATCACGACGGGAGCCGACCCTGCGGTGCACGGGGTGGTGACCGACCGCTGGATAGACTACACGACAGGGCGGCTCGTGGGACTGATCGAGGACGAACATGCGCGCGGCGTGGGTTGCAGCGGAGCGGGTGTGGGCGAGTACTCGCCGCAGCATATCGTAGTGCCGACGCTGGGCGACCGCCTGCTGGAATACGACAGCGGCAGCCGTGTAGTGTCGATAGCCTCCGACCCTCTGTCGGCGATAGTGATGGGCGGACAGCACGGCACGACTTTCTGGCTCGACGACCAGCGCGGCTGTTGGATGTCGTCGAACGCCTATATGGATCGCCTGCCGCAATGGGTGACGGATTACAACAACCTGCGCGTGGCGCAGGGCTATCTGAATTACACATGGCGGCCTTTATTGGATAAGGACAGATATGTGAATACGGTCTATTCGGCGATAAATGTTACGCCCGATTCGCGCCTGCGCCGCATTGCGGGCAGTTCGCGCAGCGGGCGCAACGGCATCGACCGCGATTATGAGCGACTGCTGTTTCAGCCCGTCGGCAACACGATGGTCGCCGAGTTCGCCAAGCACGCCATAGAGCATGAACGGCTCGGACAGGGTGCGCATACCGACATGCTTTATATATGCTTCGATACGCCGCGCTTCATCGGGCAAATGTATGGCCCCGAATCGATGGAGATGGAGGATATGTTCTACCGCCTCGACGCCGAGATCGCTTTGTTGCTGGAATTCATTGGCACAAAGGTCGATATGAACGACGTGGTTGTGGTGCTGACGGCCGCACACGGTATCAGCGACTCGTTCGACCATGGCCGAGCGCCGCGTGACAGATTCAATGCCGCTCAGTTCAGGATGATTGTCAATGCGTTTATGAACGCGCAGTACGGCGAGGGCGACTGGGTACTCGACTACATCGACCGCCAGCTTTACCTCGACCGCAACCTCATATTCCGCAGCGGCCTGAGCCTCGAAGAGGTACAGAACCGTGTGGCGTCGTTCGCCCTGCAATTCCGCGGCGTATCGCACGTGCTCACCTCGACGGCGATGCAGTCGGGATATTTCGGCGGCAGCTATGCCGAAAAGATGCAGAACAGTTTCTATCCGCGACGCGGAGGCGACCTGACGATAAACCTCATGCCGGGCTGGATCGAAGAGCGCACGGGAGTACGCGCCGCAAGCGGATCGATGTACGCCTACGACACCCACGTGCCGCTGATGATGCTCGGACCGAAGTTTTTCGGGCAACGCATCTCGCGTACGGTCAATATGCGCGACCTTGCGCCTACGCTGGCCGTGATGATGCAGATCAGCCGCCCCGTCGCCGCCAAAGGAGAGGCGATGGAAGATATTGTCAGGATGTACTAATTGTCATCCCGAGCGAGCGCGGTAAGCGCGACGACACACGCGTGTGTTTTTCAGACTGTCGGATGCTATCGTCAGTTTATAAATTATGAAGTAGACGAGCGATAGATTCCTCACATTCGTTCGCAATGACAAAGAAGTAATATTTATGGATATTGTACAAGACGAGATAATCGACGAATTTTCGGTTTTCGACCAGTGGCTGGACAAATATGAATATTTGATAAGTCTCGGCAACGCGTTGGAATCGATGGATGCGGCGCACAAGACAGATAACTACGTCATAAAAGGCTGTCAATCGAGGGTATGGATCGATGCGCAGCTGCGTGACGGACGGGTGTACTACCATGCCGACAGCGACGCTATCATCACCAAAGGCATCATCGCGTTGCTGGTGCGCGTTCTGAACGGCCGCACGCCGCAGGAAATCCTCGACACCGACCTCTATTTCATCGACCGCATCGGCTTGCGCGAAAACCTGTCGCCCACGCGCTCGAACGGCCTGCTGGCAATGATCAAGCAAATGAAACTCTTTGCGCTGGCATTCGCGAGCAAACAGGACGCTTAAAGGCTGTTTAAGATTTTGAATCAATGACAACACCGCAGGAAATACTCCGTATCGAGCAGGACGTGGTCGCCGTGCTCAAAAACATATTCGACCCCGAGATTCCGATCAATATCTATGACTTGGGGTTAATCTACGCCATCGACGCCGAACCGGACGGAGTGGTGAACATCAGCATGACGCTCACCGCGCCGACATGCCCGATGGCCGATTTTCTCATCGCCGAGGTGAACCGCGAGGTCGGGAAAGTGAACGGCGTAAAGGCGGTAAATGTCGCGCTGACGTTCGACCCTCCCTGGGACCGGAACATGATGTCGGAAGAGACGCTGTTGGAGTTGGGATTGTTATAGCACACGCGCGTCATTGCGAGTAGTGCGTAAGCACGACGAAGCAATCCGGACGCAAAGAAAAACCAATGGATTGCTTCGGGCATAGCCCTCGCAATGACGATCGACAAGAATTGCGGGTCAGGCCCGCAATGACAAAGTATATAATTCATAGATTGAATATGCTGTTGCAAATGATCTGGCCGTTGCAGGCGGGGCGGAGATTCACTTCGGACATGGACGAGACGGTAGACGTCATGCGGACGGGTGAGTACGACCCCGTGACGGAGCTGTCGGCCGGCGCGGAGATCGTTGTGGATGGCGTAGTTTTTCGCGGGAATGTGGTCTTCGGCGCTCCCGGCGGCAGTAATTCCGGCGCGGCGCGGCGGCTCGAAAACTGTATTTTGCAAGTAGTTGCGCCGGACGAGACGACCCACGTGCTGAAAGACGACGGCACGTTCCTGCCTCAAATCACGCTCGATGCGGGAGCTGTGACGCAGACCGCATACGAGATGCTGCGCAGCGGGGCACGGGGATTCGGATGCGCAGGCCATATCGGCCGTATGGCAGATCATGAGCGCGTCGCGCTTTTCACGCGCCTCTTGGCCGACCGCCTGAGCCGCAAATGCGGCGACGTGCAGGCGATATACGAAGGTTGTGGCCAAAGTTGGAACGAAACGATGTACGTCATGTTGCTCCGCACGATGGGCGACATGCGCAACAAGGAAGCGTTCACCGAGCTGGCGCGCCGCGTGCGCTACGGCTACATCGCGCGCGAACGCAACTCGCAGGAATGCGTCGAGGCATTGCTATTGGGTGCATCGAGTCTGCTCGACATCTATGAGGAAGACAATTACACGCGCACTCTGCGCACACATTTCGACTATCTGCGGCGCAAATATGCGATCACGGCGATGATGCCTCGCGAGTGGACGGTATCGCATAACAACCCGAACAATCATCCCGTAATTCGAATCGCACAGACGGCGGCATTCCTCTCAACGCGCGAATTCCTGTTCGAGAATGTTATAAAATGCCGCACGGTCGAGGATATCCAATCGCTGTTCCGCGCCGAGGCGTCCGACTACTGGTCGTCGCATTATGTCCCTTCGTCGTACCACGCAGACCGCCGCCCGAAGCGCATCGGACATTTTAAAGCCAACATGCTCGGCATAAACCTCGCCGTGCCGATGATGTTCTCATACGGCAGTTACATGAATGACGAAACGCTGAAAGACACGGCGCTCGAACTGTTGGAGAAGATCGTGTGCGAAGACAACAGCATTGTGAACGGTTGGCGGGCGGGCGGCGTTCGGATGGAAAGCGCGTTCGACTCGCAGGCTGTTCTGCAACTCAACAACGAATTCTGTCTGCGCGACCTGTGTCACCGCTGCACGATCGGGCGAAGGGTCATACGCGAGGTCTATGCCAATGAGCATAAATGAAAGATGGAACAATGGAGCAGTTGAAAATAGATATTTCCGGAGCGGAGGGTGCGGTCGATAGGGCGGCGTTGGATGCGCTGTACGAAAGAGCGGCGCAGGTCGTTCGGCAGTTGCATGAAGCGTCGGACAGCGGCGGCGAATGGCTCGGATGGATACGGCTGCCTTCTTCTGTCGGCGAGGCGGAACTTGCTGAGATAGAGCGAGTTGCTGCGCAGCTGCGCAGCCGGGCGGAAGTGATCGTCGTAGTGGGTATAGGTGGCTCGTATCTCGGCAGCAGAGCGGTCATAGAGGCTCTTTCGGACAGTTTCGCGGGTCTCTCGGCGCACGCAAACGCGCAGCAGCCAAAGGTTGTTTTCGCTGGAAATAACCTGAGCGAGGATTATCTCGGAGAACTGCTCGAAGCGCTGAAAGACAAGGAAATAGCGTTGGTCGTGGTCTCGAAATCGGGGACGACGACCGAGCCGGCAATAGCTTTCCGCATTCTGAAAGCGGAGATGGAGCGGCGATACGGACGCGAAGAAAGTGCGCGGCGCACGGTCGCAGTCACCGACGCTCGGCACGGCGCGCTCCGGACGATGGCCGCGCGCGAGGGATGGGCATCTTTCGTAATTCCGGATGATGTCGGCGGCCGCTATTCGGTGCTATCGGCGGCCGGATTGCTGCCAATAGCATGTGCGGGATTCGACATTCGGGAACTCATGTACGGTGCGCGCGAGATGGCGGTAACGACCGCCGCCGCGAAAGATAACCCTGCCGTCACATATGCCGTCGCGCGCAATGCGCTATATGACAACGGATTAGCGGTAGAGATACTGTCCGTCTATGAGCCTAAGCTCGGCGCGCTGGCCGAGTGGTGGAAACAACTTTTCGGCGAGAGCGAGGGCAAAAACGGTAAGGGGATTTTCCCGACTTGCGCCACGATGACGGCCGATCTGCATTCCATAGAGCAGTATATTCAGGACGGTCGGCGCATGTTGTTCGAAACTACGCTCGGTGTTCGGCGCGCGCGACATAAAGTCGTGATCGGCAACGACGCGGACAATATCGACGGGCTTAACTATCTGACAGGCAGACGACTCGGCGAAATAAATCATATTGCCAGAGCGGCCGCAACGCAGGCGCATACCGCCGCCGGCGTGCCGAGCATCGGCATCGAGATTCCGGAAATCACGCCGCGCTCGATAGGCGCGCTCATCTATTTTTTCGAGAAATCGTGCGCCATCAGCGGTCTGCTGCTCGGTGTAAATCCGTTCGATCAGCCAGGCGTCGAAGCCTATAAACGCAATATGTTCAGGTTATTGGGAAAGCCGAGGTATTGATTACGGATTAACAAAATTGTCATTGTGGGCTTGACCCGCAATCTCGCGTCTGTTTGAGATTGCGGCTCGGGGGCCGCAATGACAGTCATCCGGCAGGCTGGAAATCACACGCGTGTGCGGCAGGCTGGAAATCACACGCTCATGCCGCTCTATAAGCCTGTCGAACTCCGCCTGCTGCACAGCAGGGAGAGAGTCGCGCATACACTGCGGAACGATTACGTATCTATTGCCGCGATAATCCATCGACACGTAGTTGCTCCAATGTTCCACGCGGTATTTAGACCTTCCGGGCGTATTCGAGATGGTGAGTTTCACGCCTATCCCGCCGTATGTGCCTTCCCACCTTTGGTTCGAAATAAAATTGCCGAGCGAATATACCGTAACGGCCGTAGTATCACCGTTATGGACGTGGTACTCAATAGGTTGCACCACATGTGGATGCGAGCCGATCACTACGTCCACCCCGTTTCGGTGCAGCCATCGGGCGAGCGATCTTTGCGCCTGTGAAGGAGTAGTCCGGTACTCTTCGCCCCAGTGCATGAAAGCGATGATATCAGTCGCGCATTTTTCTTTCGCACGTTCGATGTCCGACTTTATCTGCACGGTATCGATAAGCGGCACGATAGCCCCGCGCGGTACAGGTATACCGTTCGTCGAATAGGTGTAATTCAGCAGCGCGATCCTGCGCCCGTTTTTTCTCAGCAGCAGCGGATAGTCGCGCATATATGACGTGCTGTCCTTGAACACCCCCGTGTGGATTATCCCAAGCGAGTCGAGATAGTGGACGGTTTTCTCAATCCCGCGCATTCCGGCGTCACAGATATGGTTGTTAGCCGTAACCATTACGTTTATGCCGCTCAGTTTCGCATCGCGCGCAAGTTGCCACGGGGAGCGGAAACACGGATATCCCGCAAATCCGCTGTCGGTGAGCGTCGTTTCGAGGTTGGCAACGACAAAATCGGTATCACTCCACCGCTCGCGCACCAACGCGAAACACGGCATGTAATCGAACCCTCCCGCCGGAACTGCCGCCGCACGCACCTGAGGCATGTGCTGCATCAGGTCTCCGAGAAAAACGAACGTCACATCGTCGTTATAGACAAGTCCGTGCACAGGCTCTCCCTGCCGGTCGAACCTCAGCGCAGACAACAGCAGCAGCGCTGTTATCGCTATAAGTATCAGAAGTTGTTTAAGATTTCTCATTTGGGCGTGTTGCCACTGAAAACGGCAAGCGCTCCGAGACGATAGGACGCAAGACCGAACCCCGAAATCGACCCCTTGCACACGGCAGCGAGCAGCGATACATGGCGAAATTCCTCGCGCGCAGCAGGCTGCGAAATATGTATCTCTATGACAGGCGTCGCGATAGCCGCCACGGCATCGCGCAGCGCGACCGAAGTGTGGGTATAGCCTCCGCCGTTCAGCAGCACCGCATCATAATGCCCGTCGGCGCGTTGCAGGGCATCGATCAGCTCGCCCTCGATGTTGCTTTGGAAGTGATCGATGGTCATCATGTCGCCCAACTCGGTGCGCAACGACGCAAGATACTGCTCGAAAGTCGTATCACCGTATATTTCCGGCTCGCGCCGCCCCAGCATATTGAGGTTCGGGCCGTTAATTATCAGAATTTTCATCGTCTTGTGCCCGAATTTCTACTGCGACTGCATCTTGTGCGGGCGGCGGCGATACAACGACCTGCTCCTGCGGCGCGCGCCGGAACGGATAGCCGTAGGCGTTCCATATCTTCGTGGAGATATGCCGCCAGCGCACCGCCACCGCCACCGCCAGCACGACGCAGAGCACCACCACCGCTTTTGTCAGCGCATCCTGACGCCTGAACCACTTCCACATTGTTTCTGCCTATTGCATTTTAAGCAAATTGTCACTGCCGCACACACATGTGTTCAGCAGTGACAATTTCAGTTAATTCAGAGATTAGTTCGTTTTGAACGGCATTTTCACATCGGCGAGTTCGCGGTTTGCAGCCTCGATTTTCTTCGCCAGATCGGCCTTGAACTTAATGATCTTTTCACGCACCGCAGCGTCGCCCGTGGCTACGATCTGCGCGGCAAGGATTCCGGCATTGCGTGCACCGTCGAGAGCGACCGTGGCAACGGGAATTCCGGCGGGCATCTGCAAAATCGACAAAATGCTGTCCCAACCGTCGATCGAAATGGGCGAGCGGACGGGTACACCGATGACCGGCAGTGGAGTGATCGCCGCCACGACACCCGGCAAATGTGCCGCGCCACCTGCTCCGGCTATTATAACTTCGATGCCACGTCCGGCAGCATTTTTGGCAAACTCGACGACCTTTTCCGGTACGCGGTGTGCCGAAAGGGCGTTCACCTCGTAAGGGATTTCCATCTCGTCAAGAAATTTTGCGGCGTTTTCCATGATCTTCAAATCGGACGTGCTGCCCATGATAATGCTCACTCGTGGCTTCATACTGGTTTTTGATTTTAAAGTGTGTTGTAAAATCGGATTTTTGCCCGTATCTTCGCAAAGATAATCGAATTCAGGCGGTTTTTCAAATTTTCGCCGCATTTTTTTTCTGACTATGAGCCGTATCTTATTGAGAGACAGAGCTTTCGAGCGTGTAATTCCATATTCACGCATCGCCGACAGTATCGACGAACTGGCGACGCGCATAACAGCCGATTACGCAGGGCGGAGCGACGGCGAACCGTTGTTATTTCTGGGTGTGCTTAACGGCGCTTTTATGTTCATGGCCGAGTTGGTGAGGCGCATCGAGCTACCGTGTGAAGTGTCGTTCGTGCGGCTGGCTTCATACTCCGGCACGAAATCGACAGGCGCAGTTTCGGAACTCATCGGGCTGGCCGATAACCTGCACGAGCGGCATGTCATTGTGGTAGAGGACATTGTGGAGACGGGCGGCAGCATCGGACATGTGATACGGTCGCTCGCAGGGCACGAGCCGGCGAGCGTCGAGATCGCCACGCTGCTATTCAAGCCCGAATGCTATACTGGCGAAAAGAGCATAAAATACAGCGCACTTTCGATTCCGAACGACTTTATCGTCGGCTTCGGTCTCGACTACGACGGACTGGGACGCAACCTACGGGATATTTATAAAATTGCGCAGGGATAACAGCCGGAAAGTGTGTGGGCCTTCGCGTCTTTTTACGAAAACCGCGCGGCACGCCGCCGCCCCACGCGGCGGGACGCTACATTTCATTTCGCGTCCACACCGCCGACGGCGTGCCGAAAAACATTAAGGCGTATTCGCCGTTTCTCCTAATAACAACTTGGCCTGAGCACGTGCGGCATCGGTTATCGTGCTGCCGCTGAGCATTTTAGCTATTTCGTCTATGCGGCTCGCGCGATCGAGCCGAGCGATGCGCGTCTGCGAAGAAGCGCCGCTCACATCTTTGTAGACCACAAAATGAACATCTCCCTTGCTCGCAATCTGCGGCAAGTGAGTGATATTGATAACCTGCATCGTACCGGCGAGTTGCGCGATTATATCGCCCATAGCATCGGCGATCCGGCCGGAGACTCCCGCGTCTATCTCGTCGAAAATTATCGTCGGCAGGCGCGTACTTTTCGCCACTAACGATTTGAGAGCCAGCATCAGGCGCGACACCTCGCCGCCCGATGCCATGCGCTCGACGGGCGCGGGCACGACGTTGCGGTTCGCCGAGAAAAGAAAACGTATGACGTCCGCACCGCTTGCGCGCAACTCTGGCGCGGGTGTGATCTCGACGATAAACCGTGCGGCAGGAATTCCCAACTTCGCCAAAACCGTTTCGACATGCTCTGCGACCTTCGCCGCGCCTTGTTCGCGGCTTTCGGTGAGCTTGGCGGCAAGCTCCGTAGCTCGTGCGTGTAACTCGTCTATCTGCCTCTCCATCAATGCAATAGCTTCGTCGCTATCGGTAATGGCAGCTAATCGTCGCTCGAACTCGTCGCGCAGGATAATAAGCGCCACCATGTCCGCCGCCTTATGTTTTTGCTGCAACGAATGCAGCAGCGCGAGCCGCTCGTCCACCGCCGTCAACCGCGTCGGGTCGGACTCTATGCGCGCCTCCTCCTGCGCCAATTCGCGCTCCACATCTCGCAATTCTATGTATGCCGACTCGATGCGCTCGCCCAGCTCCTCGCCGCGCGGATAGTGCTCCGCAACGCCGCGCAAAGCCTGCCGCACGGCTTTCAGGCGCGTCAGAATCCCCATCTCGTCGGCCGTAAAATCTGCAACCGCGCCTCCAAGTGCTGCCTTAATCTCCTCAGCATGGGCCAATTCGCCCTGCTCGCCCTCCAATAGCTCCTGTTCGCCCTCCACGAGACGCGCCTCGCGAAGTCGAACGACCTGATATTCAAGCCACTCCTGCTCTTGCCGGCCTCGCTCCGCATCGTCGCACAAGCGTTCGAGTTCGCGCTGCGCCGCACGCATCTCCGCATAAACCGACGCATATTTTTGCACAGTCTCGCGATTTACCGACACGCTGTCGAGCATCGCCGTGCGAAACCCGTCGTCGGCCAACATAAGGCTCTGATGCTGCGAGTGAACGTCGATGAGCCGCGCGCCAAGTTCTTTAAGCACAGTCTGTTGCACAGGAAGGTCGTTGATATAAGCGCGGCTTTTACCCGCCGCCGAGATCACCCGCCGTACCACCGTCTGCAGCTCATATTCGAGATCGTTTGCCTCGAAAAACGCTTCCAACCCATAATCGCCCACCTCGAAAAGCCCCTCCACCACACAATTACGCCCCGCATCTTTCACCGCCGCCGCATCCGCCCGATTGCCCAGCAGCAACCCCAGCGCACCCAGCAATATCGACTTTCCCGCACCCGTCTCTCCGGTGACAATATTCAGAGAATCACCGAATTCCAGTTCGAGACTGTCGATAAGAGCATAATTTTCAACAAGAAGTTTCCGTAGCATTTTTGCGTTGATTTTTCTCGGACAGGACTGCCGTTTTCTGAAAAAACTCTTCGACGTGGTCGGCGATTGCGCTCGCAGCGGCGGTTTTCGTGATGAGAGGATAAGCGTGGCGCACGCCGTCACGTGTAAAGATAGTGACCTTATTCGTCTCCGTCCCGAAGCCCGCGCCCTCGTCACGCAGCGAGTTCAGCACGATGAAGTCGAAGTTTTTGCGCACGAGTTTCGCCTGCGCGTTAGCCTCCTCATCGTCGGTTTCGAGCGCAAAACCTACGAGCAGCCTCTCTCCCTTTTGCACACCGAGCGATGCTGCAATATCCTGAGTACGAATAAGTTGCAAATCCATCCGCCCGTCGTTTTTCTTGATCTTGCCGCTGCTCGGCCTTGCGGGGGTGTAGTCGGCAACGGCGGCGCACATCACCGCCCCGTCGCACGAATCGAAAATCCGCGCGCAAGCCTCGTACATCTGCGCCGCCGTCTGCACGTCTATGCGCTCGACACCGTGCGGCACGGGCAAAGCGGTCGGTCCGCTCACCAGCACGACCCGCGCCCCACGCGCCGCCAACTGCGCCGCAATGGCATAGCCCATACGCCCCGTCGAATGATTGGAAATGAACCGCACGGGATCGATCGGCTCGACCGTCGGCCCCGCCGTGACAAGAAATGTCTTACCCGTCAGACTTTTTTTTTTGAGAAATACCGGTGCAGATACTCCGCGATCTCCTCAGGCTCGGCCATACGCCCCTTGCCCGTAAGACCGCTCGCCAGTTCACCGTCCGCAGGCTCGATGACCTGAACTCCGCGCTCGCGCAGCGTCGTAAGATTCGCCAGTGTCGCCGCGTGCGCATACATGTCCAGGTCCATCGCCGGAGTTGCGAACACGGGGCAACGCGCCGAAAGATACGTGCACAGCAACAGATTATCGGCCACCCCCGTCGCCATTTTAGCCAGCGTATTCGCCGTCGCAGGCGCGATGAGAAACGCATCCGCCCATTCACCCAAACTCACATGCGAATTCCACCGCCCGTCCTCAGGATCGAAAAAATCGACCATTATCGGATGCCGCGACACCGTCGCCATCGTCAGCGGCGTGATAAATTCCCGCGCAGCGGCAGTCATGACCACACGCACCTCAGCCCCATCCCGAACCAACGTACGCACCAGCGTTGCCGCCTTATATGCCGCAATGCTTCCCGTCACACCGACCAATATGCGCTTGCCTTCGAGCATTTTTTGTTCTTTACCTTTTTGTCATTGTGGGCTTATCCCGCATAATCCCACACTGCTCGTCATTGCGAGCCTGAAAGGCGAAGCAATCCATTCGACTTTTCTGGATTGCTTCGGGCTATACAGCCCTCGCAATGACGCATGCGCGTCGTAAAAATGAGTTACTTGCCCCCCTCGCGGAAATAAACATCGCCGTTGAGAAATTCTTCGGTGGCTATGAGCGACGGTTTCGGCAGGCGTTCGTAATAGCGCGATATTTCGATCTGTTCGCGGTTCTCGAATGTCTCTTCGAGCGTATCGCCGGTCGTCGAGAAGTCGGCGAGTTTGCGCATAAGATCTTGCTTCATCTCCGACGACACCTGATTGGCGCGGCGGGCGATGACGGCCACCGCCTCGTAGACATTCCCCGTGCGCTCGTCGATATCGGTGAGCTTGCGCGTCACCGTGTTGTTAGGTATGTTCTTGATTTCCATATTGTCTTATTATTCGATTTCAACGTCTATCGGTCTTCACTGAACCGTGCGAGATAACTGCGCGCCTGACGCTGCATTCGCTCCACATCGCGCACGAACCGCCCTTCGGGAAACTCCGAAATGTAGGTCAGCGAACGGTCGAGCATGTCGAGATACCGGTCGCGCCGCATAGTCTCGGCCGAACCGCGCGCGAATTCGAAGCTCGAACGCACTATCATAAAGATCATCTCCTCGCGATGATTAGTCTGCGGATACTCGTCGAGAGCGTTCTGCAATGCAACGATCGCCGAGCGGTAACGCCCTATCCTGTAATAAGTCCGCGCATTCAGAAACGCCTTGTCATGCAGTTTCCGGGTCAGGGTCACGACGTTTTCTTCCAATTGCTCACGCCGCGCGGTATCCGGATAGCGCGACAGATACTCGGCTATGGCCGCCAGTGCGCGACGCGTTGCCGTTTGGTCGCGCTGCGGATCGGGCGACAGGTGATAAAATCCCATAGCATACAGAAACTCCGACTCTTGCAGGAACGGACTCCGCGTGTGAGTCTGCCGGAAGTCATCGAACACCATACCGCTCGTCTCGAAATCACCGAGCCTGAAACTCGCCAGCCCCATGTAGAACATCACCGTGTCGGCGCGCGGGTGGTTAAGGTACTGCATCCTCACACGGGTCATCAGTTCCAACGTACGTTGGTATCTACCCTCTTCGGCGAATTCCAGCGCAACGCGGTACATCTGATCATGATCGTTGGTTTTCAGCAATCTGCTGTACGATCCGCACCCTGCGACCAGCGTCATCGTCACCGCCGCAAATGCTACGTATAATACTATTCTCTTCATCCCCTGTCAGAATATCATGCAAAGTTACGCATTTTTTTGAGAATTCTCATCGAATTATTTCTTTTTAGTCCCGCCGCATCTCGTCCCGCTTGTCTATGCCCCACAACATTTTGTTTCTTAACGTGTCGTAGAACGATATATTTTGCAGACACACCAGAAAAACCGGGTTTTCAGCCCGCCGCAGCGTAAATACCGCGCCGTCACGGATACCGAAGCTGACATTGTCCAGAGCGGCGAAGGCATGTGCATCGCGCGTGGAAACGCGCAGCGTCACCACACTGCTGTCCGGCACGACCACCGGACGCATCGTGAGATTATGCGGCGCAATCGGCGAAAGCAGAAAACACTCGCATCCGGGCGCAACGACCGGGCCACCCACGCTCAGTGAGTAGGCCGTCGATCCGGCGGGCGTCGAGAACAGCGCCCCGTCGCCCCAATACGTTGCAACCATCTCGCCGTCGATGTACGCCTCTACGGAGATCATGCTCGTTGCGCCGCGCTGGATCGAGAATTCGTTGAACGCACACGGGTATTCGGGCCGTTCGGGGAAGTCGCCATCGGCGGCGATCAGAGTGCGCCGCTCGCGCGTCCAGCGGCCTGCGACGAGGTCGGCAAACGCGCGCCCGGCCTCACTTTCGGGAACATTGGCCAAAAACCCCAACCGCCCCGCATTGATGCCCAATACCGGAATGCCGTACCGCCCCAGCTCGCGCACACAGTCGAGAAACGTGCCGTCGCCGCCGTAGCTCACCGCCACGTCTGCTTCGGCTATGTGCGCGCCGTCGAGCGTGTATTCAAGTCCTGCGCGCTCGGCCGCCACAAACAGAGAGTCAGGAATGCCCGTGTCGGGGCGCGAGAAAAGTGTTATTTTCATGCGCGTATTCTTAATTTTGGCAGTGATAAAGTTTGAAAAACACGCGCGCGTGCGGATGTTTTTTCGTAACTTTACCCGCAAATATAGGTTTTTGTTATGACAAAATTGAGCGTAAATATAAATAAGATAGCGACATTGCGTAATTCGCGCGGCGGCGACATGCCGAACGTGGTGCGCGCGGCGGTGGATGCCGAGCGTTTCGGAGCGCAGGGTATCACGGTGCATCCGCGCCCCGACGAGCGGCATATCCGCTACGGCGACGTGCGCGACCTGAAAAAAGTAGTGACGACGGAATTCAATATCGAGGGCAACCCGGCGGCGGACAGTTTCGTGGAATTGGTGCTGGAAGTGCGCCCGACGCAGGTAACGCTCGTTCCCGACGCTCACGACGCTTTGACATCGAACGCGGGATGGGACACGCGGCGGCATTTGCGGTTCTTGCAGGAGCGGGTCGAACTGTTCCGTCGCGCGGGCATCCGCGTCTCGATCTTTCTCGACCCCGTGCCACAGCTCGTGCCTTATGCGAAAGATACAGGGACGGATCGCATCGAACTCTACACGGAGGATTATGCGCGCGGGTATGCCACCGACCGTGCAGCAGCCATTGCGCCCTACCTGGCTACGGCGCAGGAGGCCGCGCGGCTGGGACTGGGCGTGAATGCGGGACATGACCTGAGCCTCGAAAACCTGCGGTATTTCGCCGAGACACTGCCCTTCCTGAAAGAGGTTTCGATAGGCCACGCACTCATATCCGACGCGATATATCTGGGGTTCGAAAATACGATACAGCTGTATCTGAGAGAATTACAATGACGCATCCGCTTTCCGACCCCATATTCCGCACCATCGGCCGTATAGCCGCTGCACAGGGCGTACAGGCGTTCGTCATCGGGGGGTATGTGCGCGACTGGTATCTGCGCCGTCCGAGCACGGACGTAGACGTGGTGGTTACGGGGAGCGGCATTGCGGTGGCAGAAGAGCTTGGGCGAAGACTGAAAACCAACGTGAGCGTCTTCAAGAATTTCGGAACGGCAATGCTGCGCGCGGGCGCAATGGAGATAGAGTTCGTGGGTGCGCGCAAAGAATCTTACAGCCCCGACTCGCGCAAGCCTGCGGTCGAAGACGGCACGATAGAAGATGACCAGCTGAGGCGCGATTTTACAATAAACGCTATGGCATGGTCACTCAATGAAGAGGATTTCGGCGAGCTCGTAGACCCGTTCGACGGGATGCAGGATCTGGAAGACCTTGTCATCCGCACGCCGACCGACCCCGACCGCACGTTCTCGGACGACCCGCTGCGGATGATCCGCGCCGTGCGGTTCGCCACTCAATTAGGGTTCGACATCGAGCCGGAGACGTTCGATGCCATCGTGCGCAACCGCGAGCGTATTGCGATAGTTTCGAAAGAACGCATCGTCGCCGAACTGAACAAGATAATCCTCGCGCCGCGCCCGTCGATAGGGTTCGAGCTGCTCGACCTGACAGGACTGCTGCCGCTCATTTTTCCCGAACTGAGCGCGATGAAAGGAGTGGAACGGCGCGGCAGTAACGCGCATAAAGACAATTTCGTACACACGCTCAAAGTCCTCGACCGCGTTGCGCCGCACACCGACGACCTGTGGCTGCGATGGGCCGCGCTGCTGCATGATATAGGAAAATCGGCGACGAAGGCCTACGACCCGCGCACGGGCTGGACTTTTCACGGACACGAGGTCGTGGGGTCGAAAATGGTACCGGCGATATTCCGGCGCATGAAACTGCCGATGAACGACCGCATGAAGTTCGTGCAGAAACTCGTGTTCCTCCACCTGCGCCCCATCGTGCTGTCGGAAGACGAGGTGACCGACTCGGCCGTGCGGCGAATGCTGTTCGAAGCGGGCGACGACACCGACGCGCTGATGACCCTTTGCGAGGCCGACATCACGTCGGGCATCGAAAGCAAGGTGCAGCGGTATATGCGCAACTTCGAACTCGTGCGCACCAAAATGCGCGAGATAGAGGAGAAGGACAGGGTGCGCAACTTCCAGCCGCCCGTCAGCGGAGAGCTGATCATGCAGGTCTATGACATCGAACCGTCGCGTGTAGTGGGCGACATCAAGGCGGCGATCAAAGAGGCGATCCTCGAAGGCGTTATCGAAAACGACTACGACCAGGCGTATGCAATGATGGAAAAACTCGCGGCAGAATATGGATTAACTAAAACAGATATAATATAATATAAGATGAAGAAAGTACATTTAATTTTGTCTGTCGCCGTGTTGTTTGCGGCAGTGTTTGTAGCGGGGTGCGGAGATAAGGGCGATGAACCGACTACATACACCGTCGCTTTCGAGAGTAACGGCGGGAGCGAAGTTGAACCTTTGACCGGAGTGATCTCCGGTAGCACGATCGATGCACCGGAAGAGCCAACCAGAGCCAACTATATTTTTATCGGCTGGTTTACCGACAATGGAACTTTTGCCAAGCGGTGGGATTTTGCCACGCAGACAGTTACGGCTGACATTACGCTCTATGGCAAATGGGTTCTTATTTTTACGGTCACTTTCGATAGCAACGGCGGTAGCGCAGTCGAACCTGAAACCGTAACCGAAGGTAGCATGGCAACCAGACCCGCACTCCCCATTAAGTTTGATTTTGGTTTCGCCGGCTGGTACACTGACAATACTACCTTTGCCGACAAGTGGGATTTCGCTACCCGCAAGGTTGCCTCCGACATTACCCTTTACGCCAAATGGGTCGATTTTTATGAGATCGTCGGTGTGCGCTGGGCTGAGTATAATGTCAACGCTTTCCGCACATTCGCCACCAATCCCGAAGATTCCGGTATGTTCTACCAATGGAACCGCAGCACGGCTTGGCCTGCTACCGGCGACGTGGTTGGTTGGGATGCTACTAACGCAACCGGTGATTCTTGGGAGTCTGCCAACGACCCATGCCCTGCCGGTTGGCGTCTGCCAACCCAAGAGGAGCAGGCGACCTTGCTTGACACTGATAATGTTATTAATGAGTGGACATCCCTAAATAGTGTCAATGGCCATCGGTTTACGGACAAAGTTTCCGGTGCCTCGATCTTCTTTCCCGCAGCGGGCTCCCGCAGCGGCATCGACGGTACGCACTACAATGTCAGCATCAATGGGTTCTACTGGTCGAGCTCGCAGCTTTCGGCGATCGCCGCTTTTAGCCTGAACTTTACCAACGGCACTATCAGTCGGGGCCACTACCGCTACTCCGGCTTCTCTGTCCGTTGCGTTCGCCAATGACAGTATAGTAAATTTGACGATTTTTAACTCATAGTTGATATGAAAGGATTTTATCGGCTTCCGCCGATCGTGAACGAACCTGTGAAGAGCTATGCTCCGGGTTCGCCTGAGAAGAAAGAGCTGAAAGAGGCTCTCGCGCAAGTAAAAGCTACGGTCGCAGACCTGCCGATGATAATCGGCGGCAAAGAGGTACGCACCGGAAAACTGATGGACATCCGTCCGCCGCATGAAACGGCGCACCTGCTGGGCCGTTATCATCAGGGCGGTAAAGAGCATGTACAGATGGCTATCGATGCCGCCATGAAGGCGAAACCGGCATGGGAAGCGATGGCTTGGGAAGACCGCGCGGCAATCTTTCTGAAAGCGGCCGACCTCATAGCGGGACCGTACAGGCAAAAGATGAACGCGGTGACGATGCTGGGACAGTCGAAAAATGCCTTTCAGGCCGAGATCGACTCGGCGTGCGAGCTGACCGACTTCTTCCGCTTCAACGTGCGCAACATGCACGATATGTACGCCATCCAGCCCAATTCGGCTCCCGGAGCGTGGAATCGACTGGTGTGGCGACCGTTGGAAGGGTTCATCTTCGCGCTCACGCCGTTCAATTTCACGGCAATTGCGGGCAATCTGCCCGGCGCTCCGGCGCTGCTCGGTAATGTGTGCGTATGGAAACCGTCGAAAACGGCGGTCTACTCGGCGCACCTTATCATGGAAATATTGATGGAGGCGGGGTTGCCCGACGGCGTTATCAACCTGGTCTACTGCTCAGGGCCTGATGCGGCGGATGTGGTTTTCGAGGACGAGAATTTCGCAGGACTGCACTTTACGGGTTCGACGGGGGTGTTCAACGAGATGTGGGGCACGATATCGCGCAATGTGGCGAAATACCGCACCTATCCGCGTATCGTGGGCGAGACGGGCGGCAAGGATTATATTTTCGCCGACCCGACTGCCGACCCCGCACAGGTAGCTACGGCGATAGTACGTGGCGCATTCGAGTATCAGGGCCAGAAGTGTTCGGCCGCGTCGCGGTGCTATATACCTTCCAATATATGGCCGGCGGTCGAGCAGCGCGTGCGTGCCGATCTGGCAAAGATCAGCGTGGGAGGGGTGGAAGATTTCCGCAACTTCGTGAATGCCGTGATTGACGAATCGGCATTCAACAAGCTGTCGGCAGCGATCGAGGCGGCGCGCACGTCACCTGACGCTGAGGTGATCATGGGCGGACGGTGCGACAAAAGTGTGGGATGGTTCATCGAGCCGACAGTGATATTGGCGCGCAAGCCCGACTACGTGACGATGCAGGAAGAGCTGTTCGGCCCCGTGCTGACGGTCTTTGTCTATGATCCGGCACAGGTGGACGCGACGCTCGACCTGGTGGACGAGGGGTCGGTGTATGCGCTTACCGGATCGATATTCTCGGCCTCGCGGGCGGCCATAGCGCGCTATACCGAGCGACTGACGCACACGGCAGGGAACTTCTATGTGAATGACAAGCCTACGGGTGCGGTGGTTGATCAGCAACCGTTCGGCGGTGCTCGCGCCTCAGGGACTAACGACAAGGCGGGCAGTATCCTGAACCTGCTGCGCTGGGTGTCGCCCCAGAACATCAAAGAGACGCTCGTAACACCGACGGATTATATGTATCCGAATTTCTTGGAGGAATAGGAGCTGTAAAACAAGTCATCCCGAACGCGCATAGCATGTTCGGGATGACAAAGTTTGGTAACCGCGCGTGTGCTACTTTCTCACCGAGAGATCGACGATCTTCGCTTTGGAGGCTGTCGCATATACGGCTTTGAGGCCGGCATCGCGGTCGGCGACATTGGCGTAAGTCTCGCTCGAAGCCACCACGCGGCCGTTGACGGCACGCAGAGAGAAGTAGGGCTTTCCGCCCTTAGGCTCGAAAACGTCGAATTTCGACCTGTCGGCGCTGTTGCGGCGTACCGACTCGATGCCTTTTTTCGTACTGTCTTTGGTCATGTATTTTTCGCTTTTCATAAGCGTCTGACCGTTGCTCGCTTTCAGACAGAAAGAGAATTCCCCGTTCTTTGTCTTCGTGATTTCAAAATATCCCATAGCTTTAAACTCTTATTTATTTTTGGTGATTTTTATTTCTTGCCGCCGTCCGAACCATCGTAGCCCGTCTCTGCTTTCGCCAGTGGACGCGTACAGAACCACCATGCGTGACACGTGATGCCCGGCTCGCCCGCGTCGCGTTTGTGCAGAGCCGCCATCGTCGTCGGCGCAGGGACTATTACGGGGTCGCCCGGATGCCAGTCAGCGGGCGTCGAAACGCCATGACGGTCGGTCGTTTGCAGGGCGATGAGCACGCGCCGCAGTTCGTCGAAATTGCGCCCCAGCGACTGGGGATAGTATATTATCGCACGTATGATGCCCTTGGGGTCGATGAAAAATACGGCACGCACGGCCTTCGTCTCGCTTGCCGACGGCTGGATCATACCGTAGATTTTCGCCACGTTCATCGTTATGTCGTCTATAAGCGGGAACTCTACGTCGATGTTTTTCAGCCCTTTCCATTCGATCTTTCGAATCTCGCGCAGCCATGCGATGTGGCTCGAAAGCCCGTCGATAGACAATCCCACCAGTTGACAATTCAGCGCGGTGAACTCTTTTTGCATAGCGCCGAAAGTCATGAATTCCGACGTGCATGTGGGCGTGAAATCGGACGGGTGGCTGAAAAGAATGATCCATTTCCCAGCATAATCGGCGGGAAAATCTATCGGTCCCTGAGTCGTGGAGGCCTTGAATGCCGGTGCGGCCTCGCCTATGCACGGCATTATGTGAATAATTTGTTCTTCCATGATTTTTTATTTAAACGTTTGATTAGGGAATATGCAAAACGTATGCCGCAAATGTCATTGACTCATGCGTGTATATTTTCCGGCCTGCCGGTTTTTTTGTCATCGTCGAACGTGCGGTACGCACGGAAGAATAACAAAAAGTCCGTATATTTGTGTCCACAAAACTCGCAAGCATTATGGCACTCGTAGCGATAGTAGGCCGCCCGAACGTCGGCAAAAGTACACTCTTCAACCGTCTCGTCGGGATGCGTCAGGCTATCACCGACGACACGGCAGGCACGACGCGCGACCGCCATTACGGCCGTTCGGACTGGAACGGACATGAATTTTCGGTCATAGATACCGGAGGTTACACTGTCAATAGCGGCGATGTTTTCGAGGAAGAAATACGCAAGCAGGTGCTGCTGGCGGTGGACGAAGCGGACGTCATTCTGTTTATGGTAGAAGTGGGAACGGGCGTCACCGACCTCGACGATATGATGGCCGACCTGCTGCGCCGCAGCGGCAAAAAAACGCTGCTCGTGGTGAACAAAGTGGACAATAACAGCCAATTTCTCGGTACGGCGGAGTTTTATTCGCTGGGGCTTGGCGAACCTTACGGCATCAGTTCGATGAGCGGCACGGGGACGGGCGAACTGATGGACGCTCTGGTCGCCGCGTTGCCGGCAAACGCTCGCGCGGAAGAAGACGACAACCTACCGCGCATTACCATAGTTGGACGGCCTAACGTCGGGAAATCGTCGCTCACGAACGCCCTGCTCGGCGAAGAGCGCAATATCGTAACGCCCGTAGCCGGAACGACGCGCGACGCCATCGACACCCGCTACAACAAATTCGGCATGGAGTTCTATCTCGTAGATACGGCCGGGCTGCGTAAAAAAGGCAAGGTTACCGAAGACCTCGAATTTTACTCGGTGATGCGTTCGATACGCGCCATCGAGAACTCCGATGTCTGCATCCTGATGCTCGACGCGACACAAGGCATCGAGTCGCAGGACATGAACATATTCAGCCTCATCGTGCGCAACAAGAAAGGCTGCGTTATCGTGATCAACAAGTGGGACCTGATCGAAAAAGACACTGCGACGATGAAAAAGTGGCGCGAGGCTCTGGCGCGAAAGATCGCGCCGTTCGACGACGTACCGGTGATATTCACCTCCGTCGTAGACAAGCAGCGCATCTACGACGTGTTGCAGGCTGCCGTGCGTGTTTACGAAAACCGCCGCCGCAAAATCGCCACTTCGCAGCTCAACGAGTTCATCCTGCCGATAATAGAGCAGACGCCGCCGCCGGCAATCAAAGGCAAATATATCCGCATCAAATATGCGATGCAGCTGCCCTCGCCCACCCCGTCGTTCGCATTTTTCGCAAACCTGCCGCAGTATATCCGCGACCCGTACCGCCGTTTTTTGGAGAACAAGATTCGCACCCAATGGGACTTCGCCGGAGTGCCGCTGCAAATATTTTTCAGGAAAAAATGACGCGCACGTCATTGCGAGGGTCGTTAGACCCAAAGCAATCCAGTGGCAGATAATCATTCTGGATTGCTTCGCCTTTCAGGCTCGCAATGACGAGCAGGTTGCGGGTCAAGCCCGCAATAACAAACTAAATCAAAAAAGATTGAAATGCCCGAGACTAAGAGAAAAGGTGCGCGAACGATAAAGGATATTCCGAAAGATGTTCTGGAACAACTGAACCGCGGCGAAATCGAGGCGGCAAATCTGGTGGAATGGCTTGCCATCGACCGAAGGATTCTGCTTGAAAATCTACTGATACAACACGACAGGGGAAAATACCTGAAACCCGTCTTGGCGCACGTGGACAAGCTGGAAAAACAAACGGTGAACACGGTTGCCTGCGCAATCGGGACGGGACTTTATGAACAGATAAGCGCTTATAAAGACGAGGAATTCCTGCGGGCAATTTCGACACACCCATCCGATTTTGTCCGAAGCTGGGCTGCCGATATCGTAGGAAAAAACACAGACCCGAGCATCGGGCAAATGCTCTCGAAAATAAAGCCGTTCGCCGCAGACAGACATTTCAATGTCAGAGAATGCGCCTGGGCAGTCGTAAAATGGCGTATCGCGCAAAATCTGCATGAAAGCATTGCGATCCTGTCGGACTGGGCGCATGACGAGGACGAAAATATCAGACGTTTTGCGAGCGAGGCGACAAGGCCACGCGGCGTTTGGTGTGAACATATTACCGAGTTGAAACAAAACCCCGCGTTGGCTTTGCCGATTTTAGAGCCGTTGAAGTCAGACCCGTCCAGATATGTTCAGAACAGCGTCGCGAACTGGCTGAACGATGCCAGCAAGACGCGACCCGACTTTGTGAAAGGACTTTGCGAGCGCTGGGGAAAAGAAAGCGATACGAAAGAAACCAAATATATTATCAAAAGGGCATTGAGAACGCTCGACAAACACACGCGTGTGTTTTCCAGCCTGCCGGAATGACAAAATATTAAATAATGGAAGTACCGTCAAATATAATTTGGGTCGCATTCGGGCTGACGATGATCGCGGGGCTTGCGACGGGGATCGGGGGATTGCTGGCAGTGATGTTCAAGCGCACGGGAACGAAATTCTTATGCGCGTCGCTCGGTTTTTCGGCAGGCGTGATGCTCTATCTGGCATTCATGGAAATCATGCCGCACGCACAGGAAGAACTGGCTGGCGCTCTCGGCGAAAATCGAGGCAGGGTAGCTGCGCTGCTCGCCTTTTTCGGCGGCATGGGCCTGATCACGCTTATCGACTTCCTGATTCCCGAACGTAACAACCCGCACGAGTTGAAGGGGGTCGTCGATAAGTCGCGAAGTTGTTGTAACACCGACGCGAACGGCTGCGACAAGAAATCGCTGAAACGCACGGGGGTCGTGGTTGCGCTGTCGCTCGCGATCCACAACTTCCCCGAAGGTATTGCGATGTTCACTTCGGCGCTGAGCGGTCTTTCCGTGGCTATCCCGCTCGCTATCGCCATTATTATCCATAATATTCCGGAAGGTATCGCGATTTCCGTTCCGATCTATAAGGCTACGGGCAGCCGACGCAAAGCTCTGGCATGGGCGTTCGGCTCGGGGTTGGCCGAACCGCTGGGCGCAGTGATGGCATGGGCGTTCCTGATGCCGTTCTGGTCTCCGGCCCTGAACGGAATAGTGTTTGCAGCGGTCGCGGGTATAATGGTGTATATCCCGCTCGACGAACTGCTGCCTGTCGCCGAAAAACTCGGCAAACACCACATTTCGATTCTCGGAGTGGTCGCCGGGATGATACTGATGGCTCTGAGCTTATTTTTGTTTTAGCGCGCGTCTGATCGGCAGGCATCGGCACTCTATGGAGGCTTGGGGCCACCCGTTTTGTTTTCACGAGCGGGAAGCGACACCGAAACCGAGACGATGTGGTTTTTCGACTGAGCGGGATTTCGGTTCGCAAGCGAGGTGAACCGACGACAAGCCGAGACCAATCCGAGCTTGCTCGAAGATTGGCGAGGCGCGAAGGAGGAAGGCGCAGCCAAAACATTTAGCGGGTCAGGCCGGAGTAGCGTGCCTTGAACTTTTGGTTCTTTTGTTTCAAGACAAAAGAACAAAGAAATTATAAACTCGCGATAGATCCATCCGTCCTTTCAGAACGTTCGGGATGACAAAGCCGAAAAACTACACTCGCTTGTAGTTTTATAATATCTCCACTCCCCGCACAGCCAGAAAGTCGGCAGAGCGTTCGGCGGGTGAGGCGGCATCGATACCATAGCCGACGGCCATCATCGGGTCGGCATCCTGGCGGGCATTCGATGTGCGAGCGGCATCGATAGCAGCCCGGGCGGCATGACCGGCTTCGATAGCATGAGCAATATCATCGGCCGTCGGCCTGCGCCCAAGCTTTCCGGCAAGCACGGCCAAAGCCCATGCGCGCGCGTTGACAGCATACTCACTATCGAACAGATGCAGACGAGCGATTACAGCCTCGAAGTTCGCCAGCTCACCTTTCTCTATTTCGTCGAGCAGGCGCTCTATCTCGCAGCGCGGCGCGAACATTCCCGCAAGGTCTGCCCATTCCGGATCGCTCTCTGCAAGCGCATCGCCGCTACTTTCCGCAAGCGCTGCCGCGATCACGGCATCGAGCGCCTGACGATAAAGCCCTAGTCCGCGCCGTAACATCGACCTCCGTATGCGCACGCGTTCATAGTTGAACATCTGCACATCTTCGCGCGCGAGCATTTTCTCGCTGCGGGCGATTGCGCGGCGGAGTTTTTGCCCGATACAGGGCGTCCACTCGCGGAAATTTATTATATCGCCGCCCTCTCTGTCAGTACTCCGTCTGTCGCGCTGCGGCCATTTCGCCATATCGCGCATCATGCCGTGGCTGATAAGGTTCGCACCCGGCACAAGATAGCTATCGCCCTCTTCCTCAATAAGATAGGAGTACGGGAAATCGGCCGTATCGTGATGGCTGCGGTGAGAACCAACGACAACGGAGAACGCCCCTTCGCGCGCGGGAAGCATTATATATGCTCCGCTGCCGAACTTCACACCGCGCTCGTGAATGCCCTGATGCACGGGACCGGTGCGGAAATGATGATTACTCTGGTTCGAGTTACTCCCTGCATTGAAAAACAGGAAATATCCGGCTATGAGCAATGTCGAGCGATGATGCGAAACGGTATAAGGCCCCGCGAAAACCGACGCCGCCTCACCGTTAGCACAATGAGAATTGGCAAAAAACAACGAATCGACAGCCGTGAAAGCGCTCTCGATACGCGCGCCGTCACCGACGAAACAGCGCGTGAGCTGTGCACCGTCGCACACCGACGCTCCGGAGGCGAAAATAAAGTCGCGCGCTACGACGCTCACGCCGACCCGTGCGCCGCACCCCACAGTCCCGTTAGCCAATTCCGCAACACCATCCAGCACCGCGCCCTCGCCTATCTGCACGTCGCGCAACGTGCCGCATCCCGTAACCCGTACGCCGTCGCCTATCGTCATCTTCTGATGCACCGCACCCTCGACCGCCATGCGTTCGAGAGTTTCTATCGCACGTGGCCGGTGGCGGTACATACACATTATATATGCAGTTTGCGCCGTAAGTCTTTCATGCAGAAACACTTTACGGCCACTGTTCTCGTTCAGCACTGCGGCACGCACACCGATGCCGAATGTGCCGCCGTCGGTCGAGATGATCCGTCCCACGTCCTCGATACACACGTCAGCCCCCAACCTAAGTTCCCCGCAAAATCGTACATTCGATATACCTCGCGTTGTGAACCCTTCTGCCACGACTTCGACCGCCGCCCAATCGTTACACCTGCATCCTTGCGCTTCGAGCCGCGCTATCTCGTCATCGGCGAGCAGCCGATAAATTTTCGTCGCAATCATGCCGCAAAGGTAAAGAATTATACATATCTTTGGTCTTTCGAAAAACCATTTTTTGATATGGATAATCTGAAAAGCCTGCGCACCGCCGTCGTTATCGTCGCCGTGATCATAGCGCTCGAAATATTGATGCTCGGCGTTATGTTGCGCCCCGTCGCCGCGTTCCACCTGTGGGCCGCGCTGGGAATTCTCGCGCTTATGACCGCTTATCTGGTGCGCATTTGCTTCGTACTGCTTAAAAAACTCGAAAAAGACAAAAAATAATGAAGAAAATTATGATCGTCGGCGCCGGTGGACAGATCGGCTCTGAGCTGACGGTGAAACTGCGAAGTATCTACGGTGGCGCGAATGTCGTCGCCACCGATATCAAACCTAACGACACTCTCGGCGGCGACGGGCCGTTCGCAGTGCTCGACGCACTCGATGCACGCGCCTACGCCGAGCTGGTCGCGCGTTACGACGTCGATACCATTTTCAATCTCGTGGCGTTGCTCTCGGCGACGGGCGAGCGCGACCCGCAGCTGGCGTGGCGCGTGAATATTGGTGCACTGATGAACTCGCTCGAAATTGCGCGCGAGAACGGGTGTGCGGTCTTCACGCCAAGCTCGATAGCGGCGTTCGGCCCCGACACGCCGAAGGACAACACGCCGCAGGACACCGTGATGCACCCGACGACGATCTACGGTGTATGTAAGGTGACGGGCGAACTGATGAGCGATTATTATTACCACCGTTTCGGCATCGACGCGCGCAGCGTGCGATTTCCGGGCATTGTCTCGAACCTCACGCTGCCCGGAGGCGGTACGACCGACTATGCCGTCGAAATTTACTACGAGGCGGTAAAACATAAGCGGTTCGTGTGCCCGCTCCCCGAAGACATGTACATGGATATGCTCTACATGCCCGATGCGCTCGATGCGTGCATCGGCCTGATGGAGGCAGACCCCGCACGGTTGGTGCACCGTAACAGCTTCAACGTCACGGCAATGTCGTTCTCGCCCGAAGTCATCGCCGCTGAGATACGCAAGCATATTCCCGACTTCGTGATGGACTACGACATCGACCCGCTGAAAGAACGGATAGCCGCCAGCTGGCCTAACAACATCGACGACACCTGCGCACGCCGTGAATGGGACTGGAATCCGAAGTGGGACCTGGCTTCGATGACAGAAGATATGCTGCGCGTGGTCGGCAAAAAAATCGGGGCCGGAAAATATTAGCACGTACGTTTGCTACCGGCAGGGCTTCGGCACTCTATGTAGGTTTGGGCACCCGCTTTGTCTTCACGAGTGTCCGGCGAAGCCGAAACTGCGAGGATGTGCGTGCCAACATAAAACGCGCACATCCGGAATTTCGGTTCGCCAACGAAGTGAAGACATTAGCGGGTCAAACCGAAATAGCGTGCCTTGAACTTTTGGTTCTTTTGTTTCAAGACAAAAGAACTAAAGAATCTGTCTTTGAACTTGTAAATTCGCGATAGCTCCCTCCGTTCCTACGGAACGTTCGGGATGACACGCGCACGTCATTGCGAGGAGTGTGTAGGCACGACGAAGCAACCCAGAAAAACAGGTATAGATTGCTTCGCCTTTCGGCTCGCAATGACGATCAGGTTCGCAAACTCCTCCGTCTGCGGCGTTCAGGATGACAATTTTGCAAATATTTTTCGGAGTTACGAAAAAATATTACCTTTGCATCGCTGATTGTGGCAATAATAATTGCGACAATCGCCACAAGAGCCACTAGCTCAGCCGGTTCAGAGCATTACCTTGACAGGGTAGGGGTCGGCGGTTCGAATCCGTCGTGGCTCACACAATAAGGGGGACTCCGATGAGGAAGTCCCCCTTTTCAAATGCCGCAAATTTCAAATGCCGCACGAGACCAAAATAATCATGGGCATCGATCCGGGCACGAACGCGACGGGCTACGGCGTTCTGGAAGTATGCGGCCGAACAGTGCGGTGCGTAGTGCTGGGATACATAGAGCTGCACAAAGTAGAGGATGTTTACCAGAAACTGCGTCATATCTTCGAACGCGTGAATGCGCTGATCGCCGAATACCGTCCCGACGAGGTGGCGCTCGAATCGCCGTTTTTCGGCGAGAATGTACAGAGTATGTTAAAACTGGGGCGAGCGCAGGGCGTGGCGATGGCGGCAGCCCTCACGCGCGGCCTGCCGGTCTTTGAATATGCGCCGCGCCGGGTGAAACAGGCGATCACGGGCAACGGGGCAGCATCGAAAGAGCAGGTGGCGGCGCTGCTGAAAACGATGTTAAAAGTCGAATATTCGCTCAAAAAGCTCGATGCGACGGACGGGCTGGCAGTTGCGCTGTGTCATCATTTCGAGACCTCGCGGCCGCTCGGACGAGCGGTAAGCGGCGACGCAGCAGTGCGTCGCGGCGCGAAGTCAAAGTCGGCTTCATGGGAGAGTTTCATTGCCATGAACCCCGAACGAGAAATGAAATCAAAACGGACGAAAGAAGGAAACGAAAAGGAAAAATAATTCGTATTTCGTTTTGTAATAACCAAAATAACGCATATCTTTGCACTCGCAAAAAGGGTTCCGTAGCTTAATTGAATAGAGCATCTGACTACGGATCAGAAGGTTACAGGTTTGAGTCCTGTCGGAATCACAGCGTCAAAGCGGCTTCACAGAAATGTGAGGCCGCTTTTTGTTATACTATTGTCTGAAACGTCTGCAATTAATCTTTGGTCATCTCGTAAATAAAAATGCGAGGGCGTGGGGTATCTGCTTCTAATAATGCGAAATGTGTTGCAGAAACCAATATTTTAGCTTTATCTATGCCGTCGAATGCCATATTCTTGATCCTGACTCCCGCCGGAGAGTAAATATTCAGCGAAAGTGAGTTGCCGATCCCGGAACTTACCACCCACAGCCTGCCATGCGGATCGACCGTGAGCGAAAGAATGGCTATTTTATGAGAAAAGACAAGTTGGTCAAGAGGATACTGGCTGGCATCGAGAATTTCCGAATAAATAGCCCGCGCTGCGAGGTATTCGGCTTCGCTATATTCGATCGGATGCCACTCTTGATCATGTATAAATTCCTCGGCTACAAAGTTCCTGCCCAGCCGGATACGATATATAACATACGAGTCGTATCGCTGACGGGCGGCAAAAACATGTCGGCCGTCATAATCAAAACATATTGTACCCGGAATATCCAGATTCAGGCTTTCTCTCAGGGAGGCCGCATTCAAAACATCACCATTGAAAAGTATTCGCTCTTTACGGTTCAAAAGATTCTCTTCGACAAGAATAAAACCATACATCTGATTGTGCATCAGATCCGTAAGATAAACGCATCGATTGCCGTGCACTCTGAAATCGAACGGGAATCGATTCAGCACGACCCGCTTTTTAAACCTCATATCGCGGTCAAAAAAAGTCAGACTACGGTCGCTCATATCGGAAACTATTGTACGGCTTCTGCTATTTGTAATGCTTGTCGGCCGTTGAAAGCCGACAGGAAATACACAGCGAGACAGCTCGCCCGAATTTATGTCGACCCTACAATATCCGTTATCGACACCGGATAGTATATAAATACGGTCGCCTGCAATGCACGCCGACCGGCTGATACTGCCTGAGTCAAGCTGTATGACATGTGTCTCTTTAAACACAAAATCGGCATCCGGAGCGTTCGACCTGCCGCAGCGTGACAGTACGTTACAGAGAAGCAGGAGGATCATGGATCTTGATATTAACATGCCGCAGGTTTTCATATTTCGATTTTTGAGATTACACGTTTGCATATTAAGAAAAGAATTATCGATGAGATTAGAAACAGCAGTGCCGTAGTATAGGCATGGCCGGCCATAACACCAAGTATTATGGGCAGGGTCACCAGTGCGAAAAGCCATATCATCGCAATCATCGGCACTATGGATATGTTATTATTGCTATTGAAGTATGCGTCCGGCAATTTGAGCGTAACGAATAATCCGATAAGAGAGAATAACACGGGCATCGCGAACGTGAGAAACAGCCATGCCGACGTATCGACGAATTCGAAAAAGTTCGCGCCATAGACGACCAGCAAATACAGATATATGACAGCAGATGCTATCGTTAATGACAAAACGCCTCTGAAAAAATATTTCAGCAGATTGCTGATGAAAAATATTCTTTTAGACCTTGCCGAGCAGCGATAGATCCAAAGGTATTTAATGTCCATCTTGAAATTCGGTGCGATATATATCACAGGGAAGCCCAGTAGAGCGAACCACTGCGCCATAACGAACCCGGCGCTGTTCATCTCATCCGCGCCGGTAAAAGCGACATGAAAACTGTAAATCGATATAATGATGTATATCAGACTCGGCAGTATCAACGGCATGAACTGCCCTCCGGTGGAGAATGTCATCCGAACGATCATCCGCCGGTCGCCAGGCAATGTAAATCGTATGCGGCGACTTAATTCCGTTTTGCGCTTATCCTCTTCTGCGCGGTCGTGGCTTTCATCGATCCGGTTATTGTAATCGGCATCGCTTTTCGTTTGCACCTCGCTTTCCAGCGACATGCGATACTCTCTCGACGACAACCATTTATAGAATGCAACGAAAAGGAACGCATAGAGCAACGCATAAAAAATCAGCGACGGCGCGGCGGCACTGAATGTTAGCGGGGCGTCATATCCGAGAGCATTGACGACGGCCAGCATCGGATATATAAAGAACCTTAATGCGCTGCCTATATATATCGACCCACTTATCTGCAAAAACAGAATCGCACAAACCCCGACGAGCAGAGCGGCATTGACCGCACGACAGACGCCACGTCTCATGGAAAGCTTGCGGATTTGCAGAAAAAAAGCGGCCCCGTTAAGAACGTTTATAAAAAGGAACAGCGAGACGAATGCCGCCATTGCATCAACCGGACTACGCTGAATCACGCCGATATACAGAGCAAGCAATAATGGAATGAATACGGTCGTCGCAGTGGACAAAAACCGATATCCGATAATGGAATTGAGGTTCGAATCGGAGAGTTGCACAAGGTTGGCCTCGTCTCGTTGCAGACTGAACTTACGTGACAATAGAAGCCTCAGGAACACAAAGGCAAAAATGAGCCATGCGAAATCTGCCATATCGGCCTCCTGTGGAACAAGTGCCGTCCGGTTCAGAGCATTATATAACAACAGAAACATGCCCGCCGACAGCATCAAAAAATATATTGCCAGCTTTATAATGCCGAGCCTCCGTAGCTTATTACGGAAAGAGAGTATCTTTATCGAATAATATAAGTATACGGACCGTTTGAATAATCCCATCATTATCCGCGATATTATCCGTTGTCGTTGTCAAACATCTCCGCAAGACTGATGCTTTCATACTCCGGGCGTCGGGCCTCGCCGATGATCCGCCCGCCCTTAATGAAATAGAGATCGTCGCACAGTTTTTTTGCGGCGTCGAACAAATGAGTATTTATAAGGATCGTACACCCTGTCTCCGCCTTTATAGACAACAAACAGTCGATTACCTTATCGACTGTCATGGGGTCCAGGCCCGAAAAAGGCTCGTCCAGCAACATTATATCATTGGCCACGGCCATAGACTGTAACAACATCAACTTACGAAGATTCCCCTTCGAATGTTCCCGTATCAGTTTATCATGGTCGCGATAGTCCAGCCGTTTCGCGTATGAATAGAAAGCGGCGAGCATCTGCTTCATGTCACGTCCTTGCAGATATGTTATAAGTTTGACGGCCTGCTCGCCGGTCAGGTAATCATAAAAGTTGATCACCTCCGGAATGTAATTGATGCTGATGCCCGTTCTGTCCGTCTTGCCGTCGAATTCCACCCTCCCCTTATATTGAACATATGCGAGAATGACTTTCATCAAAGTCGTCTTACCTGCCCCGTTAGGACCGATAAGGCCATAAATATGCTTCCTCTCGATAGATAAATTCACATCACGCAATGCCTCGACATTCCGATATCGCTTAGACACATCGATTAACCTCAAAAAAGGGACATTCATATAAAATTGCTTGGTCTTTTAAAAAGTCTGTCAAAGTTTCATTCAATGCACCTCGATCCGACGCGAAAAAACGAAAAAATAACTTATAAAACAATTTTTATAGATAAAAAATCCAGCAAACTCCGAGCTTTTTCAGCCAATTCGTCGTTTATAATAAAACATAATACCGACCGATGCTTCCGCCGAACGGAGGCGTCGGTCGGCATTATGTTTCACGGCAATTATCCAAAAGCTACCGTCAATGCATAGCTTGCCGCTCCGGCGACAGCTCCCGCAACAGCCCCCGCTGCTGCTGCTGCGCCTGCGCCCGGCACCGGAACACCCGCTGCTATGGCTGTCGCCGCCACACCACCGGCTGCACCGCCGATCGCACCGCCCGCGACATTACCTGCAAATTGAGACCACGTCCAACTGGTTTCCTCAGCTGCGGCATATGCACCAGTCACCCCACTTGCGACTACAATCGGAGTGACGTAAGAAATCTTTTTAATTGCTTTGGTATCCATTATTCAAATGTTTTAAGAATTAAAAATGCCTGAAATTTATTTTGATGAAGCCAATTCAACCGACCCATCATACGGATAGACGTATACTCCGCTCAATAACTTCAATATTTTATTAGAGCCTTGCTTTCTCGAAGCTGCATCGGCGGCAAAAATATTCGCGCTATCGACCTTTCGTCCGTCCTTATAAACATTTACAAGGACAATCTCGCTGCTGTCGGTAGGCGTATAGATAACAAGTCCCGAATAATTGTTCTTGTTACCCGAGGTTTCGAACGCCTGAGGGTCATACTCGTCGGTATTCGTCGAATTCATGAATTTTGCATCGGGAATAAATGTCGTCAGAAAAGAACTGGCGATTCCGGTGTAACTGTCTTTGATAATAGTCAGTCTTTGCGGAGCTTTCACGAAATTCTTGTCTTTTTCAATAATGAAATGAGTGGATTTCTCGATCGGCACATCGACACTTTCGATGTTTTGAGCGCGACTATACCTAGCCTCATCCCATAGCGGAGTGAAACTTACGCAGAGATATTGCTCGACAAATCTCTGACTGCGAGTAGTAACGAGAGTTTCGTAATAATCTCTCGCCTGAGAAATCGAGAAAGCATCATCGTCATTGACACTAGCCTCGTTAGCGTCATGCCTCGTATTGCACGACGACAAGATCAATAACAGCGCCAGTAATGCGCACGTGATAGGAAAATACTTTTTCATGGTTTTATTAGTTTAAAATGGTTAATGTAACATTTTAGGATAACGACAACTAAGAACTACTGGGTGCAAAAATAAATAATTATTATGAAATAACACAAATACCACGCCAAAAATTATCGATAATTATTTTTTTTCTCGGAAAAATCATATATTTGTGCCATAAACTCGACAACTATTACGTATTATGGCGAAGAAACTTTTATTGGGATTTACCCTCATGTTGTTCATCGGGCTGGGTTGCTTTGGTTTTATGTATTTAAACTTTATCAAAGAACCGAACACGGCCATGCTGGTTACCGTAATTACAACGCTTCTGCTTTTGGGCATTTACGTGATCTTAGCGTTTTTTTCTATCCGCAAGAACCCTGTTCGCGAGTCTCGCAATAACACGGATAAGATGCATTCGTTCGTGTTTTTCGTAATTGCATCATTGTTTGTCGTGATAACGTCTGTGTTATTCGCCGTATTTTACGAGCAGATAGCGGCGTATTTCGCCGTACATGAAAGTACACTGAGGCTGACGATTTCCGTCTTATTTGCGATTTCCATAATATTTATTCTTTTTTCACGGAGGATCATCTCTTCTAAAAAGGTGCGTAAATAATATTGCTTAGCTTCAAGATGACCGGCATGGTTCGCGTAAATCGGGTGATAGAATGGATCGTAATCATCGCGTTTTTCGTCGGCAATATCATAATTACAAGATACACGCTAGGGCAGATAAAGGATTACGTATTCGTGAGCGGTCTGGCGGCAGTCATACCATTATATATAATAAACATATGGCGGCAAAGGGCCGGCTGCGATAAAAGATATGTCGAGACGGATTTTTTGAGTATCGCATTGGGAGGATTCTGCGCAGTCATTGCTCTGTCCGCATTGTGGAGCGGAGCATTTGTCGATCTCGATTCTCGCGGTTATTTATTGATACTGCTGCTCGCGCCGGTCTTGTATTATCATATAAGAAGCCTGGATCGTCCGGAAAAAGAAAGGTTTCTGCGACGTTTTATCGCAGTACTTTTCATCACGGGGTTGTTGCAGGCACTGATGGGAATAGCGCAGTACGCTTTCGACGAGGACGCGGAAGGCATATACAAGACACTGGCAACGGGAACGCTGATATACCCTAATTTATATGGCGGGTATCTTGCCATCGCTTTGGGTGCGGGTTGTCTGTTGCTTTACCGGCGGCGCAAAACCCGCAGCCGGTATGCCTATTGCGCCGCTATCACAGTGATCGTTTTCGCATTGCTGCTCTCGCGCTCACGAGGCGCAATGTTGAGTCTTATGCTCTCTGTCGGGACTATTTTTCTGTGTTATTTTTATACCATACGTTTCAGATTCGACCGAAGACAGCGACGGCGATTTTTATTCGGCTTTATTGTAGCGGCCACGGCGCTCACCACGGCGTTTTTATATATTGACCGGTCGAGTTCCGAAGGGCGGCTGATGAAAATGCAAATCGGGAGTTCGATGATGCGCGATCATCCATTTTTTGGTATCGGGCATGGGCAATATGCCAATGTATATCTCGATTATCAGGCCGATTTCTTTAAAACGGGCGATAATCACAGATTCATAGCGCGAGCGAACGAGGACAGAACGACCAACAATCAATTCCTGAAATTCGCCATAGAATTCGGGGTCATAGGACTCGTCATATTCGTTTTTGTGCTGTTTCTGATCGCAAGAAAAATCTTATCCTCCGATTATCTGCGTTGCGGCAATCCATATAATTATTTTATAGCATTCTCGGCACTATGCCTCATGTTTCATATGTTTTTCGACGAAACGTTAAGATTTCCGATAATCGTTATCCTCTTTCTTATATTATGCGCATTCGTTCCCGTAAGAGCCGATATTAAAATCATAATGGGCCCTGTTTTGGCGACAACGGGCAGAATTTTTTCGACCGGACTTCTCGTTGCAATATTTGTCACTTCGGGGTTATATGTACGGCAATACGCTGCGGTCAGGTCATACAGTCAGGCACGATTGTTCTTGTCGGCTGGAGACTTCTCAAACGCGAATTTTTTTGCCTTGCGTGCATTGGATATAAGCCCGGACTACCCTGCCGCTAAAATCATATCAGGACGCAGTCTGATAGGGCTTGGCGGCGACGGTATCGGCAAATCTGCGTCGCAGACAGCCGAAGGCATTGCAATTCTGGAATCACTCGGTCACCGGATGCACTCGCGGGATATTTTATTGGCACTGAGCATCGGACATTTTAAATCTCACTCCATAGAAAAGGCATACGAATATGCATATAAAGTGCATGAGTTTTTCCCTGCCCAGGTAAGACCACGTCTTATGCTTCATTTAATGAATATCGAAGATTTACCATCCGATGCAGAATTAGAATATGATATTCGCAGACTTCCTGCCGCGAATCCGGACAAAGAGCGCATAATCGCCTTAATGGAAATAATCGGACGAAATGATCCTGTGAATGCCGTTCGCTCGCCTCACGCAATACAGCTTCTCGATTTAATAATGTTAGCCCATTAATTATAATCCGATATTAACATGGAGCGTGACTCTTCTGAAATACTTTTGATTTTCCCGCCGGGTTGGTCTACCTCGTCGCCATACCTGAGTGTTCCTTTGCTCACGGCATTTCTCTCCGGCAGCGATATTCCGTGCTGCGGAATAGATCTTAATATTCGCATTCTCGACGAAATACTCACAGACAAGCAGATAGACCGGTCGGCGAAAGTGATCGAAGAATTATTAAGCCGAAAAGACCTGGGTGAAGAGCATCGGGCGGAGCTATTGCTTGCATCGGACCTTTACGGTATAGTAAAAGGAGCTGTGGATAAGACGATCGAGAGACTCCGGCACGGCACGATATCTCCGCGCGAAGCGACAAGGATCAACCGCTTCATCGATACGGTTTACAGAATATATAGCGCGCCGCACTATCCGGGGCGCATCCATGAGGGAGCTTTGGTATATTCTACCGGTAGCATTCACCACAATTTTCTCGATTACAACAGTTTTGAGATAACACCTACGCTCTCGGATTTGGAGCGCAGGGTCGGAGAAAGCCACAATACAAATCCATTTCATACTCATCTGGAACGATTCGTTGCCGATATAGATATTTCAGAGACAAAACTCGTCGGACTGAGTGTTTGCGGCTACTCACAACTTACTTCGTCTTTATGTCTGGCGCGCCTGCTGAAAGAACGCAAGCCCGACCTGAAAATCGTAATGGGCGGAGCCATAATGCCATATTTAATTTCGGCTTTGATCGAAAACCCGTTCCCGTTCAGATATCTCGACTTTATCGTTTCCGGTTCAGGCGAAAGAACTTTGATGCAATTGTATGATTACGTGTGTGGTAAGATCGAGTTCGGCGAAGTCAAGGGCGCGCTGTATTATGATTTCGAAAGGAAAGCGGTGGCGAAAAACGGCGAGGCGGCAGATATAGATATAAACAGCCTGTTCACGCCTCAATTCGACCCCGATGAATTAAAGCTATATCTGACACCGAAAGAGCATCTGGCTTTGCCTGTATTAGGGTCGAAAGGTTGTTATTGGGGCAAATGCGCATTTTGCGGCATCAACTGCAATTACGACGGTCGCTTTCAGCGTAAACGACCCGCTTTACTCGTCGATGACATGGAACGTTTGACCGAGCGCTACGGGATCAACCAGTTCAGACTGATAGACAATTGCATACATCCGAATACATTGAGAGAAATCAGCGAGACAATTATTGCGCGCGGCAACAAGTTTCTGTGGCAATGCATGGTGCGTTTCGAAGAAGACTTCACACCGGAACTTTGGCAACAACTGTATAGCTCCGGACTGAGAGTAGCATCGTTCGGACTGGAATCGCCAAATCAGCATTTGCTGGATAGAATGAATAAAGGAGTGGACGCCGGCCGTATACATGAAATTTTAAGCCAATGCCGCAGCGCCGGAATATTTACTCATTGTTTTTTTATCGTGGGATTTCCAGGCGAAGAAAATATCCATCCAAATGAATTGATCGATTTCATACGAAATAACCGCTATAATATAAATTCGCTTGTCATAACCAACTTTCGACTGGAAGGTCAGTCATATGTTTTCGGTAATCAGGAGGAGTTCGGTATCGAGATAGCGAGAATGTATCCCCGTGATTACATATTGCCCAATTACGAGCATCGGGACTTTTGCCGGGCAGCAGAGAGGGCGGCCTACGTGAGCGACTCGATAGCCGATCTGGAATGTTCGGGGATATGTTTTTCGGTACTGGACGACACATTCATTATCGGCAATGTTTTCCGCGACACAAGAGCAGAGTTGTTGTCCTGGCAACGGCATCGTATAGAAGGATACCGTAAACTGCGCAAATTTATAGATAGCTCCGACTCTATGGAGCAAATAGATCTGTCTCACATTGTACCGATAAGCTACAATCAACATTATGCACTATTTCATAATACGTCGTTTTTTAATTATTATGTATTTAAAAATGTGAATGATAATTCTCAACTGCCTTTAAGGGAATATTTAAATATCAATAGCAGTTATAATATAGATTATTTGTTCGATATTTTATCAGGAATATTTGATAGTTAACATTAAAACATTTATTTTTGCGGTAAAATCTTAAAATATTACAGTCTTGGTTACTTTATATGCTGACAGAAAACTGGAAATTCTGAGTTCCTACATTGATTTTTTAAAGGCGGAATTAGAAAAGCCCATAGACAGCCGCATCGGCACAATCGATAAAGAACATCTCGATATTGTTCGACAGATAAGGACGAACATGAAGAAAAAGGTTCAGAGCGAACGTGAATACGAAAACGATACGAGCGGAAACTTCCTATATATTAATAGCTATCCGAAACCTTTTTCTGCCCAATTCGAACTGACGTCACGCTGCAATCAAGCATGTATTCAGTGTTATAATCAGTCGGGATTGGACAATAACAAGGAGAATAAAGACATACCGATTGAAAAATGGTTGGAGACGGCGGAACAGCTGGCAGCGATCCGTATTCCACAGATCATTATCAGCGGCGGCGAACCGACGATGTTGGGCGACGACCTTTTCAAAATCATGGATATTTTTCATGAAGTAGGAACTCACTTCATTTTCATTACTAATGGAATGAATATTACGGAGAAAAACATCTCTAAATTTGCCAAGTACAATTACGCATGGTTTCAGTTAAGCATAGACGGAGCTACCGAACATACGCACGACTATATTCGCGGAGCAAAAGGAAGTTTCCGCAAGGTCATAAAGGCCGCTTCTCTGGCGCGCGCACACGGGATACCCGTAGGAATTGCCTCCACGATCGTCAGGCAAAGCCTGCATGAAATAGACGACCTGATTGATCTGGCATATCATCTGGGCGCATATAAGATAACACTTGGTGAATTCATGTATGCCGGAAGGGCGGTCGGAAACGAGGACGAGATCGGTTTGGATGACCGGGATATCTTTCAGATAAGGAGAGCAATATTAAAGAAAACGCTCCAATATGGAGGTCTGATGAAGGTGATAAAGCCCACCGACCCCGCCTTATCCCTGAGATACCGAATGTCGTCGATCTCCACCGGAATGCTGATACGGCCCAACGGCGAAGTGAGAATCGACTGCCAGGCTCCCGCCCGTATAGGCAACATCATGGAATCTAACATCATTGATATTTGGGAAAAAATAGGATATAAAGGTTGGAGTCAGCCGGCCCTGCTGGACTATATCAGTCAGATATATACTTACAAGGACCTGAATACGACTTATCCCCGAACACACGTCGATCCGGATATCGATTTGTCTTCTTTTTTATAAGCCTTGATTTTACCGGGTAAAATAAATTAATAATTGTATTGCGATGAATTTTGCGGAGATAAAAAAAATGCGATTTCTCGATTCGAAAGATCTTGTTTTTGAGGTTTCGGACCGTGGCTACATAACACAGGCAAAAGAGAATATGCTGAGCTATAACACTTTCTTTTCTAATCCGGAAATAAATGTGTTATTAAACGTTACGGCATCGGTCATTCTGATAAGAATAGATGGCAAACGTACTCTGGAAAACGTTTTTAAGGAGACATTCGATATGTTTGAGAACGTGACACCGGAGCAATACATCTGTGACTTCATGGACGTCATTAATCATTTAGAACGCAGTGGTATAATTTATTCCACTACCGAGAAAAAACGTCATATTCGCATAAGAAAAACGACTCGAAAAGCATTACTGAACAACCTGATGGCGCTGAATGGATAAAAGTGTGTTTTTCTGATAGACTGGGTTAAGCCATGTCGGAATTACAGCGAGTAAAGCGGCCTCACATTTCTGTGAGGCCGCTTTTTGTTGCTCGAATGCCCGGAAATAAATCCGACCTCCGCTATGTTACATCTACTTACAATCATTACGCAGTTTATCTATATAATCAGAAATTCTATCCGCTTGGGATTTAGAAATGTTGGCAAATGATATCTTATTTGCCAGTTTCTCGTATCCATATTCATTGAAAAAACGACCAATAGAAACGTTAAGAAACATCGATGGCAAAGATGTCACGCCAGTAAGATCAAGCTTTATTTTGCCACAGTCAATATGTCGCTCTATTTCATTATAGAGCATCTCACCGGAAGCAGGGAATGACCTGTCTTTCATGATCTCGGACAGATGAATAGTACACATGAGATTCTCCTTTCTTAATTCTAATTCGAACGTTTTAATGAATTCTTCATCTTCAAAATGATCTAACGATAGTTCATAATAAATTAATGTGCCTGGGAACTCGAATCCCAATTCCCCTTTTCTTGATAGATTTCTTTTTGCAAGAAAGATGCCATTATTACTTATAATCCTCAGGGCATCATCATCCGTACATGTCATTCGGATATTTCCAAGCCCCATCCCCATGTTATGTGTCTGAGAACGAGTAGTAAACATATCCTGTATAGCCTTTTCTATCGCATCGCAGTCTCTCTCAAATTCAGGACACACCTCTTTTACTTTATATGCAATTCCTATTCCAAAATCACATACAGCTACGTGTAGCTTATTTTCATCGTGATCAAATTTCAAAAAAGAAAAAGCATTCCCTTTTGCGTCAGCGTGGTCAAATATATTTTGAAAAACTTCATCGAGGCTATTCTTGACCGCACTCAAATCTTTATGTTTGAAAAACTGCCGCCTCAAATAATCATGAACGTTTTGACTGTATGCCACTTTCTCCTTGATCTTTTATCCTCCACAAATTAAGAGTCGTTTCGAATCGAGATTCAACATAATTCTTTTTATCCGCAAAGTATTCCTTAAATTTCAAGTCATCCAGAAACAATCTTTCTGCTTTTCCCCCGCGTAAATGAAGCAGCGAAACAATAGCTCCTTTCACGTCAAACGCCTCTATTAGTCAAGCCAAAATTACCAAATGAACCGGCTCTATCTTTTCTATATTATCATTATCGACATTGCAAACATCAAAAATAATGTTGTCGCCACTGCCCGCGACTATCTTTGCATTATCGGCAATCGTGCGTATCCAGTGACCTTTTTCAGTGCTATTGAAAATAACTTTATAATCCATTGGCAGTTTGGAGAATAAACAAATATGAAACAAAAATGACTCCTCAAAACTACTGCTTATTTTCGTGATTCGCAAAAATCCCATATATTTGTAGAATATAGAAAGAAATCTATGTAAACAGAGGCCTGAACAACGAGACAAGAAAAACCACATGCCATTCATAGTAATCGAAGGGATCGACGGAGCGGGGAAATCGACGCAGGTCAAAATGCTGGTGCGGTGGCTCGAAGAGCAGGGGCGAGCAGTCGAGTTTCTGCATTTTCCGCGTTTCGATGCGCCCGTTTACGGCGACCTCATAGCGCGATTCCTGCGCGGCGAGTTAGGCCGCGTAGGGTATGCCGACCCGCGTCTCGTAGCATTGCTTTTTGCCGGCGACCGCGCCGATGCCGCACCGATGATTCGCGCATGGCTCGACGAGGGGCGATGGATCGTTATGGATCGTTATGTCTACTCGAACGTCGCTTATCAGTGTGCGAAATTATCCGACACAGGCGCGCGGGAAGAACTGCGTGACTGGATTCTGAACCTCGAATTCGAGCACAACCGTCTGCCGCGCCCCGATCTGTCATTGCTTCTGGACGTACCGTGGGAATTTACGGAACGGCGGCTGCGTAGCAAACGCACGGGGTGCGACCGCGACTATCTGGGCGGCGGGGCGGATATTCACGAAGCGTCGCTCGACCTGCAACGCCGCGTGCGCGAAATGTACCTCTCGTGTGTCGCGGACGACGGCTTGCAGCGGATCGATTGCTCCAACGGTAAAGGTGGCATGGATACGCCGGAAAATATTTTTCAAAGAATCGTTGAGAGGTTTTTTTGATTTTTCCACCTTTTTGTATCGGTAAAAGGTGGTGTTGTAAAACGACAGTCTAAAAACAAAAAACTCTATGAATAAGCATAAATTGTACAGAGCGATGGTCGAAGTCAGCCGCGTGTTGCTGGCGCTGACATTCGTGTTCTCAGGGTTTGTGAAAGTAGTCGATCCGTGGGGAACGGCGATAAAGATCGAGGAATATCTTGCGGTTTTCGGCATGGAATGGCTAAGCGGATGCAGCTTTTTCCTTGCGATCTGGCTTACGGGCGCCGAGATGATGCTCGGACTTATGGTGCTGTTCAGGGTGCGGCTGCGTATCACGTCGATTTTGATATTCGCGGCGATGACGTTCTTCACGTTCCTGACGCTCTATTCGGCCATTTGGAGTCCTGTGGAAGATTGCGGCTGTTTCGGCGACGCGATCAGGATGACCAACTGGGAGACGTTCATCAAAAACGTGATACTCTGGCCGATGGCGTTCATCGTGATGTGGGATTCGCGCCGCAAGCCGATGATGCCGACATGGAGCGACCTGTGGCATATTCTCGCTTTCGGGGCTATCTCGTTCGGCATAGGTTTCTATTCGTTCCGGCATCTGCCGCTGATCGATTTCCTGCCGTATAAGAAAGGAACAGACATTGCGGCGGTAATGAACGCGCCGTTCGATGACGCGCCGCAGGTGCAGAGCGTGGTCATAGTGCGCAATTTGGAGACGGGCAAGCGGCACGAGTTCGACATCGAAGACCCGACGTGGTATGACGAAAGCCGATGGGAGTTCGTCGATATTCGAAACACGGCGGTCAATGCACGTATACAACCGACGGTGCGCGATTTTGCGGTCATCGACGCGGAGGGAATGCTCGTCACGGACGAAATTCTGGAATATTCCGGAACGACGCTTATGATATTCGCCACCGATCCGGCGGATATTACACCGCGATGCGCGCGCAGGCTCGAACGTGTCGTGCGGCAGGCCGTTGCAAGCGGCCACCGCGTAATGCACCTTACCGCCGCATCTCTCTCCACGCATCCTGAATTGGTGCTGGGTTCGCAGCGCGTGCCGAGTTTCAACATGGACGCGAAGACGATGATCACTATGTTGCGCGCACGCACGGGCGTGGTGGTTCTGCGCGGCGGCGTGATCGAGGACAAGAAGAATTGCCGGAGCATGTCTAATTATAAGCTATATGAATAGAACTGTCATTGCCGTTGCGGTGTGCATTTTTGCTGCAAATTGCGCTTTTGTCGCAAACGTTGCACACGCTCAGGCGCAGACGCAGACTCAGGACGACCTTACGCGGCGCGTGGACGTGACGCGGGATTATGCCCCACGGGTGGACAGGGCGGCGAAACTGTCCGTGCGTCCGCAGGTTGCCGACACGACAACATTGCGCCCCGACCTCGATTACACGATAAGGCCGCGCGTGTGGGCAAGCAGGTTCGACGTTACGCCGATCCGTGCGGCACAGCTGAGCGCCGGAGCGCGTAACGAGCTGAACCCCTTCTACTTAAAGGCGGGCGGCGGCGTACCGGGCCAGAGCGTTGTAGACCTCTATCTTACATCGACGCGACCGGGAGCGACCGCTGGCGGGGTGTACGTGAACCATCGGGGGCGATTCCATGACATCGATAACTACGACTGTGTACGCAACTCCGCAAATGCGACGTGGAACAGTTTTGGAGCGTTCGGGCGGGCGGATGTGGGGCGGCGTCTGATGATCGCCGGCGATGCGGGATGGGATTACGATGTGCTGTCGTATTACGGGGTGCGTTTCGCGGAGAGTGACGAGGCGCGTGCTGTCCCGATGCAGCACTATTCCGTACCGCGTGCTTCGGTCGTATTCGGACACGATTTCGCCGACCTGTCGCGCCTCAACTTCCGCATAGGCGCAGACGGTTATCTGCTCAGCGACCGTTATGACCGCACGGAGCGCGGCGGCGAGGCTTTCGCGGAACTCGGACGACGGTTCGGCGAGCACAATCTCGGTCTGCGCGCGGATGTGAATTCATGGGCGGGCGGCAAAGATGAAAACGAAACAGGCAGCAGCGTTTACAGTCTCGGCGGGCATTATTCCTATGAGGGACAACATTTTCTGTTCCGCATGGGCGCGGCGTTCGCCAGTGAGAACTATCCGGCGGGCGAGCAGGAGGCTAAAATGCGATTTTTGCCGCAATTGGAACTTCGATTCCGGCTTGCGGGCGGGGCATTCAACCCCTATACGCGGTTCGACAGCCGACTTACGCCTAACAATATGCGCATAATCACACAGCGAAACCCATACATTTTGCTCGATGGCAGCCCCGTCGGTTTCGCCGAATCGGAAGTGCTGTACGGCGGACGTGCAGGGGTGAACGGAGGCGTGGCGGGCGTGTTTTCGTATAACATCTATGGCGGACGCAACTCAGTAAGGAATGCCGCGGGCTTCGACTACGCAGCCGACGGAGGTTTCGACGTGCGCTTTTTCGATAAAGTGGAGTACTCGCTGTTCGGCGCGGAGATGGAAGTGCGGGCGGGCAGAATGTTGTCCGTCGCGCTCGACGGACAATATAACATATACCGCGATGAAGATATTTTATATAACTATGCTTTGCCGGACTGGGAAGTGGGTATAGAGGCGCGACTGCGCAGCCGCGGCGAGCGATTGTCCGTTGCCGCAGGAGTCAGATTGCGCGACGGTATAGCGTTCACTCCCGATACGGAGCGAAACGATCCGACGGCCGATCTGCGCCTTACCGTTGATTATCGCATTTCGAACCGATTCGGCGTATTCGTCGAAGGGCGCAACCTGCTGAATCAATCGCTCTATCCCCTGCCTTTCTATCGCGGCACGGGCGCGAGCATCACCGCCGGAGTTAAACTGACTCTATAAGTTAATGGGCAAACCTCTGATTTTCATAACGAACGACGATGGATACAGTGCGCGCGGACTGGCGGCACTGATCGAAATCGGCCGCAAGTTCGGCAACGTGGTCGTAATCGCACCCGAACAACCGCAGTCGGGCAAGTCTCATTCCATTACGATGTATAACCCGCTGTATCTTAGAACGATACGCAAGGAAGAGGGATTGGAAGTTTACGCCTGCTCCGGCACGCCGGCCGATTGTGTGAAGTTGGCGTTCGACCACTTGCTGGCCGACCGCCTGCCCGATCTGACACTATCTGGCATCAACCACGGCTCGAATTCGGCAATCAGCGTCCTCTATTCGGGGACGATGGGCGCGGCCATAGAGGCGAGTTTCTACGGGCGGCCGTCGATCGGGTTCTCGCTTACCGACCACAGCGCCGATGCCGATTTCCGTGCGGCGTCGGCGATAGCGGAAACGGTCGTCGCAAAAACGCTCGCCTCGAATATCGAAATGCCCATGTGCCTGAACATTAATATACCCGTCGGCACGCCTGAGCAGATTCGGGGGGTGCGCGTGGTGCGCCAAAACGAGGGCTATTGGAAGGAGACTTTCGTGCGCCGCCAGGACCCGCGCGGAAACGACTATTATTGGCTCACGGGCGATTTTTACAACGCCGAACCCGGCGCTACGGACACCGACGAATGGGCGCTCGACAACATGTATGTCTCGGTCGTGCCCATTCAGGTCGATATGACCAACCACCGGCAAGTGGCGACGCTCGGAGCGATTTTTAACGAGTAACACACGCGTGTGGTTTCCAGCCTGGCGGGGACTTTTTATGAACAAACCCTAGGTAAAACTCATATTATAATCCACATACATCATGAACGTAAGGATTGTCGAAAGTTGGAAGACGGCGCTCGAAGAGGAGTTTCAAAAAGCGTATTTTGCCGATTTAGCAGAATTTGTTCGCAAGGAGTATAAAAACACGCGTGTCTATCCGGCGGGGGCAAATATTTTCCGTGCGTTTGACAAATGTCCGTTCGACGACGTGCGCGTGGTTATAATCGGGCAAGACCCGTATCACGGCACGGGGCAGGCGAACGGGTTATGCTTTTCGGTGAACGATGGTGTGGAATATCCGCCATCGCTGCAAAATATTTTCCGCGAAGTAATTGACGACACGGGCGCACCCGCGCCGCGATCGGGTAACCTCGATCGCTGGGCCGAGCAGGGCGTGCTGCTACTCAATGCCGTGCTTACGGTACGCGCACACGAGGCGGCCTCGCACGCCGGAATGGGATGGGAGCGGTTTACGGACGCTGTGGTTCGCGCCATCGACACGCATCACACCGGCGTGGTCTATATGCTGTGGGGCAGCTACGCTCAGAAAAAAGCGTCGTTCGTGAATGCCGAGCGAAACCTTGTTTTGCGTGCGGTGCACCCTTCCCCGCTCTCCGCGCATCGCGGATTCTTCGGCTGCCGCCACTTCTCGCAGGCGAACATGTATTTGGAGTCGCACGGTAAACCGCCGATCGTGTGGTAGCACACACGTGTGTTTTCAAGCCTGCCGCACATACGTGTGTTTTCCAACCTGTCGGAGAATTGTCATTGCGGGGTTGATCCGCAATGACAACATATTATAGCATTCGTAATTTTAAATTACTATAAATATCCCCTGAAAATATCGAGAAACCATTGCGGCGCACGGCAGGCGCGGCGCGTAACGGCGCTCATAAACACCAGCACCACACGCCCTGTGTTCACGACCACTCCCTCTTGGTTCACGATCTCGTGGTCGAACGTCATGCGCACGCCCGGCAACTCGCGCATCGTCAGTCTGACCGTCAGCAGGTCGTCGTAGCGAGCAGGCGCATAGAAACGCATTTCGACCTCGTGCACAGGCAGCATCACGCCGCTTTCTTCCAACTCTTTATACGTTGTACCGTGCTCACGCAGCATCTCCGTGCGCGCCACCTCGTAGAAATTGACGTAATTCGAGTGGTGCACCACCCCCATCGCGTCGGTTTCCTTGTAGCGAACCCTTATCGGTATTTCATAGCTAAGCATGCGCGCGCGATTTTATCTTCCGTCGAGTTGCCTCAACAGTTCTTCTACTGCTTTTTCCAGCTGTTCGTCCTGCCCCGTAATCATACGTGCGGGAGAGTTCGCAATCCGGAAATCGGGTTCTAACTGCTGATTTTCGAGGTAACTGCCGTCGGGAAGCTGATAGCCTACAATAGGAATACCGAATACCAATGACGGGTCTTGCAGTGTTTCCCACGACACGCTGGTCATAGTTCCCGGAACGGGCATCCCGACGAGCTTACCGATATCTGTGTGGCGGTAGACCCACGGCGTGCCGTGTGCGTTCGAGTAGCTGGCCTCGCCCATGAGCATTATAGTAGGTTTGTTCCAACGGCGGCTGGGCATGTCGCAAGACTCGACGCCACGGATCACCTGAGTGAAATATTTATCGCCGCTGAACAGAATTTCCAGATCTTCGTGCATTCGTCCGCCACCGTTGAAGCGGATGTCCACCACTATGGCCTCTTTGTTGTTAAAACGCCCCAATATGTCGGAATATATCGAGCGGAAACTGGCATCGGCCATTCCCTGAATATGAACATATCCGAGCCGTCCGCCGGAAAGATGCTCGACATCGGCCTCACGGGCGCGCACCCAGCGGCGGTAGAGCAGGTCGTTCAGTGCGGAATGTGCGATAGGGCGCACCACCTCGTCCCACCGCTCACGCGTTGCGGGATTATAAAACGATACCAGCGTATTTCGCCCTGCCTGCTTGTTGAGCAGCGCGAAATGGTCGGTCGCGACAAGGATCTTTTCGCCATTTATCGCCTCGACGATCACACCGGCTGCCGCGCGGCTTTCGGCAGTGTCGAACGGCCCTTTTTCTACCACTTCGTCCACCAGCAGTCCGTCGCCGCGGTGCGTCCACGAGAAGAGCAGCCCAAGAGATGCCGTAGCGTCGGAGTTCTGGGCGCGGTGGGTATAGCGCGCTCCTGTATGCGAGACGTTCAGTTCGCCCAGCATCTCGCTCAGCATCTCGGCGAAGTCGTGGTTATTGTCGATGTGCGGCAGGAATTTTTTATAATCGTCGTACATCGCATCCCAATCGACACCATGCATGTCGGTGACATAGAAGCGTTTAGCCTGTTGCGTCCAGACGTTGTTGAACATATATTCGCGTTCGGCCGCAAGGTCGAGTTCCATCTGTGCCGAGACGTTGATCGCCTCCTTGCGCCCGCCTGCAAGCGTGATTTTCTGTGGATTGCGCCCCATCAGATAGAGCGTCTTGCCGTCGGGGCTGAGAGTTAGCGACCCGCTGCCCGCGTTTTTCACTTCCAGTTTGGTCTCACGCGTGCGCGTGTGAATAGACCACAGGTCGGGGTCTTTTTCGAACGTGGCGATATAATACAGACGGTCGCCTTCGGGCGAGAGCAGAGCATCGCCGAGCGCCGATGAATTCGGCGTGAGGCGCAGTATGCGGTCTTCGATGCCGCGCAGTTCGACCGCTATATTATTGTCATTGCTGTTACGCTCCCTACCGCTATTTCGCCCGCTGCTGCCTTCGTTCAACAGCTTATATTCATCGTCGCTCAGGCGGAATTTGTCGTAAGCCGCCTGATTGAGGAATACGATCATCGCATCGGTCAGCGTACCCCACGATGCGTGGCTACGCATCCCGTAGCGCTCCGAACGGAACAGTATGGCATCGCCGCCCAGTACCCAGCGCGGGTTTGCGCTCGTGTAGCCGCTGCCCGTAAGATTGTGCACTTCGCCGCCGCCGGCCGCGCTCACCAGCCCCACATCGCTGTACGGATCGCGCTTGTTGGGCGTGTAGAGAAGCGCGAACCACTTGCCGTCGGGCGACCATTCGTATTCCACGTGACCGGACGAATTCGGATTCCCGGTTCCGTCGGTAATCTGGCGCACTGCACCACTCGCGATGTTGTAGACCATCAGGCGGTTGCGGTCTTCGATGAACGCTATCTCCTTGCCGTCGGGCGAGTATTGCGGGTGCATGCGCTCGACGGCCGAAGGCGGGAACAGCGGTTTGTCGTCAATCAGCGTCGCATTGAAGAAATACTGCTCTTCGGGGCGCACGATACTCGCTGTGTAGAGCGTCCACGTGCCGGATTTCTGCGAAGCGTAGACCAGTGTGCGCCCGTCGGCCGAGAACGACGGCGAGCTATTCTGCGTCGCCGTATGCGTCACGGGTCTCGTGAACCGGTATTCGGTCGACGAGACGAAAATGTCGCCGCGCATCGTCGATGCCACCTGCTTGCCGTCCTGCGATATGGCGCGCGCCGAAACACTTTGATTACTGATTGTTTCGATGTTGTTGCGACGCCCGTCTTCCGTTATCCTTATCGTCAGCTTTTGCGGTTCTCCGCCCGGACGCATCGTATATATCTCGCCATCGTAGCCGAAGCAGAGTGTGCCGTCGTCAGCGATCGAGAGAAAACGCACGGGATGGGTTGCAAAATTCGTGACCTGCGTAATGCGCGACGGGTCGCTCAGCGGAAACGAATGAACATTCAGTGCTCCTGCACGTCCACTGAGATAATATACCGTCTTGCCGTCGGGAGAGATCACCGGATTCTGGTTTTCGAACGCTTCGGCCACCAACTGCGTAAACTCACCGCTCGCCGTATCGTACATCCATATATCGCGCGTGACGGACGACGTGTGGTGCTTGCGCCATTGGTTTTCCTGCCCTTTTTTATCGTGATAAACGAACCGCCGTCCGTCTTTGAAGAAGTTGACGTTTTCGGCCGGCGCTGCTATTATCTGCTCCACGCGCCCGCCATCGACCGACACTTTATAAAGTTCCGACATCACCCCCGACGGAAATGCCACGCTCGCGGCCGGCGCTTGGATATTCGCTCCGAACACTACATAACGTCCGTCGGGCGTGAACGCATAAGGTGACTCACCTCCCGAAAACGTGGTCAGCCGGCGCGGCGCGCCACCGGTAGCCGACGTTATATATACATCGAAATTCCCGTGCCTGTTGCTTGCGAACGCAATGCTGCGGCTGTCTGGCGACCACACGGGCATGTAACTGTGTGCCACATGGGTAGTGATTTGCCGCGCTGCGCCGCCTGTCGTCGCGACCGTATAAATATCGCCTTTATAGGCGAACGCCACATGCCCGGCATCGGGCGAGATCGCCGGATAGCGCAACCACAGCGGGCTATCGGCCGCGCTCAGTAGTTGCGCGGAAAAAATAAAACTTACTGCAAGAATTTTCAGGAATTTCATATCGGTGTAGTAGGTTAGTTTTTCGAAATCGTCATAAAATATAACGTAAAGTTACAAAGACACACGCGTGTGTTTTCCACCTGCCGGATGACCTCTATTGGCACAAGGTCATTGTAAAATATAATGGAAATTACAAAGATATATTTTTGTATCAAAAGTTGCAAGAAGTGTCATTGCGGACTAAGCCCGCAATGACACTTCTCCTCAAAAAAGTAGTGGGGGCGAAAATTTTCGCCCCCACCCTATTATCGATACCCACGCGCTACTCCTTGTAGCTGTCGAGGATCTTCTTCACATCCTTAGGCTCGACACGGCCAAAGACCTTCTCGCCGACCAGCACCACCGGCGCAAGTCCGCATGCCCCCACACAACGCAGGCAGTCCAGCGAGAACTCCCCATCCGGCGTCACGCCACCTACCTCAATGTTCAGTTGCTTTTTCAGTTCGTCTACGACTTTGTCCGCACCGCGCACATAACATGCCGTCCCCGTGCAAACGGCGATCGGATGCTTGCCCTTAGGGGTCATGGTGAAGAACGAGTAGAACGTCACTACACCACAGACCTTTGCGACCGAGATGTTGAGGTTTTTGGCGATTTCGCGCTGCACCTCTTCCGGCAGGTATCCGAACTCGCCCTGAGTTTTGTGCAGGACATTGATAAGTTCACCCGGATCGTTGTGGAACGACACGCAGATTTCCTTGATCTTACCCTTCTGGCAATCTGTTAATTTCAATGTACTCATGGCGTGTTATCAGATTTTTTGTTTGTCGAAATAGTGAGTGTGCAATAGGTGATGGGCATTTTCTCCCATCGGTTTGCCGAGAAATTCGCTGTACAGCTTCTGTATATACGGATTCTCGTGCGATTTGCGCAGCGTCTTACCCGCATCCTCGCGGTAGATCGCCTCGTGGCGCGCCTTGATGATGCCCGAATTACCATGGTGCAAAGGCTGTCCCGCGCCGCCGATACATCCGCCCGGACATGCCATGATTTCGATGGCGTGGAAATTGTACATCCCGTTGCGAATGCCGTCTAACAGTTTGCGCGCGTTACCCAGTTGGTGAGCTATACCTATATTAATAGGCGTGCCGTTGAAGTCGATCGTAGCCTGGCGGATTCCTTCGAGACCGCGCAACTCGGTGAAGTCCACTTTCGCCAGCGTCTTGCCCGTGAACACTTCATAGGCCGTGCGCACCGCAGCTTCGATAACGCCTCCCGTCGTGCCGAAGATCACCGCTGCACCCGTCGATTCGCCCAGCGGCGCGTCGAAATCCTCATCCGGCAACGATGCGAAATTAATATTGAACGCCCGGATCAGATTCGCCAACTCGCGCGTCGAGATCGAGTAATCCACGTCGGGATTGCCGTTCACCTTGAACTCATCCCTGTCGCATTCGTACTTCTTCGCCAGACACGGCATCACCGACACCACGACCATATCTTCGCGCTTGACACCCAGCTTGTCGGCGTAGTATGTCTTGGCCACCGCACCGAACATTTGTTGCGGCGAACGGCATGTCGACGGAATGTCGAGCATCGTCGGATAGTAAACCTCGAAGAAGTTCACCCATGCCGGGCAGCACGACGTGAGAATCGGCAGTTTGACGCTCTTGTCGCCGCCTATGAATCTGGTAATACGGTCCAGCAGTTCCGTGCCTTCTTCCATAATGGTGAGGTCGGCGGCGAAGTCGGTATCGAACACCTTGTCGAAGCCCAGACGACGCAGAGCCGTCACCAATTTGCCCGTAACGATCGTACCCGGCGTCATGCCGAACTCCTCGCCCAGCGCAACGCGCACGGCCGGAGCGGTCTGCACTATCACGGTCTTCGTCGGGTCGGCCAGCGCCTGCATCACGTTCTTCGTGTCGTCGAACTCCGTTAGCGCAGCCGTCGGACACACCGCGACGCACTGTCCGCAGAACGTACACGGCGAGTCCACGAGGTCCTGCTCGAAAGCCGGAGCTACCACCGCCGTAAATCCGCGGTTGATGGCGTTCAGCGCACCCACCGTCTGCACCTTGTTGCAGATCATCTCGCAGCGGCGGCACATCACGCACTTGTCCATATCACGGTTCAGCGCCGGCGAATAATCCTTGCGGTATGTCGAAACCTCCGCATTTTCTACCGAATGCACCTCGCGGATACCCAACGTCTGTGCCAGCGTTTGCAAGTCACACTGCCCGTTCTTCGAGCAGATGAGGCAATCCTTCGGGTGGTCGGAAAGTATGAGTTCGAGCACCGTCTTGCGTGCGTTGATCACGCGTACCGTGTGCGTTTTCACTACCATACCCTCCATACACTCCGTCGAGCACGAGGGCGCGAGGTTTTTACGCCCCTCGATCTCCACCACGCACACGCGGCAACCCGCCGGTTTGTTCTCTATGCCCATGTGCTCCAAGCGCATGTAGCACAGCACCGGAATGTTGATTCCGATCTGTTTGGCCGCCGCATAGACCGTAGTCCCTTTATCGACCTCGACGACCGTGTTATCTATCGTTAATTTGATCTTTTCCATGATTCTGTTTCTTCCGTGTGGCCTGGTTATTGAACGTTAATTGCAGCGAATTTACACTTGTCGAAGCACGCGCCGCAATGGATACACTTGTCCTGATGGATGACGTGCGGCTGGCGTTTCTCGCCCGTAATGGCTGCCGTGGAGCAGACCCTTACACATGCCGTACAGCCCGTACATTTCTCCGTATCTATCGAGTAGTGCAACAACGCCTTGCATCTACCCGACGGGCAGGTGCGCGTCGTTACGTGCGCCACATATTCGTCCCAGAAGTTGTCCAGGGTCGAGAGAACGGGGTTAGGCGACGTTTGCCCCAGTCCACACAGCGACGTATCCTTGATCACGCTGCTCAGGTTGCGCAGATAGTCCAGATCGGCTTCCGTACCCTTGCCTTCACAGATTTTTTCCAGCGTCTCGTGCAGCCTCTTGTTGCCCACGCGGCACGGAGCGCACTTGCCGCACGATTCCTCGACAGTGAATTCGAGATAATATTTCGCAACGGCCGGCATACAGTCATCCTCGTCCATCACGATCATACCGCCCGACCCCATCATCGAACCCGACGCCAGCAGGTTGTCGAAATCTATGGGCGTATCCAGGTGTTTCTCGGTGAGGCAGCCGCCCGACGGGCCGCCCGTCTGCACGGCCTTGAACTTCTTGCCGTCTTTGATGCCGCCGCCGATTTCGTAGATAACCTCGCGCAGTGTAATTCCCATCGGAACTTCGATAAGGCCCACGTTGTTTATTTTGCCCGCGAGCGCAAACACTTTCGTGCCCTTCGACCGCTCGTTGCCGATGCTTGCGAACCACTCCGGCCCTTTAAGATATATCACCGGAACATTTGCGAACGTCTCCACATTGTTCACGTTCGACGGTTTGCCCAAATAACCGCTCTCGGCCGGGAACGGAGGTTTCACCGTAGGTTCGCCCCGCTCGCCTTCCATCGAGTGGATAAGCGCCGTTTCCTCGCCACAGACAAATGCACCCGCACCATAGCGCAGCTCCACATCGAAGTCGAAATCCGACCCCAGAATGCCCGTGCCCAACAGTCCGTACTCGCGCGCCTGCCGAATAGCGATTTCGAGCCTCTGTATCGCCAGCGGATACTCCGCACGGATATAGATAAACCCTTTGTTCGCACCGATGCAATAGCCGTTTATCGCCATCGCTTCGAGCACCGAGTGCGGGTCGCCCTCCGAAATCGAACGGTCCATAAACGCCCCCGGGTCGCCCTCGTCGGCATTACAGATCACATACTTCTGGTCGGCAGCGTTCTTAGCCGCAATTTCCCATTTGATGCCCGTCGGGAAACCTGCGCCGCCGCGCCCGCGAAGGCCCGACTTTTTCAAAATGTCGATGGCCTGTTCCGGCGTATACTCCGTCAATACCTTGCCCAGCGCCGCATAACCGTCGCGCGCAATATATTCGTCGATGCACTCAGGGTCGATAAAACCACAGTTGCGCAGCGCTATACGAAGCTGCTTCTGGTAAAAACCCATGTGTTTCGAATCCTCGATGGTCTCGCCGCTGTTCGGGTCCTGATACAGCAACCGAGCCACACGGCGGCCTTTCAGCACATGCTCGGCGACTATCTCAGCCGCATCCTCCGGCATCACATGAACATAGAACGTATTGTCGGGTATTATCTTCACGATCGGCCCTTTTTCACAGAAACCGAAACACCCCGTAGTCACGACCTGCGCATCCTTTTCCAGGCCCTGTTTCACCAGCTCCTCGCCGAGCACATCGACAAGCCGCGCACTCTCCGAAGCACGGCATCCCGTACCTCCGCACACTAACAAGTGCATTTTATATTGCCCCATAATCGTAGGTTATCCTGTGTTTACTGATTGATAGACTGAAAGTTCATCGGAATGATGCCCTCGACAAGTTCGCCGTCCTTGACGTATTTATCGATTATCTCGGCCGCCTTCTTCGTATCGACGTCGCCGAACACCACCGGCTCTTTGCCCGGCACGCGCACCTCGACTGTCGGCTCGGCATAGCAATAGCCCATGCAACCGCCCTGAGTGATCACGGCGTGAATGTTGTCCTTGTTCACCTTCTCGATCAGCGCGTTCATGGTGTCGCGCGCACCGGCAGCGATGCCGCACGTGGCCATCGCTACGCGGATCTGAACGATCTTTTCCTCAGGCACATCGCCCTTTTCACGAATATCGATTCCGGATTCGACCGCCTGCTTCATGCGTCGCAGATCGTCGAGAGATTTGATTTTGTTCATAATATGGTTGTTTGTTATTTGAGTTTTTGAAAAATCACCTGCTTTCGATTACGAATTATCGCCCTGTCGTCAAATGTGGCACAAATTTAACACTTCTTTCCCGACTTTCCAAACACTCGTGTGAATTTTATAACAATAGAGTTTATTCATGCTAATTCTGTAATTCCGGCAGGATTCGGCACTCTATGGAGGCTTGAACTTTTAGCTCTTTTGTTTCAAGGCAAAAGAACTAAAAAAACGCGCGTGTTACTTCCGATACTTTTCGTCTTCTTCCAGCGTCTTCAAATAACTGACGTAACGGCTCTCGGCGATGCCGCCACCGGCGACGGCACTGCGAACGGCACACTCGGGCTCGTGCGTATGCGTGCAGTTATAATATTGACACTGCGGCGCATGTCGCATCATCTCCGGGAAAAAGCGGCAAAGTTCGGCCGGGTCGATATCGATAAGTCCGAACCCCTTCACGCCCGGCGTATCGATTATATCGCCGCCACCGGGCAGGGCGTACATCCGCGCGAAGGTGGTGGTGTGACGGCCTTTCAGATGAGCGTCGGAAATCCGGGCCACACGAGCATCCGCCGCAGGATCGAGTGCGCATATCAACATCGACTTGCCTACACCGGAGTTGCCCGCAAGCAGCGTCGTACGTCCATGCAACAACTCCCTGAGCCGGTCGATTCCCGCACCCGTAAGCGCCGAAACTTCCAGGACATCGTATCCGGCAAGCGCGTAAACATGCTTGAACTGCGCGACCGCGTCGGTAAATTCGCCCAGCAGGTCGCTTTTGTTCAGTACGATAGTTGCCGGTATGCCATACGCCTCGCACGTCACCAGAAAACGGTCGATAAACTCCGGGCGCACCGTCGGGTTGAAAAGCGTGGCCACCAGCACAGCGCGGTCGATATTAGCGGCAATGACCTGCGACTCCTTCGAGAGGTTCGACGCACGGCGGATAATATAGTTGCGGCGCGGGTGTATAGCCGTAATGACGGTCGTCGTGCCGTCGGCCTCATAATCAACCGTATCGCCCACAGCCACAGGGTTGGTCGCACGCGATCCTGCAAGGCGCAGTCGTCCGCGAATGCGCGCGTCGAAAATCTCGCCGCTCGCCGCATCGCGCAACGTATAGACGCTCCCCGTCGAGCGCATCACTATGGCCTCACCGCGTTTCATTCGATTTAGGAATTAATAAACTGTCATTGCTCCGAGCTTATGGCGCGTTCGGAATGACAGTCATCCGGCGGGTGTGGAAAACACACGAGTGTATTTTTCAGCATAGCCACGTAGGGAAACGTGAATTTGGCGACAGCCACGAGCGGAATGTAGAGCCGCGAATCTTCGAGTCGCTCCTGCTCCACCCAATGCTGTGTGCGGTTGAGTTGCCCGAACGCATAAAGCAGCAATCCGAGAATGAGTGCCGCCTTAACCAGCGACAACGCCGCACCGCCGAAGCGGTCGAGCGCCGCCAAACCCGCAAAACGGAACACGCCTTTCAGCAACCGCCCCATGACACCTATGAACAGCACGACAACCACAAGGATCACGATGAACCCTATGATCGGGTCTGCCGCAGGATCGATGCCGAACCACGCCCCGACTGCGCTTCCGTACCTCACCGCCAGCCATACGCCCGCAAACAGCCCCGCAATGCCGCCGAGCTGCACGACGATCCCGTTACGAAACCCTGCCCACACCGCCCACACGAGTGGCACGGCAAGGATTATGTCGAGGAAAATGTTCACGTCAATTCTTAATTTTTAATTGACCATTTTAATTGATTATTCATCCGGCCGTCCGAACGGGAAGCGGTTGTCCCGCACGTCTTTGAACTCCATGCACAAACCTTTTCCATAGGTGCGCATTGCGCGACGGCTCATGCCCATGCTCGAAAACCCGCCGTCATGGTAGAGGTTCTGCATTGTCACCTTGCGCGTAAGGTCGGAGAAAAGCGCAATGACATAGTTGGCGCAATCCTCTGCCGAGGCGTTCCCGAGCGGCGACATGCGCTCGGCGAAGTCCATCAGGTCCTGCATTCCCATCACGCCGCTGCCGGCCGTCGTCGGCGTGGGCGACTGCGACACGGTGTTGATGCGGATATTTTTCTCGCGACCGTAGATGTATCCGAAACTGCGCGCTATGGATTCCAGCAGCGCCTTCGCATCGGCCATGTCGTTGTAGCCGTAGAGCGTGCGCTGGGCGGCGATATACGACAGCGCTACGATCGACCCCCAGTCGTTCAGGGCATCTTTTCGTCGCGCCACCTGCATCACCTTATGGAACGAGATAGCCGAAATATCGAGCGTCTTGGCAAGATAATCATAATCGAGGTCGTCGTAAGTGCGCCCTTTGCGCACGTTGAGCGACATGCCTATGGAGTGCAGTATGAAGTCGAACTTGCCTCCGAAATGCTCCATCGCGCGGTCGATGAGATTCTCGAGATCGGCGATGCTCGTCGCATCCGCTGCCACGACGGGGGCATTACACTTTTGCGCAAGTCGGTCTATCGTTCCCATTCGGATCGAGACCGCCGTGTTCGTAAGCACGATCTCTGCGCCCTCTTCGACGGCGCGTTCAGCCACTTTCCACGCTATCGACTGTTCGTTGAGCGCTCCGAAGATGAGGCCTCGCTTTCCTTTTAACAGATTATATGACATATGCGATTAAGGTTTTTTCTCGGCTGCAAAGTTAATGCAATTTTTACTACTTTCGTCCGTTCGCGCATCAGGTGAACAAACCCTAATTATTCCCGTATTTTAATTTTTTCGCAAAAATTTGAAAACTTTTTTTGTTTTTTCAGTTTTCTCGTTTATCTTTGCGGCATGTTTTGCAGAATTTTCGGTGGTAAGGAATGTCAGCTGTTGATAAATTTTCGTGAAAATGTTGCACAGTTCAGGTTATTGTGTTTATATTTGCCCCGAATTTGGTAACGAAAACAAAACGTTTTTTTAATAATTGTTTAACTTAAATTACTCGATTTTTTGCTATGAAAAAGATTCTGATGTTGGTTGCAGTTCTCGCATTCGGTGCTGCAACGGTTAGTGCACAAAGCCCTTGGTTCATCACAGGTGAAGTCAGCGGCAATTTGATTAAAGTCGATAAAGACAACCAAAGTTCATTTGCAATCAATCCTGCTGTCGGTTACATGTTCAACGACAGATGGGGTATTATGCTCGATGGAATGTACGGTGACTTTGGCTACAAACTCGATGGCGAAAGCAGACAAAGCGCGAGCGCTTGGGGTGTAGGTCTCGGTGGTGTTTACAAATTGAAAATCAACGACCTGTTCTACTATGCTCCCACATTGCGCGTAGGTTATGTGAGCGGCGATTCGGGCTATTTCGTTGGTAGCTTGGAGCAAAACGATGTTACTGTAAATGGTATCTCGGCCGGCCTGAATTTCCTGCGTTTTGAACTTCGTCCGTCGTGCCGTTGGAGCCTGAACTTCGGCTTCGGTGGTCTTTCTTGGGCGAACGCAAAAGCCGATGCAGACGATGCAGTAGCAGTAAACCGCTTTGACTTCAACCTTGGCAGCACAACTTCGGTAGGTTTCACTTACTACTTCTAATCGCCTGATGCGATATTAAAAAGCCGGCATCCTTAACGGATGCCGGCTTTTTAATTGTCATATTTGTCATTCCGAACGCGCGGCACGCACGAATGACAGTCGCTTACTTGAAGTACCCTACCGGATGGTTGAGGTAAATAATGTGATGTTCGCCGAGTTTCAAGCCCTTGTGCAGATTTTCGTGATCCATGAGTGCGCGCGGAACTGTCGCAAAACCGCAGCCCGAGCAGAACAGCGAAATGCTCTGCGAGACGATCCCCGCATCCATTCCGCTCCATATACGCGCCCGTTCGTCGTTGCCGCCGGCTTTCTCCATGTCGGCGACGATCACTATCGACACCGGCGCAGTCGCAGCAAACGCCTGAGGGCCTGCCACATATGACCGCAGGTCATCGGTCGTCACCAGATGAAGTTCATGAGCCTTCGAGTCATAGAAATACGCGCCTTCCGCCATCACCACATAGAGCATGATCTGCTGGCGGTTGCGCGCCGTGGGCGATGTATGTTTGCTCTCATCGGGACGATTCATACCGTTGGCCGCCCACATCAGGTCCGAAAGGTCTTGCGGCGCGAGTTTGCGATCGGCAAATTCGCGCGTCGAACGACGCTGCTCGAACGCCTGCATCGTAACTTCTCCGCGTTGCAGGTTCGGAGGGTTCAACTTTATAACTTCGGCAGGTTGTCCATGCGCCCCGCACGCTGCGCAGATGCCTAAGAGCATCAGTATCAGTGATTTTTTCATGATATAGATAGATTAAGGTTTGTTACAAATTGTCGTTGCGGGCTTGACCTGCAATCTCAAACAAACGCAAAATGCGGGGCAAGCCCGCAATGACAGCCATCCGGCGGGCTGGATAACACACGTGTGTGTCATCTGAAAAAACTCCGCATACGGTCGAAAATATTCTGGCGCACTTTTTTCTCGGCTTTCGCGAACGACGGCGTACGACCCAACTCTTCGACGAGCCGTTTCTCGTCAGCCGAAAGTTTCGCAGGCACCGCAATATCGACCACCGCCAGAATATCGCCGCGCCCATAACCGTTCAGGTCGGGAATTCCCTTGCCTTTCAGCCGCAGCACCTGCCCCGCCACCGTTCCGGGCTGTACTTTCACTTTTGCCTTGCCCTCGATGGTGGGCACTTCAACCATACCGCCCAGCACCGCCTCCGGTATCGTGAGCGCCAGATTGTATAACAGATCGCTGCCGTCACGTTCGAGTTCTGGGTGGCGTTCTTCTTCTATGATCACGAGCAGGTCGCCGTTCACTCCGCCATGACGCGCGGCGTTGCCTTTGCCGCTCACCGAGAGCTGCATCCCCGCCCCGACGCCCGCCGGAATTTTGATCTCCACAACTTCCTCGCCGCGCACGATGCCCTCGCCGTGACACTTGTCGCACTTATCCTTGATGGTGCGCCCGTCGCCGTGACATGTCGGACACTGCACGGTACTCTGCGTACGCCCGAAGATGGTGTTCACGACCTGCGTAACGTAGCCGCTGCCGTTACACGCGGCACATGTAGTATACGAATCGGGAGTCTTCGCGCCCGTGCCGCCGCACTTGTCGCAGGTGACCATCTTGTTGATTTTCAGTTTTTTGGTCGTGCCGTTAGCGATTTCTTTGAGGCTCAGCTTCACTTTCACACGAAGATCCGAGCCGCGATTCACACGCCTGCCACCGCGCCCGCCGCCGCCGGCGAATCCGCCTCCCATGCCGCCCATATCGAACTCGAAGGTCGAGAACCCGCCGCGTCCGCCGCCCATGCCACCGCCGAAATGTCCGCCGAAGATATCGCCGAAATTACGGAAAATATCCTCCATCGTGAACCCGCCGCCCGAAAATCCGCCACCCGGACCTCCCGCAGCGCCACTCATCCCGGCGTGCCCGAACTGGTCGTAACGCGCCCGCTTGTCGGCATCGCTCAGCACGTCGTAGGCCTCTGCGGCCTCCTTGAACTTCTCTTCGGCGGCCTTATCGCCAGGATTTTTGTCAGGATGATACTTCAAGGCCGCCTGCCGATAGGCTTTTTTTATCTCGTCGGCCGTCGCCGTTTTCGACACTTCGAGTATTTCGTAATAATCTCTCTTTGTTGCCATTATTGGGTTGTAGTGCAGTTTTGAATCGACTATTCGCCCACGACGCATTTCGCGTGGCGAACGACTTTGTCTTTGAGTTTATAACCTTTCTGGACGACTTCTACCACCTTGCCGCGTGTTTTCTTATCGCCCGCGACCTGTGCTACCGCATCGTGCAGATCGGTGTCCAGCACACTGCCCACGGCATCGATCTCACTCAGTCCCTTTGCCCCGAGCACATCGCGCAACTTCTTGGACACCAGCTCGATACCCATGCGCACCGACGCTACGTCATCTGTCTTTTGCATCGCTTCCAGAGCGCGATCCACATCGTCCAGAACCGGTAACAGGGCGCGCATCACATCCTCGCCGCCGAGTGCCGCAAGTTCCAGCTTTTCGCGCAACGTGCGCTTGCGATAATTATCGAACTCGGCTTGCAGACGCACGTACTTATCTTTCCATTCGGCCGTTTCTGTCGCCTCTGCATCTGCCGAATTGTCACCCGGCACTTCATCTATGTCCGCCATATTGGCGCACGGCTCACCCTCGCAGTTGGGATACGCATCACCGGGCGTGAAGCCCTCGTCACCCATAACTGCCTCATTATGTGAATGTTTACCTTCGATCATATCATATTAATTTTTGGTTCGTCGTGAGAATATACTCAAATGACGTGCCATTGTGTTACGGCGGTTACGGCAGCCGCGCAAGCGGGGTCTGCGATCCCTTGACACGGTCGCCGATTTTCACCAGCACCTCGCTCCCCGCAGGCAGCATCACATCGACACGCGAACCGAACTTAATGAACCCGCACTTCGAATTCTGTGTAACCGTCTCACCCTCACGCGCATACGATACTATGCGACGCGCCACCAATCCTGCGATCTGGCGGAACAGCACCCTGTGCCGCCCCGTATCCACGACCGTCGTCGTCCGCTCGTTCTCCTCCGACGACTTGGGATGCCACGCCACCATGAACCGCCCGTGATGGTGCTTGAAATAAGCCACGCGACCGCCGACGGGATACCAATTGACGTGGACATTCGTAACGTTCATGAAGACCGAAACCTGCACGCATTCCGCGCCATCCAGAAATTCGCGCTCACGTACCGGTTCGACAACCACCACCCGCCCGTCGCAGGGCGAAAAAACCACGTCAGGGTCTTGCAGCAATGGTCGGCGCGGCTCACGGAAAAAGAAGACCGTCATGGCGAAATACCCTGCCGCGAGCGCCGTGACCGACCATGCCACCCACGCGGGCGTCAACATGAAGCAGACCGCCGTTACAGCCGCCGCCGCCACCAGCGTCACGGCTATTATCGTGTAACCTTCTTTGTTTATTTTCATTCGTTCAAGTTTGGTTTGGGTCGGCAGACCACTTAGTATAAATGCACCGCATTCGTGCGCATTCGCACGAACTTATCGACGGCCGGCATGGTGAACGCCACCGAAATGAGCATCCCCATAACGAACATTCCGCCGATGATCCACAGCAACTGCGTACGCTCGCCGATATAGCGGATTTCGGGCATCCCCTCGCCTATTCCCGCGACGAGCAGCACGAACATCACCGAGGCCATCAGCGCGGCATATATCCCCTGCCGCACGCTGCTGGCGAGGAACGGCCGCAGGATAAACCGGCGGTCTGCGCCCACGAGTTTCATCGTACTTATCAGATAGCGCTTCGAGTAGATCGAAACACGTATCATGTTATTCAGCAGAATGATAGAGATTAGCATCAGCATGAAACCGAAGACCAGCAGCACAAAGCGGAACTTCGTAAGATTTGCTCCGATCTGCTCGGCCACAGCACGCTGGTAGACCACCTCGCGCACTTCTGTCCACGCGCCCACCGTGCGTTCGAACCCGCGCAGCGCATCCCTGTCGCCGTCCGCACGCAGCCTCACCTCGAACGAGTCGGGCAGTGGATTGAAGTCGAGAAATTCGGTGAAATCGTCACCCGCATACTCGATAAAATCACGCACGGCATCGTCTTTCGAGACAAACGTTATCTCCTTTACATCGTCCATCGCCGTGAGACGGCGACCGACCGCCTCGCGCACATCGTCGTCCATGTCGTGCAACATCACATGCACCGCCACGCTCTCCCTCATGCGGTCGGCGGCGTTCATCAGGCTGAGTATCAGGTAACTCGCCGAGCCGAGCAGGAACAGCACCATCGCGATGCTCACGGTCGATATGGCATACGACAGGCGCACTTTACGCCTCAACTTGCGGTCGTTCATGTCTCTTTTCGTTTACGTTTCCTGCACAGCACTGTCGCCGCGATCGATGCCGCGAGTGCGGCGATGATCAGCAGCGAAAACACGAGCGTGATGTTCGAGATCAGGTTGAAATTATGTGCCCTGAAACGGAACTCGACAGAGTGCTCACCGGCGGGCAACACCATGCCGCGCAGGATGTAGTTCACACGGAAATGCTCTGCCGGCACGCCGTCGATGTACGCCCGCCAGCCGCGCGCATAGAAAATTTCGGAAAACACGGCCGTAGCCTCATAAGGAGTGGCGTACTCATATCTAAAATAGTTCGGACGGAACTCCACGAGCGTGATATGCGCCGCACTGTCGACGGTCGCAGTTGCCGCAGGCGAGAGCAGATGCGCAAACCGCCTGTCCACCACCGCCTCGCGGCTGAGGTCTATCACACCCAGCGCGGCTATCTCCTCATCGGCGTTCTCGGCAACGACGACGCGCTCCACGAACCACGCCGCACCGAACGCATCGGGATTCGGAACGGCAACCGGCGGTTGCCCCTGCTCGTCCGTCATGATGAAGTACCTGACATTCAGCATATTCAGCACATTCATGTCGGCACGGACGAGATAACGGTCTATCACGTCCTGATAGCGTTGCAGTTTCGCGCCATGATAGCCGCCTACCGAACGGTGGAAATACGATGTATTTGCCTCATTGAACGCTGCGGAAATGCCATTCGCAACGTTAAATACGCGGAATCCGGGTTCGATGTCTTGCAGAATCAGGCGGTCGGCATCAGTCGCCACGAAACGTGCGCCGCGCCGGAAAGTGAAGTCGCTGTGCGACAGATAGCGCATCCCTATCGGCACGAGGTCGGCACAGACTAACGCCGCCGCCAGCACGACCATCACCCCGCGTTTAAGCCGTCCGCGCATGTACAGCCACACCACACCTGCCGCCAGCGCAACGAAAACGAGCGAACGCAGCGCGTCGGCACGCATCATCGCCGCCCGCTCGCTGCGCATTGCCGCCAGCACGTCCTCCGGCAGCCCCATGTTCGCGTCATAAGGCGACACAAAGTCGAACAACATACGTCCGAACAGCATGAATACCAGCGATATACCGCCGAGTATAAGCACGGTCGGTTTGAGCGACTTTTTTACATTTTCGAATTTCACCTCATCACGCCATAGTCGCGCCAACCCCAGCGCACCCAACAGCGGCACAGCCCATTGTGCGATGACGAGCATCGTCGCCACGGCGCGAAATTTGTCATAACCGGGGAAGTAATAGAAGAACAGCTTCGTGAGCCACATGAAGTTATGCCCCCACGCCAGCATGATCGCCAGCAGCGATACCGCCACAATCCACAGCGTCTTACGGCGCGGCAGCATGAACAGAGCCAGCACGGCAAAGAACAGAGCTACCGCCCCCAGATATGTCGGCCCCGCCGTTCCGGGTTGGTCGCCCCAATAAGACAGCAAATGCGTTGCATAGCCGCGCGCACCGTAACGCGCCAACGCATCGGCCACCTCGCCGTCGGGCGCGAAATCCGCCGAGCCGCCATAAAGTCCGGGAATGTATAAGTTAAAAGTCTCTCCGATGCCGTAACTCCATGCCGTGGCGTAATCGAGGTCAAGGCCCGCTCCGCGCGTCGGAGCGTCGGCCACCAAAGTAAGCTCGCTCCCGCCGCGTATCGAATCTTTCGACCATTCGTTTATAAACCACATCGGCGCAAGGTTCGACCCCAACGCCAGCACACCTGCCACCGCAATGGCTGCCGTCGCGCGCCAGAATCGCGGCAACAGATTTTTCTTTACCGCGCGCACCAGCTCGTTTATCCACAGCGCTGCTACGACGAACGCAAAGTAATACACGATCTGCGGGTGATTGGCGGCGATAAGCAGCGACCCGAAAAACGCCGTGAGCGACGCTCCGAGCCAGATATTCCGCCGCAGCGCGTAGCGCACCGACCCGACAACGAGCGGAGCGTATGCGCACGCTATCATTTTCGTGATATGCCCTGCGCCGATTATTATTATAAAATAAGTCGAAAACCCGTACGCGAGCGACATCGGGATAGCCACCCAAGCGTTTACGCGGAACATCAGCAGCATCACGAAAAACCCGACCATCGCCAGAAATATCAGCGATGCAGGCCGCCCCATAAACTCCAACCAGTGCGACACCCGTTTGAGTATCTGGCCCGGATACTGCATACTGATCAGGCTCGCGGGCATACCGGAGAACGAATTGCCCGTCCATTGCGGGTCTTCGCCGAACCGTTCGCGATGCAGGTCGATGTCGCGCGACGAACCTTCATATTGCGTAATGTCGTGCATCGTCAACTCGCGCCCTTCGAACTGCGGCGCAAAATACAACGCCGCCGCTGCCGCGAACGTCGCAATCGCCACGATATAAGGTGCGATACAAGGCCAAACCTTTTTCATCATATCTCGTGTATAAATGTGCAAAGTAACGAAAATTTTGTCATTCCGCACGCTCGCGTATGCCGGCACGCCGACGGCGGTGTGGACGCGAAATGATAATGTAGCATCCCGCCGCATGGGGCGGCGGCGTGACGCATTTGTGAAAGACACTGAAAAATCAATAAACTGTCATTGCACCAAAGTCGGAGACTATCGATAGATTCCTCCGCCTATGGCATTCGGAATGACACCATTGCTCCACCGTTCACCGATATAGTCGAGCGTCGCGAGCAATTCGGGCACGTTTTTCAGCGTCACGAGCCTCAGGCGCGTCTCTTTGAAGTCGGGCAAACCCTTGAAATAACACGACAGGTGACGGCGCATCTCCAACACACCAATCACATCGCCTTTCACCTCGACCGATTTGAGCAGGTGTCGCCGCGCGATCTCCACGCGCTCCGTCACCGACGGCGACGGCAACAACTCACCGGTCGCCAGAAAGTGTTTGATATCGCGGAATATCCAGGGATGCCCGTAGGTCGCGCGCCCGATCATCACCCCGTCCACACCCCAGCGGTCGAACGCAGCAGCAGCAACTTCGGGCGAATCGATGTCGCCATTGCCGATGACCGGAATCCGCATCGCGGGGTTGTTCTTTACCGCGCCTATGAGCGTCCAGTCGGCCTCGCCTTTGTAAAGTTGCGCGCGCGTGCGTCCGTGAATCGTAAGCGCGGCTATACCCACGTCCTGCAACCGTAGGGCTATTTCCTCGATATTTTTACTCTCCTCGTCCCATCCCAGCCGCGTTTTCACCGTTACGGGCGTGCGTACCGCCTCGACAATGCGCCGCGTCATTTCGACCATCAGCGGCACGTCGCGCATCATGCCGCTGCCCGCGCCGCGATTGGCGATTTTCTTCACGGGGCAGCCGAAGTTTATGTCGATTACGTCAGGACTGACACTTTCCGCTATCCGCGCCGCCTCGACCATCGGCTCGATAAGGTGGCCGTATATCTGTATGCCCACCGGACGCTCGCCGTCGGCTATATTGAGTTTGGCCAGCGACTTGCGTGCATCGCGTATCAGCCCGTCGCTCGAAATGAACTCCGTATAGACCATATCCGCCCCGAACCCTTTGCACATCCACCGGAACGACGGATCGGTCACGTCCTCCATCGGCGCGAGAAACAACGGCTTTTCACCCAGATCGATATTCGAGATTTTCATTTTCCTGTTGAAGAACATGCAAAAATAGCTATCTTTGACCGAATAATTCGACTTTTGTGATGATGAATATCGAGAATTTGGTGCGCGAGCAGGCATTGCGCACGGTCGAGGCGCTGTACGGTATCAACGATATAGAACTTGTTCAGGTTTCGAAAACGCGGCGCGAGTTCGAAGGTGATTACACGCTGGTGGTCTTTCCGCTGCTTAAAGCGAGCCGCAAGGGGCCTGAGCAAACGGCGCAGGAAATAGGCGAAAACATGGCAGCGCGTGAGCGCGAGATACTCTCTTTCAACGTTATAAAAGGTTTTCTGAACCTCACGCTCAGCGAAGAGTTCTGGGCCCAACGGTTCGGCGAAATAGCGGGCGAGGCGACTTACGGCTTTGCACAAGACAGCGGACGCACGATAATGGTTGAATATTCGTCGCCCAACACCAACAAGCCTCTGCATCTGGGGCATATTCGCAACAACCTGCTGGGCTACTCGGTGGCGACTGTCATGCAGGCGAACGGACATCGCGTCGTCAAGGCTAACCTGGTGAACGACAGAGGGATACACATCTGCAAGAGCATGTTGGCATGGCAGAAATTCGGAGGCGGCGAAACGCCCGAAACGAGCGGCCTGAAAGGCGACCATCTTGCGGGAAAATATTACGTGGAATTCGACCGGCGCTATAAGGCCGAGATTGCGGAGCTCACGGCGGCGGGTATGGACGAGGAGCAGGCGCGGCAAAAAGCGCCGTCGATGGTCGAAGCGCAGGAGATGCTGCGCCGCTGGGAAGCGGGTGACGTGGCCGTGCGCGAGCTTTGGGAGCGCATGAACGGCTGGGTGTACGACGGTTTCGACAAGACATACGCCGCACTGGGCGTGGATTTCGATAAAATAGACTACGAGTCGCAGACCTATCTGCTCGGCAAGGAGATTGTCGAGGACGGCCTGCGGCGCGGCGTATTCTACCGCAAAGACGACGGTTCGGTGTGGATCGACCTCACGGACGACGGGCTGGACAACAAGCTGCTGCTGCGCGCCGACGGCACGTCGGTCTATATGACGCAGGATTTGGGTACGGCCGTTCAGCGTTTCACCGAATACCGGCTCGACAAGCTCATCTACGTCGTGGGCAACGAGCAGAACTACCATTTCCAGGCGTTGAAACTGATACTCGGCAAGCTGGGCTATGAGTGGGCAGAGAATATCTATCACCTGTCCTATGGTATGGTCGAACTCCCCGAAGGCAAAATGAAGTCGCGCGAGGGGACGGTGGTTGACGCCGACGACCTGATAGCCGATATGATCGGCACAGCGCGCGAGATGTCAGCGGAGTTGGGCAAGTTGGACGGCATTCCGACGGCAGAGGCCGAAAACATCAGCCGCATGGTGGGGATGGGTGCACTTAAATATTTCATACTCAAAGTCGATCCTAAGAAGACTATGCTCTTCGACCCGCGCGAATCGATCGACTTCAATGGCAACACGGGGCCGTTCATCCAGTACACTCATGCGCGGATTCGTTCGATTCTGAGGAAAGCGGCGGAGGCTGAGATTGCATTCGACGGCGAAGTCACCCCATCAGGAGTTTCACAGGCGGAGATAGAACTGATTAAATTATTGGCCGACTTTCCGCAGGTGGTCTCAGCGGCGGGCGAGAATTTTTCACCCGCGCTCGTTGCGCAATACGCTTACGATCTTGCCAAGTCGTTCAACGGCTATTATCACGATAATCAAATCCTGCGCGAAGAGCGCGCCGATGTACGCCACGTGCGGTTGCAGCTTTGCGAGCAGGTCGCCCGCGTAATCTCCCGCGCCATGTCGCTGCTGGGCATCGAAGTGCCGGAGCGAATGTAACATGCGCACGTGGTTTCCAACCTGCCGGATGTCATTGCCGCAGTTGCCAAATAAAAATCCGGACCCCCAATAGAGAGGGTCCGGATTTTTTTGCGAATTGCGAGACTAAACGAGATTGCTGAATATGGCGAGCATAGCTCCCATTACCAGTATGAGCAAGAGAAGTACGAAGAGCGAAATGACGAGGCCTGCTATGGCAAGCCCTTTGGGCCGTTTGCTCAATCCTACGCATGAAAGGACCAATCCGACCAACCACAGTATCCAGCCGAGTACCGGAACCCAGCAAAGTACAAGTGCGATCAGCGCACATACGAAACCCGCCGTCCCCAGACCGTTGGAGGGGTTAGGCTGAGTTATAATAACCGTTTGATTCGGGATTGAGGTTTGATTTTCTGACATAACCGTTTATTTTAAGTGTGGATTCAGATTACACGTCATCGACGTTGAACTTATACCCCATACGCTTGCCGGTGTGGAGCTTCGTGTGTTCGAACTTGGTGTTCATCTGCTCGACTGTCACCAGCTTCACATTATCGTAAGGCGGCACTAACAGATGGAAGTCGAGCGAGTAGAGAATAGCCGTCTCCACGATGCCAAGCAACGCTTCACGGTCGATGCGCCGGCTGCCGAAACAATCGTGGCGCAAATTCGCCTGACGCTTGCCCTCCACGCAGTAGCGCATGTCGTGATTTACGAAGAGACGCCCGATGAGATAACCGGTGTCGGCCGCGCGGTTGTACTTGAACGAGTCGCCCAGAAAATTATACATATCGATCATGCCGCAGTAGGCATTACGCGGTTCTTCCTGCACGTATGGGTTATTCCATATTTCGTGCTCGCGGTTGAACTCGTAAATATCAGTGTGCATGATGAATATGATCATGTCGCCGGCTACCTGCAACTGGCACTCGAACTTCCCTCGGTCGCGGTATTCTATCTTGATGCGCTTGTCCAACTGCCCTTCGAGTTCGTCGTGCAGCTCCGCCGACATTTCGTGCAGAACCTCTTTCAGGTCGTTGAAAACGCCGAACGTGTTGTCGAAAATTTTCTGCTGCAAATTGCTTTTTCCCGTCAGAGTCTCCTTGATCAGGTCTCTGAGCTGCGGATGGTCGTCCATATTCATAATTCTATGATAGCCTTATCTGCTGTCCCCGCCTCAGCGCGGCATCGGAGTTCATCCGGTTCAGGCGCGCCAAACTGCGCAGTTTTATGCCATGAAATTGCGCTATGTCGCGCAATGTTTCGTTTTCACACGCCACCACGTGCAGTAGCTTGCCGCCTTTCGAGCGGTTGGATTTGGCATGAATGTAAACCTGTTCGCCCTCGGCGGGCTGGCTGCCCGGTGCGGCATCGTTGAACCTGCGCAACCGCGACGCGCTGCGGCGCGCCTGCTGCGCAATAGCCTCATAGGTGTCGCCACGCTGTGCCACCACAAATTCCGAGCCGTTGTTGAAGAACAGCGGACGGTCGCCCAAGCGGTTCGTCGAAACGGCAAAATCGTCCACGTCCACGCGTGCAAAAACCTCCGAACCCACCTCCGACACAATGCTCGCCACGGTCGCCTGCTGCTGCGTTTCGATAACTTCAATCACCGACCCCATAGCCAAACTCGCCTCGCGCGCCGCCGCAATGCGCCGTTCCGTCGCGTCGGCAAGCTCGGGCGAGAGCGTCTCCGTGTCCAAGCGATACAACCCATGCCGCTCGATCAGCCCTATCAGCAAATCGCCATAGCGCGGATTCGTGGCGTATCCTGCCGCACGAAGTCCGTGCGCCCAAGCACGATAGTCGGTCGGCGGGAGGTCGAACAGCAATTGATAACGCGCCGATTTATCGAGAAATTCGGAATGGTCACGGAACGAACATTCGGCGGAGGCATATTTGCGAAACCCTTCCTGCGGTTCGTCGTCGTCGTGCAGTATTATCGGACCCGTCCAGTCGCGGCGGCTTTTGATGCCGAAATGATTATTCGCCAGCAGGGCAAGACGGCTGTTGCCCGAATCCGATTCGAGTATCGCCTGCGCCATCTTGATGCTCGCCGGAATACCGTATATCTCCTGGTCGAGCATCGCCAGATGCTTATATTTTTCTATATACTCTTCGGGCGTGATCCTTTGTTGCGCCTGTCCCTTTGCTGCGGCGCACACAAAGATCATCGCACATACCGTGAATTTTGCAAGTTTCATAGTTTTACAAAGATATGGATTTTCCTTAAAAAAGCGTAATTTTGCGAATTAACGGCCAAAAACAAAACTCTATTATAATTATGAAGAAGATTTTTATCGCCGCTTTTGCTGCGGCAATGATGCTTGCCGCGTGCAGCAGAGACAATGCTGCGCCGCCCGCACCGTTCGGCCCCGTGCCGACCGCACAACAGATGGATTGGCAAAAAATGGAGTACTATATGTTCATCCATTTCGGCCCGAACACGTTCACCAACGTCGAATGGGGCGACGGCAAGGAAGACCCTGACGTCTTCTATCCCACCGACTTCGACGCCGATCAGTGGGCGCAAACGGCGATGGCGGCCGGGATGACGGGCATAATCCTCACGGCAAAGCATCACGACGGTTTCTGCCTCTGGCCGAGCGCATATAGTACTCATACCGTGCGTGAGAGCAAGTGGCGCAACGGGGAGGGCGACGTTGTGCGCGAGGTTGCCGACGCCTGCCGCCGGCACGGGTTGAAATTCGGCGTTTATCTCTCGCCCTGGGATCAGAACCACCCCACGTACGGCACGCCTGAATACAACGAAGTGTTTGCCGCGACACTGCGCGAGGTGCTGACCAACTACGGCGATATTTTCGAAATGTGGTTCGACGGCGCGAACGGCGAGGGTCCGAACGGACGCTTGCAGGAGTACGATTGGGACTTGTTTCACAGCACCGTGCGCGAATGCCAGCCCGATGCTGTGATATTCAGCGACGTAGGCCCCGACGTGCGTTGGATCGGCAACGAGCGCGGCTTTGCCGGCACGACCAACTGGTCGCGTCTCAATATCGGCGGTTTCGAACCCGGTCTCGGCGCGCCGCCCGTCGATACGCTGAATCGGGGTAACATTCACGGCGCGCACTGGATTCCCGGCGAGGTCGATGTTTCGATACGTCCGGGATGGTTTTACAGCCCCCAGACCGACGCGCGCGTGAAGAGCCTCGCGCAGCTTTTCGACATCTGGCACACGTCGGTGGGGCGCAATGCCACGCTGCTGTTGAACGTGCCGCCCGACCGTCGCGGACGCATCCACGAGAACGATTCTGTGCGTCTTATGGAGTTGCGCGCGTTGGTCGACGAGACTTTTTCGCGTGATCTGGCGGCAGGAGCGGTGCTGAAAGCGGACAACACGCGTGGCCGTCATTTCGCCGCCGCGAACATGCTTTCGGCCGATTACGACGCCTATTGGGCGACAGGCGACGGCGTGCACCGGGCTTCTTTCGAGGTGACGTTGCCCGAGCCGCGCACGTTCAACCGCCTGCAATTACAGGAGTATATTCCGCTGGGACAGCGCGTAATGAGCTGGGATGCCGAATATTACGATGCGGTTACGGGCGAGTGGCTGTCTTTGTCCGAAGCGACCACTATCGGTTACAAGCGCATCGTGGCGTTCGACGACGTTACGACCGACCGCCTGCGCGTGAACATCACGGCATCGCTCGCTCCGCCGGTGCTGAACGGCTTCGCGCTCTTCCGCGCACCTGACATGCGATGAAAAAAATCGTCATTACGGGAGCTACGGGCCTGGTAGGCAGTCATTTGGCGGTTGAATTGCTGAGGCGCGGCGAACGCGACATAACGCTCGTGCTGCGCGATGCAGGGCGGCTGGAACGTATGACGGCGACGCTCGAACGCGAGGGCGTGGAGCATACCGGCGTGAAGTTCAAGGTCATAGAGACCGAGCTTACGAACCCCGTCGAACTTAAAAAAGCATTCGAGGGCGCAGATGTGGTGTATAATTGCGCGGCAGCGGTGTCGCTCGGCGCGATGGACGACGAGGTGCTGGTAGACGGTAATGTGCAGATCGCGCGCCACGTCGTAAATGCTTGTATCGATGCGGGTGTGAGGCTGCTGGTGCACGTAAGTTCCATTGCCGCGCTGGGCAGCCCGCCGGAAAACGGAACGCATGACGGGGTGAAATACATCGACGAAACGATGACACCCGAATCGCTCGACGGCCTGCCACCCTACTACGTGGGCAAACTGCTGTCGGAGAATGAGGTATGGCGCGGCGTGGCGTGCGGCCTGAGGGCGGTCGTGGTAAACCCCGCGCTGGTGCTCGGCTCGGGCGAGCAGGGCGCAGGGAGCAGCGCAGCGATGAATCCGTATCTTACCAAAGGCGTACCGTTCTACACCGACGGGGTTGTGGGTGTGGTGGATGTACGCGACGTCGGGCGTGCGATGGTTGAACTCGCGGCGTGCGAGCGGGCTGTCGGCGAGCGGTTTATACTCTGCGGCTCAAATGTTTCGTATCGTGAGCTTCTAACGTTCGCAGCCGCAGCGGCGGGTTTGCGTCCGCCTCGCATAAGGGCGGGCAAAGCGCTTCTCGGCGCAGCGTGGCGAGGAGCGTGGTTGGCGGGGAAACTCACCGGACAGCAGTTGCTTTTTACGCGCGACCTGGCTGAGGTTTTGCTGAAAAAAACTTATTACAGTTCAGCCAAGATTCAGAACCTCACCGGCTTCGAATTCACGCCCGTCGAAGAAACGATAACACGCATCGTGCGTGAATATTTGAAAAAACGATGACAAATAGACGCGGAGTCGTGATAGTGGCCGGAGGCAATAGCCGACGCATGGGCGGCGACACGCCGAAGCAGTTCCTGCCGTTAGGTTCAGGCGAGGGCAGCAAACCGGTGATCGTCCACACTGTGGAACGGTTCTTGACGGCTCTGCCACAGGGGTCGCCCATAGTGGTCGTAATTGCAGAAAGCGAAGCCGAGCGGTGGCGTCAAATCGCACAGCAGCACGGACTGTGGGAGCGCGTGCGGACATGCACGGGCGGCGCGACGCGCGCGGAATCGGTGAGGCACGGATTGGCGCAATTTACCGAATGCGATGCCGAGTGCGACGTCGTTGCAATTCACGATGCCGTGCGGCCGCTGGTAAGTGCGGTGTTTATCGGGCGGCTGTTCGAAGCGGCTGAGGCGCATGGTTCGGCAGTGCCTTATGTGCGTCCGGTCGATTCAATGCGGCTTGATGGCGAGGCTTGCGACCGCTCGCGGCTTATGGCGGTGCAGACGCCGCAGATTTTCAGTTATGACGCCATTATGCACGCCTACTCTATGCTGGCGACCGACGATGCGGCGACGCCGGCCGAGCTAACCGACGACGCGAGCATAGTGGAGCACGCACTCGATGTGCGGATCCACCTTTGCGAAGGCGAGCATCAAAATATTAAGATTACCACGCCGCTCGACCTCGTGATCGCTAATGCGCTGATCGAGGCAGGGTATTAAGCTCTGTCCACAACATGCGACAAACCGCGATATAACTGGCAAATTAAACTTATAAACACACCCCTCGTATCCGAAAGGTGCGGGGTTTATTTTTCTGCATAATATATTAAAGATAAAAACTGTTTGAAACATTGACTTATAGATTTATAAAATCATTTTGATTATGGGTTAAACTTTTATTACTTTTGTAGGTAATGACTTAAAATTATTTGATTATGGCACAGCGTTCGACATTAGAGGTACAACAAGAAAAGGCGACGCAGATACTTTTTAAAATGAATGAGCAATTAGCATCAATTAATAACGTGCTTAAAAGTGCTAATGCTATTTTGAGTAATATTAACAAAAAGGACAAAGAGTATAATAAACTCAACGCTACCCTACAATCAATTAATGAAACTACTGAGAGTGTTATAAAAGTTTTCGACGCCGATAAGAAAAAGATAGCCTTTAAGTTATCCGAAGCGAACAAATTCTATACGCAAAAATACCTCCCTTTTGCGACCAAGATTAACGATTCATCAAATGATTTATCCGCTAAATTAAGGGAGACCAAAAAAGATTACGATGCTTATAAAAAAGCAAAGGCTGACTGCGAGTCCAAATTCAAAGAGATAGCTGACATTGCTAAAAACTGCAAGGCTAAATCTATGGAGTTAGCCAAGATAGAGGCTACGATTACGAAGTTTCTCAAAAGGGCTGAAACCAACATTACAAAGATAGACCGTCTTTTGATTAAGGCGAAAGAGGCGGATTCTGAAATCAATCTAATACACAAGAATTTAATAGAGATAGAAAAAACCAGCCAAAAGTCAAAGGACAATATTGTTGTATTAGAAGATAATTCCAATAGTTTAAATGAAAAAATAATTAAATATCATGAGACATCCGGAGAGAAGTTAAAAGCTATCCAGAAGATATATGACATAGCGCACGAAACCGGATTAAGTGGCGAATTTGAGAAAAGACGTAACGACCTTAATAAAGAGATCAAAAGATGGGAAAAGTACGTTTTATGGACATCTGTGCTACTTTTGGCAGGTGTTATCATTCTTTTTGTATGTCAATATATTGGAAATGGCTGCGAGTTTGACGAAGTATTTGATTTGAATTTCTATGTGAGATTTTTAATTTTCTCTCCTGTCGTCTATTATCTATATTTCGTTTCCACCGAGCATAATAAGGCAAAAAAACTCCATGATAAATATGCGTTCAAAACAACGCTCTCTATGACAATAAAATCTCATATAGAGTTATTGACTCAGAACGGATATTTTGAAAAGTCGGAAGATTGCGATAAAATTCTTGATTTCATTTTAGACGGATTTCACAAAATTTACAGTGAGCCATATGGGACCGATAACTACAAAATGAAAATAAAACTCGCAAACTTTGAAATTGATTTGCAGAAAAAATTAATAGAAAAACTGAGCAAAATAACAGGCTTTGAATCTAGCAATAATACATTCAGAATGTAGTTGGAAATGATTCAAAACGGCTTTTAATATGGCCCGACGTTTCAAATACACGCGCGACCGACGGACGCGCCGGCTCACATGGATTATATCCGCAGTAGTTGCCGTGGCGTTCGCAGCGGTAGTGCTGCTCGTGGCGGAAGAGTATCTGCGGGCGTGGATCGTCGTGATGATGTTCATAATCCTGCTGCTGTTCATAATGTCTATCCCGCGCAGCATCAGGGTTTCGGGCGAGGCTTTCGAGATACATTGCGTGGTCGAGATGACGCGCATCGCCATTAAAGATATAAACTCTGTGCGGCACGTCACGCGCCGCGATACGGGGTTTTTGCTCCCGCTACTCGGCAGCTACGGATTTTTCGGTTACTATGGTTATTTTTTGTCGCTGCGGCGATGGGAAATGGTTTACGTCTACGCTACGCAGTGGGAGCATCTGGTGGAGATAGAAGATGTTTACGAAAGCCGTTATCTGGTGTCGTGCCAGCAGGCCGATCTTCTGATAGAGATGATCATGCAGGCCAAACTCCTTCACGCCGGCGAAGACTCCGTAGATCACCCCCCGCGCGAGGAGTGACGCGCGCGTCTCGGCACGCCGCCAACGGTGTGCCGAGACTGTTCAAGATTGCGGGCAAGCCCGCAACGACAGTCATCCGGCAGGCTGGAAAACACGCGCGCGTGTTATACCCTCCCCGCGCTGCCGAGCACACTTACACACTTGTGCATGTATAGTTTTTTCAACTCGTCGCGCGCCGGACCGAGATATTTGCGCGGGTCGAATTCGGCGGGTTTGCTCGCGAACACCTCGCGCACGGCAGCGGTCATCGCCAGACGTCCGTCGCTGTCGATGTTGATCTTACAAACCGACGATCGCGCGGCGCGGCGCAGCTGATCCTCCGGAATCCCGATAGCATCTTTCAGCCCTCCGCCGTACTTGTTTATCGTTTCCACGTACTCCTGCGGCACAGACGACGCTCCGTGAAGAACTATCGGAAAGCCTGGCAGGCGGCGTTCTATTTCCTCCAAAATATCGAACCGCAGCGGCGGCGGCACGAGCACTCCGTCGGCATTGCGCGTACACTGATCGGGACGGAATTTATTAGCTCCGTGCGACGTCCCTATCGAGATAGCCAGCGAATCGACGCCCGTGCGCGTTACGAAATCCACCACGTCGTTCGGGTCGGTGTAGGTGCTGTGCTCGTGCGCGACATCGTCCTCCACTCCGGCCAGAACGCCCAGCTCGCCTTCCACCGTAACATCGTGAGCATGAGCGTATTCGACCACCAACCGCGTCAGCGCCACGTTATCTTCGTAAGGCAGATGGCTGCCGTCGATCATCACCGACGAGAACCCCATCTCGATGCACGAGCGGCACAGTTCGAACGAATCGCCGTGGTCGAGGTGCAGCACAATCGGAATATCGTACCCCAGCTCCCGCGCATACTCCACCGCGCCCTGAGCCATGAACCGCAGCAGGGTCTGGTTGGCGTACTTTCGTGCGCCGCTCGACACTTGCAGGATTACGGGCGAGCGCGTTTCGACACACGCCTGCACGATAGCCTGCATCTGCTCCATGTTGTTGAAATTGAACGCCGGAATGGCGTAACCTCCGGCAACGGCCGCCGCGAAAATTTCGCGCGAATTGACCAGCCCCAAGTCTTTGTATGAAATCATAATCCTATTGTTTTCTTGAAGTTTCTAAATCGTCGATCTTTTCCCGTAAGCTCCGATGAGCAACGATTGAGAGACGTACACAAGTGCGAGAGTGACGGCAGAACCGGCAACAGTTTTAAACAGCACAAGGTGAAAGTCGCTGAACGTCAGCACTTCGAACGTAAAAAACACCAGCGCATGGAGCAGAATCATCATGGCGGCATATCGCAGAAACTTGCCCGCGCCCACACGCGACGACGAAGGAACGCCGCCCTCGTCGACGCTCTCCTTGCCGATCATCAGCATCATAACCTGCCTGCGAAGAAACGCCACAGGCAGTGTCGCGATGGTATTCAGTCCCGCTCCGCCACTCGTCATATCGGCCACCACGCCCGTCGCAAATCCCAGCAGCAACACCCACACCGTCGCCATCTCCATCGGCAGCAGCACGATGAACGCCACATATACGAGCGGATGTATGTACATGCTGAGGCTGAGGTTGTTGAACAGAAACATCTGCAACAACATCAGCACAACAAAAAAAAGCAGGTATTCGAAAAAACGGTGCATTTATCGAGCAATAAATCTTAAACCTTAATTCGGCCTGTACTCTTCGAGCCACAATCGTTCGGCCATGTCGTGATACCTGACCAGCAACACTTTGCGTAAGGCCGAGAAACGCGCAGCCAAACGAACACGCACATTGTGATAACCCGCCTGCGTGAGCTGATAATCCTCCACAACCCCGATAACGACATCCTTCGGAAAGCGCGACGAGTAGTCCGTGACCACCGTATCGCCAATCGCTATCTCCGCGTAACGGTGTATCTCCGTGAGAGTTACGTACTCAGGATTGCGGCCCGTCCAGAGTACCGACCCCAAATAGTCGCGTCCTTTGATGCGCCCGCTGGTGCGGAACTCTGTGTTCAGTACAGAGATAGCTACCGAATTGCGCTCGCCGACCTCCATTACATAACCCACGATATAACCTTCGGGCGTGATCACGGCCATCTCACGTTCGACGCCATCGCGCCGTCCCCGGTCGAGCGTGATGAAATTCTGCTGTCGCATCAGAGTGTTGTTGATCACCGATGCCTGCATGATCACATAGTCGCCAATCCCCGCCGCGAGTTCATGCGTAAGAGAGTCGGGCATCATCGCGCGGTAAACGGTCAGTTCGTTATGCAGTCGCGCCAGCTCGGCGGCCAGCATATCGTTATCGCTGCGCAGTTGGAAATATTCTCCTATGCGTGCAAATTGCTTATACACCCCTCCCGCCACGGAGTTCGTCATCGCCAACATCTGCGCCTGTGTGTAACTCGTGCTGTTGGCATAATAGTTTATCGCCATGACCATCAGCACGATGAAGATCACGAACACATAAACCCGTTTTATGAACAATGCGAGTTTTCTCAAAGCGGGAAAGCTACAAAAACTTCAAATGCCGTCGTGCGGCAGGCCAGGAAACACACGCACGTGCGGCAGTGACAGACTATTTTATCAAAAACGAAAACTTGTTGATGTTTTTCAGCGCCACGCCGGTGCCGCGCGCAACGGCGCGCAGAGGGTCTTCGGCAACGATGAACGGAATGTTGGTCTTCTCCTGAAAGCGGCGTGCAATACCTTTCAGCAGCGCGCCGCCGCCGGCAACGTAAATACCCTTGCGCACAATGTCCGAGTACAACTCCGGCGGTACCATTTCGAGCACCTTCATTATCGTCGCATCTATCTTCACCAGCGATTTTTCAAGCGCATAAGCGATTTCACTGTATGACATCGTAAGCGTCGATGGCAGCGACGTGAGCACGTTGGGCCCCGTCACCACAAAATCCACCGGTTCGTCCTCCAACTCCGACACCGCCGCGCCGACGGCAAGCTTTATATCCTCTGCCGTGCGTTCGCCGATGCGTATGTTGTGCTGCTGGCGCACATAGCTCTGAATATCCTCCGTCAGCACGTCGCCCGCCACGTTGATGCTCTCGCTGCATACGATGCCGCCCAACGAGATGCACGCGATCTCGGTCGTGCCGCCGCCGATGTCGATAATCATATGCCCTTCCGGAGCTTCGACGTCGAGACCCGCCCCCAGCGCCGCCGCCATCGGTTCGTATATCATGTAGACCTCACGCCCGCCCGCATGTTCGGCAGAGTCGCGCACGGCGCGTATCTCCACGTTCGTCGAACCCGACGGGATACAGATCACCATCTTCAACGACGGACTGAACAGACTCCCGCGCGAGCGCACCTTGCGGATCATACCGCGCAGCATCATCTCCGTCGCGTTGAAGTCGGCAATTACGCCGTCTTTCAGCGGACGGACGGTGCGGATATTGCCGTGCGTCTTACCGTGCATCTGCCGGGCCTGATTGCCGATTGCCACCAGCTTACCGGTATTATGGTCTATCGCCACGATCGACGGCTCGTCCACCATGATCTTACCATCGCTGATGATCACCGTGTTAGCCGTACCCAAATCGATCGCCAGCTCCTGAGTCAATGAAAAAATGCCCATTGTCTGTATTTATATTAATGGAAACTTCTAAAAACCCAAAAGACAAGGCTTGCGACCGAGCCGAAAGCGGAGTTTACTGAACGTAAGTGAGCATTTCGGCGAGGTAGCGTAACGCAGTATTTTGGGGATTTTAGGAGTTTCATTTAATGCTTAAAGTGCCGCATTCCCGTCATGGCCATTGCCATACCGTGTTCGTTACAGTAGTCTATGCTGTCCTGATCACGCAGCGAGCCGCCGGGCTGAATGACGCACTCGATACCTGCCGCATGTGCAATTTCCACACAGTCGGCGAACGGAAAGAATGCGTCGGACGCCATTGCCGCACCGCGCAGGTCGAACCCGAAGGCGCATGCTTTTTCTATGGCCTGACGCAGCGCATCGACGCGCGAGGTCTGGCCGATGCCACTCGCAAGCAACGTGCCCCCGCGCGCGAGGACTATGGCGTTGCTCTTCGAGTGTTTCACCAAAATATTGGCGAATTGAAGGTCGCGCTCCTGCTCGGCGGTTATCCCGCGCTGCGTTACGACGCGCAAATCCGTGTCACGGCCACCCAGCTTCAAATCGCGGTCCATTTCCACCACACCGTTAAGCAACGTGCGCGACTGCCGCACCGGACGTTCCATGTCTTTGAGGACAAGGATTATACGATTTTTCTTGCCCTGCAAAATTTCCAGCGCACGCGGCGAGTAACCCGGAGCGATAACGACCTCGAAAAACAGTTTATCCATCTCTGCCGCCGTCGTCTCGTCCACCGCGCGGTTGCACACCAGCACTCCGCCGAACGCCGACACGGGGTCGCACGACAGCGCGGTTTCCCACGCCTCGACCAACGTCGGGCGAACGGCCGCACCGCACGCATTGTTGTGTTTCAAAATAGCGAACGTCGGGTCTGCATCACGGAACTCGTCGATAAGAGCTACCGCCGCGTCGATATCCAGCAGGTTATTGTACGAAATTTCCTTGCCGTGCAGTTTTTCGAGCATCGCATCGAGGTCACCGTAAAACGTCGCCTTTTGGTGCGGGTTCTCGCCGTAACGCAGGGGCGTGCCGGTGAAATATGCAGCGATTGCCGTATCGTAATGAGAGCTTACGGAGAAAGCATGTCCTGCAAATCGCCGCCGCTGCCCGACCGTCGTGCTGCAATCCTGTGCGCCGAGCAGAGTCAGCAACTCGCCATACTGAGCCGCCGACGGCACTACGACCACATCGGCATAGTTCTTGGCCGCCGCGCGGATCAGCGAGATACCGCCTATGTCGATCTTTTCGATTATATCGTGGTGCGAAGCTCCCGATGCCACCGTCGCCTCGAACGGATAGAGGTCTACGATAACCAGGTCTATCTCCGGAATGCCGTAGCCGTCCATCTGTGCCACGTCGCCCGCCACGTCACGCCGTCCGAGTATACCGCCGAAGACCGCCGGATGCAGCGTTTTCACACGTCCGCCGAGAATCGACGGATAACCCGTGAGGCTCTCCACCGACTGCGCGCTAATGCCCATTCTTTCAATGAATTCGAGCGTTCCGCCCGTCGAATATATTTTCACATCCGCCTCGGCGAGCCGCCGTACGATTTCGTCCAGTCCGTCTTTGTGGTACACCGAAATCAGGGCGCTTTTTATTCTTTTCAAAGTCATCTTCAAAGCCATCGCGGTTAAATACTGACAAAGATAAAGAATTTCGAGGAAATTACGTATGTTTGCGGTCAATAAAATTCCGATTCGATGGATTATAAAATAGAGCCGAATGCGCGATGCCTTGTGGTGGGTTACGGGAGTTGGGCGACCGCGCTGGTCAAGATATTGCACGAGAACGAGACGCTCACGGGGTGGTATATCGACCATCCCGAAGTGTTCGACAGCGTGCACACCTGCGGGCGCAACTCGCAGTACCTCAGCGAAGTGCAGTTCGACACCACGCGGCTCGTGCTGTACAACGACATAAATGCGGCGGTCGAGGCAGCCGACATCGTGTTGCTCTGCGTGCCGTCGGCCTATCTGTTGCCGATGATCGAGCCTTTGCGCGTGTCTTTGGACGGGAAGTTCGTCCTGTCGGCCATTAAAGGGATCATTCCGGGCGACTATGTAACTGTGGCAGAGTACGTTAACGAGCGTTACGGCGTCGGCTGGGACCGCATCGGGATACTGTGCGGCCCCACGCACTCGGAAGAGGTTGCACTCGGTCGCCTGACCTACATCACGATGGTCGGCAAGAGTTTGGATAACGCCGAGACGCTGTGCGGCAAATTACGTTCGGGATACATCCGCGCCAACCCGTCTACGGACATCTACGGCACTGAGTACGCCGAGATACTGAAAAATATCTATGCTATCTGCGCCGGAATGGCCGACGGGCTGGGCTACGGCGACAACTTCATGGCCGTGCTGGTGTCGAACGCCCAGATGGAGATGAGCCGTTTTCTGGCCGAGAGCTACCCGTTCGAACGCAACACTGCGGCATCAGCCTATTTGGGCGACCTTTTGGTTACGTGTTACTCAGAGTTCAGCCGCAACCGCACGCTGGGACGACACATAGGCGAGGGTAAGAGCGTCGCACAGGCTTTGGGCAGCATGAAAATGGTTGCCGAAGGGTACTATGCATCGGCGTGTATCCGCCAGGTTAACAAGCGTTTCGGCATACACATGCCGATCGCCGACTGCGTCTATCGCGTACTGTACGAGGGCGCACCCGTCGCCGACGAAATCCGCGCATTGACGGGGGAGCTTTATTAGGGCATTATTCGGTTGGGGCACTTTCGCTAATGCGAAAGTGCCGCGTCACACGCCGCCGCCCTACGCGGCGGGACGCTACATTTAATTGCGCGTCCACACCGCCGACGGCGTGTCGCACACACATATCAATTCTCAATTACAGAAAGTCCCAACTCATCCAACTGCCCCTGTGCGACCGCAGACGGCGCGTCGAGCATGGTGTCACGTCCTGAGTTATTTTTAGGAAATGCGATAAAGTCGCGTATCGAATCCACACCGCCCAGCACTGCACACCAGCGGTCGAGGCCGTAGGCTATCCCCCCGTGCGGCGGTGCGCCATAGCGGAACGCATCGAGCATAAAACCGAACTGCGCCTGAGCCTCCTGCGGCGTAAAACCGAGAACCTCGAACATTCGCGCCTGCAACGCCGAGTCATGAATACGGATCGACCCTCCGCCGAGCTCCACGCCATTGATCACAAAGTCGTAGGCGTTGGCGCAAACACGCGCGGGATCGGTGAAAAACAGTTCCACGTCCTCAGCGCGCGGCGAAGTGAACGGATGATGCATGGCAAAGAACCGTCCGCTCTGCTCGTCCCATTCCAGAAGCGGAAAATCGACAACCCACAGCGGCGCGAACACATTGCGGTCGCGCAATCCCAGCCGCTCACCCATCTCTAACCTCAACTCGCACAACGCGTTAAGACTGCGGCGGCGCTCGCCAGCTATTATGAGCATAAGGTCGCCCGTAGTAGCCCCGCAGCGCTCGCACCACGCCGCGAGATGCTCAGGCGAATAGAACTTATCGACGCTCGATTTCGGCGCGCCATCCTCTCCGACGCGTACCCACACCAGGCCGCTCGCCCCTATCTGAGGCCGCCGCACGAACTCCGTCAACTCGTCGATCTGCTTACGCGTGTAGCCCGCACAACCCTCAGCCACGATTGCCCCGACGTAATCCGCTGCATCGAAAACGGGGAAATCCGCACCGCGCACAAGGTCGGTCAGTTCGTCGATTTCCATGCCGAAACGCACATCGGGCTTGTCGCATCCGTAGCGCGCCATCGCCTCGTGCCATGTGATGCGCGGGAACGCCACCTCGCCCATATCTATACCACGCACCGAGCGGAAAATATGCTTTGCCATGCTCTCGAACGTTCGCAGCACGTCCTCACGCTCGACGAACGCCATTTCGCAGTCGATCTGCGTAAATTCGGGTTGGCGGTCGGCGCGCAGGTCCTCATCGCGGAAGCACCGCACTATCTGGAAGTAACGGTCATAGCCCGCCACCATTAGGAGCTGTTTCTGCTGCTGGGGCGATTGCGGCAGAGCGTAGAATTCGCCCGGATTCATGCGCGACGGAACAACGAAATCGCGTGCACCTTCGGGCGTCGATTTTATCAAAAACGGCGTTTCTATTTCCAGAAAACCTTCGCCGTCGAGAAACTCGCGCACGCTCTGTGCAAGGCGGTGACGCAAGGCAATATTACGCTGCAACGGCGGTCGGCGCAGGTCTAAATACCGGTAACGCATCCGCAGCTCATCGCCGCCGTCGCTCTGCTCCTCGATGGTGAATGGCGGCGTGCCGGCATGGTTCAGAATGCGCAGTTCCATGATCTTTATCTCTATATCGCCGGTCGGGATCTTCGCATTTTTCGACGACCGCTCGCGCACCGCGCCGCTCGCCTGCACCACGAATTCGCGCCCCAACTGCTCCGCTGCCGTCCGAACATCGGCAGCCGAATCCTCTTCCACGACAAGCTGCGTGATGCCGTAGCGGTCGCGTAAATCTATGAACGTCATCGCTCCGAGGTTGCGCACTTTCTGCACCCATCCGGCCAGTGTTACCGTTTTTCCCGTATCCGCCGCGCGAAGTTCGCCACAAGTGTGAGTTCTGTACATATTTTTATGTATTTTTGTCTAAACAAAGTGATTTATGCGAGTGCCGCAAGGCACTTTTTGCAAAAGCCAAAGGTAAGGATTATTATGCAGTCGCCCGCAGAGCAAGACGAAAAATTTATGCGCGCCGCAATAGACCAGGCGCATCAAGCGTTAGATAGACAGGAAGTGCCCATCGGCGCGGTGGTCGTGTGTCGCGGGGCGATAATCGGACGCGGCCACAATCTGGTCGAAACGCTGGGCGACGCGACGGCGCACGCCGAAATGCAGGCGATCACGGCGGCGGCCAACCGCATCGGAGGCAAGTATCTGACAGAATGCACGTTATATGTCACCGTAGAGCCTTGCACGATGTGCGCCGGCGCGAGCGCGTGGAGTCAGGTGGGGCGCATCGTCTGGGGCGCGGACGACCCCAAGCGCGGATACCGGCAATCGGGCGGGGTGATCCTGCATCCGAAAACGACGGTCACGGCAGGTGTCCTCGCAGAGGAGTGCGGAAAATTAGTCAGCGATTTTTTTAGGAAATTAAGATAAAAAGAATATTTTTGCAAAAACTTCAAACGAACAATAAACATGAAATTCATCAGAATGACAGTCGCCGCCGTAGCGACAATGCTCGTTGTGGCAGGCGCAAATATCAATGCACAAGACTTCGAGACTTCGAGAGATGCCTACAATGCGGCCGTTGAGAAGGCACGGGCGAATAATTTCGTAGATGCGATTCCGCTGTTCGAGCGCGTACTCGAAATGGAGGGTGCGACCAGCGGCGACGCTCCCCTCAGCGAACTTGCGCTCGAAGTACGCCGGATGCTTCCACAGGTCTATTTGCGCGCCGGCGCAGGATTTGCACGCACGAACGAGTTCGATAAAGCGGCGCAATACCTCACACGTGCCATAGAACAGGCAGAGATTTCCGAAGATGTGCGCACTATGAGCCAGGCGCGCGAAATGATCGCGCAGGTATATAGGGCGATGGGAGCTTCGGCCTTCAACAACAGGGACTTTGCCGCAGCTGCCGAGATATTCCAGCGCGGCTATGACCTGAACCCTGGCGACCCGCAACTTGCGATGTTCCTTGCCCAAAGCTATGCCGAGATGGGCGAGTATGATCGGTCGTTCGAGATATTTCGGGGAATAATCGCGCTCGAAGAGCATGGCGAAAAATATAAGGCAAACGTCGAAGAGGCGCGCACGCGGATGGCGCAGTATGTGTTGCGCAATGCCAATGCAATAGCGTCGTCACAACCCGCGCGGGCAATCGAAATTCTCGCCGAATCGGTAACCGTGAATCCCGACCCGACGGCTTACATGCTGCTGTTGCAGACGGCCAATAACTCGCGGAATTGGGATAAGGTGATCGAGTTCGGCCAGCGCGCTGCGGAGGCACAGACAGATGCTGCGCTGAGAAGCACAGCTAACTTCCTATTGGCCAATGCCTATGACAACAAAGGCGACCGCACGCGAGCGTTGGAACTTTACCGCCGTGTGACGGCAGGTCCGAATGCTGCGGCCGCCCGTACACAAATCGCTGCGATCGAGGCCGGGCAATAATCGCTACGGCCTGTCTCGAAACAAAAAGACCTGCGCGCATATAAGCGGCAGGTCTTTTTGTTTGTAGTCCCTTATCTCGCACACTTCTGTGATTCGCCCTCATCTCAATTCGTATTTTGTAAATATGGCGTAAATTTTGTAAAAAAGAAGCGAAATGGTAACTTTGCCTTTTAATTCTTTGTATAAGATATGAAATTAGAGACTTTAACCGCCATAGGCCCCGTAGACGGCCGATACCGCACCGCAACCGAATCGCTCGATGCGTACTTTTCCGAATATGCCCTGATCCGCTACCGCATCCTGGTGGAGGTGGAATATTTTATCGCGCTATGCGACATCCCGCTACCGCAGCTCGAAGGCATCGGCGACGAGCAGAAAGAGGCGCTACGCGATGTCTACCGCAACTTCACGGTCGAGGATGCTGCACGCGTAAAAGAGATAGAACGCACGACGAACCACGATGTGAAGGCGGTGGAGTATTATATAAAGGAGCGGATGGACACACCGGAACTCGACGCGTATAAGGAATTCGTACATTTCGGCCTCACGTCGCAGGATGTGAACAACACCGCCACGCCCTACTCGCTGCGTGATGCGGCACACGGGGTGTATTATCCTCTGATGAACGAGTTGCTGAATAAGCTCACGGCGATGGCCGACGATTGGCGCGACATCCCGATGCTGGCGCGCACGCACGGACAGCCCGCATCGCCCACCAAGCTGGGCAAAGAAATCCGCGTCTTCGCCGAGCGGCTCGAAAAACAACTGAACATGCTGCGCCAGACGCCGGCGCCGGCAAAGTTCGGCGGCGCGACGGGTAACTTCAACGCCCACATTGTGGCATACCCGGAGATCGATTGGGTCGGGTTCGCCAATCATTTCGTGAACGATATTCTCCGCCTCGAACGCTCGCAGACCACCACGCAGATAGAGCATTACGACAATCTGGCCGCGCTATTCGACTGTTTCCGGCGCATCAACGTCATACTCATAGACCTCTGCCGCGACCTGTGGCAGTACGTTGCTATGGACTATTTCAAGCAGAAGATAAAGGTCGGCGAGGTGGGGTCGTCGGCAATGCCGCACAAGGTGAACCCGATAGATTTCGAGAATGCCGAGGGCAATCTCGGCATCGCGAATGCCATTTTCGACCACCTGTCCAACAAGTTGCCCGTCTCGCGTCTGCAACGCGATCTCACGGACTCAACCGTGCTGCGCAACGTCGGCGTTCCGATGGCGCACACGGTGATTTCGTTCCGCTCGATATTGAAGGGGCTGGATAAATTGATAATCAACCAGGAGGCCATCGACCGCGACCTTGAAGCAAATTGGGCGGTCGTCTCCGAGGGTATTCAGACCATCCTGCGCCGCGAGAACTACCCTGAACCGTACGAAGCGCTGAAATCGCTGACGCGCACCAACCGCCCGATCACGCACGAAGACCTGGTAAGTTTTATCGATACGCTCGCCGTCTCACCGAGCGTTAAGGAGGAGTTGCGAAAACTCTCTCCGCAGACATATACAGGGATATTTTAGGGCACGTGCGTGCGTCATTGCGAGCCTGAAAGGCGAAGCAATCCAGCGTGATAAATACTGGATTGCTTCGCCTTTCAGGCTCGCAATGACGAGCAATATGAGATTGCGTGCAAGCCCGCAATGACAAATCTGGAAGTCACGCGCGTGTGTTATATCTGATCGACGACCTCCCAGACAAAAGCGCGCAGGCCATGGTTGGGGAGTTGGTGGTCGAGTTCGCGCAAAGCGTCGAGGATCGGTTTAACGCGGTGGTCGGGCACGATGCTCAGGATCGAACTGTTCCTCGCCGGCCACGTATGTGTGGCATAGTGCGGTTCGCCATCTTCCGAGCCGCGCCCTGCGGTCAGTTCCCATTTTGTGAAGCCGCGCGCATTGTGATGGTCCAGCACGCTCATAACCCGCTCGCTAAGAGACTGATTGTATGATATAAATATCGCTTTCATTTTCCGAAAAATTATTTACTTCCGTTTTCGAGCCTGCGCCGCGCCCGTTTTTCTTTGCGCAGGTCACCCGCGCCGAACGACGAGTAAAGCACCGGAACCATGATCAGCGTCAGCAGCGTAGAGAATATCATACCGCCGATAATGGCTATACCCATCGGCTGCCACAGTTCCGACCCCTCGCCCAGACCTACGGCCAGCGGCAGCATCGCAAAGATCGTCGTCAATGATGTCATCAACACCGGCCGCAGACGGCTCTTGCCCGACATAATAACCGCATGGTTTATAGAATATCCGCGATCGCGCAGCAGGTTGGTGAAGTCCACCATCACCACACCGTTCTTCACCGCGATACCGATAAGCATGATCGCCCCCAGCAGAGCCATAAGGCTGAGCGGCGTGCTCGTCGCCCAGAGGATTAGGAACACCCCCGTGAACGCGGGCAGCAGCGTGAGAATAATGATGAACGGCGATTTGAACGATTCGAACTGCGTGGCAAGCACGATATAGACGAGCATGATAATAAGCATCGCGAGCGTAATGAAATCGGCAAACGCCGACTGCTGGTCTTCATATGCACCGCCTATCTCGATGTAGACCCCGTCCGGCGCTTCGATCTCGTCCAACACGGCGCGGATATCGACTATTGCCGTCCCCATCGCCACGCCATCGGCCATCGCCACATCGACATTCACGAGCCTCTGACGGTTCTCGCGCTCGATAGTGGGAGGCGCAAAGATCTGCGTTATCGTCGCCAGTTCGCCGACCTTCACACCTTGTCCGCGACTGTTATATACCATGATATTTTCCACGTCTTCGAGCGTCGTGCGGAACGGCTCGTCATAGCGTACCACGATGTCGTACTCGTCGCCGCCCTCGCGGTAGACCGACGCGCGCAGGCCGCTGATACGGTTACGCACGAACTGCGCAGCCGTCGCGGTATTCAGCCCCGCCGCCGCCAGACGGTTGCGGTCGAAATTGATATTATATTCCGGCCGCAGGTCATCGCGAGAGAGGCGCACATCGCGCAGCGTCGGTTTTTCGCGCAGACGGTCACGGATATCCAGAGCAACCTCATTCGTCAGCTCCATGTCATGGCCGAAGACCTTCACCTGCACGTTGTTCGAGAACCCGCCGCCACCGTCGGTCGAGACCGTGAATTCGCGGACCTCAGGAATGCGGTCCAGGTCGTCGCGCAGCAGATCGGCGATCGCGAATATCGACCGATCGCGCTCGCCGGGATTCGTTAGCCTCATGCGCAGACTTATGGTGTGCGACCCCGCCTGCCCCTGCATCATCATTGCAAAGATACCCGTAGACTGTCCCGATGTGACATTCAGTATCCGTACCTCCGGATAACGCTCCATAATGTCGGCTTCGATCTGCCGCGCAATGCCGGTCGTATAGTCGAGATTCACGTTCTGTTGCAGCTGGATACTTGCCGTAATCATGCTCTGGTCGGCCTCGGGCATGAACGAGAACGGTACACGACCCACCAAAAAGATACTTGCAAAGAACGTCACGAATACGATGGCCAGAGTCATCACGCGATGGCGCACCGCCCATGTCAGCATCCGCGCATAGCCGTTGTCCAGTCCGGCGAGAGCTTTGTCAACGGGTTTGAAAATAACTCCGAGCCCCCTGTAATGGTTCAGCCTGTCGGCTTTGAGCATCAGCGAACTTAGCATCGGCGTGAGCGTGATCCCTGCGATCGTCGATACCGTAGTCACGATCGTAACCAACCATCCCAACTGACGGAACATGATCCCCGCCATACCGCCGACCATCGTAAGCGGAAGAAATACTACGATAATGACCAGCGTGGTCGCAATAACGGCAAGCCACACCTCATTTGTCGCATATATCGCCGCCTCACGCGGCGTCGACCCGCGCTCGATATGCTTTTGAATATTCTCTAATATCACGATAGCATCGTCGATCACCAATCCTATCGCGATCGATAACGAACTGAGCGACACGATGTTGAGCGTCCCTCCCGTGAAGTACAGGAATATGAACGCCGTGATGAGCGATACGGGTATCGTGAGACAGATGATGATCACCGCCCGCCAGCGTCCGATGAAGAACATCAACACAAGCACGATGGCGATAAACGCAAACAGGATCGTATTGCTGAGCGTGTCGATACTCTCGTTGATGAACTCCGAAGTGTCCATCACGGTCATCAGCGTCACATCGGGCGGCAGCGTCGGAACGATCCGCTCCAACGCTTTTTCCACTTCGCGAACTATCGAAACCGTATTAGCGCCCGACTGCTTCTGGATAAGCAGAACCATCCCCTGACGGCCGTTCGTGCGCACTTCGCTGGTAGCCTTGGCGATCGTGTCTTTCAGCGTCGCCACATCGCCCAGATAGATCACCCGTCCGCCTATGTTCGCCACCACGATGTCGCTCAGTTCATCGCTGCCACGGAACTCGCTGTCGGCCTTGATACTGAACGTATTGCTGCCGATATCGAGCGTCCCGCCCGGTATATTCACATTTTCAGCCGCAATTATGCCGGCCAGCGACTCTACCGTAAGATTGAAGGCCGCCAGCCGCTGAGGATCTACATTCACCTGCACCTCGCGCGTCGGCGCGCCCATCAGCACCACCGACCCCACGCCGTCCACACGGTTCAATACATTGACCAGCCGGTCGTCGAGTATCTTCGCCAACCCGTTATAGCTCTCGTCCGCCGTAACCGACATAACCATTACCGGCATCATCGAACTGCTGAACTTCAATATGATAGGCGCGTCGGCACCTTCGGGCAGGAAACTCCCTATGCGCCCGATAACGTCGCGCACATCGTTAGCCGCTTCATTGATGTCGCTGCCCCAATCGAGCTCCAACGTAATGCTCGACACGTTGTCCTGCGAGCGCGACGTGAGCCGCCGCATGTTGTTCACCGTGTTGAGGTTATCCTCCAACGGGCGGGTGATATTCTGCTCTATGTCGGCGGCGTTCGCTCCGCGATACACCGTACTCACGCTCACCACCGGTATCTCCATGTCGGGATACATGTCCACCGCCAGATTACTCAGTGAGAACAGTCCGAGCACGATTACGCCCACATATATCAGGATCGTCGAAATCGGCTTCCGCACCGACCTTTCGTAAATTTTCATTGCTTTGTTCTATATTTAATTACAAATTCTAACTGATATGAGACTTTGTGATTTTTCGCAAAAGTCTCGCGGCACGCCGTCGGCGGCGGGTCGCACTTTCCAATTTTAATTTCTAATTCGTAACTTTTAATTGCCCCCTACTCTTCCCTGACTCTCGTTCCCTGCATCAGGCGTGAGATTCCGGCAACGACAACGCGGTCGCCCGGCTCTACGCCCGAGAGTATGTTCACGCGGTCGCCCACCTGAACACCGGTCGTCACCAAACGACGTTCGGCCACGCCGCCTGCCTCGACAAAGACATAGCGGTCGTTCGTTCCCGCCTGACGTTGTATGGCCACGTCGGGGATCATCACGCCCGGTTCTGAGCCGAAACTCAATTCCGTGCGTGAGAACATTCCGGGCCGCAGCTCACCTGCCGGGTTCGGAATTTCGACTTCGAGCGTGAACGTACGCGTTGCCATGTCTATCGCCGGATGCACGAGCGACACCTTGCCTTCGAACGTGCGGCCGGGGTATACATCGACCGTCACTGCCGCCGCCATGCCTTTGCGCACCATCGGGAAAAACCGTTCGGGCACGGACAGAGTCACCTTGACCGTCGATATCTGCATCACGACCAGCAGCGGCACTGCGCCGTTATAGAGGTTGCCCGGATCGAAGTTACGCGCCGTCACCACTCCTGCTATCGGGCTGCGCAATTCGACATTTTCGCGCAGGTTTGCGGCCTGCGTGCGCGCCACCGCCACCTGCGTCTCGACCTGATCGAGCGTCTGTTTCGACACGCCGCCCGCATCATAGACGCGTTTTATGCGCTCATAATCCGCCTCGGCATTAGCCAGTTGCACTGCAACCTGATTGTATGTCGTCGGGTCCATCGTCGCCAGCAGTTGTCCTCTTGTCACCGTCGCACCTACGTCCACGAGTATGCGGTCGATGCGTCCGGGCGCTTGCGGTGCGATGCTGTTTTGCTGCGCGGGAGCGATGTTGCTGGTGAACACGGCCGTCTGCTCCACATCTTCCAGCGTCGCCACAGCGGTGCGTACCAGCACCACGCGCTCTTCTTCCTGCTCCGTAGCCGCCGTTTCGGCTGCCCTGCGCCCGCCGCCGCACGCTGTTATTATCATGGCGAGCGCGACCAACAGAATTAATTCCTTTTTCATCGTTATGTTTTTTATATTTTTATTCTTTACCTATTATCCGTTCGTAATCCGCATGTGCCGAAAGGTAGTCGTACAATGCCTGTGTGTAATTCAGACGCGCCTGCGTAAGGTTCAGCTCGGCACTATTCAGTTCCAGAATCGTCCCCATGCCCGCGTCGTAGCGCACTTTACTGATGTCGTAGCCTTTCTGTGCCTGAGCTATGGTGCGCTGGTTCGCCATCATCTTCTCGCGCGCCGTCGAGATGGAATTTATGGCATTCGTTACCTGCACGCCCAGCCCCGCTTCGAGATATTGGCGGTTGTAGTCGAGCTGCCCGATGGCATTGCTCAACTGTTTCTCGCGCATCCGGTTCGTGCGTCCGGCGAACAACGGAACGCTCAGCCGTGCGCCTACGTTTATCGGATTCTGCCACTTGAACGCCGTACGCGGCGGCATCCCCATCATCACCTCGCCGAAGTTGGCGAGCTGGTCCTGCCCCATGAACGTGACATTTCCGAATGCCACAAGGCTCGGCATCCGCTGGGTGCGCAGCAACTGCAACTGCCGCTCCATCACGTCGCCCTGAATCTGCAATGACCGCAGGTCGGAATTATCCGAAATGTCGGTCGAGAACACCGCCGCCGCGCGCGCCGTCATTTCATCGAGCGTGCCCGTCACCGTTATTTCAACATCGGCGGGCAGGTCGAGCAGCATTTTCATCATCTGCTTGGCCGTGCGCACTCCGTTTTCCACTTCGAAGATCGTGGGCTGCAAATTGCTCAGCTGTACCTCGGCGGTTATGAGGTCGTACTCCGATGCAAGTTCGTTCTCCAACCTCACGCGCGTGTCCTCCACAACGCCCGTCATCATGCGCTCGCTACCGCGCAGCACTTCCAACGACTGCTCGGCGAGCAGTATCTGATAATAACTTTTCCGCACCTCGCTCACCAGATTCAGCCTCGACGCGCGCGCCGCCTCGACGGCCACACGCATCTGCTGTTCATTGAGCCTCAGCGTCCTGAACAGCGCCGGCACGAATAGCGGAACACTGACCGTCCCCGCAAATTGGAGCGTGTTGTCCGACCCTAAGGGTAGTCCGCCCATCGTCGCCTGCTCGATGGCGCGCGTGTAAGTCCCGTCGGCCGACACGTTGGGCAAAAAATTCCCCAACGTCTCACGGCGCACATAGCGCTGGCGCTCGATCTCCAATCCCGCCACCTTAATTGTCGGGTTATCGTCCAGCGCGATCTCCAACGCGCGGTCGAGCGTAAGCTCCAAACCTCGCGTTTGCGCACCGGCCGTCATCGCCGTAGTCGCAGCAAGGCATAAAATAAATATTGCTAATAATCTCCCATTCATTTTCGTTCGTTTTTCTTTTCATAATATTCATCAATCATCGCCACTCCCTTCTGTGTAGCTATGCCGCGTATAAAGTGCGAAACGATGTGTTTAAACGCCTCACGCTCGGAAACATTGGCAGGCATAATAAAACTTCGGTTCATTACTCCATAGAGCGAGTACATTATGATCGAAATCGACAGGTCGATATTTATACGCTCCAACAGATAGCCCTCCTCAATGCCTCGCCGAAATTTTTCGCGCGTGCGCGCCTCAATATCGCAGGCTCGTTCGCGCATAAATCTGTCGTAGATCGCGGGGTAGTACTTCCTAACGTCCACCATGATATTATACGCGGCATCGGCCTGCCCGTCCCACACGTCGAGCATTCTAAGATACTCGTCGATGATGTTATCCGCCGCCCGTGCCAATTCTTCAGACTTGGCGTGAATCTGCGCGTGAAAATAATTCATACTCTCGGCTATCAGCATCTCCCGATCACCGAAGATCTCGTAGATCGTGCGCTTCGAGATTCCCATCTCGGCGGCAATATCGTCCATGCGCACCGATTTCACCCCCGCTCGGCCGAACATTCCGGTGGTGTGAACGACGATGCGCTCACGTATCGATAACTCTTCCATTTGCGCCTGGTAAGTTTAACACGCCGCAAAGATAATGCAGAAAACTTAAAAAACAAAAAAAGTTTTCGGATTTTTCTGTTTTTTGCAATTTTTAATGAATTTCCCGGCGCAAAGATATGTTGACGGCATTCCCGCCGCAAGTCAAAACCGTCGGATACAGACTACGAATCGACGAACCGCCGGTTTCTCCCGATACATGCGTGGGAGAAACTTCTCAAAATCCCAAAAGACAAGGCTTGCGACCGAGACAAAAGCGGAGTTTACCTAAATGTAAATGAGCATTTTGGCGAGGGAGCGTGAGCGAAGTATTTTGGGGTTTTCAGTAGTTTCACACATTAAAAAGAAAGTGCATCACATCGCCGTCCTGCACCACATACTCCTTCCCCTCGATGGCAATTTTACCTGCCTCGCGGCACGCTTTTTCAGACCCAAGTCCGACATAATCGTCTAACTTTATCACTTCCGCACGGATAAAGCCGCGCTCGAAGTCGGAGTGTATGATGCCCGCAGCAGCCGGAGCTTTCGTGCCGCGCCGGTAGGTCCATGCGCGTACCTCGTCGGGTCCGGTGGTAAAATATGTTTCCAGGTCGAGCAGTTTATATGCCGCACGGATCAGACGGCTAACACCGCTTTCGGCCAGTCCGAGTTCGGCCAAAAAAAGCTGACGTTCCTCGTGCGTGTCGAGTTCGGAGATGTCGGCCTCCGCCGCCGCCGAAACTACCAATATTTCAGCCTTCTCCGCCGCAGCCGCCACTGCCGCACGTACCGCCTCGACATGTGCGTTGCCTGTCGCCGCGCTCGCTTCGTCCACATTGCAGAGATACAGCACCGGCTTGTCGGTGAGCAGGCATAACTCATCGGCCAGTCGCCGGTCGTCCTTGTTGTCGATCTCGACCGTACGCGCCGACCGACCTCGTTCGAGCGCCTCTTTATACCTTATCAATATATCGTACATGCGACGCGCGGCTTTGTCGCCGCCTGTCTGCGCCTGCTTCTGCACCTTCGCGATGCGACCCTCGACCGTCTCCAAGTCTTTGAGTTGCAACTCCATGTCGATAATCTCTTTGTCGCGCACGGGGTCGACCGACCCGTCCACATGCGTGATGCCGCCGCCGTCGAAACACCGGAGCACATGGATTATCGCGTCCGTATTACGAATATTTCCCAGAAACTTATTGCCAAGTCCCTCGCCTTGCGATGCACCTTTCACCAGCCCCGCAATGTCCACTATCTCGATGGTGGTGGGAGTCACACGGCGCGGATTGTCGATGCGCGCCAACGCGGCCAGCCGCTCATCGGGGACGGTGATCACACCCACGTTGGGTTCTATGGTACAAAAAGGGAAATTTGCCGCCTGAACCTTTGCGTTGGACAAGCAATTGAAAAGAGTCGATTTGCCGACGTTCGGCAGCCCGACTATGCCGCATTGAAGAGCCATTTTTGTCTGATTAAGGACGCGAAGTGCCTCGCGGCACTCGCATGATTAATTTTGCGTGGGCAAAGATAAAAAAATATACTTATATTTATGGGTTGATTATAATCCCGAATATCATGATCTTCCTCCAAGTCCCCTCCACCGACGAGATTGCGAAAGACGTGTCGAGCGCCTTCGACGGGTTGCACAGCGGCTGGACGCAATTCTGGAAACTGTTTCTCGATTCGCCTTTCGAAGCTCTGAAATTTCTGGGGCATGTCGCCGCCGCCTTCGCCGTGAAAGTCCTGATCGCCGTCATAGTTTTTTACGTGGGGCGGTGGTTGATCCGAAGGCTGCGGCGCACCTTTATGCGCATCGCCGATAAGCGTCATGTCGATTCGTCCGTCCAGATCTTCATCGATAATCTGGTCGCGATCACCCTTTCGATCGCACTGTTGATACTTGTCATCTACATCCTGGGTGTATCCATGACGGGCCTGATCGCCATATTCGCCGCCGCCGCCTTCGCCATCGGCATGGCGCTGAGCGGCACTATGTCCAACTTCGCGGGCGGGGTGCTCATCCTATTGCAGAAACCCTACCGCATAGGCGACTACATCGAGGCTCAGGGCTACGGCGGTACGGTTAAGAACATTAAACTTTTCAGCACGGTCATTACCACGCCCGATAACAAGACGGTGATCATCCCTAACGGGCCGTTATCGACGGGGAGTGTGAACAATTTTTCGCGCCAGAACACGCGGAGGGTCGATTGGGCGGTGAGCATATCCTACGGCGATGATTTCGACAAGGCGAGGCAGCTGATACGCTCGATTCTGGCCGCCGACCCGCGCGTGATGAATAAACCGGATTACACCATAGCCATCAGCTCTTTGACCCTCAATTCGGTAGACCTTACGATCCGCTGCTGGGTGCGATCCACCGATTTTTGGAGCGTCTATTTCGACATTAATCGGGAATTGTATATGCAGCTGCCGGCAAACGGAATAAAATTCCCGTCGACGCAGATGGAGGTGCGGCTGACACAGGCAGATGCAGCTTCAAGTACGCCGACGGCTAAGACGGATGATGCGACGAAAAAGAAATAAAAACACGGCGCGTGTCATTCCTAACGCCGAAGGCGGAGGAATCTATCGTTAGTCTTATTCTCGATAGATTCCTCCGCCTTCGGCGTTAGGAATGATAAACAGGTTGGGATTGCGGGCTTAACCCGCAATGACATGCACATGTGTGCGATGATAAGCTATACGGAAATATCGAGTATCTCGAAGTCCAGCTTTCCGGCAGGGACGATTACCTCGACCCGTTCGCCGCGTTTGTGACCCAGTAATGCTTTGGCGATGGGAGTTCCGATGGCAAGTTTGCCCTCTTTGAGGTTGGCTTCGTTCTCGGAAACAAGCGTGTATTCGACCTCTTTACCCGTCGTATGATTCAGAAGGCGCACACGGCTAAGGATCGCCACCTTATTCTTATTGAGGCGCGTTTCGTCGAGGATGCGCGCATTGGCCAAATCCGATTCCAATTTCGCGATCTTGATTTCGAGCAATCCCTGTGCGTCTTTCGCCGCTTCATACTCGGCGTTTTCCGACAAGTCGCCCTTGTCGCGCGCCTCGGCTATCATCGCCGAGATAGCAGGCCGCTCGACCGAACGCAAATGCTCCAGCTCCTCTCGCAGCTTGTGGTAGCCTTGTTCTGTTAAGTAAATAACATTATTTTTTGTCATGGCTTTCGGTTCTTACGTGTGTGGGCAAAAAAACAGCGAATCCCGACCGTTACGGCCGGAACTCTCACACGTTGTTGATCATCGCCTTTTTATGAAAGGCTTCCCTTAATTTTTCACAAAGTTAATACATTTTCCCGAATCTCCAAATACACGCGCATGTTTTTGTAGCCTGCCGGACGCGTGAGAGTGTGGCGAGCGAAAACTCGCCACACTCTCTATCGTACCTACATTACGCTCCTGCCGCGCCTCCGACCATCGTTTCGTAGTCCTCGCGTGAGCCGACGACCAGATGGTCGTAGTCGCGGATTCCCGTCCCGGCCGGAATCAGGTGACCGCAGATGACGTTCTCTTTGAGGTTCGCCAGCGGGTCTACCTTTGCGTTGATGGCCGCTTCGTTCAGCACTTTCGTGGTTTCCTGGAACGACGCCGCCGACATAAAGCTGCTCGTCTGCAACGCCGCTCGCGTGATCCCCTGCAACACCTGATTGCTCGTCGCCGGGATAATGTCTCGCACCTGCACCTGACGCATGTCGCGGCGAATGAGCGCCGAATTCTCATCGCGCAACCTGCGCACCGAAATTATCTCGCCCGGCTGCACGTTCGGCGAGTCGCCCGCATCCGTTACGACGACCTTGTCATACAGTGCGTCGTTCTCGTCCATGAACTCCCACTTATCGACGACCTGCTCTTCCAGGAAGCGCGTATCACCCGGATCCTGTATCTCCACTTTGTTCATCATCTGGCGCACGATGACCTCGAAATGCTTGTCGTTGATCTTCACGCCCTGCATTCGGTAGACTTCCTGCACCTCGTTCACGATGTATTCCTGCACCCTCGTAGGACCCAGAATCTGCAAAATATCGGTCGGCGTTATCGCACCGTCCGAGAGCGGCATTCCCGCGCGGACGTAATCGTTCTCCTGCACCAGAATCTGACGCGTCAGCGGCACGAGGTACTTGCGTACATCGCCGCCTCTGCTCGTCACGATGATCTCGCGGTTACCGCGCTTAATCTTGCCGAACTCGATTTCGCCGTCTATCTCCGACACTATGGCCGGGTTCGACGGGTTGCGCGCTTCGAACAGCTCCGTCACGCGCGGAAGGCCGCCCGTGATGTCGCCCGTCTTACCCACTATACGCGGGATTTTTATGAGCGTATCTCCCGCCTTCACCGCAGCATTCTCCTTAACCACGATATGCGCGCCGACCGGCAGGTTGTATTGCTTAACCTCTTCGCCGCCCTTACCCGAGATGCGTATCACGGGATTTCGCGTCTTATCGCGCGAGTCGATTATCACCTTTTCGCGAAGGCCCGTCTGTTCGTCATATTCGTCGCGGTAGGTCACGCCCTCCATAACGTTGTCAAAGCCGACCTTGCCGTCATACTCCGAAATGATCACGGCATTATAGGGGTCCCACTCGCAGATCATCTCGCCGCGGCTGACCATGTCGCCGTCTTTCTTATACAGCGTCGAGCCATAGGGCAAGTTGTGCGTATAGAGCGTCGCACCGGTATTTTCGTCCACGATCCGCAGTTCCGAGAGTCGGCTTATCACGATTTCGCCGATGCCTTCGTTGCGATTGGTTACCGTGCGCAGGTCGTCGATTTCCAGCCGCCCGTCGTAGCGCGACACGATGTTCGCTTCTACCGACACGCTGCCGGCAACCCCCCCGACGTGGAACGTCCGCAGGGTAAGCTGCGTGCCCGGCTCGCCAATCGACTGCGCGGCAATAACACCCACCGCTTCGCCTTTCTGTACCATACGCCCTGTCGCCAGGTTGCGCCCGTAACACTTGGCGCATACGCCGTTACGCGCCTCGCAGGTGAGCACCGAGCGAATATCGACCGTTTCCAGTTCCGAGCCTTGTGTCGCAGAAGCTATCTCTTCCGTAATCTCCTCGCCGGCACGTACGTACAACGCTCCGGTTATAGGGTCGGTCACATCGTTCACGACCGTACGTCCGAGTATGCGTTCGTAGAGCGTCTGCACGACCTCCTCGTTACGCTTGATGGTCGAGGCAGTAAGCCCGCGCAGCGTTCCGCAGTCTTCCTCGTTGATTATCACGTCGTTGGCCACGTCCACCAGACGGCGCGTGAGATACCCTGCGTCGGCCGTTTTCAACGCCGTATCCGCCAGACCCTTGCGCGCACCGTGCGTCGAGATGAAATATTCGAGTACCGACAGCCCCTCTTTGAAGTTCGAGAGAATCGGGTTCTCGATAACCTGACCGCCGTCCGCGCCGCTTTTCTGCGGCTTGGCCATCAGCCCCCTCATCCCAGACAGCTGGCGTATCTGCTCTTTCGAGCCGCGCGCACCCGAATCGAGCATCATGTAAACGGGGTTAAAGCCCTGATCGTCCGTAACGAGCTTGTCGAGCACCGTCTTGGTGAGCTTCGTGTTGATGTTCGTCCAGATATCGATGATCTGGTTATAGCGTTCGTTGTTGGTGATAAGTCCCGCGTTATAGCTTTCCAGCACTTCGTCTACACGATGATAGCCTTCGCCGACGAGCGTTTCCTTCTCTGCCGGTACGATCACCGCGTCAAGGTTGAACGACAGTCCGCCCTTGAACGCCATCGTGTATCCCATATTCTTGATATCGTCGAGAAAAGCCGCCGCCTTGTCCGCCCCCGCCTTTTTCATCACCACGCCGATAATGTCACGCAGCGATTTCTTCGTGAGCAGAGTGTTGATATAACCTATCTCCACCGGCACGACTTCGTTGAACTGGATACGTCCGACGGTGGTTTCGACCAGCTCGCGGCGGAATCCCCCGCCCTCGCCTCCGGGCAGGTTATCTATCATAACCTTAACACGCGCATGAAGGTCTACCCTGCCCTCGTTGTAGGCGATAATAGCCTCCTCCGAACCGTAGAACATCATTCCCTCGCCCTTCGCGCCATCGCGCGATTTGGTGATGTAATACAGCCCCAGCACCATGTCCTGCGACGGAACGGTAATCGGCGCGCCGTTCGCGGGGTTGAGAATGTTGTGCGACCCCAGCATCAGTATCTGCGCTTCGAGTATCGCGGCATTGCCCAGCGGCAGGTGGACCGCCATCTGGTCACCGTCGAAGTCGGCGTTGAATGCCGTACACGCCAGCGGGTGCAACTGCATCGCCTTACCCTCGATGAGTTTGGGCTGGAACGCCTGAATGCCCAACCGGTGGAGCGTCGGAGCGCGGTTCATGAGCACCGGATGCCCCTTGATGACGTTTTCCAGAATATCCCAAATCACCGCATCCTTGCGGTCTATGATTTTCTTCGCCGATTTCACCGTCTTCACGATGCCGCGCTCGATGAGCTTGCGGATTATGAACGGTTTATACAGCTCCGCCGCCATGTCTTTCGGGATACCCATCTCGTGCATCTTCAACTCCGGCCCTACGACAATGACCGAGCGCGCCGAATAGTCCACACGCTTACCCAGCAAATTCTGGCGGAAACGTCCCTGCTTACCTTTCAGGCTGTCGCTGAGCGATTTGAGCGGACGGTTGCTCTCCGTCTTCACGGCGTTGCTCTTGCGCGAGTTGTCGAACAGCGAATCGACCGCCTCCTGTAACATACGCTTCTCGTTGCGCAGAATAACATCCGGCGCTTTAATCTCGATCAGCCTTTTGAGGCGGTTGTTGCGGATTATCACGCGACGGTACAGGTCGTTCAGGTCGGACGTTGCGAAACGTCCGCCATCCAGCGGCACTAACGGACGCAACTCCGGCGGAATCACCGGAACGACTTTCAGCACCATCCATTCCGGATTATTCTTGTCACGCGCCGCACGGAACGACTCCACGATATGCAGCCTCTTCAACGCCTCGGCCTTACGCTGCTGCGAGGTTTCGGTGTTCGCCTTGTGGCGCAGCGAGAACGACAGCGCGTCCAGATCGACCCTTTGCAAAAGCGCCTGAATCGCCTCCGCACCCATCATTGCCACGAATTTCTCCGGGTCGTTGTCTTCCAACTGCTGGTTGCCTTTAGGCACGGTCGCCAGCATGTCGAGATATTCTTTTTCCGTCAGCAGTTCCAGGTCGCTCACTCCGTGAGCCGACGCCGCACCCGCCTGCACGACCACATACCGTTCATAATATATGATCGCTTCCAGCTTCTTGGTCGCGATTCCCAGCAGGTATCCGATCTTCGACGGCAGCGAGCGGAAGTACCAGATATGCACCACCGGTACAACCAGCTGGATGTGTCCCGTGCGCTCGCGGCGCACCTTTTTCTCCGTCACTTCGACCCCGCAGCGGTCGCATACTATACCTTTGTAGCGAATCCTCTTATACTTCCCGCAATGGCACTCATAGTCCTTCACGGGGCCGAAAATACGCTCGCAGAACAGCCCGTCGCGTTCGGGCTTATACGTACGATAATTAATCGTTTCGGGTTTCAGCACCTCGCCGCTCGACGCTTCCAGAATCTCCTCAGGACTCGCCAAGCCTATCGACACCTTGCTGAACTCAGTATTCTGCTTATTCTCTTTTCCGAATGACATATTTTTTGCTTTTCTTTTTCGTGTGAATAATAGCTCCTAAGCAATCTCCACTGTCATTGCGGGCTTGACCCGCAATTTCACCGGTCGTCATTGCGAGCCGTAAGGCGAAGCAATCCAGTCTTTTTTTCTCTGGATTGCTTCGGGGCCTGCCGACCCTCGCAATGACGCGCGCGTGCGCTTACTCCAATTTCACGCTCAGCGCCAGACCGCGCAATTCGTGCAACAGTACGTTAAGCGATTCGGGGATTCCGGCACGCGGCAGGTTATCTCCCTTGACAATAGCCTCGTATGCCTTTGCACGCCCTATAACGTCGTCCGACTTGATGGTCAGAATCTCTTGCAGGATGTTGGCCGCGCCGAATGCTTCCAAAGCCCAGACCTCCATCTCTCCGAACCTCTGCCCGCCGAACTGCGCCTTACCGCCGAGCGGCTGCTGAGTGATGAGCGAGTACGGCCCTATGGAGCGCGCGTGCATCTTGTCGTCGATCATGTGACCGAGTTTGAGCATGTAGATCATCCCGACGGTCGCCGGCTGGTCGAATTTCTCACCCGTGCCGCCGTCGTAGAGATACGTGCGACCGCTCGCCGGAACTCCTGCCTTTGCCGTGTACTCATTTATCTGGTCGAGGCTCGCACCATCGAAGATCGGGGTCGAGAATTTCAGTCCCAACTCTGCGCCCGCCCAACCCAGAACAGTCTCGTATATCTGTCCGAGATTCATTCGCGAAGGTACGCCGAGCGGGTTCAGGACAATGTCCACGATAGAACCGTCTTCGAGGAACGGCATATCTTCATCACGCACGATACGCGCTACGATACCTTTGTTCCCGTGCCGTCCGGCCATTTTGTCGCCCACCTTGATCTTGCGCTTCTTGGCGATGTACACCTTTGCCAACTGGATGATACCCGCCGGCAGTTCGTCGCCGTTGGTGATATTATACTTCTCGCGCTTGACCTTCGCGTCGCACTCCTTATATTTAATAACGTAATTGTTGATTGCCTGCCCTACCAGCTTGCCGATTCGCTCGTCTTCGACCCATTTACCCGTACCGAGGTTATGGTAGTCTATCTCGCCGAGCATTTTCTGCGTGATACGCGTGCCCTTCGGGAAAAGTTCCGCCCCGAAATAATCGGCGATGCCCGTCGTCGTCTTGCCGTTCAGCAGCACCCAAAGTTTATGTACAAGCTGTTCTTTCAGTGCCTGCGTATCTTTGACAAAATCGGCGTCGAGCTTATCCATTTGCGCCTTTTCGTTCGGCTTGCCCGTCTTTTTGCTCTCTTTCGCCGCGCGCGAGAACAGCTCGCGCTTAACGACCGTGCCGTAGAGCGACGGCTGCGCTTTGAGCGATGCGTCCTTAACATCGCCGGCCTTGTCGCCGAATATCGCACGCAGCAGTTTCTCCTCCGGCGACGGGTCGCTCTCGCCCTTCGGCGTTATCTTACCTATAAGTATATCGCCCGGCTTGACGTTCGCACCGATCCGAATGATACCGTTCTCGTCGAGGTCTTTCGTCGCGTCTTCGCTCACGTTCGGGATGTCCGACGTAAGTTCCTCCACGCCGCGCTTCGTATCGCGCACCTCCATTATGTACTCGTCGATGTGCACCGACGTGAAAATATCCTCGCGCACGATACGCTCCGAAATCACGATGGCATCCTCGAAGTTGTAGCCCTTCCACGGCATGAACGCCACTTTCAGGTTGCGCCCGATGGCCAACTCGCCCTTTTCGGTCGAATACCCCTCCGTAAGTATCTGCCCTTTTGTCACCCTCTCTCCCACTCTGACAATGGGTTTGAGCGTTATGGACGTGTTCTGGTTGGTCTTGCGGTAGAGCGGCAGACTGTAAACGGTCAGCTCGCCGTCGAAGCTCACGAGTTTCTCGTCATCCGTCCGGTCGTATTTTATATGTATCTGCGACGCATCGGAGAACACGCACTCTCCGTCGCCCTCCGCTACGATCTGGATACGGCTGTCTTTCACGATGTCGTGTTCCAGGCCCGTGCCCACGATCGGCGCTTCCGACGTGATAAGGGGCACGGCCTGACGCATCATGTTCGACCCCATCAGCGCACGGTTCGCGTCGTCGTGCTCCAAGAACGGAATGAGGCTCGCCGCGATCGACGCAATCTGATTCGGCGCAACATCCATGTAGTTCACCTGCTGCGGCGTAACCGTCGGGTAATCCACATCCTGGCGCGCCTTAACCTTCACCTCGTCCGACAGTCGCCCTTTTTCATCCATCGCCGCGCTCGCCTGTGCGAACACTGCACCCTCTTCCTCCTCCGCGCTCAGATAAACTACATCGTTGTTCTTTATATCGACCACGCCTTTATCGACCTTGCGGTAGGGCGTTTCGATGAATCCCAGATCGCTGATCTTCGCATAAACGCACAGCGACGAGATAAGCCCGATATTCGGCCCCTCCGGAGTTTCAATCGGACAGAGACGGCCGTAGTGCGTATAGTGCACGTCGCGCACTTCGAAGCCCGCTCTCTCGCGTGAAAGTCCTCCCGGCCCCAACGCCGACAGTCTCCGCTTGTGGGTCATCTCGGCCAGCGGGTTGGTCTGGTCCATGAACTGCGACAACTGGTTCGTCCCGAAGAACGAGTTGATAACGCTCGACAGCGTTTTGGCGTTGATCAGGTCTACCGGCGTAAACACCTCGTTGTCACGCACGTTCATCCTCTCGCGTATCGTACGTGCCATCCTCACGAAGCCCACACTGAACTGGTTGGCCAGCTGCTCGCCCACCGTTCTCACGCGGCGGTTCGACAGGTGGTCTATGTCGTCCACCTCGGCCTTCGAGTTGATAAGCTGAATCAGATATTTAATGATCGCGATAATATCCTCGCGCGTGAGTATCCTCACCGACGGGTCGATATTCAGGCCCAGTTTCTTGTTGATGCGGAAACGCCCCACTTCGCCCAAGTCGTACCTCTTATCCGAGAAGAACAGCTTGTCGATAACGTCCCTTGCCGTCGCCTCATCGGGCGGTTCGGAGTTGCGCAACTGGCGGTATATATACACCACCGCCTCTTTCTCCGAGTTGCACGGGTCTTTCTGCAACGTGTTATATACTATCGAAAAGTCCGTCGCGTTCACATTCTCCTTATGCAGAAGTATGCTTTTCGCGCCGCTTTCCATAATGTCGTCTATGTTACCCTCTTCGAGCACCGTCTCGCGGTCGATGATTATTTCGTTCCGCTCTATCGACACCACTTCGCCCGTATCCTCGTCCACGAAGTCCTCGACCCACGTTTTCAACACACGCGCTGCAAACCGCCGCCCAATGGCCTTTTTAAGATTGGCCTTGGTCACCTTCACCTCATCCGCAAGGTCGAAAATTTCCAGGATCTGGCTGTCGCTCTCGTAGCCGATAGCACGCAGAAGCGTCGTGACCGGCAGCTTCTTCTTGCGGTCGATATAGGCGTACATGACGCTGTTGATGTCCGTCGCAAATTCGATCCACGATCCCTTGAACGGTATGATACGCCCCGAATAGAGTTTCGTACCGTTCGTGTGCAGGCTCTGTCCGAAAAATACGCCCGGCGAGCGGTGCAGCTGCGATACGATCACCCTCTCCGCGCCGTTTATTACGAACGTCCCGCGCGGCGTCATATACGGGATAGCCCCGAAATAGACATCCTGCACCACCGTGTCGAAATCCTCGTGCTCCTGGTCCGTACAATAGAGCTTCAATTTCGCTTTCAACGGTACACTGTACGTCAGACCGCGCTCCAAGCACTCCTCTATCGAATAGCGCGGCGGGTCGATGTAGTAGTCGATGAATTCGAGTACGAAATTGTTTCGGGTATCTACGATGGGAAAGTTCTCCATGAACACCTTATACAGCCCCTCTTCCTTGCGGTTGGCGGCCGTGGTGTCGAGTTGGAAAAAATCCTGAAATGATTTGAGCTGCACCTCCAAAAAGTCGGGATATGGCATCCGCGTCTTAACTGAGGAGAAACTGATCCTTTGGTCGTTCGTTTTTAAGGACATAGTGTCTTTGACGAATTGTTTTAGAAGAGTAGAGAGTTGTTTTCTTTGCGCTCCTGCAAGGACGTGTCGCGTTTTTTGCGACACGCGCGGCACGCCGCCGCCCCACGCGGCGGGTCGCTATTTCTTCGCTTCGCTCAGAACGCCCCACCGCCGACGGCGTGCCTGAAACCGCATCCGTCTTAGGTTTGATAAGCTGTTTTCAAAAAACAAATCTCTGTAAATCGAAAATCAGTATAGAATAATGGAGAGAGTCTGCTCTTCACGAAAATTTGCAAACTTTTGCAAATTTTCGTGAAAACCCGACATCCCGAAAGAATTGTGTTTGCGTCCCGTTGCCGCCTTCTTTCCGTAGCGACAGTTTCCCCGCGATTTTGTGTTCCCTTATTTGTAGAATATAGGATGCGCCTCGGCAATAGGAGGAAAACAAGTTTTCCTCCTATTGCTCTCGGCTTTCGCTATATTTGACGCGAAAAAGGCATAGACCCCGTCTCTGCCGGATTCCATACCCATTTCGTGAAGAGTAGAAGCGCGCCGACTGCCAAACACCGGCTTGCACGAGCCTCCCCCGCGCAAATGCCGGTTGCAAGCCCCCTGCGCGCCCATCTCCTGATATGATTATTTCAGCTCGACTTCTGCGCCTGCATCTTCGAGCTGAGCCTTGATCGACTCGGCTTCTTCCTTGCTTACACCTTCCTTAACAGCCTTCGGAGCTGCGTCTACAAGGTCTTTCGCTTCTTTCAGACCGAGGTTCGTGATCTCTTTAACGACCTTCACGACCTGCAATTTAGCCTGTCCTGCGGTGGTGAGGATAACGTCGAACGTCGATTTTTCAGCCGGAGCTGCATCACCGCCTGCCGCCGGAGCTGCAATTGCAACTGCTGCCGCTGCCGGCTCGATGCCATATTCCTCTTTCAGGATCGCTGCAAGTTCGCTAACTTCTTTAACTGTCAAGTTTACCAGCTCTTCAGCCAGTTTTTTCAAATCTGCCATTGTTATGAATTTTTGTGTTTGTTTTTATGTGCATGTCTGCATTACGCGGGGCAAGCAGTTTCGAAGGCGCGCCTTTTCGGGTTTTTACGAACTTTCAATAACAACCATCCCCCTTTGTACGAGTCTTCGGTCATTTTTCAGCCCTCCCCTATGTCACACACCCCTTCTGTTTAATCCCCCGCGGTCTACGCAATTTTTATGCTGTTCTTTCTTCCAATGCTTTTACGATGCCGCCGATCTTGTGTCCGGCAGCGCCTTGCAGCGCCGAAACCACGTTCTTCGCCGGCGATTGCAGCAACATAACGATGTCGCCCACAAGTTCGTCTTTCGTTTTGATAGCTTTAAGCGTATCGAGCATCGCATCGCCCACGTATACGCTCTCTTCCACGAATGCCGCTTTTAGGATCGGACGGTCGTTCTTCTTGCGGAACTCTTCGATCAGCACCGCCGGCACTTTGTTCACGTGCGTGAACATGATCGATGTCGAACCTTCCAGAACTTTCACCAGTTCGGCAACATGGTCGCCGCCTACCTCTTCGAGAGCTTTCGTGAAAAGTGTGTTCTTGACCACTACCAACTGCACATCTTTCTCGTAACACTGACGGCGCAGTTGCGCAGTTTTATCAGCGTTGAGACCCGAAATGTCGGTGATGTAGAAGTGCGGATATTCGCGGAGTTGTTCGGCTATGCTTGCTATTACCTGTGCTTTTTCTTCCCTTGTCATAGCTCTTAATTTTTAGTGTCCACCGATTTGGGGTCGATCTGCAATCCCGGACTCATCGTGGACGAGAGGTAGACACTCAGTACGTATGTCCCTTTCGCGGCCGACGGTTTCAGCTTCTGTATCGTCGTCATGAACTCCTTGGCGTTGTCCACGATCTGTTCGGGCGTGAACGACACTTTACCGATTCCGGCGTGTACTATACCGTACTTATCGACCTTGAAGTCGATCTTACCGGCCTTGACTTCCTGAACCGCCTTGCCCACTTCCATCGTCACCGTTCCGGTCTTGGGATTGGGCATAAGGCCGCGCGGCCCGAGGATACGTCCCAGCGCACCCACTTTGCCCATTACGGCCGGCGTGGTGATGATAACATCCACGTCCGTCCAGCCACCCTTGATCTTCTCAATGTAATCGTCGAGGCCGAACATGTCAGCACCCGCTTCGAGAGCTTCTTTTTCCTTGTCGGGCGTAGCCAACACGAGTACCCGCGTCTGTTTACCCGTGCCGTGAGGCAGTGTCACCACGCCGCGCACCATTTGGTTCGCCTTGCGGGGGTCTACGCCAAGTCGCACGTCGATGTCCACCGAAGCGTCGAATTTCGTGTAGGTGATCTCTCTCAGAAGTGCTGCCGCCTCACTCAGCCTGTAAGCCTTGTCAGGCTCGATCTTGCCGAGGGCTATTTTTTGATTTTTAGTCAGCTTGCTCATCTTCTTCTCTCCTTTTACTCAGGCTTTTCACCCGTGACACTGATTCCCATACTGCGCGCCGTTCCGGCGACCATGCTCATTGCAGCCTCCATCGTGAAGCAGTTCATGTCGGTCATTTTGTCCTGAGCAATCGCCCTGACTTGCTCCCACGTCACCTTGCCCACTTTCTTGCGGTTAGGTTCGGCAGATCCCGATGCTACTGCTGCGGCTTCTTTCAGCTGTATGGCTACCGGCGGTTGCTTGATAACGAAATCGAACGACTTGTCGGCGTAGTATGTGATGATTACGGGCAACACCTTGCCTGCCTTATCCTGGGTCCGCGCATTGAACTGCTTGCAGAAATCCATGATATTCAACCCCTTAGAACCCAGTGCGGGCCCTACGGGAGGCGAAGGATTGGCAGCGCCACCTTTGATCTGGAGTTTTACAAACCCTGCGATCTCTTTTGCCATAACTTTCCTTTAATTTTTGGTTTGTTTTTCTCTTGTGCCGGTCTTGTGCGTAACGCCTTGTAACCTTTTGCGCGAGCACCCTGCGACACAAGAACATGCAGACCTTCTAAAAACAATAAGCCCCCTCTCTGACTCTCTCTCCTTCTTAGGCCTCTTACTCTTTTTCCACCTGCATGAAGCTCAACTCCATAGGAGTCTTGCGCCCGAATATTTTGACGGAGACCGTGAGTTTCTTGCGTTCGTTGTCGACGGCCTCGATAGTCCCCGAAAAACTCGAAAACGGACCATCGGTCACCTTTACCGTTTCACCGACAAAGAACGGAACTTCGTTCTCCTCTTCGCTAACGCTCAATTCATCGACACGGCCGAGTATCCGTGCAACTTCCGCCGCCCTGATGGGTGTGGCGAGCAGTTGCTTTCCTGCCTCTTTCGTGTCTCCGAGGAAGCCCAGAACGTTAGGAACATTCCTTAAAATATACGGGATCTCTCCGACGAATTCCGCCTCTACCAGCACGTAGCCCGGATACGACACCTTCTCTTTGCTGACTTTCTTCCCGTTGCGTATCGTATACACTTTTTCGGTCGGAATCAGCACCTGCGATATAAGATCATGAAGCCCGCGGTGTTTTATCTCCAATTCGATATACTCCTTGACCTTCTTTTCCTTACCGCCGATGGCGCGTACCACGTACCACTGTTTTTGCCCTGTTTCGTTCATTTTCGTAAGGCTGATTTCGTCCATAATTTTTCCGACGCTGCGACCAGTTTACACAGGCGACGCAGTGTCGGATAACTTCCACACAGACAGGCTCTTAATAGAGCCGTCCGTATACAAACTGCATGAAGTTCTGGAAGGTAATGTCCATGACCAGGACCACAGCCGAGATGATAAGCGCGGCTATCATAACAACGAGCGCCGAACTTCTCAGTTCGGGGAACGTCGGCCAAGTCACCTTGTGAACGAGTTCGTTGTAAGAATTCTTTACGTAACTAACTAAACCCATTTTCTTTGTTAAATTAGAATGCACGAGTGGAGAGATTCGAACTCCCATCAACGGTTTTGGAGACCGCTATTCTACCCTTGAACTACACTCGTGTGTAATTGTTGGCGGGCCGCGCCCGCCAACAATTCAAAACTTCTTATTCAAGAATTTTCGTGATCTGGCCTGCACCTACCGTGCGACCGCCTTCGCGGATAGCGAAACGCAAGCCCACGTTGATAGCCACTTCGTAGATCAGCGTAACGGTAATCGTCACGTTGTCGCCGGGCATCACCATGTCCACACCTGCCGGAAGGTCTACCTCACCCGTAATATCGAGCGTGCGCAGATAGAACTGCGGACGATACTTGTTGTGGAACGGCGTGTGGCGGCCACCCTCGTCTTTTCTGAGGATATACACCTCGGCCTCGAACTTGGTGTGAGGTTTGATCGAGCCGGGTTTGGCAACGACCATACCACGCTTAACCTCTTTCTTGTCGATACCGCGCATCAGCAGACCTACGTTGTCTCCCGCCTCGCCCTGATCGAGCAATTTGCGGAACATTTCAACGCCCGTACATACCGAGGTTTGCGTCGAGCCGAGACCTACGATCTCTACGGGGTCGCCCACGTGGACGATACCGGTTTCGATACGGCCCGTTAGAACCGTACCGCGACCCGTGATCGAGAATACGTCTTCGACCGGCATGAGGAACGGTTTTTCGTTCTCGCGCGGGGGAATCGGAATAAAAGTATCCACTGCATCCATCAGCTCCATGATCTTCTCTTCCCACTGCGGTTCGCCGTTCAGACCGCCGAGCGCCGAGCCGCGGATAACCGGAGCGTTGTCACCGTCGAAGTTATATTTGCTGAGCAGGTCGCGCACTTCCATCTCGACGAGGTCGAGCATTTCGGTGTCGTCCACCATGTCGCATTTGTTCAGGAACACCACGATCTTCGGAACGTTCACCTGACGCGCCAGCAGAACGTGCTCGTTAGTCTGGGGCATCGGGCCGTCCGTAGCGGCAACCACAAGGATCGCACCGTCCATCTGGGCAGCACCCGTAACCATGTTTTTAACGTAGTCGGCGTGACCGGGACAGTCTACGTGAGCGTAGTGGCGGCCTGCGGTCTGGTACTCGACGTGCGAAGTGTTAATTGTGATACCGCGCTCTTTCTCTTCCGGAGCGTTGTCAATCGAGTCGAACGAACGTTTTTCAGAGAAACCCTTGTTCGCAAGTACGTTGGTGATCGCTGCGGTGAGAGTAGTCTTACCGTGGTCTACGTGCCCGATAGTACCGACGTTTACGTGCGGTTTGGACCTGTCAAATTTTTCTTTTGCCATAGCTGAAATTATTTTTTTGTTGTGTTTTACCTCTATTTTTAATGACACCGCCCACCGGCAGACGGATGTTCTCCATCGGCTGGCGACCATTATGTTCCCAGAGCGGAAGACGAGGTTCAAACTCGCGACCCTCAGCTTGGAAGGCTGATGCTCTATCGACTGAGCTACTTCCGCAGTTTTTCGTTTTTCGGGCAAAAAGGATTGGCTCGTTCGCTTCGCTCACATCGACCATCCATCGACTTTCGCAATTCCATTGGATTGGCTCGCAAAAAAACGCTCGCCCATCCATCGCTTCACAAGGATTGGCTCGCAAAAAAACGCTCGCCCATCCATCGGCCTCGCGGCGCGACCCTTACAAAGATTTTCAACGAATCGAACTTGCTTCGCAAGTCTGTCGGTTTGCAGAATGACCCCGCCCATTTCGAGCTTGCTCGATGGGCGGTGTTATTCTGCAAACCGATGCCCTTCGGGCATTCGATCATTGAAAATCTTTGTGGGAGAAGATGGATTCGAACCACCGAAGACGTACGTCAGCAGATTTACAGTCTGCCCCATTTGGCCACTCTGGTATTCTCCCAATTCCTTACAATGAACTTACGGCCGCTTGCAAACGGCTACCCTATAATATGAGCCCCCCTTGCTTGACCCCTGAGCCGATGGAGGGATTCGAACCCCCGACCAGCTGATTACAAATCAGCTGCTCTGGCCAACTGAGCTACATCGGCAAACATGAATCGGGGTGCAAAATTACGAATAATTTTTTATTCCTGCAAGCGTCGCGACAAAAATATCACCACCCCTCCTCGTTTATATTTTTATGAACGCGGGGCAAAAGTACAATTCTTTTATGAATCGCGCAACTTTTCGCGGGGAAATTTTTATCGATGCGGGATAAATGATGGTATTTGGGTGAACAGACCCTAAATTCATTCCGCACGTGCGTGTCCGGCAGACTGTTACGGTGTCGCCGCAGCGACTGCGCGTGCGGCCGCCACCTCCGAAATATCGGCGACGCGTGCGCGTGAAGAGTGCCGCGCCAGCATTTTTTTACATAGCGGACAGGCCGTGACGATCACCCGCGCATCGGTCGCCGCGAATTGCGCCATCAGTGTGCGTGCAATAGCGTCTTGTTGCGTGGAGTCAATTTCAGCGTTGGCGAGGCTGCCGCCGCAGCAGAACGCATGTTCACGGTTTTGAGACACCTCGGCGAGTGTTCCGAGACGGCGCAGAACCTCTCGCGGCTCGTCGTAGATACCGCATCCGCGCCCAAGTTCACACGGATCGTGATAGACGTAACTCATTGTGTCCGAGCTCATTAAGATACGCCCCTGCTCGACGAGCCGCAATATATATTGCGAATGATGAAGTATCTCGATATCCGCCAGACGCGGCTCACCGCGAAATGCACGCAGGCATATCGGACACGACACGACGAGTATTGTAACTCCCTGACGCAGAATAAGTTCGACGTTATGGTCGGTCATTCTTTGCGCTGCGGCGATCTCGCCCAGCAGCCGCAGAGGCCGTCCGCAGCATGCTCCACCGTTGCGGTCGGCCCACCACACATCCTCGCCCGCCGCCGCAAAAACCTTCTCCATCGCGCTCAACGTCGCCGGAGTGAGCATGGTCATACAGCCCGCAAAATACCCCGTTCGACCCTCGCCGCAAGACCCGTCCACGCCGCGCAGGTATTCGTAACGCCCCTCGGCGGGCTGGTCGTTAAGCCGGCTGCGACTGTTGAGCCTCAGCGTGTTAGACTCGATGCCGACAGGACACTTCGCCTCGCAGCGTCCGCACATCAGGCAGTTCTCCGCCACCTCGCGCCGCAGCCTGTTATAACGCCGGTCGCGAAGGTAATATGCCGACTGTACGTGATTTATACCCGCATCGGCCTGCAACTGGCATGGGTCGATGCACACGCCGCACTGCGAGCACGCCTCGATCTGAAAATGGTCGAAACTGCTCGCCCGTTCGCCGCTCCGCACACCGTAACGCCGCATGAAAATCAGCGGTATCTCGGTGAAAATGTGCATGTATCGCGAAAACGGCATCGCCAGGAAAAACGCGCCCAGCACCAGCGAATATACCCACCATGCTACGGCCGAAATATTGAAAACCTGCGCTATCCCGAACTCATCGACCATCCACCGCCCGATCGCCCCCGTGAGGAACGACTGACTGCCGTCGATGCCGCTCGCCGCGCTTTCGGCCACCAGACGCACCGGAAAGATCATCCACAGCGCCGTCATCGCCACTCTGTCCCACAACGTGTGACGTGTCGTGCGGCGCATCCCCAACGCTTTTGACCTCAGCCTCTTAAACCATGCCAGCGCCACCCCCGAAAGCACGAACAGCAGCAGGAAGTCCATCATAAAATTGATGAATTTCCCTGTCATGGTCGGATGCGACGTCGGACCGAAAAATTTGAAGAATACGTGCGTATGCGGCGCGGTCAGCTCACCGCTGAAATGTACCGTCGCCTCGATCCATCCCACTACAATAAGCAGAAACCACCCCAGCGCCAGGCTCATGTGCATGTACCCCAGCGTCGGATTAACGCGCCATATCTTCCTGTGTCCCAACGCCTCGCACGCCACTTCACCTGTCGCCTGAGCCGTTTTTTTGGTAAATATCCCACGTGCCACTAACCGCCGATCCTCTTTGGGCATCCTCACGAACCACCGCACATATTTATAAATGATTACCGTGAACAGCACCAACATGCCCACCGTGAACGGTAACACGAAATGATCGTAATATCTCAGAAAACCATCCATTTCTTTCGGCCAATAATGCCTTTATCAATACCCTGTGCCGAGTTCGCGTTTTATAGTCATCACCACGGCGCGGGTGTTGATTCCGCGCGGGCAGACTAAGCGGCATTTGCCGCACAGCATACATTTGTTCATCTCGCGGTATGCGCCGCCGTATTCGCCGCGCCGCACGAGGGTCTGTACCCGCCGAAAGTTGAATTCCGTGAACGCACCAGCCGTACATGTCGCCGTGCAGCCGCCACACCCGATACACGATTCAAGCTCGGGCAAGCGACGCAATACTCTGAGCGCGACCGAAAAATCATTGCGATCGAGGTCTACCGCCCGCGGCAGACTTATGGTGTATCCAAAGTTTACTGACATTTTTTCGCAAACAATCTCTATCTGGCAAGGGCTTTCGCGTTTTTTGCGAAAGCCGCGGCACGCCGCCGCCCCACGCGGCGGGTCGCTGTTTCTTCGCTTCGCTCAGGCGACCCGCCGCCGACGGCGTGCCTGAAACCACATCGCATAATCTATGTGAGACAACTCTACTTTTCGAGCAAAAATTCCGCCGCTTTAACCGCTGCCGCCGTTGCCTCATTAAGAGTTTCGCCGATGTTTTTCGGGGCGGTCGCGCAACCGGCATAGAAAATATTCTCCGCATCGGGAGAGTACACCGCGCCCGTGAACAAATCGCGCGGCGCGATAAACCCGCCACTCTGCAACCCCACGCCGAGCCGCCCGTTACTTTCTGCCGCCGTCATACCCACGGCAAGTACGAGCATATCCACGGTCATCTTCACCGGACGCCCCAGCAGCGTGTCTTCGGCCTTGATCTGCACACGTCCGTCGATCGTCGGGCTTGCCTCCGAGATGCGCCCGCGCACGAAACGTACCTCGCCATCCTCCTGCGCAGAGCGGTACATTTCCTCGTAACCCGCACCGAACATGCGGATGTCCATATAGTAGTTGTAAATCTCAGCGTCGGGGAACGATTCACGCAGTTCCATCGCCTGCTTTACAGCCGTGATACAACACAGGCGCGAGCAATGGGGTTGCCCCACTTTCTCGTCGCGCGAGCCTACGCAATGCAGAAAGGCGACACGCCCGGGCGCGCTGCCGTCTTTAAGCCTCACGCCATCGCCGTTGAGCATATCTTCGATATCGGCGCTCGTGTAAACGTTGTCGTAGATACCGTAACCGTACTCCTCTTTCAGCTCGGCGCGAAAAAGGTCGAACCCCGTAGCCACAACCATTGCATCGGCTTTTATGTGCCGTCCGCCGGCCAGCGTAACGCCCGTCGCGTCGATGCTGTCGACCATCACGCCGCATAACGTTTCGATGCCTTCGGCGTTTTTTTCAAGCGTCGCCAACACCTCTGACGCCGACGTGAAATCGGGAAAAAGCCTGTGCCAACGCCTTACCTTTCCGCCCGTCTGCATCTCGCGCTCGATGATAAGCGGCTCGACGCCAAGCTCTTTCAACGTTGCCGCCGCCTGCAACCCCGCCGCGCCGCCGCCGACGACTATCACTTTATGATTCTTCATGGCTCTTTTACAGATTTCTTATTACCTGCTGCGTCCCGCAGTTTATGTTCACGGCCGTATCGGCGGGCTTGCCGATATATTTACCGTTGAGGCCCAGATACTTGGCTGCCGGATCGTACTTCACCCCCATCTTGTCCAACAGCGGCTCGACGTTCACCTGATGCATCTGCAAACCCAAGGCCCATGGGTCATAACCCATGACCAGTCCCGCCACCTCCTCATACGTAAGGGCCGGGATTCCCACGCCGTCCTGACCATACGTCGTGCCCTCCATCTCGGCAATGGTGTACTGCCACCGATCGAGGAACATCGGGCATCCGGGGCAGTTCGTGATGATAAAATCGGGCTTGAAAGGAGCCATCGACTCCAATTTCTTGTGAGTGTTGGCGATAGAAAAACCACGGTTGGCTTTTACCAGATAGTTGCGGAATCCGAACCCGCAGCAATGCCGCCTTTCGGGATAATCGATCACCTCGCCTCCCCACGCCTCGACCATTCCGGCAAGCACATGCGGAAATTCCGCGCCGCCTATGCCCACCTTCGGGAACAGCTTTGCATAGTGACACCCGATATGATCGACGACCCGCAGCGGCTCGCCCGTTTTGACGTTCACAAGCCTGTGCCTGACCTTTCGGGCGATCTCCTCGCGGTGATGGAACATTATGTCGGATGTGTGGGCGACGTTCTTAGGCTTGCGGAATTCGCGCCCCGTCGCCTCTTTCAGGTAACGCCGCGTGCGCTCCTCCGTCTCCGGAAATTCGTGCCACGTCTCCAACATCTCCGTGTAGAGGCCGAACGACGTGATGCACGACACGGCCAGATTCTCGCGCCCCGATTCGGTCAGCAGCGCAAACTGACGCGCCACCACCGTCATCGTCGTCTCCATCGGCACGATGTCGGAGTGGTAACCGATGCCGGTACATGTCGTATGCTCCGGATTTTCATAGATGCTGCGCCCCAGATCGCCACCGATAATATTAAGGAACGCTTTCTCCGAACCCGGAAAAAAATTCTGCCGGATACAACTGCGGACATAATAATAATCGTCGTCCGCAACCTTCTTTTGATATTCCTGCCAACTCGTGCGTTTCATCGTTGTGTGTGCGTTCCCGAATCGTGTGTGTATATCATCTCTATGTAGGAATCGTTCGCGCCGGCGAATCCCATCTCCCGCGCTTTCTGCTCGGAGTGTTCCTCGATCGCGGCGAACATCTTGGCTCCGCCGCTCACCTCGAAGATCCTGCGTATTTCATCCATCGTCGCCTCGCTGATCTTGCGGAACGGACCGGGGCCTGCTTTCCGATAATTGGGACTGAATTGCGGATAGATCTGCGTATCGTTCTCGTGTATCCACGCCCACACCGGCCCCTGCTCGGGATGCAATTCAGGCGAGACGAGTTTGGGATACAGGCAGTAGCCTTCGCTGAGGATACTTCCGCCGATAACGCGCTTGATAACAAGCTGCTGGCGTCCTTTTTCCGACTCGGCAAAGAACCCGTCTTCCTGCGAAATTTTGCGCAGTGCCTGTATTACATAACCCGGAGTGTTGCCTCTCGGACATCGCGGCCTGCACGACATACACTCGCCGCAGTACCACAGCGCGTCGCTTTTCAGCAGTTTCTCGATTTCTTCATCGTCGCGCATCTGAACGGTGTTCACCACCTGGCGCGGGTCGTAGTCATAAAACTCCGCCGCAGGACACAGACCCGTACACACGCCGCAGTTCATGCACGAGTGCAGTCCCTCGCGCATGCGCACGTCTTCCATCAGCCTATCGAAATACTTACCCATTTTAGAGCTTGCTTTAACTCCCAGCGACAAAAGTATCGCATGGGGCGGAAACCGGAAATAGAAAAAAATCGTATTTTAATGGGTATTTATACTTATTTAGGGTCTGTTTACGCAAATAATAAATTTGCGTAAACAGACCCTAAATCTTTGTCATTCCTCACGTTCGTTCGGAATGACAGTTCTCCGGCAGGCCTGGATAACACGCGCGCGTGCTATTCGTCCTTGTCCGTATCGGCGTATTCTTTGAGCAGCTTATCCTGCACATCGGCGGGAACTTGCTCGTAGGCAAGGAAACGCATTGAGTAGGTCGCGCGGCCGCTCGTGAGCGAACTGAGCGTCGTCGAATAGCGGTACATTTCGGCCAGCGGCACACGCGCCACAAGGCGGTCGAAACCCTTGTCCGAAGTCATACCCTCGATCATCGCCCTACGGCCCTGCATATCGCTCATCACGTCGCCCATCTTGTCCGACGGCACAAGCACCTCGACCTGATATATCGGCTCCATAATCTTCGGTGCGGCGGTGCGGAATGCCTCCTTGAACGCATTACGGCCGGCGAGTTTGAACGAGATTTCGTTCGAATCCACCGGGTGCATCTTTCCGTCGTAGACCACCACACGGATGTCGCGAGCATACGAGCCGGTGAGCGGTCCCTCCTCCATCTTCTCCATTATACCTTTTAATATAGCAGGCAGGAAACGTGCGTCGATAGCGCCGCCCACGATGGAGTTGTAGAACTGCAACTTTCCGCCCCAATCGAGCACGATCTCCTCCTTGCCTTTGAGGCTCACGGCGATTTCCTTGCCGCCGAGTTTGTACTTCGTCGGCTCGGGCATCCCCTCGGTGTAAGGCTCGATGAGCAGGTGCACCTCGCCGAACTGTCCCGCGCCGCCCGACTGCTTCTTGTGGCGGTAGTCGGCGTTGGCGACTTTCGTAATCGTCTCGCGATAGGAGATGCGGGGCGCGTAGAATTCTATGTCGATCTTGTAAACGTTCCCCAGAATCCACTTCACGATATTCAGATGGTGTTCGCCCTGCCCCTGAATGATCATCTGTTTCAGCTCTTTCGAGTATTCCACAAGGATCGTCGGGTCTTCGAACGACAGTTTGTTCAGTATCTCGCCCAGCTTCTCCTCGTCGCCCTGCTTGGTCGCACGCACCGCCGCGCGGTACTTCGGGTCAGGGAACTGTATAGGCTCGATCTGCACCACGTCGGCCGAGTTACACAGCGTGTCATTGGTCTTCGTGCCTTTCAGCTTGACTGTGCAACCTATATCGCCGGCATACATTTCGGTCAGCTTCGTGCGGTTCTTGCCCGCGACGGCGAACAGCTGTGCGATCTTCTCCTTATTGCCCGTGCGCGCGTTCACCACTTCTGCGCCCTCCGTGAGCTTGCCGCGTATAAGGCGGAAGTAGCTTATCTCGCCGATGTGCTGCTCGACCGTGCTGCGGAAAACGAAAGCCACCGCCGGGCCGTTTTCGTCGGCTGCGATGTCCTCGCCCTCGACCGTCTTGAACGCCGGAGACTCTTTCGGGTTCGGCGCAACGTTCACGATGAACTCCATCAGACGCTTCGTGCCGATATTTTTCTTGCCCGATGCGACGAAGACCGGTATCAGGTCGCGCTTGGCAAGGCCTGCCTTCAAGCCCTTGCGCATCTCGTCCTGCGTCAGCGTGCCCTTCTCGAAATAAAGCTCCATCAGCGCCTCGTCGTTCTCGGCTGCGGCCTCGATAAGAACGTTGTTCAACTCCGTAGCCTTGTCCATCTCCGATGCCGGAATGTCCAACTCCTCGCGCGTGCCGTTGTCGTCCTTATACTTATACATTTTCATCATCAGCACGTCAACGAACGAATCGAACTGCGGGCCCGGATTCACCGGATACTGAACGATGACGGGCTTCACGTGCGAGGCCCCGCGCAACTCTTCCAGCGTCGTCTCCCAGTTCGACTTCTCATGGTCCAACTGGTTGATCACCGCGATGATAGGCTTTTTCATCGCGCGTGCATAACGCGCCTGAATCTCGCTGCCGGCCTCGAAACCGTTCTGGGCATTGAACAGCATCACGCCCACGTCCGCTACCTTGAAAGCCGAGAAAAGCCCGCCGCTGAAATCGTCCGACCCCGGCGTATCGATAATATTAAGTTTTGCATCCTTGAACTCCGTGAAGAGCAGCGTCGGGTAGATCGAGCGTTTGTAAAGCTGTTCGAGTTCGGTGTTGTCGGAGATAGTGTTGTCGTTCTCGACCGTACCGCGTCGCTCGATCACCTTACCCTCGTAGGCCATGGCTTCGGCCATCGTGGTTTTGCCGGAGCCGGAGGCTCCGAGAAGGACAATGTTTTTGATCTCGTTCGTTTTATACGTTTTCATGCGTTTGAGGTTTTTATGACATTTTTTGGAATTGCCGTGAAAAACGCCCCAAAATAGTGATTCTTTTGCGTTTCTCCAACTCGATGCCCCGATAAATGAAAAAATCATTATATTTGTGCTACATATCCGAACATCGAGAGATACTCCGAATGCTTACGGACATTCGGCAGGAACAGGTATTTTGACTTTTTTTATAACTATGAAGAAAATTTTATTTATTTCAGCCGCCGCACTTTTTGCGTTTGCGGGATGCTCGAAAGAGTCGAACGATCCGACAGCCGGGCTGAGCGAAACGAACAAGTGGGTGCGCGAACAGATGGCCGAGAATTATCTTTGGAGCGCCGAGCTGCCCAAGTCGAACGAAGGCGGAGACGGCGATACTCCCCTGTATTTCGAACGGCTGCGATACCGCCAGAACCGCAGTGTTAATTACCGCGAAGATACCTACGGCGACCGTTTTTCGGAAATACGCCCCCTGAGCGAAGCCACGCGCAGCGGTGCGGAGGAACAATCATACGATTTCGGGTATCGGTTGCAGCCGTGGAGATATGGAGAAAATGGAATATTGGCCGAAATCTGTTACGTTATACCAGGCAGTCCGGCAGATTTGGCGGGGCTGCGGCGCGGCGATATTTTCACCAGGGTGAACAGCACTACGCTGGTCATGTCGAACTGGCGGAGTCTGCTGTTCGGAGAACAATCTTCGATGCTGATCAACGAGCTGCTGAATCGCCCCGATATGAAGTTGATCAACCTGCACAAGGGACACTTCTACGACCCGCCGATCCTGCTCGACACTATTTATGAGACACCTGCGCGCACGGCATATCTTTTATATACGCACTTTCCGGAAAGCGGTCTCTCCGATCCTTACGGCAAACAGCTGTGCGAGGCCTTCGGCCGATTCAAGGCTGCCGGAGTGGAGACCCTTTTTCTCGATCTGCGATATAACAGCGGCGGCTACTATGCAAATGCCAATCTGTTGGCAAGCCTGCTTGCGCCCGCTTCCGAACTGGGCAAGACTTTCATGTATTTCGAAACGAACCGGTCGTTCGGCCGTCCACAGGCATTTACTGCTCAACAACTGCTTAGCGCCGCCCAAATCGGACTATACAATCCCGATATTAAAAATCTCTACATTCTGACTTCGGAATACACCGCCTCGGCGAGCGAACTTATTATCCACACGCTACGGACGGTTTACGCCCGCGCTGAACGCAAGCTATGGGTCGTCGGCGAAACCACGTACGGCAAAAATCTTGGCGGACGTACTTTCACCAGTGATGACCACGACTGGGAAATGAGCCTGATTTGGAGTCGTGTGCATAACCTCGAACGGAAATCCGGTTATGAAAAAGGACTGTCTCCCGATGCTGGACCGCACTCCGAGTTCGATAAACGGCCAATACCGAGCGGAAACTATTATATCCTCGCTCCGCTGGGCGATTATCTGAACGAGCATCTGCTCAAAGTGGCGGTAAGCGAGGCGTTCCCCGGTATTTTTGCATTGCCGACAGTCGGCGTGTCGCGCTCGCCCGACGGCGGGGCGGCACGTCCATTGACCTTGCCGGCAGCGGCGATGACGTCTCAGCGTCCGACAGGGCTTATCGTGGATTTGTGCCTCGATGAAGAGTGACAGGGAATATTTGCAGAAGGCAATAGACCTGAGCCGCCGATGCGAGCCATGCAGCGGTTCATATTGTGTGGGTGCGGTGATCGTGACGCAGGACGGACGCGAATTCGGCGGTTACACCCACGAGACGGGAGCGCATAATCATGCGGAAGAAGAGGCGGTAGTGAAGGCTATGGCCGCCGGGGTTTCACTTTCGGGTGCGGCGATGTACAGTTCGATGGAACCTTGCTCCAAGCGCGCATCGAAGCCCGTGTCATGTTCGCAGCTTTTGATGCGGCACGGATTCCGGAAGGTGGTCTATGCGCTGAACGAGCCTCCGCTGTTCACCGAGTGCAGTGGCGATCGCGACCTGCGGGCGGCGGGTATTGAAGTTGTCGTTTTAGACGAATTTGCCGAACAGGTGCGTGAAGTGAACCGGCATCTTTTGAAATAGCACGTACGCGTCATTGCGAGAACCGTCAGGTTCGAAGCAACCGCAGTCGCCCTCAGGCGACAAGCTCACCGACGAAGTCCCGCCGTCGCGCGTAGCGCAGGGCGGAAATAGACGAGGAGGCAATCCAATGTTTTTGCTTTTTCTGGATTGCTTCGCCTTTCAGGCTCGCAATGACGAAAACAGATTGCAGAAAAAACACTATATTTGGAGCAAAAATTCAGATGAAAGGCATCGTACTGGCAGGGGGGAGCGGCACGCGGTTGCATCCGATGACGCGCGGCGTGTCGAAGCAGTTGCTGCCGGTCTATGACAAGCCGATGATATATTATCCCGTGTCGGTGCTGATGCTGGCCGGAGTACGCGAGATTATGATCATCTCAACCCCGCACGACTTGCCGGCGTTCGAGCGACTGCTGGGGTCGGGCGAGGAAATGGGGGTGCGGTTCGTATATAAGGAGCAACCGTCGCCCGACGGGCTGGCGCAGGCGTTCGTGCTGGGAGCGGAATTTATCGGTGATGATTGTGCATGTCTGGTTCTGGGCGATAATATATTTTACGGTCAGGGATTCACACGGATGCTGACAGAGGCGGTGCGCCGGGCTGAGCAGGAGCGCATGGCGACGATCTTCGGGTATTATGTCACCGACCCTCAGCGGTATGGCGTGGCGGAATTCGATGAAAACCTCAAAGTGCTGAGCATCGAGGAAAAACCGCAACATCCCCGCTCGGACTATGCGGTGACGGGACTGTATTTTTACCCGAACGAGGTGGTGGACGTTGCGCGCAAGATAAAACCGTCAGCGCGCGGCGAGTTGGAGATCACGGACGTGAACCGATGGTTCATGGAGAACGGCAACCTGCACCTGGAAGTGCTGAGTCGCGGATTTGCGTGGTTGGACACGGGGACGCCGCGTTCGCTTAGCGAAGCTTCGACGTTCATCGAGGTCGTGGAGACGCGGCAGGGCGTGAAGATCGCGTGTCTCGAAGAGATAGCGTTCCGTAAGGGATGGATCACCTACGAGCAGTTGCGCGCGCTGGCCGAACCGATGCGGGCGACGGAATACGGGCGGTATATGTTACGACTACGCCCTGAGATGTATAAAACAATCTGACTATATGACACTCAAAGATTTATGCAAGCTCATCGATGGGCGGGCGGTGTGCGGAGCGGACCGGCTGGACGAAGGCGTGAAATACGGCTTTGCGTCGGACCTGATGAGCGACGTACTGACGCTCAAAAGCGACGACTTCGTGCTCATCACCGGTCTGGCGAACATTCAGGCTATCCGTACGGCCGAAATGTCGAACGTCTCGTACATGGTGATATGCCGAGGCAAGACGGTGACGGAAGATATGTTGGAGCTGGCCGAAGAGAACGACATGGTCGTTATCGCAAGCCCGTTCTCGCTGTTCAAATGTGCCGGCCTGCTCTGGCAGGCAGGGCTTAAAGAGCTTTATTAAAAGGACTTTATCATGCGTTTTGAGTACAAGGTCGAAGGGGGCGATTTCACGCAGGCAGGCAACGCGGCATCGGCAATAAAGAAAACGCTGAAACAGTTGGGCGTCGATCCGGTAGTGATCAAGCGTGTGGTCGTGGCCCTGTACGAAGCGGAGGTGAATATCGTCGCTCACGCCTGGCGCGGCGTAATCTATGCCGACATCGAGGGGAGCGGGATAAAACTGCGTCTGGAAGACGAGGGGCCTGGAATTCCCGATATCGGGAAAGCGATGACGCGTGGATTTTCGACGGCATCTGAGGGTGTTCGTGAGATGGGTTTCGGAGCGGGGATGGGCCTTCCGAACATCAGCGAGAATGCCGATGAGTTCCACATCGACACCGTTGTCGGCGAAGGAACGACGCTGAATATAGGAATACGTTTCTAAATATCTGTCGTCCCGAGCGAGGCACATTAGTGTCGACGAGGGATCTATCGCTCGTCGTAAATCAGATACACCGGCGATAGATTCCTCCGCCTTTCAGGCGTCCGGAATGACAATATAATTTATAGAACTTGTAGCACTTGGAAACAAGATCGCCATATAATCGGGGTCTGGAAATAGACAATAACGTGTGCATCGGTTGTTCGCACTGCATAAAGGTGTGTCCGACGGAGGCATTGCGTGTGCGCGGCGGCAAGGCGGTCATACATGCCGACTGGTGCGTCGATTGTGGCGAGTGCTTCCGTGTGTGCCCGACGCGGGCGATACGTGTTATAGACGACGACTTCAAACGCGTCGGCGAATATAAACACCGCGTGCTGCTCATTCCGGCAATGTTCTACGCGCAGTTCGAGGAGTCTATCCCGCGCCATACGATCGATGCCATAATCGGCGAACTTGGATTCCATGAAGTGTGCGTGGTGGAGCAGAGCGTGGACAGGCTTGTCGACGAAATTAACCGGTATGTCGAAACGGCTGAGGATAAGCCCGTTATCTCGACCTACTGTCCGGCGGTGACGCGATTGATCCAGGTGCGTTTTCCGGCGTTGGTCAACCATGTGATGCTGCTTATGCCGCCGGTGGAGATCACAGCGCAGTATTATCGTCGCAAATACGCGGCAGCCGGAGTGGCGGATGAAGACCTCGGGATTTTCTATCTCACGCCGTGCATCGCGAAGATCACATCGGTGAAGTCGCCGCTGGGAGGTTATGGCTCGCCTGTGACGGGTGTCATAAACATGGACTTTTTTTACAATAAGGTATATCTCGCCTATCGTCAGCGCATGGCGGTGAGCGGCAAGGTGGCGGTGAGCGACGCACTGTCGGCAAAAGGTATGCTGTGGCCAACGACGGGCGGCGAGTCGACCAACGTGCGCGGCAAGGTGCTGGCCATAGACGGCGTAAGAAACGTTATCGATTTCCTTGAACAGCTCGAAAACGGAGAGATTACGGATGTCGATTTTTTGGAACTGCGCACGTGTGACGAGTCGTGCGCGGGAGGTATTCTTTCGCTGCGTAATCGTTTTCTGGTAGCCGACAGCATGAGGCGTATGGCGCGCGAGTTACCTGAGACACATGCGCTAATGGACGAATACCGCACCTGCGGGTCTGAGGGAGTTTGCATGGAGAAGGTCGAGCCGCGCTCGATGGTGAAGTACGACAAAAATATCGATGAGGCGCTGCGAAAAATGGAACGCGCGCGGATGCTGAAAGGGATGCTGCCGAACATCGACTGCGGCGCGTGCGGCGCACCGAGTTGCGAGGCTCTGGCCGAAGACGTGGTGCGCGACGGAGCGGATATAAATTCATGCCTGTTCCTGCGCACTGCGTGGGAATTGCAGGGGCAACTCTCGATGAACGACGCCAACACGATCATGGAGCAAATTTGGGGCAAAGAGCATTTTAAGACAGAAAACGAATAATTTTGCACGCGCGCGTGTTTTTGTGGCCTGCAGGTAGATTGTCATTGCGTCAAAAAAGCTGGATTGCTTCGGGTCTAACGACCCTCGCAATGACGCATGCACGTTTACGACATAAAGATACTTAAAAGCAAACAAAAAATCCAAAGAATATGACGGTTAAAGAAGTTGCCGAGCGACTCGGCTTGACGGTTTTCAGCGGTGCGGCGGGACTGGAACGCGAAGTCACTGGCGGTTACACCTCCGACCTGCTTTCGGACGTAATGGGATTTGCCCGCGAAGGGCAGTTATGGGTGACGCTACAAACCCACCGTAACGCGATGGGCGTGGCATCGCTCAAAGAGTTGGCGGCTATTGTTCTTGTGAAGGGTTTCCGCCCGGATGACGACACCATTTCCAGCTCGGAGGATGAGGGAATTCCGATTCTGGGTTCGGATCTTCCGGCGTTCGAACTTTCGGGGCGGCTCTATGAATTACTAAGATAAAGGGAACTTGCCAAAAATTCAAAAGACAAGGCTTGCGACCGAGCCAAAAGCGGAGTTTACTTAAACGTAAATGAGCATTTTGGCGAGGGAGCGTGAGCGAAGTATTTTGGATTTTTAGGAGTTCGCATAAACTCAAAACTACGATGAAGAAACTATTTATTTTAACTCTGCTGTTGTGTTGCGTGGCGGGAGCGGCGAGGGCGCAGAGCGTAAGCGTGAAGACGAATCTGCTGTGGGGCGGCTATACACAAACCCCTAACCTCGGCATAGAGTTCGATCTGGGCGGGCGCAAGACGCTCGACGTGGGGATCGGCTACAACCCATGGAATCTCGAAGCAAGCGAAGGAGAGAGCAACAAGAAGCTCGTTCATCTGATGGGTAACGTCGAACTTCGCCATTGGTTGTGCCGAAAGTTCAGCGGCCATTTTTTCGGTGTTCATGTGCTGGGCGCGCAGTATAATATTGCGGAGTACGAACTGCCGTTGCTGCTGGGCGAGAGGTCGCGCGACTTCCGGTTCGAGGGAATTGCCGTCGGAGCGGGCGTGTCGTGGGGCTATCAGTTCATACTCGGCATGAAATGGAATCTGGAAGTCACGGTCGGTGCCGGATATATACATCTCGATTACGACAAGTTCGAGTCCATACCGGGAGGAGGGAAGCTGGGCAGTGCGAAGCGGGATTATATGGGGCCCACCAAGGCGGGCGTGACATTAATGTATGTTTTTTAGTGCGGGATAATTATGAGAAAGATAGCGATATTTGCAATGTGCCTGTGGGCAACCGTCGGCGGTGCGTCGGGACAGATAAAAGTGAACGACCCGCAGCTGGTACGCGATGGCGATCGCGCCACGATTTCGTTCACGGGGCAAATCGACAAAAGAGCGGCAGGTTTCAGATTGGCGATCACTCCGGTGCTGTATAGCGGCGGAGAATCGGTGAGTCTCGCGCCGATACTTGTGAACAGCCGCCGTGCGCGTATTTACGACGCGCGCAACGGATTGCAGGCGCTGCCGGGCACGGTAGTCGCCGAAAGAGGCAGGCAGTTCGTTTATACCGCCGCGTTCGATTACGCGGAATGGCTATCGGGTGCAAACATGCGTCTCGACATCGCCACGACGCGCTGCCGCGCCTCCGGACGAGATGCCCGCCAGACGATCGTCGCGCACAACCTCGCGGTGGCGGATGTGAACGCTCCGGCCGTTACGGTAGCGGAAGTTCCCGCGATTGTAGTAGTGGAAACTCCTGCGCCTGCACCCGTACCTGCACCCGTACCTGCGCCAGTGCCCACGCCATCACCCGCACCTGAGGTAGAAGTGCGAATCGAAGTGCGCGAAAATGTGATTCGCGATTCGGCGGGCGAGTTGGGTTTCGGCGTGTCGTTCGCACCGAGCAGTTCGACGCTCGACCTTGGGCGCGGCAGTAATCGCCGTGCGCTCGACGATATGGTCGAAGTGATCCGGGCCTCGCGCGGCGGGACACCTTTGCGCGGCATCCGTATCATGAGCTACGGCTCGCCGGAGGGCGATGCGCTCGGGCTGCCGCATAATCGTGCACTCGCGGTGCGCAATTATCTGGCAAGCTACGTGAATTGGCTGCGTCCGAGCGATGTTGAAATCGCCGGCGGCGGCGCGGACTGGGCGGGGCTATATGCGCTGATCGCAATGTCGAACATGCCGGGACGTCAGATGGTGATGAGCATTATCGAAAGCGAACTGGTCGGCACGCGCCAAGCTGACGATGCGCGGGTGAGGCGGCGGCTGATGGCACTCGAAGACGGCCGTATCTGGCGGTACATGCGCAACAATTTATTCCCGCAACTGAGCGGCGAGGTGACAGTGACCATAGAATACTAAAAACGAAGAAATGTCATCCGGAAGGTTGAAAAACACACGCGTGTGCGGTAAAATAGTAATATGCTTAGTGGCAGCGGCGACAGCGGCGGCGTGCGGCAATAATTACGACCAGCTGGAACGCGACCGAACGACGATCGAAACGTTCCTCGACCGGCATACGATAGAGACGGGCGAGTATGACGTGATCGATAATGTATTCCGCTATGTTGCCAATGTCGACCGTCCGCAGCGAGACCGGTCGCCGGTGGTCGCACGCGGAGACGAAGTAGAGTTCTACTATGAGGCCTACGCATTTGCGGCGACCCTCAATATGGCGGCAGGACACTATAATCCGACGCTGATCTTTGCCACGAACCGTCCCGAAACGCTCGATTTTCTGTGCAATCAACAACTGATGGGGCAACGGGCGGCGTGGAATCGTACGATTTGGCCCGAAGAGCCGGTGCGAGTACGGGCGGGCGATGCGACGGTGGTGGAAGGTGTGCGGCGCGGACTTCTCGGATGCCGCGAAGGCGACCACGTGTGGTTGTTCTTTGTATCTGATCTGGGTTTCGGCGAGGAGCAGCACGGCACGGTGGCCAAAAACCAAATCCTAGCATACAGAATCTATATCGAGAATGTGACCAAGAGATAGTAACCATTTTTTAACCAATAAAACCAAAAACTATGAAAACCTTAATCAAAAGGCTTACGCCTAAAACGACCTTGAATAAGGTCAATCTTGCTTTGACGGGTGTGTTTTGTGTTATGCTTGCAGGCATGATTTACATGAAGTCTGTCAATGCGGCGTATGGAAATCCGGGTTGTCCGGAGGGCGAATGGCCGGAGTGCCCCGAATTCGGAACTGCATTTTTCCCTCACCCGAACGATTGTGGTTGGTTCTTCTATTGCGTAGATGGTGTTGCTTACTGCAATGAATGTATAGGAAGCCTGCATTGGAATGTGGAATTGGAAACTTGCGAATTGCCGCATCTGGCAGGATGCCATAAAGATCCTTGCTGGTTACCGGCAATGGCCGAAAATTGTGTTTGGTCTGAGAACAGTTCTTGTTCATATTTTTGTGGTGGTAAAGAATGGCACCATTCTAACATGAGAAGCAAATAGCATTTTCATTTGTTTTTTCCCCGAGTAATAATTTCTATGAAAAACCTCAAAAACATAATGACATGACAGCGATAAGAAAAATAATGCTTGCATTTATGATCATTGCAATTCCATACGTCCTGTTATCTTGCGGCGGCAGAGAGAAAAATTATTACTCGGGGGTTGTTTTTACCGACAGCATCAGCGTACGGGCGGTAGCATATAACACCGAAATTATAATGATGCCTCCAAGCAATATAGAGTTAGTCGGCTCTGAATTATTATTGTTCAGGCCGGGAGGAGGATACGCTGCGATAGGCTTCGATATCTCGAAAGATTCGGCAGCGAGAACCATATGGCACATAGGCAATGGTCCTAATGAGTTTATCGCGCCTTTTTTTGCAGGTCAGAATCACAAGGACAGCACAATGTTCGTATATGACTCGACCAAAGCTACACTGTATAATTATAAATGGCACAGAAATGATAATAAAAATATTTATGAATTAATAGAAACCAAAGATAATAAAAATGGGTATGGTAGTTCTACGACTATTCTCGATAACGGCTATATAGTTTCACAAAACTTGTTCGTTGCAGATAATACATTAGTGCTGTTCGATCGGGACTACAATATCGTTACGACTTTTTGTAATCCATTGAAGATTTCACAAGAAAACTTCGCACGGCTATATCAAGGTCATATAACTTCATGCGGCAATGAGGCGGTGTTCGCTATGACTGAGACAGGATACATAACTTATTTATCGGTTTCGGATTCGGGAGAAGTGACGACATTATGGGAGCATTTTTTGAGCGAACCGATATTCCTGGACGGTTCGCGGGAAAGGTTCGACGATGATAAAAACCGTCGTGGGTTTTATGATGTGAAAATAATGGGGGACTATGTGTACGCTCTTTATAACGGCTTTACTTATGATGACGGCAGAAGTTCTACGACCATTTTGGTTTTCGAGCGGCAAAGCGGCGCT